>QIRE01000005.1_pt1 | contig 579822 bp, 550 predicted proteins | sample 2940141 | NCBI WGS metagenome assembly QIRE01 (sample SAMN09273532, study PRJNA473421) | Gut metagenome, whole genome shotgun sequencing project. | isolation source: gut tissue | host: Folsomia candida VU population | place: Netherlands: Amsterdam | collected 2016-03-06 | reverse complement strand
ATCCGCACGGTATGGGGGCGGCTACGCGCCGCCATGGATGACGAGCGCGGCGACGTGCCCGGCTGGGTCCTGGTGACGCTCATGACCGCCGGTTTGGTCGTGGCGATCTGGGCGCTCGCCGGGCCCGCGTTGGCGAATCTGTTCACCGACGCCATCAACCGCGTCTCGGGCTTCTGAGGCGATGCGCGGCTTCCGCGAGGACGACCGGGGCTCCAGCCCCGTGGAGTTCGTCCTCGTCGGGACGCTGCTGACCCTGCTCACCCTCGCGGTCGTGCAGATCGCGCTCGCCGTGTACGTGCGCAACGTCGTGCACGACGCCGCGGTGGAGGGTGCGTATCAGGGAGCGCTCGCCGACACGACGCCTGCCGACGGTGCGCGGCGCACCGAGCGGCTGGTCCACGCGGTCGTCCCGGATCTCGACGCCGCGGTGTCGGCGCGCGACACCCTGCGCCTCGGTGCGCCGGCGGTGGAGGTGACGGTCGTGGCGACACTGCCGCTGCTGGGTCTCATCGGCATCCCGGCGGGGATGGAGGTGAGCGCCCATGCTCCGCGGGAGAGCTTCGAGCGCTGACGAGGCCGGCTCCGCAGCGCTGGAGTTCATCCTCGTCGGACTGGTGCTGCTGGTGCCCATCGTGTACCTGATCGTGGCACTCGGGGCTGTGCAGAGTCAGGCGCTGGGCGTCGAAACCGGTGCGCGTCAGCTGGCTCGGGCGATCGCGACCTCACCGGATGCCGGCACGGCGGACGCGCGGGCCGAGCGGCTCCTCGCGGCGATCGTCGACGAGTACGGCATCGATCCCGGCGCGCTCGACGTCGACATCGACTGCGCCACCGGTGCGACGACGTGTCCCGAGGCCGGAGCGACCCTGGTGGTCACACTGTCGGCGTCGGTCACGCTGCCGCTCGTGCCGGCGGTGCTCGGGCTCGACGAGATCGCGCGGGTACCGGTCGAGGCGAGGGGCGCGCAGAAGGTGTCGCGGTATTGGAGTGCGCCGTGAGGGCACGGGCGCAGGATGAGGAGGGCAGCGTCCTGCTCCTCACGCTCGGCTACGCGCTGCTGGCGATCGCGCTGGTCCTCGTCTGCGTCGACGCGACGAGTCTCTACCTTGCTCACAAGCGGGTCGATGCCGCGGCGGATGCGGCCGCGCTCGCCGGTGCCGACGGGTTCACCCTGACGGTAGCGGGCGGCGAGGCGATCGCCACGCTGACGGATGCCGGCATCCGCGAGCAGGCGGCGGACATCCTCTCCGTGTACCCCGACACGACACTGGTGGCCGCCGGCACGGCCGACGGCGTCTCGGCGCGGGTCACGGTGTCGACCGTCTGGCGCCCACCGGTTCTGAGCCTCTTCGTCCCCGACGGCGTCGCCCTGGAGGCGACGGCCACCAGTCGCACCGCTCTGCGCTAGCCGCGCGGAACGAACCGCGGCACCCAGCGGAGGAAGGCCAGCGCGCCCGCGAGGCCGATCGCCCCCATCGCCGCCGTCGCGATGCTGAGCGAGAACGCGGCCGAGAGCCCTGCGACGGCGAGTGGTGCGATCGCTCCGCCGGCGTCGGTGAGTGTCCGCCACGACCCCAGGAAGGGCGCCGGGTCGCGCTGCGGGGCCACGTCGGCGCCGAGGGTCAGGAGGATGCCGCTGGACAAGCCGTTGCCGACGCCGAGCACCGCGGCGAAGAGCGCGAACCACATCGCCGCCTGGTCGCCGTCGTGGGCGACGGACAGCGCCACGAAGCCCGCCCCCATCAGCACCATCGCCGGCAGTGCCGCCCAAAGCCGCCCGAACCGGTCCATCACCTGCCCGCTGGCGTAGAACAGCGCGAAGTCGATCGCGCCGGAGACACCGACCACGAGCGCGATGGTGGGGGCATCCAACCCGATCGACACGCCCCACAGCGGCAGCACGACCTGGCGCGCCGAGCGCACCGCCGACAGCGACGCCGCCGCCACCCCCAGGCGCGACAGCACGCCGCGATACAGCCACATCGTGCGGAACACACCGTCTCTGCGCGGCACGGGCATCGATCCGGTCACCGGCTCACCGGTGTCGGCGTGCTCTGCCGGAGAGGCGGGTGCGAGCGGCGCCACGACCTCGGGGTCGGGGCCGAGCAGCACCAGCAGCACCGTGGCGATCAGGCATCCACCGAAGAACCACACCGTCGCGTGCTCGTCGCCGAAGAGCACGAGCAGGAGCGCGGCGATGAACGGACCCACGAACATGCCGAGACGGAACGTGCCGCCGAGCAGCGACAGCGACCGCGCGCGGAACGCGAGCGGCACCCGCGTCGTCATGAACGAATGTCGCGCGAGGCCGAACGTCGCGGCGCAGAACCCGATGAGGAGGACGGCGGCGGCGAGCACGGGAAGGCTCGGCGCCAGCAGCAACCCGGCCACGCCGACGAGGGCGAGGATGCCGCCGAACGCCATCGTGAGCCGCTCGCCGATGCGCGCGACCGCCCACCCCGCCGGGATGTTGCCGCAGAGCTGACCGACCACGAGGGCGGAGGCGACGAGCGCCGCCGTCGGCACGTCGGCGCCGAGCTCGGCCGCGATGACGGGGAGGAGTGGGAGGACCGCGCCCTCGCCGAGTGCGAAGAGCACCGTCGGGCCGTAGATCATCGGCGCGAGCCGCCGCAGCACGCCGCCCATCGAGGGGGAGTCGTCGGGAGCGGTCACCGTCTTCACGTTACTCTGGAGTGTCATGCTTGAATTCGATACCTCCGCAGAAATCCAGGCCCTGCGATCCACGTTCTCCGACATCGCGGCGGTCGTCGATCTGGACGCCCTGCGCGCCGAGATCGCCCGCCTCTCCGAAGAGGCCGGCGCACCCGATCTCTGGGACGACGTCGACAAGGCGCAGAAGGTCACGAGCGCCCTCAGCCACCGCCAGAGCGAGCTGAAGCGCGTGACGGATGTCGAGCAGCGTCTCGACGATCTCGACGTGCTCGTCGAGATGGCGATCGAGATGGACGACGAGGACACCGCGGCCGAAGCCCGCAAGGAGATCGCAGACCTGAAAGAGGTCATCGGCCAGCTCGAAGTCCAGACCCTCCTCGACGGCGAATACGACGACCGGTCGGCAGTCGTCACGATCCGTTCCGGCGCGGGCGGCGACGACGCCACCGACTTCGCCGAGATGCTGCTGCGCATGTACTTGCGCTGGGCCGAGCGTCACAAGTACCCCGTCAAGGTCATGGACACCTCCTACGCCGAAGGTGCCGGCATCAAGTCGACGACCTTCGAGGTCGAAGCCCCCTACGCGTACGGCACGCTCTCGGTCGAAGCAGGCACGCACCGCCTGGCGCGCATCAGCCCCTTCGGCGGTGCCGACAAGCGCCAGACGAGCTTCGCCGCCGTCGAGGTCATCCCCGTGATGGAAGAGGCGAAAGAGGTGGAGGTGCCCGAGGGCGACATCCGCGTCGACGTCTTCCGCTCCTCGGGCCCGGGCGGTCAGTCGGTCAACACGACCGACTCCGCCGTGCGCATCACGCACCTGCCCACGGGCATCGTGGTGTCGATGCAGAACGAGAAGAGCCAGATCCAGAACCGCGCGGCCGCCATGCGCGTGCTCCAGACCCGCCTCATGCTGCTACAGAAAGAGCAGGAAGCGGCGACCAAGAAAGAGCTGGCCGGCACGATCACCGCCAGCTGGGGTGACCAGATGCGCTCCTACTTCCTCTACGGTCAGCAGCTCGTGAAGGACCTCCGCACGGGGTATGAGGTCGGCAACCCGGCATCGGTGTTCGACGGCGACCTCGACGGACTCATCGCGGCCGGCATCCGTTGGCGCAAGCGCAAAGACGACGACTGAGCGAAAACTTCTTCCGCACAGGTGCATCCGGATCTTCCGATCCGCGCGAATACATCTGTGACGGCGCGAACAGCGCGCCGCGCGGAAGGAGAACATCATGAAGCGATCACGCATCGCCCTCGGTCTCGCTGCGGCGGCGATCGCCACGCTCGGCTTCGCGGCACCCGCCTCCGCGGCGGATGAAGCCACGCTGTCGGTGCTCCACGGCATCCCCGACACCCCCGTCGATGTCTACGTCAACGGAGAACTGACGCTCGACGACTTCCAGCCCGGCGACCTCGCCGGCCCGCTGTCGTTGCCCGCGGGCGATTACGCCGTGGCTCTGACCGCTCCGGATGCCGCCGACGCGTCGTCGCCGGTGCTCGGACCGATCACGCTCACCCTCGCGGCCAATACGTCGTACACTGCCGTCGCGCACCTCGATGAGGCGGGCGCGCCCACCGCGAAGCTGTTCACGAATGACACGTCGCAGACCACCGCCGGTCAGGGACGACTGACGGTCCGCCATGTCGCGGCCGCGCCGGCCGTGGACATCCTCGCGAACGGCGCCGTTGCCGCACCGGGACTCACGAACCCGAACGAGGCGACGCTGAACCTGCCGGCGGGAACGATCTCCGCCGCGGTCGCGCTGGCCGGAACGACCGATCCCGTGATCGGCCCGGCCGACGTGAACGTCGCCGAGGGCACGCTGACGATCGTCTACGCGTGGGGGAGCGCCTCCGCGGGCAACCTCGCCCTCGCCGTGCAGACGATCGAGGGTCTCCACGGCAACCCGAACGGCGTGAACACCGGCTCCGCCGGTCTCGTCGCTGAGAACGGTGCCGGCTGGACCCCCGGCCTGCTGCTGGCGGGCGGTCTGCTGCTGGTGGCGGGCATCTCGTTCGGCGTCCGTCGCTCGGCGCGCGCGCAGTCGTGACGATGCGCGGTCACATCCTCCGATCCGGAGCTCCCCTCTCCGCGATCGTGGTGGCCGCGTCGCTGTTCACGGCATGCTCTCCCTCGGTCCCCACCGGCGGGGAGACGTCGGCCGCGGTGACACCGTCACCGCGGCCGACGGCCGTGCGGGACGTGCCGGTCGCGCCGGCGACGGCGCCGCCCGTCGTGGCGCCGATCCCACCGGTGCAGCTGCGGATCGACGCGATCGACGCCGTGCTGCCGATCGAGCCGGTCGGAGTGAAAGACGACGGGTCCATGGACATCCCCGTCCTGCCGGCCGAGGCGGGCTGGTACCGTTTCGGGCCTGCGCCGGGTGACGCGGCCGGGTCCGCCGTCGTCGCCGCGCACGTCGATTCACGCGCCTACGGCGTCGGGCCGCTCGGGCGGCTGCGCGACCTGCCGATCGGCTCACGCGTCGAGGTGACCGGCTCCGACGGCGCGCTGCACACCTTCGAGGTGGCATCGGTGACCTACATCCCGCGCGCAGAGCTCCCCGTCGCCGACTACTTCTCCCGTACGGGTGAGCCCATGCTCGTCATCATCACCTGCGGCGGCTCGTTCGACGAAGCCACTCGGTCGTACAGCGACAATGTGGTGGCCATTGCACACCCATCGGATGCATGATGACCATGGTGGTCGCTCGGGCGACCCGGGAGGAGAGCGTCATCGACGACGATGAGGAGCGGGAGCTCGCACGGGCGTTCGTCCGCGGAGACACGGCCGACCTCAAGCGCGTCTACGACCGCTGGTCGCGCCTGGTGTTCACGCTGGCGTGGCGCTCGCTGGGCGATCGGAGCGAAGCCGAAGACGTGACCCAGGCGACGTTCGTCTCGGCCTGGCGATCGCGGGCGACCTACGACGCCGACCAGGCGTCGCTCGGTACCTGGATCATCGCGATCAGCCGCCGACGCATCGCCGACGCGCATCGCGCGCGGGCGCAGCGCGAGCGCGTGGTGGATGCGCTCGAGCAGCATGCCGAACCGGCTGTCGAAGACGCCCCCGACGTGGCCGACGCCATCTTCGTGGCTCGCGAGCTCGAGCTTCTCGAACCGGAGGCGCGCACCGTCGTGCGGCTCGCGTTCTACGATGACCTCACCCACACCCAGATCTCCGAGCGGCTCGACATGCCGCTCGGCACAGTCAAGAGCCACCTGCGGCGGAGCCTGCAGCGCATGCGGACCAGATTGGAGGACACCCGTGTCGCATATTGACCCCGAGATCATCGCGATCGAGGCCCTCGAAGGATCCACTCTGGATGCCGCCGCGAGCGCGCACCTCCAGCAGTGCGCCGTCTGCCAGGACGACATCCGCGCGCTCCGGCGCGCCGCCGACGCCGGGCGTGCGGGCACACCCGACGGCCTCGAAGCGCCCGGCCCGCACGTGTGGGACGCGATCGCCGCCGAGGTCGCGGCCGACCGCCCGCCGATCGCCGGCGCCGGGGTGCGCCACCGCGCGCCGCGCCACCGCCGTCGGGTCGCGGGGCTGGTCGGCGCCCTGGTCGCCGCGGCGGCCGCGATCGCCATCGTCGTGGCGGTCGCCCTCCCACGTCCGCAGGGCATCGCCACCGCGACCCTCGACGCCTTCCCCGACCACCCCGGCGCCCGCGGCACGGCCGAGCTCGAGCGCGAGCCGGACGGCACCGAACGTGTGCGGGTGGAGCTCGACGCGGACCTGCCCGGCGACGGGTTCCGTGAAGTATGGCTGCTGACGGCCGACGGGTCGGCGCTGGTGAGCCTCGGCGTACTGGAAGGGACGACGGGATCGTTCGCGGTGCCCGGCGACGTCGACACGAGCACCTACTCGGTCGTCGACGTGTCGCAGGAGCCCACCGGCGGCGGAGCCGAGCACTCCGGCGATTCGATCGTGCGCGGCCGGCTCACGAGCTCCTGACGTTGGGGGTGTCGCGGCGGGCATCCCGCGGCGGCGCGCTTAGGCTCGTCAGGTCATGATCCGGTTCGAGCACGTCACCAAGCGTTACCGCGGAACAGCCAAACCCGCTCTCAGCGATGTCGACTTCGAGGTCCAACGCGGAGAATTCGTCTTCCTCGTGGGAGCCTCGGGTTCCGGCAAGTCGTCGTGTCTGCGTCTGATCCTCCGCGAGGACTCACCGAGCGAAGGGCGCGTCGTCGTCCTCGGGCGCGACCTCCACTCGTTGTCGACGCGCAAGGTGCCCTACTTCCGCAGGCACATCGGCTCGGTCTTCCAGGACTTCCGGCTGCTGCCGAACAAGACGGTCTTCCAGAACGTCGCGTTCACGCTGCAGGTGATCGGCTCTTCGCGCGGCTTCATCCAGCAGGCGGTGCCCGAGGTGCTCGCGCTCGTCGGACTGGAGGGCAAAGGCAAGCGCCTGCCGCACGAGCTGTCCGGCGGTGAACAGCAGCGCGTCGCGATCGCGCGCGCCCTGGTCAATCGTCCGCAGATCCTGCTCGCCGACGAGCCGACGGGCAACCTCGATCCCGCCACATCGGTCGACATCATGCAACTGCTCGCGCGCATCAACGCCGGTGGCACGACGGTCGTGATGGCCACCCACGAGGCAGGGTTCGTCGATCAGATGAAGCGCCGCGTGATCGAGCTGCGCGGCGGTGTGATGGTGCGCGACGACCGTCACGGCGGCTACGGCGACACCTCGGCCATCCCCAGCCTGCGCCCGCAGGCCGAGAAGGGTGCCGCCGCGACGGCGGCGCTCACGGCCGTGTTGGAGCTGCAGCGTGAGATCGCAGCGCTCCCGCCGCAGGCGGTGGGGGATGCCGAAGCTCTGATGACGCCTGCCGCTGTCACCGAGCCCGACGTCGACCCCGCACCGGGCACGCGGCCCATCCGCATCGATGCCCCCGAGGTCGACCTCGACAGCCTTGGAGTCGGCGGTCTTGACCTCGACGGCGGCTATGCCGATCGTCTCGGCCTCGGCTCCGCCGACGACGAAGTGGGGCCGACCACATGAGGCTGCAGCTCATCCTCGGAGAGGCCTTCTCCGGGCTCCGTCGCAACGCGTCGATGGTGATCTCGGTCGTGCTCGTCACGTTCGTGTCGCTCACGTTCGTCGCGGCCGCGATTCTCATGCAGATGCAGATCGGCAAGATGCAGGACTACTGGGCCGAGCGCGCGCAGGTCGCGATCTTCATGTGCCGGGTCGATTCGACCGCGACCAACTGCGTCGACGGTGCGGCGACGCAGGAGCAGCTCGACGCCGTGGCGACGCAGCTCGACAGTACCGCGCTCGGATCGATCGTGCGCGACGTGCGCTACGAATCCGCCGACGAGGCCTACCAGAACCTGCTCGATCTCTACGGCGACGAGTACGCCGAGTACGTCACCCCGGAGCAGCTGGGGGAGACGTACTGGGTGAATCTGGTCGATCCGAGTCAGTCCGATGTCATCACGGAGGCGTTCACCTCGACGCCCGGTGTCGACAACGTCACGAACCAGATGCAATACCTCGAGCCGCTCTTCTCCGCCCTCACGGTCGCGACCTACATCGCGGTCGGCATCGCCGCGCTCATGCTCATCGCGGCGGTCCTGCTCATCTCGACGACGATCCGGCTCTCGGCGTTCGCCCGCCGCAAGGAACTCGGCATCATGCGCCTGGTCGGCGCATCCAACCGATTCATCCAGACGCCGTTCATCCTCGAGGGCGTCTTCGCCGCCTTCCTCGGGTCGCTGCTCGCGGCCGGTGCGATCGTCGCGGGCGTGCACTTCGGCGTGAACGGCTATCTGCGCGATCGCATCGACTTCATCACCGACTGGGTGGACATGTCCGATGCGGTGCTCGTCATCCCCGTCGTCGTGGCGCTCGGTCTGGTGCTCGCCGCGCTGTCGGCGGGCTTCGCGATCCGCCGCTGGCTGCGCACCTGACGCCGAGGCGGAAGCCGCGGGGTAGACTGACAGGCTGCCGTTCGAACACGAGGAGTAGGTCATGCCCAAGGAACGCGGGGAGAAGGTCATCGCGACCAACCGTCGCGCGCGCCACGAATACGCCATCGAGAAGACGTACGAGGCAGGGCTCGTCCTCACCGGCACCGAAGTGAAGTCGCTGCGCCAGGGGCGCGCGAACCTCTCCGACGGCTACGCCTACATCGACGGCGGGCAGGCGTGGCTCGACGCCGTGCACATCCCGGAGTACGCGCAGGGGCACTGGACGAACCACTCCTCCAAGCGCACGCGCAAGCTGCTGCTGCACAGAGACGAGATCATCAAGCTCTCGCACGCTGTGGCCGCGGGCGGCTACACGCTCATCCCGCTGAAGCTCTACTTCTCAGACGGCCGGGCCAAGGTCGAGATCGCGATCGCCAAGGGCATGCGCGAGTTCGAGAAGCGGCAGACGATCCGCGAGCGCGAGGACAAGCGTGAAGCAGAGCGCGCGATGCGCTCGCGCAATCGTCTCGGCGACTGATCGCTAGGCGCTGAAGCGCGCCTCCACGGCGGCGGAGATGACGATCTCGTCGGGGCGGAAGTCGAGTGCGGGGGCGCCCGCGGCATCCATCGCCATCGCCCCTTTAGCGAACATGCGAGGAGGCGGCGCGCTCTCCTGACCGTGCGTGAGCAGGCCGAGGTCGGCGATCTCGAGCGGCGTGACGCTTCCGCGTCCGATGGCCGCCGCGTACGCCGTGGCGCGGTCGACGGCGACCGCGACGGCGGCGGTCGCGACGGCGCGCTCGGTCTCGGCTCGGGTGGCGGGCGTGAGTTGCCAATCGACGGAGCCCACCTGGAGGCCGTCCTGGACGGCGACGAGGGTGAGCCAGTCGGAGAGGGCGACGAAGTCCGAGAACGTCGCGGTGATCTCGACCGAGGCGTGGTGGACGAGGTCGAGCTGGCGCCCCTCGTTGTTCCACGGCCGATCCGACCAGATCGACACGCGCTGCGCGGACCAGTCGTCGATCGTACCGGCCGCTTTGCGGGTCTTCAGCTCGTTCCGCACGGGCTCGGCCAGCGCGGCGATCCGCTCGATGACGCCGCCTCGGTCGGGTCCGTCAACTGCCACGGAGACGTGCGCGACGGCGCGTTCGGGAGCCACGCGGACTTCGTCGGCGCCTCGGACTGTGATGATGACTTCGCTCATACGCCGACTGTACGCGGTGCGATGCTAGTCTGGGATGCTCGGGAGCCACGGCATCCCAGCACAACTCCACAGCGTGACAGTGGCTACTTCCCGCACGACTCACGGGGCTGATCGGTTTCGACAGCGCCTGCGACTCTGCGTGAAGCGGGCCGAGGATGCAGGGTTATCTCGTTAACGATCTCTGCAAAACCATAAGTGCCGAAACCAAGCGCACTGAGTTCGCCCTCGCTGCCTAAGCGAGCCTGAACTCCGTCAGACCGTAGGCGATCCCGCTACGGACCCTGGCGTCATCTAGGGATCTTGCTGTGCGACGGGGTCTCGACGTCGTACGGGACTCTTCTGAGACTGGGCTCGTCGACTTAGGTGTCTGTGACAAAGGTCGGAGCCGAGCAGAACGTTCTCACAGACTGCGCCCGGAGAAACCGCAGTCTTTCAGCGTTGGACGGGGGTTCGATTCCCCCCAGCTCCACGTCGTCACTGTCACAGGGAAACCCCCGGTCTGCATCGCAGGCCGGGGGTTTCTCGTTCGTGGGGTCAGGCGCCCGGGCGCTCGATCAGCAGCAGATTCTGCTTCGTGTCGGCCACGGTGACCCAGCCGTCGCCGAATTCGTACGTCATGCCGTACCCGTCTTCATCGACCGTCGGCGCGCGTGTGCCGTCTTCTGTCACGTACACGCCCCCGCCGTCTGCCTGCTCGACGGTCCAGCCGTCGGCCACGAGCTGCTCCTGCGCTTCTTCGGCTTCCTCCGCCGTGACGGGGGACCAGCCGAAGAGGAAGAGATTGCCGCTGGCCGTGGTGAAGTCGGCCCACATGCACTGCAGGCCGCCTTCGAGGGTGAGCGAGCCCGCGGTGAACGGCTCCTCCTTGAAGGTCCAGCCCTTCGCAGACAGGTCCGCGACGACGTCCTCGGCGACGAGGGTGTCGCACGTCACGGCATCGCTCGTCGGCTCCGCGATCGGCGTCGACGTCGCGGCGGCCGTCTCGGTGGGCGTCGGCGCGGTCGTGACGACCGACTCCGTGGGGGCGGGCGTCGCGCCGGTGGCGCAGCCGCTGAGAGCGATCGTCAGGGCGGCGAGGCCGGCGAGGAGCGCGGAGGAGGAGACGTGCGAGGAGGCCATGGGGGCTTTCGGATCGTTCAGGCGGGGGAGTGGAGGAGGGAGAGGAAGGCGCTGTGGAGCACGCCGTTCGTCGCCAACGACGAACGCGAGGAGATCGAGTCGGCGCCCGCGACATCCGTGAAGGTTCCGCCGGCTTCGCGGACGATGGGCACCAGCGCGGCGATGTCGTACTCTTTGACGCCGAATTCCGCGACGAACTCCAGCCGCCCCTCCGCCAGCAGCATGTAGGGCCAGGTGTCGCCGTACCCGCGGTCGCGCCATACGGCGCGGCTGAGTCGCAGGAGCGCGTCGGTGTGACCGGCTTCGTCCCACTGGGCGATGCTCTGGAAGCTGATGCTCGACGCGGAGACGTCCGACACGGTCGACACCGCGAGCCGGCGGGGCGCACCCGCGGGCGTGTTCGTCCAGGCACCGAGCCCGGTCGCCGCCCACCACCGACGCCCGAGCGCGGGCTGACTGGCCACGCCGACGTGGGGCACACCGTCGATCGCAAGGGCGACGAGGGTCGTCCACATCGGGATGCCCTTGAGGTAGTTGGCGGTGCCGTCGATCGGATCGATGATCCACTGCCGCGCCGCGTCGCCGCTTGCACCGAACTCCTCGCCGAAGACGGCGTCACCCGGCCGCTCGGCAGCGAGGAGGTCGCGGATCGCGCGTTCGGTCGCGAGGTCCGCCTCGGTGACGTGCGACGCGTCGGCTTTCGTCGTGACGTCGAGGTCCGGCGCGTCGAAACGCGACATCGCCACCGCATCCGCTGCGTCCGCGAGGCGCAGCGCGAGCTCCAACTCGGGGCGGAGATCGCTTTCGGCGCTCGCGTCCGAGGCGGCCGGGGAGGAAGGGGAGCTCACGCTTCCAGGATACGGTGCCGCGGCCGCCCCGATTGGCGATGCAGGGCATCGGGATGGTAACGTTGCTCCTCGTTCGCCTCGTGCGGACGGCTCGCACCTCTAGCTCAATCGGCAGAGCAATTGACTCTTAATCAATGGGTTCAGGGTTCAAGTCCCTGGGGGTGCACCACAGAGAAAAGCCCCGGAGAAATCCGGGGCCTTTCTCGTTGCGACGGCCCTCAGGCGGCGTCGCCGACGAGCACCGCGGCCGCTTCATCCGCCGCGTCCGTCTCGCGCGCGTCGATGCGCCGCAGAGCCGGGCGGCCGATGGCGATCGTCACGGCGGCCAGCGACACCGATACCGCCGCGAAGACGAACGGCACACCCGCACCGAAGCCATGCCACAGCAGGGCCGCGACGGGCGGAGCTGCCGCGCCGCCCAGGAACCGGACGGCGGAGTAGGCGGAGCTCGCCACGGAGCGGGGCAGATCGGTCGCCTCCATCACCGACTCCGTGAGGATCGTGTTCATGAGGCCGAGGAAGAGACCGCCCACGATGATGCACGCGACGAGAGCCGGCGGGGTTTCGACGACGAACGCGGCGACGACGAGGTCGATCGCGAGCAGCGGAAGGACGAGGATCATCGCCGTCGACCGCGGCAGGAGCCGCAGCAGGAGTGGCGCCACCCACACGCTCGTGACGGCGAGAGCCACACCCCACCCGAAGAACGTGAGGCCGATGCCCATCGCGCCGAAGCCGAGCGGGAACGGGGAGAAGGCCAGCAGCACGAAGAATCCGATGTTGTAGAACAGCGCCGCGATCGCGAGCACTGCGAGCGCCGGTTGCCGAAGAGCGCGAAGCGGGGCCGACAGCGGCGTGGGCGTACGCGTCTCCTCGCCGCCGCGGAGCAGGAGCAGTACCGCGAGGAAGGCGACCGCCATGAGCACGGCCACACCGAAGAACGGTCCGCGCCAGCTGATCTCGCCGAGAACCCCGCCGAGCAGCGGGCCGACGGCGATGCCGAGTCCGAGCGCGGCTTCGTAGAGGATGATCGCCGCCGCCGAGCCGCCTGATGCGGCGCCGACGATCGTCGCGAGCGCCGTTGAGATGAACAGGGCGTTGCCGAGTCCCCATCCCGCGCGGAAGCCGATGACGGCATCCACACTGCCGGACGCGGCGCACAAGAGAGCGAAGACGACGATCACCGCGAGTCCGATGAGCAGCGTCTTCTTGGCGCCGAGGCGGCTCGACACCCAACTCGTCACGAGCATGGCGAGGCCGGTCACCACGAGGTAGCTCGTGAAGAGCAGTTCCGTCTCCACCGGAGAAGCCTTGAGTGATTCGGCGATGGCCGGCAGGATCGGGTCGACGAGTCCGATGCCCATGAACGCCACGACGCACGCGAACGCCACCGCCCACACCTGCGCCGGCTGCCGCCACACGCTCGCGGTCGCCGTGCCGCTCATCGTGCGACCTCCGAGGTGCGTGTCTTTGCGGCGAGGATGCCGGCGACGCGATCGACGGCCGCCCAGTCGGCATCGTCGAGATCGGCGAAGCGCGGAGCGAGCGTGCGCCCGAGCAGGTCGAACCACTCGTCGAGCGCGGTGCGGCCGGCGGCGGTGATCTCCAGCACCCTCGCGCGCGAATCGCGCTCATCCGCGGAGCGCGCCAGCAGCCCCGACTCGATCATCTGACGCCGTCGGCGGCGATTGACACTTCTCGACGACCCTGCACACGATGGAGGTATGAGCGAGAAGGATCTGGCAGGAAAGCGCGCGGTCGTCACCGGCGGCGCGAGCGGCATCGGGCTGGCGTGCGCGAAAGAGTTCGCCGGGCGGGGCGCGCACGTCGTGATCGCCGACTTCAACGGCGATGCCGCGACGTCGGCGGCCGCCGAGATTGGGGGAGAGGCCTGGGTCGTCGATCTGTCCGACACGGCTGCGCAGGAGAACCTCCGCCTCGACGCCGACATCCTGGTCAACAACGCCGGCATCCAGACCGTCGCACCGATCCACGACTTCGACCCCGAACGGTGGCGCTTCATGCACCGACTGATGGTGGAGTCGCCGTTCCTCCTCATTCGGGCGGCGCTGCCGACGATGTACGAGCGCGGTTGGGGCCGTGTCGTCAACGTCTCCAGCGTGCACGGTCTGCGCGCGAGCGCGTTCAAATCCGCCTATGTCGCGGCCAAGCATGCGCTGGAGGGGCTGTCGAAGGTCACGGCACTCGAAGGCGGACCGCGCGGCGTCACGAGCAACTGCATCAACCCGGCATATGTGCGCACGCCGCTCGTCGAGAAGCAGATCGCCGACCAGGCGGTCGTGCACGGCATCGCCGAAGACGAGGTCGTCGAGAAGGTCATGTTGACCGAGACGGTCGTGAAGCGGCTGGTCGAAGCCGACGAGGTCGCCTCGCTCGTGGGGTGGCTGGTCTCCGACCGCGCCGGCATGGTCACCGGTGCGAGCTACACGCTCGACGGCGGCTGGTCGGCTCGCTGAGTCAGGTGCTCGCCGCGAGGCGCGTCGTGAGCTGGTGGGCATGCGCCAGCAGCGTGCGCCCCAGGTCGGCGATGCGGTCGGGGCCGAAACGGAACTCGACGCCGGTGAGGCTCAGCGCCCACTGCGGTTCACCGCTGCGCGAGAACACCGCCGCGCCGAGGCCGTAGCTGCCCTCGACGATGAGGCCCGCGTTGAGCGCGTACCCGCGCGCCTGCGTTTCGCGCAACCGTGCGCGCAGCCGCGCCTCGCCGTGCGCGGGACCCCACTCGCGGGCGAGGTCGGGGTGGCGCTCGAAATAGCCGTCCACATCGTGAGGCTGCTGGAACGCGAGGATCGCAAGACCGGCCGAGGCGACACCGAGGGGGAAGCGCACGCCCTCGGACAGCACGAAGGACCGGATCGGAAAACTCCCGTCTTCCCGCAGGAGGCACACCGTCTCATCGCCTCGGCGCACCGAGAGGAACGCGCTCTCCTCCGTGCGCACGGCCAGCGAGCGCACGATGTCGCGCGCCACCGCCGTGATGTCGTAGCGCGAGGCCGCCACCGTTCCCATGAGAAACATCTCCGGACCGGGCATCCAGCGCGCTGTCTTCTCGTCGTGGTCGACGAGGCCTTCGCGTGCAAGGGCGGTGAGCAGGCGGTGCGCTGTCGGGCGGGTGAGTTCGGCGCGCCGCGCGATCTCCTGCGTGCCGAGGCCCGCGTCGCCGGCGCTCGTCACGAGACGCAGCAGCGCCGCCGCGCGGGCGATCGATTGAGCGCCCGCAACGCCGTGCGCTGACCGGGTGTCCATGATGTGGACGATACGCGCAGGTCGATCCACATGACAAGCCCGGGGATGCCGTCCGCGCCAGGCGCCCGCAGGATGGAGCTACCGCATCCGCAACGAAGGAGTTCCGCGTGATCGACAAGACCTACGCCTCGGCGGCAGACGCCGTCGCCGACATCCCCGACGGCGCGTCGATCGCGGTCGGGGGTTTCGGGCTGTCCGGAAATCCGATCGCGCTCATCGCCGCTCTGCTCGCGCAGGGCACGGCGGAGTTGTCGATCGTGTCGAACAACTGCGGCGTCGACGACTGGGGCCTCGGCGTTCTGCTGAACGCTCGGCGCATCCGGAAGATGACCTCGTCGTACGTCGGCGAGAACAAGGAGTTCGAGCGCCAGTTCCTCTCCGGTGAGCTCGAGCTCGAGCTCACGCCGCAGGGCACGCTCGCAGAGAAGCTGCGCGCGGGCGGCGCCGGCATCGCGGCGTTCTACACCCAGACGGGTGTCGGCACGCAGGTTGCGGAGGGCGGCTTGCCGCGCCGCTACGACGGCGCGGGCGGTGTCGCGGCGGCATCCCCTCCGAAGGACGTGCGCACCTTCGCACCCGGCGGGGTCTCGGGGGAGTACGTGCTGGAGGAGGCGATCGTCACCGATTTCGCCCTCGTGCACGCCGCCCGCGGCGACACCCACGGAAACCTCGTCTTCACCAAGGCGGCGCGCAACTTCAACCCGCTCGCGGCGATGGCGGGTCGGGTGTGCGTCGCGCAGGTCGAGGAGCTCGTTGCGCCGGGGATGCTCGACCCGGACGAGATCCATCTGCCCGGCGTCTTCGTGCATCGGGTCGTCGAGGTGGGCCCGGACATCGAGAAGCGCATCGAGCGCCGCACCGTCACGGTCTCCGACGCGCTCGCCCACGACATCCCCGAAGGAGCATGAGATGGCACTCTCCCGCGACGAGATGGCCGCCCGCGCGGCCGCCGAGCTGACCGACGGGTCGTACGTGAACCTCGGCATCGGGCTGCCGACCCTCGTGCCCAACTACGTCCCCGACGGCGTCACGGTCGTGCTGCAGTCGGAGAACGGCATTCTCGGCGTCGGTCCGTATCCGACCGAGGAGCGCGTCGACCCCGACCTCATCAACGCCGGGAAGGAGACCGTCACGGTGCTGCCGGGTGCGGCCTTCTTCGATTCCGCGCTGAGCTTCGCCATGATCCGCGCCGGCAAAGTGGATGCCGCCATCCTCGGCGCGATGCAGGTCTCCGCGCGGGGCGACCTGGCGAACTGGATGATTCCCGGGAAGATGGTCAAGGGTCCGGGCGGCGCCATGGATCTCGTCCACGGTGCCGCGAAGGTCATCGTGCTCATGGAGCACGTGGCCAAAGACGGGTCGGCGAAGATCGTCCACGACTGCTCGCTTCCGCTGACCGGGCGCGGCGTCGTCGACCGGATCATCACCGACCTCGCCGTCATCGACGTCACGGCCGACGGCCTCGTGCTGGTCGAAACGGCGCCGGGGGTCAGCGTCGCCGACGTCGTGGCCGCCACAGAACCCGCACTACGCGTGCCGAGCACGCTGGAGGAGACAGCATGAACACCCGGGACATCGTCATCGTCGGCGCAGCCCGCACGCCGCAGGGCCGTTTGAAGGGCGCACTGTCGTCGTTCAGCGCTCCCCAGCTCGGCGGATTCGCGATCGCCGGCGCGCTCGCGCAGGGCGGGGTGCCGGCATCCGCCGTCGACGCCGTCGTCATGGGGCAGGTGCTGTCGGCGGGCTCCGGACAGAACCCCGCACGCCAGGCGGCCATCGCGGCCGGGATCGGCTGGGACGTTCCGGCATCGAGTGTCAACAAAGTGTGCCTGTCGGGCCTCACGGCGATCATCGATGCGGCGCGCATGGTCGGCTCGGGCGACGCCACGGTCGTCGTCGCGGGCGGGATGGAGTCGATGTCGCAGGCTCCGCACTTGATGATGGGCTCGCGCAGCGGCTGGGCGTACGGCTCGGTGGAGGTGCTCGACCACATGGCCTACGACGGCCTCACCGATGCCTACGACCGCGAGAGCATGGGTGCGTCGACCGAGCGACTCAACCCGACTTACGGCCTCGACCGCGAAACCCAGGACGCCGTCGCGGCGCGCTCGCACCAGCGCGCCGGGGCAGCCCGCGAGGCCGGACTGTTCGCGGCTGAGATCGTCCCGATCGAGGTGGCGCAGCGCCGCGGGCCCGCTGTCGTGGTCGATGCCGATGAGGGCATCCGACCCGATTCCACCGTCGAGACGCTCGCGGGTCTCCGCCCGGCGTTCGCCGCAGACGGCACCATCACGGCGGGAAACTCTTCGCCCATCTCCGACGGCGCATCGGCGGTCGTGGTCACCACCCGCGCCCACGCCGATGAGAACGGGTGGGCGGTGCTGGCGCTCATCGGCGCGAACGGCCAGGTCGCCGGACCCGACAACTCCCTGCACGCTCAGCCTGCGCGTGCGATCGAGCGCGCGCTCGCCAAGGAGGGCATCGGTGTGGAAGAGCTCGACCTCGTGGAGATCAACGAGGCGTTCGGCGCCGTGGTGGCGGTGTCGCAGCGCGAGCTCGGGCTGGCGGACGACGTAGTGAACGTGCACGGGGGAGGGATCGCGCTCGGGCACCCGATCGGCGCGTCGGGATGCCGATTGGTCGTCCACGCGGTGCACGAACTCGTCCGGCGCGGACGCGGCACGGCGGCGGTGGGCCTCTGCGGAGGCGGCGGTCAGGGAGAAGCGCTTATCCTTGTTCGTTGACCCCATCGATCGACAGGAGTAGCCATGTGCTCACCCATCGCCTGCACCACGTGCGGCAAGACCACGTGGACCGGATGCGGCCTGCACATCGACAGCGCGCTCGAGGGCGTGGCGCAGCAGGACCGCTGCACCTGCGAGCGCTGAGGGCTCAGGCGCCCAGGCGCCGCTTCAGGTACTTCTGCTCCTTGCCGGCGATCGGCGAGTCGGGCGCGACGACCCGTCCGCGCCCCGCGCGATAGGTGTCCACGATCGTGCCGACCGACAGTGCGAGGGTGATTCCCCAGCTCAGCCAGGCGAGCCCCTGACGCCACGTGAACGGCGCGTCGCCGCGCAGGCCCCGCAGCAGGGCCATGCCGCTGGACAGGGCCGTGATGATGCCGGTGCCGAAGAGGTACTTGCGCATGGGTCCACGCTACCCGGCGCCGGGGCACGAGCGGGCCTTGTTAGCCTGGACAGCGTCTGCCGATAGGAGTTCCGTGAGCGATACCCCCGCCGCTGCCCAGTTCGTGATCGTCTCCAATCGACTTCCCGTCGACCGCACCGATGACGACGACGCGCCCTGGCGGCGCTCGCCCGGCGGACTCGTCGCCGCGCTCGAGCCCGTCGTGCAGGCCTCGGGCGGCGCGTGGGTGGGCTGGCCCGGCCAGGCCGACATCGACGTGGCCCCGTTCGTCTTCGACGAGATGGCGCTCGTGCCCGTGCGTCTGAGCGCCGACGACGTCGAGCTCTACTACGAGGGCTTCTCCAACGACACGATCTGGCCGCTCTACCACGACGTCATCTCGCCGCCCGCCTACCATCGGGAATGGTGGGACGCGTACGTGCAGGTCAACACCGCGTTCGCCGAAGCGGCGGCATCCGCGGCGGCCGACGGAGCGACCGTGTGGGTGCACGACTACCAGCTGCAGCTCGTGCCGCGGCTGCTGCGCGAACGGCGTCCCGACCTCACGATCGGCTACTTCCACCACATTCCCTTCCCGGCATACGGCATCTATTCGCAACTGCCCTGGCGCCGTCAGGTGCTCGAGGGGCTGCTCGGAGCCGACGTCATCGGGTTCCAGCGCGTGCAGGATGCCGGCAACTTCGCCGGGGCCGTGCGCCGTCAGCTCGGTTTCGAGACGAAGGCCGGCTCCATCCGGATCCCCGTCGAGGGAGCGGCCGAGCGGGTCGCGGTGTCGAAGGCGTATCCGATCTCGATCGACGTCGGCGTCTACGACGACCTCGCACGGCGTCCCGATGTCATCGCGCGCGCACAGGAGATCCGGGAGAGCCTCGGCTCGCCGAAGACGATCCTCCTCGGCGTCGACCGCCTCGACTACACGAAGGGCATCACGCACCGACTGAAGGCCTACGGCGAGCTGCTCGCCGATCACCGGCTCGACGTCGAAGACGTGACCCTCGTGCAGGTCGCGAGTCCGAGCCGCGAACGGGTCGCGGCGTACATGCAGCTGCGCGACGAGATCGAACTGAGCGTCGGGCGCATCAACGGCGACCGTGACACCGTCGGCCACAGCGCCATCCGGTACCTCCACCACGCCTACCCCCGCGAGGAGATGGTCGCCCTCTACCTCGCGGCCGACGTCATGCTCGTCACGGCGCTGCGCGACGGTATGAACCTCGTCGCGAAGGAGTACATCGCCAGCCGGGTCGACGATCGTGGCGTGCTCGTGCTGAGCGAATTCGCCGGCGCGGCCGACGAACTCACCCAGGCCGTGAAGGTCAACCCGCACGACATCGAGGGGCTGAAAGACGCCATCGTCGGCGCTATCGAGATGACGCCGCGCGAACAGACGCGCCGGATGCGGGCGCTCCGACGGCGCGTGCGCGATCACGACGTCGCCGATTGGTCGCGCGAGTTCCTCGCCGACCTCGCCGCCGCGCACGCAGACTCCGCCGACGGCTGACATCCGAAGGGCGCCCGGCGGGAATAGACTTCGGGAATGCCGCCTCGCAACACCCCCATCGACATCAAGCCGCGCAGCCGCGTGGTCACCGACGGTATCGAAGCCACGACGTCGCGCGGAATGCTCCGCGCGGTCGGCATGGGCGATGAAGACTGGGAGAAGCCGCAGATCGGCATCGCCTCCAGCTGGAACGAGATCACCCCCTGCAATCTGAGCCTCGACCGCCTGGCCCAGGGCGCGAAGGAGGGTGTGCACTCCGGTGGCGGATATCCGCTGCAGTTCGGCACCATCTCCGTCTCCGACGGCATCTCGATGGGCCACGAGGGCATGCACTTCTCCCTCGTCAGCCGCGAGGTCATCGCCGACTCGGTGGAGACCGTCGTGATGGCCGAGCGCCTCGACGGCACGGTGCTGCTCGCGGGTTGCGACAAGTCGCTGCCCGGCATGCTGATGGCCGCCGCCCGTCTCGACCTCGCCGGTGTCTTCCTCTACGCCGGATCGATCGCTCCCGGCTGGGTCAAGCTCACCGACGGCACCGAGAAGGAAGTCACCATCATCGACTCCTTCGAAGCGGTCGGCGCCTGCAAGGCCGGCACGATGAGCGAAGAAGATCTGAAGCGCATCGAGTGCGCGATCGCGCCGGGAGAGGGCGCGTGCGGCGGCATGTACACCGCCAACACGATGGCCTCGGTCGCCGAGGCGCTCGGCATGAGCCTGCCGGGCTCCGCCTCCCCGCCATCGGCCGACCGTCGCCGCGACTACTTCGCGCACCGCTCCGGCGAAGCGGTCGTGAACATGCTGCGCCAGGGCATCACGGCCCGCGACATCATGACGAAGAAGGCGTTCGAGAACGCCACCACGGTCGCGATGGCCCTCGGCGGCTCGACCAACGTCGTGCTGCACCTGCTCGCGATCGCCCGCGAGGCGGAGGTCGAGCTCACGCTCGACGACTTCAACCGCATCGGCGACAAGGTTCCGCACCTGGCCGACATGAAGCCGTTCGGTCGCTATGTCATGGCCGACGTCGATCGTCACGGCGGCATCCCCGTTCTCATGAAGGCCCTGCTGGATGCCGGCCTGCTCCACGGTGACGCGCTCACCGTGACGGGCAGAACGGTCGCCGAGAACCTCGCGGCGCTCAATCCCGACCCGCTCGACGGCGACGTCATCCGCACGCTCGACAACCCCATCCACGCCACCGGCGGCATCACGATCCTCAAGGGAACGTTCGCGCCCGACGGCGCGGTCGTCAAGACCGCCGGGTTCGACGCGTCGGTGTTCGAAGGACCCGCCAAGGTGTTCGAGCGCGAGCGCGCCGCGATGGATGCCTTGACGGGCGGCGAGATCGTCGCCGGCGATGTGATCGTGATCCGCTACGAAGGCCCCAAGGGTGGTCCGGGCATGCGCGAGATGCTCGCCATCACGGCCGCCATCAAGGGCGCCGGGCTCGGAAAAGATGTACTACTGTTGACGGACGGACGATTCTCAGGCGGCACAACCGGCCTGTGCATCGGCCACATAGCACCCGAAGCAGTGGACGCTGGTCCCATTGCCTTCGTGCGCGATGGTGATCTGATACGGGTCGATATCGCGGCTCGCTCTCTCGACCTACTCGTCGACGAGGCAGAGCTGAACTCCCGCCGCGCCGGCTGGGAGCCCCTTCCCCCGCGCTATACCCGTGGCGTCCTGGCGAAATACTCGAAGCTCGTGCGCTCCGCTGCGGAGGGCGCGACGACGGGTTGAGCCGTTCCGACACACCGACATCAGAGGTCACCTTCATGTCTCTCGACACTGCGGCCGTTCCCCGGCCGCCCGCCCGCAATTCCTCCGCGCCGGTCCTGACGGGAGCGGCCGCCGTCGTGCGCTCTCTCGAGCTGCTGGGCGTCACCGACGTCTTCGGCCTGCCCGGCGGCGCGATCCTGCCCGTCTACGACCCGCTCATGGACTCCACCGAGCTGCGCCACATCCTGGTGCGCCACGAGCAGGGTGCCGGCCACGCCGCCGAGGGCTACGCGGCGGCATCCGGCAAGACCGGCGTCGCGATCGCGACGAGCGGCCCGGGAGCCACGAACCTCGTCACGGCGATCGCCGACGCCTACATGGACTCGGTGCCGATCGTGTGCATCACCGGCCAGGTCTTCTCGACGCTCATGGGAACCGATGCGTTCCAGGAGGCGGACATCGTCGGCATCACCATGCCGATCACGAAGCACTCTTTCCTGGTGAAGGATGCCGCCGAGATCCCCGCCGCCATCGCGGCAGCGTTCGAGGTGGCTTCGACAGGCCGTCCCGGACCCGTCCTGGTGGACATCACGAAGGATGCGCAGCAGGCCGAAGTGCCCTTCATCTGGCCTCCGAAGGTCGACCTGCCCGGGTACCGCCCGGTCACGAAGGCGCACGGCAAGCAGATCCAGGCGGCGGCGCAGCTGCTCGCGACGGCGAAGAAGCCCGTGCTCTACGTCGGCGGCGGTGTCGTGCGCGCGAAGGCCGCAGCCGAATTGCTGCGCTTCGCCGAATCGACCGGTGCGCCGGTGGTGACCACCCTCATGGCCCGCGGTGCATTCCCCGATTCGCACCCGCAGCAGCTCGGCATGCCGGGCATGCACGGCACGGTTCCCGCCGTGCTCGCGCTGCAGGAGGCCGACCTGCTCGTCTCGCTCGGGGCGCGCTTCGACGATCGCGTGACCGGCAAGGCGGCGCTGTTCGCCCCGCATGCGCAGGTCGTGCACGTCGACATCGACCCCGCCGAGATCTCGAAGATCCGCACGGCCGACGTGCCGATCGTCGGCGACCTGAAAGAGGTGCTCGTCGACCTCGACGCCGCCTACGCGGGCGCCATCTCCGACGGCGCTGCCGACACGAGCGAGTGGTGGTCGTACCTCGAGGGACTGCGCACCGAGTTCCCGCTCGGCTACACCCAGCCCAGCGACGGTCTGATGTCGCCGCAGTACGTGATCTCCCGCATCGGCGAGCTGACCGGGCCCGAGGGCATCTACGCCGCGGGCGTGGGCCAGCACCAGATGTGGGCCGCGCAGTTCATCAAGTACGAGCGCCCGAACGCGTGGCTGAATTCCGGCGGCGCCGGCACGATGGGCTACTCGGTGCCCGCCGCCATGGGCGCGAAGGTCGCCGAGCCCGACCGTCAGGTCTGGGCGATCGACGGCGACGGCTGCTTCCAGATGACCAATCAGGAACTCGCGACCTGCGTCATCAACAACATCCCGATCAAGGTCGCGATCATCAACAACTCCAGCCTCGGCATGGTGCGACAGTGGCAGACCCTCTTCTACGACGGTCGCTACTCGAATACCCACCTGAACACCGGCCACGGCTCGATCCGCGTTCCCGACTTCGTCAAGCTCGCCGACGCGTACGGATGCCTCGGCATCCGGGTCGAGAAGGAGGAGGACGTCGATGCCGCGATCACGCTCGCCCTGGAGACCAACGACCGACCCGTCGTGATCGACTTCGTCGTGAGCGCCGACGCCATGGTGTGGCCGATGGTGCCGCAGGGCGTCAGCAACAGCTACGTCCAGTACGCGCGCGACCACGCTCCGAGCTTCGATCAGGAGGACTGACATGTCGACGCACGTTCTGAGCCTCCTCGTCGAGGACAAGCCGGGTCTGCTGACCCGCGTGGCGGGGCTGTTCGCCCGCCGCGGCTTCAACATCAACTCCCTCGCCGTCGGGCCGACCGAGGTGCCGGGCCTGTCGCGTATCACGGTCGTCGTCGACGTCGACGCCCTGCCGCTCGAGCAGGTCACCAAGCAGCTCAACAAGCTCGTCAACGTCATCAAGATCGTCGAGCTCGACTATTCGGCATCCGTACAGCGCGAGCACATGCTCATCAAGGTGCGTGCCGACAACCAGAGCCGCTCGAACGTGATCGAGGTCGTGAACCTCTTCCGCGCGTCGGTCGTCGACTACGCCGCCGACGCGCTCGTGGTCGAGGTCACGGGCGACCGAGGAAAGGTCGAGGCGCTCCTGCGCGCCCTCGAACCGTTCGGCATCAAAGAACTCGCCCAGTCCGGCATGGTCGCCATCGGCCGCGGCGGAAAATCCATCACCGAGCGCGTCCTGCGCGGCTGATCCCCACACCACTACCAAGGAGAAACACACACCATGGCCGAACTCTTCTACGACGCCGACGCCGACCTGTCGCTCATCCAGAGCAAGAAGGTCGCGATCGTCGGCTACGGCTCCCAGGGCCACGCTCACGCGCAGAACCTGCGCGACTCGGGCGTCGAGGTGCGCATCGCGCTGAAGGCCGGATCGAACTCGGCGGCGAAGGCCGAAGACGACGGCTTCCAGGTGACCAACGTCGCCGACGCCGCGGAGTGGGCCGACCTGATCATGATCCTGGCGCCCGACCAGCACCAGCGCTCGATCTACACCGAATCGATCAAGGACAAGCTGACGGCCGGCAAGACCCTCGCCTTCGCGCACGGCTTCAACATCCGCTTCGGTTACATCGATGCACCCGAGGGCGTCGACGTCATCCTCATCGCGCCCAAGGCTCCCGGCCACACGGTGCGTCGTGAGTTCGTCGCCGGCCGCGGCATCCCCGACATCATCGCGGTCGAGAAGGACGCGTCCGGCTCGGCATGGCAGACCGCGCTCTCGTACGCGAAGGCGATCGGCGGCACCCGCGCGGGCGTCATCAAGACCACCTTCACGGAAGAGACCGAGACCGACCTGTTCGGCGAGCAGGCCGTGCTCTGCGGCGGTGTGTCGCAACTCGTCCAGTATGGCTTCGAGACCCTGACCGAGGCCGGCTACCAGCCGCAGATCGCCTACTTCGAGGTGCTCCACGAGCTGAAGCTCATCGTCGACCTCATGTGGGAGGGTGGCATCGCCAAGCAGCGCTGGTCGGTCTCCGACACGGCCGAGTACGGCGACTACGTCTCCGGACCGCGCGTCATCGACCCGAGCGTCAAGGAGAACATGTCGGCGGTGCTCTCCGACATCCAGTCCGGCGCGTTCGCCGAGCGTTTCATCGGCGACCAGGACAACGGCGCGTCGGAGTTCCTCGAGCTGCGCGCGAAGGCCGCGGCCCACCCGATCGAGGCCGTCGGTCGTGAGTTGCGAGCGCTCTTCGCGTGGAAGCAGCAGGACGCCGACTACGTCGAGGGCTCCGCGGCGCGCTGACGCACAGACACCCGGCCCACCCGCCGGGATTGGCCCTAGAAAGCCATCACGAAGCCCGGCCCCTTACAAGGGGGCCGGGCTTTGCCCGTCTTGCTAGCGTGGTGCCATGACCCTCTCCGTGGAGATCGCCGTCCAGGACGCTGCGGGTGCGCGGGCGGCTCTGGCCGCGGGCGCCGACCGCCTCGAACTCTGCCAGGCGCTGGGCCTCGGCGGGCTCACGCCGTCGCTCGGACTGCTCGAGGCGGTGCTCGCCGCCGTCGACCCCGCCGCGGTGAACGTTCTCGTGCGCCCGCGCGGTGGCGGGTTCGTCTACGCGCCCGACGAGGTCGAGGTCGTGGCGGCCGATATCCGGGCGTGTGTCGAACGCGGCGTCGGAGGAGTGGTGGTGGGCGCGCTGACGTCCACCGGCGCCGTCGACGCCCTGGCGCTGGCGCGGTGGAGCGATGCCGCCGCCGGCACGACGCTCGTCTTCCACCGCGCGATCGACGCCGCATCCGATCCGCTCGCCGTGCTCGCACAGCTGCGCGAGCTGGGGGTCGATCGGGTCCTCACATCGGGCGGTGCCCCGCGCTCGATCGAGGGCCGCCGGGTGCTGGCCGAGCTCGTGGCTGAGCGCGGTGAGATCGAGATCATGGCGGGCGGGGGTGTGCAGGTCGCGGATATCCCGGCGATCGCCGCGACCGGGGTGGGCGCCGTCCACCTGTCGGCGCGCACCGTGACCGGTCTCGATGCGCCGGCAGGCCCCGGGGGCGGGACAGCGGGCCACGACGGCACGGATGCGGCCACCGTCGCCGCGGCGGTTGCTGCGGCGCGCGGCTGAGGCCCGAGATCGCTACGCTGAGCCTCGTGAGCAATGGACGTGACGACGACGCCTTGAGATGGGACGGCGACGACGACCCGACGCTGGAGGCGGCAGCACCCGCCCTCCCGACGGGTTTCACCGCGGTGGGGCGAGGCGCCGACGAGGTCGGCCGCATCGAAGAGGACGGGACGATCACGCCCGCCGGTGAGCGGCCGCCGATGGGCGGCGCCGTGCTGGTGACCCTCGGCGTGATCGGCGGCGTCTACGCGCTCTACACGATCGGCTGGGTCATCGGCGGACTCCGTCTGCAGGGCACCGCCAACTTCCTCGTCAGTCCGGTCGGCTACGGCGCCGCGCTGTGGCTCGCCATAGCGGCGCCGCTGCTCTGGTTCGTCGCGGCCTTCGTGCTCACGCGCCGATCGAAAACGTGGGTGCGCGTCGCGGCGCTCGTCGCGGGGCTCGCGTTGCTCGTGCCGTGGCCCTTCATCCTCGTCGGCACGATCGGAGCACTGTGATGAGCGCGGTACCGCACACGGGAGACGCCCGTGCGATCCCCACGTGGATCGTGGTGAGCGTCTCGGTGTTCTTCGGGCTCTTCTACGCCTACGCCGTGTGGAACGCCGTCGGCTTCCTCGTGTCGCAGGCTACGGGAACCGTGGGACTGAGTGGCTACGGCTGGTTCGTGCTGCTGTTGGCCGTCGTGTTCCCGCTCGCGGCGTTCGGCGTCGCCTTCGCCCTCGGCTGGCGGCGGTCGTGGTGGGAACTCGCGCTCACCCTGCTGGCGGGGCTCGGGGTCGTCGCGGTCTTCTGGCTCAACATCGTCGCCTACAGCGCGACCGCCGGCGCGGCGCTGCTCGGCTGAGCGCCGTCACACGGTCGGGACCTCTCCGCGCCGGGCGGTAGGCTGAATCCTGCCTCGCCCGCCCCCGATCCGGTGGTGTGCGGCGCGGCATCCCCACTCGCGTCTGAAAAGGTCTGCCGCCGTGTCCCAGCCTGTCGTCCTCATCGCCGAAGAACTCTCACCCGCCACGATCGACGCTCTGGGTCCGGACTTCGATGTCCGCCACGTCGACGGTGCCGACCGCGGGGCCCTCCTTCCCGCGCTGGCCGACGCGCACGCCGTGCTCATCCGCTCGGCGACGCAGATGGATGCCGAGGCGATCGCCGCAGCTCCCGCTCTCAAGGTCATCGCGCGCGCGGGCGTCGGACTCGACAATGTCGACATCAAGGCGGCGACCGCGGCCGGCGTGATGGTCGTCAACGCGCCCACCTCGAACATCATCTCGGCGGCCGAGCTGACCGTCGGCCACATCCTGAGTCTCGCCCGCCACATTCCGGCCGCGCACGCCTCGCTCGCCGCCGGCGCGTGGAAGCGGAGCTCGTTCACCGGCACCGAGCTCTTCGAGAAGACCGTCGGCATCATCGGACTCGGCCGCATCGGCGGTCTCATCGCCGCGCGTCTGCAGGGCTTCGGCGTCTCCGTCGTCGCCTACGACCCCTACGTCACGCCGGCGCGCGCGCAGCAGCTCGGTGTGCAGCTGCTCAGCCTCGACGAGCTGCTCGCGCAGAGCGACTTCGTCACCATCCACATGCCGAAGACGCCGGAGACCACCGGCATGATCTCCACGGCGCAGTTCGCGATCATGAAGCCCTCCGCGTACGTCGTCAACGTCGCCCGCGGCGGTCTCATCGACGAGGAAGCGCTCTACACGGCGCTGACCGCGGGCGAGATCGCCGGCGCGGGTCTCGACGTCTTCACGAGCGAGCCGCCGAAGGAAGACGGCACGGCGTTTCCGCTCCTCGCGCTGCCCAACGTCGTCGTCACGCCGCACCTCGGGGCGTCGACTGACGAGGCCCAGGAGAAGGCCGGCGTCTCGGTCGCACGCTCGGTCAAGCTCGCGCTCGAGGGTGATCTCGTGCCGGATGCCGTCAACGTCGCCGGCGGCGTGATCGACCCGTTCGTCCGTCCCGGCATCGCGCTGGTGGAGCAGCTCGGTCAGGTCTTCACGGGCCTCGCCCCGGCGGCCCTCACGAACCTCGACATCGAGGTGCGCGGTGAACTGGCGGACTACGACGTGAGCGTCTACCGCCTCGCCGCTCTCAAGGGCATCTTCACGAACATCGTCAGCGAGAACGTCTCGTACGTCAACGCGCCGCTGTTCGCCGAGCAGCGCGGAATCGAGACGCGGCTCATCGTCGAGGCCGAGAGCCCGCTGTACCGCAACATCACGATCCTCCGCGGCACGCTCGCCGACGGCTCGGTGCTCACCGTCGGCGGCACCCTCGCCGGCACCCGCATGGTGCCGAAGATCGTCGAGATCAACGGCTACGAGATCGAGGTGCCCATCGAGCGCCACCACGTCGTGATGCGCTACGCCGACCGCCCGGGCATCGTCGCGATCTACGGGCAGAAGCTCGGTGAAGCCGGCATCAACATCGCGGGACTCTTCGTCGCGCACCCTGATGCCAGCGGCCGTGCCCTGTCGGTGCTGACCGTCGATTCGCCGGTGCCGGATGCCCTCCTCGACCAGATGCGCGAGGCGGTCGGCGCCGACCTCTTCCGCCAGATCGAGATCACCGAAGTCTGAGCGGCGGGGGAGCCGCGCGTCAGCGGACGGCGGACTCCACCAGCGTGACGAGCGCGTCCAGTGCGGCGCCGCGGGGGACCGGCCCCGAGGCTCCGGCCACCGTCAGCGCATTGTTGAAATAGAGCCCGTCGCTCACCAGAAGCACGAGCGCCAGCGCCGTCTCGTCGCGCACATGCGGGCGCAGCGCCCCTTCCCACCGCGAGCGCACGTCGCGGAGGGTGTCGGCGGCGTCGGTGCTGCCGCCCTGCGCCAGACGCGATGCCGCGATCAGCGCGCGGTCGAGGGGATCTCCGTCCATCACGGACGTCCGCAGGAAGAAGGCCACCGCGCCATCGGAGGCGGCCGCCATCGCCGCGAGGTCGTCATCGACGAGATCGGTGAGACGCTCGAGCAGAGCCTGCTCGAGGGCGTCCTTCGTGGCGAAGTGGTAGAGCAGTCCACCTTTGGAGACACCGGCGGCGCGAGCGGCGGCATCCATCGTCGCGGCGCGTTCGCCGTCGTCGATCAGCAGAGCTTCGAACGCGTCGAGCACGCTGTCACGGGCACGCGGTGGTCGACTCATGCATCCATCCTCTCGCGGCAGGGCGTCGATGTCTGTTACTATACCGGCTGGACGGTATACAAACTATGACTCTCACCGAAGAACTCTCCCTCGCCGAAGCGCAGGGCCGCCGCGTCGGCTGGCGCGGCTGGCTGGCGCTGGTCGTGCTCATGTTGCCCGTGCTGCTCGTCTCGGTCGACAACACGGTGCTCAGCTTCGCGCTGCCCGACATCGCCCTCGACCTCGCCCCGTCGAGCGCCCAGCAGCTCTGGATCATCGACGCGTACCCGCTCGTGCTCGCGGGCCTCCTCGTCACGATGGGAACCCTCGGCGACCGCTTCGGGCGCCGCCGAATGCTGCTGATCGGCGCGACCGGCTTCGCGGCCGTCTCGGTGCTCGCCGCGTTCGCGCCCTCCGCGGCGTGGCTCATCGCGGCGCGCGCGGGGATGGGCGTGTTCGGAGCGATGCTCATGCCTTCGACGCTGTCGCTGCTGCGCTCGATCTTCACCGACCGCAACCAGCGCCGCCTGGCGATCGCCGTCTGGGCGTCGATGTTCTCGGCCGGCGCCGCCCTCGGGCCGATCGTCGGGGGCATCCTGCTCGAGCACTTCGCGTGGGGTTCGGTCTTCCTGATGTCCGTTCCCGTGCTCGTGCCGCTGCTGGTCGCGGCACCCTTCCTCGTGCCGGAGAGCCGTGACCCGCACCCCGGACGCATCGACCCGGTGTCGATCGCCCTGTCGATGCTGACCATGGTCCCCATCGTCTACGCCATCAAAGAAGTCGCCGTCCACGGCTTCGGCTGGCTGCCGGTCCTCCTCGTAGTGGTCGGCATCGTTTTCGGCATCGTCTTCGTCCGCCGCCAGCTGGCCGCGCGCACGCCGATGCTCGACATGCGCCTTTTCTCACGCGGCACGTTCAGCGGCGCCCTCCTGGTGAACCTGCTGAGCGTCGTTGCCCTCGTCGGCTTCCTGTACTTCGTCGCGCAGCATCTGCAGCTCATCGTGGGGCTCTCGCCGATGAACGCCGGGTTCGCGCTCGTTCCCGGCATGCTGGCGATGATCGTGGCCGGGCTCCTGGTGGTGCCCGTCTCGCGGCGCGTGTCGGCGCGCATCGTGGTCCCGATCGCCCTCGGCTTCTCGGTCGCGGCCTACCTGCTCGTACCGGGCGCCGTCGGCGACGGTGCGCTGCCCCTGCTGATCGCGGCGTTCACGCTGCTCGGTCTCGGGATCGGCGCGGCGGAGACCGTCTCGAACGACCTCATCCTCGCGAGTGCTCCGCCGGCGAAGGCGGGGGCGGCCAGCGCGGTCTCCGAGACCGCGTACGAGCTCGGCGCCGTGCTCGGCACGGCGGTGCTCGGCGGCATCCTCACCGCGGCCTACCGCACCGGCATCGTGCTGCCCGAGGGCGTCACGGGTGCGGCCGCCGACGCGGCGCGCGAGACGCTCGCCGGTGCCGTGTCGGTCGCCGACCGACTGGACGCCGGCACGGCGGAGGCGCTGCGGACAGCGGCGGCGCACGCTTTCGACGCAGGCGTGGGCACGACGGCCGTCATCGGCGCGGTGCTCGTCGCCATCGCGGCCGTCATCGCGGCCGCTACGCTGGGAGGGTCGCGCACCGGCTCGGTCGATCACTGATCCTGCGCGCCATCCCCCGAGTACGAGGAGAGCAATGTCGCGCGTCAAACTGGCCGTCATCCCCGGTGACGGCATCGGTCCCGAAGTGATCGCCGAGGCCGAGAAGGTGCTCGCCGCCGTGACCGCGCACTCGGATGTCGTCTTCGACACGACCCGGTTCTCGCTGGGCGCCGCGCGCTACCTCGACACGGGCGACACCCTCACCGACGACGACCTCGCCGCGATCGCCGCCCACGACGTCATCCTCCTCGGCGCCGTCGGCGGGATGCCCGGAGACCCGCGCCTGAAGGACGCCAACATCGAGCGCGGCTTGCTGCTGAAGTTGCGCTTCGCCCTCGATCACTACGTCAACCTCCGCCCCTCCAAGCTCTATCCCGGGGCGCCCGGTCCTCTCGCCGAACCCGGCGAGATCGACTTCGTGGTCGTGCGCGAGGGGACCGAGGGTCCGTACGTGGGCAACGGCGGATCCATCCGCACCGGCACGGCGCACGAGATCGCCAACGAGACCAGCGTCAACACCGCCTTCGGCATCGAGCGCGTCGTCCGATTCGCGTTCGCGCAGGCGTCGCGCCGTCGCGGCAAGGTCACCCTGGTGCACAAGACGAATGTGCTCGTGCACGCGGGCGGCATGTGGCAGCGCATCGTCGACGCGGTGGCGGGCGAGTTCCCCGACGTCGCCGTAGACTATCTCCACATCGACGCGGCGACGATCTTCCTGGTCACGAACCCGGGCCGCTTCGATGTGATCGTCACCGACAACCTCTTCGGCGACATCCTCACAGACCTGGCCGGCGCCGTCACCGGTGGCATCGGCCTCGCCGCTTCGGGAAACATCAATCCCGACGGCGCGTTCCCCTCGATGTTCGAGCCCGTGCACGGCTCGGCGCCGGACATCGCGGGACAGCAGAAGGCCGATCCCACGGCTGCGATCCTCTCCATCGCCCTCATGCTCGATCACCTCGGGCTCTCCGGCGAATCCGAGCGCGTGACCCGCGCCGTCGAACAGGACATCGCCGCGCGGACCGGCTCCACCCGCACCACTTCGCAGATCGGCGACGCGATCTCCGCACTCGTTCAGGCGTAGCCTGGACGCCAACTCGCCGACCGCCACGACTCCTCGGGAATCCTCATGAGCCTCACCCACGACACCGACGCCGACCTCGCTCCGCTCGATTTCGCGGTCACCAAGAACCTCGCCGCGAAGAGCCCGGCCGAGCGCGACGCGATCCTCGCCGACCCCGCGTTCGGCACCAAGTTCACCGACCATATGGTCGACATCTGCTGGTCGGTCGGCGGCGGCTGGCACCGCCCCCGCGTGCAGCCTTACGGCCCGCTGTCGCTCGATCCGGCCGCGGCCGTGCTCCACTACGGTCAGGAGATCTTCGAGGGCATCAAGGCGTATCGTCACGCAGACGGCTCGGTGCACACCTTCCGTCCCCGCCAGAACGCGCTGCGCCTGCAGCGCTCGGCACGCCGGCTCGCCCTGCCCGAGCTGCCCGTGGAGTACTTCGTCGAGTCGCTCAAGGCGCTCATCGCGGTCGATGGCGCGTGGGTGCCGTCGGGTGAAGACCAGAGTCTGTACTTCCGCCCGTTCATGTTCGCCAAAGAGGCCTTCCTCGGCGTCCGCCCGGCGAACAAGGTCGGCTACTACGTGATCGCGAGCCCGGTCGGCGCCTACTTCAAGGGCGGCGCGAAGCCGGTGTCGATCTGGCTGAGCGAAGACTACGCGCGCGCCGGCAAGGGCGGCACGGGCGCCGCGAAGACCGGAGGCAACTACGCGTCGAGCCTGCTGCCCCAGGCCGAGGCGTACGAGCAAGGATGCGACCAGGTCGTCTTCCTTGACCCCGATCGCAACGTCGAGGAGCTCGGCGGTATGAACGTCGTGTTCGTGTACCGGGACGGTTCGATCGTCACGCCGCAGTCCGACTCGATCCTCGAGGGCATCACGCGCGATTCGATCCTCCAGCTCGCGGCCGACCGCGGTCATGCGGTGACGCAGCGTGCCGTGTCGATCGACGAGTGGCGCGAAGGCGTGGCATCCGGCGACATCGTCGAGGTGTTCGCGTGCGGGACGGCGGCCGTCGTCGCACCCATCGGCGTGCTCAAGGGTCACGATTTCGTCGACGAGCAGCCGCTCGGGCCGCTCGCGCTGTCGCTGCGCGAAGAGCTCACCGACATCCAGTACGGTCGGCGTGACGACCGGCACGGATGGCTCGAGCGCCTCGATGCGCCGGAGTCCGCCGCGTGAGGATCGTCCGCTTCCGTCACCAGGAGCAGATCCGGTTCGGGATCGTCGACGAGGCGGAGCTCGTCGTGCTCGCCGGCGACCCGCTGTTCGCGGGATTCGACACGACGGGGGAGCGGGTGCCGCTCGGCGACGTGGCGCTGCTCGCGCCCGTCATCCCGCGGTCGAAGATCGTTGCGATCGGTCGCAACTACCGCGAGCACGCCGCCGAGTTCGGCAATGAGGCCCCCGCCGAGCCGCTGATGTTCCTGAAACCGAACACGTCGGTCATCGGGCCGGGAGATGCGATCGTCCGCCCGCCCCAGTCGCAGCGCACCGATTTCGAGGGAGAGCTCGCCGTGGTCATCGGCAAGGTCGCCAAGAACGTGCCCGCCGCGAGCGCGCTCGAGCACGTCTTCGGCTACACGATCGCCAACGATGTGACGGCACGCGATCTGCAGAAGAGCGACGGACAGTGGTCGCGCGCGAAGGGGTTCGACACCTTCTGCCCGCTGGGCCCCGCGATCGAGACAGAGTTCGATCTCGACGGCGGCGCGCGCATCCTCGCGCGCGTCAACGGCGAGGTGCGTCAGGACGGTCCGATCAGCGACATGGTCCACTCGGTCGCCGACCTCATCGCCTACGCCTCGGCGGCGTTCACCCTGCTTCCCGGAGATGTGATCCTCACCGGCACGCCGGCCGGCGTCGGCCCGTTCGAGGCGGGGGACACGGTCGAGATCGAGATCACCGGTCTCGGCATCCTCCGCAACCCCGCGCGTAACGCCTGACAACCGGGACGGCACGACGCGGCGGGCGGCGTCAGCGCCCGAGTGCGCGGGCGGCCAGCTCCACATCCGCGTCGTCGTTGAACACGTGGAACGCGACGCGGGCACGGCCGTTGCGTCCGGATGCGACGATGCCTGCTGCGGTGAGTCGGGCGAGATCCTGCCCGGCGTGGTCCGGCCAGGTGACGATCGCGGACGCGCGCATCGGTGCGGCCAGCTCGAGGCGCGCGCGGAACGCGGCAGCCAGCCGTGTCACGTGTGCGTGGACGTCGTGGATCGGCGCCGCGGCGAAGGCTGCCAGGGCGGGCTCGGCGCCGACGAAGGCCTGCCACGCGGGCGACACATCGAAGCGTCGCGCGCAGCCGGCGAGGTCGGCGTCGCCGCCGTAGCATGACGTCCATGGGTCGTCGCCGGCATACCAGCCCGCCTGCACGGGTCGCAGGGTACGAGCGAAGTCGTCCGACAGCGTGAGGAATGCCACACCGCGCGGGCAACACAGCCACTTGTACGTGTGGCACAGGAGAGCGTCGAAGCGGCGTGCGTCCACCGGCATCCAGCCCACCGCCTGCGTGGCGTCGCACACTGTCCGCACGCCGTAGTGGGCGGCCGCGGCGACGATGGCATCGACGTCGGCGACCTCGCCCGTCGCCGACTGCACCAGCGAGAACGCAACGAGGGCGGTGTCGGCGCGGATTGCGCGCGCCACGTCGCGGAGCGGCACAGTGCGCACGCGGATGCCGCGGCCGGCGTGCACGAACGGCAGCACCAGAGACGAGAACTCGTCCTCCGGGCACAGCACCTCGGCGTCGTCCGGAAGGGCTGCGGCCAGGAGGCTGACCTGGACCGACGTGTGCGACCCGATCGACACGCGGTCGGCAGCGACGCCCACGAGTGCGGCGAAGTGTGAACGCGATGCCTCGACCGCGCGGGAGTACTCGCCGATGTCGGGACGACGCGCCCAATCTGCCTCCGTCGCCCGACGCGTGCCTGCCATCGTGAGCCCGGTGGTGCACGCGGCGAGATATCCCGTCGGAGCGTGGAAGTGTGCGCGGAGCGCCGACAGGGTTTCGAGCGTCAGAGTGGGCATGAGTCCACCGTTGCGGAAGAAAATCCATTCGACCACGGCAGGTGTTCGATCACACTCATGCCGTGTGATGATGAATGAGTGTCTGATGCCGCGCACGACTTCGATATACATAGTCTCCGCATCGTCCGTGCGGTCGCCGACACCGGGTCGATCACCGCGGCGGCGGCCGCGCTGGGCTTCAGTCAGCCGGCGATCAGCCAGCATCTTCGCCGGCTCGAGACGCGGCTCGGACTCGCCCTCGTCGAGCGCGTCGGCCGAGGAGTGCGTCTCACCGAGGCGGGCCGGGTTCTGGCGCGGCACGCGCCCGCGGTGACGCTGGCCTTCGATGCCGCGGCGGAGGAGCTTGCGGAGCTACGCGGCTTGCGCACCGGTATCGTCCGCCTCGTGGCGTTCCCGTCGGCGTCGCCGGTGCTCGTGCCACGCCTTATCGCCGCTCTCGCGGTGGCGCACCCCGGGTTGTCGCTCACCTACCTCGAAGAGGAGCCGCCGGAGGCGGTGGAGGCGATCCGCGAAGACCGCGCCGACATCGCCCTGACCTTCAGCTATCCGGGTGACCGCGACGACCCGCATCGCCTGAGCGCGCGCGGCCTGTCGGTGCGCAGCGCCGGATCGGACGACCTGATGCTCCTTCTGCCCTCATCGCGACAGGACGACCCCGAACTCTCCGATCTCGCCGACGAGACGTGGATCGCAGGATGCCCGCGCTGTCGCGGACACCTGCTCGAGCTGTGCGAACGCGCCGGCTTCGTGCCGCGCATCGGGTTCGAGACCGACAATTACGTGGCCGTGGAGGGCCTCGTCGCCCAGAGGATCGGGGTGGCGACGCTCCCGCGCATGGCGGTCGACTCCTTCCCACTGCTTCCGGGCATTCGCACGCTGCCGTTGCCGTCCGCCGAGGCGCGGCGACTGCACGTCGTGACGGCGAGGGATGCCGACCGGGTGCCGTCGCTGGCGGCGACCCTGGAGACGCTCGGGAGGGTGCTTGCGGCGCGGGCGGTCGACAGCACACGGAACTAGACTGAGCGGGATGTCTTCTGCACCCGATCCCCGCACCACGACCGCCTCCGGCGCCGACGTCCGCGTCCGCTTCTGCCCCTCGCCGACGGGCTTGCCGCACGTGGGCATGGTCCGCACGGCTCTGTTCAACTGGGCGTATGCGCGCCACAACGGCGGCAAGATGATCTTCCGCATCGAAGACACCGATGCCGCCCGCGACAGCGAGGAGAGCTATCAGCAGCTCCTCGATGCGCTGCGCTGGCTCGAGATCGACTGGGACGAGGGCGTCGAGCAGAGCGGCCCGCACGCGCCGTACCGGCAGTCGGAGCGTCACGACATCTACCGCGACGTGCTCCAGAAGCTCATCGCGTCGGGCGCCGTCTACGAGTCGTACTCCACGGCGGAGGAGATCGATGCGCGGAACGCCGCCGCCGGACGCGCGAAGCAGCTCGGCTACGACAACTACGACCGCACGCTCACCGAAGAGCAGCGCGCCGCGTTCCGCGCCGAGGGCCGCGAGCCCGCGTGGCGCCTGCGCGTTCCCGACACCGACACGACCTACGTCGACCTCGTCCGCGGCGAAGTGACCTTCCCCGCCGGCTCGTTCCCCGACTTCGTCGTCGTGCGCGCCGGCGGCATCCCGCTCTATACCTTCACCAACCCGGTCGACGATGCGCTCATGGGCATCACGCACGTCCTGCGCGGCGAAGACCTCATGCCGTCCACGGCGCGCCAGCTCGCGCTCTACGGCGCGCTGATCGACGCCGGGGTGACGACGTTCGTGCCGCGCTTCGCGCACATGCCGCTCGTGCTCGGTGAGACCGGCACCAAGAAGCTGTCCAAGCGCGATCCGCAGGCCGACCTGTTCCTGCACCGCGAGCGGGGCTTCATCCACGAGGGGCTGCTGAACTACCTGTCGCTGCTCGGCTGGTCGCTCAGCCACGACCGCGACGTGTTCAGCCGGCAGGAGCTCATCGACAACTTCGACATCGTCGACGTGAACCCCAACCCGGCGCGGTTCGATCAGAAGAAAGCCGAGTCGATCAACGGGGACCACATCCGCATGCTGGAGCCGGCCGACTTCGCCGCACGCCTCGTGCCCTACCTCGTGGCGGCGGGCGTCGTCGATGAGTCGCTGACGGCCGACCAGCAGGCGACGCTGGATGCCGCGGCCCCGCTGGTGCAGGAGCGCATGCAGCTTCTCGGCGACGCGCCGGGCCTGCTCGGCTTCCTCTTCCGTGACGACGTCGTGTACGACGACGATGCCGTGTCGAGCCTGCCGGCCAACGCGGGGGAGGTGCTCGTCGCCTCCGTCGGTGCGCTGGAGCTGGTGCCCGAGCAGGACTTCGCCACCGCGACGGCGCAGGAAGCTCTGTCGGGCGCCCTGATCGACGGCCTCGGCCTCAAGCCCCGCGTCGCATTCGGTCCGTTGCGGGTCGCCGTCAGCGGGCGGCGGGTGTCGCCGCCGTTGTTCGAGTCGATGGAACTGCTGGGCAAACAGGAGTCGATCCGGCGCTTGACGGCGCTCGTGGAGAAGATCGGCTGACACCGCGCGGGTTTGGCGGAGCCTCTCCGGTGGGCTAGGCTTGACCCTCGGTACGACTTCGGTCGAGGCCCCTTGGGGTATGGTGTAATTGGCAACACGGCGGTTTCTGGTTCCGTTGTTCTTGGTTCGAGTCCAGGTACCCCAGCAAGGAAAAACCCCCGCTTCGGCGGGGGTTTTTGCTGTGTGCGGCTCACGCCATGGCGTTGCCGATGTAGCTGTACTTGAGGAACACCTCGCTCGCCCAACCGGCCTCTTCCAGCACGCCTTGCACCGCGGTGAGCATGTACTTCGAATCCCACCCCATGTAGAGGAACTGACCGTCCGACAGGGTGTCCCACTGGCCGTTCCAGGCCATGGCGGGGTACACGGGGCCGCCGTGGCGGGAGCTGTAATCGATCACGCTCTGACGGGAGTCGGCCCACAGTCGCTGGAAGATGCGGTTGAAGAGGTAGCGGACATCCGGCACCTCCCAGTGCTCGCCGCGGTATTCGACGTAGCTGAACTCGCGCTGCCATCCCCGCGGCCAGCCGCGACGCTTGCGCGCATCGAGGATCGGCGTCAGGTCGTCGTCGTCGATACTCACGACGCCCGGGCGCTGCCAGACCGTCATGAACCGGGCGGTGAGAGCTTCGGTGCGCTCGGCGAGCGCGGCCGTGTCCCACGCCCGGATGGCCGCGACGTCGCGGGTGAGGTCGACGTCGCTCCGGGCGTACACAGCGCGCTTCTGGGGGAATGTCCGATCGAACGCCCGCTCGGCGAGGTCGGGTTCGAGCAACGCGAGGTTGCCGAGAGTGTGCGCGAGGGCACGGTGGCTGTTCTGCTCGTCTTCGCTGAAGTCGGCCCAGCGGCGCACGCCGTCGCCCGACCACTCGTCGCCGGGGTTCAGTGGCACGATGTGGTCGACGTCGAGCTCGCGCAGCGGGTCGGCATCCGCGAGCCGGCCGAGGAGGTAGCGCGCGTAGGGGAGCTCGGAGTACTTGAGCCCGACGCGCGTGCGTTCGTCGGAGGGGGTGATGCGCGCGATCGCGCGCACGAGCTCGTCCTGTCCTCGCTCGGCGGCGCGGCAGAGGCGGGCAATGAGCCGTTCGGTCGTGATTCCGACAATCGTGCGGCGTACGAGCAGCGACTGCAGGTTCTCGAACGCCGCGACGAGCGCGTCGGCGCCGATCCGCCCGTGAAGGCGGTCGTGGCAGAGCAACAGGATGAGGGGAGCGGTCTCGGGGCCGAACGTGCTGAGGTGGGCCAGCTGTCGCGCCAGCACGGGATCCTCCGCAGCGGCGGGTTCCCGCAGCAGGCGATAGATCTCGGAGTACTCGCGCCACTGCGCGGCGTGCCGGCGGAGCTCGTCGACATCCCAGCGCGGGAACTCGGCGCGGAACGCGTCGTACACGCCCCGTTCGCCGACCACGGCGACCTCTCGCCCGGTGAGCATGATCAGGTAGTGGCGCCAGAACGCGCCGATGGCGTCGCCGGTGTTCTGCTCGATCGGCAACCAGTACTCGTTCTCGATCTCGCTCTGCTCGGCATGCGACAGACCCATCAGCACGTAGTTGTGGATCAGTTCGTGGTCTCGTAGCGGCTCGCCGGTGGAGTTCAGGCTCTCGAAGATCTGCTGGGCATTGGCGTCTGCCCCCAGGGTGATCGCGACGTGTTCGAGACGCTGCAGCCCGCGCCAGATGTCCGGAGCTTCGCCCGGACGGATCTGGCTCCGGAAGAACGCGTAGTTGTCGTCGAAGCGGGACTCGCGTCGCTCGTCGCCGGCGGAGCGGCGATCGAGCACGACGCTCTCGAAGATGTCCGCCCAGGCGCGGTGCGGGCGCAACTTCGTGCGGCCGGGCGCGTCTGCGGGCACGAGAACGCGCTCGAGCTCCGCGGCCAGAGCCGGGTCGTCGACCCGGAGCGTGTGATGGAGCGCCGCGATCAACAGCATGAGGGTCGTCAGTCGCTGCTGACCGTCGATCAGCACGAGGTGGTTGTCCTCCGCCGCGGCCGCATCGCCGGCATTCGGAGTAGAGGCGGTCGAGAGGATCGACCCGATGAAGTGGGTGCGAGCCCCCGCCGCGCCGGCGACGGCGCGCACGTCGCCAAGCAACTGCTCGCACGCACCGATGTCCCACCGATACTGCCGCTGATACACCGGGACGACGATCGTCGTGTCGGATGCCGACAGCCATCCGATCGTGTTGACCGCGGTGGCTCCGATATGGGAGGCGGAGATGTTCGTGACGGTGCTCATGTTCTCCGAATCGCTCCAGCGGACCTCGCCACGAGTCTAATCCCGATCCTTCGACCCCCTATGTAGGCTTGCCTAAGTCGGGCCTGTAAAAACTTCGCTTGTCCGACGGAAAGGCAAGGATCATGGGATACATCAAGAGCGCAGCTCTCGAGGAGACCGGCTACGTCGTCCTCGACAGCTACGGCAAGGAAATCGACCCCAAGGAATGGCTCGACATCGAGTATGTCGACTGGAAGAGCTCGGGTGACACGCGTTTCGCCCCGCTCGCCTCGGCAAAGGGTGAGATCGAGTGCAACGGCTTCTGGAACCACAAGCCGCCGCGTACCGACAAGGACGGCGTCTGGATCGACGCGCAGACCGAGCTCGCGCCGACTCTCACCGAACGCGCCCAGGAGCCGGGCTCGAACGTCGGCCGTTGCCGCATCATCGAGCTGCAGCCGAACACGTACGCCGACTGCCTGTACAACCTCCACCAGGACGACAACAACCGCCTGAACCCCGACGGCACGGGCTGGGTCGTCCGCGGCTTCTTCAACCTCACCGACGACAAGACGAGCTACTTCGTGCTGCGGGAGAACCGCACCGACCCGAGCGAAGAGACCCGCATCGCGCTGCCCGCCGGCGCGCAGCTCATCGTCGACACGCAGCGCCTCTGGCACGCTGCCGCCCACTACGGCGACGAGCCCCGCTACTGCCTCATCACGTCGTGGGAGTCGGGCCCCGAGCTCGACGCCTACATCGCCAAGTACAACGGTGTGAACAAGGTGGAGAGCTACCCCGTCGACCAGGAGACGCTGGATGCCGGCCAGGCCGAGCAGGCCCGCCGCATCGCCGCCCGTGCCGCGGCCCTCGCCGCGCGCGGTCAGGTCGAGGTCAACGTCATGAGCGAGGCGTAAGCACCGCACCGACGAGAACGAAATGCGGGTCCTGACTTTTCGGTCAGGACCCGCATTTCTGCTTTCAGAGCGTCACGCCATCGCGAGTTCGCGCTCGCGCGTGCGGTGCGCGAGTCGGTGTGCGACCCACGCCGCGACGGCGATGAGCCCGAGGATCGCGGCGCCGAACAGCCACGGCAGCAGCGTCGGGGTCAGGCTCGAGGTGCCCGAGGCCAGCTGGCCGGTGCCGTCGGCGATCTGCGCGTTGCCGTCGGCCAGCTTCGTCGCTCCCGCCGACAGATCGCTCGAGCCGTCGGCGAGCTGCGTCGAGCCGTCCGCCAGCGTCGTCGCACCGGACGAGAGCTCGCCGAGCCCCGAGGCGAGGCTGCCCGCGCCGGCGGAGATCTTCTGCGTGCCGTCGGCGAGCGAGGTCGCGCCCTCGGCGAGCGAGCCCGCCCCGGTGGAGAGGTTCTGCGCTCCCGACATCAGTCGCAGCGATCCGTCGCTGAGCGACTGGGTGCCCGCGCCGAGGGTCTTGAGACCCGCGGAGAGCTCGCCTGCCTTACCGGCGAGCGTCGCGCTACCGGTGGCGAGTTCGGCGGAGCCCGCCTTCAGCGTGCCGAGGCCGGCCGCGAGCTCGCCCGCGCCGCCGCCCAGCTGACCGAGGCCCGCGACGAGGTCGCCCGACTTGGTGGATGCGGTGCCCATGCCGCCGGCGAGTTCACCGGACTTGGTGGTGAGGGTGCCGAGGCCGGCGACGAGGTCGCCGGACTTGGTGGAGGCGGTGCCCATGCCGCCGGCGAGTTCACCGGACTTGGTGGTGAGGGTGCCGAGGCCGCTCGCCAGCTCGCCGGACTTGGTGGCGAGTGTGCCGAGGCCCGTCGACAACGAGCCGGCGGCGGTGTTCAGCTGAGCGGCTCCTCCGGAGAGGGTGGCGACGCCGTCCTTGAGCGACGCGGCACCCGCGCTGACCGACGCCGCACCGTCGCGGGCGGCTTCGGCGCCGGCGCGCAGCGAGGCGGCTCCCGACGAGACGCCGTCGGCGCCCGCTCGCACCTGGCCCGCCGACGAGGCGAGTTCGCGCAGCTTCGCGACGATTCCGGCATCCGCTCCGGCGTTTTCCAACGCGGTGGCGTAGTCGGTCAGACCCGCCTGCAGCGACGCGACGCCGCCCGCGACACCCGCCGCACCGCTCGCGACGTTCTGCGCGCCGGTGGCCACGCCACTCGTGCCCGACGCGACCGAGGCCGCGCCGCCGCTGAGGTTGGTGGCACCGGTGAGGGCCGATGCGGCGCCCGAGGAGAGGTTCGACAGGCCGACGGCCAGCTGGCTGCTGCCGGCCGCCGCGCTCCCGATGCCCGCCGAGAGCTGGCCGGCTCCGGCGGAGGCCGTGCCGATGCCGCCGTTCAGCGCGGTGGCGCCGGTGGCGAGCTGGCCGAGTCCGGCCGAGAGCTGGGTCGCGCCCGTGGAGGCCGAGCCGATGCCGCCGTTCAGGGCCGTGGCGCCGGAGGCGAGCTGACCGAGACCGGCCGAGAGCTGGCCGGCACCGGACTGCGCCGCGGAGGCACCGGCGTTCAGACGCTGTGCGCCGGCATCCAGCCGGTCGACGCCGTCTTTCGCCGACGAGACCCCGCCGGCCAGACGCGCGGCACCGTCGGCGAGGAGCCCGGCGCCGGCAGAAGCCGTCGCCGCGCCCGCGTTGAGCTTCGCCGCACCTTCACGGGCACTGACGGTGCCGTCGGCAAGGGTGGCTGCGCCGGCCGCGAGAGCGCCGGCGCCGGCCGACAGTGCCTGCGCGCCGTCGGCGGCGCTCGTGGCGCCGGCCGACAACTCGCCGGCTCCGGATGCCGCCGAGGCGGCACCGGCGTCGAGTTTGGCGGCCCCGTCGGACAGATCGCCGGCCCCGTCGGCGAGGCGTACGGCGCCCGCGGAGAGTTCGTCCGATCCGTCGGCCGCCTGCGCGGCTCCGGAGTCGAGCCGGGCGGCCCCGTCGGACAGCTTGGCGGCGGTGAGGAAGTACATGGTCGTCATCGCGGCCAGCAGCAGGCTGAGCACGATGACCGTGACGCGCACACCCACGCCGTGGGTGTGTGTGCCGGTTCTCGTCATTGAGGACTCCGTTGTCTCGCGCCGGCGTCGTCGCCGGCGTGGGTGGGGGCTCCTCCGGTCGGGCCGGGGGAGAAGCGTCATGAAAGTAGCAGGAGCGCACGCGATCCTTCGCACTGATAGTTCGGCTCTGCCGGGTGGCACCAAGTGTCAGGGATCGTGAACCTCAGTCGCTTAGAGGATGTCTACAAGATCGGTGGTGCGAGGTGGCGACAGAGGGCCGCGCGATGTGTCCCTTGTGTTTGTGTTGTTTTTTGTTGTATCGTGTGGTTATTCCAAGGAGGAACGATGTACGCAACGGAGCGTCAGCAGGTGATCGCAGAACTCGTCGGCATCGACGGGCGGGTCGCCGTCGTCGACCTCGCCCGCCGCTTCGGCGTGACCACCGAGACCGTCCGCCGCGATCTCGGGCACCTCGAGAGCGCCGGAACAGTGCGCCGAGTGCACGGCGGAGCCGTCGCGCACACCCGCAGCAGCACGGCCGAATCGTCGGTCGCCGAGCGCACCGAGCGGCGCCGTGACGCGAAGCTCGCGATCGCGCGCCGCGCCCTCGAGGCCATCCCCGCCGGATTCGACGGGTCGATCTACCTCGACGCCGGCACAACGACGGCCGCCCTCGCCGAATTGCTCGTCGATCGCGCCGACGATCACCGGCCGATCGAAGTGGTGACGCACTCGATGACGATCGCCCACGTGCTGGCCGGCGTCGGCGCACTGAACCTCACGGCCATCGGCGGCCGGGTGCGAGGGCTCACGGCGGCCGCGGTCGGTGCGCAGACCGTCGACGCGATCGGGCGCCTCCGCCCCGACATCGCGTTCGTCGGCACGAACGGACTTTCGGCCGGCTTCGGTCTGTCGACCCCCGACCCCGACGAGGCGGCCGTCAAGCGGGCCGTTCTCAGCGCCGCCCGCCGCGCGATCGTCCTCGCCGACGCCGACAAGCTCGAGGCGGAACTGCTGGTGTCGTTCGGGCGCCTCGGCGACCTCGACGTGATCGTCACCGACGGCGAGGTCACGCCAGAGCTGGCCGCCGCGGCAGACGACGCCGACGTGGAGGTATGGCACGCATGATCGTGACGCTGACGGCGAATCCGTCGCTCGACCGCGCGGTGACACTGGACGGGTCGCTCCGCCACGGTGAAGTGCAGACCGCGATCAGCGCGCGGGAGGATGCCGGGGGCAAGGGCATCAACGTCACGCGCGTCGTCGCCGCGGCCGGCGCTCCCTCCATCGCGGTGCTGCCGCTGGACCCGGACGACTCGTTCGCGGCGGCGCTGCGGGCGGCACACGTTCCCGCCCGGCCGGTCGCCGTCACCGGCGCCGCGCGGGCGAACCTCACGATCGCGGACGCCGACGGGACCACGACCAAGATCAACCTCCCGGGTGTCGCGCGCAGCGCGGCAGATGCCGACGCGCTCGTCGACGCCGTCGTCGCGGCGACGGCCGGCGCGTCCTGGTTGGTCCTGGCCGGATCCCTGCCGCCGGGACTGCCCGACGACTTCTACGTGCGCGTGGCGCGGGCCGTGCGCGCCGCGCACGATCCTGCGCCGCTCATCGCCGTCGATACGTCCGGCGCGGCGCTGCGCGCCGTCGTGGCCAGCGGGGCACCCGACCTCATCAAGCCCAACGACGAAGAGCTCGCCGAGCTCGCCGACGTCGAACTCGACCCGAGCGTGCCGCTCGCCGAGGCCGTGCATGCCGTTGCGCGCCGACTCGTGCCCGACCGGGTCGGCGCCGCGTTCGTCACGCTCGGCGCCGACGGCGCCGTGCTCGTCACGGCAGACGGCGCCTGGCACGGCACGCCGCCGCCGACGACCGTGCGCAGCACCGTCGGGGCCGGCGACAGCTCGCTCGCCGGTTTCCTCCTGGCGCGGACGGCCGGTTCTTCGCCGGAGGAGTGCGTCCGATCCGGCATCCGCTACGGCTCCGCCGCTGCTGGCCTTCCGGGTACGCAGGCGCCGACGCCCGCCGATCTCCCGCCCGGCGACGTGCAGGTGCGCCCCCTCGTCCACTAACTCTCCCTTCCCACCCACGCAGAACACGACCACTGGAGGTCAGAAGTGTCAGACATCATCACGACGGGGCTCGTCAGCCTCGACCAGCCACTCGGGGCGGACAAGCGAGCCGTCATCGACGCGCTCGCGGCGCGCGTCGCCGAAGCGGGACGGGCCAGCGACGCCGCTGCCCTGGCCGCCGACGCCTGGGCCCGCGAGCAGAAGGACGAGACCGGGCTGCCGGGCGGGATCGCCATTCCGCACGCGAAGAGCGCCGCCGTGCGCGAAGCCACGCTCGCCTTCGCCCGCCTCGCTCCCGGGGTCGATTTCGGAGCGGGCGACGGCGCGGCCGACCTCGTCTTCCTGATCGCCGCTCCCGACACCGCGGCCGAAGAGCACCTCGCGGTGCTCTCCAAGCTCGCGCGCGCCTTCATGCGCGAGGACTTCACGGCGGGCCTGCGCTCGGCCACGACCGAGCAGGATGTGGTCGACCTGGTGCTCGCGGCGACGGGCGATGGCCCGGCTCCCGCCGCAGCAGCGCCCGTCGCGGCGGCGGCGGCCGCCGCCCCCGGTCTCCTGGTCGACGGGCGCCCCGCCCGCATCGTCGCCGTCACGGCGTGCGCCACCGGCATCGCCCACACCTTCATGGCGGCCGATGCGCTGAGCGCGCAGGGCGGCAAGGACGGCATCGAGCTCGTCGTCGAGCCGCAGGGCTCCAGCGGATACAAGGCGATCGATCAGAAGGTGATCGACGACGCGGATGCCGTCATCTTCGCCGTCGACGTCGACGTGCGCGAACCGCAGCGCTTCGCCGGCAAGCCCGTCGTGCGCGCCAGCGTCAAGCGGGGCATCGAGCAGCCGGCGCAGCTGGTGGCCGAGGCCGTCGCCGCGGCCAACAACCCGAACGCCACACGCGTCAGCGGCACCGCCGCGGTCTCCACCGACGCGGCCGCCGGCAGCAGCGGCTCGTTCGGCAGCATCCTCAAGCGCGCATTGCTCACCGGCGTCAGCTACATGATCCCGTTCGTCGCCGGCGGTGGCCTCCTGATCGCCCTCGGATTCCTCCTCGGCGGATATGAGATCGCCTTCAACGTCGACGACATCCTGGGTGCATCCACGATCTGGAACCTCGGCGACACGTCGCTGATCGTCTACCTCGGCGCGGTGCTCTTCAAGATCGGTGCGCTGTCGTTCGGGTTCCTCGTTCCCGCTCTCGCGGGGTACATCGCCTACGGACTCGCCGATCGGCCGGGCATCGCGCCCGGATTCGTCGCGGGTGCCGTCGCGGGCTTCATGGGTGCCGGCTTCCTCGGCGGCATCGTCGGCGGTCTGCTCGCCGGTATCGCCGCACGCTGGCTGAACTCGCTCGACGTCGCGCGGTGGCTGCGCGGCCTCATGCCGGTCGTGATCATCCCGCTGGTCGCCTCGATCTTCGCGTCGGGCCTCATGATCCTCGTGCTCGGCGGACCGATCGCCTGGCTGACGCAGGCGCTCAACGACTGGCTGTCGGGCCTCACCGGAGCAGGCGTCATCCTCCTCGGCGTCATCCTCGGCCTCATGATGTGCTTCGACCTGGGTGGCCCGGTCAACAAGGTCGCCTACGCGTTCGCCACCGGCAACCTCGCGGCCGGCATCGCCGGCGACGAGCGTTACCTGCAGATCATGGCGGCCGTGATGGCGGCCGGTATGGTCCCGCCGCTCGCGATGGCGTTGGCGTCGACCGTGCTCGGCCGGGGCCTGTTCACCGAGCCCGAGCGCGAGAACGGGAAGGCGGCCTGGCTGCTCGGCGCGGCGTTCATCTCGGAAGGCGCGATTCCCTTCGCGGCGGCCGATGTGTTCCGCGTGATCCCCGCGATGATGCTCGGCGGCGCCGTGACCGGTGCCCTCTCGATGGCGTTCGCAGTGACGAGCAAGGCTCCGCACGGCGGCGTGTTCGTGTTCTTCGCGATCGACAACTTCTGGCTGTGGCTGGTCGCGATCGCCGCCGGCACGGTGGTCGCCGCCTTCAGCGTCGTGGCGCTCAAGCGCTACGCGCACCGGGCGGGCGTGGCTGACGTCTCCGCGGTTTCGCCGGTGGCCGTCAGCGCCTAGTCTCGAAGGACACCAACAAGGAGGATCCCATGGCAGAACGTCAGGCCACAGTCGCCAGCAGCTCGGGGCTGCACGCCCGTCCCGCGAAGCTCTTCGTGCAGGCGGTGCAGCAGGCCGGTGTGCCCGTCACGATCGCCGTCGGCGACGGACCGGACCTGAACGCCGGCAGCATCCTGACCCTCATGGGTCTCGGCGCGACGCAGGGAACCGTCGTCACGATCAAGGCGGAGGGTGAGGGCGCCGAGGCGGCCCTCGACTCCCTCGTCACCTTCCTCGAGACGGACCACGACGCCGAAGCCTGAATCGGCGGCACACGACGGATGCCGCATCCCGCGCTCTGCGCTCGGGATGCGGCATCTGTCGTTTCGGCTACAGGTCGGTGCTCTCGCCCGGCTCCAACGTGAGGAATTCGCCGCCACCCTGTTCGGCCGCCCACGCGAGGCGCGCGCGGCCCATGTCGAGCCCGGCACGGGAGAGCGTCATGTCGTGGGTCGCGAACGCGCGCCGCGGAGCGACGGCGAGGACGAAATCCATCGCCTCGCCGATCTTGAGCCACGGCGCGCCGACGGGAGCCGCCAGCAGATCGACCTTCGCCTTTCCGGGCACGGTGTAGCTGTCGCCGGGGTAGTAGAACGAGCCGTCGACGAGCACGCCGAGGTTGTCGACTGTGGGGATCGAGCCGTGGATGACGTTGTGCTTTCCGCCGAAGAACTCCAGGGAGAACGGGCCGACGGTCACGGTGTCACCGGGGGAGACGACGGTGATGTCCTCGCCCGCGGCCGCAGCGGCCACCCCGGCCGGGCCGTAGACGGGGATCTCGGGGAACTGCTTGCGGATGCGGGCGAGATGCTCCGGCGTCCAATGATCGACGTGTTCGTGGGTAAGCACCACGGCGACGACGTGCCGAAGCTCGGCGAGGGGGAGTGTGAAGGATCCCGGGTCGATCAGCAGGGTGCGGTTCTCGAGTTCGAGGCGGAGGCAGGCATGTTCGTGCTTCGTGACGCGCATGGCCCCAGTCAACGCCTCCGTCGGGTGCGGTGCAACCGGCCGCCGCGATTTTGCCGAGGGCATCGGGGCATGGCATAATCGAACGGTTGCCTTCGGAGAGATCCGGAGAATACGGCCCCATCGTATAGCGGCCTAGTACGCTGCCCTCTCACGGCGGTAACGCGGGTTCGAATCCCGCTGGGGTCACCACCACCAGAAAAGCTCGCCCTTCGGGGCGAGCTTTTCTGCTTCCTGATCACGGTGCCGGCGTCTGCGCCCGCCGCGCCCGTGCGGCGCGTATCCCGCGGCGCACACCCCACACGATGAGCGCGGCGACAGCCGCCACCGCGATCCACGGCAGCAGGAAACCGATCGCGACCACGACGCCGTTGAGCGCCGCCACCAGTCCGTTCCAGCCCGCGACCACCCCGTCTCCGAAGCCGGCCGGGTCGGCGTTCACCGCGGGAGCCGGCTCCGTGAGCGTGATCGACACGCTGGACAGATCGACCTGGCCCTCGAGCCAGGTGAGCTGCTGGCGGAGGGAATCGAGCTCGCTCTGACGCGCCGACAGGGCCGACTCCGCGGCGATGAGATCGGCGGTCGACGCGCTCTGCGCGAGCAGCTCGGTGAGGCGCGCGACCGATGTCTCGAGCGCCGCCACGCGAGCGCGGAGGTCGACGGCTTCGGTCGTGACGTCGCGGCGATCGATCTGAGAGGCCGTGACGGTGCCGATTTCGGCGAGTGCCGCGATCGTCTCCTGCAGTCGGTCGGAGGGGACGCGCACCGAGATCCAGCTCCCCGACGGCGTCGGCGGGTAGATGTCGCTCTGCACGCCGGCATCGGGGCCGCTGACCCCGCCGATGCTCATCGTCTCGACGAAGCCGCCCGCCGCCACCGCGGCCGCACCGATCTCGTCGGCGGCCGCGGCGGCGTCGGTGACCTCCACGGTCGCCGAGGCCGTCACCGCGATCTCGCGGCCGGCATCGGCGTCGCCAGCCGCTTCGGGGGAGCTCATGCCCTCCTCAGCCCCGGCGTCCGTGACAGACGAGCCGGCGCCGCCGAGGTCCGCGGCGGGAGCGACAGCGGCCGATCCGGCCGACGAGCCCTGGATGTTCGTCAGCACCTGCGGCGCGATGAGCGCCGCGATCGCGACAACGGCGGCCGCGGCAGCGCCGCCCATCCACCATCGGCCACGCCGGGCGGATCGCCGTCGCGCAACGTCCGCGCGGGCATTCTCGCCCGCGCGCTCCTTCGCGATATCGGCGAAGATCGCCCGCTCCATCTCGTCGATTCGCTCGTCGGCAAGGCTCGGCAGTGTCTGGTGGGCGTTCATGTCCGCTCCGGTTCGATCGTGCTCCGCAGGTGAGTGCGGATGCGGGACAGGCGAGTGCGCACGACGCCGTGACTGACGCCGAGTTGCTCGGCGGCCGCCTGGTAGGCGTAGCCCTCCGCAGCGCACAGGCGGAAGATCTGCTGATCCAGCACGCTGAGCGTGGCGAGCTCTGCGAGCACCCGCTCGACGAGCGCGGCATCGATGACCTGCGCCTCGACGTCGACGGTCGCCGGGAGGTTCTCCTCCGCCGCCGCTGTCAGATGGGCCCGGTCGCGCTGCTGGCGCCGGATGCGGTTCGCGCACTGGAACCGGCAGATCGTCACGAGCCACGGCAGCAGCGATTCGCCCGCCAGCTCCAGGCCGGGCAATTTCCGCCAGGCCGCGACGAACGTCTCCTGCGTGACGTCCTCGGCATCCGTTCGCGAGCCCAGCAGGCCGTTCGCCAGCCAGAACACCGGCCTCACGTAGGCGCGATACAGCTCGCGGAAGGCGTGTTCGCTTCCGCTCGCCGCCGCAGCGACCAGGTCTGCGTCGCTGCGCGTCACCGTGTCGGTCATCGTGTCCTCATCACCTCGGGAGGGCGCCCCTCCCATACAGAGAGTGTCCGCTCCGGCCAGATCGTCTCACATGAACGGAGAGGGGCGGTTCCGGCTGTATTCTGGAGAGAGCGAGAGGGAGTATCCCGTCCTCGCGCGTCCGTCACCACGGGCCCCGTCGTCGGAGCCCCGGGCGCGCGCCGCCGCGTGAGACGGGGCGGGGGAGAGACTTTCGACGTTTCGTCATTCCTCCCGAAAGGCCGCAATGGTCCTCCCTGTCTGGTTCGAGATCGGCTCGCTCGTCGTGCTGACGCTCATCCTCATCGCCGACCTGCTGCTCATCCTCAAGCGGCCCCACATCCCCTCCACGCGGGAATCGACCCTGTGGGTGGTGTTCTACGTCGTACTGGCGCTGATCTTCGCGGCGCTCATGTGGTACTTCGCCGGAGGCGAGTACGCGGGTCAGTTCGTTGCGGGCTGGCTGACGGAGTACAGCCTCTCGATCGACAACCTCTTCGTGTTCGTGCTCATCATGAAGCAGTTCTCGGTGCCGCGGCGCTATCAGCAGGAGGTGCTGATGGTGGGCATCATCATCGCGCTGGTGCTGCGCGGGCTGTTCATCCTCGCCGGTGCGGCGATCATCGAGCAGTTCAGCTGGGTGTTCTACATCTTCGGCGCGTTCCTCGTCTTCACGGCCTGGCGTCAGGCGTTCCCCGGCGGCGATCACGACTCCGACGTCAAGCAGGAGAGCTTCATCGTCCGCACCCTCCGCCGTACCGTCGACATCAGCGACGAGTACGACGGCGCCAAGGTGCGCACCGTGGTGAACGGCAAGAAGATCTTCACCCCGATGATCATGGTCTTCGCCGCGATCGGCATGACCGACCTGCTGTTCGCGCTCGACTCGATCCCGGCGATCTTCGGTATCACCCAGAGCCCGTTCATCGTCTTCACCGCGAACCTGTTCGCTCTGATGGGCCTCCGCCAGCTGTACTTCCTGCTCGGCGATCTCCTCGACCGCCTCAAGTACCTCCATTACGGCATCGCGTTCATCCTCGCCTTCATCGGCGTGAAGCTCGTCTTCCACGCGATGCACGAGAACGAGCTCCCGTTCATCAACGGCGGCGAGCACATCGAATGGGTGCCCGACATCTCCACGTGGATGTCCCTCGGGGTCATCATCGCGTCGATGACGGTCGCCACGGTGGTGAGCCTCATCGCATCGGCGCGCGAGCGCAAGGCGGCTCCGGTCACCGCCGGACGCATCGACGGCGAGTCCGCGCCGGAGGTCACTCCGGTCACGGCCGCCGAGGTCGTCGCCGACGAGAAGGGCACCCCGCCCACCGTCGAGCAGCCGCCCGCCGACCGGCATTGATGCGCCGACCGCGCGCGTCCACGGTGGTAGTGTGGGCGCGTGCGGATCGCCCGACTTCTCCTTAGCGGCCGCGACGAGGCCTCGCTCTGAGCCCACTCTCGTCGCGGAGTCCTTCGCGGGCATTTCCCACTTCAGGAGAACGAGACATCATGAGCACTGCCATCCCCGAACATCCCCGCACCCTCGCCGAGAAGGTCTGGGACGACCACCTCGTCGTCAAGGGAGAGGGCGAAGAGCCCGACCTCATCTACATCGACCTGCACCTCGTGCACGAGGTCACCAGTCCGCAGGCGTTCGACGGCCTGCGCAGCGAGGGGCGGCCGCTGCGCCGCGTCGATCTCACGATCGCGACGGAAGACCACAACACCCCGACGCTGGCCATCGACAAGCCGATCGCCGACCTGACGAGCCGTACGCAGATCGAGACGCTGCGGCGCAACGCCGGAGAATTCGGCGTGCGACTGCATTCGCTCGGCGACAAGGAGCAGGGGATCGTGCACGTCGTGGGTCCGCAGCTCGGACTCACCATGCCGGGCATCACGGTGGTCTGCGGTGACTCGCACACCTCGACGCACGGCGCGTTCGGTGCGATGGCGTTCGGTATCGGCACAAGCGAGGTCGAGCACGTCATGGCGACGCAGACCCTGCCGCTCAAGCCGTTCAAGACGATGGCGATCACGGTCGAGGGCGAGCTCGCACCGGGCGTCGGCGCGAAAGACATCATCCTCGCGATCATCGCCAAGATCGGCGCCAACGGCGGTCAGGGCTACGTCCTGGAATTCCGCGGCTCCGCCATCCGCGCCCTCTCCATGGAGGGGCGCATGACGATCTGCAACATGTCGATCGAGGCGGGTGCGCGCGCCGGGATGGTCGCTCCCGACGAGACGACCTTCGCGTACGTCAAGGGTCGCCCGCACGCGCCCACCGGTCAGGATTGGGATGACGCGGTGGCCTACTGGCGCACCCTCCCGTCGGACGACGGCGCGGTGTACGACGCCGAGGTGTATCTGGATGCCGCCGAGCTCGAGCCCTTCGTGACGTGGGGGACGAACCCCGGCCAGGGGGTGTCGCTGAGCGACGTCGTGCCCGATCCGGCCAGCTTCAGCGACCCCAACGAGCGCGCCGCGGCCGAGCGCGCCCTGGAGTACATGGACCTCACTGCCGGCACGCCCCTCAAGGATGTCGCGGTGGATGCCGTCTTCATGGGCTCGTGCACGAACAGCCGCATCGAAGACCTCCGCCAGTTCGCGTCGGTGATCGAAGGGCGCCGGAAGGCCGACGGCGTGCGCGTCATGGTAGTGCCGGGCTCGGCGCGTGTGCGTCTGGAAGCCGAAGCCGAAGGCCTCGACAAGATCATCACCGATTTCGGGGCCGAGTGGCGCTTCGCCGGGTGCTCGATGTGCCTCGGAATGAACCCCGACCAGCTCGCTCCGGGGGAGCGGTGCGCATCGACCAGCAATCGCAACTTCGAAGGGCGGCAGGGCAAGGGCGGACGCACGCACCTGGTCTCGCCGCTCGTCGCCGCGGCGACGGCGGTGCTCGGACGCCTCGCGAGCCCGAGCGACCTGCCGACACGGGTGGAGGCCTGACATGGAGAAGTTCTCGACCCACACCGGGATCGCCGCACCGCTGGAGCGCTCGGCGGTCGACACCGACCAGATCATCCCCGCCGTCTACCTGAAGCGCGTCACCAAGACCGGATTCGACGACGCCCTGTTCGCGAACTGGCGTCAGGATGCGGACTTCGTCCTCAATCAGCCGGCCTACGCCGGAGCATCGATCCTCGTGGCCGGCCCTGATTTCGGCACCGGATCGAGCCGCGAGCACGCCGTGTGGGCCCTGCGCGACTACGGCTTCCGAGCGGTTCTGAGCCCTCGCTTCGCCGACATCTTCCGTGGCAACGCCGGCAAGCAGGGCCTGGTCACGGGGGTCGTCACCGAAGCGGACGTCGAGGCCCTCTGGGCTGCGATCGCGGCGCACCCGGGTGCGCGGATGACGATCGACCTGCTCGAGCGGGTCGCGGTGATCGGCGACCTCCGCGTCGACTTCGACATCGATGATTACACTAGGTGGCGGCTCCTCGAAGGGCTCGACGACATCGGGCTCACGCTGCGCAACGAAGACAAGATCGCGCAGTTCGAGGCGCGCCGCGAGGCGTGGCGGCCGCGGACGATTCCCGTCCCGTAGCCCGAAGCTGCGCTCCCCACCTGGGAGCGCGGCGTCCATGTCCTCCAGATACAAGTGAGGTTTCCTCGATGAACACCCTTCTCAGCGAGTCCGCGTCATCCCAGCCCGGCTCGGGCGGCAACGTCTCGCCCGGCCAGGCGCTGACGATCCGCGGCGGCCGGCCCCTGTCGGGTCGCATCGAGGTCAAGGGTGCGAAGAACCTCGCGACCAAGGCCATGGTCGCCGCGCTCCTCGGTGAGACCGTGAGTGTGTTGCGCGACGTGCCGGAGATCAGCGACGTGCACGTTGTCCGCTCCCTGCTCGAGGTGCACGGCGTGACGGTGGAAGAGGACGGCGAGGGCACCCTCCGCCTCGACCCGAGCGGCGCCGTGTCGGCGCACTTCGAAGAGATCGACGCGCACGCCGGTGCCTCGCGCATCCCGATCCTGTTCTGCGGACCGCTCCTGCACCTGCTCGGCCAGGCCTTCATCCCCGATCTCGGCGGCTGCCGCATCGGCGACCGGCCGATCGACTTCCACCTCGACGCCCTGCGTGCCTTCGGTGCGACGGTCGACAAGCTGCCCAGCGGCATCCGTCTCGCGGCGCCCGAGGACGGCCTCTCCGGCGCGAACATCGAGCTGCCCTACCCGAGCGTCGGCGCCACCGAGCAGGTGCTGCTCACCGCGGTGCGCGCGAAGGGCACGACCGAGCTGCGCAACGCGGCGATCGAGCCTGAGATCATGGACCTCATCGCCGTGCTGCAGAAGATGGGCGCCATCATCTCGGTCGAACCCAACCGCGTCATCTTCATCGAGGGCGTCGATTCGCTGCGCGGCTACGACCACCGCTGCATCTTCGACCGCAACGAAGCCGCCTCGTGGGCGTGCGCCGCACTCGCGACCGACGGCGACATCTTCGTCGGCGGCGCCAAGCAGCCCGACATGCTCACCTTCCTCAACGTCTTCCGCAAGGCCGGCGGCGACTTCGACGTCGAAGAGGACGGTATCCGCTTCCGTCGCGGCGGCGCGCTCAAGCCGGTCGTCGTCGAAACCGACGTGCACCCGGGCTTCATGACCGACTGGCAGCAGCCGCTCATCGTCGCCCTCACGCAGGCGGAGGGCACCTCGACGGTGCACGAGACGGTCTACGAGAACCGCCTCGGCTTCACCCGCGCACTCGTGCAGATGGGCGCGGACATCGTCGTGCACCCGGAGGGGATCGCGAGCGACGAGCGCCGCGTGCCGCGCCGCGCCCTCGAGCAGGCCGCCGTCATCACCGGTCCGACGCCGCTGCACGGCGCCGACGTCGTGGTGCCGGACCTGCGCGGTGGCTACTCCTACGTGATCGCGGCGCTGGCGGCCGAGGGCACCTCGACGGTGCGCAACGTCGACATCATCCGTCGCGGGTACGAGAAGTTCCTCGACAAGCTCACGGCCCTCGGCGCCGACTTCGACGTCGTCGGGTGAGCCGAGTGAGCGGTTCACCCCGCCGCCGTCTGTCGGCGGAGAGGACTCGTCCGACGGTCTTCTGGCCGCTGGCATCGATCGTCGTACCCATCGTCGGCTGGTTCGCGAAGATCGAGATCGAGAGCGACGAGCACCTGCCGGTCGAGGGGCCGTACGTGCTGGCCCCCAACCACTACAGCGAATTCGATCCGCTGATTCTCGCGGTCGTCACCTGGCGCCTGGGCCGGGCGCCCCGCTTCATGGCCAAAGAGAGCCTGTTCCGGGTGCCGGTGCTCGGCTGGGCGCTGCGGGCGACCGGGATGGTGCCGGTCGCGCGGTCGTCGTCGGCTGCCGCCGCCAAGCAGACCCTCGAGCAGTCGAAGAGTCTGGTCGAGCACGGTCGCGGCGTGATCGTCTATCCGGAGGGCTCGCTCACGCGCGATCCCGACATGTGGCCGATGCGCGGCAAGACCGGCGCGGTGCGACTGGCCGCCGCCGGAGCCATCCCCGTCATCCCGGTCGCCACGTGGGGCGTCGAGTCGATCATGCCGCGCTACGGCAAGCTGCGCTTCTGGCCGCCACGCCGGCGTGTGCGCGTGCGCTTCGGTCCGGCCAGTGACCTGTCCGCGTTCGCCGGCACCACCAGCACGACGGCTCTGGTCGCCGCGACCGACGTCGTGATGGCCGACATCTCGAAGCTCCTCGGCGAGCTGCGCGGCGCGCAGCCGCCGGCGGAGCGGTGGAACCCGTCCGCACACGGGCAGAGGGAGACGGGACGCCTTGAACCGTAGAGTCGATTCCGCCCTTCCGCGGGTCGCCGTCATCGGCGCCGGCAGCTGGGGAACCACCTTCGGCAAGGTTCTGGCCGACGGCGGCGCCCACGTCGTGATGTGGGCACGCCGCGCCGAACTGGCGCAGGAGATCCAGGAGGGCAAGCGCAACAGCGAGTACCTCCCGGGCATCAACCTGCCGCGCACGATGTCGGCGACGACGCACCTCTCCGAAGCGCTCGACGGCGCGAGCCAGGTCTACCTCGCGATCTCGAGCCAGGCGCTCCGACAGAACCTCAAGGCCGTGCGCGCCTTGGTCGACCGCACCGACGCGCCCGTCATCTCGCTCATGAAGGGCGTCGAGAAGCGCACCGGTCTGCGGATGAGCCAGGTGATCGAGCAGGAGCTGCACTGCGATCCGGCACGCATCGCGGTGGCATCCGGTCCGAACCTGGCCCTCGAGATCGCGCGGGAACAGCCGACCGCCGCCGTCATCTCCTCCACGAGCCAGGAGACCGCGGAGGCCGTGGCGCTGCGCGCGCGGAACGCCTACTTCCGCACCTTCGTGAACACCGACGTCATCGGCACCGAGTTCGGCGGCGTGCTGAAGAACCTCATCGCGGTCGCCATCGGCATCGTCGACGGAGTGGGCTACGGCGAGAACACGAAGGCATCCATCATCACCCGCGGCCTCGTCGAGATGACCGACTTCGCGGTCGCTCAGGGCGCGCAGCCCGAGACCCTGCAGGGCCTCGCGGGTCTCGGCGACCTCATCGCGACATGCCAGTCGCCGCTCAGCCGCAACAACACCGCCGGGCGCCTGCTCGGCCAGGGCTACAGCTTCCAGGACGTCGTCAAACAGATGAACCAGACGGCCGAGGGACTCGCCTCCGTCGCCCCCATCCTGCAGCTGGCGCGTCAGGCCGGCGTGCAGATGCCCATCGTCGAGCAGGTGAAGATGGTGCTCGACGGCACCATGAATCCGCGCGACATCGCACCGCACCTGACGACCGACGACAAGCCCAAGGGTGAGAGGACCCAGAATGGACAAGAAGGTGGTGGCGGTGCTCTTCGGCGGTCGCTCCAGCGAGCACTCGATCAGTTCCGCAACGGCCGGGGGAGTGCTGCGCGCGATTGACCGCGAGCGCTTCGATGTGATCCCGATCGGCATCACCCGCGACGGCGCCTTCATCCTCGAAGACGACGACCCGTCGCGATTCGCCCTCGATCCGGGCCACCTGCCGGAGGTCGTCGACAACGGCACGCGCATCGTGTGGCCCGACTCGATCCGCTCGCGCGAGTTGAAGGTGACGGATTCCGACGGCACCCGCTCGCTCGGCGATGTCGACGTCGTCTTCCCGATTCTGCACGGCCGCTTCGGCGAAGACGGGACGATCCAGGGCTTCCTCGAGCTGCTCGACCTGCCGTACGTGGGCGCGGGGCTGCTGATGTCGGCGATCGGCATGGACAAGAACACCACGAAGAACGTGCTGCGCTCGGCGGGCGTTCCCGTCGTGCCGTGGGTGACCCTCACCCGCCGCGACCTCGAGCGCGACCGCGGGCTGTGGGAGCGGCGCATCCGCTCGCTGGGCCTGCCGGCGTTCGTCAAGCCCGCCCGCGCCGGCTCGAGCGTCGGCGTGTCGAAGGTGTCCGAGTGGACCGAGCTCGATGCTGCGTTGGACGCCGCGTTCGCAGAGGATGCGACGGTGCTCGTCGAGCAGGCCGTCGTCGGGCGCGAGGTCGAATGCGGTGTGCTCCAGGGCCGGGACGGAGCCGCGCCCCGCGTCAGCGTCGCCGGCGAGATCGTCATCACCGGGCGCGATTTCTACGACTTCGAGGCGAAGTACCTCGACGCCGACGGCATCGACCTCGTATGCCCGGCAGAGCTCGCTCCCGGCGAGCTCGCCGAAATGCAGCGCATCGCCGCTCGTGCGTTCGAGGCGGTGGGCGGGGAGGGTCTTTCGCGGGTCGACTTCTTCTTCACGGGGACGGAGTTCTTCGTCAACGAGGTCAACACCATGCCCGGCTTCACGCCGATCTCCATGTTCCCGACGTGCTGGATCTCCTCGGGCATGACCTACGAAGAGCTCATCACCGACCTCATCGATCTGGCCTCCGCGCGCTGACCTCCGCCCGCGAGACTGCAGCTCTGTCGCACTTACGGCGCCGAAAGTGCGCACGAGCGCGGTTTCGCGGTCAGGCGGCGGGGCGCTCGGTGCACTCGCTGCCGTCCGAGGGCAGCTGCTGCACGGCGGTGCCGAGCGCGTCGAGCACGGTGCGGGCGCTCACGACCTCATAGTCGAGGTAGACCTCGACGGCGGGCGTGCGACCGAACGTGGTGAAGCGGTAGTTCGGGGCTTCGGAGTCGTCGATCAGCCAGTCGACGCCGCCCGCGCTCTGGCACGGAAGCGTCGACGGACCCGGGGCGTCGAGGCCGCAGGTCAGCAGCACGCGGGTGGGGGAGCCCCAGGCTCCCGTCGCCTGTGCGTCGGTCCAGCGGCGGTCCTGTCCGTCGACCGTATCGGGCAGGCGTACCGTCACCGCGGCGCAGGCGGGATCGTTCGCGGCGGATGCCGGCTCCATCGCCACCGTGGCACTGCACCCCGTCAGTGCGCTCATGCCGACGACGGCGGTCACGAGGAAGGCGGACGCACGCAACCGGAACACCTCTCCAGGCTACCGTGGAGGGGTGACGACAACGCACGGGCAGACGGTGGGCGAGCTGGCGGAGGGCGAGATCCTCGCGCGCATCCTCGCCGTCGTCGGAGAGGGCTCGCGCGCCGAGGTGGGCCCGGGCGACGATGCGGCCGTGCTCGCGGTGCCCGACGGCCGGGTCGTGCTGACCACCGACACCCTCGTGCACGGACCGGACTTCCGCCTCGCGTGGTCGAGCGGGTTCGACCTGGGGTTCAAGGCCGCGGCCGTGAACCTCGCCGATGTCGCGGCGATGGGGGCGCGTCCCACCGCGCTGCTGGTCGCGCTCGCGCTGCCCGACACCCTGCCCGCCGCGTTCGTCGACGATCTGGCGCACGGATTCCGCGCCGCGTGCGACCGGATGGCACCGGGATGTGCGATCGAGGGCGGCGACCTCACGGCATCTGACACCCTGACGATCGCGGTCACGGCGGTCGGCGTGCTCGACGGCCTCGCGCCGGTGCTCCGCTCCGGTGCGCGCGCGGGCGACGTCGTTGCCGTCTCGGGCGAGCTGGGTGCGGCGGCGCGCGGCCTCGCGGTGCTCTTCGACCGGTTCCGAAGCCCCGACGGCACCCCGACTCCGGTGGATGCCGGCATCCTCACGGATGCCGAGCAGCGTGACCTGCGGGCGCAGCTGCGACCAGAGCCGCCGATCGCGCACGGGGCCGCTGCGGCCGCGGCGGGCGCGACGGCGATGATGGACGTTTCCGACGGGCTGCTGCTGGATGCCACCCGCCTGGCGGAGGCGTCGCGTGTGACCCTCGCCCTCGACGGCCCGTTCGACGACATGGCCCTGCGTGGTGGGGAGGATCACGCGCTGCTGGCGTGCTTCCCGGCCGCCGCGCTGTTGCCGCCGGGCTTCGAGCGCATCGGCACTGTCGCTTCGCGCGGAGCGGCGCCGGTCACGGTGGCGGGACGGGCGCCGTCGGGCGCCGGTGGGTGGGACCCGTATCGCGACTGGGATGCCGGCCGGGGCTGATCAGTCGGCGAACGCCCACCAGAGCGTCGTGTCGCCGTAGGTCTTCGACCGATCGAGGGCGACGCCGTCGGGGAGCACCGGTTCGGGCGAGCGCGACGACCGCTCGACGATGAGCGCGGCGCCCTCCGCCAGCCGGGGCTGCACGAGCGCGAGCGTCGCCCCGAGCTCGCTGTCGGAGACGTCGTACGGCGGGTCGATGAAGACGAGATCGAACGGCCCGCAGGGCGTGCGGAGGAAGGCATCGGCGGAGGAGCGATGCACGCGAGCCTGCGCACCCGGCACGGCGCGGAGGACCGCACGGACGTTGCGCTCGGCGACGCCGGCGGCCTTCGGTGACTTCTCGACGAGGTCGGCGCGCGTCGCGCCGCGGCTCAAGGCTTCCAGGGCGAGCGCGCCGGAGCCCGCGTAGAGATCGAGCACGGCGGCTCCGCGGAGGAGGTCCGCGGCGTCCAAAGCGCCGAACAGCGACTCGCGCACGCGGTCGCTCGTGGGGCGGGTACCGGCATCCGGAACGGCGAGCGTGAGCGACCCGGCGAACCCGGCGATGATGCGGGTCATCGGCCCACCGTGCCGGGCGCCGCGCTCTCGTCGCGCAGACGCGGCTCGGTGCGCCGCGCCGGGTGGAAGCCGGCCTTGTCGGCGTAGAACGTGCGGATGCGCTCCATATCGGCCGCGACGTCGCCGGTGATCTCGATCGTCGGGCCGAGCCCGGTCGTCATCGTCGTGCGGTCGACGTAACCGAGGGTGAGCGGCATGCCGGTCTCCTGAGCGATGCGGTAGAAGCCGCTCTTCCAATGCGCGTTGCCGCCGCGGGTGCCGTCGGGGGTGACGACGAGTCCGAAGACCTCGCCTGCACGTACGCGCGCGACGACCTCGTCGACGACGCGGCCGGCATCCGCGCGGTCCACCGGGATGCCGCCGAGGGCCCGCATGATCGGTCCCCGCCATCCGGCGAAGAGGCTCGCCTTGCCCAGCCAGCGGATGTGCATGCCGAGACGCCAAGAGATCGCGAGCATGAAGACGAAGTCCCAGTTCGACGTGTGCGGTGCGCCGATGAGCACCGACGGGCGCGTCGGCGCCGGCTCGGTGCGAAGCCGCCAGCGACTGACGGCCCAGAAGAGGCGGGCGAGGGTACGGCGGATCACTCTGTCACCCTACGTCCCTAGACTCGTTCTCATGCCCCCGGTGACCCTCGAGACGCGTCTGGACGGGGTGCTCGGCGGTAAGACCGCGACCGCCGTCTCCCGGGCGTTCGGGATGTCGACGATCGGCGACCTCATCGATCACTACCCGCGCCGTTACGCCAAGCGCGGGGAGCTCACACCGATCGCCGACCTGCCGGTGGGAGAGCTCGTGACGATCGTCGCGGAGGTGCGCAGCGTCTCCGAACGCCCGATGCGCCAGCGCAAGGGGTCGCTCTTGGAAGTCGTCATCAGCGACGGTGCCGGAACCGTGAGCCTGACGTTCTTCAATCAGAAGTGGCGGCAGAACGATCTCGTCGTCGGGCGCCAGGGGATCTTCTCGGGCAAGGTCGGCGAGTTCAAGGGTCAGAAGCAGTTCGCGCACCCGGACTATCAACTCTTCGACAACGAAGACGTCGCCCGGCTGTCGGCCGCGGCGTACCAGAACGAGCCGATTCCCATCTATCCGGCCACCAGCACCGTGACCAGTTGGCAGATCGCGCAGATGATGAAGATCGTCCTCGATCTCCTCGAAGAAGTGCCCGAGCCGCTCCCCGAAGAGTTCCGGCGGCAGCATGCGCTGTTGGATGCCCGAACCGCGCTCGAGCGCATCCACCGGCCTGAGTTCCCCGATCAGATCGAGCCCGCTCGGGCGACCCTGCGCATGCACGAGGCGTTCGTACTGCAGGCGGCGCTCCTGCAGCAGCGCCAGTTCGTGCGGGCGCTCTCGGCGACGGCTCGCCCCGGCGGCGACCTGCTGGCCCGTTTCGATGATTCCCTCCCGTTCGAGCGGACGAGCGACCAGGTCGCCGTCGGCGCGCAGATCTCCGCCGATCTCGAGGGCGCGTGGCCCATGAACCGGCTCGTGCAGGGAGAGGTCGGCTCCGGCAAGACGCTCGTGGCCCTCCGCGCGATGCTCCAGGTGGCGCAGTCGGGCGGCCAGAGCGCACTGATCGCCCCCACCGAGGTGCTCGCGGGGCAGCATCTGCGCTCGATCGCGCGGATGCTGGGCCCCCACCTCGCTCCGGAACTCATGCCGACGCTGCTCACCGGCCAGATGCCGGCCGCCGAACGCCGCAAGGCGGCCCTGCGCGCCGCGGCCGGGCAGGCGCTGATCGTCGTGGGCACGCACGCGCTGCTGAGCGAGTCGACGACGTTCGCCGACCTGGGCCTCGTCGTCGTCGACGAACAGCACCGCTTCGGGGTCGAACAGCGTGAGACGCTCCGCGCGAAGGGCACCGCGCCGCACGTGCTCGTCCTCACCGCGACCCCGATTCCGCGCACGGTCGCGATGACGGTGTTCGGCGATCTCGATGTATCGACGATCCGGACGCTGCCGGGGGGCCGTGCCGGGATCACGAGTCATGTCGCGCCGCTCGCCGAGAAGCCGGGCTGGTTCGCACGCGTGTGGGACCGGGTCGCGGAGGAGGTGGCCGCGGGGCACCAGGCGTTCGTGGTCTGCGCCGCGATCGACGCCGAGGCCACGACGAAAGCCGGCGTCGAGGGCGACCGCGACGCTCCGGCGCTCGAGGGCGAGCAGGAGCGCACGCGATGGGGTGTCGTCCAGGTGCACGCGCTGTTGGCGTCGCACCCGGCCTACGTCGGCATCCGCGTGGAGATCCTGCACGGCAAGATGCCGGGGGAGCAGAAGGATGCCGTGATGCAGGCCTTCGCCCGCGGCGAGATCGACGTGCTCGTGGCGACCACCGTCGTCGAGGTCGGCGTCGACGTGCCGAACGCGTCGGCGATGGTGATCCTCGAGGCCGATCGGTTCGGCGTCTCTCAGCTGCACCAGCTGCGGGGGCGGGTCGGCCGTGGCGCGGTCGCCGGAATCTGCTTGCTCGTGACCGAAGCGCCGGCCGGTTCTCCCGCGCGCTCCCGCGTGGAGGCGGTGGCCTCCACGACCGACGGCTTCGCCCTCGCCGAGGTCGACCTCGACCTGCGCGGCGAGGGAGACGTGCTCGGCGATCGACAGTCGGGCGTGCGCTCGTCGCTGCGTCTGCTGCGGGTCGTGGCGGATGCCGACATCATCGCGATCGCCCGTGCGGCCGCCGAGCAGGTGCTCGCGCACGACCCCGCACTGCTGCGCCATCCGGGCCTCACGGCGGCGATCGGTCGGCGGGTGGGTCAGCAGGAACGCGCGGCGCTCGCCAAAAACTAGGATGGTGCCATGAACAACCGCATCGCCGTGGTTCCCGGTTCGTTCGACCCGCCGACGCTCGGTCATCTCGATGTGATCCGTCGTGCTGCGTCGCTGTACGACGAATTGCACGTGCTCGTCGTGCACAATCCGGGCAAGGAAGCCATGCTGCCCATCGCGCAGCGGCTGTCGCTCTTGGAGCAGTCGATCGCCGAAGAAGGCGTCGAGGGCAACGTCATCGTGGCGGCGTGGAGCATGGGCCTCCTCGTCGACTACGCCGAAGACGTCGATGCCGGTGTCCTCGTCAAGGGCATCCGCTCGCAGGTCGACGTCGCCTACGAGACGCCGATGGCGATCGTCAACCGTCACCTCGCCCACATCGAGACCGTGTTCCTCCTGCCCGACCCGGCGCACGCACTGGTGTCGAGCTCGCTGGTGCGTCAGGTCGCCGGGCTCGGCGGCGACGTGTCTCCGTTCGTCCCCGCTCCCGTCGCGCGCTTCCTCGACACCGGCGCCGCGCGGTAGGTCCCGGCCTTCGCGCAGCCACCGGCCGGTAGCATGGCGGAGTGGTCAGAAGAAGGCATGTGAGCGGTCCGTTCCTCTACCCGGTGCGCGACATCGTCGGGCATCCCGGGGAGATGCGCGAATTCGAGAGCACGGTCCCGGCGCCGGAGAAGTGGGGCGAAGGCCTCGTGGCCGTCGCGGAAGGTGCCTCCCTCGATCTCTCCGTGCGGCTGGAAGCCGTGCACGAGGGCATTCTGGTGACCGCGGAGGTCGCCACGGAGTACGTCGGCGAATGCGGACGCTGCCTCACCGACATCGTCGAGCCGCTCGAAGTCGAGTTTCAGGAGCTCTTCGGGTATCCTGGGGAGGAAGGGACTGACTTCGACGTTCAAGACGACCACGTGGATCTTGAAAGTCTGGTCAGGGACTCCATCGTCCTGTCGCTTCCGTTCCAGCCGGTATGTCAGCCGGATTGCCCCGGTCTTGATCCGGCCACGGGTGAGAGGTTGACCGAAACCGCCGTGCCGGAGATGCGGATCGACGAGCGCTGGAATGCGCTGGCCGCGCTGAAGGCCACCACCCAACCAGACCACGACGACACGGCCACGAGCCCTGTCGTTTCCGACACAGAGAAGAGCTAGCCATGGCAGGTAACCCCCCGAAGCGGAAGGTCTCCCGCTCCAACACCCGTTCGCGTCGCGCGCAGTGGAAGGCCGAGCCGATCGCGCTCGTCAAGACCGTCGAGAACGGCAAGGTCGTCTACAGCCGCCCGCACCAGGCCAAGGTCGTCACCGACTCCCAGGGCACCGAGCTGTTCCTGGAGTACAAGGGCCGCAAGGTCGCTGACGTCTGATCCTCGCGGCACCGCCGTGACGAACATCTTCGTAGAGCACACGCTGCTCACCGACAAGCTCGGGGTCGACATCGACCCCGAGCTTTTGTCGCTCGCCCTGACGCATCGCTCGTTCGCGTACGAGAACGGCGGGCTGCCGCACAACGAACGGCTGGAGTTCCTCGGCGATTCGATCCTCGGTCAGGCCGTGACGGTGCATCTGTTCACGACGCACCCCGACCTCGACGAAGGCTCCCTCGCGAAGCGACGCGCCAGCGTGGTCTCCACGGTCGCCCTCGCGGAAGTCGCGCGGGGGATCGGCCTGGGCGAGCACGTGCGCCTCGGCCGCGGTGAAGACCAGACGGGCGGCCGCGACAAGGACTCGATCCTCGCCGACACGATGGAAGCCGTGATCGGCGCAGCGTTCCTCTCGTCGGGAGCGGAGGCGGCAGGAGCCTTCGTGCTGCGCCTCGTGGCTCCGCTGCTGGCCGATCCCGGGCGCTACGGCGCGGCGATGGATCCCAAGACCAGCCTGCAGGAGCTGGCCGCGAGGCTTGCGCTGACGCCCCCGGTGTACAGCGTGAGCGCCGAGGGGCCCGATCACCACCGCGTCTTCACTGCGACGGTCACCGTCGGCGACGTCGAGCGCGCCGGAGTGGGCTCGAGCAAGAAGCACGCGGAGATGGCCGCAGCCCTCGCCGTGTGGCACGCCCTCAGCGCCCGTGCCTGAACTTCCCGAAGTCGAAGTCGTCCGCGCCGGCCTCGCTCCCGCGGTCACGGGTGCGACGATCGTCGCCGTCACAGTGCACGATGAGCGTGCGCTGACCCGACACCTGGGCGCCGGGCTCGACTTCGATGCCGCTCTGACAGGGCGGGTCGTCGCCGGAACCGCGCGTCGCGGCAAGTTCCTGTGGATGCCGCTGACGGACGCGGACGAGGCAGTGCTCGTTCACCTCGGGATGAGCGGCCAGATGCTGCTGCGCGCCGCCGGTGCACCGCCGGAGCGGCACGAGCGCATCCGCCTGGACATCGCCCACCCCGGCCACGGCGAGGTCGCGGTCGTCTTCGCCGACCAGCGCACGTTCGGGTCGCTCGCGATCGATCCGCTCGTGGCCACCGCCGACGGCGCGGCGGGGGGATGGGGTACCGACGAGGCGCTCGTCCCGCGGCAGGTCGCGCACATCGCGCGCGACCCGCTGGATGCGGCCTTCGACGACGCGGGCTTCTCGGCCCGTGTGCGCCGGAAGGGCTCGGGGATCAAGCGCGTGCTGCTGGATCAGACCACCCTCAGCGGCGTCGGCAACATCTACGCCGACGAGGCGCTGTGGGCCGCCCGCATCCACCCGGAGACTCCCGCCTCGGCCCTGTCCGCCCGCGCTCTGACGCGCCTGCTCGCCGAGATCCGCGCCGTGCTGCACAAGGCCCTCGCCGAAGGTGGGACGAGCTTCGACGCGCAGTACGTCAACGTCAACGGGCAGGCGGGCTACTTCGCGCACTCGCTGAACGCCTACGGTCGCCAGGGCCAGCCCTGCCCGCGGTGCGCTCGTCCGATCGTGCGGGTGACCTTCATGAACCGCGGCTCGCACTACTGCCCGAACTGCCAGCGCCGGCGCTGACACCCTCAGTCGAGCACTCGCTTCCACGCACCTTCGTAGGCGACCGGCACGAACCCGATCGCTTCGTTGACGTCGAGCATGGGCCGGTTCTCCTCGGCGTTGTAGGTCACCACGCGCGTCGACCGGGGCGCGATCTGCGGCCAGGCCGACAGGCCGGCGCACTTGACCAGCATGCCGAGCCGGTGCCCGCGGTGCTCCTTGAGCACGAGCGTGTCCTCCTGCGAGGTCGCACCGGCCGGATCCGACTGGATCGTGAGTTCGTTGAACGCGACCAGTCGACCCGACGCGATGTGCTGCGCGGCCGTGACGAGCGCGCGCCCACCGTCGCCTCGAACCAGGAGAGCATCGTGGCGGGCGACGCGCTCGGCATCCCACGGCTCCTCGTCCCACTCGAGATCCGCGGCCGGCGCATCGGTGTTCATCCGCGACTTGAGCCACGCGTAGTCGTCGGCGTACTCCGCAGGAGTCGGCACCTGCCACTGCACGATGCGGTAGCCGGCGGCGGCCTGCTCGGCCGCGGCGAAGAGCTCGTCGACGTGGGGGAGACCGCTCGTCAGGTCGAACTCGCTGCGGCGTTCGACCTGCGCGAGGGTGTACCCGTTGCGCAGGAAGAAACGGGCGGCATGGTCGCGCGGGATCGAGCCGAGACCGGCGGGGGAGTCGATGCGCTCGCCCTCCTCTTCGGCGTGTTGCGCCCACGCCTGCAGCACGCTGCGGCCGTGACGGCGTGCCGTCGGTTCGATGATCTCCTCGTGTGCCCGTGTGCCGATCCCCTCACCGTGGTGGGCGGCGAGGATGTCGAGGAACCAGAACGCCATCCGTGATCCTTCGACCTGCGGCAGATCGATGCCGAGGCGGCCGATGACCTGCCCGCCCCGACGGAGGAGCCACAGGTGGCGTTCCTCGTCGGGGCCGGGCACGAACAGCGGCAGGAGGTCGGTCGGCGTCTGCGCGTCGACGTCCGACCCGCTCACCTCGCGGAGCACGGCGTTGCGCACGCGCACCATTTCGGTGAACTGGTCGGACGGCGCGCTGTCGGCGGACGTGGGGAGGGTGATGGGCTCGAAGATGACGTCGCGGTCGTTCGGGCGGTGGATGTCCATGATGTCCCGCGGGCGGGGCCTTTCGGTGTGGCGGATCAGTACGGGTGGGTGTGGCGCGCGAGCGTCAGCCAGGCGGTCTCGCGCGCGGTGCGCTCGGCATCGAGTCGGCGTGCGTTCTGCACGTCTTCGCGGAGCGGGGTGGTCTGCTCGGGGCGGGTGCTCCACAGCACCAGCCAGAGCGCGACGCGCAGGGCGACGCGATCGACGAGGGAGGTGCGCGGCGTGCGGCCGGGCACCCGGAGGGATTCGGTTGGGAGGGGAGTCTGCGGCGGTGCGGCCGTGGACAGGGCGGTACTCATGAGCGGTGTGCTTTCGAAAGAGAAGACGAATGGGGGTGCACGTGCGGCGACGTCGGTCGCCGGAGCGACGTGCGGGATGCCGGTGGACGGCGGGGCCGTGGACGGCCGGGCCGGCGGCGTCTGAAGAGACGCGTCGCGGGACGCGGGGCGGAGCTGTCGCCCGGTCAGCCGACGAGCGTGCGGACGGGGGTGGGTCCGGTGGCACGGATTGGCGTGTTCATCATCATGTCCAGGACCTCCTCTCGACGTCTACGCGAGAAGCGACGCTAGCGCGTGGCGAGCGTCACTGTCAAGAGGTGCCCGATAGCCTGGGGGCGCACCACCGCATCCGAGAGGCCAGCATGCACCTGAAGAGCCTGACGCTCAAAGGCTTCAAGTCGTTCGCGCAGCCGACGACGTTCGCCCTCGAGCCGGGCGTCACCTGCATCGTCGGACCCAACGGCTCGGGCAAGTCGAACGTCGTCGACGCGCTGGCCTGGGTGATGGGCGAGCAGGGCGCCAAGACCCTCCGTGGCGGCAAGATGGAAGACGTCATCTTCGCCGGCACGTCGACGCGCGGCCCGCTCGGGCGCGCCGAGGTGCAGCTCACGATCGACAACGCCGACGGCGCTCTGCCGATCGAGTACACCGAAGTGACGATCAGTCGCACGCTGTTCCGCAACGGGGCCAGCGAGTACGCGATCAACGGGCAGACGTGCCGCCTTCTCGACGTGCAGGAGCTGCTCAGCGACTCCGGTCTCGGCCGCGAGATGCACGTGATCGTGGGGCAGGGGCGCCTCGACAGCGTGCTGCAGGCGAGTCCGGAAGATCGTCGCGGCTTCATCGAAGAAGCCGCCGGCATCTTGAAGCACCGCCGGCGCAAGGAGAAGACCCTCCGCAAGCTCGAGGCGATGGAAGCGAACCTCACCCGTCTCAGCGACCTCGCCGGTGAACTCCGGCGCCAGCTCAAGCCGCTCGGCAAGCAGGCCGAGATCGCGCGCGAGGCCGGGGCGATCGCGGCGGTCGTGCGCGACGCGAAAGCGCGACTGTACGCCGACGACCTCGTGGCCCTGCGCACCCAGCTGGCCGACCACGCCCGCAACGAGCAGGAGCGCCATGCCGAGCGACTCGTCCTGCAGGACGAGGCCGATCAGCTCAAGGTGCAGATCGACGCGCTCGAGACCCAGCAGCGCTCGGAGGCGGTCGATCGCGCGCGCAGCGTGGTGTTCTCGCTGTCGCAGGTGCAGGAGCGACTGCGGAGCCTCTCCTCACTGGCCGGTCAGCGTCAGGCGCTGCTGGAGGACGACGGCCGGCTCGCGCTCGACGTCGCGACCGTCGGACAGCACACCATCGACGAGGCGCGCGCCGAGATCGACGAGATCGGCGGGGGGCTCGGCGCCGCCCAGGATGCCGCGGCCGCCGCGTCGCGCGACGTCATCCGCTCACGCGCCGAACTCGACGCGCTCGACGTCGACATCGCCGCACAGAGCGCGCTCGTCTCGGCGCACGACATGCGGGTGAGCACTCTGCGCGGCTCGGCGGAAGCCGCCGCCTCGCGGCTGGACGCCGTCCGCGGCGCCGTCGAACGTCAGCAACGCGCATTGGATGCCGCGCTCGCGCGCCGCGCGGAGGCCGAGGAGGTGCTCGCGGGTGTCGACCCGGCGCTGGTTCCGGAGGGGTCGGCGGCGGAATACGCCGCGGCGTACGACCGCGCCCAGCGCGATGCCGCCGACGGTGAGGCGCAGGTCACGGCGCTGCGCGAACGTCTGCACGCCGCCGAGCGCGAGGTCGAATCCCTCACGGCGCAGTCCGCCGCCCTCGGGCGCGCGCTCGATGTGCGAAACGCCGCGGCGGCTGTCGTCGCCCGTGGCGACCGGGGCGTCCGCGGACTGATAGGCGATGCCGTCAAGGTCACCCCCGGGTACGAGGCGGCCATCGCCGCCGCGCTCGGCGCCCTCGCCGACGGCGTGCTCGTCGACGACGTCGACGCCGCACTGGCCGTCGCGCGCATCGCCCGCGAAGACGACCTCGGCACGATCGACATCGCGGTGGCGGATGTGGCCGCACCGGACGCGCGCGCCATGGGGGTCGCCGGGACCGCGGCTCGCGAGGTGGTCACCGCTCCGGCGGGCATCCTCGGCATCCTCGACCGCGTGGTGATCGTCGACGATCTCGCCGCCGCCCGTAGGGCGCGCGCAGAGCTCGCCGACGCCGCAGATGCGCCGCCGGCGACGATCGTGACCCGGACGGGGGAGATCGTCACGACGTACACGGTGCGGGCGGGTTCGGGCAGCGGCCGGTCGCGGCTCGAGCTGAGTGCCGAGCGCGACGCCGCTCTCGACCGCCTCGCCGAGATCACCGTCGTGGCCGATTCGCTGCGCGAAGAGCTCACCGACGTGCAGAACGACTGGGAGGCGGCACGGGTGCGCACGCGCGCGGCCCTCGCCCGGCTCCGCGAACATGATGCCGCGCTCGCGGCGCACGCCGAGCAGGTCAACCGCGCGACGGTGCGTCACGAGGCTGCCGTCGCCGAGTGCGAGCGACTGGAGAGCGGGCTCCGCCAAGCGCAAGCCGCGGTCGCGGACGCGGAGGCGGCCGCACGCACGACGGACGACGCACTGACCGCCGCCCGGGAGGCGCCGCGGCCCATGCTCGACGCCTCCGCACGCGACGGGCTTCTCGCGGCTCTCGAGGAAGCGCGTGACACGGAGATGCGCGCGCGGCTCGATGTCGAAACGCTCAAGGAGCGGGTGCGGGCCGGTGAGGCGCGCGTCGTGCAGCTCGAGCGTCAGCGGGAGCGCGAGCGCGCCGCGGCGGAGGAGGCCGCCCGTCGCGCCGTCGTCCGGCGTGCGCAGCGAGCCCTCGCCGCGGAGGTGGCCGAGACGCTGCCGCCCGTGCTCGAGTCGGTCGACCGCTCAGCACTGCAGGCACGCGTCGAGCTCGAGCTGGCGGAGCAGTCACGCACCGCCGTGACGGCCGAGCTCGCTCGCCTGCGGGAGCGGGAGGGCAGCGTCCGCGAACGGCTGACGGGACTGACCGAGAGCGTGCACGGACTCGAGCTGCAGATGCACGAGAAGCGGCTCCACGTGACCAGCCTCCGAGAGCGCATCACTTCCGAACTGAGTCTCGACGAAGACATTCTCATTCGGGAATATGGTCCGGATCAGCTGGTTCCCGCGGAGTCGGAGGACGCGGACCCGACGCCGTACGACCGCGCGACGCAACGTCGACGCCTGCAGGAGGCCGATCGCAAGCTCGGCCAGCTGGGCCGGGTGAACCCGCTCGCGCTCGAAGAGTTCGCCGCACTCGAGCAGCGGCACGCGTTCCTCACCGACCAGCTCGCCGACCTCGTCCAGACGCGCACCGACCTGCTGACGATCATCGAAGAGCTCGACGAGCGGATGCAGACGATCTTCCTCGCGGCCTTCGAAGACACGCGGATCGCGTTCGGTGAGGTGTTCCCGATTCTCTTCCCGGGGGGGACGGGCAGCATCTCCCTGACCGATCCCGACCATCCGCTGACGACCGGCATCGAGGTGTCGGTGCGGCCCGTGGGCAAGAAGATCGAGCGCCTGTCCCTGCTCTCCGGCGGAGAGCGGTCGCTCGCGGCCGTGGCGTTGCTCACCGCGATCTTCACGGCTCGGCCGAGCCCGTTCTACATCCTCGACGAGGTCGAGGCGGCGCTCGACGATGCCAACCTCGGGCGCCTGCTCGGCGTGTTCGAGAAGCTGCGCGCGTCGAGTCAGCTGCTCGTCATCACGCACCAGAAGCGCACGATGGAGATCGCCGATGCGCTGTACGGCGTGTCGATGCGTCAAGACGGGGTCTCGGCGGTCGTCGGGCAGCGCGTGCGCGAACGCGAACCCGCGTGAGGCGGCGCTCCGTGGACCGTAGGCTGGAGTGATGGCGGAAAATCCCTGGTCCCTGGGTCGCGCACTGCGCGGCATGTTCGTCAAGCCCACGATCGATGAGACGACCTGGGACGACCTCGAGACGGCGCTTCTCACCGCCGACTTCGGCCCCGACGTCACCGAGCGGCTGATCGACGAGCTCCGCGAGAAGGTCGAGCGCTACCGCACGACCGATCCCAGGGACCTGCAGCGGATGCTGAAGGAGACGCTCGAGGAGCGTTTCGCGAAGCTCGACACGACACTCCATCTTTCCGAGCGGCCGGCGGTGGTGCTGGTGGTCGGTGTGAACGGAGTGGGAAAGACCACGACGATCGGCAAGTTCGCGCACTACCTGCAGCGCTTCGGTCGTTCGGTGGTCGTGGGTGCGGCCGACACCTTCCGCGCCGCCGCGGTCGATCAGCTCGCGACGTGGGCCGAGCGCGGCGGAGCGACGATCGTGCGCCCGCACCATCAGGGGCAGGATCCCGCTTCGGTCGCGTATCAGACGATCGATTTCGCCAAGGCCAACGGCACCGAGATCGTGCTCGTGGACACCGCGGGGCGGCTGCACACGAAAGCCGGGCTCATGGACGAGCTGACCAAAATCCGGCGGGTCATCGAGAAGCAGGCGCCGATCAGCGAGGTGCTGCTGGTGCTCGACGCCACGACAGGCCAGAACGGCCTGCTGCAGGCCTCCGCCTTCCTCGAGCACGCCGGGGTCACCGGGCTCGTGATCACGAAGCTCGACGGCTCCGCGAAGGGCGGGTTCGTCCTGGCCGTGCAGGAGCGCACCGGCATCCCTGTGAAGCTGCTCGGTCAGGGCGAGGGCATCGCGGATCTCACCGGGTTCACGCCGCACGTGTTCGCCGCCGCGCTCGTGGAGTGACACGCCGATACGCCGCCGGGGTCGCGCGCGGGCGGTAGTGCTGGTTTCATGGGGACATGGCGATCGAGCACGACTACTTCGGGTTGTTGGAGTCCGGGCCGGACGGATCGATCTTCTGGTCGGAGAGCGTCGAGCTCGGCGACCAGCACGTCACGATCGATCTCACCGCGCCGGATCAGGACGACGTGTCGGCAGCGGCGCTCGATGTCGCCGCCGCAATGATCTCGTCGTTGGAAGCCGTCGATCTGCGCTCGCGCAACGCGATGGTCACCGAACTCGACGAGCGCACGAGCGAGGTCACGGAGTACCTGCTGCAGCAGCAGGAGGCGCTCGGCGCCGACCTCGAGAGTGTGCTCGTCGACATCTCCGGAGACACGCACATCGACATCATCCGGTCGCTGCAGCTCGTGAGCGTCACGATCCTCGCCGACGAGCACGGCGGCACCGATCCGTTCGCGGTGCTCGAGTACGCGCTCGACCCGGACAACACCGACGAGGTGCTGCTGGTGAACCTCACCAGCGACGGCGACATCCAGTCGGTCACCAGCGCCGACTGATTCAGACCGCCTGCGCGAACTCCGCGTCGGCGGCGAGGTGAGCGAGGCCGGCGGGGATCTCGCGTCCCTTCGACGCCATCGACTGCGCCCACAGACGACCGGCGCGATACGACGAGCGCACGAGCGGGCCGGCGAGCACGCCGAGGAAGCCGATGCGCTCCGCTTCCTCCTTGAACGCGACGAACTCATCGGGCTTCACCCAGCGGGCGACGGGCAGATGGCGCGGCGTCGGACGCAGGTACTGGGTGATCGTGATGATGTCGGTGCCCGCGTCGTGCAGGTCCTGCAGTGCCTGCACGACCTCAGCCGGCTCCTCGCCCATCCCGAGGATCAGGTTCGACTTCGTGATGAGCCCCGCCTCCCGTGCCCGGGTGAGAACCGCGAGCGAGCGTTCGTAGCGGAAGGCGGGACGAATGCGCTTAAAGATGCGCGGAACCGTCTCGACGTTGTGCGCGAAGACCTCGGGGCGGGACGCGAAGACCTCGTCCAGGAGTGCGGGCTCGCCGTTGAAGTCGGTGGCGAGGAGTTCGACGCCGGTGCCCGGATTGTCGGCGTGGATGCGGCGGACGGTCTCGGCGTTGAGCCACGCCCCGCCGTCGGGGAGATCGTCGCGGGCGACGCAGGTGATCGTGGCGTAGCGCAACTGCATCCGCTGCACGCTCTCGGCCACCCGACGCGGCTCGTCGGTGTCGTAGTCGGCGGGCTTGCCGGTGTCGATCTGGCAGAAGTCGCAGCGCCGCGTGCACTGGGATCCGCCGATGAGGAAGGTGGCTTCGCGGTCTTCCCAGCACTCGTAGATGTTGGGGCATCCCGCTTCCTGGCACACCGTGTGCAGGCCCTCGTCTTTCACGAGCGAGTGCAGCGCCTGATACTCGGGCCCCATCTTCGCGCGCGTCTTGATCCACTCCGGCTTGCGCTCGATGGGCGTCGCGGCATTGCGCACTTCGAGGCGCAGCAGCTTCCGCCCATCCGGGCCACCGGCCGGCGCCGCAGTCGAGGCCGGCGTGCCGCACGCGCTCACGCGGCGACCTCCTCGGCGCGGGCGAAGTCGGCGGCGAAGGCCGCCGCCACGCGGGGAAGCACGTCGGCGGGGGAGATGTCCGCGCCGATGACTTCGCTCAGCGTCGTGACCCCGGCATCCGTGATGCCGCACGGGACTATCTGAGAGAAGGGGAGCAGGGAGTTGTCGCAGTTGAGGGCGAAGCCGTGCATCGTCACGCCCCGCTGGACACGCACGCCGATCGCGGCGACCTTGTCTTCGCGCAGGGGCCGGCGCACCCACACGCCGCTGCGTCCGTCGACGCGGTAGCCGTCGACGTCATAGCTGCGCAGCACGTCGATGAGGATGCCCTCGATCCGCCGTACGTGCGCGACGACGTCGATCGGCGCGGACAGGCGGGTGAGGGGATAGCCGACGAGCTGGCCCGGGCCGTGCCAGGTGATCTTGCCGCCACGGTCGACGTCGACGACCGGCGTGCCGTCGGTCGGGCGCTCGTGCCGGGCCGTGCGTGCCCCCGCGGTGTAGACGGCCTCGTGCTCGAGTAGCAGGAGGGTTTCTCCCCGGTGCCCGTCGACTATCTCGCTGTGCAGTCGCCGTTGCAGATCCCAGCCCCGCTGGTAGGGGATGAGGTCCGGGGAGAGGCCCACGGTCTGGACGTCGAGCATCCGGCGCTCCGCTCTGTCGGTCGATTGTTGGATTGCGTCCAACAATACGCCTCGCTACGATGCGAGGGTGAACATCGGCCGCCCCAGATCGTCATCGCGCGAGATCCTGGCCGAGGCCGCGTGCGAACTGTTCCTCGAGCAAGGGTTCGCGGCGACCTCGGTGTCGGACATCGCCTCGCGCGCCGGCGTGAGCCGCTCGGGCTTCTTCAACTACTTCTCCTCGAAGTCGGATGTCCTCTGGGGTGGTTTCGACGCACGTGCGCGGTCGGCGAGCGCCGCGTTGGCCGACAACGCGGAAGGGGCGACGGCGCTCCTGACGATCGCGGACGGGTTCGCCCCCGACAGTCTGGCGCTCGCCATCGTGCACGCCGACGCGATGGGGGTGGGCGCCGAGCTCGACGACGAGCGCGCTCTCCGGCAGGCGCTGTTGGCGCGCGCCGTCTCTGCGCGGCTCGTCGCAGAGGGCGCGGGGCGACTCGAAGCGGACATCCGCGGTGCGGCGCTCGGCGGCGCCGTGCTCGCCGCGGTCTGGGAGTGGGCCGGCAGCTCCCCGCCCCGCGCCGAGTTCCGGGCGGTGCTGCAGGCGGCACTCGCGATCGCCGGCGGGTGATCTCACCAGACGGACGCGACGGTAGAATCGGGGCATCATGGCGACTTTCGGCACCCTCAGCGATCGACTGACAGAGACTTTCCGCAATCTCCGCACCAAGGGCAAGCTGTCGCCCGCCGACGTCGACGGCACGGTGCGCGAGATCCGCCGCGCCCTGCTCGACGCGGACGTGGCGCTCGTCGTCGTGAAGGAGTTCACGGCGAAGGTTCGCGAGCGCGCGCTGGGCGACGAGGTCAGCAAGGCGCTGAACCCGGCCCAGCAGGTCGTGCAGATCGTCAACGAAGAGCTCATCGCGATCCTCGGCGGTAGGCAGCGCCGACTGCAGTTCGCCAAGACGGCGCCGACCGTCATCATGCTCGCGGGCCTCCAGGGTTCGGGAAAGACGACGTTCGCCGGCAAGCTCGCCAAACAGCTCGAGAAGGACGGTCACACGCCGCTGCTCGTCGCGTGCGACCTGCAGCGTCCGAACGCCGTGAACCAGCTCCAGGTCGTCGCTGAGCAGGCCGGTGCCGCCGTCTTCGCCCCGCAGCCGGGCAACGGCGTCGGCGATCCCGTGCGGGTCGCGCGCGACGGCGTCGAGCACGCGCGCCGTCACCAGCACGACATCGTCATCATCGACACCGCAGGACGACTCGGCGTCGATGCCGAGCTGATGAAACAGGCATCCGACATCCGCACGGCCGTCGACCCCGACGAAGTGCTCTTCGTCATCGACGCCATGATCGGTCAGGATGCCGTCAACACGGCGAAGGCTTTCCAGGACGGCGTCGATTTCACCGGCGTCGTCCTGTCCAAGCTCGACGGCGACGCGCGCGGTGGTGCGGCGCTCTCCGTCGCCTCCGTCACCGGACGCCCCATCATCTTCGCGTCGACCGGCGAAGGGCTCGACGACCTCGAGGCCTTCCACCCCGACCGCATGGCGAGCCGCATCCTCGACCTCGGTGACATCCTCACCCTCATCGAGCAGGCCCAGACGGCGTTCGACGAGGCCGAGGCCGTCAAGATGGCGGAGAAGCTCGCGAGCGAGCAGTTCACGCTGGAGGACTTCCTCGATCAGCTGCAGCAGATGAAGAAGATGGGCTCGATGAAGAAGATGCTGGGGATGCTCCCCGGCATGGGTCAGATGAAGCAGCAGCTCGACAACTTCGACGACCGGGAGATCGACCGCACCGAGGCGATCATCCGCTCGATGACCGTCGCCGAGCGGCGCAACCCCAAGGTGCTCAACGGCTCCCGGCGCCTGCGCATCGCGCGCGGCTCTGGCATGACCGTCACCGACGTCAACCAGCTCGTGCAGCGCTTCGACCAGGCCGCGAAGATGATGAAGACGGTCGCGCGCGGCGGCGTGCCCTCCATCCCCGGCATGGGTCCGATGGGCGGCAAGCCCGGTGCATCGACGAAGCGCGGCAACAAGCAGAAGGCCAAGAGCGGCTCGCGCTCGGGTAATCCGGCCAAGCGCGCGGCAGAGAACGCCGGACTCGCCACCGCGACCTCTGCACCGACCGGGTCGGGATTCGGAATCGACGGCGCGGCGGAACCGACGCCCGAAGACCTGGCGCAGATCCAGAAGCTGTTCGGCAAGAGCTGAACGGTCCGCGCTCAGCTCTCAGGAGCCGAGCGCGGCGAGGTGCTCTCGCAGGGTGGGTCCGGCGCGGAACTCCCGGATGAGGTGGTGCACCACCTCACGCAGATCGCCGTCCGAGGCTTCCGCGACGAGGATCTGGCGGGTCGAACTCGCGCCGCGCGAGACGATCGTGCCCACCTCGGCGAACTCGCGCGAGCAGTGCAGGTCGGCGGCGATCGGAGCCAGCTCCGCGAGGGTTTCGCGCAGATGCTCCACGACCGGCTGCTGGGTGCCGGCGCGGTCGACGATCACGCGGGCGTCCAGTCCGTAGCGCGCGGCGCGCCACTTGTTCTCCCGCACGAACCACGGCTGCAACGACGGCAGATCGCGCCCGGCGTCGATCTCGCGGGAGAAGTGCTCGACGAGCACCTGCACGAGCGCGGCGACGGCCGCCAGCTCCGGCAGCGTCGACATGCCGTCGCACGCGCGCACTTCGATCGTGCCCCAGCGCGGTGCGGGGCGGATGTCCCAGCGCACTTCCGTCGCGTCGTCCATGACCCCGGTGCGCACGAGGTCTTCGAGGTACCCCTCGTACTGCGCCCAATCCGTCAACGGCCAGGGGAGCCCGGCGGTGGGCAGCTGCTGGAACACCAGGGCGCGATTGGAGGCGTAACCGGTGCGGTCCCCGGCCCAGAACGGACTCGACGCGGACAGCGCCTGCAGATGGGGGAGGTAGGTGGCGAGCGCATTGATGATGGGGAACACCTTGTTGACGTCGTCGACGCCGACGTGCACATGGATGCCCCAGATCATCATGTTGCGCCCCCACCACTGGGTGCGCTCGATGAGCTTGTGATAGCGGTTCTTGTCGGTCACCTGCTGGTCGTACCACTGCGCGAACGGATGGCTGCCCGCGCAGAGCAGCTCCACGCCGAGCGGGTCGCTGATCGTGCGCACCAGCGCGATCGCGTCGGCGATGTCGTCGACCGCGGCGCCGACCGTGTCGCCGATGCCGCTCGTGACTTCGATCGTGTTGGTGAGCAGTTCGCCGGTGATCGTGAACCGTTCGAGTGCGTCGCGATCGTCGAGTGCGGCGAGGATCTCGGGGGCCCGGGGGACGAGATCTCCCGTGGCGGGGTCGGCCAACATGAGTTCCCATTCCAGCCCGACGGACGAACGGGCGGATGTCGCGAAGGGCTCCGTCATCCGCACAGTCTGACACGGCGGAGCGTGTGGTTCGCGGCATGCGTCATGATCTGGCAAAATAGACAGTTGGACCGCTCGCTCGACCCTCTATCCAGCGAGAAGGCCCGCCCTAGAGCTTCCGCCGGGTGTGCACCCCACAGCCCAGGCGACGTTCATTCACTCACAACAGCACTCAAGGAGAACTGTGGCTGTCAAGATCCGTCTCAAGCGCCTCGGCAAGATCCGCGCACCGTACTACCGCATCGTCGTGGCCGACTCGCGCACCAAGCGCGACGGTCGCGTGATCGAGGAGATCGGCAAGTACCACCCGACCGAGGAGCCCTCGTTCATCGAGGTCGACTCCGAGCGCGCGCAGTACTGGCTCTCGGTCGGCGCGCAGCCCACCGAGCAGGTCGCCGCGATCCTCAAGCTCACCGGCGACTGGGGCAAGTTCCAGGGCGACGCCGACGCCGTCTCGACCGTCAAGGTCAAGGCCGCGAAGGAAGAGTTCCAGGTCGACGGTGCGAAGAAGTCCGTCATCAAGCCCAAGGCGGAGAAGAAGGCCGAAGAGCCCGCTCCGGCCGCTCCGGCCGACGAGGCTGAGGCGCCCGCCGCCGACGCCGCGGACGCAGAGTAATTCCGGTGCTGGCCGCCGCGCTCGAGCACATCGTCAAGGGGATCGTCGATCACCCGGACGATGTCGCGATCCGTTCCTCCACGTCACCGCGCGGTGACGTCCTCGAGGTGCACGTGCACCCCGAGGATCGCGGACGGGTGATCGGGCGCGGCGGACGCACCGCGAAGGCCCTGCGCACCCTCGTTTCGGCTCTCGCCGACGGCGCGCGCGTGCGCGTCGACGTCGCGGACGACTGAGGTGTCCGCCGGACCCGCGCGCACGCAGTTGCGCGTCGGGCGACTCGTGAAGGCCCATGGCCTGAAGGGCGCCCTCAAACTCGAGCTCTACACCGACGACCCCGACGGACGTTTCGCGTCCGGGTCGGTCCTCACCCTGCAGGTACCGGAATCGTCGCCGTGGCACGGCAAGACCGTCACGGTGCGCGAGTTCCGTTGGATGAACTCGCATCCCGTCGTGTTCTTCGAGGGCATCGACGACCGCGAAGGCGCCGACTCGATCGTGCGCGCCATCCTCTGGGTCGATCAGGAGGTCACCGACGAAGCTCCCGAAGAGGATGCCTGGTTCGACCACCAGCTCGTCGGTCTCGACGTCATCCGAGACGGCGCGAGCGTCGGCCGCATCATCCGCGTCGACCACCTGCCCTCGCAGGACCTGCTCATCGTCCGCCCCACCGGCACCGACGACGAGGTGCTCGTGCCCTTCGTCGCGGCCATCGTCCCCGAGGTCGATCCCGCCGCCGGACGCGTCGTCGTGACGCCGCCGGCCGGGCTGTTCGAGAGCATCCCGCAGGACGACGACGACGCCCGGGCGGAAGAGCCCTCCGAGGACTGACGTGCGCATCGACGTCGTCACGATCTTCCCCGCCTTCTTCGACATCCTCGACGTGTCGCTGCTGGGCAAAGCGCGCGGCGCTGGCCTGCTCGACGTGCACATCCACGATCTGCGCGCGCACACGCACGACCGCCATCGCACGGTCGACGACACGCCCTACGGCGGCGGCGCGGGCATGGTGATGAAACCGGAGCCCTGGGGCGACGCGCTCGACGAGATCGCGTCGGCCGCGCGCGCCCGCCCGACGATCGTCTTCCCGTCACCCGCGGGCGAGCGCTTCACGCAGGCGACGGCCCGGGAGCTGTCCACCTGCGAGCACGTCGTCTTCGGCTGCGGGCGCTACGAGGGCATCGACGAGCGGGTCTTCTCCTACGCCGAGACGCTCGGCGAGGTGCGTCTGGTCAGCCTCGGCGACTACGTGCTCAACGGCGGAGAGGTCGCCGCGATGGCGATGATCGAGGCGATCGGACGCCTCGTGCCCGGCGTCGTGGGCAACCCCGAGAGCCTCGTCGAAGAGTCGCACGAGGACGGTCTGCTGGAGTACCCGTCGTACACGAAACCCGCCGCGTGGCGCGGGTTCGACGTTCCGGACGTCCTCTTGAGCGGCCACCACGGTCGTGTGGCGCAGTGGCGGCGCGATCAGCAGATCGCGCGCACGCGTGAGCGCCGACCCGACCTGCTGCCCGACGCGGACTGAGCGCTCAGTCGACCCCGAGGTCCGAGCGGTCGGTGAGGATGATCGGACCGTCGTCGGTGATCGCGATGGTGTGCTCGGAGTGCGCGCCGCGTGATCCGTCGGCACTGCGCAGCGTCCAGCCGTCGGGATCGGTGACCAGCTCATCCGTCGTCTGAAGGAACCACGGTTCCAGCGCCAGCACGAGCCCCGCGCGCAGCGGGTACCCGCGGCCGGCCTTGCCGTCGTTGGGGATGTGCGGATCGCCGTGCATGACGCGGCCCACGCCGTGCCCGCCGAAATCGGTGTTGATGGAATAGCCGTCGGCCCGGGCGACCTCCGCCGTGGCGGCGGAGATGTCGCCGACACGGTTGCCGACCACGGCAGCCGCGATCGCGGCATCCAGCGCGCGCCGGGTCGTGTCGATCAGAGCGAGGTCTTCATCCCGCGCCGTGCCGACGACGAAGGAGATCGCGGAGTCCGCGACCCAACCGTCGACCGAGACCGCGAAGTCGAGCGTCACGAGATCGCCGTCGCGGAGCGCATAGTCGAACGGGAGACCGTGCAGGACGGCGTCGTTGACCGACGTGCAGATGACCTTGCCGAACGGGCTCGCCCCGAACGACGGGTGGTAGTCGATGTAGCAGGACTGCGCGCCCGCACGGCGGATCAGCTCGTGGGCGCGACGATCGATCGCCAACAGATTGGTCCCGACCGCCGTCTCCGCTCTGAGCGTCGCCAGTGTCTCGGCGACGAAGCGCCCCACGGGGCGCATCGCCTCGATCTCGGCGGGGGTGCGCAACTCGATCATCGCTCGTCCTTTCCTCAGCTTCCATTGTGGCCGACCGGCGTACCATCGAGGACATGTGGCTCCGTCGCGCAGTGTTCCAATGGCTCATCCCGGCCGCCTTCCTCCTACCGTTGTGGCTGTTCGTCGGGTGGATCGTCTTCGGATCGAGCCCGTGGGCGCTGCTGTGGGTCTTCGTCACGGTGCCCGTCGTGTTCATCGGCCAGCTGGTGCTCGCAATGCTCGTGCGTGCGCGGGGCACGGTGCGTACGGATCGCGCCGTGTCGTGGACGGATGTGGCCCTCTTCGGCACCTGGCACGCACTGCTGATCGCCCTCGGTGTCTTCTCGAACCCGTGGTGGTGGCTGATCCTCGCGCTCTCCGTCGTCGCGGGTGCCTTGCTGCTGTGGACTCAGCTGCGGGAACTGTGGAGCGAGGCGCGGCCGGCCGCGGCACTGCGGCGGACGTCGGCGGGCGTGGCCTACATTCCGGCCCCCCGTGCGGATGCCGGAGCCGCTGCGTCACCCGAGGTGATCGTGGTTCCCGAACGCCCCGCGCCGCCGCCCTCCTGATCGCGGACCGTCGGGTTTGGCCCGGGCCGGGGTCCATGGCAGAATGGTCGTTTGTGTCCTGAACGCGCTCTGCCTCAGGGGAGCAGGCCCATCGCATCACCGGGCCGCGGGACACGCGCCACCTTTTCCCTCATCTCGCGATCGACCTGTGGCGGTCGCAGGAAGTACAGATCATGCAGATCCTCGATTTCGTCGACGCGGCATCGCTCCGCTCCGACATCCCCGCCTTCGCCCCCGGTGACACCGTCAAGGTGCACGTGAACATCACCGAGGGTTCGCGTTCGCGTGTCCAGGTCTTCCAGGGCGTCGTCCTCGGCCGTTCGGGCGACGGTGTGCGCGAGACCTTCACGGTGCGCAAGATCAGCTTCCAGGTGGGCGTCGAGCGTACGTTCCCGGTGCACAGCCCCGTGATCGAGCGCATCGAGGTCGTCACCCGCGGTGACGTGCGTCGCGCCAAGCTGTACTACCTCCGCGAGCTGCGCGGCAAGAAGGCCAAGATCAAGGAGAAGCGCGACCGCTGAGTCGACGTCTTCCTTCCGACGGATGCCCCGGGTTCTCCCGGGGCATCCGTCGTTTCCGCCGGAATGCACCGGCCGCGGCGTGCACGTCGTGGCGCCGTGATGTGCGACCCTTGAACCCGACCGCCCGATGCGCGGACTCGTCACCTGAAGGACGCTCATGAGCACCGATACCACCCTCGCCGGCGGCGAACCGCGCCCCGCAGCGCGCCGCCGGGGGATCTGGCCTCTGGTGCGCGACGTCCTGGTGATCCTCCTGGTCGCCGTGCTCGTGTCGTTTCTCATCAAGACGTTCCTGGTGCGCTCGTTCTACATCCCGTCGGGGTCGATGGAGCAGACGCTGCAGGTGAAGGATCGCATCCTCGTCGACGAGCTGACTCCGCGCTTCGGCGGGTACTCGCGTGGCGACGTCGTCGTCTTCCGCGATCCCGGCGGGTGGTTGCCGGTCACCCCAGCGCCCGAGCAGAGTCTCCCCGTCCACGTCGTCGACTGGGCGCTCTCGATCGTGGGCATCTCCGCGCCCGACAGCAAAGACCACCTGATCAAGCGCATCATCGGCGTCGGGGGCGACCACGTCGTGTGCTGCAACGCGATCGGCCAGATCAGCGTCAACGGCACGCCGATCGACGAGACCCCGTACCTCAACCTGGCGCCCGGGCAGAGTGCGCCCGAGGTCGTGCCGTTCGATGTGACGGTGCCGGACGGCTCCCTCTGGGTGCTCGGCGACAATCGGGATCACTCCCGCGACTCGCGGTACAACCTCGATCAGCCGTCGAAGGGATTCGTGCCGATCGACAACGTCGTGGGCCGTGCCTTCGTCATCACCTGGCCTTTGCCGCGCCTCGGTGCGCTCGACTTCCACCACGACGTGTTCGAGGGAATCCCGGACACTCCGTGAGCGTCATCACTCCGCGCCTGACGGTCGAGCGACGCCTCCTGCGGGAGAACACGTTGCTCATCGCCTGCGATGAAGTCGGTCGGGGCGCCGTGGCGGGGCCGGTCGCGGTGGGCGCGGTGGTGATGGATGCCGCGGGTGCGCGGCGGCGGATCCCCGAGGGACTGCGCGACTCGAAGCTCGTGGCCGAGCACCACCGACCCGCGGTCGCGGCACGTGCCGCGGGATGGGTGCGCGCGTCGAGCATCGGCTGGTCGGACGCGGGCGAGATCGACCGTGTCGGCATCATCCGGGCACTCGGGCTCGCCGCGCTCCGCGCGCTCGACTCTCTGCGCGCGGCCGGCGAGGTGCCCGAAGATGCGCTCGTCATCCTCGACGGCAACCACGACTACATCACGCCCGCGGGCGGGGCGGCGCTGCGTGTGCAGCCCATCGTCAAGGCCGACCGCGACCTCGCATCGGCCGCCGCGGCATCCGTGCTGGCGAAGGTGGCGCGCGACGCTCTGATGGTCTCCCTGCACGACGAGCATCCGTCGTACGACTGGGCGCGCAACAAGGGGTATGCGAGCGCTGCGCACCGCGAGGCCATCCGTGCGTTCGGCCTCACGTCGCACCATCGGGCGTCGTGGGCGATCGCCGATGCTCCGACGCTGTTCTGAGCGGGCGACACCTAGACTGGAACCACCATGGACGACGAAGTATTCGAGGACTACGACCGCGAGCTGGAACTGGCGCTGTACAAGGAGTACCGCGACGTCGTCGCGCAGTTCCAGTACGTCATCGAGACCGAGCGGCGCTTCTACCTGGCCAACGACGTCAACGTCGTCCGCCGCGACACGGAACACGACTTCTACTTCGAGATCTCGATGACCGATGTGTGGGTCTGGGACATCTACCGTGCCGACCGATTCGTCAAGTCGGTGCGGGTGCTCACCTTCAAGGACGTCAACGTCGAGGAGCTCCAGCGCCGCGACTTCCAGATCCCCGACGAGCTCTCACTCGACTCGTGACCTCGTCGGTCATCGCCTTCTCCACAGCGGGCTGATCTGCCGAACTCTCCACGGATCGCCCGTTGTGGGCGTTTCGGCGCCGCGAGGGCGGGCATTCTGCCGGAATGGCAGCCAAAGACGACCGGGGTCGCGCGGGGGAGCAGCGCGCGAGCGAGCATCTGCGGGCCCGGGGGTTCACCGTCCTCGATCGCAATTGGCGATGCGCCGCCGGCGAGATCGACATCGTCGCCGCCCTCGGTCGTGAGCTGGTCGTCGTCGAGGTCAAGACGCGGCGCACGGAGTGGTTCGGGCATCCGTTCGAGGCCGTCGACAAGCGCAAGCGCGATCGCCTGTGGCGCCTCGCGTGCGCGTGGGTGAGCGCGCACCCCGAGCACGCGCGCCGCCGCCGACTGCGGGTCGACGTCATCGGCATCACGGGCGAAGACCCGGCCACAGCGGTGCTCGAGCACCTGGTGGACCTCCGATGACGCTGGGACGCACCTGGGGGGTGGTGCTGACGGGTCTGCGCGGTGATCTCGTGGAGGTCGAAGCCGACCTGTCGAACCAGGTGCCGGGCTTCGTGATCATCGGGCTCGCGGACAAGGCGATCGGCGAAGCGCACCAACGCGTGTTCAACGCCTGCGCGAACAGCGATCTGCCCCTTCCGCGGCGCAGGCTCACCGTCAACCTGTCGCCGGCGAGCCTGCCGAAGCAGGGCTCCGGGCTCGATGTCGCGATCGCGATCGCCGCGATCGCGACCGAGCGCGCGCTCGACCCGGCATCGCTCGCCCGCACGGCGCACATCGGCGAACTCGGCCTCGACGGACGCCTGCGTCCCGTACCGGGCGTGCTGCCCGCCGTCCTCGCGGCCGCGCGCGCGGGCCTCACATGCGTCGTCGTGCCGCACGCCAACGTCGCCGAAGCGGCGCTGGTCGCCGACATCGAGGTGGTCGGCGCGATCGATCTGCGCGACGTCGGTCGCCACCACGGCCTCGACGTCGCCGATGCGGGCCTCGATCCGGTTCCCGCGGCCACCGCCTCATCCGCGCCGCCCGGCGAACGGATGGACCTCGCCGACGTCGTCGGCCAGCAGGATGCCGTGGACGCACTCGTGGTGGCAGCCGCCGGCGGACACCACGTGCTGATGAGCGGACCCCCGGGGGCGGGCAAGACCATGCTGGCGCGGCGACTGCCCGGCATCCTCCCGGATCTCGACGACGACGCCGCACTGCAGGCTGCCTCGCTCCGCTCGCTGGCGGGGCTGCCCGTTGACACGCTCAGCCGCATTCCGCCGTTCGAAGCCCCGCATCACTCCGCGAGCGTCGCGGCGCTCGTCGGAGGCGGCAGCCGCACCGTGCGCCCCGGGGCGATCGCGCGGGCGAGCGGTGGCGTGCTGTTCCTCGATGAGGCGGGGGAGTACGGCGGTCAGGCGCTCGACTCCCTGCGTCAACCCTTGGAGAGCGGCGAGATCGAGATCCACCGCGCAGGTTTCCGGGCGACGTTTCCCGCGCGCTTCCAGCTGGTGATGGCGACCAATCCGTGCCCGTGCGGCGACTACGGGGTCCCCGGCGGGCGGTGCGTCTGCCCGTCGCTGGCCATCCGTCGCTATCTGGGCAAGCTGTCCGGCCCGTTGATGGACCGCGTCGATATCGAGCTCTCCCTCCAGCGCGTCGCCATCGCGCGCTATGGCGCACCCGACGCCGCAGCGCTGACGACCGCCCGGGCCCGCGAGCTGGTCACGGCGGCGCGGGAGCGCGCCGCCGTGCGCCTGGCGGCGACGCCGTGGCGCACCAATGCGCGCGTCTCCGGGGCGTGGCTGAGAACGGGGCCGTTGGCGCCCGAACCCGCGATCCGGCGACCGCTCGACGCAGCACTGCACCGCGGATCGCTCACCCTGCGCGGCTACGACCGCGTGTTGCGGGTCGCCTGGAGCGTCGCCGACCTCGCGGCCCGCGATCGGCTGAGCGTCGCCGACATCGGGCGTGCGCTGTACCTCAAGAAGGGCGTCCACGCATGAGCACGATCGACCGGCGCATCGGCACCGCCCGCGCGGCTCTCGGACCGATGACCGCGCCGAGCGACGACGACACGCTGCTCCGACGATACGCACGGGCGATCTGGTCGACGCTGGTCGAGCCCGGCGACGGCGTCGCCGGTGCGCTCGTGCAGGCGCTCGGGGCGGTGCGCGCGCTCGATGTCGCACTCGGTGACGGCCCCGTGACCGCGCCGGCGGAGGAGGCCGGTGTCGCGGGGGCGGCGCTCGAGGCAGGTCGCGCACGCTGGGCGCCACGTCGAGGAGCCGCCGCGGAGGCGCTGGCGGCCGCTCGCCGCGGCGGTGTGCGCCTGGTCACACCCGAGGATGCCGCGTGGCCGCAGCGCCTCGACGACCTCGGGGCGCACGCCCCGTTGTGTCTGTGGGTGCTCGGCGACCCGAGTCGGCTGAACCCCGCGTCGGCCGTCGCGCTCGTCGGCGCGCGTGCGGCCACCTCTTACGGCGAGCACGTCGCCACGGATCTCGCGGCCGACAGCGCGGCGGCGGGAATCGCGGTGGTGTCGGGTGCGGCGTACGGCATCGACGGGGCGGCGCATCGGGGCACGCTCCGGGCCGCGGGATCGACGGTGGCGGTCCTCGCGGGCGGCGTCGACAGACCGTACCCGATGGGCCACCTCGACCTGATCGACCGCGTGGCGCGTGAGGGCGTCGTCGTCTCCGAAGTGCCGTGCGGGTCGTCGCCGACCAAGTGGCGCTTCCTGGCGCGCAATCGCCTCATCGCCGCGCTCTCCGACGCCACCATCGTCGTCGAAGCGGGGTGGCGCTCGGGTGCCTTGAACACGGCGCACCACGCCGCCGAGCTCGCCCGCCCGCTCGGTGCCGTTCCGGGCGCCGTCACGAGCGCCGCCTCGGCGGGGTGTCATCGCCTGATGCGCGAACTCGACGCGACCTGCATCACGGGAGGCGCAGACCTGCGCGAACTCGTCGGACACGATCCGGGGCCGGGGGAGGACGCGCTCTTCGACGCGCGCGAATTCACCGGTGAGCGCACGCGCATTCTCGACGCCCTCTCGACGCGCACCGCACGGCCCACTGCCGACGTCGCCCGGCGCAGCGGATTCTCCGTCGCGGACGCGGCCGCACTCCTGGCCCTGCTCGAACTCGACGGTGCGATCGAGCGACGCATGGACGGCTGGCGGCGCGGCGCGCCCTGAATGCGGAGCGCCCGCAGCTCTCCGCGGCCCGAACGCGGCATGCTGGGGTGATGCGGATCTCGGAGGCGGCGGAGGCGTGGAGTCGTGAGCTCACCCACGTCCGCCGCCTGTCGCCGGCCACCGTACGGGCCTACCGGGGCGACCTGCGTGATCTCGCCGACACGGTCGGCGACCCCGACCTCGGCGACGTGGATCTGGAGATGCTCCGCGAATGGCTGTGGTCGGCGACGCAGCGCGGCGACGCCCGCTCGACGCTGGCCCGGCGCACCGCGTCCGTACGGGGCATGTTCGCGTGGGCGACCGACGAGCACCTCGTGAGCACGGATCCTGCGTTGCGCCTCATCGCCCCCAAGCGCGGCCGGCCGCTTCCCACCGTCGCGACGGCCACCACGATGGACGGCGTTCTGGAGGCGGCCCGGCAGCGAGCCGACGACGGCGACCCCGGTGCCCTGCGAGACGCCGCGCTGCTCGAACTCCTGTACGCGTCGGCGCTGCGAGTGTCGGAGGTGTGCGGCGTCGATCTCGACGATCTCGACCACGGACGTCGCACGGTGCGCGTGCTCGGCAAGGGCGGGAAAGAACGGGTCGTCCCGTTCGGTGCTCCCGCCGCCTCGGCGCTGGATGCGTATCTCGTGCGGGGTCGTCCCACCCTCGCCTCGCGCGGCACGGGATCCTCGGCCGTGTTCCTGGGCGCGCGCGGTGGGCGCCTGGGCACCCGCGCCGCCTACGACGTCGTGGCCCGCCTCGTCGCGCCGGCGCTCGGGACGACGACACTGGGCCCGCACGCCCTCCGACACTCCGCTGCCACCCACCTCCTCGACGGCGGCGCCGACCTGCGCACGGTGCAGGAACTGCTGGGGCACGCGAGTCTCGGCACGACCCAGATCTACACGCACGTTTCGGCGGAGAAGCTGACGGCGACGTACCGGCTGGCGCATCCGCGCGCGTGACGCTCAGCAGCAGGGGAGCAGAATCGCCCGCGGCACGCCGCCCAGCAGGATCATGGGGTTGATGTACTCGCCGTCCTCCCGCACACCGAAGTGCACGGTGTCCGGCGCGGAATGACCGCCCAGCGCCCCGGTCCCCACGACGTCGCCGGAGGCGACGAGCGTGCCGATCGCGACCGCCGCGGCGACGGGTTCGAGTGTGGAGACCAGGCCGCCACCGTGATCGATCGTGACCAGGGGGCGGTCGGCGACACGACCGGCGAAGGCGACGACGCCCGCCGCAGGGGCCACGATGTCGCTGCCCGTCGGCGCCGCGAGATCGATCCCGCGGTGCCCCGGTCCGTAGCGGTGCGCGGGCGCCCGGTAGGGCTCGACGATCGTGGCGGCAGCGACCGGCCAGCGCCACCCGGCGAGGCTCGGCGCCGGGGTCGCGGCGGCGGCCGCCGCCGGCGCTCCCGCGGCCGCGGTCACCGTCAGGACGGCGAGGATGACTGCCCAGAACGCGCGCATGACGACGAGCATCCACCCGTCCGCGTGTCGGCAGGTGCCGTCTGCCGCGATCGGTGGACAACTCGCGCGTGGAACCGACGGGGGAGGAGGCGCTGCGGCTGATACAATGAGAGGGCATCCCGCGTGTCGGGGTGACTCCGCGTGTCCATAGCTCCGCGAGAACATCCGTTCCCGCACCGCGGCATCCACATCCCAGGTCCTTCCGCTCCGGCGGCGGGTGGGTGTGCGCCGGGCACCAGGCTTGCCGCGACCGACCGGTCCGGCGAGAACAACCGAAAGGGCGCCCTCGCGCGCCGGAACAGGAGAACGGCCATGGCCGTCGTCACCATTCGCCAGCTGCTTGACAGCGGCGTCCACTTCGGACACCAGACCCGCCGGTGGAACCCGAAGGTCAAGCGCTTCATCCTCACGGAGCGCTCCGGCATCCACATCATCGACCTCCAGCAGTCGCTCGGCTACATCGACAAGGCGTACGAGTACGTCCGCGAGACCGTGGCCCACGGCGGCACCGTCCTCTTCGTCGGCACCAAGAAGCAGGCGCAGGAAGTCATCGCCGAGCAGGCGACCCGCGTGGGCCAGCCCTACGTCAACCAGCGCTGGCTCGGTGGCCTCCTCACGAACTTCCAGACGGTCTCCAAGCGTCTCGCGCGCATGAAGGAGCTCGAGGAGCTCGACTTCGATAACCCCGCCGACAGCGGCTTCACGAAGAAGGAACTGCTGCTGAAGAAGCGCGAGCTCGACAAGCTGCACAAGTCGCTCGGCGGTATCCGCAACCTGCAGAAGACCCCCTCGGCCATCTGGGTCGTCGACGCCAAGCGCGAGCACCTCGCCATCGACGAGGCCAAGAAGCTCGGCATCCCCGTGATCGGCATCCTCGACACGAACGCCGACCCGGACGAGTTCCAGTTCCCGATCCCGGGCAACGACGACGCGATCCGCTCGGTGGGTCTGCTCACCCGCATCATCGCGGATGCCGCGGCCGAAGGCATGATCCAGCGCCACAACCCCACCGGCGAGTCCGCGGAAGCCGCTGAGCCCCTCGCCGACTGGGAGCGCGAGCTGCTCGAGGCGCCCGTCGTGGAGGCCGCCGACGAGGCTGCGCAGCCCGCCGAGGTCGCCGCGGACGCCGAGGTCGCCGCTGACGCCGAGGTCGCCGCCGAGGACGTCAAGGAAGCCGCGGAGTAATCCCGCCTTACCCCGACATCCACGAGAACTCACCACAACCAAGGAGCCACCACCCATGGCAAACTTCACCATCGCTGACATCAAGACGCTGCGCGAGCAGCTCGGCACCGGAATGGTCGACACCAAGAAGGCGCTCGAGGAAGCCGACGGCGACCTCGAGAAGGCCGTCGAGATCCTCCGTCTCAAGGGCGCGAAGGGCAACGCGAAGCGTGCCGACCGCTCCACGAGCGAGGGACTCGTCGCCGCCGTCCAGCAGGACGGCAAGGTCACGGTGCTCGAGCTGAACACCGAGACCGACTTCGTCGCGAAGAACGAGCGCTTCATCGCGCTGGCCGACAAGGTGCTGGCTGCGGCCGCCGCCGTCGGCGCCGACTCCGTCGAGGCGGCCCTGGCTGCCGACGCGTCGGGTCAGTCGGTCGCCGACCTCATCTCGGGCGAGGCTGCGATCCTCGGCGAGAAGGTCGAGCTGCGGCGCGTGCGCACCCTCACCGGTGACGCGTTCGAGGTCTACCTGCACAAGACCAGCAAGGACCTGCCCCCGCAGATCGGCGTGGTCGTGGCCTACTCGGGCACCGATGCGGAGACCGCGCGCAGCATCGCGCAGCACATCTCCTTCGCCAACCCGACGTACCTGTCGCGCGATGAGGTCCCCGAGGCCGAGGTCGAGAAGGAGCGCGAGATCGTCACCGAGATCTCCCGCAACGAGGGCAAGCCCGAGGCCGCACTGCCGAAGATCGTCGAAGGTCGCGTCGGCGCGTTCTTCAAGCAGGTCGCCCTGCTCGATCAGGACTACGCGAAGGACAACAAGCTGTCCGTCGCCAAGGTCGCCGAGGCCGCCGGAATCACGGTCACCGACTTCGCCCGCTTCAAGGTCGGCGCGTAAGGTGAACGCCAGGGCCCGCATCGTGACGATGCGGGCCCTTTTCCGCGTCAGAACGTCGACAGTCTCCGCCCCGTAGAAAAAGGAACCCCGTGATGGATGAGAACACCGGACGCCGCCGCGTCCTTCTGAAGCTGTCCGGCGAGGCGTTCGGCGCCGGCCAGTTGGGCGTGAACCCCGATGTCGTCGGGCAGATCGCCCGCGAGATCGCTGTCGCCGCCGAGCAGGTGGAGATCTCGATCGTCGTCGGCGGTGGCAACTTCTTCCGCGGCGCGGAGCTCAGCCAGCGCGGCATGGACCGGGGACGTGCGGACTACATGGGCATGCTCGGCACGGTGATGAACGCCCTCGCACTGCAGGACTTCCTCGAGCAGGCGGGTGCAGCGACGCGCGTGCAGTCCGCCATCGCCATGACGCAGGTGGCGGAGCCGTACATCCCGCGCCGCGCCGAGCGCCACATGGAGAAGGGGCGCGTCGTGATCTTCGGTGCCGGCGCCGGCCTGCCCTACTTCTCGACCGACACGGTCGCCGCGCAGCGTGCGCTGGAGATCGGCGCCGACGAGGTGCTCGTCGCCAAGAACGGCGTCGACGGCGTGTACACGGCCGACCCCAAGAAGGATGCCGACGCCACCAAGATCGATCGCATCACCTACCAGGATGCCCTGCAGCGCGGCCTCAAGGTCGTCGACTCCACCGCGTTCAGCCTCTGCATGGACAACGGGATCGACATGCGGGTGTTCGGCATGGAACCGGCGGGCAACGTCACCCGCGCCCTGCTCGGTGAGCCGATCGGCACGCTCGTCACCGTCTGAGTCCGGGAGGGCACCGGCACTAGACTGAGAACGATCGACCCGACGAATGGAGTGACGTGATCCCCGAGATCCTGACAGACACGAAGACGCGCATGGCTCGCGCCGTGGAGTCGGCGAAGGAGGACTTCGCCACCGTCCGCACGGGACGTGCGAACCCCCAGATGTTCCAGAAGATCCTGGTCGACTACTACGGCTCGCCGACGCCGCTGTCGCAGCTCGCGTCGCTGAACAACCCCGAGGCGCGTACGCTCATCGTCACGCCCTACGACAAGTCGGCGCTCAAGGCCATCGAGCAGGCCATCCGCGACACGCCGAACATCGGGGCCAACCCGACCAACGACGGCAACATCGTGCGTGTCACGCTGCCCGAGCTGACGGCGGACCGCCGCAAGGAGTACGTCAAGATCGTCCGTACGAAGGGCGAGGACGCCAAGGTTCACCTGCGCGGCATCCGCCGGAAGGCGAAGGATGAACTCGACGCGCTGAAGAGCGATGTGGGCGAGGACGATCTGGCCCGCGCCGAGAAGGAACTCGACGCCCTCACGCGCGCGCACGTCGACGAGATCGACGAGGCGCTCAAGCGCAAAGAGACCGAGCTGCTCGAGGTCTGAGCCACCGGCGATGAGCGATCCCTCTGACTCCGGCGATCCGGCCGACACGCTGCCCCCGACGCGCGCCGCGCGCCGTGCGGTGGAGGGTGTGTCGTTCCAGGAGCACGTTCGTGCTGCCCGCAGCGAGATCGGCCAGCAGGTCGGACGGGCGCGTGCGGATTTCGAGCACCAGGTGGGCAAGGCGCGGGCCGATTTCGAGCAAGCGCAGGAGCGCATCAACGAGCGCACCGGACGCAATCTGCTGCTCGCGATCGTGATCTCGCTCGCGATCGGTGCGGTCGTTCTGGGCTCGCTGCTGTTCGTGAAGTGGATCTTCCTGCTCTTCGCCATCCCCGTCTGCCTTCTGGGTCTGTTCGAATTCGGTCGGGCGATGCAGACCGCCGGCCGTCGCATCGACGTCTGGCCGCAATTGGGGGCGGGCCTGGTGATCATGGCGTCCGGCTTCTTCGTCGGCCACTGGACGCACTGGGTCATCACCTTCGCGGCCGTCGCGTTCGTCGTCATCTGGCGGATGCTGGCGCAGATGGTCGCCGCCGACGGGCGGAGCTACGGCGACGTGCTGGCGGACGTGCTCGCCGCAGGGTTCATGCTGATCTACGTGCCGTTCCTCGCGAGCCTCGCGCTCGTGCTGCTGCGCCAGGAGCAGGGCGAGTACTGGGTGCTCGCGATGATCGCCACGGTGGTCGCCGCCGATACGGGTGCGTACGCGAGCGGATTGGCGTTCGGTCGTCACCCCATGGCGCCCCGCATCAGTCCGAAGAAGACCTGGGAGGGCTTCGCCGGAGCCGCGCTGGCTGCGGCGATCGCCGCGACCCTGCTCGCGGTGTTCGTCCTGCACGCACCACTGTGGACCGGGATCGTCTTCGGTCTCGTCGTGCTGGCCTCGGCGACGCTCGGCGACCTGGGGGAGTCGATGATCAAACGCGACCTCGGGATCAAAGACATGAGCTCGTGGCTGCCGGGTCACGGCGGCGTGCTCGACCGGCTCGACTCCATCCTCCCGTCCGCGCCGGCGGCCTTGGCGATGTACTTCCTGTTCTTCCCGCTGGTGAGCGCATGAGCGACCCGTCGCCGTTCCCGCACACGACCGGCCGCACGCGCGGCTACTCGCCGTCGGCCGTCGATGCCTTCCTCGCTCGGGCACGCACGGCGTTCCAATCGTCGTCGCCGGGCGATGTCGATGCCTCGGCCGTGCGCACCGTCGCCTTCCCGCTGGTCAAGCGCGGCTACCAGGTGGCGGCCGTCGACGCCGCTCTGGGGCGCATCGAGGATGCGTTCGCCGCGCGGGAGCGCGAGAGCGCGCTGTCGCAGTCGGGTGCGCGCGCCTGGGTCGGCGCGTCGCGCAAGCTGGGGCAGGAGGTGCTCGACCGCGTGACGCGCCCGAAGCGTCACCGTTTCGCCCGCACCGGCTTGCTCGGCTACGGCTACCGCATCGACGAGGTCGACCTCGTCACCGATCGCATCGCCCGTTTCCTCGAGACGGGCGAAGGGGTCACGGTCGAGCAGATCCGCACCGTCGCCTTCCGGATGCAGCGCGGCGGCTACAGCGAGGCGCAGGTGGATGCCGTGCTCGATGCCGTCGTCGAGGTCATGCTCGCCGTCGTGTGAGAGCGCCGTCATGCCCCGCTCCCACCGTCGCCGGCCCGAGCCCCGCAGCGAGTCCTTCGATCGGCTGCTGAACGGCTGGAAGCGCACCGAGACCCGTCGCGGCGTCACGTGGACGGTGCAGCCGGTGTCGGCGGAGCGGGCGCAGAAGACGTACACGTGCCCGGGGTGCTCGCGCGACGTCGCGGCGGGCACGGCGCATCTGGTCGCCTGGCGTGCCGACGGGGTGTTGGGCGACGCCGCCGACCTGGCGGCGCGGCGTCATTGGCACACGGCGTGCTGGAAGGTCGGTTGACATGGAGATTCGTGGACCCGTGCAGCTGCCCGCGCGGCGCGAGCCGGTGGAACTGCACACGCTCGACGGCCTGACGCTCGTGGGCGAGCTCGCGCTGCCGGCGGAGCGCGAGCCCGTCGCGACGCTGGTGACACTGCATCCTCTGCCGACGGCGGGCGGCTTCATGGACTCGCACATCCTCCGCAAGGCCGCCGGGCGCCTGCCTGCCCTCGCCGATCTCGCCGTCCTGCGCTTCAACACCCGCGGCACCTCGTCACCGCAGGGCACGAGCGACGGGGCTTTCGACGGGGGAGCGGGCGAAGAATTCGACGTGGCGGCGGCGATGGCTTTCGTCGCCGAGCGACGACTGGCGCATCCGTGGCTGGTGGGCTGGTCGTTCGGCACCGAACTCGCCCTCAAGTACGGCCGCGATCACGGGGTCGACGGCGCCATCCTGCTCTCGCCGCCGCTGCACCGCGCCACCGCCGCCGAGGTCGCCGCCTGGGCGGGGGACCCACGCCGTCTCGTCGTCGTCGTGCCGGAGCTCGACGACTACCTGCGGCCCGAGGAGGCTCGCGCGCGCTTCGCGTCGGTCCCGGAGGCGACCGTGATCGCCGTCGAGGGCGGCAAGCATCTCTGGGTCGGCGAGAACCAGACGCGCCGTGTGCTCACCGAGATCGTCGCGGCGACGAATCCCGACGCCCTCCCGCTCGCGAACGAATGGTCGGGCGAGCTCTGAGTCTCAGAGCTCGTTCTGACGCGGGATGATCACCTGGCGGTAGATGATCAGGATGCTCGCCGCCACCGGGATCGCGATGAGCGCGCCGAGGAGGCCCAGGAGCGACCCGCCCGCCAACGCGGCGATGACGACGACGGCTCCGGGAACCGACACGGCGCGGTTCATGATCCGCGGTGACAGGATGTACGCCTCCACCTGCATGTACACGGCGTACCAGATGAGAGCGACGAGAGCCGTCATGGGAGATCCGAGGCCGGGGATGAGGCACGTCAGGACGATGATCGCCGAGCCGGTGAGGGTACCGACCAGCGGGATGAGGGAGAAGAAGAACGCCACGACCGCCAGCACGGCCGGGAACGGCGCTTGGATGATCGTCAGGAAGATGGCGCTCAGCACACCGTTGATCACACCGAGGGTGACCTGCCCCATGACGTACGAGCCGACGGATGCGGTGATCTGCTCGGAGAGGTCGATGAAGCGTGCGCGCTTCGACGCCGGAACGAGCTGGTAGACGGCTGCCTTCAGCGACGGCGTCGAGGCGGTGAAGTAGATCGTGAGGATGAGGACGATCAGCGCGCCGGTGAAGCCCGAGATGATGCCGGCGCCGATGCCGATGATGGTGCCGGTGGCGACGCTGCCGATCTCGCCGATGTCGAGCGAGTTGTACCAGTCGCCGACGTAATCGAAGAGCTGGTCGACCTGGAGCATCGGGAAGGTTTGCTGCAACCAGTCGGTCAGGGCCTCGACCGGCTTCCATTCGCCGGACACGGCGCTCTCGACGAGCTTCTGCACCTCGTTGATGAGTTGCGAGATCTGGCCGACGATAATCGGCACGACCATCAGGATGATGCCGACGAACGCCGCGAGCACCGCGACGAAGGTGATGAGCAGCGCCGCCCACCGGGGCAGCCCGCGCCGCTCCAGCCAGGTCACAAGCGGGTCGAGTCCGAGTGAGAGGAACAGCGCGGTGCCCACGTACAGCAGGATCGTCGACAGCGAGGAGACGCTCTGGATGAGCATGATGCCGACACCGACGCCGAGGGTGGCGATCAGCGCGGTGCGAAACGGATGCTGCAGCTTCACGGGGGACCTTCTTGCTGAGGAGTGACCTGTCACACACTACGCATTCCCCGCCGGAAAACGCTCACGCCTTACCCTCCCGGGCGACATTCAGGTCGTTTTCGCTAGTCTGGAATGTCGATTGCGAGTCCGCGCGCGCTGCGCGGGCTGAGGAAGGTGTCATTCGTGCGTTTCGTCTGGGCCGTGGTGGCCTTCGTGCTCGCCGCCGCCATGATCGGAGCGGGCGTCGCTCAGCGGACCGTCCTGCAGGGGCCGACAACCCTCACCCAGGCCATCGAGGTCACCGGTGACGTGCCGTACGTCCTGATCGACGGCGCGGTGCTCACCAGTCATCCGGGCGCCCAGACGCTGCGGGTCACCGGCGCCGACGGCATCTTCGCCGCGTACGGTCGCACGGGCGACATGACGGCGTGGTTGCAGCGCGCGCAGTACGCGCACCTCACCCTCGACGACGAGGGTGCGATCGTCTCCGAGACGGTGCCGCAGCTCGAGACGCCGCCGGCGGATGCCGCCGCGCTCACGCCCGTCGATTCCGATCTGTGGCTCGAGCAGTTCTCGGCAGACGATCGGCTGACGACCCGCTTGCAGCTGCCGGCGGAGATGAGCGTGCTCATCGCGACCGACGGCACCGCCGCCGCGCCGAGCGACGTGACGCTGTCGTGGCCGACCGGAGCCGCCACTACCCCATGGGCGGGCCCGCTCCTGGTGGGCGGCAGCATCCTGCTGCTCGTGGGACTCGTGCTCTACATCCTCGGAGTGCGCCACGCGCGGCGCTCCCGCGGTCCGCGCCGCAAGGGCCTTCCCGTGCCCGTCACCGAACCGATCGATCTCGCCACCGAGGGCGCGGACAAGGGCGTCATCGCGGCGACTCCGCCGCGACGCCTGCTCACGCGGGGGAAGCGCTCGTTCGCGGTGGTTCCCGTCGTGGCGGTGTCGGCGCTGCTGTTCGCGGGATGCTCACCCGACGCGTGGCCCCAGTTCGCGCCGTCCCCGACGCCGTCCCCGACCCAGAGCGTCGTCGTGCCGAACGATCAGGGCAGCCCCGCCGTGACGAAGGCGCAGGCGGAGGCGATCCTCCAGCGGATCTCCGCGCAGGTCGCCACGGCCGACGAGGCGAGGGACCCCGTCGCGGCGGCGGTGCGGCTCGGCGGCTCGGCGCTGGCCGTGCGCGAGACCAACTACAAGCTACGCGCGGCCCTGCCCGAAGAGAGCGCGGTCGCGCCCATTCCCGCCACGGGGCTGGATGTGCTCCTCCCCGAGGCGTTCGACGGGTGGCCGCGGACGTTCCTCGCGGTGGTGAGCGCGGGCGCGGACAGCGCCGACACGATCATGAGCGTGAGCCAGCAGGATGCCTGGTCCGACTACAAGGTGACCTACATCGGAGACCTCGCCGCCTCCACGACGCTGAACCTCGCGCCCGAGTACGTCGGGGCGGTGTCGATCGACCCGGAATCGCCCTTCCTCCTGCTGCCGCCCGCCGAGCTCGCCGCGGCGTACGCCGACGTGCTCGACAAGGGCGCCGACAGCGAGTTCGCGTCGCTGTTCGACTCCGAGTCCGATGCGTTCCGCACGCAGATCACGACCGACCGAGCCGCCCGGCTCGCGACCTTCAACGAGACTGCGGCGGAGACGGGCTCGATGACCTTCGCCGCGACCGCCGGCACCACGCCGCCCGTGGCCCTGGCCACACTCGACAGCGGAGCGATCGTGGCCGTCACGGTGAACGAGACCGACACCGTCGCGCCGACGAACGACGAAGCCGTCATCAAGCTCGACAACAGCCCGCGCGTGAAAGCCTTGGCGGGCGTCACCCAGTCGTCGACGGGCTTCACCACGACGTACGCCGATCAGCTGTTCTTCTTCGTCCCCGCGCAGAGCTCGGCAGGACGCATCCAGTTCCTCGGCTACTCCTCCAACATCCTCGACGTGAAGGTGGTTCCCGAGTGACCGATGCGAACCCCGGCGCCGTCCTCCGCGGCGCCGTCGACCTGTCTTCCCTCCGCTCCCGCGCCGCCGCGCCCGCCGCGCCCGCGCAGCCGGCGGAGGGTGCGGCGCCGAGCGCGAACCTGATCTTCGACGCGACGGACGCCAACTTCGGATCGGTGCTCGAGCTCTCGCGCACGGTGCCCGTCGTCGTCGATCTGTGGGCCGAGTGGTGCGGACCGTGCACCCAGCTCAGCCCTGTGCTCGAGAAGGTCGTGACCGAACTCGGCGGCCGTCTGGTGCTCGCGAAAGTCGATGTCGACGCGAACCCTCAGCTCGCGCAGAGCTTCCGCGCGCAGTCGATTCCGCTCGTCGTCGCGCTCGTCGCCGGTCAGCCGGTGCAGCTGTTCACCGGGGCCGTGCCCGAGCAGCAGGTCCGTGAGGTGTTCGCCCAGCTGCTGCAGCTGGCGGCGCAGCAGGGGGTGACCGGGACGGTACCCGTCGCGGCGGTCGACACCGACGCGGCCGACGAGGTGGAGCCCGCTCTCCCGCCGCTCCACCAGGAAGCGTTCGACGCGATCGAGGCGGGCGACTTCGCACGCGCCGAGACGGCGTACGAACGGGCGCTGGAGGAGAACCCCCGCGACGAGGACGCACGCGCAGGGCTCGGCCAGGTGCGACTGCTCGGTCGTGTGCAAGGGCTCGACCTGCACGAGGCACGCGCGGCAGCTGCCGCCGCACCGTCGGATCCGGCGGCGCAGTTCGCGGTCGCCGACCTCGACATCGCGGGCGGCCACGTGGACGACGCGTTCGGACGTCTGCTCGATCTGTTCGCGGCGCTTCCGGACGACGAACGTGCGCCCGTGCGCGAGCGTCTGCTCGAACTGTTCGGCCTCATCGGAGACGCCGACGCCCGCGTGCTGCGGGCACGCGGGCGCCTGGCGAGCCTGCTCTTCTAGACCTTCAGGAGCTGTGGCGCAGCCACAGTACGCCGAGCGGCGGCAGCGTCATCGTGGCCCGCCCGGCATCGTCGGCGTGCACGACACCGAAATTGCCGACGCCCGAACCGCCGAAGTCGGGGGCATCGGAGTTGAGGATCTCCGACCACGCGCCCGTCTCGCCGAGGTCGAGCGTGAACTCGTGCACGGGAGCGCCGGAGAAGTTGCAGATGACGGCCACCGTGTTGCCGTGGTGGTCTCGGCGCGCGAAGGCGACGACGTTGGGGTTCCAACTCGGACCGCCCAGCCGCACGAACGCGCCGGCGTCGCTGTCGCGCGACCAGAGCGGAGCGTGCTCGAGGTACACACGGTTGAGGGCCCCGACGAAGCCCTGAAGTTCGCGGTGCGAGGGCTGGTCGAGCAGCCACCAGTCGAGACTGCGCGCTTCTGACCATTCCGAGATCTGGCCGAACTCTTGTCCCATGAACAGCAGCTGCTTGCCGGGATGACCCCACATGTACGCCAGGAACGCGCGCGTGTTGGCGAGCTTCTGCCAGTGATCTCCCGGCATCCGCGAGAACAGCGTGCCCTTGCCGTGGACGACCTCGTCGTGGCTGATGGGAAGGACGAACTTCTCGCTGAACGCATAGACGAACGAGAACGAGATCTCGCCCTCGTGGTGCGAGCGGTACATCGGGTCGCGCTTGACGTACTCCAGCGAGTCGTTCATCCACCCCATGTTCCACTTGAGGCCGAAGCCGAGGCCGCCGGCGCTCGTGGGAGCGGTGACGCCCGGATAGCTCGTGGACTCCTCGGCGATCATCGCGATCCCCGGATAGCGCTTGTACGCGGTGGCGTTGACCTCTTGCAGAAACCGGATGGCTTCGAGGTTCTCGCGGCCGCCGTAGACGTTCGGCTCCCACTCGCCCTCGTTGCGCGAGTAGTCGAGGTAGAGCATGGAGGCCACGGCATCCACGCGCAGGCCGTCGACATGGAACTCTTCGAACCAGAACAGGGCGTTCGCGACGAGGAAGTTGCGCACCTCGTTACGACCGTAGTCGAAGATGAGCGTTCCCCAGTCCTTGTGCTCGCCGCGCCGCGGGTCGGGATGCTCGTAGAGTGCCTGTCCGTCGAACGCGGCCAGCGCGAACGCATCTTTCGGGAAGTGGCCGGGCACCCAGTCCATGATCACGCCGATGCCGGCCCGGTGGAGCTGATCGATGAGGTAGCGGAGGTCGTCGGGAGAGCCGAAGCGGCTGGTCGCGGCGTAGTACCCGCTCACCTGATAGCCCCACGAGCCACCGAACGGGTGCTCGGCGAGCGGCAGGAACTCCACGTGGGTGAACGCCTGCTCCGAAAGGTAGGCGATGAGGGGTTCGGCGGCGTCGCGATAGCCGAGCCCGGGTCGCCACGAACCGAAGTGCAGTTCGTAGACGGACATCGGCTGATCGATCGGCGAGCGTGCGCCGCGCGTCGTGAGCCAGGCGGCATCCGACCACGCGTAGGTGCTCTCCGACACGATCGAAGCCGTCGCCGGGGGCACTTCGGCTTCGCGCGCCATCGGGTCGGCCTTCGTGATCCACGCGCCCGTCTGGGTCAGGAGCTCGTATTTGTAGCGGGTACCGACGGCGAGACCGGGGACGAACAGCTCCCAGACCCCGCTCGAGCCGAGGGAACGGAGGGCGTGCGAGCGCCCGTCCCAGGAGTTGAGGTCGCCCACGAGGCGGACGGCGCGGGCGTTCGGTGCCCAGACAGCGAAGGCGACGCCGTCAGCACCGCCGTGACGCGTGCGCCGGGCGCCGAGGACGCGCCACAGCTCCTCGTGCCGCCCCTCGCGGATGAGATGGAGGTCGAGCTCGCCGACCGTCGGCAGGTGGCGGTAGGGATCGTCCGCCACGTGCGGCGGTGCGCCGTCGTAGGTCGCCTCGAGCTCGTACGAGGCGGGAGCGCTCGCGAGGGTCCCCTCCCAGATGCCGCCGCGGACGTGGGAGAGAGCCACGCGGTCGCCGTTCGGCAGGATCGCCGACACGGTTTCGGCCAGCGGACGGCGTCCGCGTACGAGCCACGTGCCGTCGTCCTGAGCGTGCAGGCCCAGCACATCGTGGGGCGCGTGGTGCGACCCCGCCGCGATGGCGTCGAGCAGGGCGTCGTCCGGCCGGCTCATCGCGTGCCCCTGACGTGGAGGATGTGGACGGGTTCCGTGAACGCATCCAGACGGACGAAGTTGTGATCCGACCACGTCCACTCCGCGCCGGTGATGAGATCCTCCACGACGTAGTCCGCGCCGGGCGCGGCACCCCACGCCGTCGGGTCGAGATGCACGGTGGTCTGCCGGGCGGAGTGCGGGTCGACGTTGGCGACGACGATGATCGTGTCGGCGTTGCCGTCTTCGCTCAAGGCGGCCGGGAGATGCTTGGAGTACACGAGGATCGCGTCGTCGTCGCTGTGATGCACGCGCAATCCGCGCAACTGCCGCAGCGCCGGATGCGCGCGGCGGATTTCGTTGAGGCGACGGAGGTACGGTGCGAGCGAGTCGCCCGACGCGGCCGCGCCCGCCCAGTCGCGGAGCTTGTACTCGAACTTCTCGTTGTCGACGTTCTCTTCCGCGCCGGCGCGGGCGATGTTCTCGTAGAGCTCGTAGCCCGCGTACACGCCGTAGCTCGCGCCGCCCGTCGCGGCGATCGCCGCGCGGATCTTGTAGGCGGGCCGGCCGCCGAACTGCAGGTATTCGGTGAGGATGTCGGGTGTGTTCACGAAGAGGTTCGGCCGCATGATGTCGGCGGTCTCGTCGGAGATCCACGTGAGGAATTCCTCGAGTTCCGTCTTCGTGTTGCGCCACGTGAAATACGAGTAGCTCTGCTGGAATCCCGCCTGCGCGAGCCCCAGCAGCGGTGCGGGGCGGGTGAAGGCTTCGGCGAGGAAGACGACGTCCGGGTGCTGGGCGTTGACCGTCGCGATCAACCACTCCCAGAACTGGAGCGGCTTGGTGTGGGGGTTGTCGACGCGGAAGATGCGCACGCCCTGGGAGACCCAGAGCAGCACGATGCGCAGCACTTCGGCGCGGATGCCCTCGGGGTCGTTGTCGAAGTTGACCGGATAGATGTCCTGGTACTTCTTCGGCGGGTTCTCCGCATAGGCGATCGAACCGTCGGGAAGCGTCGTGAACCACTCCGGGTGGGCCGTGACCCACGGGTGGTCGGGGGATGCCTGCAGCGCGAGATCCAGGGCGATCTCGAGGCCCTCGGCCGACGCCGCCCGCACGAACGCGCGGAAGTCGGCCGGCGTGCCGAGGTCGGGATGGATGGTGTCGTGGCCGCCGGCGGCCGACCCGATCGCCCAGGGGGAGCCGGGATCGCCCGGCCCCGCGGTGAGCGTGTTGTTCGGACCCTTGCGGTTCCGCTCGCCGATCGGGTGGATCGGCGGCAGGTACACGACGTCGAATCCCATCTCGGCGACGGCCGGGAGGCGCTTCAGCGCCGTGCGGAATGTGCCGCTCTTGATCGTGCCGTCCTTGCGGCGCACCGCGCCCTCGGAGCGCGGGAAGAACTCGTACCACGCACCGACGCCCGCGCGCTCGCGCTCGACCAGCAGCTCGCCCGACGCGCCCACGGTCGTCAGGGAAGCCAGCGGGCGGGCGGCGAAGAGCGCTGCGAGGCGCGGGTCGCGCACGACGATCAGCGCCGCGTCGTCGTCGACGCTCGGGTTCACGAGGGCCTCGGCGGCCACCGTCAGAGCGCGCCGCTCCGCCGCCGGGCGATCGTTCTCGGCCGCAGCGCGCTGGAGCAGCTCGGCGCCCATGGTGCGCATGAGCGGGGCATCGACGCCCGCCGCGATCTTGAGGTCGGCCGCGTGCTCCCAGGTCGCGAAGTCGTCGGCGAAGGCTTCGAAGCGGAACCGCCAGATCCCCTGCTCCTGCGGCGAGATCAGCACGCGCCAGCGGTCGAAGCCGTCGCGCAGCGGCTCGAGGCGGTGGAGGGACTCCACACCGCTCGGGGAGAACAGGCGCACGTGCACGCCGATGAGGTCGTGGCCCTCGCGGAACGCGGTGACGGTGAACGGCACGGCTTCTCCGACGAACGCGGACGGGCGGAACGCGGGATCGATGGCCCGTGGGCGCGCCTGGCCCAGCGGGATGCGGCCGGTGCGGGCATCCGCATCCGGCGCCGCGGTACCGGCCGGCCGGAGCGGGATCTCCCCGGTGCTGCGCAGGGCCGGGGAGGGGGGAGTGCTCGTCGTCGTCGCCACGTTTCGAACCTACCGCCGTTGGCGCCGCGCGCCTATCGGTTTCCGCGCCGGCCGCCCGGCGGTCAGCTCATGCGGAAGAGCTGGAGCGCCGTGCCGGGCAGATGGATGACGTCGCCGGGCGCGAAGGTCGCCTCCGACTCGTCGGGGCGTTCGGGCACGCTCGACCAGAGCGAGGCGAAGGCGCCGATGCCGTCGAGGCGCGGCAGCGTGACGTCGATCGGGCTCTCGTTGCCGTGCACGACGAGCAGGATGCGGTTCGGCGCCTCTTCTTCGGGAGTCGAGCGGGCGTCGTACTGCAGGGTCCGGTGGGAAGGATTGGTCCATCGTTCGATCGACATCGTCTCGCCGTGCTCGTCGTACCAGTCGATGACGGACGAGTTCGGCACCGGATGCACGGCATCCGCGAATCGTCGGGGGCGCAGCGCGGGGTTCTCGCGACGCAGGCGAGTGAGGGTCTGCACGTGCGCGAACAGATCCTCCTGCCACGGCGCGTGGTCCCAATCCACCCAGGTGAGCGGCGAAGAGTGGCAGTAGGCGTTGTTGTTGCCGCGCTGGGTGCGTGCGAATTCGTCACCGGCGGTGAGCATGGGCACACCCGCCGACAGCAGCAGCGTGCCGAGCAGATTGCGCATCGCGCGGCGCCGCGCGGCGAGGATGTGCTCGTTGTCGGTCGGCCCTTCCGCACCGTGGTTGAACGAGCGATTCGTGTCGGCGCCGTCGCGTCCCTGCTCGCCGTTGCCGAGGTTGTGCTTGATGTCGTACGACACCAGGTCGCGGAGGGTGAAGCCGTCGTGCGCCGTGACGAAGTTGACGCTCGCGAGCGGGCCGCGTTCGTCGCTGAAGGTGTTCGACGATCCGGCCAGGCGGGTCGCGAATCCGCCGACGCCGACCGGTGCGGTTCCGGCGCGGCGGGCGTAGTCGACATCGCTCAACCAGAAGTTGCGCACCCGGTCGCGATAGCGGTCGTTCCACTCCGCCCAGCCGGTGCCGAAGTTGCCGGTCTGCCAGCCGCCCATGCCGACGTCCCACGGTTCGGCGATCTTTTTCACGCCGGCGAGCGCGGGGTCGTCGACGATGGCGCGCAGCAGCGGATGCTCGGCGGTGAACGTGTGGCGCTCGTCGCGGCCGAGCGTGGCGGCGAGATCGAAGCGGAAGCCGTCGACCTGCATGTCGTTCGCCCAATAGCGCAGCGAATCGAGCACGAGGCGAGCCGCGGCATCCGTCGACGTGTTCAGCGAGTTGCCGCAGCCCGTGAGGTCGATGTACGCGCCGTCGTCGTCTTGGCGGTAGTAGGCGCGATTGTCGATGCCGCGCAGACTCGATCGGGGGTCGGCGATGCCGAGTTCCGACGTGTGGTTGTAGACGACGTCCAAGATCACCTCGAGCCCGGCGGCGTGCAGCGACCTGACCATCTGACGGAACTCCTGCACGACGGCGGCGGGTCCATGCGCGATCGACTCGGCGGTGGCGTAGCCGCCGTGGGGAGTGAAGAAGTTCAGCGTGTTGTAGCCCCAGTAGTTCGTCAGGCCGTGCTGGAGAAGGCGTGGCTCGGTCTCGAACGCGTGGACCGGGAGCAGCTCGACGGCCGTGACGCCGAGGCGGAGCAGGTGCTCGATCATGGCGGGATGGCCGAGCCCCGCGTACGTGCCGTGCAGGGCGGGCGGCACGCCCGGGTGCCGCTTCGTGAGACCGGTGACGTGCGCTTCGTAGATGACCGTGCGATCGAGCGGGACGGCGGGTTTGGCGACGCCTTCCCAGTCGAAGTGCGCATCCACCACGACCGAGCGCCACTGGCCCCGGCGCACGGGGACGAGGCCGCGTCCATAGGGATCGATGAGGAGCCCCTCGGGATTGAACGTGTTGCCGGCGCCGGCGGGTCCGTCGACACGCAGGGCGTAGCGGGCCCCCGGCCGCAGTGCTGGGGTGACGACCTCCCACACGCCGCCGCCGACCGGGCTGAGGGCGATGCTGTCGGTGATCCAGTCGAGGTCGACGTCGTCGAACAGCACGACGTCGACCGAACTGGCCGCTGCCGACCAGACGCGCAGGCGCCCTCCGCCGGGCACGAGCGTCACGCCCAATGCATCGAGGTCGTCCGTGAAGAACGCGGCGGGCGCGGTGATCGTCGGGGTCGGCATCGGGCTGGCCATGCGCTCTACAGTAGTAATGCAGTGAGTCCGGCACATCACGCCACGGGGAGAGTCGATGTCGATCTACCTCGATCACGCGTCTTTCGCCCCCCTCCGGCCCAGCGCGCGCGACGCCTGGCTCGCCGCGACCGAGGTCGTCGGCAATGCGTCGTCGGTGCACGGCGCGGGTCAGGTCGCGCGGCGTCTGCTCGAAGAGTCGCGCGAGACGTTGGCCGCGGCGCTCGGGTGCGAGCCGATCGAGGTCGTGTTGACCTCGGGCGGAACCGAAGCGGTGAACCTCGCGATCAAGGGACTGTGGTGGTCTCGGCCCGCGAGCAGGGACGCGGTCGTGCTGCCCGACGGCGAGCATCACGCGACGATGGATGCCGTCGGCTGGCTCGAGGCCGCGGAGGGCGCCGCCGTGCGCCGCGTGCCGCTCGATGCCGTCGGCGCGATCGACATCGACGGCTTCACGGATGCGCTGGACGGCGCGGCGCTGGCGAGCGCACTCGTCGCCAACAACGAGATCGGCACCGTGCAGGATGCCGGCCGGCTCGCCCGCGCGGCGGCGCGGGCATCCGTTCCGCTGCACCTCGACGCCGTGTCGGCGCTCGGGCACGTGCCCGTCGACTTCGCGGCGTGGCGCGGCGCGGGCTCGGGCGCCGGCGGACTCGTGGCGCTCAGCATCTCGGGTCACAAGGTCGGCGCACCGGTGGGCACCGGCGCCCTGGTCGTCTCGCGCCACGCGGTGCTCACACCCCTGCTGCACGGCGGCGGCCAGCAACGCGGCCTGCGCTCGGGCACACCCGACGTCGCCGGCGCCGCCGCGTTGGCGGTCGCCGCGACGGAGGCTGTGGCGGAGCAGTCGGCCGAGCACGCCCGGCTGAGCGCGCTGCGCGCGCGACTGATCGGCGGGATCACGGCCGCGGTGCCGCGCGCCGAGCTGCTCGGCGACCCCGACGAGCGTCTGCCGGGAAACGTCCACATCCACTTCCCGGAGGCGGCGGGGGAGTCGTTGCTGTTCCTGCTCGATCAGGCGGGGATCTCGGTCTCGACGGGATCCGCCTGTCAAGCCGGCGTCGCGGAGCCGTCGCACGTCGTGCTCGCTCTCGGAAGGAGCGAGCGCGTCGCACGCTCGGTGCTGCGGATCACGCTCGGGCGCACCAGTGATGCGTCCCACGTCGACGCGCTCGTCGCGGCGCTGCCGGACGCGTACGCACGCGCGTCCGGGTCGCGCACAGCCCGACGCTCGTAGACTGGTCGCATGCGAATTCTGGCGGCGATGAGCGGCGGCGTCGACTCCGCCGTTGCGGCGGCGCGCGCCGTCGACGCCGGGCACGACGTCGTGGGCGTGCACCTGGCGCTCTCCCGCGCGGGGGGAACCCTGCGTGCCGGGAGCCGCGGATGCTGCACGATCGAGGACGCGCTGGATGCCCGCCGCGCCGCCGATCTCCTCGGCATCCCGTTCTACGTCTGGGACTTCTCCGAGCGCTTCCGCGATGACGTGATCGCAGATTTCGTCTCGGAGTACCAGGCGGGACGCACGCCGAACCCCTGCATGCGCTGCAACGAGAAGATCAAATTCGCCGCGCTGCTCGAGCGCGCCCTCGAACTCGGTTTCGACGCCGTGTGCACGGGGCACTATGCGCTGCTGGTCGATTCTGCCGAGGGGCGCGAGCTGCACCGGGCCTCGGATGCCGCGAAGGATCAGTCGTACGTGCTGGGCGTGCTGACGGCCGACCAGCTCGCGCACACCTACTTCCCGCTGGGCGACACTCCGTCGAAGGCGCTCGTGCGCGTCGAGGCCGCCGCACGCGGACTCACGGTCGCGCAGAAGCCGGACAGCCACGACATCTGCTTCATCCCCGACGGCGACACCCGCGGGTGGCTCGCCGACCGGGTCGGCGCCGAGCGCGGCGACATCCTCGATCGCAGCGGCACGGTGATCGGCACGCACGAGGGCGCGCACGCCTTCACCGTCGGTCAGCGCAAGGGGCTGTCGATCGGGATACCGGCGGCCGACGGCAAGCCGCGATTCGTGCTGGAGGTGCGCCCGGTGTCGAACACGGTCGTCGTCGGCCCGAAAGAAGCCCTCGCGACGGCGGAGATCTCCGGCATCCGCACGTCGTGGACGGCGACGCCCCCGGCGACGGGCGACTTCGACTGCCACGTGCAGATCCGCGCCCACTCCGACCCGGTGCCCGCGGTCGCCCGCTGGAGCGGCACCGCGATCTCGGTCACTCCCGAGACGCCGTTCGACGGTGTCGCGCCGGGGCAGACCGCGGTGCTCTACCGCGGCACGCAGGTGCTCGGACAGTTCACCGTCGACGCCACCGTGTCGGCCGTCGCTGTACCGGCCTGAGATGTCGGAGGCCCGTCCTACACTTGCCGGGTGACGGATGCCGCCGAAGTGAAAGAGCCGCTCGACGACCGGAGCGCCGCGCGCGCCGAAGCCGAGCGTCTCACGGCGCTGATCCTCGACGCCCGCGAGGCGTATTACGGCCGCGATGCCGAGGTCGTCGACGACGCGAGCTACGACGAATGGGTCCGGCAGCTCGAGTCCATCGAGCGGGCCTTCCCCGAACTGCAGGGTCAGGATTCGCCCACGCAGACCGTCGGTGCGGCCGAGTCGTCGCTGTTCGCGCCCGTCACGCACGCCGAGCGCATGCTGAGCCTCGACAACGTGTTCAGTGCAGAAGAACTCGCGCTGTGGTGCGAGAAGACGCGCGCGGCGGCGGGCCGCGACGTGCGGTGGCTCACCGAGCTCAAGATCGACGGACTCGCGATCAATCTCCGCTACGAGAGCGGGGTGCTGGTGTCCGCCGCGACACGCGGCGACGGCCGTGTCGGGGAGGACGTCACCGAGAACGCCTTGCGTGTGGCGGGTATCCCGCAGGAGCTCGCCGGGGAGGGCCACCCCGCCCTCGTCGAGGTGCGCGGCGAGGTGTACATCCCGGTGGCGGAGTTCGACGCGTTGAACGCGCTGCAGGCGCGCTTCCGCGAGGAGGTGCTCGCCGAGTCGACCGAGCGCGGCATCGAGGAGGAGAAGGCCACGCGCAGCGCCGCCCGCCGATTCCCCGCGTTCGCGAATCCGCGCAACGCCGCCAGCGGAGGGCTGCGTCAGCAACTCGAGAAGAAGAGCGGTCGCGAGCTCGAAGCGGGGCGCTCACGCATCGATTCGCTGCGCCTGTACGTGCACGGCATCGGAGCGTGGCCGACGCCGCCGGTCGCGTCGCAGAGCGAGATCTACGAGCTGCTGGCGCAGTGGGGGCTGCCGACGAGTCCCTACTTCCGCACGTTCGACGACGTCGCCGGTGTGCAGGGATTCGTCTCGCATTACGGCGCGCACCGGCACGACGTCGCGCACGAGATCGACGGGATCGTCGTCAAGGTCGACGAACTCGACCTGCACGATGAGCTCGGTGCGACCAGCCGTGCTCCACGCTGGGCGATCGCGTACAAATACCCGCCCGAGCAGGTCAACACGCGGCTGCTCGACATCGTCGTGTCGGTGGGACGCACGGGGCGGGCGACGCCGTTCGCGGTCATGGCGCCCGCGCGCGTCGCCGGGTCTGTCGTGCGCCAAGCGACGCTGCACAATCAAGACGTCGTGCGCGCGAAGGGCGTGCTGATCGGCGACACCGTCGTGCTGCGCAAAGCGGGCGACGTCATCCCCGAGGTTCTCGGCCCCGTCGTGGAACTGCGCGACGGATCGGAGCGAGCGTTCGTCATGCCGAGCGCCTGCCCGGAGTGCGGGTCTGCACTCGCGCCGTCGAAAGAGGGAGACATCGATCTCCGCTGCCCCAACACGCGCTCGTGCCCCGCGCAGGTGCGCGGCCGTGTGGAGCACATCGGCGCGCGTGGCGCGCTCGACATCGAAGTGCTCGGCGAGGTGACCGCCGCGGCTCTGACGCAGCCCGATGTGCCCGCAACGCCCCCGCTCGTGACGGAGGCGGCGCTGTTCGAGCTGACGCTGGACGACCTCGTACCGATCGAGGTGATCGTCCGCGACGCCGAGACGGGGGAGGAGCGCCTCGATGAGACGACGGGTGAGCCGGTGCGCCGCGCTCCGTTCCAGAAGCTCGGCCCGGCGACCTACCCGCCCGGCACGGAAGATCTCGATCCGGCGGAGCGCCGCAAGGCCGGTATCCGGAAAGACCATCGTGATGTGCTGCCTTCCGAGGCCGCGCTGAAGCTGCTCGCAGAGCTCGAGAAGGCGAAGACGAAGGAGCTCTGGCGCTATCTGGTGGCGCTCAGCATCCGCCACGTCGGGCCGGTCGCGGCGCGGGCGCTCGCCCAGTGGTTCGGCTCGCTCGCGGCGATCCGCGCGGCGACGCGCGACGAGCTGGCGGCGGTCGACGGGGTCGGCGGCATCATCGCCGACTCGCTCATCGAGTGGTTCGAGGTCGACTGGCACCGGGAGATCGTGGATCGCTGGGAGGCTGCCGGCGTGCGCCTCGCCACCCCCGGCCATCCCGGGCCGGGCGCAGCCGTCTCGGCGGGCGGCGTGCTCGAGGGCATCACGGTCGTCGCGACCGGCAGCCTCGACGGATACACGCGCGAGGGTGCGCAGGAAGCGATCCTCGCGGCCGGGGGCAAGGCCGCCTCGAGCGTGTCGAAGAAGACCGATTTCGTCGCCGCCGGACCCGGTGCCGGCTCGAAGCTCGGCAAGGCGGAGGAACTCGGGCTGCGCATCATCGACGCGGCGCAGTTCCGCATCCTCGTCGAGCAGGGTCCTGCGGCCCTCGATTCCTAACTCGGCGATGCGCCGCTCGTCAGCGTGAGCAGTGATTCGCGCACCTGACGGCGCAACACCTTGCCGATGAGCGAGGTCGGCAGCTCGTCGACGACGAAGATGCGCCGCGGCACCTTGTACGGCGTGAGGATGCTGCGGACGTGCTCTCGGATGCCCTCGACGTCGGCATCGGGGTCGTCGAGCACGACGGCGGCCACGACCTCTTCACCGGAGTGGGCACTGGGCAGCCCGACCACGGCGGCGTCGACGACGGCAGGATGCTGCCGGAGCGCGTTCTCCACCTCCGTCGGCGCGACGTTGAATCCGCCGGTGATGATGAGTTCCTTGATGCGATCGACGATGCGCACGAACCCGCCCTGGTCGATCGTGACGATGTCGCCGGTGCGGAACCATCCGTCGACGAACACCTGCTCGGTCTCCTCCGGCTTGCCGTAGTAGCCCTGGAACACCTGCGGACCGCGGACGAGCAGCTCACCGCGCTCGCCCGCGGCGACGTCGGCGCCGGGGTCGTCGGGATCGACCACACGGCATTCGGTGCCGGGCAGCGGAAGGCCGACCGTTCCGGCGACCCGGTTGTCGGCGACCGGGTTGGCCATGAGCACGGGCGAGCACTCCGAGAGACCGTAGCCCTCCACCAGGAAGCCGCCGGTGGCCTCTTCGAACGGCGCGACGAGCTCGTGCGAGAGCGCCATGGCGCCCGAGATCGCCACGTCGGTGCCCGCGAGCGACACGCCGGCCTTTTCGGCGGCGGACAGCAACCGCTCCGCGATCGGCGGGACGAGAGGGAGGAAGGTGGCCGGGTGCTTGCGCGTGACCTCGAGGACGAGCTCCGGCTCGAAGCGGGGGAAGAGCACCAGGCGCGCTCCCATCGACATCGCGAAGGTGAGGCAGAGGGTCAGCCCGTAGGCGTGGAACATCGGCAGTACGGCGTACACGACGCATCCCTTGCCGCGTTCGATCGACGGGACCCACGCCTGCGCCTGTCGCGCGTTGGAAAGCAGGTTGCGGTGCGTGAGCGCCGCGCCCTTCGGCGTGCCGGTGGTGCCGCTCGTGTACTGGATGATGGCGAGGTCGTCACACGCGGGGCCGGGGTAGGTCGCCGGCAGCGGGGCCGTGGCGACCACGTTCTCCCACCTGAGCGCTCCCGACACCCGTTCGGTCAACGCCGCACGCGACGCGCGCGCCTTGGCGATCGGCAGGGTCAGTGCGGCGCGCAGCCGCAGGGGCATCGCGCGGGTGATGTCGACGGTGACGAGGTTCGTCACGGCGATGTCGTCCGGGAACTCCTGGACCGTGCGGACGACCTTGCTCCACACGATCGCGGTCTTCGCGCCGTGGTCCTCGAACTGCTTGCGCAGCTCGCGCGGCGTGTAGAGCGGGTTGTGTTCGACGACGACGGCCCCGAGGCGCAGCACGGCGTAGAACGCGACGATGTGCTGCGGACAGTTCGGCAGGACGATGGCCACCGGATCGCCCGCCGTCACGCCGAGCGCGGCGAGGCCCGCCGCCGTCTGCTCGATCGACTCCCACAGTTCGCGGTAGCTCGTCTCGCGGCCGAAGAACTGCAGCGCGGGCGCGTCGGGATAGTCCCGCGCCGACGCGGCGACCAGGTCGACGAGCGATCCGCTGACGGGGTCGAGGTCGGCGGGAACGCCGGGCGCGTAGCTGGCGACCCAGGGTCGCGGCGGGTCGAAGTGGGGAGCGGGTGTCGTCACGGCGTCAGCATATCGGCGCGGCACGGGGGATCGCAGGGCCCCGCGTAGACTGGAAGCGTGTCTGAAATCACCCCTGATCTCGTGCGCCATCTCGGCGTGCTCGCCCGGATCGAGCTGAGCGACGAGGAGGTGCAGCGCCTCACCGGAGAGCTCGACGCGATCGTCGACAATATCGCCAAGGTCTCCGAAGTCGCCACCCCCGACGTGCCCGCCACGAGCCACCCGATCCCGCTCGAGAACGTCTTCCGCGACGACGTCGTGGGCCTGATGCTCACGCCGGACGAGGTGCTGCAGAACGCTCCGGACGCCGCCGACGGACGCTTCCGAGTGACCGCGATCCTGGGAGAAGAGCAGTGAGCGAGATCATCCGACTGAGCGCCGCAGAGCTTTCCGCACGCCTGCGCGCGGGCGAGGTGTCGAGCGTCGAGGCGACGCAGGCGCACCTCGAGCGCATCGCCGAGGTGGACGGCGACGTCCGCGCGTTCCTGCACGTCAGCGACCACGCGCTCGACGTCGCCGCCGACATCGACCGGCGTCGCGGCGCGGGTGAGTCGCTCGGCGAGCTCGCCGGGGTGCCGCTGGCCGTCAAGGACGTCCTCGTCACGACCGACATGCCCTCCACGAGCGGATCGAAGATCCTCGAGGGCTTCATGTCGCCCTACGACGCCACGGTCGTCTCGCGCGTCCGCGCCGCGGGGCTCGTCCCGCTCGGCAAGACGAACATGGACGAGTTCGCGATGGGCTCCTCCACCGAGCACTCCGCCTACGGTCCGACGCACAACCCGTGGGATCTCGACCGCATCCCCGGCGGTTCGGGCGGTGGCTCGGCTGCCGCCGTCGCCGCGTTCGAAGCGCCGATCGCCCTCGGCTCCGACACCGGCGGTTCGATCCGTCAGCCCGCGCACGTCACCGGCACCGTCGGACTCAAGCCCACGTACGGCGGCGTGAGCCGGTTCGGGGCGATCGCGCTCGCGTCGAGCCTCGATCAGGTGGGGCCGGTGTCGCGGACCGTCCTCGATTCCGCGCTTCTGCACGATGTCATCGGCGGGCACGATCCGCACGATTCGACGTCGCTCACCGACGCGTGGCCGTCGTTCGCGGAGGCGGCCCGCGAGGGCGCGCGCGGAGACGTGCTGAAGGGCCTGAAGGTCGGTGTGATCATCGAGCTCCCCGACAGCGGATTCCAGGCCGGGGTCTCGGCGTCGTTCCGCGCGTCGCTGGCGGCGATGGAGGCGCAGGGCGCGGAGATCGTCGAGATCAGCGCCCCGAACTTCGAGTACGGGGTTGCGGCGTACTACCTGATCCTCCCCGCCGAAGCCTCGAGCAACCTCGCCAAGTTCGACTCCGTGCGCTTCGGCCTGCGCGTCGACGTCCCCGGCGGCACGGTCGAGGACGTCATGGCGCGCTCACGCGACGTCGGGTTCGGCGACGAAGTCAAGCGGCGCATCATCCTCGGTACCTACGCGCTGTCGGCCGGCTACTACGACGCGTACTACGGCAGTGCGCAGAAGGTGCGCACCCTCATCCAGCGCGACTTCGACGCCGCTTTCGCGCGGGTCGACGTCATCGCCACGCCGTCGGCGCCCACGACCGCCTTCCGCCTCGGCGAGAAGCTCGACGATCCGCTGCAGATGTACCTCAACGACATCACCACGATTCCCGTGAACCTCGCGGGTGTCCCCGGTATCTCGATCCCGTCGGGACTCGCGGCCGAAGACGGTCTGCCCGTCGGCATCCAGTTCATCGCACCCGCGCGCGAGGATGCCCGGCTCTACCGTGTCGGCGCGGCACTGGAAGCACTGTTGGTCGACGAATGGGGAGGTCCGCTCCTGGACCGCGCCCCCCTGCTGGGAGGGGCCCGCTGATGGCCGTCAAGGAAGCGATCCTCGATTTCGACAAGGCGCTCGAGCTGTACGAGCCGGTGCTCGGCTTCGAAGTGCACGTCGAACTGAACACCGCGACGAAAATGTTCTCGGCGGCCGGCAATCCGGCCCACGCCGACAACCACGACGCGGCACCCAACACGCTCGTGGCCCCCGTCGACATGGGTCTGCCGGGCTCGCTGCCCGTGGTCAACGCGACAGCGGTGCGCTACTCGATCAGTCTGGGCCTCGCCCTCGGCTGCTCGATCGCGCCGTCGAGCCGGTTCGCGCGGAAGAACTACTTCTACCCCGACCTGGGCAAGAACTACCAGATCTCGCAGTTCGACGAACCCATCGCCTTCGAAGGCGCGGTGCAGATCGAGCTCTCCGACGGCACGACCATCGACGTGCCGATCGAACGCGCGCACATGGAGGAGGATGCCGGCAAGCTCACCCACGTGGGTGGCGCGACGGGCCGCATCCAGGGCGCGGAATACTCGCTCGTCGATTACAACCGCGCGGGCGTGCCTCTCGTCGAGATCGTCACGAAGCCCATCTACGGCACGGAGCACCGCGCGCCCGAGGTGGCGAAGGCCTACGTCGCGGCGATCCGCGACATCGTGCTGTCGCTCGGCATCTCCGAGGCGCGCATGGAGCGCGGCAACCTCCGCTGCGACGCGAACGTTTCGCTGCGTCCGCGCGGTCAGGAAAAGCTCGGGACGCGCACCGAGACCAAGAACGTCAACTCGATGCGCTCGGTCGAGCGCGCCGTGCGCTACGAGATCCAGCGGCAGGCGGCCATCCTCGCGGCGGGCGGCACCATCACACAGGAGACGCGACACTGGCACGAGGACACCGGGCGCACCTCACCCGGCCGTCCGAAGTCGGATGCCGACGACTACCGGTACTTCCCGGAGCCCGACCTGTTGCCCGTCGCGCCGTCGACCGAGCTGATTGAAGAATTGCGCGCGGCTCTGCCCGAGGCGCCGGCGCTTCGTCGTCGCCGACTGAAGAGCGACTGGGGCTTCACCGACCTCGAGTTCCAGGACGTCGCCAACGGCGGGCTCCTGGCCGAAGTCGAAGCGACCGTCGCCGCAGGCGCGTCACCGGCGGCCGCCCGCAAGTGGTGGACCGGTGAGGTCTCGCGCCTCGCGAACGCTCAGGGTGTCGAGGCGTCGAGTCTGGTGAGCCCCGAATCGATCGCCGCGCTGCAGAAGCTGGTCGATGCCGGCACGCTCAACGACAAGCTCGCCCGCCAGGTGCTCGAAGGAGTCATCGCGGGCGAGGGCACGCCGCAGGAGGTCATCGACGCGCGTGGGCTCGCCCTGGTCTCCGACGATGGTCCGCTCATCGCGGCCATCGACGAGGCGTTGGCTCTGCAGCCCGACGTGCTGGCGAAGATCCGCGACGGCAAGGTGCAAGCCGCCGGCGCGGTCATCGGCGCGGTCATGAAAGCCATGCGCGGGCAGGCCGACGCCGCCCGTGTCCGCGAACTCGTCCTCGAGCGCGCGGCGCAGTAGCGACCGCCCGGCGTGTCGGTGGCGCGCGGCAGAATGGATGCATGGGACGCGGCGATGGGTCAGGGCGCATCGTCTCCGGCGACGATGCAGACGACGCGGGTACCCGCATCCTGCACGTCGACATGGATGCGTTCTACCCGTCGGTAGAGGTGCTCGACGACCCGTCGCTCGCCGGTAAACCGCTGATCGTCGGCGGTGTCGAGGGGCGCGGTGTCGTCGCCAGCGCATCGTACGAAGCGCGCCGGTACGGGGTGCGCTCGGCGATGTCGGTGCAGGTCGCGTTACGACTGTGTCCGCACGCGATCGTCGTCGTGCCGCACTTCGAGCGGTACGCCGCGTTGTCGCGACAGGTGATGGACATCTTCCACGCGGTCACCCCGCTGGTGGAGCCGCTGTCCATCGACGAAGCGTTTCTGGACGTCGCCGGGGCGCGGCGGCTGTGGGGGAGCCCCGGACAGATCGCACGTGACCTGCGCACCCGTGTGCGTGCGGAGACCGGGCTCGTCTGCAGCATCGGCGTCGCCGCGACCAAGCACGTCGCGAAGATCGCCTCGACGCTGTCCAAACCCGATGGGCTGCTCATCGTCAGCGCGGCCGACACGGCGGCGTTCCTCGCCGCGCGTCCCGTCGGTGCACTGTGGGGCGTCGGGCCGAAAGCGGCGGAGGCGCTGCAGAACCGCGGCATCCACACGGTCGCCGACATCCTGGCGGCGCCGGCGTCCACCCTCGATCGCGCGCTCGGCAGCGCCACCGGCCAGCGGGTGCGCGCGCTCGCGCAGGGACACGACCCGCGTGCCGTGGAGATCGAGCGGGTCGAGAAGAGCATCGGCCATGAGGAGACCTTCCTCGAAGACGTCGCCGACCCGGCCGTGCTGCGCAGCGAACTGCGGCGCCTCGCCGACCGCGTCGCGGCGCGGCTGCGCACCGGCGGTTGGGAGGCGGGCACCATCGCCCTGAAGCTCCGGTACGCCGACTTCACAACGCTGACCCGCGCGGCGACGCCCGCCGAGCCGACAGACGTCGGCCAGCGCATCGGCGACGTCGCGATAGCGCTGATCGACCAGCTCGAGCTCGCGCAACCCGTGCGGTTGATCGGGGTACGAGCCGAGAAGCTGCGCCCGAGCGGAGGCGGGATGGTGCCGCTCTGGGACGACGACGCGGGCTGGAAGCGGATCGACGCGGCGCTCGACGGTGCGCGCGAGCGCTTCGGCGGTGGCGCCGTGACCAGAGCCAGCGTCATCGGGCCCCGTCGCGACGTCAACGCGTTGCCGACCAACCCGCGGTTGCCCCACCAGAGCGGCGAGTGAGGGCCGTGCGCCGCCGTCGACCTCGCAGTACGGTGGACGCATGCCCAATCTCGCACTCGAACTCGGCAAGCAGACCGCGTCCCTCGGCGTCAACAGCGTCTACGGACAGCAGCAGGACGTCGGCGGGGTGACGCTCGTCCCGGTGGCGCTGGCGGTCACGGGATTCGGCGCCGGTGAGGCAGCCGAGGGTAGTGGCGGCGGCGGAGGCGGGTATGCGATCCCGCTCGGCGCCTACATCCGCAAGGGCGATGACCTGCGTTTCGAACCCAATCTCGTCTCGCTCGCGGCGATCGCGATCCCGCTCGTGTGGGTCACCGGTCGCGCGCTCAGCCGCATCATCCGTGCCCTCAAGCGCTGACCCGCTCCTCGCCTCGGCTCTCGCCCGCGCGGCGGAGGACGTCGAGAAGGCGGTGGCCGCTGTCGGTGGCCGTGCACCGCGCATCGTGATCGACGGGCGTTCCGGGGCCGGGAAGACGGCGCTGGCGGCCGACCTCGTCGCACGCAGTGGGGGGAGCATCCAATCGGTGGCGCTCGATGATCTCTACCCCGGATGGGACGGCCTCGCCGCCGGTGTCGACGAGGCGCTCCGGCGGGTGATCGTTCCGCACGCCGCGGGGGTGCACGGCGTATGGCGGCGATGGGACTGGGGCCGCTCCGCGTGGGCCGAGGAGCACACCGTCGATCCGTCGCGGCCGCTCCTGGTGGAAGGCGCCGGCATCCTGACTCCGGCTGCGCGCCGCGCGGTCGATGTCGGCGTCTGGCTCGATGCGCCGGAAGCGTCGCGTCGGCACCGCGCTCTCACCCGCGACGGCGATCGGTATCGACCGTTCTGGGAGCGCTGGGCGGCGCAGGAAGAGCGGCACATCCTCGACCACGATCCGCGGTCGTTGGCGACGCACGTGGCCCTGCTGCCGTGAATCAGCCCTCGAGCGCTCGCACCAGCGCGTCGAGGCGGTAGCCGATCCAGTCGTACACGCCGAAGCGAGGATCGTCGTCGAGGTGATCGTCTTCGTCGTCGATGCCGAGGCGGGAAGCCAACACGAGGCGGAGCGCGCTGAGCGTGCGCAACCACGCGTGCGCCGTGTCCGCATCCAGGTCCAGGTCGATCTCTCCCGCCGCGCCGTCGATCTCGAGCCGCTCGCCGTCGTGCCGGAGCGTCCTGAGCACTGCGCGCGCGTCGGCAGCACGCCGATCGAGGAGGTCCGAGGCGGTGAGGCGGTGGAACTCCGCGGATGCGGCGTCGTCGTCCGGATACACCGCGGGCGTGAGGCGTTCGATGGCCGGGTCGGCGGGCGAGCGCTCGTCGATCACCTCGATGAACTCCTCCACGAGCGAGGCGAGGTGGGCAGCCTCGAGGCGGGAGATCTCGAACCGTGCGGGCATCGTCATGTGCCGGCCGCCCGGACGGTGGCCCACAGTCCGAAGTCGTGCATGGCCGCGGCATGCAGTTCCATCTGTTCGCGCGCACCTTCGGCGACCACCGCGTGCCCGTCGTGGTGGACGGCGAGCATGAGCCGTTCCGCCCGCTCGGGGGAGTGTCCGAAGTAGGTGCGGAAGACGTAGGCGACGTAGCTCATGAGGTTGACGGGATCGTTCCACACGACCGTCTGCCACGCGTCACTGCGCTGGTCGCCCGCGCGCAGATCTACGTCTTCGAGGGGGAACGCGGTGCTCATCACGCCCATCCCAGTTGGTGGAGCCGTTCGTCGTCGATGCCGTAGAAGTGCGCGATCTCGTGCACGAGGGTGGTGTGAACTTCGTCACGGAGCTCCGCCTCGTCATCGCATGCGTCAAGGTGCGGCTCCCGATACACGATGATGCGATCGGGCAGCTCTCCCATCCCGTAGCGGTCCCGCTCCGTGAGGGCCAGTCCGTCATAGAGTCCGAGAAGGTCGAGGCTGCCGTCCTCCGGTCGGTCCTCGATGACGAAGATCACGTTGTCGAGGCCGTCGACCATGTCGTCCGGCAGACGGTCGAGTTCGCCCGCGACCAGAGCCTCGAACGCCTCGGCATCCATCTCGATCATCGTCCGCTCCCGACGGGGGAGTACTTGGGGTGAGTAACGGGGCTCGAACCCGCGACATCGGCCACCACAAGGCCGCGCTCTACCAACTGAGCTATACCCACCATGTGCCCATCTCCGGGCAACCCTTCGATTGTATTACAGCTCGTGGGCGAACGACGACACGGCCTCGGCCGCCGCGAGCCGCGCCTCGTCGGAGGTCGGCCCCGGGGCGGCGACGAACACCGCCTGCCGGTAGTAGGCGAGCTCCCGGATCGATTCGCGGATGTCGGCGAGCGCTCGATGGCCACCGTCTTTCGCCGGCGCCTGGAAGTAGGCCCGCGGATACCAGCGGCGGGAGAGCTCTTTGATGCTCGACACGTCGACGTTGCGGTAGTGCAGCCAGCGGTCGACGCGCGGCATGTATTTCGCGAGGAACATGCGGTCGGTGCCGATCGTGTTGCCGCCGAGGGGAGCCTTGCCCTCCGGTACGAAGCGCTGGATGTACTCGAGCGCTTCGAATTCGGCCTCGGCCAGGCTCACGCCGTTCGGGATCTCGGCGAGCAGACCCGACGAGGCGTGCATGTCGGTGACGAAGTCGTTCATGTTGGCGAGGGCGGACGCATCGGGCTTGATCACGATCTGAAAGCCCGTATCGAGCTGATTGAGCTCGAAGTCGGTGACGACGATCGCGATCTCGACGAGCTCGTCGACCTCGAGATCGAGACCGGTCATCTCGCAGTCGATCCAGACGATCCGGTCGTTCTCCGCCGCGTTAGCCATGCAGTCATCCTAACGAGGGCGCCCGACACGCACGACGAGACGCCGGTCGCGCGAGCGATCACAACGTCCCCCCAGAGGGATTCGAACCCCCGACCTTGCGGGTAGAAACCGCTCGCTCTTCCGCTGAGCTATGGAGGGTGGCAGGGCGCATCTACCGTATCGCGACACGCAACGCACGTACGCACGCACCCGCCGTAGGCTGACAGTCCGGGTATCGCAGGGAGGCCGCCGCGTGAAAGAGTTCGCCGAGTTCTTGTTCGGTATCGCTGCGTCGCAACCGGCCGAGTACCGGCGGCTGTGCGCGCTGCGGCGCCGGGTGTACCGTCGCGTCGCGCCGCTTCGGGCCGAGGTGCACCGTTCGGCCGAGCCGGTGCGTTTCGGTACGTGGGGTGACGACGCGTTCCGGCCGATCGCGGCCGGCACCCGGTGGGGCGATGTGTTCGACTGCGCGTGGCTGCGCCTCACCGGCGACGTGCCCGCAGGAACCCGCGATCCGGTGATCCTACTCGGCATCCGCGGCGAGGGCCTCGTCTACGACGCGGCCGGAGAACCGCTCGATGCCATCAGCACCGTGTTCCAGCAGGCCGACCTCCCGCACTCCGGGGGTGTCTACCGTCCGGTGCGCGGAGTCGACACCAGCGGCGCGATCGAGCTCTACGCCGACGTCGCGCACAACGGATTCATCCTCTACGAAGTCGGCAAGGCGGTCTTCCACGGCGCCTGGATCGCCGAGCGCGACGACGAGGCGTTCGCGCTGTACTACGACTACCTGACCCTCGTGGTGCTGGCCGGATCGACCGACGACGCCGACCTCGCCGCGACGCTGCGCACCGCCCTTCGCCGTGCCTACGCGCGCTTCCGTGCAGACGACGTGGCGGGCGCGCGTGACGCTCTCGCGCCCGCCTTGGCAGCGCCCTCCGACAGCGACTTCACCTACACCGCGATCGGCCACGGCCACCTCGACATGGCGTGGCTCTGGCCGCTGCGCGAAACCCACCGCAAAGCCGCGCGCACGTATACGCGCCAGCTCAACAACATCGCCGACGACGACGTGTTCCGCTACGGCACCAGCCAGCCCCAGCAGCTGGCGTGGATGAAGCAGGAGCATCCGGCGATCTTCGCGCGCATCAAGGATGCCGTCGCCGCCGGCCGCATCGAGCTGCAGGGCGCGTTCTGGATCGAGCCCGACACGAACCTCCCGAGCGGCGAGTCGTTGATCCGTCAAGCCCTGTTCGGACGCCGTTTCTACGAGGAGGAGTTCGGGATCGCGCGGGAGGATCTGAAGGTCTGCTGGCTCCCCGACACCTTCGGCTACAACGGCAATCTGCCGCAGATCCTCCGCGGCACCGGCATGACCTGGTTCCAGACCATCAAACTCGCCTGGAACAAGGTGACCGACTTCCCGTATCGCACCTTCACCTGGGAGGGCATCGACGGGTCGAGCGTGCTCGTGCACATGCCGCCGGAAGGTGACTACAACAGCAGAGGTGCCGCGGACGGCCTGCTCAAAGGTCTGCGGCAATACCCCGAACGCGATCTGGGTTCGGCGCTTCTGGTCTTCGGCTCCGGCGACGGCGGCGGCGGGCCGGGCGAGATCCACCTGGAACTGCAGCGTCGGCAGCGATCGCTGCAGGGCCTCCCCAAGGTCGTCGCGGGTACGGCGGACGCCTTCTTCCGGGGGCTCGAGAAGCACGACATCGCGCACACGCACCGCGGCGAGCTGTACCTGGAAACCCACCAGGGCACCTACACCACCGCCGGAGCGACGAAGAAGCACAACCGCCGCAGCGAGCGGATGCTGCACGACGCCGAGGCGCTGGCGGCCATCGTCGGGCGACCCTCCCGCCCGACGCTCGACCCCCTGTGGCAGGACGTCCTCCTCAACCAGTTCCACGACATCATCCCGGGCTCGTCCATCGAGCGGGTCAACCGCGAGGCGGCGGAGAGCTACGCGCAGATCGAGGCGGCGCTCGAGGAGTTCACGACGTCGCTCGCGGCCGAGTTGCCGGCATCCGGCACGGCCCCCGCGGCCCTCAACCTCACTTCGTTTCCGCGCCGAGAGCACGTGCGGCTCGGCGAGGAGTGGCTTCTCGCGGACGTGGCGCCGTACGCGACCGCCGCGCTGCAGCCGGCACAGCCCGCGCATCAGCTCATCGCCGAGGGCGACGTGCTCGCCAACGACCGTCTCACGCTGCGTTTCGGAGCGTCCGGCGAGATCGTCTCGTGCGTCGACCCGCACGGCGGCGAGCACGCGGGGGCGGGCCTCAATCGACTCGTGCTGCACGACGATCCGTACGTGTTTCCGTTCAACGCGTGGGACATCGACCAGCGCTACGTGACGAAGGTGCCCCGCGTCCTCGAGCCCGTGCGGGTCGAATCGGTGATCGACGGGCCCATCGCCGTGCGGCGCACGCGTTATCGCGGTCCGCGCGTCGAGGTCGTGCAGACGGTGACGCTGGAGAGCGGTTCGGCGCTCGTCCGGTGTCACACGAAAGTGGAATGGCGCCAGAAGCACCACATGCTCCGGGCGGAATTCCGCCCGACCCACTACGGCGACACGGTGGTCTCCGAGATCCAGTTCGGCCACATCGGACGTCCGACCACCGAGAACACGGCGGTCGAGCGGGCGCAGTTCGAAATCTGCGCCCACAAATGGATCGCCGTCGGCGACGACGGTGCAGGATTCGCGTTGGTGAACGACAGCAAATACGGTCACCGCGCGAAGAACGGCCTGCTGAGCCTGAATCTGCTGCGCGCGCCCACCTTCCCCGACCCGACGGTCGACCGCGGCGCGCACGAATTCACCTACGGATTCCTCCCTCTGCCTGCGGGCGATCTCGCTCCGGCCGTCGCCGCCGGATACCGGATCAACAACCCGTTGCGGATCGTGCGCGGTGCGCAGCTGCCGAGCGTCGTGGCGACGTCGGATGCCGGGATCGTCGTCGAGACCCTCAAGCCCGCCGAAGACGGCGTCGGAACCATCGTGCGGCTCTACGAGAGCCTGGGGCGGGCGGCGACCACCGCGCTGACGACGACCATCGCCCATTCGGTCGCCGAAGAGACCGACATGCTGGAGGCCGGAGACACCCCTGTCGATCTCGCCGAGCTCGCCTTCACGCCCTTCCAGATCCGCACGCTGCGGTTGCGGCCGTGACGGCAGACATGCTGGCGGAGCGGTGCCTTCGGGCGTAGCGTCGTGATGAGGACGAGAGGAGCCACATCATGAGCACATCGAGCCTCTGGGTCGCCTACGGCAGCGAGGGCAGCGTCGTCGGGAGCATCCGCAAGAGCGGCGACGAGTACATCGTCACGATGGCCGGTGCCGAAGCCGCGCTCGGGGCGTATCCGTCGATGGACATCGCCAAGAACGCGCTCCACGGTCATCTCCCCGCGGGCGCGGAGTGGCCGCAGTTCCGCGAGCACTGAGTCAGGCGGGCTGGACCGCGCTTTCGCGGGCGCGGCGTCGGCGCCGGTCGAAGGGCGGCAGCGTCAGGTGCACCAGCGGTCCGATGCATGCCGCGAAGATGACCGTGCCGAGGCCGACCGTGCCACCCAGCAGCCATCCGACGAGGAGGACGCTCGCCTCCACTCCCAAGCGGCTCGACCAGATGGGCCACCCGAAGCGCGAGTTGAGCCCGGTCATCAGACCGTCGCGCGGACCGGGGCCGAAATCGGCGCCGATGTACAGGCCGGAAGCCACCGCGAGCAGCAGCATGCCGCCGACGAAGATCAGCAGGTCCCAGAAGAAGCCGTCGACGTGGGGAACGAGCGCGATCGTCGCCTGCATGCTCGTGCCGACCAGCAGGATATTGGCGATCGTGCCCAGGCCCGGCTTCTGGCGCAGGGGGATCCAGAGCAGCAGAACCAGGAAGCCGACGATGTTGGCGATCCAGCCGATGCCGATCCCGGTCTGCAGCGACAGCCCTTGCGCGAAGACGGTCCACGGGTCGAGGCCGATGCCGGCCTGCACCATGATGCCGCAGCCGGCTCCGAAGAGTACGAGGCCGACGAAGAGTTGGACGAGTCGAAGAGCCATGCACACATCCAATCGCAAGATTGGACTGTTCGCACCAGTCCAATCACGATAATCTGGATGCATGGACTCCCGGATGACCGCACGCGCCCTGGCGGTGGCACTCGGTGGTTGGCGCACACGCGAGCCCGCCTACGAAGCGCTGGCGGACGGCATCCGGCTGCTGTGCCTGGACAACCGCCTGGCTCCGCGCACGGCGCTGCCCGCGGAGCGCGAGCTCGCCGCAGCGCTGCGCCTCAGCCGCACCACGGTCGCCACCGCGTACCGCAGTCTGCGCGATACCGGGCACATCGAGAGCGTGCGGGGATCGGGCAGCGTGACGCTGCCGCTCGGGCGTCGTGAGATCGGGCGGATCGCCGTCGGTGGCGAGGGGATCGATCTGCAGCAGGCGAGTCCGGCGGCGTGGCCGGGCCTTGCCGGCGTCTTCAGCGAGACGGCGCAGGATGCCGCCTCGCTGGTCGCGCGGTCAGGGTACGACGTGCTCGGATCGCAGGAGCTACGCGCACAGGTGGCCGAGCGGTACACGCGCCGAGGAATTGCCACCACCGTCGATCAGGTCATGATCACCACGGGCGCTCAGGCAGCCATCCACCTTCTCGCCGGCGTGCTGCTGCGTCGCGGCGATCGCGCCGCCATCGAGACACCGACCTACCCCCACGCGGCCGAAGCGCTCCGCGAAGCGGGCGCGCGCCTCGTGGGCATTCCCGTGACCGCAGCCGACGGATGGGATCTCGACCGCGCAGAGCAGGCGTTCGCGCGCACGTCGCCGGTGCTGGCGTACCTCATGCCGACCTTCCAGAACCCGACCGGGCGCAGCATGACCATCACCGAACAGCAGGCGATCGCCGCCGCCGCGATGCGCGCCGGCGCCACGCTGGTGATCGACGAGACGACGGCCGAGCTCGCGATCGATCCGCAGCCCGTGGGGGCGGCGTTCGCCGATGGGGACAGCGCGGTGGTACGCATCGGCTCGCTCGGGAAGACCGTGTGGGGCGGGCTGCGGGTCGGATGGGTGCGCGCCGATCCCGAGCTCATCCGCCGACTCGTCGCCGCGCGGCCGCGCCGCGACCTCGGCACCCCCGAGTTCGAGCAGGCCGTGGCGGCGCGGTTGATGCCGCGGATGCCGGACATCCTCGCTCAGCGTTCGGCGCTGCTGCGGGAGGGGCGCGATGCCGTGGTCGGCGCGCTGCGCGATGAGCTGCCGGTGTGGCGCGTACCGCACGTCGGCGGGGGCGTGGCGCTGTGGGTGGAACTCGATGCGCCGCTGAGCTCGGGTCTCGTCCTGGCGGCACGCGCCCACGGTCTGTACCTCTCGGCGGGGTCGCGCTTCGCCGTCGACGGCGGGCACGATCGCCACCTGCGCATCCCGTTCACCGCGCCCGCCGACGACCTCCGTCGCGCCGTCGGGGTGCTCGCGCGCGTCTGGCCGACGGTGCGGGCCGCGGCTCCGGTGTCGGGCGGCGATCTCTTCGATGCGGTGATCTGACTCACCGGAGCAGTCTCAGGCAGTCGAGGGCGTCGGCCGCTCGCCAGAATTCGCCCACGTCATGGAAGCGCCCTGTCGCGGCGCGATATCGCCGCGCGCGGTAGCGCCGCGCGGTGCCATCGCCGTTGCCATCGGCGGTCGCGTCGAGCTGGCCGAGCGCGCGTCCGGAGCTGTCGAGCACGCGCCAGCGCTGCGGGCCGATCGCGACGAGCCGCACGCCGGTCGCCGTGGGCGCGGCCTCGGAAGCGATGAGTGTCATGTCGTCTCCCTTCGTCGGCCTGCGCCACCAACGTTACGGACGGCCACCGACACGCTGGCCGAGGGCGCTTCCTCCACAGCGCCGGATCTCACCGACTTGTCCACAAACCGGCCCTCTCGCGACCCGGGAGCGCGGCGTACGCCGCATCCTGAGTGTGCTCCGGCGCTCGGAGCAGGGCACGCGGGCGCCGGAGCAGTCCGAGGATCGTCCTCGGCGTTGGAGAGAGGATTCGTCATGCCCGAGCACATCACCGTCGTCGGCAACATCGCCAACACTCCGGAGCCCGGCACGTTGCCCAACGGCGACCCCATCGCCCGCTTCCGCGTCGCGTCAACGACGCAGCATCGACAGGCGGACGGCACGTGGGTCGACGCGCACACCAGCTGGTACCGGGTGACCGCCTACCGACGGCTCGCCGAGCACACCCTGGCCTCGCTCGGCAGAGGGCAGCGCGTGATCGTCACGGGACGCTTCCGCCTGCGGGCATGGGAGGCGAACGGCAAACGAGGCACCGACGCCGAGATCGACGCGGACGCGCTCGGGCCCGATCTGCTCTTCGGCACGACGACGTACCGCCGCGACGATCGAGGCCGCACCGCCGCGCCCGAGCCGGCCGAAGCGCAGGAATCGTGGGCGGAGGAGGAAGCGCCCGCCGACCCTGTGGGCGGAGTGCGCGGCGCGGACGGAGACAGCGCACCGGCCCTGGTGGGCGCTCCCGTGTGGGACACGCGACCGCTCGGCGCTCCCGCCGACGAGACGCCGTTCTGACGCGGCTCGCTCGGGAGCAGTGCGCGCGGCGCCCTAGACTTCTGGGGTGTCCCGCACCCCGTCTCGGCGTCCCCGCACGGTCGCCGTCGTCGTCGCGGCGACGATCTGCGCGGGTGGGGTGTTCGCGGGGTGCGCGCCGACTCCCGGCCCCACGCCGTCGGCGTCAACCCCGGCATCGACGGGCAGCGGCGCTGCGACGGCGACGCCCGCTCCCGCTCTGGTGCCCGACGGATCTGCCGCCGACAACCTCGACCTCTTCGCCGCAGTGGTGCGGGGCGTCTGGAGCACCGAACGCCGGGCCGAGGGGCGCGCGTACATCGACGCCCTCGTGGCCGCCGGCTTTCCCAAGGCCGACATGGAGGTCACGCGCGACCGCACGACGGTCGACAATCCCGCCGACGCCATCCAGTTCTCGGTGCGCTGGGCGGGGGAGTGCCTCGTCGGTCAGGTCGGCCCGTCGACGCCGGAGCCGACGGCTCTCGTGTTGCCGGAGGTGCCCGGTGGCACGTGTCTGGTCGGCATGACGCGCCCCATCGACTGGTGAGGCGCGAACCCGCACCCACGTAGACTGGGGCCGTTATGGCCGAATACATCTACTCCATGGTCCGTGCCCGCAAAGCTGTGGGCGAGAAGCTGATCCTCGACGACGTCACGATGTCGTTCCTGCCCGGCGCCAAGATCGGTATGGTCGGCCCGAACGGTGCGGGAAAGTCGACGATCCTCAAGATCATGGCGGGGCTCGACAACCCCTCCAACGGCGAAGCCAAGCTCTCGCCCGGCTTCACCGTCGGCATCCTCATGCAGGAGCCCGAACTCGACGACACCAAGACGGTTCTGGAGAACATCCAGGAAGGCGTCGCGATCAAGCCCAAGCTCGATCGCTTCAACGAGATCTCCGCGCTGATGGCCGATCCGGATGCCGACTTCGACGCCCTGCTGGCCGAGATGGGCACGCTCCAGGAGGAGATCGACGCAGCGGACGGCTGGGATCTCGACTCCCAGCTGCACCAGGCGATGGAAGCGCTGCGTACGCCGCCGGCCGATGCCTCCGTCGCACCGCTCTCCGGCGGTGAGCGTCGCCGCGTCGCGCTGGCGAAACTGCTGCTGCAGAAGCCCGACCTGCTCCTGCTCGACGAGCCGACCAACCACCTCGACGCGGAGAGCGTCCTCTGGCTCGAGCAGCACCTGCAGGCCTACAAGGGTGCGGTGATCGCGATCACCCACGACCGCTACTTCCTCGACAACGTTGCGGAGTGGATCGCCGAGGTCGACCGCGGACGCCTCATCGGCTACGAAGGCAACTACTCGACGTACCTCGAGAAGAAGGCCGAGCGCCTCGACATCCAGGGCAAGCGCGACGCGAAGCTCGCGAAGCGCCTGAAGGATGAACTCGAATGGGTGCGCTCCAGCGCCAAGGGTCGGCAGACGAAGTCGAAGGCGCGTCTGGCGCGCTACGAAGAGATGGCGACCGAGGCGGAGAGCAAGCGCAAACTCGACTTCGAAGAGATCCAGATCCCCGCCGGGCCCCGGCTCGGCAGCGTCGTGATCGACGCCAAGAAGCTTCACAAGGCGTTCGGCGACCGCGTACTCATCGACGACCTGAGCTTTAGCCTGCCGCCGAACGGCATCGTCGGCGTGATCGGTCCGAACGGCGTGGGAAAGACGACCCTCTTCAAGACGATCGTCGGTCTCGAGCCGCTGGACGGGGGCGACCTGAAGATCGGCGAGACGGTGAAGATCAGCTACGTCGATCAGTCGCGCGGCAACATCGACCCCGAGAAGACGTTGTGGGAGGTCGTCTCCGACGGACTCGACATCATCACGGTCGGCAAGACCGAGATCCCCTCGCGCGCCTACGTGTCGAAGTTCGGGTTCAAGGGCCCCGATCAGCAGAAGAAGGCCGGCGTCCTCTCCGGTGGTGAGCGCAACCGCTTGAACCTCGCGCTGACACTGAAAGAGGGCGGCAACCTTCTCCTCCTCGACGAGCCGACCAACGACCTCGACGTCGAGACCCTCGGCTCGCTCGAGAACGCACTGCTGGAATTCCCCGGATGCGCCGTCGTCATCACCCACGACCGATGGTTCCTCGACCGCATCGCGACCCACATCCTCGCCTACGAAGGCACGGAGGAGAACCCGTCGAAGTGGTACTGGTTCGAGGGGAACTTCGAGTCGTACGAGGCGAACAAGGTCGAGCGCCTGGGTGCGGATGCCGCCAACCCGGCGAAATCGACCTACCGCAAGCTCACGCGTGACTGAGATGCGACTGCACGTTCCCATCCACCTGCGTTGGGGCGACTTGGACGCGTTCAACCACGTGAACAACGCGACCATGCTGAAGCTGCTCGAAGAGGCGCGCGTGCGCGTGTTCTGGTCGCCGATCGTCGGCGAAGACGCTCCCGCCACCGCGGTCGTGGATGCGGGCGTCGACGCGGGCGAGCTCACCCTGATCGCGCGCCAGGAGATCGAGTACCTCGCTCCGGTGCCGTACCGGCGCGAGCCGCTCGATGTGCAGATGTGGTTCGGCAAGCTCGGCGGCTCGAGCGTCGAAGTCTGCTACGAGGTGTACAGCCCGAGATCCGACGACGCGCAGACGCTGTACGCCAAGGCGTCGTCGTCGGTCGTGCTGGTCAACGCGACCACATTCCGTCCGGTGCGGCTCAGCGAACGCATGCGGGCGGCCTGGGAGCCGTATCTGGGCGATCCGGTCGTCTTCACACGTCGCTGACGCCGCTCACGGCACGCGAATCATGATCTCCTGCGCGACGGAGGCGACGAGTTCGCCCGAGCGGGTGAAGATCTTGCCCGTCGCCAGACCTCGCCCGGCGCGCGCGCTCGGCGATTCCTGTGCGTAGAGCAGCCACTCATCGGTGCGAGCGGGACGGTGCCACCACATCGCGTGGTCGAGGCTCGCGACCTTGAGCCCGGGCCGCGACCAGGCGACGCCGTGTGCGCGCAGCACGGGCTCCTGGATCGTGAGGTCGCTCATGTACGCGAGCACGGCGCGGTGCACCGCAGGATCGTCGCCGATGGGCCGCCGTACCCGCATCCAGACGTTCTGCGTCGTGCTGGCGCCCTCGGGCGCGCTGTCGTAGATGCCGCCATCGGCATGCACCACGTCGATGGGGCTCGCCGCCAGCAGTCGCTGCGACAACGGGTGCAGCGCGGGAGCGGAGGCCGCGAGCGACTCGGGGTCGGCGACACCCTTCGGCATGGAGCTCTGGTGGTCGAGGCCCGGATCCTCCCGCTCGAAGGACGAGATCATCGAGAAGATCGGCACGCCGTTCTGGAACGCCTGCGTGCGGCGGGTCGAGAACGAGCGTCCGTCGTGGATGCGATCGACCGACAGCGTGAGGCCGCGCGTCGCGTCGCCGGGCCGCAGAAAGTAGCCGTGCATCGAGTGCGGCACACGGTCGTCGTCGGTGGTGCGATCCGCCGCGATGATGGCCTGCGCGAGCACCTGCCCGCCGAAGATGCGACCGGTGGGCATGGCATGCGATCCGCCGGTGAAGATGTCTTCGGTCGTGCGCGCGTCGCCGGAGGCGAGGTCCAGGACATCCAGCATCATCGTGACCGGATCGGTCTGCTCGGCCACGTCTGCTCCCGTCCGGTGCCACCGGCCCGGTGGCTGTTCCCTCGGTAGTCTAGGTCGGATGTCCTCCCGCCTCCTCTTCCCCGACCCGCTGACCGCCGCCGACGCCCTGACCTTCGCGCAGCGCGCTGCGCGGCTCGGCGACGGGTCCGTGCGCTTGCGGGCGGCGGGCGGCACGCTCGCGCTCACCTCCGCGCCGCTGGCGCCGCAGACCCTCCTCGATGCAACGCCCACTGTGCTGGGCATGCGCCTGCTGCGCGTCGACCCCGAGCTCGAGTGCGATCTCGTGGTCGCCGCGTCGTCGCTGCAGGTGGCTGCGGACGACTCGTCGTCGATATCGCTGCCGGAGACGGCCCTGTCGGCCCCGTGGGCGGGTGTCGCGCCGCCGCGCGGGGGCTGGGAGGCCGCGCCCGGCATCTCCGCCGCCACGCTCGCCGCGCGCGCGCAATGGGGCATCGCCGCCGTGGCGGAATCCGTGCCGACGGCAGCGGGCGAGGACGTCGTCCGCGCCATCCGCGCGGACATCTGGGGGCGCGGCGACGAGGAACTGGCCGGCCTCCCGCTGGGGGTGGCTTTCGCCGCGTTCGCTCTGGGTTTCATCGGCGGCGAAGAGGCGGCGGCGGTCCGTCGGAGCGGACCGTGGACGCGCCTCACCCTGGTGCGCGGTCACGTGCTGACGCGGTCGACCATGCGCTCGGGACTCACCGGAGTGCGTGCGACGGGTCCGGCGGCCTGATTCAGACGGCCGCAGCAGCCGCGCGGCCGGCCTCGCGCCCGGAGAACAGGCATCCGCCCAGGAACGTGCCCTCCAGCGCGCGATAGCCGTGCACGCCGCCGCCACCGAAACCCGCCGCTTCACCGGCGGCGTAGAGGCCGGGCACGGCCTCGCCGTCGGCGCCGAGAGCCCGGCCGGCGAGGTCGGTCTCGATGCCGCCGAGCGACTTGCGCGTGAGCACGTGGAGTTTCACGGCGACGAGCGGCCCCGCCTTCTCGTCGAGGATGCGGTGCGGAGCGGCTGTGCGCACGAGCCGGTCGCCGCGATAGGCGCGGGCGGAGCGCAGCATCGCGACCTGGGCGTCTTTCGTGAAATCGTTGTCCATCTCCCGATCGCGTGCCTCGACCTCTCGGCGCACTCGTGCACCGTCGAGCGCGTCGCCTCCGGGGAGCGCCTGCATGCCCTCGATCAGCGCGTCGAGGCTGTCACGTACGACGAAGTCGGCGCCGTGATCGAGGAACGCCTGCACCGGTGCGGCTGCACCCTTGCCCAGTCGCGACTTCACCAGCAGCGGTACGTCCTTGCCGGTGAGGTCGGGATTCTGCTCGCTTCCGGAGAGCGTGAACTCCTTCTCGACGATCGCGCGCGACAGCACGAACCAGGAGTGGTCGTGACCGGTCGTCCGCAGGTGCGCGAGCGTGCCGAGCGTGTCGAAACCGGGGAACAGCGGCACCGGAAGGCGCGCTCCGGTCGCGTCGAGCCAGACGGAGGAGGGACCCGGCAGGATGCGGATGCCGTGGTTCGGCCAGATGGGGTTGAAATTCTGGATGCCCTCGACGTAGTGCCACATGCGATCGCCGTTGATCAGGCGCGCGCCGGCCGCGTGCGCGACGGGCTGCATCGACCCGTCGACGAACGCCGGGACGCCGGAGAGCATGTGCGCCGGCGGTGCGCCGAGGCGGTCGGGCCACTGCGCGCGGACGAGATCGTGGTTGCCGCCGATCCCGCCGGAGGAGACGATCGTGGCACCCGCCGTGATCTGGAACCCTCCCACGACGTCGCGCGAGGTCGCCGCGCCGCGGACCGCGCCCGACGGTGCGAGCACGTCGCCGCCGGCGCCGGTGACGACGCCGTCGGTCACCGACAGAGCCGTGACCTTGTGGCGAGGGAGGATGCGCAGTCGCCCTTCGGCCTCCGCCTCTTCGATCGCGGCTTGGAAGGGCGCAACCACGCCCGGGCCGGTACCCCAGGTGATGTGGAAGCGCGGAACCGAATTGCCGGGACCGGTCGCCGTGTAGCCGCCGCGCTCCGCCCAGCCCACCACGGGGAAGAACCCGACGCCCTTCTGTCGCAGCCAGCTGCGCTTCTCGGTGTGCGCGAACTGCAGGTACGCCTCGGCCCATGCGCGCGGCCATCGGTCGTCGTCCCGGTCGAAGCCCGCCGTGGCGAACCAGTCCTGCCGAGCGAGGTCGTAGGAGTCGCGGATGCCCATCCGGCGCTGCTCGGGGGAGTCGACGAAGAACAGGCCGCCGAATGACCAGAACGCCTGACCGCCGAGGTTCGGCCGAGACTCCTGGTCGACGATGATCACGCTCTTGCCGGCGGCGGCTGCCTCGCCGGCGGCTACGAGGCCCGCCAATCCCCAGCCCACGACGAGGATGTCGGCGGCGTGCTGCGTGGTCATGGCGACTCCTTCGTCGGCGTCGGGCTGGTCGGCTCGGGATGGATCAGAAGCGGGGATGCGGCGGCGGGCCGCTCGGGGCCGATGCCGGTGGGCTCGAAGGTGTTCACCATGGCGAAGGCGGCCCGCTCGAGGTAGTCCCACAGGGTCGCCTCGTGCACCGGGGCGAGGTGCAGTTCGTCGACGGCCGCGCGCATGTGAGCCAGCCACCGGTCTCTCGCATCCGGGTTCACGTGGAAGGGGTTGTGGCGCATCCGAAGCCGCGGATGCCCACGCCGCTCGCTGTAGGTGGACGGGCCGCCCCAGTACTGCTCGAGGAAGAGCGTGAGACGCTCGGCCGCGGGGCCCAGGTCGTCTTCGGGGTACATGGGCTTCAGGACCTCGTCCTGAGCGACGCCGCGGTAGAACGCGTCGACCAGGCGCACGAACGTGTCGTGTCCGCCGACTTCGTCGTAGAAGCTCATCGGCGTCGCCTCGCTCATGACGTCTCCTCCGCGCCGTCGCCCCGGAGCGGGGCCCGCGAGGTGCCCTTGGGCTTCCACACTGGCTTCTCGTCTGCGACGACCGGGGTCGGACGGGTCTTGGGTGCGTTGGCACCCCGCACACGCTGGGCGCCCTCCAGGCCGCTGAGGGTGATCGAGTTGAGCTGGGGGAGGGTGAGCCCCAGGTCGTCGATCGCCGTCTTCAGACGCATCCGCAGTTCGCGGGCCACATCGTCCTTCGATCCGGCGCGAGTCTTCATGACGAGACGGATGACCAACGCGTCTCCCGACACCGACTCCAAACCCCACACTTCGGGGTTCTCGATGATGCGGGTGCGCCACTTCGGGTCTTTCGCCAGCTCCTTCGCGGCGCGGAGCATGGCCTTCTCGACCTCGCCGACGTCGGAGTCGGCCGCGACGGCGAGGTCGATGATGACGCGCGCCCAGCCCTGCGACATGTTGCCGATGCGGGTGATCTCGCCGTTTCGCACGTACCAGAGCGTGCCGTTGACGTCGCGGACGTGTGTGATGCGAACGCTGACGTATTCGACGATGCCCGTCGCCAGCCCGAGATCGACGACATCGCCGATGCCGACCTGGTCTTCGGCGACGATGAAGATGCCGTTGAGCACGTCTTTGACGATGTTCTGGGCGCCGAAGCCGAGACCTGCGCCGATCGCCGCGGACAGCAGCGCGAAGGAGCCGAGGATGCTCTGGTCGAGGACGTTGACGATCAGCAGCAGGGCGATGATCGCGAGGGCGATGTTGACGAAGTTCTGCAGAATCGTGCCGAGGGTGCGGGTGCGTTGCACGACGCGCACCTGCGCGAGGGGCGACGCATCGATCGCTCGGGTGTCGTCGACGTTCGCATTCGACTTCGCGCCCGCCACGATGCGCCGGACGATGCGGCGGATCGCGAAGCGTAGTAGCCACGAGAGCACCACGGCGCCGATCACGATCCCGACGATCGCGAGCAGTTTGCCGCCGACGTCCATGCCGATGCGCAACCACCACCCCCACGACCATTCGGGGGGAGCAGCGGCGTCGATCGGCACGAGGTTCATCGGGTCGATCCTAACGAGGACGGGCTATGGATCGCCCGACTCTCACGCGTCGCGCGTGCGCAGCAGGACCCACCCGATCGTCAGGGTGGCGATCGGCCAGGCGACCAGGGAGATGACCGATGCCGTCAGGTCGGCCGGGTCGGGTGACACGAGCGTCGCTGCGGCACCCGCGGGCAGATGCTGGCCGAGGTCGACGACCCACTGCCACGCCTCGCCTCCGAGGGTGAACAGGCTCAGGATGATGGGCGCGACGAACAGCAGTCCTACCGTCGTGGCGATCGCCCCGGCGCCGTTCCGGATGATGAAGCCCCACCCGAGGCCCATGAGACCCACCGCCACCATGCCGAGCACACCGAAGGCCAGGGGGACGGTGGACGTGTCCGAGTCGCTCCAGTCGAACCCGCCGTCGCCGAGAATGGGCGCCGTGACGACGACGGCGAGCAGCGTGCTCACCACGACCGTGACGATGAGGAACGCCGCCACGGCGGCGGCCTTGGCCAGCAGCACGCGTCCTCGGCGCGGCTCGGCGCCGAGGGTCGAGCGGATCATCCCGGTCGAATACTCGCCCGTGATCGCCATGGCGCCGAAGATCCCTGCCACGAGCATCGTGAACTGCATGGGCGCGGTGATGACCGTCACCGGTGGCACGACGACGGGCGCCCCGTTCGGGCCCTCGCCGAGGCTGGTCGACGCGGTGGCGATCAGGAGGGCGATCCCGACGGACAGCACCACAGTGATCGCGAGCGACCACCAGGTCGAGCGCAGGGTCGTGAACTTGACGACCTCACTGCGGAAGACGCGGAAGAACGACAGGCGCGCGAAGGGCGGCACGGCGGGGCGTAAGCGGGCACCGGCGCGGGTGGGAGCGGGTGCGGTGGTCATCGGGCATCCTTCGTCTGGTACTCCACGGAACCCTCGGTGAGGGCGAGATAGGCCTCTTCGAGCGAGCCGGTGCGGGGAGTGAGCTCGTGCAGGGGGATGCCGCGGGCGGCGGCGGCGTCGCCGACGGCCCGGGCGTCGAGGCCGCTGATCTCGACCACCCCCGGCGCGAGGGGAGTGATCTCCACACCCGGCGCGCTCACGGCGGCAGCCAGCTCGTCGATTCGGGGACTGCTGACCCGCACCGCGGCGCGCGTCCACGCGCTCACGAGATCCTGCAGCGGAGCATCGGCGAGCACGCGGCCGCGTCCGAGGACGATCACGTGATCGGCCGTGAGTGCCATCTCGCTCATGAGATGGCTCGACAGCAGCACAGTGCGCCCCTCGGCCGCGAGTGCGCGCACGAAGTGCCGCACCCAGAGCACGCCCTCCGGGTCGAGCCCGTTCACCGGTTCGTCGAGGATGAGGGTGCGTGGATCGCCGAGGAGAGCCGCGGCGATGCCGAGCCGCTGACCCATGCCGAGCGAGAACTTCCCGGCTCGCCGGCCGGCGACGGACGCGATGCCGGTGAGCTCGATGACCTGGTCGACGCGTGCGCGGGGGATCCCGTGGGTCGCCGCCATGGCCCGCAGGTGACCGCGCGCGCTGCGTCCGCTGTGCACGGCCTTCGCGTCGAGCAGCACACCCACCTCGGTGAGAGGGGAGCGGAGGCTGCGATACGGGCGGCCGTCGACGGTGACACGGCCCGAAGTGGGGGCGTCGAGCCCCACGATCATGCGCATCGTGGTTGACTTGCCGGCGCCGTTGGGGCCGAGGAATCCGGTGACCTTCCCGGGCTGCACGGCGAACGACACGTCTGAGACGGCCGTCTTGTCGCCGAAGCGTTTGGTGAGGTTTTCCGCAACGATCATGACGTCGACGTTACGGGGCCGACCGCTGCGAGCGCATCCGACGTGAGTCGTACAGACGACTCGTCCGCCTCCCCCGCGTGGGGGAGGCGGACGAAGAGGCGATGGTTACTGCGCGTCGCGGTCTTGCACGGCGAGGGCACGCTCGACGCCGGCGAGGTTCTCGCTAACCAGACGGCGCAGCGCCGGCGGTGCGTCGGTGTGAGCGTCGAGCCACGCGCGCGTGGCGTCGCGGAGGGCGGTGTTCGCGAGCGGGGCCGGGTAGAGACCGACGATGAGGTAGTTCGCGATCTGGTAGGTCCGCGATTCCCAGATGGGCAGCAGCATGTCGAAGTACGGTTCGACGAACGCCGCGAGCGGCTCGACGCCGGCGGGGTGCGTGAGTCCCAACGCCGCCGAACGGATGACCGTGTTCGGCAGACCGTCGCTTTCCACCAGCGACGCCCACGCGATGCGCTTGGCCTCCACGGACGGAAGGGCCGCCTTCGCCTGCGCGGCGAACTCGCCGCCCTTGGCCGTGTTGTCCGCGGCGAGCGCCGTGTCGATGTCGGCCGCGGTCACGAGCCCGCCGGCGGCCAGCGACACCAGCAGCGCCCACGACAGGTCGGGGTCGATCTCGAGCCCTTCGAGCGCCGTGGCGCCGCTGCGGAGCGAGTTCACTCTCTCCCATTGCGCCGGGGTGGATGCCGCCGACGCGAACGCGGTGACGAACTGCAGCTGGCTGTCGCTGCCCGACTCGGCTTCCTGCGCGAGCGCCCAGAGGGCGTCGGCGACCTTCTCGCGGGTCGCGGCGCGCTTCTCCGGCACGACGTAGGAGTTCGCGGCGAGCTGCAGCTGGCCGAGGGTCGTGCGCACCGTCGTCGACTCGGTCTCGGCGCCGATGTTTCGAAGGACCAGGTCGACGTAGTCGGATGCCGAGGACTCGGCATCCCGCGTCTGATCCCAGGCCGCGCCCCACACGAGCGAGCGTGCGAGCGGGTCGGTGATCTTGCCGAGGTGCGCGATCGCCGTCTGCAGCGAGCGCTCGTCGAGGCGGATCTTCGCGTAGGCGAGGTCTTCGTCGTTGAGCAGCACCAGGTCGGGCTGCGTCAGGCCGACGAGCGCCGGTACCTCGGTCAGGTCACCGTCGACGTCGATCTCGACGTGATGGGTGCGCACGAGCGCGGCGCCCTCGAGCGTGTAGAAGCCGACACCGAGGCGGTGCGGACGGATCGTCGGGTAGTCGGCGGGCGCCGTCTGCACGATCGCGAAACGCGTGATCGTGCCCGTGGCATCGGTCTTGATCTCCGGTGCCAGGGTGTTGACCCCGGCCGTCTCGAGCCACTTCTTCGACCAGGTGGTGAGTTCGCGGCCGCTGGTGGCCTCGAGCTCGACGAGCAGGTCGCTGAGTTCGGTGTTGCCCCAGGCGTGCTTCTGGAAGTACGCCGACACGCCGGCGAAGAACGCCTCGATGCCCACCCAGGCGGCGAGCTGCTTGAGCACCGACCCGCCCTTGGCGTAGGTGATGCCGTCGAAGTTCACCTGCACGTCTTCGAGGTCGTTGATCGTCGCCACGACGGGGTGCGTCGACGGCAGCTGATCCTGGCGGTAGGCCCAGGTCTTCTCCATCGCGTTGAACGTCGTCCATGCCTCGGTCCACTCGGTGGCCTCGGCGGTGGCGATGGTGGATGCCCACTCGGCGAACGACTCGTTCAGCCACAGGTCGTTCCACCAGACCATCGTGACGAGGTCGCCGAACCACATGTGGGCGAGCTCGTGGAGGATCGTGACGACGCGCCGTTCCTTGACGGCGTCCGTCACCTTCGAGCGGAAGACGTACGTCTCGGTGAAGGTGACCGCGCCGGCGTTCTCCATCGCGCCGGCGTTGAACTCCGGCACGAAGAGCTGATCGTACTTGGCGAACGGATACGGGACGCCGAACTTCTCCTCGTAGTACGCGAAGCCCTCGCGCGTCTTATCGAAGATGTAATCGGCGTCGAGGTGCTGCCAGAGGCTCTTGCGGCCGTAGACGCCGAGGGGGATGACCCGCCCGGACGCGCTCGTGAGCTCCGAGAAGGTCTCCTCGTAGGGGCCGGCCACGATCGCGGTGACGTAGGACGAGATCGTCGGGGTCGGCTCGAACGTCCACGTGCCGCGGTCGCCGTCGAGCGCCGGGGTCGGCGTCGGGGAGTTCGAGATGACCTTCCACGCGGCGGGAGCCGTGACGGTGAACTGGAACGTCGCCTTGAGGTCGGGCTGCTCGAACACGGCGAAGACGCGGCGCGAGTCGGGCACCTCGAACTGCGAGTAGAGGTAGACCTCGCCGTCGACCGGGTCGACGAAGCGGTGCAGGCCTTCACCGGTGTTCGTGTACAGGCCGTCGGCTTCGACGATCAGTTCGTTCTGGGCGGCGAGCGAGTCGAGCGCGATGCGCGAATCGGCGAACGCCGACGCGGCATCGATCGTGCGGCCGTTCAGCGTGATCTCGTGCACGTCGCGCGCGATCAGATCGACGAACGTCGACGCGCCTTCGGTGGCGGCGAAGCGCAGCACCGTGCGCGTACGGAACACCTCCGCACCGGTCGTGAGGTCGAGCGCGATCTCGTACGAGATCCCCGAGGGATCGATGATCGCGCGACGCTCCCGCGCTTCGCTGCGGGTGAGGTTCTCTCCAGGCACTGCGATACTCCCATGGGGTGAGGGTGTGCTGCCGCGGACGGGCGCTGCTGGCGCCGACGGCAACCGCACCAGCCTACGGCTTCGTAGGATGGAGGGCATGCGCATCCACATCGCGACGGACCACGCGGGGCTGGAGTTCTCCACCCAGCTGCAGCATCACCTGGCCGAGCACGGACACGAGGTCACCGACCACGGCCCGATCGACTACGACCCGCTCGATGACTATCCCGCGTTCTGCATCCGCGCGGCGCAGGCCGTCGTCCGCGATCAGGATGCCGGCATCCCCGCGCTCGGCGTGGTCTTCGGCGGCTCCGGCAACGGTGAACAGATCGCGGCGAACAAGGTGCAGGGCATCCGCGCGGCGCTCGTCTGGAGCATCGCCACGGCGGAGCTCGCGCGCGAGCACAACGATGCCAACGTGATCGCGATCGGCGCGCGTCAGCACACGGTGGAAGAGGCGATCGGGTTCATCGACCGTTTCATCGCCACGCCGTTCTCCGGTGAAGAGCGCCACGCGCGTCGCATTGCGCAGCTCGCGGCTTTCGAGACCGACGGCGCACTGGCCCCCGACCCGCGGGCCGAGTAATGCCCGAAGGGCATTCCGTCCATCGCATCGCGCGTCAGTTCGAGCGCAACCTGGTCGGGAAGTCGGTGTCGGCGTCGAGCCCGCAGGGTCGGTTCGCGGGCGGCGCTGCCCTCCTCGACGGGCGACGGGCGAGTCTCGTGCGCGCGGTCGGCAAGCAGATGTTCCTCGAGTTCGACGACGACATCTGGCTGCGCGTGCACCTGGGGATGTACGGCGCGTGGGACTTCGCGGGCGAGATCCTCGTCGATCCCACGATCGCCTCGGCGAACGGCCGGATGGGGCAGACCAACCAACGCGGCGCGATTCTGGATGCGGCGGGGGAGAACTCGCTGAGCTCCATCGGCGCTCCGCGCCGCACCCGCGGCAGCGTGCGCATGAGCGAGCAGACCCGTGGTCTCGCGGCTGCGCCCGACGAATGGCCACCTCCGGTCGTCGGCCAGGTGCGCCTGCGACTGTTGACCGATGTCACGTGTGCCGACCTGCGCGGACCGACCGCGTGCGAGATCCAGACGCCCGACCAGGTCGCCGCCACCATCGCCAAGCTCGGCCCCGATCCGCTGGTCGACGATGCGGATGCCGGCGAGCAGCGATTCGTGGACGTCGTGGGGCGCAAGCCCACGCCGATCGGACTGCTGCTGATGGATCAGAGCGTCGTCAGCGGCATCGGCAACGTCTATCGCGCCGAGCTCCTCTTCCGCGCGAACCTCAACCCGCACACGCCCGGCCGCGAGGTGGCGGAAGAGACCGTGCGCTCGATCTGGCGAGACTGGGTGCGCCTTCTCGCCATCGGGGTCGAGACCGGGCAGATGATGACCATGGACGATCTCGCGCCCGACGATTACCGCAAGGCCATGGCCCACCGCGACGATCGCCACTGGGTGTACCACCGCACGGGACTGCCGTGCCGCGTCTGCGGCACGGCGATCGTGCTGGAGGAAATGGCGGCGCGGAAGCTGTACTGGTGCCCGAGATGCCAGGCGTGAGGACGACATGAGACAGAATCCGAGTTTCGCGATGACCGACGTGGGCGAGCTCCGTCGCGTCATCGACCAGAACCCGTGGATGACGCTGGTCAGCGCCGGCGCCGACGGGCTCGTCGCCTCGCACTACGCCGTGCTGCTCGACGACGACCACGACGATCTCACGATCGTGGGGCACGTCGGCAGGCCCGACGATGCGATCCTGGGCCTCGCCGAGCGGGAGCTCCTCGTGGTCGTGCAAGGCCCGCACGGGTACATCTCGCCGGGGTGGTACGGCGAGGGGCCGAACGTACCGACCTGGAACTTCGTGTCCGTGCACCTTTCGGGCGTGCCCGAGATCCTGACGCCCGAGGAGAACCTCGTCGTGCTCGAGCGGCTCGTGCGTCGTTTCGAGCGGGCGCAGGCCGACCCGCGCTACCTCTGGGAGCTTCCCAACGACGACGACTTCGTGCGGGGGCTCGAACGCGGAACCGTGGGCTTCCGACTGACGCCGACGAAGGTCGTCGCCAAGCGCAAGCTCAGCCAGAATCGCCCCGACGAGGTCGTCGATGAGATCATCCTGCAGCTCGAACAGGGTGCGGGCGACTACGTCGATCCGCGTCTTCCCACCGAGATGCGTCGTGCGCACGACGCGATCCGCGCGGCGAGGACCACACGATGACCCTCGCACGCGGCGACGGTGTGGACGTCATCGTCGACGCCCGTCTGAGTGGATCGTCACGCCTGGACCCGTTCGGCGACGAACCGGTCGACCTGCACCTGCGCGGGGGAGTGATCGCCGACATCGCTCCCGCACGCGCGCTCCCACGCCGCGGCGCGGTGCTCGACGCCGCCGGTGGCTGGGTGGTGCCGGGGCTCTGGGATCACCACGTCCACACCGTCCAGTGGGCGCTGGTCGCGCAGCGGCAAGACCTCTCCTCGGCGCGGTCGGCTGCGGAGGCGGCCGCGATCATGGCATCCGCGCCCGTCCTCGACGGTTCGCGGCGCATCGGCACCGGATTCCGTGACGCGCTCTGGCCGGACGCGATGACCCTCGCGACGCTCGACGCCGCCACCGGCGACGTGGCGACCTACCTCATCAACGCCGACGTGCACAGCGTGTGGCTCAACTCGGCGGCGCTCCGCCGTGAGGGATTCGCGCCGTCGGCATCCGGAGTGCTCCGCGAAGAGCCGGCCTTCGAGATCTCCCGGCGCCTCAACGCCGCCGACCCGATGGTCGCGGACCGCCTCGTGTCGGCGAGTCTGCAGGAGGCCGCGGCGCGCGGCGTCGTGGGAATCGTCGACTTCGACATGGCGTGGAACGCCGAAGCCTGGGCGCGCCGCCTCGAGAGCGGGTTCGACACGACGCGGGTGTCGTTCGCTGTGTACCCCGCGCTCCTGGACAGAGCGATCGCCGAGGGACTCGAAACCGGCGACGCGCTGGATGCCGCGGGCCTCGTGCGCATGGGTCCGCTGAAGGTCATCACCGACGGTTCGCTCGGCACGCGGACGGCCGCGTGCTCGCACGCCTACCCCGGCGACCCGCACAACCACGGCATCCTCACGGTGCCACCGGACGAGCTGGTCGACCTGCTGGTGCGCGCGACCGGCGCCGGCCTCGCGTGCGCCGTGCACGCGATCGGCGATCTCGCCAACACCAACGCGCTCGACGCCTTCTCGCTGGCGGGAGCGCGCGGCACGATCGAGCACGCTCAGCTCGTCGCCCACGCCGACATCGCGCGGTTCGCCCGGCTCGGCGTCGCGGCCAGCGTGCAGCCGGAGCACGCGCTGGACGATCGCGACATGACCGACAGCATCTGGGCGACCCAGACAGCGCAGCCCTATCCGCTGCGGGCGTTGGTGGATGCCGGGGCGAATCTGCTCTTCGGCTCCGACGCTCCCGTCTCGCCGCTCGACCCGTGGGCGGCGATGGCGTCCGCCGTTTTCCGCACGCGCGACGGGCGCGAGCCCTGGCAGCCCGCGCAGGGCGTGGATACCGGGACGGCGCTCGGGGCATCCACCGCCGGAGGCTCCGACGCGGGTAACACGCTCGTCCCCGGCGACACGGCCGACCTCGCCATCGTCGACCGTGACCCGCTCCGCGCCGACGAGCCGGCGCTCCGCGGCACGCAGGTGGCGGCCACGATGATCGCGCGCAGGCTGACGCACGCGTAGATCGCGGCGACCGCCGCATACGACGAAGCCCCGAGCCGAAGGCCCGGGGCTTCGTCGTAGGAGATTACTCGGCGAGGTGCGCCGAGAGGAACCAGCGGTCTTTCTCGAGACCCGCCTTGATGGCGATCGCGACGTCCTGGCTGGTGAGGTCGGTCTCGTCGAGACCGTCGATGGCCGCCTGGACATCGGCGATGACGGCATCCATGTCGCCGACGACGGCGGCGATGATCTGCTGCCAGGGCGTGAAGCCCGCCGGGACGGCCGTCGGCGGGGTCTTCGCGGCGATCGTCGACACGCGCGCGTCCACGGGCAGGCCCAGGGCGACGATCCGCTCGGCGGCGAGATCGGCGGAGGCCTGCGCGTTGCCGACGAGGGTGTCGAGCAGCTCGTGGATGGCGATGAAATTCGAGCCGCGCACGTTCCAGTGGGCCTGCTTGCCGTTGACGGCGAGGGCCTGGAGGCCGAGCACGACGGGTGTGAGGAACTGGGCGGTTCCGGCCGATGCCTCGGGGCCGGCGGCTGTCATCGAGATGGCTTGGGTCTTCGTCATTTCTCGTCCTCCTCAGGTCTTTGCAGGGCGGTGAATCCCTGCGTGAGTTCAACGCTACTCAGGCGAGAACATTCCGCAAGCAAGTGAAGGCTGGGCTTACACGGCGCCCGCGTTAGGGTCGGAGCCATGACGATCGCCGATGACGCTTCGATCCTGGCCCTCGCCGGCCGCACGCCGAACCTCGACCCGTCAGCCTTCGTGGCAGCGGGAGCGCGGCTCATCGGTGACGTCGCCCTGGGCGAAGGCGCGAGCGTCTGGTACAACGCCGTGCTGCGCGGTGACAGCGCCGCGATCACCGTCGGCGCCGGCAGCAATCTGCAGGACAACGTGTCGGTGCACGTGGATGCCGGGCACCCCGTCGTCATCGGGGAGAACGTCTCGGTCGGGCACAACGCGGTGGTCCACGGCTGCACGATCGGCGATGGATCGCTCATCGGGATGGGCAGCGTCGTGCTCTCCGGCGCCGTGATCGGTGCGGGATGCCTGGTCGCCGGGGGAGCCGTGGTGCTGGAGGGATCGGTGATCCCCGACGGATCGCTCGTCGCCGGCGTTCCGGCCAAGGTGCGCCGCGAACTCAGCGCCGAGGAGCGCGCCGGCATCCTGCGCAACGCCGACGTCTACCGTGCGCACGTCGAGACCCACACCGCGGCGGCCGCGATCTGACGAAGAAGTGTGGAGGGGCTGACGAGAATCGAACTCGCATCATCTGTTTGGAAGACAGAGGCTTTACCACTAAGCTACAGCCCCGCAATGCCCGGTGTACGCGGCATCCAGACGAGTCTACAAGGTCGCGTCGGCTAGACTGACCAACGGCCGTTTTCGGCGTACGACAATGTACGCGCCCGGGGCGTAGCTCAGCTTGGTAGAGCGCCCGCTTTGGGAGCGGGAGGCCGCAGGTTCAAATCCTGTCGCCCCGACTTCGGCCCCACAGACCCAGACACCCACGGATGCGCTCCTGCGCGACCGGACACAAGGAGAACGAACAGGTATGGTCACCAGCACCGTCGAGACGCTCAGCCCCACGCGGGTCAAGCTCCACATCACGGTCACGCCGGACGAGCTCAAGCCCGCCATCGCGCACGCCTACGAGCACATCGCCCAGGACATCCAGATCCCCGGCTTCCGCAAGGGCAAGGTCCCCGCGCCGATCATCGACCAGCGCGTCGGTCGCACCGCGGTCATCGAGCACGCGGTCAGCGAGGGCCTCGACGGGTTCTACCGCGAGGCCGTCGCGTCCAGCGAGGTGCGCGTCGTCGGCCGTCCGGCAGCCGAGGTCACGGTGTGGCCGAACGAGAAGGACTTCTCCGGCGACCTCCAGGTCGAGGTCGAGGTGGACGTGCGTCCCGAGTTCGAGCTCCCCGAGCTCTCCTCGGTGACGGTCGAGATCGACGCCGTCGAGACCGACGACGCCGCTGTCGACGCCGAGCTCGACCGCCTGCGCGGCCGCTTCGGCACGCTCATCACGGTCGACCGCCCCGCGACGACCGGTGACTTCGTCGAGCTCAACCTGGTGGCCGCGATCGACGGCACCGAGATCGACCGCGCCGAGGGCGTGTCGTACGAGGTCGGCTCGGGCGAGCTGCTCGAGGGCATCGACGACGCGATCGAGTCGCTCACGGCGGGCGAGGACACCACATTCCGCTCGACGCTCGTGGGCGGCGACCACGCCGGCGAAGAGGCCGAGGTCTCGGTGTCGGTCGTGGCGGTCAAGGAGCGCGAGCTTCCCGAGGCCGACGACGACTTCGCGCAGATGGCCAGCGAGTTCGACACCGTCGCCGAGCTGCGCGAGAGCCTCGTCGCCCGCGTCGCCGAGCAGTCGGTGTTCACGCAGGGTGCGGCGGCGCGCGACAAGCTCGTCGAGGCGCTCATCGCGGCGACCGACATCCCGGTGCCCGCGCAGCTGGTCGAAGACGAGGTGCACCAGCACCTCGAGGGCGAAGGCCGCCTCGAGGACGACGTGCACCGCGCCGAGGTCACCGAGGCGAGCGAGAAGCAGTTCCGCACCCAGATGATCCTCGACAAGCTCGCCGAGGCCCACGAAGTGCAGGTCAGCCAGGAAGAGCTCACGCAGTACCTCATCCAGTCGTCGGCGCAGTACGGCATGGCGCCGCAGGAGTTCGTCGACGCGCTGCAGCAGGGCAACCAGCTGCCGGCGATGGTCGGCGAGGTCGCCCGCAACAAGGCGCTCGCGATCGCTCTCGGCAAGGTCACCGTCGTCGACACGAACGGCGCCTCGGTCGACCTCACCGGTTTCGTCGCCGACGACGACGAGGCCGACGAGGCGGAGGCGCCCGCGAAGAAGGCTCCCGCCAAGAAGCCGGCCGCGAAGAAGCCGGCCGCCGCCAAGAAGCCCGCCGCGGAGAAGGCCGACGAGGCTCCCGCGAAGAAGGCTCCCGCCAAGAAGCCCGCGGCCAAGAAGGCGCCCGCGAAGAAGGCCGACGCCGAGTAATCGGCTCTCGACGACGAAGGGGGTGGATGCCGCGGCATCCGCCCCCTTCGTCGTTCACGGCGCCGCCGGGCGACACGCGCTCCGCCGACGGCGAACACGGGCGAGGGGCCCTCGGCGCCTAGGTAGATTCGGTGACGAACGGATAACCGCACCTCAGGAGCATTCATGGCTGAACCACTTATCGCGACCAGCGTCTTCGACAGACTGCTGCGGGACCGCATCATCTGGCTGGGGTCGGAGGTGCGCGACGAGAACGCGAACGAGATCTGCGCGAAGATCCTCCTCCTCGCCGCGGAAGATTCCGAGAAGGACATCTTCCTCTACGTCAACTCGCCCGGCGGATCGATCACCGCGGGCATGGCCATCTACGACACCATGCAGTTCGTCCCGAACGACATCGTGACGGTCGGCATCGGCATGGCCGCCTCGATGGGCCAGCTGCTGCTGACCGCCGGCACGAAGGGCAAGCGCTACATCACGCCGAACGCCCGCGTGCTGCTCCACCAGCCCCACGGTGGGTTCGGCGGCACCTCGAGTGACATCCAGACGCAGGCGCAGTTGATCCTCGACATGAAGAAGCGTCTCGCCGAGATCACGGCCGCTCAGACCGGCAAGTCCGTCGAGCAGGTCAACGAGGACGGCGACCGCGACCGCTGGTTCACCGCCGAAGAAGCCCTCGCCTACGGCTTCGTCGACCACATCCGCGAATCCGCCGCCGACGTCATCGGCGGCGGCGGCACCGACACCAACGAAGGAAGCGCCCTGTGAACATCCCCCAGCACTCGGCCGGTGGGCTCCAGATGCCCTCGAGTCGCTACATCCTCCCGCAGTTCGAAGAGCGCACGGCCTACGGCTACAAGCGGCAGGACCCGTACAACAAGCTGTTCGAAGACCGCGTCATCTTCTTGGGGGTCCAGGTCGACGACGCTTCGGCCGATGACGTCATGGCGCAGCTGCTCGTGCTCGAGTCGCAGGATCCCGACCGCGACATCATCATGTACATCAACTCGCCCGGCGGCTCGTTCACGGCCATGACGGCGATCTACGACACGATGCAGTACGTCTCGCCGCAGATCCAGACCGTCGTGCTCGGTCAGGCTGCGTCGGCGGCCTCGGTGCTGCTCGCCGCCGGCGCGCCGGGCAAGCGCCTGGCACTGCCGAACGCGCGCATCCTCATCCACCAGCCCGCCGTCGGCGAGGCCGGCCACGGCCAGGCCTCCGACATCGAGATCCAGGCCGCGGAGATCCTCCGCATGCGCACCTGGCTCGAAGAGACGATGGCGCGCCACACCAACAAGACGCAGGCCGAGGTGAACAAGGACATCGACCGCGACAAGATCCTCTCGGCTCAGGAAGCGCTCGAGTACGGGATCGTCGACCAGGTGCTGACCTCGCGCAAGCGAGTGCCGGCAGCCGCCGCGATCACGTCCTGACGCCCGCACCGAAACCCCGCCGACTCCGGGTCGGCGGGGCTTCGTGCGTCTGCACACACTCCGTTGCAATCCGCCGACATGTCGGCGGATGCGATTAGGCTCGGAAAGCATTCGGATCAGTCCGACGAAGGGGAAGCACCATGGCTCGTATCGGTGAGAGCGCCGACCTGTTCAAGTGTTCTTTCTGCGGCAAGAGCCAGAAGCAGGTGCAGCAGCTGATCGCGGGCCCCGGCGTCTACATCTGCGACGAGTGCGTCGAGCTCTGCAACGAGATCATCGAAGAGCGCATGGCGGAGTCGGGCGACGGCGCCGTGGCGGAGTTCGATCTGCCCAAGCCCCGCGAGATCTTCGACTTCCTCGCGGAGTACGTCGTCGGCCAAGACCCGGCGAAGCGGGCCCTGTCCGTCGCGGTCTACAACCACTACAAGCGCGTCCGGGCGCACGGCACCCTGCAGCCCGCCGAGCACCGCGCCGACGAGGTCGAGATCGCCAAGAGCAACATCCTGCTGCTCGGGCCGACCGGCTGCGGCAAGACCTACCTCGCCCAGACCCTTGCGAAGCGCCTCAATGTGCCGTTCGCGGTTGCGGATGCCACGGCGCTCACCGAGGCGGGCTACGTCGGCGAAGACGTGGAGAACATCCTCCTGAAGCTTCTGCAGGCCGCTGATTTCGATGTCAAGCGCGCCGAGACCGGCATCATCTACATCGACGAGGTCGACAAGATCGCCCGCAAGGCGGAGAACCCCTCGATCACGCGCGACGTGTCGGGCGAAGGTGTGCAGCAGGCGCTGCTGAAGATCCTCGAGGGCACGGTGGCGTCCGTTCCGCCGCAGGGGGGACGCAAGCACCCGCACCAGGAGTTCATCCAGATCGACACGACGAACGTGCTCTTCATCGTGGCGGGCGCCTTCGCCGGGCTCGAGGAGATCATCTCCCAACGCGTCGGCAAGCACGGTGTCGGCTTCGGCGCTCCGCTGCAGGACAAGGGCAAGGAGCTCGACCTCTTCAGCGATGTCGAGCCCGAAGACCTGCACAAGTTCGGCCTCATCCCCGAGTTCATCGGTCGTCTGCCGGTCGTCACGTCGGTCGCCCCGCTCGACCAGGAGGCGCTCATCGAGATCCTCACCGGCCCGAAGAACGCGTTCGTGAAGCAGTACCAGCGCATGTTCCAGCTCGACGGCGTCGAGCTGGAATTCGATGACGACGCGCTGCTGGCGATCGCCGATCTCGCGGTCGCCCGCAAGACCGGCGCCCGCGGTCTCCGCGCGATCCTCGAAGACGTGCTCGGGCCGATCATGTTCGACATCCCCTCGACGGAAGACGTCGCGAAGGTCATCGTCACGCGCGCCGCCGTGAACGAGGGGGCGGCTCCGACGCTCGTGCTGGAGCAGACCCGCAAGACCGCCTGAGCGCCATGGGCCGCGTCATCTTCGACACCGCGGTATCGCTCAACGGCTACATCGCCGACGAGCAGAACTCGCTCGACTGGCTCTTCGCCGTCGACGGCGGCGAGGAGCCGGATGCGGCGCTGCTGCCCGCCGGTGCGACGGTGCTGGTCGAGGGATCCAACACCTACGAATGGGTGCTGGCGCAGGAGGACATTCTCGCCCACCCGGAGAAGTGGCAGAGCTTCCACGGCGATCGGCCCACGTTCGTCTTCACGACACGACAGCTTCCTCGGCCGACCGGCGCGGACGTCCGTTTCGTCTCCGGTGATGTGGCAACCGCCCTGCCGGCCATCCGGGAAGCCGCCGGCGGCGGAGACATCTGGGTCGTGGGCGGCGGCGAGCTGGTGGGACAGTTCTTCGATGCGGGCGCGCTCGACGAGATCGCCGTCTCGATCGCGCCCGTGCTGCTTACCGGCGGCGCGGCACTGCTGCCGCGGCGCATCAGCGCCGACCGGGTGCGGCTGGTCAGCGCGTCTGCCGTCGGGCAGTTCGCCCGACTCATCTACGCCGTCGACGCACGCTGATCTGCGCGAGCCTCAGTCGGCCAGGCCGCGTCGTTTCAGGAGCGAGGCGATGTCGGCGTCGCGTCCACGGAAGTCGCGGTACGCCTCGAGGGGGTCTTTCGAGCCGCCGACCCCGAGAAGCCGCGTGCGGAACCGCTCGCCGTTCTCGCGCGTGAGTCCGCCGTTCTCGCGGAACCACTCGACGGTGTCGGCATCGAGCACTTCGCTCCAGATGTAGGAGTAGTAGCCCGCGCTGTATCCGCCGGAGAACACATGGGCGAAGTACGTCGACGAGTACCGGGGCGGCACGACCGGGTTGTCGAGCCCGATTTCCGCCAGGGCGCGGGCCTCGAATTCGGCAACGTCGATGTCGGCGGCGGCATCCTCGGCCGACAGTGAATGCCAGGCCTGGTCGAGCCACGATGCGGCCAGGTACTCGCTGGTCGCGAAGCCCTGGTTGAACGCTTCGGAGGCGTGTAGCTTCTCGACGACAGCCGCGGGAAGCGGCTCGCCGGTGTCGACGTGGCGTGCGTAGGCCGTGAGGATCTCGGGCCAGAGGATCCACATCTCGTTGACCTGGCTCGGGAACTCCACGAAGTCGCGGAACACCGCGGTGCCGGCGAAGTGCGGGTAGGTCACGACGGCGAAGAGGCCGTGCAGCGCGTGACCGAATTCGTGGAAGAGGGTCGTCACCTCGTCGAGCGTCAACAGCGTCGGCTCGCCCGGGGCGGGCTTGGGCACGTTGAGGTTGTTCACCACGACCGGGTCGGTGCCGCGCAGGCCCGACTGCGACACGATCGAGTTCATCCATGCGCCGCCGCGCTTGGTGTCGCGGGTGTACAGATCGAGCACGTAGAGCCCGAGAGCGCTGCCGTCGGCGTTGTGCAGCTCGAAGACGCGCACGTCGGGGTGGTATCCCGGAAGATCGGGTCGCTCGGTGAAGGTCACGCCGTAGAGCTCGGATGCCGCCCGGAAGACCCCGTCCTGCAACACCCGCTCGGCGTCGAACCACGGCCGCAGCGCGGTGCGGTCGAGGTCGTACTCGGCCGCGCGCACCTTCTCGGTGTAGAACGCCCAGTCGTGGGCGTCCAGGGCGAACGGCTCCGGCTCGGCATCCACGATCGCCTGCAGGGCAGCCTGCTCGCGCGCGGCGTTGCGTGCCGCGGGCGCCGCCAAGCGGCGGAGCAGTGCGTGGACGGCGTCGGGGGAGCCGGCCGTCTCATCGCTCGTGACGTAGGCGGCGTGGCTGGCGTGCCCGAGCAACGCGGCCCGTTCGGCGCGGAGGCGCACGATCTCGCGGAGCACCGCGCGGTTGTCGTGGTCGTTACCGCGGGAGCCGCGCGAACGCGACGCGGCCAGAAGCCGCTCGCGGCTCTCGCGCCGTGTGAGCGTCGACAGGTACGGATGACCGGTGAACAGCGTGAGCGTGATCACGTACTTCCCGTCGAGCCCCCGGTCGGCCGCGTTCTGCGCTGCTGCGGACAGCTCACCACTGGTGAGCCCGTCGAGTTCGTCGGCTGCGTCGAACACGACCGCGAGGTCGTTGGTGTCGGCGAGGAGGTTCTTCTCGAACGTCGTCGTCAGCACCGACAGGCGTGAGTTGAGCTCCGTGAGCGCGGCCTTCTGTTCGTCGTCGAGCCCCGCGCCCGCCTGCGTCATCTCGCGGTAGTGACGCTCGACGAGGTAGCGGTCCTCGGGTGCCAGCTCCAGGCCATCCAGCGCGTCGTGCAGCGTCTTGATGCGCCAGTACAGCGCGCCGTCCAGGCCGATGGCGTCGGCGTGCGCCGACATCAGCGGCGCGAGGGTCTCTTCGATCTGCTGGATCTCCGGTGTCCCGTCGGCGGAGGAGACCGTGTAGAACGTGCGGGAGATGCGTCCGAGCAGCTCGCCGGAGCGTTCCAGTGGCACCATCGTGTTCTCGAAGGTGGGCATGGAGCGTGCGCGGGTGATCACCGAGATCTCGCGGCGATGTTCCGCGAACGCCTGCTCGAACGCCGGGAGGTAGTGCTGTGGCGTGATCTGTCGGTAGTCGGGCAGTCCGTAGGGGAGCGTGCTCGGTGCGAGAAGAGGATTCGAGGAGACGTCCGTCATCCTCTCACCCTACGGCTCAGGCGAACTCATCCTCGTCGTCGTGGCGCACAGTGACCTCACCCGACGCCGTCGCCTCGACGATGACTCCGGTGTCGAGCTCGGCGATCGGTCGCCCCTCGAGGAACGTGAGCGTCCAGCGCGGGTGTGGCTCCTCGCCGGCGACGGTGGCGTCGACCGCCGCGATCTGCGCATGCAGCACGGCCGGCACCGCGGCGGGCAGGGCCGCGCCGCTCGTCCAGCGCGTTCCGAGCTGCACGTCAGGCCTCCTGCGGAGCGAGCACGACCTCGCTGATGGCGAGCTGCTCGCCGGCGACGTAGGTGATCGCGCCGATGCGGCCGACGGCGCGGAGGTCGCCCTCCGCTTGCCGCAGCGCCGCGAGGGTCGCCTCGGGCGCCGTGATCGTGAGCGTTTCGACCGCGGTCTTCTGCGACGCCTTCGCCTCGGTCTTCGCCCGCCGGATGCCGATGAGCGCGGCGCTCGTTGCCACGAGCACGGCCGCGTCGCCCTCGGCGCCACGCGCCTCCGGCCACGCCGCGGTGTGGATCGAGCCCTCTTCGAACCACGACCACGCTTCTTCCGTCGCGAACGCCAGCACGGGGGCGAGCAGGCGCAGCAGAGTCGACAGCGCGAGACGCAGCGCAAGGGCAGCGGAGGCCTGGCCGGTGTCGCCCTGGTTGTACGCGCGCTCCTTGACGAGCTCGAGGTAGTCGTCGCAGAACGTCCAGAAGAACGCCTCGGTGAGCTCCAGCGCCCGCGCGTGGTCGAACGCGTCGAACGCCTTCGTCGCGCCCCGCACGACCTCGTCGAGCGTCGCGAGCATCGAGGCATCCAGCGCGTGCGTCACCTCGGCGCCCTCGGGCACGGGGAATGACAGCACGAACTTGGCCGCGTTGAGCACCTTGATCGCGAGACGCCGCCCGATCTTCACCTGCGTCGGGTTCTGCCGGTCCAACGCGGCGTCGGCGCCCAGGCGGCTCGACGCCGACCAGTAGCGCACGGCATCCGTACCGTGCTGGTCGAGGATGTCGGCGGGGGTGACGACGTTGCCCTTCGACTTCGACATCTTCTTGCGGTCGGGGTCGACGATGAACCCGGAGATGGAGGCGTCGGTCCAGGGCGCCCGGTCGTCTTCGAGCGCGCTGCGGAGCATCGTCGAGAAGAGCCACGTGCGGATGATGTCCTGGCCCTGCGGACGCACGTCGAACGGGGCCACGAGGTTCCAGAGCTCGTCGTCGCGCTGCCAGCCACCGGCCAGCTGCGGCGTGAGCGACGAGGTCGCCCACGTGTCGAAGATGTCCTTCTCAGCCTCGAACCCGCCGGCGACACCGCGCTGCGCCTCGGTGTAACCCGCCGGCACATCCGTCGTCGGATCGATAGGAAGAGTGGCGAGGTCGGGGGTGAGCACCCGATCGTAGTCGCGCTCACCGTCGTCGTCGAGGGCGTACCACACGGGGATCGGCACCCCGAAGAAGCGCTGGCGTGAGACGAGCCAGTCTCCCGTGAGGCCCTCGGTCCAGTTCTCGTAGCGCACCCGCATGAAGTCGGGGTGCCAGCTCATGCCCTTGCCCAGGCTGATGAGCTTGTCACGGAGGTCTGAGTCGCGCGCACCGTTGCGGAGGTACCACTGGCGGGTGGAGACGATCTCGAGCGGACGGTCGCCCTTCTCGTAGAACTTCACGGGGTGGCTGAACGGCTTCGACACCTCCAGCAGGTCGCCCGAAGCCTCGAGCAGTTCGACCATCTTCTTCTTCGCGCTGAAGACCGTGAGCCCGGCGAGCTCGGCGTACGCAGCGCGGGCGGCATCCGATTCGAGTGCGTCCGGCGCGTCCGGGAGGATACGGCCGTCTTTGCCGAGGATCGAGCGGTTCGGCAGGTCGAGCTCGCGCCACCAGATGATGTCGGTCACGTCGCCGAACGTGCAGATCATGGCGATGCCCGAGCCCTTGTCCTTCACGGCGAGCGGGTGGGCGAGCACGGGCACCTCGACGTCGAAGACGGGGGTGCGCACCGTGGAACCGAAGTACGGCTGGTAGCGCTCGTCACCGGGGTTCGCGACCAGCGCGACGCAGGCCGCCAGCAGTTCGGGGCGCGTGGTCTCGATGTGGAGGTCGCCGGAGCCGTCGCTCTTGTGGAACGCGACCCGGTGGTAGCTCGCCTGCTGCTCTCGGTCTTCGAGCTCGGCCTGCGCGATCGCCGAGCGGAAATCGATGTCCCACAGGGTCGGCGCCATCGACTGATACGCCTCGCCGCGCTCTAGGTTGCGCAGGAACGCGAGCTGGCTCGTGCGGATCGTGTCGGGTGAGATCGTGCGGTAAGTCTGGTTCCAGTCGACGGAGAGACCCAGCTGGCGGAAGACCGCTTCGAACGCCTTCTCGTCCTCGAGCGTCAGCTCTTCGCACAGCGCGATGAAGTTCGGGCGGCTGATGGGCACTTGATCGGCTGGCTTCAGACTCTTCGCGTCGCCGCGGAACGGGGGAGTGAAGTCGGGATCGTACGGCAGTGAGGGGTCGCAGCGCACGCCGTAGAAGTTCTGCACGCGACGTTCGGTGGGCAGGCCGTTGTCGTCCCAGCCCATCGGGTAGAACACGGTCTTGCCGCGCATGCGCTCGTAGCGCACCTTGACGTCGGTGTGGGTGTAGCTGAAGACGTGACCGATGTGCAGCGACCCGGATGCCGTCGGCGGCGGCGTGTCGATCGAGAAGACGCCCGCGCGGCCCTTCGCCTTCGCCGCGTCACGGTCGAACAGGTAGGTGCCCGCCGCGGTCCACGCGGCATCCCACTTCTGCTCGAGGCCTTCCAGTGCCGGCTTGTCGGGAATGCTGGTCATGGTGGATCTCCTCGAGCGATATGTGCGGCACTGTGTGAGCGTGCCTGAGTGTGGATGCCCGCCTATTCTACTCGCGGCGCTTCGAGGGGCGAGGGGAACCCGCCGGGCGGTCGATGGCGAACGCCAGGTGGGGCATGTCGACGCCCCGGTAGTGGGTGGTGAAGGTGCCGCGCACGGTCATACCCAGTCGGATCGCCACATTCATCGAGGCGATGTTGGTCGTGCGCACCTTGGCGTAGACCGCGTCGATCGGCAACGCGGCGAAGGCCCAGTCGCGTGCCGCCGCGGCCGCTTCCGTGGCATAGCCGCGGTGCCAGTGCGCGCGGGCGAACAGATAGCCCACCTCGGTGACCTCGTCGTCGTCGATCTGCTGGCGGGTGATACCGCACTGCCCGACCATCTCGCCCGTTTCGCGCAGCACCACCGCCCAGAGGCCGAACCCGTCGCGGGAGTAGCGCTCCTGCTGTCGGCTCAGCCACGCGGAGACCTCGTCGTCGGTGAAGGCACCTTCGTACGCCGTCATCGCCACAGGGTCCGTCAGAATGCGCGCGAGCGCCGGCAGGTCCGCGTCCGTCATCTCGCGCAGGTCGAGCCGCGGGGTGGTGACGATCACGGCGCCAGGCGGATGCCGAGGGAATCGGCGAAGGCCGGGCCGTGCAGCTCCGCTTGGCGCATCGCGAGCGTCGCTCCCGCGAGACCCTTCGGATCGGTGAAGCGCAGCACCTCGGCGCCGCGGAGATCGAGGTGCTCGGCTCGGAGACCGCGGGTGTCGATCTCGTCGATGCGCGAGTTGTGGAAAGCGACGCGGGTGAGTCGGGCCTGGGGGAGGTCGAGCGTGCCGATCTGGCAGTCGATGACGAGCAGGTCGTTCACCTCGGCGGAAGCGAGCGACAGGTAGTCGATGCGCAGCCCCTGCAACCTGACGCCGTCCCACGAGGCGCGGGCCGCATCCAGCGTGGCGATGCGACCGCCGACGATCTCGGTGTTGCGCCACGCGCTCTCGCGGTCGAGCACCTCCGTGGCGCGGAGGTCCGCGGCGGCGACATCGGTGAGTGTCGCGCCGGTGAGATCGAACCGATCGACCGACGCACCGTCGACGCGCGTCTCGATCAGTCGCGTGTGCGCTGCTGCCACGTCGCCCGCGAGCCCTTCCACCCGCGCGGCGAACAGCTCGATTCGGGGCGAGAGCCCGCCGTGAGGCTCGAGATGATCGGGGAGATCGGGGGCGGCATCCCGGGGTGCCAGCAGTCCGGAACGAGAGCGCGCCATGGCATCCACCCTACGGTGCGCGCCCGACCACGCCCGGGTAGGATGGAACCATCAGCACCGATCCGGCGATCACCGGGGAGCTCGCGGAAGAACGCCCTTCGGGGCCGGTAGAACCGCGCGGGTCAGGCCCGTCACAGCCGCTGACAGAGTGACCCGGCGACGGGTAAGCGGGGTGGTACCGCGGTCGGAAGATCGTCCTCGCAGGAGCATCGCGACCTGCTGGAGAGACACATGACCTACCCTCGCCCCTCGACCACCACGCCGGCCGGCGCTGCGTTCGGCGTCGCCGCGAGCCCTCGGTTCCCGGAGATCGAGCAGAGCATCCTGGCGTTCTGGGCTGAGGACGACACGTTCCGCGCCTCCATCGCGCAGCGTGAGGGCGCCGACGAGTGGGTCTTCTACGATGGCCCGCCGTTCGCCAACGGGCTGCCGCACTACGGACACCTCCTCACCGGCTACGCGAAAGACCTCTTCCCGCGCTTCCAGACGATGCGCGGCAAGAAGGTCGACCGCGTCTTCGGATGGGACACGCACGGCCTGCCGGCCGAGCTCGAAGCGATGAAGCAGCTCGGCATCACCGAGAAGAGCGAGATCGAGGCGATGGGCCTCGCCGCCTTCAACGCCAAGGCGCGCGAGTCGGTGCTGGAGTACACGCAGCAGTGGCAGGACTACGTGACGCGGCAAGCGCGCTGGGTCGACTTCGAGCGCGGCTACAAGACGCTCGACACCGGATACATGGAGTCGGTGCTGTGGGCCTTCTCCGAGCTGTGGCAGAAGGGCCTCGCGTACGAGGGCTACCGCGTGCTGCCGTACTGCTGGCGCGACGAGACCCCGCTCAGCAACCACGAGCTGCGCATGGACGACGACGTGTACAAGATGCGTCAGGATCCTTCCGTCACGGTCACCTTCCCCCTTGTGGGAGTGAAGGCCGAGAGCCTCGGGCTCACCGCCGTGCGCGCCCTCGCGTGGACCACGACGCCCTGGACCCTGCCGACGAACCTCGCTCTCGCCGTCGGCCCCGCGATCGACTACGTCGTCGTGCCGGGCGGCCCCGCCGGCGCCGCCGACGTCCACGCGGATCGCGCGGAAGGCGAGTCGCACCGCTACCTCCTGGCCGCCGACTTGCTCGCCGGCTACGCCAAAGACCTCGGATACGACAGCCCCGAGGCGGCCCAGGCCGCCGTGCAGCAGACGGTCACCGGTGCCGACCTCGCCGGCGTCCACTACGACCCGCTGTTCGACTATTACGCCGACACCGAGGTGTGGGGCACCGAGAACGCGTGGCGCATCCTCGCCGACGACTACGTCACCACCACCGACGGCACGGGCATCGTCCACCAGGCTCCGGCCTACGGTGAAGACGACCAGCGCGTGACCGAAGCTGCCGGCATCCCGCTCATCATGAGCCTCGACGACGGTGGGCGCTTCCTGCCGCACGTCACCGACGTGGCCGGGCAGTTGTGGATGGATGCCAACCGGCCGCTCATCCGTCTGCTCTCCGCGGAGGGGAGACTGCTCCGCGAAGCCAGCTACGAGCACTCCTACCCGCACTGCTGGCGCTGCCGGAATCCCCTCATCTACAAGGCGGTGTCGAGCTGGTTCGTGCGCGTCACGGAGATCAAGGACCGCCTCGTCGAGCTGAACGAGCAGATCACCTGGGCACCGGAGAACGTCAAGCACGGGCAGTTCGGCAAGTGGCTCGAGGGCGCCAGGGACTGGTCGATCAGCCGCAATCGCTTCTGGGGCTCGCCGATCCCGGTGTGGAAGAGCGATGACCCGGCGTATCCGCGCGTCGACGTGTACGGCTCGCTCGAGAGCATCGAGCGCGACTTCGGGCGCCTGCCGCGCAACGAATCCGGCGAGGTCGACCTCCACCGTCCGTTCATCGACGAGCTCACGCGGCCGAACCCCGACGACCCGACCGGTGCGTCGGTCATGCGCCGTATCGAGGACGTCTTCGATGTTTGGTTCGATTCCGGCTCCATGCCGTACGCGCAGGTGCACTACCCGTTCGAGAACCACCAGTGGTTCGACGAACACGCCCCCGCCGACTTCATCGTCGAGTACATCGGGCAGACCCGCGGCTGGTTCTACGTCATGCACGTGCTCTCGGGTGCGCTGTTCGACCGCCCGGCCTTCGCAGCCGTCGCCGCGCACGGCATCGTGCTCGGCAGCGACGGACAGAAGATGTCGAAGTCGCTGCGCAACTACCCCGACGTCAGCGAAGTGCTCGACCGTGACGGCTCCGACGCGATGCGCTGGTTCCTGATGTCGTCGTCGGTCCTCCGCGGCGGCAACCTCATCGTGACCGAAGAGGGCATCCGTGCGGGCGTCCGGGAGTTCCTGTTGCCGCTGTGGAGCTCGTGGTACTTCTTCTCCACGTACGCCAACGCGGCGGCTCCCGGCGGGTACGAGGCTCAATGGCGCACGGATTCGACGAACGTGCTCGATCGCTACATCCTGGCGCTCACCGGCGATCTCGTCCGCGGTGTCGCCGGGGACCTCGACGCGCTCGACTCGACGACGGCCGCCGCGCGGCTGCGCGACTTCGTCGAAGCCCTCACGAACTGGTACATCCGACGCTCACGCGACCGCTTCTGGGTGGGGGTTTCCGACGATGCGTCGTCGACCGAGGCGTTCGACACGCTCTACACGGTGCTCGAAACGCTCACGCGCGTCGCGGCGCCGCTCATCCCGCTGGTCGCCGAAGAGGTCTGGCAGGGTCTCACGGGTGGCCGCAGCGTGCACCTGGAGGACTGGCCCGACGCGGAGCTGTTCGCCGAAGCGGGCGACATCCGCGCGGCGATGGACACCGTCCGCTCGGTGTCGAGCATCGCCAACGCGCTGCGCAAGAAGCAGGGCAAGCGCGTGCGCCTGCCGTTGCCGCAGCTGACGGTCGTCGTTCGGAATGCCGGCGATCTCGCCCAGTTCGACGAGATCCTGCGCGACGAGCTCAACGTCAAGGCGGTCGCCCTGGTGCCGTTCGCGGAGACCACGGCGGCCGACTACGGCATCACGCATCGTCTCGCGGTCAACGCGCGGGCGGCCGGCCCCCGGCTCGGGCGGCAGGTGCAGCAGGTCATCGGCGCCGCGCGCGCCGGCGACTGGAGCCAGACCGCGGGTGTCGTCACCGCCGGTGGCATCGCCCTCGAGGCGGGCGAGTACGACCTCGTGCTCGAGACGTCGGGGCGTCCTGAGGGAGAGGCGCTCGCGATCCTCCCGGAGGGCGGGTTCGTGCTGCTGGACACCGCCACGACAGCCGAACTCGAAGCCGAGGGGCTCGCGCGCGACGTCATCCGGGCCGTGCAAGACACCCGAAAGGCCGCCGGCTTCGACGTCAGCGACCGCATCCGGCTGCAGTTGCTGTTCTCCTCCGCAGCCGACGGCGACGCCGTGGGTGCCGCGTTCGACGTCGCCGATGTCGCGGGGGAGACGCTCGCGACCGAGCACACGCTGGCCGTCATCGGCCGCGATCTGCATCTGCCCGCCGACGCGCCGAGCCAAATCTGGCACCCCGTCGCGTTCGGGGCGGAGCCGGAGCATGTGGCATTCGTCATCCCGGGCCAGTACGCGAATGAGAGCGGCATCCACGTCGCCGTGACACGAATCGGAGGCCAGGCATGAGCGATCGGTCCCGGGCAGATGCCGTCTACGCTGCGCTGCTCACCCGTCAGGGGGAACAGTGGGTGCAGCCTCGCGTCGAGCGCACGCGGCGCGTGCTCGAGCTGCTCGACGACCCGCAGCGCACCTACCGCGTCGTGCACGTCACCGGCACCAACGGCAAGACGTCCACGAGCCGGATCATCGAGTCGATCGTGCGCGCGCACGGCTTGCGCACCGGACTGTTCACGAGCCCGCATCTCGAGCGCTTCACCGAGCGGATCATGATCGACGGCGAGCCCATCGACGACGCGCTGGTCGCCGACGCGTGGGACGAGATCTCGCCGTTCGTCGATCTGGTCGACGCCGAACTCGCCGCAGCCGGCGACGCGCCGCTGACGTTCTTCGAACTCCTCACGGTGCTCGCCTTCGCGGCCTTCGCCGACGCGCCCGTCGACGTCGCGGTGATCGAGGTCGGCATGGGCGGGTCGTGGGACTCGACGAACGCCGCGGACGGCGACGTCGCGGTTATCGCGCCGATCAGCCTCGATCACCAAGATCGCCTGGGTGACACCATCGCCGAGATCGCCGAGGTCAAAGCCGGCATCATCAAGCGCGGTGCGGCGGCGGTGTCGTCCGCCCAGCATCCGGATGCCGAGCGCGTGCTGAGCGAGGCCGCGGCGGCGCAGGAGGCGACGCTCGCGCTCGAAGGCGACGCGTTCGCCGTGACCGACGCCCAGCTCGCCGTCGGTGGCCAGATGGTGTCGGTGCGCGGCCTCGCCGGCTCGTACGACGACCTGTACCTGCCGCTCTACGGCGCGCATCAGGGCCACAACGCGGCGCTGGCGATCGTCGCCGTCGAGTCGCTCATCGGCGGGGGATCGCACCCGATCGCCCCCGACGTGCTCACCGACGGCCTCGCCCAGGTGACCTCCCCGGGTCGACTGCAGCTCGTGGGTGTCGCGCCGACGGTGCTGGTCGACAGTGCCCACAACCCGCACGGCGCTGAGGCGCTCGTGCGCGCTCTCGCGCAGTCGTTCGACTTCGACGAGTGGGGCATCGTGCTCGGGGTGTTCGCCGACAAGGACGTGGCGGGCATCGTCGAGCGGCTCGCGCCCGCCGCGGCGCACGTGTTCGCGACGGCGCCCGACTCCGAACGCGCCGCGGAGGCCGACGAGGTCGCCGACCTGGTCGAGCAGGCGGGGATCGCGGTCACGGTGCACCACGACCTCGCCGATGCGGCCGACGCGGCCCGCGCGTGGGCCGCGGCCGCCGACCGCCGCGCCGTTGTCATCGCCGGCAGCGTCGTCTTGGCCGGCGAGGCCGTGCGGTTGTCGGTCGCGGGCGACTGGAAGAGCGGGTGGCACGCATGAGCCCCCGCGAACGTCGGGCCCGGGGCGCCGAGGAGTCGCTCGCTGCCGTGGTGCTCGGCTTCGAGTCGATCATCGTCTTCCTCGGCGGGCTCGCGCTGTACGGTCTCGATCAGCTTCCCGCGGGCATCGCACCCTGGTGGGGGATCGTCGCCGGAGCGGTGCTGGCCGTGCTGATGATCGCCACCACCGGAGTCCTCCGTCATCGGTGGGGGATCGCGCTCGGCTGGTTCTGGCAGCTGGTGCTGGCCCTCGGCGGATTCCTCGTGCCGGCGCTGGCGGTCGTCGCCCTCATTTTCGGTGCGATGTACGCGTATGCGACGATCAAGGGCGGATCTTTGGATCGTCGGAACGCCCAGCGCACCGATCCTGCCACGAACGGAGACTGACATGCCCACGGAAGAAACCCTCGTCCTCGTCAAGCCCGACGGCGTCGCACGCGGCCTGACCGGAGCGATTCTGGCGCGTATCGAGGCGAAGGGCTACGCCCTCGTCGACATCAAGCTGGTCGAGCCCGACCGCGACCTCCTCGCGCAGCACTACGCCGAGCACGAGGGCAAGCCGTTCTACGAGCCCCTGCTCGACTTCATGCTGTCGGGACCGTCGGTGGCGATCCGCCTCGCCGGCAACCGTGTGATCGAGGGCTTCCGCTCGCTCGCCGGCACCACCGATCCGACGACGGCCGCGCCCGGCACCATCCGCGGCGACTTCGGGCGCGACTGGGGCCTCAAGGTCCAGCAGAACCTCGTGCACGGCAGCGACAGCGCCGAATCCGCCGCGCGCGAACTCGCGATCTGGTTCTGACGCGCGAGGTCAGAAGACGACGTCGAGCAGCTGCGGCACCGCCTCCAGCCGCAGCTGCGCGAGCAGCAGCACGACCCCGTAGGTCACCAGCGCCATCAGCGGCACCCACGCGGTGAGATGCTCGCCGGCGGCCCGCACGCGTGGCGCACGCGACAACGCTCCGGCGCGCAGCATGTGCACCCAGACGGCGTAGAACGTGGGGATCGTGACGAGCCACGTGACCATGCACCACGGGCAGAGCGTGCCGAGCACGAAGATGCTCTGGCCGATGAGCCACGCCACGAACGCGAACGCGAACGTGATGCCGGCCGCGAAGACCCACCAGAACCACCGTGCGAAGCGGGCTCCGGCGAGGATCGCGACGCCCACGACGATCGGGGCCACCCATCCGGTCAGGCCCAGAATCGGGTTGGGGAAGCCGAAGACGCTGCCCTGGGCCGAGTCGAGGTTCGCCGAGCACTGCACGATCACGCTGAAGTCGCAGGAGGCGGCATCGCTCGGGTTCGCGAGCTTGTCGAACTTCTCGATCGTGAGTGCGAAGGCGGCGATCCAGCCGATCACTCCGGCGATCACCATCCACACGGCCAGCACGACGGGACGGGCGGTGACGGGGCGCGAGGGCATGGCGCGATTATCGCATCGGGGGTGTGGCGCCGGCTGAACGTGGCGCCGTTCGCGCATTCGGCGCGGTAAAGTGCGATACTGATGGTGGATGCCTCGCGGCCGCGCCGCGAACATGGTGTCACCGAAGACTTCGGGCAATGAATGCCCTCCGCAGCACGATCTTCAGCCCATGAGCGCAGATCAGGCTGCAGACCCACTGAGTTCGCGGTCCCTCCCCGGAGCGGAGCCGCCAGATATTCGTAGGACGGCACGCGGAGCCGTCTCGCTAGGAGTAGCCAGAGATGGCCGATGAGCACAATGACCAGCCCACTCCGACCACAGATGACGCCCCCGAGCTGAGCGCGCAGCCCTCGGCTGCCGACGCCGAGATCGCGGCCGTCGTCGCGGAGGTCGCCCTCACGGAGGGGGACGCGACGACCGACGCACCCGCCCCGGACGCCGCACCCGTGCCGGTGACCGCCGTCTCGCTGGGACTGCTGCCGGAGACGTTCGTGTCGGCGGTGTCGACGCAGCTGTTCTTCCATGCACCGCCCGTGCTCGAGCGCACGTCCTTCCCCGAAGACGACCGCGACGACGCATCCGATGTCGCCTCCAGCTCCCGGCGTCGCAACCGCCGCCGCAGCGGCGGCCAGAGTGGCGACGCCGACGACGCGCCCGCAGCGGCGACCCAGCCCCGCCGTCGCGCGGTCGAGCTCATCACCGAACCGCAGCGCATCAAGGGATCGACCCGGCTCGAGGCGAAGAAGCAGCGCCGCCGCGACGGTCGTGAGGCCGGTCGACGTCGCACCGTGGTCACCGAGGCCGAATTCCTCGCGCGGCGCGAAGCGGTCGACCGCGACATGATCGTGCGCTCCAAGAACGGCCGCATCCAGATCGCCGTGCTCGAAGACAAGGTGCTCGTCGAGCACTACGTCGCGCGCAGCCAGGAGTCGTCGCTCATCGGCAACGTTTACCTCGGACGCGTGCAGAACGTTCTCCCGTCGATGGAGGCCGCCTTCGTCGATATCGGGCGCGGCCGAAACGCCGTGCTGTACTCCGGTGAGGTCGACTGGGATGCCGTGGAGACCGGCAATCAGCCGCGGCGCATCGAGCTCGCGCTGAAGAGCGGCGACCGCGTGCTCGTGCAGGTCACGAAAGACCCCGTGGGTCACAAGGGCGCCCGGCTCACGAGCCAGATCTCGCTACCGGGCCGCTACCTGGTCTACGTGCCGGGCGGCGCGATGAACGGCATTTCGCGCAAGCTCCCCGACACCGAGCGCGCGCGTCTGAAGCGCATCCTCAAGGAGGTGCTCCCCGAATCGAGCGGCGTCATCGTGCGCACCGCCGCGGAAGGCGCCACGGAAGAGCAGCTGACGCGCGACGTCCAGCGCCTCACGTCGCAGTGGGAGCACATCTCGAGCCAGGCGCCCACCATCCAGGCGCCGGCGCTGCTGCACGCCGAGCCCGACCTCCTGGTGAAGATCGTCCGTGACGTCTTCAACGAAGACTTCACCAAGATGCTCATCCAGGGCGAAGACGCTTACCAGACCATCACCTCCTACCTCGCCGGCGTCGCGCCGGACCTTCTCGAGCGCATCGAGAAGTACGAAGACGAGCAGGATCCGTTCGATCGCTACCGCGTCAGCGAGCAGATCGAGAAGGCGCTCGAGCGCAAGGTCTGGCTCCCCTCCGGTGGATCGCTCGTCATCGACCGCACCGAAGCGATGACGGTCGTCGACGTCAACACCGGCAAGTTCGTCGGCACCGGCGGCAACCTCGAAGAGACGGTCACGAAGAACAACCTCGAAGCCGCCGAGGAGATCGTCCGCCAGCTGCGCCTGCGCGACATCGGCGGCATCATCGTGGTCGACTTCATCGACATGGTGCTGGAGTCGAACCGCGACCTGGTGCTGCGGCGCCTGGTCGAGTGCCTCAGCCGAGACCGCACGAAGCACCAGGTGGCGGAGGTCACCTCTCTCGGACTCGTGCAGATGACCCGCAAGAAGCTCGGTCTCGGACTGCTCGAGACCTTCAGCGAAGCGTGCGAGGTGTGCGCCGGACGCGGCGTCGTGGTCCACCACGACCCGGTCGTCAAGCACCGCACCGGCCCGCAGTCGCAGAACGGCGGGGGGCGCCGACCGCGCCAGAACGCTCCGGCGGCGCAGTCGGGCGCGAACGGCAACGGCGGCACGCACGTGATCACCGAGGGCGCCAAGTCGGCGCTCGCGCAGATCGCGGCGTCGACGATCCACTCGTCCGCAGATGACGTCGTCGCCGAGCCGGTCGTCGATGCGGCCCCCGAGCGACCCAAGAAGCCGCGCAAGAAGCGCGAGCCCGCCGCCGCGGACACGCGCCCGCGCACCGAGAAGGACGTTCTGCTCGACTCGGTGCTGAGCGCGCTGCCCGAGCCGAAGGCGCCCGGCCAGGGCCGCGGACGTCGTCGCGTGACCACGGCTGCCCTCACGGGTACGCCGGTGGCCACGGGCGCCGACGACTGAGGGTTCAGCGGCCGCGGCGCTCGCGCGCCGTGATCCGCAGGCCCGAGGCGATCAGCCGGCGCACCAGCTCGTGGCCGCTGACCGGTTCCGCGCCGAGGGAAACCAGGCGCGCGACGGCGTCGTCGGGCACGTCGTAATGGTCGAGATCGAACGCGCGACGGGGGATGCCCCCGGCCGCTGCGAACGCGTGCAGCTCGCCGAGATCGCTGTCGCTGACCAGATGCGCCCACAGTCGCCCGTGCGCGGGCCAGCGGGGGTCGTCGATCAGAATGGCCATATCGGGGCCATCCTACGGCGCCGGGCGACACGCCCGGAGGGAGCTTTTGCCGGAACGGCCGGCATCCGGTAAAGTAGACCCTTGGTGCGCCATGTACCCCTCTGTACCGTGATGAGTCGAGGGTCGCACCAAGACTTCCCAGTCTCACGAAGACAATCGGAGCCGTGCGCTCCAACAGAAGAAACAGGTGTGAAGTGGTTTACGCAGTTGTGCGCGCCGGTGGCCGTCAGGAAAAGGTGGAGGTCGGCACGATCGTCGTCCTCGACCGTCAGAAGGCGAAGGTCGGCGAGAAGCTCGAGCTGCCCGCCGTGCTGTTCGTCGACGGCGACGCCGTGACGACCGATGCCGACAAGCTCGCCAAGGTCACCGTGACCGCCGAGGTCCTCGGTGAAGAGCGCGGCCCGAAGATCATCATCCAGAAGTTCAAGAACAAGACCGGCTACAAGAAGCGCCAGGGGCACCGTCAGGACCTCACGCGCGTCAAGATCACCGGCATCAAGTAAGACTCGGGAGACGTAGAGATGGCACATAAAAAGGGCGCAAGCTCCACCCGCAACGGTCGTGACTCCAACGCTCAGCGACTGGGCGTGAAGCGCTTCGGCGGCCAGAAGGTGCTCGCCGGCGAGATCATCGTCCGCCAGCGCGGCACGCACTTCCACCCGGGCGCCAACGTCGGCCGCGGTGGCGACGACACGCTGTTCGCCCTCGAGGCCGGCGCAGTCGAGTTCGGTCAGAAGGGCGGCCGCAAGGTCGTCAACATCGTCGCTCTGGCTGCAGCCGAGTAACGCACATCATCCTGTGAAGAGGGGCGGGCTTCGGCTCGCCCCTCTTTCCTTTCCCGAGGAGTAGATCATGGTCACCTTCGTCGATCGCGTGACGCTGCACCTGCGCGCGGGCAAGGGCGGCAACGGCTGCGTCTCGGTCAAGCGCGAGAAGTTCAAGCCGCTCGCCGGACCCGACGGCGGAAACGGCGGCAACGGCGGCGACGTCGTGCTCGTCGCCGACTCCCAGGTGACGACGCTGCTGTCGTACCACCACTCGCCGCACCGCTCCGCCGACAACGGCGGCTTCGGCATGGGCGACCATCGCTCGGGGGCACTCGGCGCCGACGTCGAGCTGCTCGTGCCGATCGGCACGGTCGTGAAGGATGCCGACGGCGTGACCCTGATGGACATGGTCGAGCACGGGATGCGCTTCGTCGCGGCCCCGGGCGGGCAAGGCGGACTCGGCAACGCCGCGCTCGCGAACCCGAAGCGCAAGGCTCCCGGCTTCGCTCTGCTCGGCACCCCCGGCTGGGAGGGCGACGTCCTCCTCGAGCTGAAGACCGTCGCCGACGTCGCCCTGGTGGGCTACCCCTCCGCCGGCAAGTCGAGCCTCATCGCCGCGCTGTCGGCCGCGCGTCCCAAGATCGCCGAGTACCCGTTCACCACTCTGCACCCGAACCTCGGCGTCGTCGAAGCCGGTGACGTGCGCTACACGGTGGCCGACGTTCCCGGGCTCATCGAGGGCGCGAGCGAAGGCAAGGGCCTGGGGCTCGAGTTCCTCCGGCACGTCGAGCGGTGCACGGCACTCGTGCACGTGCTCGACTGCGCGACTCTCGAACCCGGTCGCGACCCGCTGTCCGATCTCGACGTCATCCTCGGCGAGCTCGGCAACTACCCCGTGCCCGAGGGCCAGACGCCGCTGCTCGAGCGGCCTCAGCTGATCGCCCTCAACAAGATCGACGTTCCGGAGGCGAAAGACCTCGCCGACCTCGTGCGCGGCGACCTCGAGGCGCGCGGCTACCGCGTGTTCGATATCTCGACCGTCAGCCACGAGGGGCTGCGTCAGCTCTCGTTCGCGTTGGCCGACATCATCGCGAAGCACCGCGTCGTCGTCGCCGCCACGCCCGCACCCGAGCGTGTGGTCATCCGCCCCAAGGGCTCCGTCAAGGAGTTCGTCATCCGCGTCGAGGGCGGCACCTACGGCAACGTCTACCGCATCGTGGGCGACAAGCCGGTCAAGTGGGTGCAGCAGACCGATTTCCAGAACGAAGAAGCCGTCGGCTTCCTCGCCGACCGCCTCGAGAAGCTCGGCGTCGAAGACGAGCTGTTCCGAGTCGGCGCCGTCGCCGGCTCGACGGTCGTCATCGGTGAGGGCGATGGCATCGTGTTCGACTGGCATCCGTCGTTGTCGTCTGCCGCGGAACTCATGACCGCGCCGCGCGGCACCGACCCTCGCCTCGACCTCAACCCCCGTCGCACGACCTCTCAGCGCCGCGAGCGCTACCACGAGCGCATGGATGCGAAGGCCGACGCCCGCGCCGAGCTCGAGGCCGAGCGCATCGCGGTCCGCGGCACGCGCGTGTCCGACACGGTGGAGGACGAGCAGGAGTGAGTGTGCACGATCGCGCCGGACTGCGCGGCGCGCGTCGCGTCGTCGTAAAGGTCGGTTCGTCGTCGATCAGCGGAGAGAACGCCGGCAAGATCACTCCCATCGTCGACGCACTCGCGGCCGCCCACGCCCGCGGCACCGAGGTGGTCCTGGTGTCCTCCGGCGCCATCGCCACCGGTATGCCGTACCTGGCCCTGGATGAGCGCCCGGTTGATCTGGCGACGCAGCAGGCGGCGGCCGCCGTCGGCCAGAACATCCTGATCTACCGCTATCAGGATGCGTTGCGCCCGTACGAAATCGTCGCCGGACAGGTGCTCCTGACGGCGGGCGACCTCGAGAACCCGACGCACCGCTCCAACGCGCGACGTGCCATGGAGCGGCTTCTGGGGCTGCGGATCCTGCCGATCGTGAACGAGAACGACACCGTCGCGACGCACGAGATCCGCTTCGGAGACAACGACCGCCTCGCGGCCCTGGTGGCGCAGCTGATCGGCGCCGATGCCCTCGTGCTGCTCAGCGACATCGAGTCCCTGTACACGCGGCCGCCCGGAGAGCCCGGCGCCGAGCCGATCGACGTGGTCGCGCACGACGACGATCTCGACGGATTCGAGTTCGGCTCCGTCGTGGTCAACAGCGTGGGCACCGGGGGAGCGGCCACGAAGGTCTCCGCCGCGCGACTGGCGGCGGCAGCCGGGATCGGCGTGCTCGTCACGAGCGCCGACGCCGTCGGCCCCGCCCTCGACGGTCAGCCGATCGGAACGTGGTTCGCGCCCGCGCCGTAGACTGACGCGATGACCACGACTGCGGCGATCGCCGCCACCGCGCAGGAACGACTGCTGCTCGCGAAGGAGTCTTCGCGATCGATCGGGCTGCTCTCCGACGCCGCGAAGACGGGTGCTCTCGGCGCCATCGCCGACGCCGTCGAGGGCGCCGCCGACCGGATCATCGCCGCCAACGCCGACGACCTCGAGCGGGGACGCAGCGGTGGGCTGTCCGCAGGCCTTCTCGACCGGCTGCGCCTCGACCAGCCCCGCGTCGAAGCGCTGGCCGCCGCCGTGCGTGACGTCGCCGCTCTCCCCGACCCCGTCGGGCGCGTTCTGGACGAACGCACACTCGGGAACGGCGTGCACCTGCAGAAGGTGTCGGTGCCGTTCGGGGTCATCGGCTCGATCTACGAGGCACGGCCCAACGTCACCGTCGACATCGCCGCGCTGGCGCTGCGCTCCGGCAACGCCGTCGTCCTCCGCGGCGGGTCGGCGGCGCAGAGTACCAATGCCGCTCTGGTGGACGTCATGCGCGCCGCGCTGGATGCCGAGGGCCTCGACCCCGAGGCCATTCAGACCGTCGACGATTTCGGGCGTGACGGCGCGCAGGCGCTGATGCAGGCGCGGGGGCTGGTCGACGTACTCGTGCCCCGCGGCAGCGCCGAGCTGATCGAGACGGTCGTCACGCAGTCGTCGGTGCCGGTCATCGAGACGGGCGCAGGCATCGTGCACATCGTGCTCGATGCGTCGGCGCCGCTGGAGTGGGCCGAGCAGATCGTCGTGAACGCGAAGGCGCAGCGTCCGAGCGTCTGCAATGCGGTCGAGACCGTGCTCGTCGTGCGGGGCGGCGCCGACCGGTTGGTCCCGCCGGTTGCGTCGGCCCTCATCGAGGCGGGCGTCACGATCCACGCCGACGACGAGATCCGTGCCGTCGTGCCGGCTGCCGTGCCGGCGACCGACGCCGACTGGTCGACCGAGCACATGAGCCTCGACGTGTCGATGCGCATCGTCGACGATCTCGACGCCGCGCTGGCACACATCCGGCGCTACTCCACGCATCACACGGAGTCGATCATCACGACCGACGAGCGCAACGCCGAGCGCTTCCTGGCCGAGGTCGACTCGGCCGTCGTGATGGCGAACGCATCGACGCGCTTCACCGACGGCGGCGAGTTCGGCTTCGGTGCGGAGGTGGGCATTTCGACGCAGAAGCTGCACGCGCGCGGGCCGATGGGCCTGCCCGAGCTCACGAGTACGAAGTGGCTCGCCCGTGGCGCCGGGCAGATCCGTCGCTGACCGCCTAAGCTGGAGGCACCCGAACCGAACGGAGCACGAATGACTGTCGCCACGATCGTCGCCTTTGCCGCTGAAGGGGCAGAGCACCACGGCAACGTCCAGGCCGAGACGTTCATCTTCGGCGTCATCGCGTTCGTCGTGTTCCTCGCGCTGGGCGCGGTCACCATGTCCTACCGCAACGTCGCCAACCGTCACGCGCACAAGGCGGATGCCTACGCGCGGGCGAACCCCATCGACCACTCGCAGGCGGGACACGGCCACCACTAGGCCGCGCGATGTCGGCAGCGCGCGCTCCGCAGATCGGAGTGATGGGTGGTACCTTCGACCCGATCCACCACGGGCACCTCGTCGCCGCGAGCGAAGTGGCGCAGTCGTTCGGTCTGGATGAGGTCGTCTTCGTGCCCACGGGTCTGCCGTGGCAGAAGGAGAAGGTCACCGAGAGCGAGCACCGCTACCTGATGACGGTGATCGCGACGGCATCCAACCCGCGCTTCACGGTGAGCCGCGTCGACATCGACCGGGGCGGTCCGACCTACACGATCGACACACTGCGCGATCTGCGCGCGGCGCGCCCCGATGCGGAGCTGTTCTTCATCACCGGCGCCGATGCCATCGCGCAGATCATCGGCTGGCGCAATCACGAAGACCTGTGGGATCTCGCCCACTTCGTGGCCGTCTCCCGGCCCGGGCACGTTCTCAGCACCGAAGGACTGCCGAGCGAGGACGTCAGCCAGTTGGAGATCCCCGCGCTGTCGATCTCGTCGACCGACTGCCGGGCACGAGTTCGTCGCGGTGACCCGGTGTGGTACCTCGTTCCCGACGGGGTCGTCCAATACATTGCTAAGCACGACCTTTACCGGAGCGAGGCATGAGCACACCCGACCAGCCCGATTCCCCACAGCTGACACGGCGGCAACTGCGGGAGATCCGCAACACCGCGTCGACGCCGATCATCACCCCCGAGGTGCTGGCCGACGCCGCCGCGGCCGCCGAAGAGGATGCCGTAGTCACGCCGCCGCTCGCTCGCGCCGCCGAGCCGACCGTCGTCTCCGAGGCGCCGCCGCCGGCGGAAGACGTCGACCTCGACACTCCCGCCCTCACACGCCGTGGCGCGCGCCAACAGGAGCGCATCCGCACGGCATCGGTGCCGGTGATCGCCGAGGGCGACCCCGCTCCGGCGACGCCGGATGCCGAAGCGCCGGCGCCCTCGGACGACGCCTCTTCTCCGACCGATGACGAGGGCATTCCGGCGCGCGAGACCGAGGCGCACGCCGACGAGGCTGACGGCGAGGCTCCGACAGAGACAGAGACAGAGACCGTGGCCGACGGCGCGCCCGAGGCCGACGACGAGCCGCGGCCCGTGATCGCGCCCACTCTCGGTTCGGGACTGCTGTCCGGGCAGGGCGTGGAGGTGGAGTTGCCGGCGTCTTTCGACCAGCTGCTCACACGCGGCTCGACGGCGACGGGTGCGCTTGTCGCTCCGAACGCCTTGATCCTGTCGCAGACCCCGGACACCGGCTCGTTCACGTCTCCCGTCGCCGCGACCGGTGAGATCCTCGTCACCGGGACTTTCAACCTCCCCGACCGGTTCGGGTCGACGGGGACCGTCCCGGGCACGGCCGACGGCAAAGACGTCGACGCCGTGCTCATCGACGGCGAACTGCCCGCGTCCTCTTCCCCCACGCCGATCGCCGCCAGCGCGGCCATCAGCACCATCAAGAGTGCCGAAGACATCATCAAGCCGCCCGCACCGGAGAAGGGCGGTCGCCTCATGTTGGCGCTTGTCATCACCGCGGGTGCGTTGGCGCTCGCGCTGACCGGCGTGCTGATCGTCGCGCTCGTCACCGGAGCATTCTCATGACCGCATCTGCGCACACCCACGAACTCGTCCAGATCGCCGCGCGCGCGGCGGAGGGCAAGGGCGGCGAAGACCTCGTCGCGTTCGACGTGTCGGATCCGCTGCCGCTCGTCGACGCGTTCCTCCTGGCCACCGGCAACAGCGAGCGCAACGTCGCCGCCATCGCCGATGCGATCGAGGAGGCCATGCTCGAGGTGGGGGTCAAGCGTCTCCGCCGCGAAGGTCGCAGCGAATCGCGCTGGGTCCTGCTCGATTTCGGCGACCTCGTCGCCCATGTCTTCCACGAGCAGGAGCGAGTGTTCTACGGACTCGAACGACTGTGGAAGGACTGCCCGGTCATCCCGATCGAGGCGGCCGCCGGGGCGACCGCGAACTGACGCGTGTTCGTTCCCGCGCGCGGCATGTAGTAAGCTTGCAGGGTTGCCGCGAGCGGTGACAACCCATGGAAACGGGCCTGTGGCGCAGCTGGTAGCGCACCTGCATGGCATGCAGGGGGTCAGGGGTTCGAGTCCCCTCAGGTCCACCAACCACCGAATAGCGCCCCGAGTGATCGGGGCGTTTTTCGTGGCGTCCGGGGCGACTTTCCTGAGTGGCTGCTGTGCGTCGGCTTCGATCGGAGTAGCCTCGGTGCGGGTCCGCCAACAGGCGGTTCCACCCTTCGATTTGGAGATGCGATGAAGTTCTTCCAGCGACTGGGCCGATCGCTCATGCTGCCCGTTGCCGTCCTCCCCGTGGCAGCGATCCTGTCCGGGATTTCGTACTGGATCAGTTCCGCCGCGGGCGGTGCCAACATCGTCTCGGCGTTCCTCGGAGCCGCCGGCGGTGCGCTCCTGGACAACATGCCGCTGCTGTTCGCGGTGGGGGTGTCCCTCGGTATGGCCAACAAGACCGACGGGACATCCGCCCTTGCGGGCCTCGTCTCGTGGCTGACGATCACCACGCTGCTCTCGCCCGCGACCATCCAGAACCTCACAGGAGCCGAGGCCCTCGAGAACGTCGATCCCGCCTTCGGCAAGATCCAGAACGTCTTCGTCGGCATCATCGCGGGTCTCATCGGCGCGTGGTGCTACAACCGCTTCAAAGACACCAAGCTGCCGGATGCGCTGTCGTTCTTCTCCGGCAAGCGCTCCGTCGCGATCGTAACGGCGGGTCTCTCGCTCGTGGTCGCCGTCGTGCTGATGTTCGTCTGGCCGGTCGTCTACGGCGGTCTGGTGACGTTCGGTGAGTGGATCGCCACGATGGGTCCGTTCGGCGCCGGTCTCTACGGATTCTTCAACCGCCTCCTCATCCCGACAGGTCTGCACCACGCCCTCAACTCCGTCTTCTGGTTCGACGTGGCCGGTATCAACGACCTCGTGAACTTCCTCGCCGGCAGCAATGGCGACGGCGTCTACGGCGTGACGGGTCAGTACATGGCCGGCTTCTTCCCGGTGATGATGTTCGGTCTGCCCGGCGCGGCCCTCGCGATGTACCTCACCGCCAACAGCAAGAAGAAGAAGGTCACCTACGGCATCCTGCTGTCGGCAGCCTTTGCCTCGTTCTTCGTCGGCGTGACCGAGCCCCTCGAGTTCTCGTTCATGTTCGTCGCGCCGTGGCTGTACCTCATCCACGCGGTGTTCACCGGTATCTCGGTCGGCATCGCGGCCCTCCTGCCGACCCGCCTCGGCTTCGGCTTCTCCGGCGGCTTCATCGACATGGTGCTGCAGTGGACGAACCCGCTGGCGCAAAACCCCTGGATCCTGCTGGTCATGGGTGTCGCCTGGTTCTTCATCTACTTCGGCGTCTTCTACGTCGTGATCAAGCGCTTCAACCTGAAGACGCCGGGTCGCGAAGACGACGACGACGCGCAGGATGCCGACAACGTCGGCACCTCGCTGACCGGCTACCACGGCACGGCGGAGAAGTTCATCGCCGGCCTCGGCGGCAAGGACAACATCGTCGAGCTCGACAACTGCGCCACGCGCCTGCGCATGGAGATCGCCGACCCGTCGAAGGTCGACGAGCACGCCCTCAAGCGTGCAGGTGCCGCCGGTACCGTCAAGGCCGGAGGCAAGGCCGTGCAGGTCATCTACGGGCTGAATGTGCAGTTCGTCAAGGACGCGATGGAAGACATCATCAACGATCGCACCGAGCGCATCGAGGCCTTCCGCGGTGCCAGCACCGGCGCGACCTCGACGCTCGCGGGCGCCGTCGGCGGTGTCGGCGGAGCGGCCATCGCCGCCGGTGCCGCCGCAGACCTGAAAGACCGCTCGGCCGCTCAGGCGTCCGTCGTCCGGCTGACGCAGCCCCTCGAAGGCCGGGTACTGCTGCTGTCGGACGTGCCCGACCCGATGTTCGCGCAGGGCACGATGGGCCCGGGCATCGCGATCGACCCGACCGGTGACACCGTGGTGGCTCCGGCCGCCGGCACGGTGGCGTCGGTGTTCCCGACCGGACACGCGATCGGTCTGGCACTGCACGACGGCACCGAGCTGCTCATCCACGTCGGCATCGACACCGTCGGACTCAAGGGTGACGGCTTCCGCACCCTGGTCGCCGCCGGTGACTCGGTGAACGTCGGTGACCCGCTGGTGCAGTTCGACCTCGCGAAGATCCACGCGGCGGGCCTGTCGGCCATCACGCCGATCATCGTGCTGAACAACGAGCAGGCGCGCATCGAGCTCGTCTGATCGCCGATCCAGCAGTGGGCGCCGGGACTCCCCGGCGCCCACTGTCGTCTCAGGCCACCTCCGCGATGAGCTCCGGCGAATCGTTGCGTACGTTGCCCACGGCGCGGTCGACCTCGTACATCTGCAACGACTCGGCGAGCAGCGGCGCGGCGTCGATCGTCGCGTCGAGCAGATCGCCGACGTTCTCCGTCGTCGGGTCGAGCCACACATCGGCATGGTCCGGGTCGATGAACAGCGGCATCCGGGCGTGGATCGAGCCGAGCGGACCGACGGCGTCGCGGGTCATGATCGTGAAGCTCAGCATCCAGCGGCTGGGGTCGTCATCGCCCTTCGACGGATCCTTCCACCACTCGTACAACCCAGCGAAGAACATCGGTTCGTCCGCGGACGGCCTGATGAAATACGGCGTCTTCACGCCGTCTTCGGTCTTCCACTCGTAATAGCCCGTTGCCGGCACGACAGCGCGCCGCTTGATGAGCGCCTGGCGGAACATGGGCTTGTCTTCGACCTCTTCGGAGCGCGCGTTGAACGCCTTCACGCCGATCGAGGGGTCTTTGGCCCATGCGGGCACGAGACCCCAGCGGGCGACCTCGAGCCGCCGCGTCGGCGGTTCGGTCTTCGCGGAGTCGAGGACGATCGCCACCGACGAGGTCGGCGCGATGTTGTAGGAGGGAGGGGGGAGCTCGTCGGCTTCGAGGTCGACGCGCAGGACGCCCACGAATTCGGATGCCACGTTTGCCACGACGAATCGACCGCACATGCCCGCCAGCCTACGACCCGGCTCCGACAGCGCGTCTCAGTCCGTGGCGGCGACGCCGATCTCGGTCAGGCGGTCGAGCAGCGCGGCGCCGTCGTCTCCGCTCACCCAGGGGACGTTGGCGGCACTGTGGTCGTTGACCGCGGTGCGTCCGCCGGCCAGCACGGCCTCGGCGGGGGAGAGCCGGCGAATCGCGACGGCGGTAACGTGATCGGGGAACTCGCTCGTGAACGCCGTGTACAGGTCGTCGTCGTGTTGGCCGTCGTCGCCGATCAGCATCCATTTGATGCGCGGGAACTCGTCGGCGAGCCGTCGGAGGTTCTCCTGCTTGTGCTCGCGCCCGCTGCGGAACCACCGATCGTGCGTCGGTCCCCAGTCGGTGAGCAGCAGGGAGCCGGCGGGGAAGAGGTGACGCCGCAGGAACCGCTGCAACGTCGGAGCGACGTTCCATGCTCCCGTGGAGAGGTACACCACCGGCGCGCCGTCGGCGTTGCGTGTCAGGCGTTCCAGGAGCACCGCCATGCCCGGAACGGGTTGGCGCGCGTGCTCGTCGAGGACGAAGGAGTTCCACGCCGCGACGAACGGGCGGGGGAGCGCCGTGACCATGACGGTGTCGTCGACGTCGCAGACCACACCGAAGCGCACGTCGTCGGCGACGATGAACACACGCGTCTCGACCGGCTCCGAATTCTCCACGGTCATCGTGAGGGTCTGCCAGCCGGGCTCCAGGCGCGCGGGCAGTACGGTGTCGATGACACCCCCGCGGTCGGCCACCACGTCGTGCGTCACACCTTCGATCGTGATCGCGACCTGCGCGTAGGCCACGGGGACGGCGGCGAAGCTGCGCCACCCGCGGATGCTGGCGGCCTTGTCGCGGGCGCGCGTCGGCGGCACGATCAGCACGCGACCGAGGATGCGCGTCCACTCCTGCGAGCCGTAGCCCGGATACGCGGCGACCGTCGGTCGCTGCCCGCGTCCGCGTGCACGCCGCTCGCGCCAGGCGTGGAAGCGGTACTCCAGGCGCGCCAGCCACAGCACCTTCGTGCGGGGGGTGGGGGAGGAGGGCATCGCTCTAGTCTCCCACGGCATCCCGTCGCGTCTCTTCGCCCGTTCCCATGTGACGCGCTTCGCGGGCGAGGATGATCCGCTTGAGGACGTACGCGAGAACGAGGAAGACGACCAGGATGCCGACGAAGATGTAGCCGGCGTAGTGGAGCTGGTCGGCCAGTTCTCGGTACGTGCCGGCGGCCGCGGCGGCGACCGATACGTACGCGATCGCCCACACCGTGCAGGCCGGCGCCGTCCAGGCGAGGAAGCGCCGGTACGCGAAGCCGCTCATCCCGACGGTGAGAGGTACGAGGGAGTGCAGCACCGGCAAGAACCGCGACAGGAAGATGGCCAGGCCGCCGCGGCGCCGGAGGTAGCGCTCCGCACGCGTCCAGTTGTGCTCGCCGAGCTTCGCGCCGAGGCGGGAGAAGCGCAGGCGCGGGCCGACCCATCTGCCCAGCCAGAAGCCGATGCTCTCGCCGATGAGCGCCCCGACGATCACGACGACGATGAGCACGACCGCCTCGGTGACCGAACCGACCGCGGTCGCGGCGACGATGACGACCGTGTCGCCGGGAACCACGAGACCCACCAGCACACTGGTCTCCAGCAGGATCGCGACCCCGGCCAGAACGGTGCGCCAAAGGGGGTCGACGCTCTGCACGGCATCGAGCAGCCACGTCAGGAACTCGTTCACGCCGTCAGACTATGCGTCTAGCCTGAACGTGTGCCCCCGCTGTCGACCCGCCTGCTGCCGGAGGGGATCGACCCCGAGATCCTGTTCCTCGGTGGTCCGGCGCGAGCCGACCACGGCTTCTGGCTCGACGCCGGGCCGACCGCGACAGCCGGGTGGAGCTTCTTGGGAGAGGGCGTCCCGGATGCGCCCGATTGGGAGGGCGTGACGCACGCTCCGGCGCCGGCGGGACGCGGCCCTTTCCCGGGCGGCTGGGTGGGCTGGCTCGACTACGACGGCGGCGCGGCGGCGGCCGGCGCCCCGGCCACCGGCGGCGACGGTGCACGCTGGCTGCGCGTCGACCGGTTCGTCGCCATCGACCACGTGACCGGCGAGGCGTGGGCGTGCGCGCCGGAGCGCGACCTCGACGGATTCGCCGCCGAGGTGCTCACTTGGGCGCAGATCCGCACGCCGCGGCCGGCGGTGCCCGCCGCGGCGGCGACCGCCCGGGCCACCCCGACGCGGTACGCCGCGCTCATCGACGACTGTCGGGCCGCGATCCGCGCGGGCGATGCCTACCAGCTGTGTCTGACGACGCGCTTCGACGTCACGGCATCCGACGGGCCGCTCGACCCCGTCGCCACGTACCTGCACCTACGCCACGCGCAGCCCGCGCATCACGGCGGATTCATCCGCAGCGGCGACCGGGCGCTCGCGAGCGCAAGCCCCGAGCAGTTCCTGCGGCTGGTCGACGGGACGGTGCGCACGCGCCCCATCAAAGGCACGCGGCCGCGTGGGGCGGACGCGGCAAGCGATGCCGACCTGGCCGCGGAGCTGCTGGCGAGCCAGAAGGAACGCGCCGAGAACGTCATGATCGTCGACCTCATGCGCAACGATCTGCAGCGGGTGAGCGCGCCGGGCACGGTCGCGGCGGAACGCCTGCTCGAGATCGAGTCGTACCCCGCCGTCCACCAGCTGGTGAGCACGGTGGCGGGGACACTCCGACCGGGCACCACCGTGGGGCAGGTGCTCGGCGCGACGTTCCCCGCCGGCAGCATGACGGGCGCTCCGAAGCTGTCGGCCATGACGATCCTGCACCGCCTCGAAGGCGCGCCGCGGGGTGTCTACGCAGGCTGCTTCGGCTGGATCGGCGCCGACGGCACCGCCGACCTCGCGATGGTGATCCGTTCGGTCGTCTTCACCGCGGGGGCCGCGTACGTCGGCGCGGGGGGCGGTATCACCTGGCTCTCCGATCCGGAGTCCGAAGTCGCCGAGGTGGCGATCAAGGCGCGGGCACCGCTGGCGGCGGTCGGCGCCACGCTCCCGCCCGACTGGGAAGACGGCGTCCGGTAATCTGGGAAGACGCGTTCGCGCGTTCCCCTCCCTGTCATGATTGGTGCCTGCGTGTCCACACTGCCTCCTCCCGTCGGTGATGCTGCCGAGGGCAGCGCCCTCGACCCCGCCGCGATCCAGACGAAGTGGCAGGCCCGGTGGAAGGATGCCGACCCCTTCCGCGCCGGCGGCGACGACGACACGCGCCCGCGCAAGTACGTGCTGGGGATGTTCCCGTACCCGTCCGGCGATCTGCACATGGGTCACGCGGAGAACTACGCCTACGTCGACGTCGTGGCGCGCTTCTGGCGCCACCGCGGGTACAACGTGCTGAACCCGATCGGGTGGGACAGCTTCGGCCTGCCCGCCGAGAACGCGGCGATCAAGGGCGGCGCCGGATCCGACCCGCGCGAGTGGACCTATCGCAACATCGACCAGCACAAGAAGAGCTTCCGCGCGTTCGGGTCGTCGTACGACTGGAGCCGTGTGCTGCACACGAGCGATCCCGAGTACTACCGCTGGAACCAGTGGCTGTTCCAGCGGCTGTACGAGCGGGGCCTGGCCTACCGCAAGGAGAGCCCGGTCAACTGGTGCCCGAACGATCAGACCGTGCTCGCGAACGAGCAGGTCGTCGACGGCCACTGCGAGCGCTGCGGCGCTGAGGTCGTCAAGAAGAAGCTCACCCAGTGGTACTTCAAGATCACGGAGTACGCCGACCGACTGCTCGATGACCTCAACCAGCTCGAAGGCTCGTGGCCGTCGAAGGTGATCCGGATGCAGCGCAACTGGATCGGCCGCTCCGTCGGCGCGGACATCGACTTCGAGATCGAGGGGCGCGACGAGAAGATCAGCGTCTTCTCCACGCGCCCCGACACCCTCCACGGCGCGACGTTCATGGTCGTCGCGCCCGACTCCGACCTCGCCGCCGAGCTCGCGGCCGGATCGACGCCCGAGGTGCAGGCCGCGTTCCAGGAATACCTCGACGCCGTCGGCAAGGCGACGGAGATCGAGCGCCAGGCCACCGATCGGCCCAAGACCGGCGTGCCGCTCGGTCGCTTCGCCAAAAACCCCATCAACGGCGAACGCCTGCCGATCTGGGCCGCCGACTACGTGCTGGCCGATTACGGCCACGGCGCGGTGATGGCGGTGCCGGCCCACGATCAGCGCGATCTCGACTTCGCGCTCGCATTCGACCTGCCCATCAAGGTTGTCGTCGACACCACGGCGCCCGTGACGGGGGCGATTCCGGTCATCGAGTTGGATGCCGACGGCGTGCCGATCGATCCGTTCGAGAACGACCCCACGCTGGACGAGCTCGACCCGGCATCCACCGGCGTCGCACTCACCGGCGACGGGCGCCTCATCAACTCGGGCTCGCTCAACGGTCTCAGCAAGCGGCATGCGATCGCGCGGGCGATCGAGGAGTTGACGGCCGCCGGCACCGGCCGCGCCGCCAAGTCGTACCGACTGCGCGATTGGCTCATCTCGCGTCAGCGCTTCTGGGGCACGCCCATCCCCATGATCCACACCGCCGACGGCCGCACGGTGCCGGTCCCCGACGACCAGCTGCCGCTCGTGCTGCCCGACGCCGCGGGGCTCGACCTCAAGCCGAAGGGGACGTCCCCGCTCGGTGGAGCGTCCGAATGGATGCAGACTGTCGACCCGGAGACGGGCGAGGCGGCGCTGCGCGACGCCGACACGATGGACACGTTCGTCGACAGCTCGTGGTACTTCCTGCGCTTCCTCGCTCCGAACGAGGCCTCCGAGGCGTTCTCGCCGGCGCTGGCGGCCCGGTGGGCGCCGGTCGATTCGTACATCGGCGGTGTGGAGCACGCCATCCTCCACCTGCTGTACGCGCGCTTCCTCACCAAGGTCCTCTTCGACATGGGGCTCATCGACTTCACAGAGCCGTTCTCGAGTCTCATCAACCAGGGGATGGTGCTGCTCGACGGCTCGAAGATGTCGAAGAGCAAGGGCAACCTGGTCGAATTCGCCTCGAGCATGCTCGACCCGGGAGCCGACGCGGTGCGCACGGCGATCGCGTTCGCCGGTCCGGTCGAAGACGACATCAACTGGGAGGACGTGTCGACGACCGGCGCCCAGAAGTTCCTCGCGCGCGCGTGGCGCGTGGCGAAGGACGTGACCAGCGCTCCCGACGTCATCTGGGCGGAGGGCGACACGGCTCTGCGGCGTGTGACCCACCGGCTGTGGGCCGACGCCCCAGGACTGGTGGAGCAGACGAAGTTCAACGTCGTCGTCGCGCGTCTGATGGAGCTCGTCAACGCCACGCGCAAGACGATCGACTCCGGCGCGGGACCGGCCGACCCGGCCGTACGCGAAGCAGCCGAGGCGACCGCGATGATCCTCGACCTGTTCGCGCCGCACATGGCCGAGGAGATGTGGGAGCTCCTCGGCTACGCACCGTTCGTGGGCCTCGCCGCGTGGCGCCAGGCCGACCCGATGCTCCTCGTCGAAGAGTCGGTGACGGCGGTCGTGCAGATCGACGGCAAGATGCGCGGAACGCTCACGGTGTCGGCGCGGATCTCGTCGGACGAACTCGAGGCCCTCGCGCGCGCGGACGAGAAGATCGTGCGTTCGCTGGCCGGGCGTGAGATCGTCCGCGCCGTGGTGCGCGCCCCGAAGGTCGTGAGCTTCACCACCGCCTGACGTCCAGCGTCTCCTCCACAGGTGGCCATTCGGGACATTCCTGCACGGATCGCCGGATGAGCGCGCTGCGCCGCCCCGCACGCTGACACGCTGAGGCGGTGACCGATCCGCCTCCGCCGCCCGCGCGCCGTCGGCTCGGCATCGGTGCGGCGATCGTGGTGGTCATCGCGGCGGCGAGCGTCGCGGTGGGCATCGGCGTCGTGCGCACGGCCTCGACGCCCGTCGAGGCGGTGCCCTTCACCGCGGCATCGGCCGCGCCCGCGACGCTGTACGTTCATGTCTTCGGGGCGGTCACGCAGCCGGGGCTGTACCGGTTGGCCGAGGGCGCGCGCGTCGTGGACGTGGTCGCTGCGGCGGGCGGCTTGGCCGCCGAGGCCGACAGCGCGGCGATCAACCTCGCACGTCCGCTCACCGACGGCGAGCAGTTGTACGTGCCGGCGGTCGGCGAGGCGCCGCCGGATGCCGGCGGGCAAGGGGCCGCGGGGGACACGCGCATCAACCTGAACACGGCGGATGCCGGAGAGCTCGACACCTTGCCGAGGATCGGGCCCGCGATGGCCGAACGCATTCTGCAGTGGCGCGAAGACAACGGACGCTTCACGAGTGTCGAAGACCTGCTGGCCGTGCCGGGGATCGGCGAGAAGATGCTCGCCGGGCTCCGCGATCTGGTGACGGTGTGAGTCAGCGCTCGGCGCGGCGGCGCGATCTCCGCCTCATCCCGGTGGCGCTGGTCACATGGCTCACCGCCGCTGTCACGACGCACCTGCCCGGCGACGCGGGCGCCGCGGGCGCCGTGGCGGCCGCGCTGTGGGGGGTGGTGGCGCTGTCGGTCCTGGCAGCGCGCGCGCGGCGCGGCACCCGGCGCGGTGTGGCGATCACGATGGTCTGCGCCGCGTTCGCCGCCGCCTGCGCGACGTCGGTGGCCGTCGCCGCGGCCCCCCGCGAGGAGGTGACGGCGTGGCATATCTACGGCGGACGCGCGCTCACGATCGAGGCGAGCGTGGTCGGCAAGGTCGAGCGGAGCGCCGTCGGCGGGTGGCGCTTCGACGCGCGCCTGCACTCGATCGCGACGGGTCCACTCGAGCGGGCGTCGAGCGTCCCGGTCGTCGTGCGCGTCGCTCAGGTGCCTGCGGGGCTCGATCTCGGCGCGATCGTGGCGTTCACCGGCACGGCGTGGCCGGCAGACCCCGGTGAGCGGGCCGTGCTCGTCGTTCAGGCTGTCGGCGAGCCCCGCGTGCTGTCGCCGCCCGCGGGGGCCTTCGCGGCGGCATCCGCTCTCCGCGGGGGGCTGCACGCCGTCACGGCAGGGCTGCCCGGGCCGGGCGGAGGCCTGATCGCAGGCCTGGCGGTCGGCGATACGGCCGAGGTGGGGGATGACCTCGATCAGGCGATGAAGACGGCGTCGCTATCGCACCTCACCGCCGTCAGCGGGGCCAACTGCGCGCTCGTGGTGGGCATCGCCTTCGCTCTGGCCGCGCTCTGCGGCGCACGCCGCGGCGTGCGGGTGGCCGCCGGGCTCGCCGCACTCGCGGCGTTCGTCGTGCTGGTCTCGCCGGAGCCCAGCGTCGTGCGGGCGGCCGCCATGGCGGCCGTCGCGATGCTCGGGGTGCTCCTCGGCCGCACCGGCGCGGGCGTGTCGCTGCTGAGCACCGCGGTGGCCGGCATCCTGGTGTTCGACCCCTGGCAGGCGGCCTCCCTCGGGTTCGCCCTCTCGGTGGCGGCGACCGGCGCGCTGCTCTTGGCAGCCGGCCCACTCGCCGACGGACTGTCTCGCTGGATGCCGGCGCCCCTCGCGCTGGCGCTGTCGGTGCCGCTCGCGGCCCAACTGACCTGCGGCCCGCTCATCGTGCTGATCGCGCCCCAGGTTCCCGTCTACGGTGTGCTGGCGAACCTCCTGGCGGCGCCCGCCGCGCCGGCCGGAACCGTGCTCGGCCTCCTCGCGTGCCTGACCGCGGGCATCCCCCTGCTCGGATCGGGGCTCGCCGCACTCGCGTGGGTGCCCGCGGCGTGGATCGCGGGCACGGCCGACGTGCTCGCCCGCGCACCGGGGACGACGGTGGGCTGGCTCGAGGGTGTGCCGGGGCTTCTCACCCTCGCCCTCCTCGGCGCCGCGCTCGGTGGAGTCGTGATGAGAAGCTCCGTCCTCGTGCGGACGATCAGCGCCGCGACGCTGGCGGCGGGGGTCGGACTGCTCCTGGCGTTCGGGCCGATCGCGACACTGATCGCTCGTGCGGAGGTGCCTTCACGCTGGGCGATCGCGGCGTGCGATGTGGGCCAGGGCGACGCCGTGCTGGTCCGCTCCGCCGGCGCGGTGGCGCTCATCGACACCGGGCCCGATCCGGCACCGCTGCGCGCGTGCCTCGACCTGCTCGGCATCGATCGCATCGACCTGCTCGTGCTGACCCACTTCGACATGGATCACCGCGGGGGAGTGGATGCCGTTTCAGGTCGCGTGGAAACCGTGTTGCACAGCCCGCCGGACGGCGCGGAGGACGAACGCGTCCTCGCCACCCTCGCGGCCCGCGGTGCGCGCCTGCAGTCCGCAACGACCGGGATGCACGGCGGGCTGGGCTCAGCGCGCTGGCGGGTGCTCTGGCCGCGCACCGGAGCCGCGCCCGGCAACGACGCCAGCGTCGTGCTGGAGGTCGGCGGCGGCGGTGTGCCGGATGCGCTGTTCCTCGGCGATCTTTCCGGCGCCGCGCAGCAGGCGCTCGACGCGCATGCCGTGCTCAGAACCCGCTACGCACTCGTCAAGGTAGCCCACCACGGCAGTGCCGACCAGCATCCGGCGCTCTACGCCGACGCGTTGCCGGCCATCGCCGTCGTGTCCGTCGGCGAGAACACATATGGGCACCCTCGTGCTGAAACGCTCGCTTTCCTCCACGACGACCGCGCCCGCATCGTCCGCACCGATCGGGGCGGCACGGCGCTGGTGTGGGAGGAAGGCGGGACGCTGCGCATCTGGCAGGCCGAGCCTGTCGGCGGCGATGGCTAGGCTGGACGCATGTCGCCCGCAGCCCGCCGTCCCGCCGGGCGCACTGCGTCGGCCATCCCGCAGGTGTCGTGGCGCGCTCCGCAGCCGGCGCCGATCGTGCTCGTCTCCGGCCCGGAAGAAGTCTGCGCCGAGCGCGCCGTCGCCGGCATCCGCGACTACCTGCGCGCGGAAGATCCGAGCGTCGAGGTCACCGATCTCCGCGCCGACGACTATACGTCCGGCAGTCTGCTGACGTTGACCTCTCCATCGCTGTTCGGTGAACCGCGGCTCGTGCGCGTCACGGGTGTGGAGAAGTGCTCGGATGCGTTCCTCACGGAGGCGCTGGCGTACCTCGCTGCCCCGCAGGAGGGCGCGACCGTGACCCTGCGTCACACGGGTGCGAGTGTTCGCGGCAAGAAGCTGCTCGACGCGATCCGCGCGGGCACGGGGGGCGGCATCGAGATCGCCTGCCCCGCCATCAAGCGCGATTCCGACCGCTTCGACTTCGCGGCAGGCGAATTCCAGAGCGCGAAGCGCCGCATCGCGCCCAACGCGCTGCGTGCGCTCGTCGGGGCCTTCGCCGACGACGTCACCGAGCTCGCCGCCGCCTGCCAGCAGCTGATCGCCGACGTCGCCGGCGACATCGACGAAACGACCGTCACTCGCTACTACGGGGGGCGGGTCGAAACGTCCGCATTCACCGTCGCTGACACGGCCATCGCCGGCCGCTACGGCGACGCGCTCGTCGCGCTGCGGCACGCGCTCGCGAGCGGCGCCGACCCGGTGCCGCTGGTCGCGGCGATCGCTTCGAAGCTGCGGACGATGGCGCGGGTGGCGGGTTCGCGCGAATCGTCAGCGGCCCTGGCCGCCCGCATCGGGATGAAGGACTGGCAGGTCGATCGCGCCCGGCGTGATCTGACCGGGTGGAACGAGGCGACGCTCGGCATGGCGATCCAGGCCGCCGCGCGCGCCGATGCCGAGGTCAAAGGAGCGTCGCGCGACGCGGTGTTCGCCGTCGAACGCCTCGTCACGGTCATCGCGACGCGCGCCCCCTTCGCCGCCTGACGCCGCTCCGCCGGCTTTCCGGGGTCAACTCCCGCATCCGGCGCGAAGTTGGCGCTTGCGGCGGGTTCGAGCCGCGCGGACCCGCCCGGCGAGCCAATTCGGGGGCAGTTGTGGCCGCATCGGCGGTGGGATGCGGCCACAAGTGACTCCAACTTCCGCATCCGGCGCGGAGGTGGCGCTCGCGGCGGGTTCGAGCCGCGCGAATCCGCCCAGCGCGCCAATTCGGGGGCAGTTGTGGCCGCATCGGCGGTGGGATGCGGCCACAAGTGACCCCAACTCCCGCATCCGGCGCGAAGTTGGCGCTTGCGGCGGGATCGGCCGCGCGAATCCGCCCCGCGCGCCGACTCGGGGGCAGTTGTGGCCGCATCGGCGGTGGGATGCGGCCACAAGTGACTCCAACTCCCGCATCCGGCGCGGAGGTGGCGCTCGCGGCGGGATCGAGCCTCGCGAATCCGCCGAGCGCGCCAACTCGGGGTCAGTTGTGGCCGCCTCCGAGGTGGGATGCGGCCACAACTGACCCCGACTGGCCGCATCCGCGCGGAGTTGGCGCTCGCGGCGGGATCGAACCGCGCGAATCCGCCCCGCGCGCCGACTCGGGGGCAGTTGTGGCCACATCCGCGCTGGGATGCGGCCACACGTGCCCCCACCTTCGGCATCGTGCGACGCGCAACGACGAAGGCCCGCCCCCGAAGGGACGGGCCTCGCCTGGAAAGCGTTGCTCAGAGAGCGGAAACCTGCTTCGCGAGAGCCGACTTGCGGTTAGCGGCCTGGTTCTCGTGGATGACGCCCTTGCTCACGGCCTTGTCGAGCTTCTTGCTCGCGCGGGCCAGCGTCGTCTCGGCCGCGGCCTTGTCGCCGGCGGCGATGGCTTCGCGGGTGCGGCGCACCTCGGTGCGCAGCTCGCTCTTGACGGCCTTGTTGCGCTCGTTGGCCTTCTCGTTGGTCTTGTTGCGCTTGATCTGCGACTTGATGTTCGCCACGTCGACGTCTTTCGTTCGGAGTTTTATCGTTGGGAGTTGTCGCTCAGCGGTAGAGGGGCGCCGGGCGACTGTCGCGAGAGGTGTGGGACTCCCACGCAAGCCAATCACCGAGTCTATCAGGTCGGCGGCCGGAGCTTGCGGCATGATCGTCATCACCGGTTCCCGACCGGCATCCACGTTTCGCAAAGGAGCCGACGTGCCCGCTGCCCACCCCGTAGACCTCGCGCAGCTGCGCCCGCCGTTCCGCTGGTCGGCGGCGACCGCGGCATTCCAGATCGAAGGCGCACGCACCGCCGACGGCCGTGGCCGCTCGATCTGGGACGACATGGTCGACACGCCCGGCGCGATCCGCGACGCGAGCACCGCCGAGCCCGGGCCGGACAGCTGGCACCGCGCCGCCGACGATGTCGCGCTGCTCGCGCGCCTCGGCGTCGATCGATACCGCTTCTCGCTGTCGTGGGTGCGTGTGCAGCCGGACGGGCGCGGCGCGGCGAACCTCGCAGCGATGGATGCCTACTCGCGCCTCGTCGAGGCCCTCCTGGCTGCGGGTGTCACCCCGTTCCCCACGCTCTATCACTGGGACCTGCCGTCGTCGCTCGAAGCCGACGGCGGGTGGCTCGTCCGCGACACCGCGCTCCGGTTCGCCGACTACGCGCAGGAGGTCGTGGATGCCCTCGGCGACCGCGTCCGGCACTGGTACACGATCAACGAGGCCGCCTCCACGACGCTTCAGGGTTACGCGATCGGTGAGCACGCTCCGCGTCGGCAGCTCCTCTTCGATGCCCTCCCGACGGTGCACCACCAACTCCTCGCGCACGGGTTCGCGCAGCGGATCATCCAGGATGCTGGGGGAGAGGCGGGCATCGTCAACAACCACACCACGGTGGTGCCGGCATCCGACCGACCGGAGGATCAGGCCGCGGCGGCCGTGTACGACGTCGTGCACAACAGGCTCTTCGCCGACCCCATCCTCCTGGGCCGGTATCCGGATGCCGCCGCGTACGGCTTGCCGGAGCAGCCCGTGCAGGACGGCGATATGGAACTCATCGGTGCCCGCAGCGACTTCTACGGGATCAACTACTACAACCCCACAACGATCGCCGCGGCCGCCGGGCCGGTGCCGTTCGAGCTCCTTCCGACGGCGGGCGCTGCGCTCACCGGGTTCGGATGGCCGATCGTCCCGGAGGCGCTGACGACCCTGCTCGTCGACACCCACGAGCGCTACGGCGCGGCACTGCCGCCGCTCATCATCGGCGAGAACGGCGCGTCGTTCCCCGAGCCCGACGTCGCCGGGGGCGTGATCGACGACCGCGAGCGCATCGCCTACCTCGCCGGCCACATCGGCGCCGTCGCCGCCGCCTGCGCGCGTGGCGTCGACGTGCGGGAGTACACCGTGTGGTCGCTGCTCGACAACTTCGAATGGGCGGAAGGGTTCACGCAGCGCTTCGGGATCGTCCACGTCGACCACGCCACGAGCGAGCGCACACCCAAGGCCTCCTTCGACTGGTACCGCGCGTTGATCGCCGAGGCGCGCTCGTGACGCCGCGCGGCCCGCGATGGTTCGTGCTGTTCACGTTGGCGTGGCTCGCCATCTGGACTGTGCAGCTGACACCGCTGCAGTTGCTCATCCCCCTGCAGCTCGACACACCCGACGACGCCGACGGCTGGATCGGGGGAGTGCTCTCGTCGGGGCTCGTCCTCGCCGTCGGCGGACTGGCGGGCGTGATCGCCGGTCCGCTGGCCGGAGGGATGTCCGATCGCACACGCGGCGCGTTCGGCCGGCGACGCCCGTGGGCGCTCGCCGGCGTCGTGATAGCGGTGCTCTCGCTCGTCGCCATGGCGTTCGCGTCGGATGCCTGGAGCGTCGGCCTCGGCTGGGTCGGCGTGTCGATCGGGGCCGCCGTCGCGTCGGCGGCGTTCACGGCGCTCATCGCCGATCAGCTCACGACGCAGCGCGGCGCTGCGTCGGCCGCGGTGTCGTCGGCGCAGGCGCTGGGCATCGTCGTGGGGGTCGGCGTCATCGTGCTGCTCGAGCTCGGCATCGTTGCGGGCTACCTCGTGCTGGCCGGATTCCTCGCGGTCGTCGGCGTCGTCGCGGCTCTCCTTCTGCCCGACCCACCGGCAGTCGCCGCGTCGTCGCGTGCGCGTAGCCCGCGACGGGTCGCGGACCGCCTCGCGGCCTTTCGCGACCACGACTTCGCGTGGCTGCTGGCCGGGCGTCTCGTGGTCAACGTCGGCAATGCCCTCGGCACCGGCCTGCTGCTGTTCTTCCTGATGTACGGCCTCGGTCGGGATGCCGCCGGAGCCGAAGACGACCTGTTGCTGCTCATCCTCGTCTACACCGTCTTCGTCGTCGCCGCCTCGATCATCGCCGGCGCGGTCAGCGACCGCACCGGGCGCCGTGTCGCCATCGTCGTCGTGGCCGCCGTCGTGCAGGGCGCGGCCGCGCTTCTGATCGCGCTCGTCCCGTCGTTCGAGGTCACTCTCGTCGGCGCGGCGCTGCTCGGCACCGGCTACGGCGCGTACATGGCCGTCGGTCTGGCCCTCGCCACCGATCTACTTCCCTTCCCCGCCGACCATGCGCGTGATCTCGGCTTCGTCACGGTGGCCGCGAGCCTCGGGCAGCTCCTGGGTCCGCTCATCGGCGCTGCCCTGGTCGCAGCGGCCGGTGGCTTCTCGCTCCTGTTCGCCGCGGCCGCTGTGCTCTCGGTCGTGGGAGGCCTGATGACCCTCGCCGTCCGCACGCGGGAGCGGGTCTGATTCAGCCGCGGCGGACGGTCGCGACCGCGAGGTCGAGGACGGCGTTGAACACCCGCGGGCGCATCGCCGTGACGAGGTGGGTCGTGCGTGGCACGACGATCAGCTCGGCATCCGGCGCGATGCGGGTGAAGAGGCGCTCGTTCACCCGCAGCTGGTCGTACTGACCGTTGACGAACCACAGCGGCACCTCGATGCGCCGGAGTGCCGCGAGCAGGTCGAGCACCGACAGGCTCTGCAGGGCGACGTCCTGCGCGTCGTAGGCGTACCCACCGGCGCCGAAGTCGGCGCGCGTCTCGGGCGGCAGGGTCTGGTCGAGCATGCGCTCCGAGAACCACGCGCCGCGCCGGGGGAGACGGTCCAGGCCACGCGCCAGGGCCCGGTAGGTCTGCAGCGCGATACCGCGCGGGATCGCCGTGCACGAGGCTGCCACGAGCCCGGTGATCGGTGGCGGGTCAGCGGCCCCCGCGTACTCGATCGACAGCAGTCCGCCCATCGAATGCCCGACGAGGATGACGTCCGACTGCTCCGCGGCGGATCGGACGGCGCGATCGATGGTGGCGAACGCTTCCGCCAGGGTGAAGTCCTCACCGAGGCGTGTCCCGTGCCCCGGCAGATCGATCGCCGTGGCGGCGATGCCCACGGCATCCAGATGCGCAACCTGCGCGCGCCACATCGTCGCCGACGTGCGGATGCCGTGGACCATCACCACGTGCACGCTCATACCGCCAGCCTAGGCAGGCGGGGTCAGAAGACGACGCGCACCTTCGCGGCACCGCTCGTCGAGCCTGTGGCGACCGCCGGATCCGCGGGCACGAACACGGCCGTGTACGTGCGGGTCCCACGGCTGAGACGGCCGAGCGTGTGAGTGGCGATGCCGCGGGAGAGGGGAATGCTCGCGACGACCGTATCGCCCTCGCGGAATTCCACCGTGCCCTCGGCGCGCGCACCATCCGCCTGCTGGACGGAGGCGACCAGCGTCGAGTGGACGAGCCGGTTGATGTGCACGGGCAGCACCGCGATGAGCCGCGTGGTCGTCTCCGTGGCGGGTACGGCAGCCTGCTCGACGGTGACCGGGACGCGCACCACGGTGCCGGACACGGGCGCGGCGAGGGTGAGCTCTCCCGCGCCGGCGGGCGCGTCTGCCGGGAGCGTGACGGTCACAGTCGCCGCCCCCGCGGCCACAGGCACCTGGCCCAGGGGAGTGCCGCCCCACGCGATGTCGAGCGTCGTGTTCTCCGGCGCACCGCGGCTCGTGAGGTCGAGGCTCGCCACGTCGAACGAGAACGCCTCGCCCGCTGTGACCGTCGCGGGCACGTTCGTCACCTGCACGGCGTGCTTGGCGTAGTCGGGCGCCAGCGGCGAGTTGTCGGCGATGTAGTCGACCCATGCCTCGTAGTCGAGCAGGCCGGTGTCGACGTAGTCGGTGCCCTCCGTGAACGCGCGGAAGTTGTCGCCCCCGCTCGCGAGGAACGAGAACGTGCCGATGCGGTAGTTCGCGGCCGGATCGAGAGCGGCGCCGTCTATCGTCACCGACGTGATGCGCGAGCCCTCCGGCCGCGACCCGTCGAACGTGTAGGTGACGTTGTCGGAGAGCCCGAGTTGCAGATAGGGGCGCGACGGGACGGTGCCGTCGGCGTTGCGCTGCCACTGCTGTTCGAGCATCGCGGTGAATTGCGCACCGGTCAGGGTCACGAGTCCCAGCGTGTTGGTGAACGGCAGCACGGCGTTGGCCTGCGAGAACGACACCGTGCCGTCCGTGAGAGCGGGCACCGCCGTCGCGCCGAACTCGGCCTGCGTGTCCCACAGGTCGGCGCGCAGACCGCCCGGGTTCGTCACGCCGATGTCCGCACCGTTCGGCAGGTCGCTGAGCGAGTCGCGCAGCATCGTGGCGACCGTGTTGCCGAGGGTCGACTCGCTCGCGCGGTCGTCGCGGGTGCCGCCGGTCCACGCGCCGTTCTGGAACGAGCCGCCCGCGAACGCCGTCGTGATGTCGCCCGAGACCTCGCCGACGGCCGTGTTGCCGATCTCGGCTGCGGCCGCGAGAGCCGCGTCGACGATCGTCTTCACCTCCGCGACGCGGGGATACGCGCCGACGAGGGTGGATGCCGGGGTCGTCGTGCGCGGCACGTTCTTCTCGGTGTGCGCCGAGACGTCGCCGGTCGCGGGATCGACCGTGAGGGTGATCTGACCGATGTTGGCGCCGTAGGAGCCGGTCTGGACGATCGGACGCGTGCGGTCGGTGCCCGGGATGGGCGCCGACCACGCGTACTCCTTGTGCGTGTGCCCGGTGAAGATGGCGTCCACGTCGGCCGATGTGTCGTTCACGAGTGCGGCGAGGGCGCCGCCCGCGGCGAGTTCTTCCTCGAGCGTCGCGCCGTCCGGCGTACCGGCCCCGGCGCCTTCGTGGTAGAGCGCGACGAGCACATCTGCTTCGCCGTTGGCGACGTCGCCGTCGCTCAGCTGAGCTGCGACGCGGTTGATCGCCGCGACCGGGTCGCCGAAGTCGAGCTCGGCGATGCCTGCGGGCGAGACGAGGGTCGGTGTCTCCTCCGTCACGGCGCCGATGACGCCGACGGTGAGACCATCGGCATCCAGCAGCGCGTACTCGTCGAGCGCGGGCGTCTCGGTTCCCTTCAGATACACGTTGGCGCCGAGCTGCGGATAGTCGGCCGCGTCGCTGACACGGCCGTCGAGGTCGGCGAAGCCCCGATCGAACTCGTGGTTTCCGACGGCGGTCGCCTGCAGTCCGAGGGTGTTGAGGACGTCGATCGTCGGCTGGTCCTCGGCGACGGAAGAGGCGAACAGCGATGCGCCGATGTTGTCGCCCGCCGAGAGGAACAGCGTCGGTCCTGCGGCGGATGCCCGGAGTTCTTCGACCGTCCCGGCGAAGGCGACCGTGTTGGCGTCGATCCGACCGTGGAAGTCGTTGATGTCGAGCAAGGTCACCTCCACGGGCGGGGCCGCGGCCGTCGCTGCGCTCGGTGCGAGCGCGAGGCCCGCCGCCACGGTGGCCGCGACGGCCAGCGTCGCGGTCAGCCGGCGGCGCCGGCGGACGGGAAGCGGATGGGACAGGGCGGTGTGCGTCACGATCGTCTCCGTAGCGGTCCGGGCGCGACTGGGGGCTCGCGCAGCCTCCGGCCGCCTTTCGAGCGTGCGTGGTGCGCACCGCGGAGACAAGGGTCCAAACGGTTAACTCTTTCTCATGGGCACCTTCGCGGGCGTGTCACCGCCAGGTCGCCTAGGCTCCGCCGCCTCGCCGCCCGAGGGCTCGGGCCGCGGCCCGATAGACTGGCCGGAACATGTCCCCGCGCGCCCTGAAGCCCCTCGAGCCTGCCGCCACCCCGCCCGAGCTCCTCCGCAACTTCTGCATCATCGCCCACATCGACCACGGCAAGTCGACCCTGGCCGACCGCATGCTGCAGATGACCGGCGTCGTCTCCGACCGTGACATGCGCGCGCAGTACCTCGACCGCATGGACATCGAGCGCGAACGCGGCATCACGATCAAGTCGCAGGCCGTGCGGATGCCGTGGGCCACCGACGATCGCACCTTCGCGCTCAACATGATCGACACGCCCGGGCACGTCGACTTCACCTACGAGGTGTCTCGCTCGCTCGCCGCGTGCGAGGGCGCCGTGTTGCTCGTCGACGCCGCGCAGGGCATCGAAGCTCAGACCCTCGCGAACCTCTACCTCGCGCTCGAGAACGATCTGCACATCATCCCGGTGCTCAACAAGATCGACCTGCCGGCGGCCGATCCCGACAAGTTCGCCGCCGAGCTCGCGGGACTCATCGGGGGTCGCCCGGAAGACGTGCTCCGCGTGAGCGGGAAGACCGGTCAGGGGGTTGAGGAGCTCCTCGACCGCATCGTGGAGCAGATCCCCGCGCCCCAGGGCGATGCCGATGCCCCCGCGCGGGCCATGATCTTCGACTCGGTGTACGACTCGTACCGCGGTGTCGTGACGTACGTCCGCATGATCGACGGCAAGCTCGAGCCCCGCGAACGCATCCAGATGATGTCGACCCGTGCGACCCACGATCTGCTCGAGATCGGCGTCTCCAGCCCCGAGCCTTCGCCCACGCGGGGTCTCGGCGTCGGCGAGGTCGGCTATCTCATCACCGGTGTGAAGGATGTACGCCAGTCGAAGGTGGGCGACACGATCACGCACCACCGCAAGCCGGCCACTCAGGCGCTGCCCGGCTACACCGACCCGAAGCCGATGGTCTTCTCCGGCATCTATCCCATCGACGGCAGCGATTACGCGCTGCTGCGGGAGGCGCTCGACAAGCTGAAGCTCTCTGACGCGTCGCTGCAGTACGAACCGGAGACATCGGTGGCGCTCGGATTCGGGTTCCGCTGCGGGTTCCTCGGGCTGCTGCACTTGGAGATCATCACCGAGCGCCTGTCGCGCGAGTTCGACCTCGACCTCATCACGACGGCACCGTCGGTGACCTATCAGGTGACGACCGACACCGGCGACCTCGTGACCGTGACCAACCCGAGCGAATATCCCGACGGCCGCGTGGCCGAGGTGGCCGAGCCGGTGGTGAAGGTCGGCATCCTGCTGCCGAAGGACTACGTGGGCACCGTGATGGAGCTCTGCCAGACGCGTCGCGGGACGCTCTTGGGCATGGAATACCTCAGCGAAGATCGCGTCGAACTCCGCTACAACATGCCCCTCGGCGAGATCGTCTTCGACTTCTTCGACCAGCTCAAGAGCAAGACGCAGGGCTACGCGAGCCTCGACTACGAACCCGCCGGCACCCAAACGGCCGATCTCGTGAAGGTCGACATCCTCCTCCAGGGCGAGAAGGTCGACGCTTTCAGCTCGATCGTGCACCGCGAGAAGGCGTATGCGTACGGCACCCTCATGACCGAACGCCTGCGCAAGCTCATCCCGCGCCAGCAGTTCGAAGTGCCGATCCAGGCGGCCATCGGCGCGCGGATCATCGCCCGCGAGAACATCCGGGCGATCCGCAAGGACGTTCTCGCCAAGTGCTACGGCGGCGACATCTCGCGCAAGCGCAAGCTGCTCGAGAAGCAGAAAGAGGGCAAGAAGCGCATGAAGATGGTGGGACGCGTGGAGGTGCCGCAGGAAGCGTTCATCGCGGCACTGTCCGGCGACGTCGAAGGCAAAGAGAAGAAATAGCAGACACCGAAGGGTGAACCCCATGCGCCGCGGAAACTTTCAGGACGACACCGTCGACTACGCCGCGGTCGGCGCCACCCAGGCGCCCGATCTCATGGGCTACCCGCCGGAGCGCAGTGTTCCCGCCGAGGCCTCCTGGCGCATCGGCAGCGGTGAGGAACGCTTCATCTCGTCTGCCGACGCCCTGCTGTCGTGGAGCGCGCTGCGCGGGGCCGGCCTCGCCGTCAGCGACGTGCGCCCGGCCGCCGGCCCGATGTACTCCGGAGTGAGTTTCGATGCCGAGGGCGCGCCGCTGGTCGCATCGAGCCTGGAGGCCGATCAGCGTTTCGACGCAGACGGCACGCCGTACGTGGGTGCGGGGACCACCATCCGCGTGCACGGTCGCGCGGGAGGGCTCAGCGCCGACGCGGAGCTGCGGGTGATCTTCGTGACGGAAGAACCCCGGCGCGTCGGGTTCGCTCTCGGCACCGTGGGTGAGTCCGTCGTGAGCGGCGAAGAGTCGTTCCTCGTCGAGCGCCGCGAGAACGACGAGGTGTGGTTCACCGTGCGCGCGTTCGACCGCCCGACCGCGCTGCTGTACAGGCTCGTGCCGCCGCTGGTGAAGCGGCGTCGTCGCGAACTCTTCCAGGGGTACCTCCGCGCAATCTCCCCGCTGTACACGACGCCCGCCTGATGGGTGCCGCCGCGCCCCTCGGCGATCCGGTGCCGCGCGACGGCGCGCTGCCCGATGACATCCGCACGAGCGCCCAGCGCGCCTTCGGTGTCTATCTGCACGTCCCGTTCTGCCGTGTGCGCTGCGGCTACTGCGACTTCAACACCTACACCGCCACCGAGCTGCGCGGCGCTCGCCAAGATGCCTACGCCGACGAGGTGCTGCGCGAGATCGCCCTCTCGCGCGGCGTGCTCGAGGACGCCGGCGCTCTGCGCCCCGCGCGCACGGTGTTCTTCGGCGGCGGGACGCCGACCCTCCTGCCGCCGGGCGACCTCGCGCGCATGCTCGCGGGCATCCGCGACACCTTCGGCCTCGAATCGGGCGCCGAGGTCACGGTGGAGGCCAATCCCGACACCGTGACCGATGCGGTCGCGAGTGAGCTCGCCGCGGCCGGAGTGACCCGGCTGTCGATCGGCATGCAGTCCGCCGTGCCGCACGTGCTGCGCGTGCTCGATCGCACGCACGACCCCGAGCGCGTCGCCGTCGCCGTCGCCGCCGCGCGCGCAGCGGGACTCGCCGTGAGCCTCGATCTGATCTACGGCGCCCCCGGCGAGTCGCTCGCCGACTGGCGGACATCGCTCGAGCAGGCGATCGCGCTCGCCCCCGACCATCTCTCCGCGTATGCGCTCATCATCGAGGACGGCACGAAGCTCGAGCGTCAGATCCGGCGCGGCGAGGTCGCCGCACCGAGCGACGATCTCCAGGCCGACATGTACGAGCTCGCCGACAGCCTGCTCGGCGCCGCCGGATACTCCTGGTACGAGGTGTCGAACTGGGCGGCGAGCTCCGACCAACGCTCGAGGCACAACCTGTCGTACTGGCAGGGCGAGGATTGGTGGGGCTACGGCCCCGGCGCGCACAGCCACATCGCCGGGCTCCGCTGGTGGAACGTGCGTCACCCCGCGGCGTACGCGCAGCGTCTGGCCGCCGGCGAGTCACCCGGTGCCGGCCGGGAGCGCCCCGACGAGGCGGCGCGGCGCCTTGAAGAGGTGCTGCTGCGGTCGAGGATCGTGGAGGGGCTCCCGGTGTCGGCGCTCGTGGGCGACGGCCGTCACGCCGTGGCAGGACTCATCGCTGACGGGCTGATCGACGGCGCGTCGGCCGTCCGCGGGCGCATCGTGCTCACGCTCCGCGGTCGCCTGCTGGCGGATGCCGTCGTGCGCGCGCTCACGGTGTGAGTCACCGCGGAAGACTATCGACCGCGGCGGCACGGGGCAGGGGCGCGACGTGCGGCTCGGTGTCGAAGACCTGCACGCGGCGGTCCGGTCCGAATGCCGGCCAGCCCGGGTCGCCGGAGCGGATGAAGCGCACCCAGTCGCCGTGCATGCGCGTGGCGAGGCTCACGGGCGCATCGGGCCCCGCCATCGCCACGGTGTCCTCGGCGTGTGGACGGTCGAAGACGAACCCGATCTCCAGGGCATGCGCCGCGCGGAGATCGCGCACCGGGCTCGGCCAAGCGAATTCGTACACGAACGTGCGCTCCGGCCGGGCATCCGCCAGCCGCACCGCCGGCGCGCGCAACAGCCGGTCGGCGACGACCTGCCCCAGCAGCTCACCTGCGCTCGCGGCGGGGAGCGCCGCGCGGTAGTTCGCGAGCGTCCGGCGGGGGATGCGCGCGGCGAGCCGCGCGAGCGAAAGGTGCAGCGGAGTGATCGCGGCGAGCTGGCCAGGCGTGAGCCAGAGGCGGTACTCGTCGGTGTTCGTGCCGATGATGAGCGGGACGGCGGTGTCGCGCAGCGCGAGCGCCGGCGAGACCGGCAGCGACTCCGGATCGATCGCGAGGGCGTAGCCCGGTGCGCCGCGCAGCGGGCTCGACCCTGCGGCGTGACGACGACGGGCGAGGAGCAGGACGTCGGGCGGCACCGCGAGGAACCCGGCGCGCGTCGCGGGGGCATCCACGAGCTTCGCGATGGCCCGTGTGACGCGTGCGGCGCGGGCGGCGGTCACCGCCTCCAACGGTCCGCTCTGGATGATGGCGCCGGCCGGGATGCTCCGAGTGTCGTCCCGCGCGAGAAGGGCGGCGACGAGCGCGCCGCCCGCCGACTCTCCCATCACGGTGATGCGCGCGGGGTCTCCGCCGAACGCCGCGATTTCGCGCTCGACCCACTGCAACCCCGCGGCCGCGTCGGACAGGCCCAGGTTGCGGGGAGCGCCGTCGAGCACGGAGAAACCCTCCGCGCCGACGCGGTGGCCGACTGACACGAACACCACGCCGTCGCGGGCGAACGTCGATCCGTCGTACGCCGCAAGCGCCGGTGTGCCGCGCTCGTGCGCGCCACCGTGGAACCAGACCACGACGGGAAGGGACGCGGGCGACGCGTCGGACGGCGTCCAGACGTTGACCGTCAGGATGTCCTCGCCCGCGATCTCCACCGAGCCCAACAGCTTCGCGATCGGACCGGCGTAGGGGCTCTGCGGCGCCGTCGGCCCGAACACCGAGCAGTCTCGGATGTCGGTCCACGGCGCGGCGGGAACGGGCAGGGCGAACCGCCGTTCGCCGAACGGCGGCTCTGCGTACGGAACGCCCAGGAAGCGGCGGATGCCGCGGCTGTCGGTGCCGGAGATCTTGCCCGACCCGATGTCGACGATCGCTCTCGTCGTGACGTCCTCGTCCATACCGCCCATCGTAGGGCGGCGCGATAGACTTGGCACTCGAGTCTCGGGAGTGCCAGGTCCCGGCGGAGCGGCGAGGAGGATCATGGTTTCGGAACGCGGGCTTCAGGTCCTGCGGGCGATCGTCCAGGACTACGTCGACACGCACGAGCCGGTCGGCAGCAAGGCCATCGTCGAGCGCCACCAGTTCGGGGTGTCCGCGGCGACCATCCGCAACGACATGGCCCTGCTCGAAGACGAAGAGCTCATCGCCGCGCCGCACACGTCGTCGGGGCGCATCCCGACCGACAAGGGCTACCGGGTGTTCGTCGACCACCTGGCCGACCTCCGCCCTCTGAGCACGGCCCAACGCTCGGCGATCTCGTCCTTCCTCACCGATCCCGGTGATCTCGACGACTTGCTCGTGCGCACCGTCCGGGCTCTCACCCAGCTCACCGGTCAGGTCGCGATCGTGCAGTACCCGTCGTTCGCGCGGGCGAGCGTCTCGCACGTCGAGGTCGTGCACCTCGGCGGCACGCGCGTCGTGATCATCGTGGTGACCGACACCGGCCGCGTCTCGCAGCGGGTGGCGTTTCTGCGCGACGAGCTCGCAGCCGCGGACATCGACGACGTCAAACTCGGCGTCGCCCGCCTCGTCACGGGGGTGCCCGTGCGCGACGCGGCGCAGGCGGTCGCCGACGTCCTCGCCGACGAGTCGAAGCCCGCATCGCGCGTGGACGAGGCCGTGCGGACGGTGGCGCGGGTCGTCGCGGAAGAGCTCGACGAGTTCCGCCAGGATCGTCTCGTGATGGCCGGCAGCGCCACGCTGGCACGCCGCGAGAGCGACTTCAGGGGGAGTATCTACCCGCTCCTGGAGGCGATCGAAGAACAGGTGACCCTGCTGCGCCTCATGGGGGAGATGGTCGCCGACGACAAGGGACTCGCCGCCAGCATCGGCCGGGAGAACGATCCGTTCGGACTCGGCGAGGCCTCCGTGCTCACGAGCGACTACGACGGGGCGGGCACCCGCGCGCGCGTGGGTCTGCTGGGACCGACGCGCATGGACTACCCCACCAACCTTGCGACGGTCCGCGCCGTCGCGCACTATCTCAGCCGCCTGCTCGACGAAGACGAGACGTCTCGCTGAGCTGACGGAGATCTATCTTCCGCGCGGAACGCGCGGAAGCCAGGAAAGGCGATTGTGGCAGACCACTACGAGGTTCTGGGCGTCTCACGCGAGGCGTCTCCCGACGAGATCAAGAAGGCCTACCGCCGGCTCGCCCGGCAACTGCACCCGGACGTCAACCCGGGGGAGGACGCGTCCGAGCGCTTCAAGCTCGTCACGCACGCGTACGACGTGCTGAGCGACCCCGAACAGCGTCAGCGCTACGACCGCGGCGGGGACGACGGCGGTTTCGGCGGCGCGGGCTTCGGCGGCTTCGGCGACATCTTCGAGACCTTCTTCGGCGGAGGCGGCGGCGGTCGCGCCGGCCGGCCCCGCTCGCGCCGCGAGCGTGGGCAGGACGCGCTCGTGCGCGTCACGCTCGACCTCAAGGATGTCGTCTTCGGCATCCATCGCGACATCGAGGTCGACACCGCCGTGCTGTGCGAGACCTGCGAGGGCGCGTGCACGCAACCCGGCACGCACGAGGCCACGTGCGACATCTGCCACGGGTCGGGGCAGATTCAGCGGACCGTGCGCAGCCTTCTCGGCAACGTCGTCACGTCGCAACCGTGCAACGCCTGCCAGGGCTACGGCACGACCATCCCCTACCCCTGCTCGACATGCCAGGGCCAGGGACGCGTGCGCGCCCGCCGCACCGTGTCGCTCGACATTCCCGCGGGCGTCGAGACCGGCTTGCGCCTGCAGCTGCCCGGCTCGGGCGAGGTCGGACCCGCCGGTGGCCCGAACGGCGACCTGTACCTGGAGGTCACGGTCGCCGCGGACGACGTCTTCAGCCGTGATGGCGATGACCTCCTCGCGACGCTCGAGGTCTCCATGCCGGATGCGATCCTGGGCACCGACACGAAGATCACCTCGCTCGACGGCGACGTCGATCTCGAGGTGCGCGCCGGCGTGCAGTCCGGCGATGTCCTGACGATCAAGGGGCGCGGCATCACTCCACTGCGCGGCGGCAACCGCGGCGACCTCCGGGTGGCGGTCCAGGTCGTCACCCCGACGCGCCTCGACGCCAAGGAGCGCGCGCTGATCGAGGACTTCCGCAAGCGCACGAAGGCCCCGGGCCCGCACCTCGCCGAGTTCCACCAGGGCATGTTCGCGAAGCTCCGCGACCGGTTCCGGGCCTGACATGGCGCTGCACTTCCTCGTCGACGGTGTCGCCGCAGCGCGCGGCGAGGAGATCGTCATCTCCGGCGCGGAAGCGCACCACGCCGCCGTCGTGCGGCGCGTGCGCGTGGGGGAGACGGTCACGGTGGGCGACGGGGCAGGTGTCTGGCTCAGCACCGCTGTCGTCTCGGCGTCGCCCAAGGAGGTCGTCGTCCGGGTGACGGATGCCGTCCAGCGACCCGCCGCGACGCCGCGTCTTGTGCTGGTGCAAGCTCTCGCGAAAGGCGATCGGGACGAACTCGCGATCCAGGCAGCGACCGAGCTCGGCGTCGACGAGATCGTTCCCTGGCAGGCGGCACGCAGCGTGTCGCGTTGGTCGCCCGACAAGGCGGCGAAAGGCGTCGCGCGCTGGCAGAGCATCGTGCGCGAGGCCGCCAAGCAGGCCCACCGCGCGTGGGTGCCCGCCGTGGCTCCGCCCGCGACGACCGCCCAGCTCGTCGCGCGCGGCGCGACGATGCTCATCCTCGAGCCGACCGCCGCGGCGCAGCTGTCGACCGCCCCGCTTCCCGCGGGCGACGAGCTGGTGCTGATCGTCGGCCCCGAGGGCGGCATCGCGCCCGAGGAGATCGCGGCACTCGAAGCGGTCGGCGGGGTCGCCGTCCGGCTCGGCGACACGGTGCTGCGCACGTCGACGGCCGGGCCCGCCGCCCTCGCCGTCATCAGCGCCCGCCTCGGCCGCTGGTAGGCCGCCCCGCATAGACTGGGGATATGAGCGAACCGTCGATCTTCACACGCATCCTCGCGGGCGAGATCCCGGGCGAGATCGTCGGCGAGACCGAGAACGTCTTCGCCATCCGCGATATCGCACCCCAGGCGCCGCTGCACCTGCTGGTGATCCCGAAATCCGCGCAGTACCGCAACGTCGTGGAACTCGCCGCGGGCGATGCGGCCCTGCTCACCGAGATGATCGGCCTGGCCAATTCGCTCGCCGCGGAGCACGCGGACGGCGACTTCCGCCTCGTCTTCAACACCGGTTCCGGCGCCGGGCAGACCGTTTTCCACGTCCACGCGCACGTCCTCGCCGGGGGACTCGCCGAAGGGAGCCTCGGTGGCTGACACGGAAGAGCCGACCACCGAGCGCATCCTGGTCGACGGCGTCGCGATGGTCCAGCTGCTCGGGCCGCAGGACCGTCTCTTGCGCGTCGTCGAGAAGGAGCACCCCGCGGTCGCCGTGCACGTGCGGGGCAATGAGGTGACCCTTACGGGTGCCGCGGATGCCGTCGCCGCGGCCCGCGGGCTCGTCGACGAACTGATCTCCTTGACCCGCGCCGGTCACGGCCTCGACCCGGCCGACGTGGCGACATCGAGCCGCATCCTCCGCGCCGACGACGGTCCGCGTCCCTCCGAAGTGCTCGGCGAGGCGATCCTCTCCTCCCGCGGTCGGGTGATCCGACCCAAGACCCTCGGCCAGAAGGCCTATGTCGATGCGATCGAAGACGCCACGATCGTGTTCGGAATCGGACCGGCCGGCACCGGCAAGACCTATCTCGCCATGGCGAAGGCCGTCCAGGCGCTGCAGCGCAAAGAGGTCGACCGCATCATCCTCACCCGGCCCGCCGTCGAAGCCGGCGAACGCCTGGGATTCCTTCCCGGCACGCTGACCGACAAGATCGATCCGTATCTGCGCCCGCTCTACGACGCGCTGAACGAGATGATGGACCCGGAGCTCGTGCCCAAGCTCATGGCATCCGGCACGATCGAAGTGGCGCCGCTGGCGTACATGCGCGGCCGCACGCTCAACAACTCCTTCGTCGTGCTCGACGAAGCCCAGAACACCACTCCCGAGCAGATGAAGATGTTCCTCACGCGTCTCGGATTCGGCACCCGCATGGTCGTCACCGGCGACATCACGCAGGTCGACCTGCCCGCGGGCGCGTCGGGTCTGCGCCTGGTCACACGGGTGCTGAAAGGCATCGACGACATCCACTTCTCCCTGCTCACCAGCGACGACGTCGTGCGGCACAACCTCGTCGGACGCATCGTCGACGCGTACAGCGAATACGACGAGCAGCGGCTCGCATCCCGCCGCGAGCGTGACGAGGCATCCGAGTTCGCGAACCGCGCCGAGAAGCGCGGCTCTGCCCGCCCGAACCGACCGCGTGACCATTTCCCCCAGCGAGGACGTTCATGACCATCGAGATCACCAACGAGTCGGGTGTCGACACCGACGAGGCCGTCCTGCTGCGCCTCACGGAGCACAACTTCGCCGAGCTGCACGTGAGCGCCGATGCCGACGTCGCGATCCTCCTGGTCGACGAAGGCGCGATGGAAGCCCTGCACGTCCAGTGGATGGATGAGCCGGGACCCACCGATGTGCTGAGCTTCCCGATGGACGAGCTGCGCCCGGGAACCGAGGAGCAGCCGACCCCGCCCGGCTTGCTGGGTGACATCGTGCTCTGCCCGCAGGTCGCCGAGACGCAGGCGCAGGCGGCCGGCCACACGACACTCGACGAGCTGATCCTCCTGACGACGCACGGACTGCTGCACCTGCTGGGCTTCGATCACGCCGAGCCGGAGGACGAGAAGGAGATGTTCGGTCTGCAGCGCGAACTCATCGCCGCATTCCACGCCTCCGAGCGACGACGACGCGCATGACCGAGATCCTCCTGCTGGTCGCAGCGGCGCTGCTGGTCGCCCTCGGTGGCTTGATGGCGGCGTTGGATGCGGCGCTGGGCGTCACCTCGCGTGCCGACATCGCCGATCTCGCCCTGACCGGCCGCAACGCCTCGCCCCTCGCCCGCATCGCGGCCGAGCCAGAACCGCACGCGAACGCCGTGGTGTTCATCAGGATCCTCGCCGAGACCACCGCCGCGGTGCTCGTCACCGCCGCGCTGTCGATCGTCTTCGACAGCATCTGGTGGGCGGTCCTCGCGGCGGCCGTCATCATGACGATCGTCTCGTTCGTGCTCGTCGGAGCCAGTCCCCGCGCGGTCGGCCGCCAGCACGCGAAAGGCCTCCTGCGCGCGTGTGCGCCACTCGTCCGCGCGGCGCGGGTCGTCCTCGGGCCGCTCGCGCACCTCCTGGTCGTGGTGGGCAACCGCTTCACGCCCGGCATTCAGCGCGGCACCTCCTTCGCCTCCGAAGAGCAGCTGCTCAGCATGGTCGACGAGGCCGCCTCGCACGACCTGATCGAGGAAGACGACCGCGAGCTCATCCACTCGGTCTTCGACTTCACCGACACCTTCGTGCGCGCCGTCATGGTGCCGCGCACCGACATGGTGACGATGGACGGGGCCTCCACGACGCAGCAGGCGATGCAGCTGTTCCTCGACAAGGGCGTCTCGCGCATCCCGATCGCCGACGACGCCGCCGACGACATCACCGGTGTCGTGTATCTCAAAGACCTCGTGCAGTTCGCCTACCGCGATGAGAGCGCCTGGCGCGATGCGCCGGTGCGGACGATCGCTCGGCCGGCCGTGTTCGTCCCCGAGTCGATGAAGGCCGAGACCCTTCTGCAGCAGATGAAGAAGGATGCCGTGCACGTCTGCCTCGTGGTCGACGAGTACGGCGGGGTGGCCGGGCTCGTGACGCTCGAAGACCTCATCGAGGAGCTCGTCGGAGAGATCGCCGACGAGTACGACCCCCGCTCTACGGAGATCGTCGCGTTGGACGTCGGGCGCTACCGCGTGAGCGCGCGGCTCGGCCTCGACGAAGTGGGGGAGCTGTTCGGCATCGACCTGGAAGACGACGACGTCGACTCCATCGGGGGGCTGCTCGGAAAAGTCCTCGGTCGTGTGCCCCTGCCGGGCGCCACCGCCGAGTACGGCGGCCTGATCATCACCGGCGGCACCTCGCGCGGGCGCGGACGCGGGCTCGCGACGGTCTTCGTCGAGGGAACTCCGAGCCTCATCGCCGCCGACACGGCCTTCGGTTCGACGCGCACCGGCGAGACCCCCGTCCTCGGCACCGGCGAGGTCACTGTGCAGAGAGGTGCCCGCCGATGAGCGACCAGCGATCGGGGTTCGTCACGTTCGTGGGCCGGCCCAACGTCGGCAAGTCCACCTTGACGAACGCCCTCGTGGGGGAGAAGGTCGCCATCACGAGCGACAAGCCCCAGACCACGCGCCGCGCCATCCGCGGCATCTTGAACCGTCCGGGCGGGCAGCTCGTGATCGTGGACACGCCCGGCATCCACAAGCCCCGCACTCTGCTCGGGCAGCGCCTCAACGACCTCGTCGACCAGGTGCTCGGCGACGTGGATGCGATCGGCTTCCTCGTTCCCGCGACCGAGAAGGTCGGTCCGGGCGACCGTCGCATCGCGCAATCGCTGGATGGCTACCGCCGTGCGAAGAAGATCGCGATCATCACCAAGACCGATGTCGCCAGCCGCGATCAGATCACCGAGCGCCTGCTGGAGGTCGATGCGCTTCGCGAGGACTGGGCGGCGGTGGTGCCCCTTTCGGCGGTCGCCGGCGAACAGCTCGACGTGCTCGCCGACGAGCTCCTGAAGCTCGTTCCGCGCGGTCCGGCGCTCTACGAAGAGGGCATCGTCACCGACGAGTCAATCGACGACCGCATCGCGGAGATCATCCGCGAAGCCGCGCTGGAGGGTGTGCGCGACGAGCTGCCGCACTCGATCGCCGTCACGATCGAGGACATCTCCGAGCGCGAAGGCGGCCAGATGACCGACATCTACGCCAATGTGGTCGTCGAACGCGACAGCCAGAAGGCCATCATCATCGGCCACAAGGGGTCGCGTCTGGCCGCCGTCGGCGCCCGCGCGCGCGCCCAGATCGAGCCCCTCGTGGGGACGAAGGTCTTCCTGTCGCTGCACGTACGCGTGGCGAAAGAGTGGCAGCGCGACCCGAAGCAGCTCGGTCGCCTCGGCTTCTGACGCCCCCGCGCCGCACTCCGCCCGATGAGTGAGCGAAGCGAGACTGAGCGCCGGTGTCAGCCGACGGGCCGGAGGGCCGATCGGACGACCACGGTGTCGGCGCCGAACTCCGCATCTGCCGCACCCTGCCAGGTGCCGTCATCCCAGACGACGTCGATCCAGAGCCAGCCGTTCATCGGCGCGGACGAGAGGTAGTCGGCGCCGAGCCGCTCGGGCAGCTGGTCCTGCAGCGCGAGCAGGTCGTCCTCGGCACCGGCACCCGGGCGCCCTCCCGTGGGGTCGACCGTGGGGATCGTGTCGTACAGCGCGAGTTGGATGGGCGGCTGGGTCACGGCGAGTGCCCGCGCGTCGTACGTGCCCTGCACGACGTACACGCCCCAGGTGACGTCGCCCGACGTCTCCGCTCCGTCGACGCCGTCCCACGTCCAGCCGACGAGAGGCAGCCCGGCGCACTGCGGGGGATACGACTCCGCGACGCCGCCGAGGCACAGCTTCGCCTCGCCGCCCTGATCGATCACGGTGCCTTGGCCGAGCACCTCGCCGTCGGGGAGCGCCGGGGCGAGAGCGCCGAGCCGGGCGGTCCGATCGGCATCCGGAGCAGCACCCGGCGCCCCGCCGCATCCCGCGAGGGCCGCGATGAGCACCATCGCCGCAGCGGCGGCGAACACACGTCGTAGGGTCATACCCCCACAGTGTCGGCAGCGGAGGAATCGTCTCATGCGGCGCGCGGGTGTAACCTGTTCGCATGCGCTTCAGCGGCACCCTCCTTCTTAGCCGCCGCGACGAGACCTCGGTTTAGGGCCTCCCTCGTCGCGGAGCTTGTCGTTGGCCCGCATCCCACAACGACACCGAAGAAGCGACATCATGGACAACCATCAGAAGCCGTCGGCCATGCCGATCCACAAGTACCGTCCGTTCCACGAGCAGATCCAGGTCGATCTGCCCGATCGGACCTGGCCCGACAAGCGCATCACGACGGCGCCGCGCTGGTGCGCCGTCGACCTCCGCGACGGCAACCAGGCGCTCATCGACCCGATGAGCCCCGAGCGCAAGCGCATCATGTTCGACCTGCTCGTCGGAATGGGCTACAAGGAGATCGAAGTCGGCTTCCCGTCGGCGAGCCAGACCGACTTCGACTTCGTTCGCCATCTGATCGAAGACGGCGCGATCCCGGACGACGTCACGATCCAGGTGCTGACGCAGGCGCGTGAACACCTGATCGAGCGCACGTACGAGGCGATCGCCGGTGCCAAGCAGGCCATCGTGCACCTGTACAACTCCACGAGCGTGCTACAGCGTGAGGTCGTCTTCCGCACCGACCGCCAGGGCATTATCGATATCGCCCTCGAGGGCGCGCACCTCTGCCGCGAGTTCGAGAAGCGCATCCCGGAGACCCAGGTCTTCTACGAATACTCGCCCGAGTCGTACACCGGCACCGAGCTGGAGTTCGCCCTCGACGTCTGCAACCAGGTGATCGAGGTCTTCGAGCCCACGCCCGAGCGCAAGGTCATCATCAACCTGCCCGCAACGGTCGAGATGGCCACGCCGAACGTCTACGCCGACTCGATCGAGTGGATGAGCCGCCGGCTGGCTCACCGCGAGAACGTGATCCTGTCGCTGCACCCGCACAACGACCGCGGCACCGCGATCGCCGCGGCCGAGCTCGGCTATCTCGCCGGCGCCGACCGCATCGAGGGGTGCCTGTTCGGCAATGGCGAGCGCACCGGCAACGTCGACATCGTCGCGCTCGGCATCAACCTGTTCACGCAGGGCATCGACCCGCAGATCGATTTCAGCGACATCGACAACGTCAAGCGCACCGCGGAGTACTGCAACCAGTTGCCGGTGCACGAGCGCAGCCCCTGGGCGGGCGACCTCGTCTTCACTGCGTTCAGCGGCTCGCATCAGGACGCCATCAAGAAGGGCTTCGAGGCGATGGCCGCGTCGGCCGCCGAGCGCGGTGTCTCGGTCGACGAGACCCTGTGGGCGGTGCCCTACCTGCCGATCGACCCGAAGGACCTCGGGCGGTCGTACGAGGCGGTCATCCGCGTCAACTCGCAGTCCGGCAAGGGCGGCGTGGCGTATCTGCTGAAGACCGACCACGCGCTGGATCTGCCGCGCAAGCTCCAGATCGAGTTCTCCGGCGTCGTGCAGGCCAAGACCGATGCCGAAGGCGGCGAGGTCTCGAGCGAGGCGATCTGGTCGATCTTCACCGACGAGTACCTGCCGGCATCCGCCCCAGGCGACAAGTGGGGCCGGTTCGAACTGCTCTCGACCCGCACGCAGAGCGACATGAGCGGGGATGTCTCGCTCGAGGTCACGCTCCGCGACGGCGACGACCAGGTGCCGGCCTCCGGCCGCGGCAACGGTCCCGTCGCGGCGTTCCTCAGCGTGCTGCAGGAGCGCGGCTTCGACATCTCGCTCTACGACTACGTCGAGCACACGCTGAGCGCGGGCGGCGACGCGCAGGCCGCGGCCTACGTCGAGTTGCAGGTGGACGGCGAGCGGCTCTGGGGCGTCGGCATTGACGGCGACATCTCGACGGCATCCCTCAAGGCGATCGTGTCGTGCGTCAACCGCGCCATCCGCACCCGCGAGCGCTCCGGCGCGCTCGCCACGGTCTGACCCGGCCCGAGCCTCGGCGAGACACCGTTCCTGCGCCGAGACACTGGCTACCCGCCGGTGTCTCGGCGCACACCACGTGTTTCGCGGGGATGACGGTCGGCGTCAGCGGAGTGTCAGGGGCGGATGGTCGGGATCGCGGAGGTCTCCAGCGTCACCTTGCGGCGGTAGAGGGCGCGCTGCTCGGGCAGTGAGATGTCGAAGATCACCGCGAGCAGGCGGATGACGGCGGTCACGACGATGCCGGCGATCGCCGCGGCGACCAGGGGCGCGCCCAGCAGGTTCGCACCGACGAGCACGAAGCACCCGGCGGCCGCCGCGACGGCGTAGAGCGAGCCGACGTGCATGATCGCGACGGGCAGCCCCATGAACACGTCCCGCAGGATGCCGCCGCCCACCGCCGCGCAGACGCCGACGAACACCGCGGGGATCTCCGGCAGGCCGATGGCGAGCGCCTTCGCCGTGCCGAAGGCGCCGAAGAGGCCGATCACCAGCGCGTCGAGGGCGACGATCGCCTGATTGAGCCGCTGGAACACGTTGGCCAGCAGCATGCCGACGAGAGCTGCGCCGATGGCCGTCAGGAGGTACCAGTTCGTCTGGAGGGTCACCGGGGTCACATTTAGCAGCAGGTCGCGGATGAGACCGCCGCCCATGCCCATCACGATGCCGATGATCGTCACGCCGAGCAGGTCGAGGCGGCGTTGACCCACGAAACCGGATGCGAACAGGGCGCCCTGCACGCCGCCCAAGCCGACGGCGAGGAGGTCTGCCCACAACGGGATCACGAAGAGCGGCTCTGTCACGCCTCCATTGTCTCCGGTGACGGGGATAATCGACACGTGCCCACTTACCGCGACGACGTCGTGGTCCTGCGAACCCACAAGCTGGGGGAAGCGGATCGCATCGTGACGATGCTCAGTCGCCGTCACGGCAAGATCCGCGCCGTCGCGAAAGGGGTGCGGCGCACCGCGTCGCGCTTCGGATCACGCCTCGAGCCGTTCATGGTCGCCGATGTGCTGCTCTACCAGGGTCGCTCCCTCGACATCATCCAGCAGGCGGAATCACTCGGCCGCTACGGCGCTGAGATCGCCCAGCACTACGACCGCTACACCGCCGCGCACGCGATGGTCGAGACCGCCGACCGGCTCAACGAGGCGGAGTCGACGCCGCAGCAGTACCTCCTGCTCGTCGGAGGCCTCCGCGCGCTCGCGCAGGGCGAGCACGCGGCACGCTCTGTGCTCGACTCGTACCTCCTGCGCGCGATGGCGCTCTCCGGGTGGGCACCCGGCCTCGACGACTGCGCCCGGTGCGGAGAGGTCGGACCGCACGATTGGTTCGTCGCTCAGTTGGGCGGCACCGTGTGCGCGAACTGCGCGCCGGCGGGCGCCGCGCGCGTGCGTCCCGAGACCGGCTCCCTCCTCCGCGCGTTGATCGCGGGGGAGTGGGATGCCGTCGACACCGCATCCGACGACGCCACGGCCTCGGCTTCGGGCCTCGTGGCCGCCTACGCCCAGTGGCATCTGGAACGCGGCATCCGCTCGCTGTCACACGTGGAGACTGCCCGATGATCTTTCCCGCCCGAACGCCCAAGCCCTACACCCACCGCGACGCGGTGCCGTACCGGCCGCTGGACTGGACAGGCATCCACCCGCCGGCCTTCCCGAAGGGCTCCGTGCCGGCGCACGTGGCGATCGTCATGGACGGCAACGGCCGGTGGGCCAACCGCCAGGGCCTCACCCGCATCGAGGGCCACCGCGCGGGCGAAGAGGTGCTGCTCGATGTCGTCGCCGGGGCGATCCAGGCCGGGGTGAAGCATCTCAGCGTCTATGCCTTCTCCACAGAGAACTGGAGCCGCTCGCCCGAAGAGGTGCGCTTCCTGATGGGCTACAACCGCGACGTGCTGCACCGGCGACGCGATCAGCTCAACGAGTGGGGCGTGCGCATCCGGTGGGCGGGACGAAAGCCCCGCCTCTGGGGGTCGGTCATCAAAGAACTGCGGGTCGCCGAAGAGCTCACCGCCGCCAACGACACCCTCACCCTCACGATGTGCATCAACTACGGCGGGCGCATCGAGATCGTCGACGCCATGCGCCGCATCGGCGACGAGATCGCCGCGGGGCGCCTGAAGCCCGGCGCGATCACCGAGAAGACGGTGCGGCGCCACCTGTACATCCCCGACATGCCCGACGTCGATCTGTTCCTGCGCTCCTCCGGAGAGCAGCGCACATCGAACTTCCTGCTCTGGGAGTCGGCCTACGCGGAGATGGTGTTCCTCGACACCCTCTGGCCGGACTTCTCCCGCAGCGACCTCTGGGGCGCGATCGAGACCTACCTCCGACGCGACCGGCGGTTCGGGGGAGCCGTCGACACCCCGACCGGGGAATAGATCGTGTCGATGCCGTCGTTGGCACCTGATGTGACGGAACCGATCAAGATCGACGTGTGGAGTGACATCGCCTGCCCCTGGTGCTACATCGGCAAGCGCAACCTCGAGTCGGGACTCGCGGCCGTGGCCGACGACGCCGACGCACCCCGTGTGGAGGTGACGTTCCATTCGTACGAACTGTCGCCCGACACGCCCGTCGATTTCGACGGCGACGAGGTCGATTTCCTCGCCGGCCACAAGGGCATGCCGCGAGAGCGAGTGCGCGAGATGCTCGACAACGTCACCGGCGTCGCCGCCGGTGCGGGCCTGGAGTACCGCTTCGACCTGCTGCAGCACACCAACACCGTGAAAGCGCACGAACTGCTGCACTTCGCCAAGGCGCAGGGCGCGCAGCACGCGATGACCGAGCGGCTCATGTCGGCGTACTTCACGGAGGGACGCCACGTCGGCCGCGTCGACGATCTGGTGGCGCTCGCGGCGGAGGCCGGATTGGATGTCGACGCCGCGCGCGACGCGCTGGAATCAGGTCGGCACCTCGCCGATGTGCGCGCGGATCAGGCGCAGGCGCAGGCCTACGGCATCCAGGGCGTGCCGTTCTTCGTGATCGATGGCAAGTACGGTGTCAGCGGCGCTCAGCCCGCCGACGCGTTCGCTCAGATCACCCGCCAGGTGTGGGCCGAGCGCCAGCAGGCCTGATCAGGCCGGAAGGCTCGATTCGATCGCCGCGATGACCTCGGGCGCATCGGGCTTGGTCTGCGGACGGAAGCGGTGCACGTCGCCGTCCGGCGTCACGAGGAACTTCTCGAAGTTCCACATGACGGGGCCCTTCGCACCCTCGGCGTTCTTCGACTTCTTCAGCGCCTTGTAGAGGGGCGCCGCGTGCGAACCGTTCACGCGGATCTTGTCCATCACGGGGAAGCTCACTCCCCACGTCGTGGAGCAGTACTCGAGGATCTCCTCCATCGAGCCCGGCTCCTGGCCCATGAACTGGTTGCACGGGAAGCCCACGACCTGCAGTCCACGCTCCCCGTAGGTGCGCTGCAGCTGCTCGAGCTGTTCGTACTGGGGCGCCAGCCCGCAGCGCGAAGCCACATTGACGACCAGCACCGCCTTGTCGCCGAAATCGGCGAGAGTCTGCTCGGCGCCGTCGGCGGTCTGGAAGGCGATGTCGCGGATATCCACAGCGGAGGTGTCAGCCATGCTCTCCACGATATGCCGCCACGAGCGCGACGGGGCCCGTCTTGTCTGGGAGAATGGACACCGATGTCTACGATTCTCGCCCCGGCACCGGCCTCACCCTTGAGGATCGGCCCGATCACGCTGGACGCCCCCGTCGTGCTGGCGCCGATGGCGGGCATCACGAACACCGCTTTCCGCCGCCTCTGCCGCGAGTACGGCGCGGGGCTCTACGTCAGCGAGATGATCACGACGCGGGCGCTCGTCGAGCGCAACGCCGTCACGATGCGCCTGATCCGCCACCACGAGTCCGAGACGCCGCGTTCGATCCAGCTGTACGGCGTCGACCCGGCGACGACGGAGGCCGCGGTGCGGTTGCTCGTCGAAGAGGACCACGCCGACCACATCGATCTGAACTTCGGATGCCCGGTGCCCAAAGTGACGCGCAAGGGCGGCGGCGCCGCATTGCCGTGGAAGCTCGGGCTGTTCCGCGAGATCGTCACACGCGCCGCGCGGGCGGCAGAGCACATCCCGCTCACGATCAAGATGCGCAAAGGCATCGACTCCACACATCTGACCTACCTCGACGCCGGGCGGATCGCGGAGGATGCCGGCGTCGCCGCCGTGGCGCTGCACGCGCGCACCGCGGCGGAGTTCTACTCCGGTCACGCCGACTGGTCGGCGATCGCCGCCCTGAAAGAAGCGGTCACCGACATCCCGGTGCTCGGCAACGGCGACATCTGGTCGGCCGCCGACGCCGAGCGGATGATGGCGGAGACCGGGTGCGACGGTGTCGTCGTCGGTCGCGGTTGCCTCGGTCGCCCCTGGCTCTTCGGCGACCTGGCGCGCGCGCTCGGCGGCCCGCAGGCAGCGCGCGGCGCTCCGGTCGACGCGACGCTCGGGTTCGTGGCGGCGGCCTTCCGCCGGCACGCCGAGCTGCTCAGCGAGTTCTACGAAGACGAAGATCGCGGCTGCCGTGACATCCGCAAGCACGCCGCGTGGTATTTCAAGGGCTATCCCGTCGGCGGCGAGATCCGTTCGCAGCTGGCGACCGCATCGAGCCTGCACGAGATCGACGACCTTCTGGCGCTGCTCGATCTCGATGCGCCCTACCCCGGATCGGCCGCGGAGGGTCAGCGTGGACGCGCCGGCACGCCGAAGCGCCCCGCTCTTCCCGACCGCTGGTTGGACTCGCGCGAACTCGACGCGGCGCAGGCGATCTCGGTGTCCGAGGCCGAAGTGGACTCCAGTGGCGGCTGACGCGGGCGGTGTCGGCGTCTCGGCCGGGCGTCCCTCCGGGTACGACGAACGCGACGCCGAACGCTTCCGTCCCGAGCAGCACCGGTCGCGCCGCGACGGTTTCGCGCGCGACCGCGCCCGGGTGCTGCACTCGGCGGCGCTGCGACGACTGGCCGCGAAGACGCAGGTGCTGAGCCCCGCGAGCCCCGCCGACTTCGCCCGTAATCGGCTCACCCACTCCCTCGAGGTCGCCCAGGTCGGGCGTGAGCTCGCGATCGCGCTCGAGCTCTCACCCGACGTGGTCGACACGGCCTGCCTCAGCCACGACCTCGGGCATCCGCCGTTCGGACACAACGGGGAGCGGGCGCTCAACGACTGGGCCGAAGACATCGGAGGGTTCGAGGGCAATGCGCAGTCGCTGCGCATCCTCTCCCGTCTCGAGCCGAAGGTGACGGATGCCGACGGCCGCAGCGTCGGACTCAACCTCACCCGCGCGAGCCTCGACGCCACGTGCAAATACCCCTGGACGGTCGAGCATTCGATCCCCGATCCGGGCGGCCGCGACAAGTTCGGCGTGTATCCCGAAGACGAGGCCGTGTTCCGCTGGATGCGCGAGGGCGCCCCGGGGCGGCGGCGCTGCATCGAAGCCGAGGTGATGGATCTCTCGGACGACATCGCCTACTCCGTGCACGACTTCGAGGACGCGATCCTCAACGGCTACCTCGACCCGCGGCGGCTGACCGACGCACGCGAGCGCGAGGCGCTCTTGAGCTCGATCCAGTCGTGGGTGGGCTACGGCTTCTCCCGCGACGAGCTCGGCGACGCGCTCTACCGCCTCACCCGACTGCCCGAATGGCTGGGCGCCTTCGACGGCAGCCGCGCGGCCGTCGCACGGCTCAAGAACCTCACGAGCGATCTCATCGGCCGGTTCGCGCGCGCCGCGACGACGGCGACACGCGAGCACTACGCCTCGCCGGTGCTCACCCGCTTCCAGGGCCGGGTGATCGTCCCGCGCGTGATCGAGGTGGAGATGGCCGTCCTCAAGGGAGTCATCGGCGCGTTCGTGGTCTCGATCGAGGGTCGGAAAGGTCTGTACAAGGAGCAGCGCCGGGTGCTCAAGCGCCTCGCGACCGCGCTGTGGGAACAGCCGGGCGAGCTCGACGGGCTGCACGCCGAAGACTTCGCATCCGCCACCACCGATGCCGCCCGCCGCCGCGTCGTGGTCGACCAGGTCGCGAGTCTCACGGACCGGTTCGCGATCGAATGGCACGCGCGTCTGGTGGGCCCGGTCGATCTGCGCGAACTCGGTCTGTGGTCATCCGACACCCGCATCACCGCGTCGCACGCGTTCGCGCTGCCCGAGCCGCTCGACGGATTGGGTCACGACGTCGTCATCGGCAGGGCCGCCCACGTCGTTCCCGCGGAGGAGCGCTGATGGCGCGCATCCGGCAGGCCGACGTCGACGAGGTGAAGGCCCGCACGAACATCGCCGACATCGTCGGTGAGCGCGTCGCACTGAAGTCGGCGGGGGTCGGCTCGATGAAGGGTCTCTGCCCGTTCCACGACGAGCGCAGCCCCTCCTTCCACGTGCGTCCGCAGGTCGGCTATTACCACTGCTTCGGATGCGGCGAGTCGGGAGACGTCTACTCGTTCCTCCGCGCGATGGACCATCTCTCCTTCACCGAGGCGGTCGAGCGGCTCGCGGGCCGCATCGGGTTCGCGCTGCACTACGAAGACGGGGGAGCGGCTCCCGAGACCAGCGGCCGCACCCGCCTGTATGCCGCGAACGCCGCCGCCGCCGAATGGTTCCGCGGCCAGCTGTCCTCGCCCGAGGCCGACGCCGCCAGGCGCTTCCTCGGCGAGCGCGGGTTCGACGCCGGAGCCGCCGCGCACTTCGGCGTCGGCTACGCCCCGAAGGGCTGGAACGGCGTGCGGGACGCCATGAAGGCCCAGGGGTTCACCGACGAGGAGCTGACGAGCGCCGGCCTGCTCTCCCAGGGACAGCGCGGCGTGTACGACCGGTTCCGCGGGCGGCTGGTCTGGCCGATCCGGGATGTCACCGGGCAGACCATCGGCTTCGGCGCCCGCAAGCTCTACGACGACGATCAAGGCCCCAAGTATCTGAACACCCCCGAGACGCCGATCTACAAGAAGGCGCAGGTGCTCTACGGGCTCGACCTCGCCAAAAAGGACATCTCGCGCTCGCACCGCGTCGTGGTGGTCGAGGGCTACACCGACGTGATGGCGTGTCACCTGGCGGGCGTCACGACGGCGATCGCGAGCTGCGGCACCGCCTTCGGCGCCGATCACATCACGGTCCTCCGACGCGTGATGGGCGATGACACGGCATCCGGAGAGGTCGTCTTCACATTCGATCCCGATGCCGCCGGGCAGAAGGCGGCCCTGCGTGCCTTCGGCGACGAGAAGCGCTTCGCGGCGCAGACGTACGTCGCCGTCGGGCCCGACGGACTCGATCCGTGCGATCTGCGCCTCCACCGCGGCGACGCCGCCGTGCGGGCGATCATGGAGGACAAGACCCCCATGTTCGAGTTCGTCATGGACCAGCGGCTCGCCGGGTTCGACCTCTCGACCGTCGAGGGCCGTGTCGGAGCGCTCCGCGCAGCGGCGCCCATCGTGGCGGAGATTCGCGACCCCGCACTGCGGCCCGGCTACACCCGGGTGCTCGCGCGCAAGCTCGGCATGGACCTCGGCGAGGTGCGTCCCGCCGTCGAGCGCGCCACGCGCATGGCGCGCGCGGCATCCGACCCGCCGGCACCGACCGTTCCCGCCGGCGAACCGGCGGAAGAGGCACCGACCACGCGTGTGACACTCGCCACACTGCCGCGCACCGCCGACGTCGCGCTCGAGCGCGACGCGCTGATGGGGGTGCTCCAGTACGGGCACCTTCTCGACGCCGCCGACACGGATGCGGCGCTGGCGGTGCCGATGACCCACCCCGCGCTCGACGCCGTGCGCGCCTCGATCGCCGGGCAGCCCGATCGCAGCCGCATCGGCTGGGCCAGCACGGCCGTCGAGGCGACACGCGAGCCGTACCGCTCCCTCGCGGTCGAACTGCTGACGGCCACGTTCCCCGCCCTGACCGAGGCGGAGGCGGAGGCCTCCGCCCGCTCGCTGTGCCTGCGGCTGCGGGTGCGCGCCGTCGACCGCGAGAAGATCGACCTGCTCGGCGCGATCCAGCGGGTGTCGGCCGACTCGGAAGAAGGTCGCCGCGTGCGCGTCGCGCTGCGTGAGCTCGACGAACGCCGCCGCGGGCTCAGCGAGGAGAAGTAGCGCCGCGGCGTCGAAGCGGGCAGGATGAAGCCCATGCCCCGTCGCGACGATGCCCTTCCCGCGATCCGGGCCACCGATCTCTCGCTCGCCCGCGGGGGAGTGCGCGTCGTCGACGGCGTGACGTTCACCCTCGCTCGCGGCGGCGCATTGGCGGTCATGGGCCCGACCGGCGCCGGCAAGTCGAGCCTCGCGGCGCTCCTCTCCGGCATCCGTGACGACGCACTCAGCGTGGCGGGCGGCGACGCCGAGGTCGAGGGGATCTCGGTGCGCAGTCGGGGCCGGAAGCTCCGGATGCGCACGTATGTGACGGGCTACCTCGGGCAGGGCGCGGGCACGGATCTGCCGTCGCGTCTGACGGTGGCCGAGACGATCGGCGAGCCCATCACAGCTCGTGATCGACGTGTCAACGCGCGCGCCCTGGCGATCCGCGTGGCCGGTCTGCTCGACGAACTCGAACTGCCTCTCGGCGCCGCGACGAAGTACCCCTACGAACTGAGTTCGGGGATGCGCCAGCGTGTCGCCCTGGCGCGCGCGCTCGTGCTGCAGCCGCGGGTCTTCATCGGCGACGACCCGTACGCGAACCTCGACCTGGAGGTGCGACAGGCCGCACGGGACGCTCTGCTGCGCCGACGCCGCGACGACCGGATGGCGCTCTTGATCGTCACGAACGACGCGGAGACCGTGCGCGAACTCGACGCCGACGTGCTCGTGCTGCACGCCGGTCACACGGTCGGCTTCGGCCACGGGACGCACGATGTGCTGTGGACGCCGGGTGGCGCAGACCGGCTCGCATCCTGAGACGCGCCGACGCGGCCGCGCGTCGCGAGCACCCCCGGAGTCTTGCTAGGATGGTGTGGTTGCCCGCTCGCGGGTGACTGATCCTCGGTAGCTCAATTGGCAGAGCAGCCGGCTGTTAACCGGCAGGTTCTTGGTTCGAGTCCAAGCCGGGGAGCGAAGGGCCCCAGACTCCACTCTGGGGCCCTTCTTCGTTTCTGCGGCGCTCAGGCCTCGATGACGTCGACGCCCGGCATCCACGATGCACCGGGCTTTCCCCACCCGCGCTTGCGCGCGAGCTTCTGCACCGTCTTCCAGTCGCCGTCGTCGAGGCGGTCGATGTAGAGGATGCCGTCGAGGTGGTCGAATTCGTGCTGCATGATGCGGGCGCGCCACCCGTCCACCTCGATGCGCACGCTCTGGCCGTCGAGGTCGGTGCCGGTGACGACGACCTCGTCGGAGCGGCGGAGCGCGAAACGCTCGCCGGGGAAGGACAGGCACCCTTCGGACTCCTCGTCGGGGTCGGGTGCCCCGGGCACGAGGGGGCGCATCCACAGTTCGGGGTTGATGATGACACCGCGCCAGGGCGCTCCGTCGTCGTCGGCGTAGGAGTACGTGTAGATGCGCAGGGACACGCCCACTTGCGGCGCCGCCAGCCCGACGCCGGGGGCGGCATCCATCGTGTCGAACATGTCGAAGACCAGCGCGCGCACCTCGTCGGTGATCGCCTCGACGGCGGATGCGGGGGAGTGCAGGGCGGGGTCGCCCATGATGCGAATCGGAAGAACAGCCACGTCCTGAGCCTACCGATCGCCCCGGACGGTTAGTGTCGAAGGCGTGTATGGAGCCTCGCCGCTGGGAGAAGTCACCGATCAGCTCGTCGGCGTCTTCGACGACCCCAAGATCCTGATCGGCATCCCGCTGGCGCTGCTCGGCGCCGTGTTCATGTCGTTCGGCGCGCAGTACCAGCACCGAGGCGTGCAGAAGGTCGAGCGACTCACCCAGACGGGCGGCAGCAACGGCCTCACCGGCGCCCAGCTGTGGAACCTTCTCCGGCGTCCCTCGTGGGTGGCCGGAACGGTGATGCTGGGCCTCGCGATCGTCTGCCAGTTGGCGGCGCTGTCGTTCGCGCCGCTCATCCTGGTGCAGCCGCTCGGTGCGATCTCGCTCGTCATCACGACGCTGCTCAATGCCCGGATCAGCGGCTTCGCTCCGACGCGGCGCTCCATCATCGCCATCGTGCTCTGCGTCACCGGCATCCTGCTGTTCGTCACGATCGCCGCCATCTACGCGACGGAGACTCCGGTCACCGATGCGCAGCTGCTCACGGTGCTCGTCATCCTGGCGGCCGTGGTGGTCGTCGTCGGGGGCCTCTGGCTGTGGCTGCGCAAGCGCACGAACGCCCTCTTCTACATCGTCGGCGCGGGCGTCGTCTACGGCTTCGTCGCGACACTGGCCAAGGTGGTCATCAGCCGCATCCAGAACGGCAACTTCGAATGGCTGACGGTGCTGTGCATCGTGGCGCTCATCGCCGGTACCGCGGTGGGCGCGTACTTCGTGCAGACCGCCTACGCGTCGGGACCGCCCGACCTCGTCATCGCCGGGCTCACCGTCGTCGACCCCATCGTCGCGATCGTCATCGGACTCGCGGTGCTCCACGAAGCCTCGACCGCGCCCTGGGGTGCGTTCGTGGGCTTCGCCGTCGCGGGCGCCCTGGCCATCGTCGGGGTGTTCCAGCTGGCGCGGTTCCATCCGCAGATCGTCAGCGACAGCCAGGAGATCCCGATCGAACGCGGCAGCGACCCGCAGCCGAGCACCGGGTCGATCCGGCTCACGGAGGCCGTCTCCAAGGTGTGGCCCGATCCGCCGGTGCGTGATCGGGATCAGCGTCCACCCCGATAGGGTCGAAGGACAGGGGGCGGTGGCCAAGCTGGTCAAGGCAGCGGGCTCATAACCCGACGATCGTGGGTTCAAGTCCCACCCGCCCCACGATGAAATGACATGGTTGTGATTCGCCGCGTCCTTCCGTCATAATGGGCCCATAACCGCATAACCTCGCCGTATCTCCGGCATCCCAGGTCGTAGGGGAAGACGTACCTGAAGAAACGGAGAAGACGATGGCGACAGCAACTGCGCGCGGAGTGATCTACATCCACTCGGCGCCACGTGCGTTGTGCCCCCACCTGGAGTGGGCGGTCGGGCGCGCGCTCGGTCGCGCGGTGAATTTCGATTGGGACGACCAGCCGGTGCTCGCCGGCAGCCGTCGCGCGGAGTTCTACTGGGAGGGCCCCGCGGGGACCGGGGCCGCTCTGGCGACCGCCATCCGCGGCTGGGAGCACCTCCGCTTCGAAGTCAGCGAAGACCCGACACCGCGCAGCGACGGCGGCAGGTGGCTGCATACGCCCGGCCTCGGCATCCACTTCGCGCAGACCGACACCGCCGGCAACATCGTGGTCGGAGAAGACCGCATCCGCTACGCGATGGAGATCGCTGCGGGCGATGCGTTCGAGCTGCAGCGAGAGCTCGGGATCGCGCTCGGCTCGGCCTGGGATGCCGAACTCGAGCCGTTCCGGCATGCCAGCGACGATGCGGCCGTCGTCTGGCTGCACAAGGTCGGCTAGCTCCCACACAGACCAGGCGGCGCAGGAGCGCCCGTACCGAGCCTCGGATGGCTTCCCGGGGATCGAGAGCACGTACCGGCCGCCTCACAGAGAGAACCCCCTCCGCACGGCTTCGCGGAGGGGGTTTGCTCTGTCTGGGCAGCGCCTGACGGGCCGCCGGCGACGTCAGACGGAGGCGAACGCGGCGACGGCGTTGTGACCGCCGAAGCCGAAGGAGTTGCTGATCGCGAGCTGGTCACCCGCACCGAGCGCCTCGGGGCGGCCGGACAGACGGAACGGCACGGCCGGATCCTGCTCCGTGATGTTGATCGTGGGCGGAGCCGTGCGCTCCTGGAGGGCGAGGATCGTGAAGATGGCCTCGAGCGCACCGGTGCCGCCGAGGAGGTGGCCGGTGGACGCTTTCGTCGCCGACACCGGGATCTCATCGATCCGATCGCCAAACACGCTCTTCAGCGCGATGTACTCGTTCGGGTCGCCCACCGGCGTGGACGTCGCGTGCGCGTTGATATGGGTGACCTCCTCGGCCGAGCGTCCGGCCGATTCGAGCGCCATGCGCACGGCTCGAGCGGCGCCGGTGCCTTCGGGGTCGTTGGCCGTGATGTGGTACGAATCCGCCGTGACCCCGCCGCCGACGACCTCGGCGTAGATCTTGGCGCCGCGCGCCTTGGCGTGCTCCTCGGTCTCGAGGATGAGCACAGCCGCACCTTCGCCCATGACGAAGCCGTCGCGGTCGATGCTGCCGGGGCGCGAGGCCGTCTCGGGGGAGTCGTTGCGCTTGGAGAGCGCCTGCATCGACGCGAACGACGCGATCGTCACCGGGTGGATCACCGACTCGGTGCCACCGGCGATGACGACGTCGGCGACGCCGGTGCGCAGGTGCTCGAGGGCGTTCACGATCGACTCGGTGCTCGAGGCGCACGCGCTCGCGACCGTCCGCGCGTAGGCGCGGGCACCGAAGTGCAGGGAGAGGTTGCCCGCCGCCGAGTTCGGCATGAGCATCGGGACCGTCATCGGCAGGACGCGCCGCGGACCCTTCTCGCGCAGCGTGTCCCAGGCATCCAGCAGCGTCCAGAGACCACCGATGCCGGTCGCGAAATCGACGCCGAGCCGCTCGGGGTCGACCTCGGGTGCGCCGGCATCCGCCCACGCCTCCAGTGCCGCCACGAGGGCGAACTGCGACGAGGGGTCGAGCCGCTTCGCGACGGGGCGCTCGAGCACGGTGTCGGGACGCACCGCCGCCTGCGCGGCGAACGTGACGGGCAGGTTGTACTGCTCGACCCAGTCGTACTCGAGGGTGCGGGTGCCCGAGGCGCCGGACAGGAGGGCCTGCCAGCTGTCGGGCGCCGTGCCTCCGATGGGGGAAGACGCGCCGATTCCGGTCACGACGATGCGCGGGGTGCTCATGGTGTTCCTCGTGGGTTCCTCAGCGTGGTGGCGGTGCGTGTCGGTGGGGACGGTGCGTCCCCACCGACGCAGATCACGCCTGGTGGGAGGTGATGAAGGTGACGGCGTCGCCGACGGTCTTGAGGTTCTTGACCTCTTCGTCGGGGATGGTGACGCCGAACTTCTCCTCGGCGTTGACGACGATCGTCATCATCGAGATCGAGTCGATGTCGAGGTCGTCGGTGAAGGACTTCTCGAGCGCGACCTCGTCGGCCGAGATGCCGGTCTCGTCGGTGATGAGCTCGGCAAGCCCTGCGAGGACCTCGTCGTTGCTGAATGCCATGGGATTCTCCTTGTATTTCGGGGGTTCGCCGACCCGTGCGGGCCGAAGTCAGTTTAGAGGCGGGGGAACCCGCGTCAGGGGAGGACGACCACCTGAGCGCCGAACACGAGTCCGGCGCCGAAGCCGATCTGCAGCGCGAGACCGCCGCTGAGTTCGGGGTGCTCCTGCAGCAGACGGTGGGTGGCGAGCGGGATGGATGCCGCCGACGTGTTGCCCGTGGTCTCGATGTCGCGGCCGATCACGACCGACTCCGGCAGCTGCAGCTGCTTGGCGAACTCGTCGATGATGCGCATGTTCGCCTGGTGCGGAACGAACGCCGCGAGGTCGGACGCCTCGATGCCGGCGGCGTCGAGCGCCTGACGGGCGACCTTGGCCATCTCCCACACGGCCCACCGGAAGACGGTCTGGCCCTCCTGGCGGAGTGTCGGCCACGGCGCGACGCCGTCGCGGAAGTCGACCAGGGTGTGGTTCATGCCCACGGCGTCGGCCTTCGAGCCGTCCGATCCCCACACCGTGGGGCCGATTCCGGGTGTGTCGCTCGGACCGATCACGGCCGCGCCCGCGCCGTCGCCGAGGAGGAACGAGATCGACCGGTCTGCCGGGTCGACGACGTCGCTCAGCTTCTCGGCGCCGATCACGATGGCGTAGGTCGCTGCGCCGGCGCGGATGAGGGCGTCGGCTTGGGCGACGCCGTACGCGAAGCCGGCGCAGGCGGCGTTGAGGTCGTAGGCGGCGGCGGGGTTCGCGCCCACACGGTCGGCGACGATCGCCGACACCGACGGGGTCTGCTTCGGGTTCGAGATGGTCGCGACGATGACGGCATCGATCTGGGCGGCGTCGATGCCGGCCACGGCGATCGCCTCGGCGGCGGCGTCGGCGGCGAGGTCGATCGCGCTGGTCTCCGCGTTCGCCCGTGTGCGCGTGACGATGCCGGTGCGCTGTCGGATCCACTCGTCGCTGGAGTCGATCGGACCGATGAGGTCGTCATTGGGAACGGCGTTCTCGCCGCGCGCAGCACCGTACGCGAGGATGCGGGTGTGCGCGGGGCCGGTGGGCTGGACGAGCGTGCGGGTCATGCGTCTGCTCCTTCGAGGAGGGCGGTGGCGGCCGCGAGATCGTCGGGTGTCTTCACGGCGACGGAGGGGATGCCGCGAAGAGCACGCTTGGCGAGGCCGACGAGGGTGCCCGCGGGCGCCACCTCGATGATGCCGGTCACGCCGTGCTCAGCGAACGACGACATGCAGAGGTCCCATCTCACAGGCGAAGCCACCTGCGCCACGAGAAGGTCCAGTGCCGCGCGACCGTCGGCGACCGGTGCACCGTCGCTGTTGCTCCACAGGGTGAGCTCCGGAGCCGACGTCGTGACGGTCGAAGCCGCGGCGGCCAGCACCTCGACGGCTGGCGCCATGTAGCGCGTGTGGAACGCACCGGCGACCTGCAGGGGGATCACCCGCGTCGCTTTCGGCGCGTCCGCACCCAGAGCCTCCAGCGCGCTCAGTGCGCCGGCTGCCACGATCTGACCACCGCCGTTGTAGTTGGCGGGCGTGAGGTCGAGCTCTTCCAGTCGGGCGACGACGGCATCCTGATCGCCGCCGAGCACGGCGCTCATGCCGGTGCGTTCGGCGGCGGCGGCGGCGGCCATCGCCCGCCCGCGGAGTCCGACGAGACGCATGCCGTCGGTGTCGGTCAGCACGCCGGCCGCCACCAGCGCGGCCACCTCGCCGACGGAGTGCCCGGCGACGCCGGCCGGGCGGGGGGCGCCGGCGCCGAGCACGGCGAACGAGACCAGCGAGGCGGCGACGATGAGCGGCTGCGCGACGGCGGTGTCGCGGATGCGGTCGGCATCCCACTGGGTCCCCGCCGCGATGAGGTCGACCTGCGCCTCATCGGAGTACCGCTCCAGCGACTCGCGCACCCCGGGAACGTCGAGCCAGGGGGAGAGGAACCCGGGGGACTGAGACCCCTGCCCGGGGAAGACGGTGATGATCACTTCCCTATCCTCCCAACATCGCACGGACGACCGCTGGCGATCACGTCACAAGAAACGGAAAAACCCTTGTGTGTGTCCCACACGCCTCGCGTCACGGGCGCCGCGGCGGCGCGGCTCGGCGACGCGTGACGTCGGTGCCGATCGACCCGATGATCAGGGCGGTCTGGAGGATGAGTGCTTCGCGCGGACCCGTCGCATCCCACCCGATGACGTCCGACACCCGCTTCAGTCGGTAGCGGACGGTGTTGGGATGCACGAAGAGCTCGCGCGCCGTGGCTTCGAGCGACCGACCGTTGTCGAGGTAGCTCCAGAGCGTCGTCACGAGGTCGGAGGAGTGCGCCTGCAGCGGTCGGTAGATCCGATCGACGAGCGTGGCCTTCGCCATCGAGTCTCCGGCGAGTGCGCGCTCGGGAAGGAGATCATCGGCCTCGACCGGGCGCGGCGCGTTCCGCCATGCCTTGGCGACCGCGAAGCCCGCCAGCGCCGCGCGCGCGCTCTGGCCGGCATCCACGAGAGCGAGCACGGTGGGGCCGAGCACCAGATGCCCCACCCCGAAGCCGGATTCGAGCCGACGCGCGATCTCGGGGAAGGGCAGTTCGGCTTCGGACTCGTCGCGCGCCGGCAGCACGGCCCGGCCGATGACCAGCACGAGGCGCGATCCCTGCACGCCGATGAGCACGTCCACGCCCAGCTTGCGCGACATCCGGCGGAGGTGGTCGACGTCGAACTGGGGCGGCGTCGTGCCGACGAGCACCGCGACCTCACCGTGGCCGTGCCAGCCGAGGGCGGCGATCCGACTCGGCAGTTCCTCATCGGCTTCACCCGTGAGGATCGAATCGACCACGAGCGCTTCCAGACGCGCATCCCAGAGACCGCGCGCCTCGGCGGCGCGGGCGTACACATCGGCCGACGCGAAGGCGACTTCGCGCGAGAACAGCAGAATGCTCTCGCGCAGGTCTTCCGCCCGTCCGGCGACGCGCTCCTCCGTCACCGCGACCGTCACGCGGATGAGCTGCAGCGTCTGGGTCAGGCTGACGCTGCGCAGGAGCTCCCGCGGCGCGGCGGCGAAGATGTCCGCCGCGATCCAGGGCGTCGAGCCCGGATCGTCGTACCACTGGATGAACGAGGCGATGCCCGCCTGCGCCACGAGCCCCACCGCGGAGCGCCGCGCGGGCGGCATCTCCGCGTACCACGGCAGCGACTCCTCGAGCCGCTTGATCGTGGCGGTCGCCAGATCACCGGAGATGCGGCGGAGCCACGCGAGTGTCTCCGCCTTCTCCTGCGGTGTGGGGCGAGCGGGCATGGACGCCGATCAGCTCTCGCCGCCGGCGTTGCCGCTCGTTCCCGCCGTCACATCGTGCAGGCGGTACTTCTCGATCGCCTGCGCCGACAGCGCACGCTCGACGCGCCCCTCGTCGGCGAGTGCCTGGAGGGTGCGCACGACGATCGACGGACCGTCGATCTTGAAGAAGCGGCGCGCTGCGGCGCGCGTGTCGGAGAACCCGAACCCGTCCGCGCCGAGCGTCGCGAACCGACGCGGCACCCAGGGACGGATCTGGTCCTGCACGGCGTGCATCGAGTCGCTGACGGCGATGATCGGGCCGTCCGAGCCCTGCAGCTTCTCGGTCACATACGCCGTGCGCGGCTCGTCGAGCGGGTTCAAGAAGTTGTGCTCGTCGGCGGCGAGACCGTCGCGGCGCAGCTCCGTCCAGCTGGTGACGGACCAGACGTCCGCCACGACGCCCCAGTCGTCCTTCAGCAGCTTCTGCGCTTCGAGGGCCCAGAGGATGCCGACGCCGGAGGCGAGCAGCTGCACGCGGTGGCCGTCGCCCTCACCCTCGGAGACGCGGTGGAGCCCCCGGACGATGCCGTCGACGTCCACGTTCTCCGGCTCGGCCGGCTGGACGAGGGGCTCGTTGTACAGCGTGATGTAGTACATGACGTTCGGGTCGGGGTGGTTGCCGCCGTACATCCGCTCGATGCCCGCGCGCACGATGTGCGCGATCTCGTACCCGTACGCCGGGTCGTACGACACCGTGGCGGGGTTGGTGGAGGCGAGCAGGTGCGAGTGGCCGTCGGCGTGCTGCAGACCCTCACCCGTCAGGGTCGTCCGCCCCGCCGTGGCGCCCATGATGAAGCCGCGCGCCATCTGGTCACCGGCAGCCCACTGCGCGTCACCCGTGCGCTGGAATCCGAACATCGAATAGAAGATGTAGACCGGGATGAGCGGCTCGCCGTGCGTCGAGTACGACGTGCCGACGTTGGTGAAGGCCGCGAGGGCTCCCGCTTCGTTGATGCCGACGTGCAGGATCTGACCCTGCGGGCTCTCCTTGTACGCCAGCAGCAGCTCGCGGTCGACCGAGGTGTAGTTCTGGCCGTGCGGGTTGTAGATCTTCGCGGTCGGGAAGAACGCGTCGAGGCCGAACGTACGCGCCTCGTCGGGGATGATCGGCACGATGCGGTGGCCGAAGTCCTTCGCGCGCAGGAGGTCTTTCAGCAGTCGCACGAAGGCCATCGTGGTGGCGACCTCCTGCGTACCGGAACCCTTCTTCGGCAGTGCGTACGCTGCGTCGTCGGGAAGGCTGATCGGCACGTGCTGCGTGCGGCGCTCGGGCAGGAAACCGCCCAGGGCGCGGCGCTTCTCGACCATGTACTGGATCGTCTCGTCCGCCATGCCCGGGTGGTAGTACGGCGGTGCGTACGGGTTCTCTTCGAGCTGCGCGTCGGTGATCGGGATGCGCATCGAGTCGCGGAAGTGCTTGAGGTCTTCCAGCGTCATCTTCTTCATCTGGTGCGTCGCGTTGCGCCCCTCGAAGTGCGGTCCGAGGCCGTAGCCCTTGATCGTCTTGGCGAGGATCACGGTCGGCTGACCCTTGTGCTCGGTCGCCGCCTTGTACGCCGCGTAGAGCTTCTGATAGTCGAGGCCGCCGCGACGCAGCTTTCCCCAGATGTCCTCGTCGGACCAGTCGGAGACCATGGCCGCCGTGCGCTCGTCGCGACCGAAGAAGTGATCGCGGATGAACTTGCCGTCCTCGGCGCGATACGTCTGGAAGTCGCCGTCGGGCGTGGTGTTCATCAGGTGCACCAGGGCGCCTTCGGGGTCGGCCTGCAGGAGCTCGTCCCAGCCGCGGCCCCAGACCACTTTGATGACGTTCCAGCCCGCGCCGCGGAAGTAGCTCTCCAGCTCCTGGATGATCTTGCCGTTGCCGCGCACCGGCCCGTCGAGACGCTGCAGGTTGCAGTTGACGACGAACGTCAGGTTGTCGAGGCCCTCGTTGGCCGCGACCTGGAGCTGTCCGCGGCTCTCGACCTCGTCCATCTCGCCGTCACCGAGGAACGCCCAGACGCGCGAGGACGACGCATCCTTGATGCCGCGGTTCGTCAGGTACTTGTTGGTCATCGCCTGATAGATCGCGTTGATCGGGCCGAGACCCATCGACACCGTCGGGAACTGCCAGTACTCCGGCATGAGGCGCGGGTGCGGGTACGAGGGGATGCCGTCGACACCCTTCGACTTCTCCTGCCGGAAGCCGTCGAGCTGCGCTTCGGACAGGCGACCCTCGAGGAACGAGCGGGCGTAGATGCCGGGCGAGGCGTGGCCCTGGATGAAGATCTGGTCGCCGCCGGTCTCCGCATCCAGACCCTTGAAGAAGTGGTTGAAGCCCACTTCGTAGAGGGATGCCGACGAGGCGTACGTCGAGATGTGTCCACCGACGCCGATGCCGGGCCGCTGCGCACGGTGCACGGTGACCGCGGCGTTCCAGCGGATCCAACGGCGGTAGCGACGCTCGAGCTCCTCATCGCCCGGGAACGACGGCTCGTTGTCGGGGGAGATCGTGTTGATGTAGTCGGTCGTGGGGACCTGGGGGACGTTCAGCTGCAGCTCGCGGGAGCTCTGCAGGAGGCTGAGCATGATCTCGCGGCCGCGTCCCGCACCCTTGCTGTCGACCAGCTGGTGCAGGGATTCCTGCCACTCGGAGGTCTCTTCGGGGTCGCTGTCCTGCGGGCCCTGCGAGTACGGATCCTGATCGTTGACAGTCACGGGAGACCTTTCGTCGTCTGGCAGATCGTGCCAGGAATGGGCTGCGGATGCGTGCGGGCTTTGTTCAGCCGGCACAACACATCCTGGATCAGCCTAGTCATATCGCGGTGTCGCCAGGCGAACCCGCCGCTCTCGTAGACTTATCGGCGTCGGGCCTATAGCTCAGTTGGTTAGAGCACCTCGTTTACACCGAGGGGGTCGGGAGTTCGAGTCTCTCTGGGCCCACCTCACGCGCTGCACCTGCGGGTCAGCCGAACACCCGCACGACGAGGCCGACCCGCGCGGCCAGGTCGCCGATCTCGGGGATGTCGGCGGCCGCGACGACCAGCAGTGGGCAGGCATCCGACCCTTCGTCGAGGTACAGCACGCGCAGCGCCTGCGGCGCCAGCAGAGCGTCGGCCCGCACGATCGCATCCTCCAACGATCCGCCGACGTCGCCCACCTCGTCGGGATCGATGCCCGCGCGGAAGACGCGCGGCAACTGGGCGAGCGCTTCCGCGAGCTCCGGGCCGGAGTCGGACCACTCCATGTAGGCGAGGGCACCACCGTCGTCGAGCGCGTCCACCAGGACGTCGCGGAGGTCGGCGCCTGCCCCGGCACCGCCGATGGCCGCAGCGACGTCGGGATCGTCGGCGAGCAGGCTCGCCAGACGCAGCCAGTCGTCGGTCACGCGAAGTCCTTGACAGCTCGGGCGTGCCGGTAGGAGTAGGCGAAGTAGATCGCGAACCCGATCGCCAGCCAGATGAGGAAGCGCAGCCAGGTCTCCACCGTGAGATTCAGCATGAGGTACAGGCAGATGATCGCCGACAGCGCCGGCAGCCAGGGGTTGAGCGGAACCCGGAACCCGCGCTTCAGGTCGGGGCGCGTGCGCCGCAGCACGATCACGCCGACGGAGACGAGCACGAACGCGGAGAGCGTGCCGATGTTGACCATCTCCTCGAGCAGTCCGATCGGCGTGAAGCCCGCCACCACGGCCACGATGAGTGTCACGACGATCGAGATCACCCAGGGCGTACGCCACACGGGGTGAACCTTCGCCAGCGACTGGGGGAGGAGGCCATCGCGCGACATCGCGAAGATGATGCGCGTCGCCCCGATGAGGAGCGTCAGCACGACGGTCGTGAGCCCCGCGACCGCACCGGCGGCGATCACCGTCGCCATCCACGATTGCCCGTGGTACGCGAAGGCGTTCGCGAGCGCCGCGGCCGGGTCGAGCTCGGAGTAGGAGACCATGCCGGTGACCACGAGCGCCACGGCGCAGTAGAGGATCGTGCAGATCACGAGCGACGCGATGATGCCGATGGGGAGGTCACGCTGCGGGTTCTTCGTCTCCTCGGCCGTCGTGGCCACGACGTCGAACCCGATGTACGCGAAGAACACGAGCGCCGCGCCGGCGAAGATCCCGCCGAGGCCGAACGCCAGCGGCTCCGCCCCGGAGAGGAACTGCAGCAGCGGCTGCGTGAGGCCGCCCGCCGCTTCGCGCGGCGCGGCATCGGGCACGAAGGGGACGTAGTTGGCGGGGTTGATGAACTGGATGCCTGCGACGATGACGAACAGCACGATGAAGAGCTTGACCGCCACCAGCACGAGGTTGACCCGCATCGATTCGCGGATGCCGAAGGTCATCAGGGCGCCGAGGACGAGCACCAGCGCGACAGCGGGGAGATCGACGACGCCGCCGTAGCTGATCTCGGGCGGGAGTGTGACGCCCAACTGCCCGAGGAAGACGCCGAGGTAGGCGCTCCACCCTTGCGCGACGACGCTCGCCCCCAGAAACATCTCGAGGATGAGGTCCCATCCGATGATCCAGGCGAAAAGTTCACCGAGCGACGCGTACGAGAACGTGTAGGCCGAGCCCGACACCGGCACCGTCGAGGCGAACTCGGCGTAGCACATGGCAGCCAAGCCGCACGCGATCGCCGCCACCACGAAGCTCACGACGATCGCGGGTCCGGCGACCTCGTGCGCGGCCCGGCCGGTGAGCGTGAAGATGCCGGCACCGATGACCACGCCGACGCCGAACACCGTGAGATCGAGCGCCGAGAGCGACTTCTTGAGGCGGAACTCCGGCTCTTCGGTGTCGGCGATCGACCGCTCGATCGATTTCGTACGCATGACGCTCATGGGCATACCTCTCCGGGCGACCCGAGGTTCGGGCAGATCCCACATGCTAGCGGGGCGGGCGCCGCCAGGGGAGTGGTCGGGCATGCCGCGCGGTAGGTTGGGAGGGTGAAAGCCAGCCCCGCCGATCAGGCCCATCTGCTCGAACTCGCCGACCTCGACGCGCGCATCCGTCACGCCGACAACGCGCGGCGCAACCCCGCGCAGACGGCGCGCGTGCCGGAGCTCGTGGCGGAGCGCCAGGCGCAGTCGGCCGAGCTGACCGGTCTGCTCGGCGTTCGCGACGACGCCCGCGCCGAGCTCGCACGCATCGAGTCGGACGTCACGGTCGTCGATGCGCGCTCGGCGCGCGATGCCGAGCGGCTCGCCACCTCGACGAACGCGAAGGATGCGCAGGGGCTCGAGCACGAGATCGCCTCCCTCGCCAAGCGCAAGAGCGACCTCGAAGACGCCGAACTGGTCATCATGGAGCAGCTCGAGTCCGCCGACGCGGCGATCGCGGCACAGGAGGCCGTCATCGCGCGCACGAACGAGGAGGGCGCCCGACTGAGCGCCGAGGGCAAGGCCGCCGTCGCCGATGCCACGGCGCGCTTCGACGCCGCCACGCGCGACCGCGCGGCGGTGGCCGCCAGCGTTCCCGCCGAGCTGCTCGCCCTCTACGACCGACTCGCCGCGCGGGGTGTCGGCGCGGGCGCCCTCGTCCGTCGCACGTGCGAGGGATGCCGGATGGTGCTCTCCGGTACCGATCTCCAGGTGCTGCGCTCCGCACACGACGACGACGTCGTGATGTGCCCCGAATGCGGCTGCATCCTGGTGCGCACCGACGATTCGGGCCTGTAGCGCGGCGCGATGACTGCTCCCTCGCCGTGGACGCTCGTCGCCCGCGACGGAGATGCCGTGCTGCTCGCGGGCCCCGAAGAGGCGTCGCCGCGCCGTCTGTCAGCGTCTGCCTGGGTCGATGAAGTCCGCGCGCACCCGCTGAACCGTTGGGTCTGGAACGACACGCGTCAGTGGTACCCCGCGCTGCTCGCCGCGGGGGTGGAGGCCCGGCGGTGCCGCGACCTGCGGCTGGCGCACGAGATCCTCCGCACGAGCGCGCACGTCACCGAGCCGGCACACCTCCGGGCCGCGGCGCAGTGGCGCTCCGCCGACGCGGACGCACTCGTACCGGCCGTGGATGCGGCGATGACGCTGTTCGATCTCGACGGCGGCGCACCGCGGGGAGTGCCGACCGACTTCGACGAAGTCCGAGCCGAGTTCGACCGACAGCGCGCGGCCGTGGCGACGGCGATCCACGCCGATCGCCTCCAGCTCCTCCTCGCCGCCGAGTCGGCCGGCGCGCTCCTCGCAGCGGAGTTGCACGCCGCGGGTCTGCCATGGAGCCGCGCGGTGCACGAGGGCATCCTCGACGATCGGTTGGGCGCCCGGTCCTCCACGGGAAGGCATCCCGCGCGCGTGGAAGCCCTCGCGGCGGAGGTGCGCGCGGCGCTCGACGACCCGACGGCGAGCCTCGACTCGCAACCGAAGCTCTTGCGCGCCCTGCACCGCGCAGGAGTACTGGCCACGTCGACGAGCCGGTGGGAGCTCGCACGATTCGATCATCCCGTCATCGCGCCGCTGCTGGCCTACAAGAAGCTCATGCGACTGCTGAGCGCGAACGGCTGGGCGTGGCTGGACGAGTGGGCGCCCGACGGCCGCTTCCGACCCGTCTACGTGCCGAGCGGAGTGGTCACCGGACGTTGGGCGTCGTCCGGCGGAGGCGCACTGCAGTTGCCGCGCGACCTGCGACCCGCTGTGCGAGCCGACCCCGGGTGGGTGCTCGTCGTCGCCGATGTCGCTCAGCTCGAGCCGCGCGTGCTGGCGTCGATGGCGCGTGACGAGACGCTGGCCGCGGCGGCCCGGGGAACCGATCTGTACAGTGGGATCGTGGCCGGTGGTGTGGTCACGACGCGCGAAGAGGCGAAGTTCGCGATGCTCGGCGCGATGTACGGCGCGACGACCGGTGACAGCGGGCGGTTGGTGCCGGCGCTCCGCCGCGCGTACCCCAGGGCGATGGGGCTGGTGGACGAGGCGGCGCGCGTCGGCGACGACGGCGGGGTGGTCACCACGTGGTGGGGCCGCTCGAGCCCGCCGCCGGGCCCCGACTGGCGGGGCGTGCAGTCGGCGGCCGGCGCCCCCGAGGCGTCTGAGGCCGATCGGACGCGCGCCCGCCGCTCAGCACGCGACCGGGGGAGGTTCACGCGCAACTTCGTCGTGCAGGGCACCGCAGCGGAATGGGCAGCCGCGTGGCTCGCCGACCTTCGCACGCAGCTGGCCGCCTTCCCCCTGGTCTCCGATGAAGCCGCGGCGCCGGCATCCGGCCCGGTCTTCTCACGGCGCGCGCACCTGGCCTTCTTCCTGCACGATGAGATCATCGTGCACGCGCCGCGCGAGCAGGCCGAGCAGGCGGCCGAGGCCGTGCGCCTTGCCGCCGACCGGGCGACGGCACTGCTGTTCGGCACGTTCCCGATCGACTTCCCGCTCGACCTGCGCATCGCCGACGACGCCGCCAAGGCGTGAGCCGCGGCCGCGTAGACTCGACCTCGCGAATGGGTCGGCTGGACGGTCGCGTGGCGGGAAACCGCACCGAGGAACGTCCGGGCTCCACAGGGCAGGGCGGTGGGTAACACCCACCCGGAGCGATCCGCGAGACAGTGCCACAGAGAGCAGACCGCCCCCTCGGGGGTAAGGGTGAAAGGGTGGTGTAAGAGACCACCGGGATCGTCGTGAGACGGTCCGCACGGCAAACCTCGCCCGGAGCAAGGCCAGACAGAGGATGTTGACGCGGCTCGCCGAGTCCTCGGGTAGGCCGCTGGAGCGGCACGGCAACGTGTCGCCGAGAGAGATGACCGTCCACGGGGCTCACGCCCCCGGACAGAACCCGGCGTACAGGCCGGCCCATTCGCCCTCTCGGACGCGTCAGGCGTCGGCGGCGGGTGCAGCCTCCGGCAGATGCACCGACAGCGCTGCGGCCCCGATGATCCCGGCGTTGTTGCGGTGCACGGCGGGCACGATCGGCGTCTGCAGGTCGAGCAGCGGCAGGAACTCGTCCGCGTGCTTGGAGACACCGCCGCCCACGATGAACAGGTCGGGGCTCAGTAGGAATTCGAGGTAGCTGTAGTACCACTGCAGGCGCTTGGCCCACTTGGTCCAGCTGAGCTCTTCGCGCTCGACGGCGGAGTACGCCGCCCAGGCCTCGGCATCCGACGACTTGTTCGCGCGCTGCAGGTGGCCGAGTTCGGAGTTCGGGATGAGGATGCCGTTGTGCAGCATCGCGGTGCCGATGCCCGTGCCGAGCGTCGTGAGGATCGCGAGTCCGTCGACGCCCCGTGCTGCGCCATAGCGCACCTCGGCGACGCCGGCGACATCGGCGTCGTTCGCGAAATGGATCTCCCGGCCCAGCCCGTCTTCGAAGAACTTCTCCGCCTCGAACCCGATCCAGGTGTCGGCGACGTTGGCTGCCGACAGCGTGCGCCCGTTCTTCACGATCGCGGGGAACGCCACGCCGAGCGGCACATCGGCATCCGTGACGTCGAGCTTGTCGAGTACGACGCGCACCGCCGCCAGCACGTCGTCGGGCTCGGCGCCGGCGGGCGTCGCCACCTTCACACGATCACTGAGGAGGCTGCCGGTCTCGAGGTCGACCAGGGCACCCTTGATGCCGGTTCCACCGATGTCCACACCGACGGCCCGTGCCGCATTCGTCGTCATGCGTCCACCTTATCGAGAGCCCGCCCGTGCCCCGCGAAGCCTAGGATCGAGCCACGGCATGCTGACGACGGCATGCCCGGCGGGAAAGGACCCGACATGGCGGACGAGAAGTACTGGTACAACCTCACGACGCACGCCGTCGAGCGCGGCTTCGCCTCGCCCGCGGTCGACCGCGCCGGCCCGTTCGACACCGAGGAAGAAGCGGCCGCGGCGCCGGCGCTGCTCGCCGCGCGCTCGCGCGCCTGGGCCGAAGACGACGCCCGCGACGACGCGTGGGGCTCCGCGTCGGACGGTGACGTGTCGGGAGATACGACGGACGACGCGGCCCGATAGTCTGGCCTTCGGACCGGTTCACCCGTCCGCAGGCTTTGGGAGAGGACGCGATGGACAAGCAGCGGGACTTCGTACTGCGCACGATCGAGGAGCGCGGGGTGAAGTTCGTCCGCCTGTGGTTCACGGACGTCACCGGCACGCTCAAGTCGGTCGCGATCGCACCCGCCGAGGTGGAAGGCGCGTTCTCCGAAGGCATCGGCTTCGACGGCTCGGCGATCGAGGGCTTGACCCGCTCGTACGAGTCGGACCTGCTGGCCCATCCCGACCCCACGACGTTCCAGACGCTGCCGTGGCGCGGTGAGATCGACCCCACGGCGCGCATGTTCTGCGACCTGACGACGCCCGACGGGCAACCGGCCGTCGCCGATCCACGGCACGTGCTCAAGCGCGCGCTCGCGAAGGCGGCGGACGCCGGCTTCACGTTCTACACGCATCCGGAGATCGAGTTCTACCTGCTGAAGTCGTCGTCGTACGGTCCCGAAGGCCCCGTGCCGGTCGACTCCGCCGGTTACTTCGACAACGTCCCCGGCGGCACGGCGCACGACTTCCGTCGCCGGAGCGTGCGGATGCTGGAAGACCTGGGCATCTCGGTCGAGTACAGCCACCACGAGGGCGGTCCGGGCCAGAACGAGATCGACCTGCGGTACGCCGACGCGCTCGCGACCGCCGACAACATCATGACGTTCCGCACCGTGGTCAAAGAGGTCGCTATCGAGCAGGGCGTCTACGCGACGTTCATGCCGAAGCCGCTGAGCGGCAAGCCCGGCAGCGGCATGCACACGCACATGTCGCTGTTCGAGGGAGACCAGAACGCGTTCTACGAGGCCGGAGCCCAGTATCAGCTCTCCAAAACCGGGCGTCAGTTCATCGCCGGCCTGCTCAGGCACGCCAACGAGATCGCGGCGGTCACCAACCAATTCGTCAACTCCTACAAGCGACTGTGGGGCGGCGACGAAGCACCCAGCTTCATCACGTGGGGTCACAACAACCGCTCCGCCCTCGTCCGCGTGCCGATGTACAAGCCGAGCAAGGGTCAGTCGACGCGCGTCGAATACCGTGCCCTGGACTCGGCGGCGAACCCCTACCTCTCGTTCGCGCTCATGCTGTCTGCCGGCCTCAAGGGCATCGAGGAGGGCTACGAGCTTCCCCCCGAGGCGGAAGACAACGTCTGGTCGCTCACCGACGCCGAGCGCCGGGCGCTCGGCTACGCGTCGCTGCCCGCGAGCCTCGACCACGCTCTGGAGTACATGGAGGAGTCCGAGCTCGTCGCCGAGACGCTCGGCGAGCAGGTCTTCAACCACGTGCTTTTGAACAAGCGTCGCGAATGGCAGGAGTACCGGGCTCAGGTCACGCCCTTCGAGCTGAAGAGCAATCTGGAGATGCTCTAGGAGCGCCATGGCGACCGGTGCGCGTTCTTCCGCTCTGACCGCGCTCGCCCGACTCGGCTTCGGCGACCTCGCCGCGGCCGACGCTCACGTGGCGGAGCTTGCCACGCTGGTCGGGCGCGACCGCGCGGACCTGCTCGGCGCCGCCGAGCTCGCCGCCGACCCGGATGAGGCGCTGGCCGCCCTGGTGCGCATCGCGCGCCGCGATGCCGAACCCGTGCGCCGCGTGTTGAGCGCGGTGGCGCCGACGGTGTGGCGCCTGCTCGGTGCATCGACGGGCTTCGCGGAGTTCTACCTGCGCCATCCGGGCGAGCTCGACGATCTCGTGGATGCCGGCGTGGAGCTGCCGTCGGCGGCGACGCTGGATGCGGAGATGCGAGACGCCGTTGAAGCGGATACCGACGGGTTCGCCGCATCCGGCGACGAGGCCGCGTGGGTCGCGCTGCGCGTGCGCTATCGACGCATGCTCGCGCGCATCGCGGCGTACGACCTCGCCGCCCCCGACGCCGTCGACGTGCTCGCACCCGTGGCCGCCGCGCTCGCGGATGCCGCCGGCGCGGCGCTCGATGCGTCGCTGTGCGTCGCCCGCACCCGGGTGGCGGGCGGCAGCGCCGGCGCGGGGCTGTTTCCCCGCGCGCAGGTCGCCGGCACGCAGCTGGCGGTGATCGGGATGGGCAAGACCGGTGCGCGCGAGCTCAACTACGTCAGCGACGTCGACGTAATCTTCGTCGGCGGGGGAGAAGCGGCGCTCGTCGAAGACGTGGGCGAGAGCCGTGCGATCGACATCGCGACGCGGTTGGCGGTGCAGACGATGCGCGGAATATCGAGCATCGAGATCGAGCCGCCCCTGTGGGAGGTCGACGCGAATCTCCGCCCCGAGGGGAAGCAGGGCGCGCTGGTGCGCAGTCTCGAGTCGCACCTGTCGTACTACGACCGGTGGGCGAAGAGTTGGGAGTTCCAAGCGCTCCTCAAGGCCCGCCCGATCGCGGGTGACCGCATGCTGGGCGACGCGTACGTCGCCGCCGTGCAGCCGAAGATCTGGACGAGCGCGGCACGCGAGAACTTCGTCGACAGTGTGCAGCGGATGCGCGAGCGCGTCACCGAGCACATTCCGCCGGCAGACGTGCCGTATCAGCTCAAACTCGGTCCGGGGGGCATCCGCGACATCGAGTTCACGGTGCAGCTGCTGCAGCTGGTGCACGGGCTGGGCGACGCCAGCATCCATCAGCGGGGGACCCTCGAGGCGCTCGAGGCGCTGGTCGACGCCGGCTACATCGGGCGCACGGACGCGGCCGTCTTCGCACGGGACTACCGGGTGCTGCGCGTACTCGAGCATCGCGTGCAGCTGCGGGACCTGCGCCGCACCCACCTCATGCCCGAGGCGCCGGACGGGCAGCGGCTCCTGGCGCGCGCGTCGGGTCTGGCCGACGGCGGGCCCGCGGTGTGGGCGCTGTGGGAAGCGGTCAAGCGCGAGGTGCGCGAGGTGCACGTCCGCCTCTTCTACCGACCGCTCCTGTCGGCCGTCGCCGCTCTCCCCGCCGACGAGCAGCAACTGTCGCAGGGGCAGGCAGCCGATCGACTCGCCGCGATCGGGTTCCGCGATCCGGCGGGAGCGCTGCGTCACATCGGCGCGATCACGGGAGGTCTCAGTCGCAAGGCGACCATTCAACGTCACCTGATGCCGGTGATGATCCGCTGGTTCGCCGACGGTGTCGATCCCGACTACGGTCTGCTCGCCTACCGGCGCATCAGCGAGCGACTCGGCGATACGCCGTGGTTCCTGCGGATGCTGCGCGATTCGTCGGGCGCCGCCGAGCGGCTGACCCGCGTGCTGTCGGGCTCCCGCTACGTCGGCGAGCTCATGGAGTGGATCCCCGAGTCGGTCGCGTGGCTCGACTCCGACGAGCAGCTCCGCCCGCGCGGCGGCGTCGTCCTGCAGACCGAGGCGCGGGCGATCCAGACCCGCCACGAGACCATCGCCGATGCGATGCGCGCCGTGCGCACCCTCCGCCGCCGCGAACTGCTGCGTCTCGCGCTCGGTGCGCTTCTCGGCACCGTCACGATCGAGGAACTCGCACAGGGCCTCACGACGATCAGCGAGGTGACGATCCAAGCGACCCTGCGCGCCGTCCGCCGCGACGTCGTGCCGCCGGAGGATTCCGCCCTCGACTTCTCGGTGATCGCGATGGGGCGCTTCGGCGGTGCCGAGCTCGGTTTCGGGTCGGATGCCGACATCATCTACGTGTACGACGCGGCAGGCATCGACCCCGAGCGCGCGAACGCCCTGGCGCTGCAGATCGTCGCGGGACTGCGCACCCACTCCGAAGACCACCGCGTACCGTTCGACCTCGACGCGGATCTGCGCCCCGAGGGCCGCTCGGGTCCGATGGTGCGCTCACTGGAGTCGTACCAGGAGTACTACCGACGGTGGTCGTTGTCGTGGGAGGCGCAGGCCCTTCTGCGGGCGCGCGGCGTCGCCGGGAGTGTCACGCTGATCCGGGCGTTCATGGCGCTGGCCGATGAGGTGCGCTACCCGGCGACGGTCGACCCGCAAGATCTTCGTGAGATCAAGCGCATCAAGGCACGCGTCGAAAGCGAGCGTCTGCCGCAGGGCGCCGACCGCGCGCGGCATCTGAAGCTCGGGCCCGGCGCCCTGAGCGACGTGGAGTGGCTGGTGCAGCTGCTGCAGCACGCGCACGCTCACGGCATCCCCGCGCTGCAGACGACGTCGACGCTGGCCGCTCTCGAGGCGGCGCGGACAGCCGGACTCGTTCCGGATGCCGCCGCAGAGAATCTCGCCGCGGCCTGGCGTCTCGCCAGCAGGCTTCGCTCGGCCAATACCCTCCTCTCCGGCCAGACGAGTGACGTCCTGCCGACCGATCGCGGCAAGCTCGACGGGATCGGTCGCCTGCTCGAGTACCCCGAGCGCTCCGCGACGCTCATCGAAGAGGAGTGGATGCGCACCGCCCGCCGCGCGCGCCGCGCGTTCGAGAAGCTCTTCTACGGCTGATGGGCTACTCCCGCGCACTCGGGCCGGGGCAGGTGGCCCGAGTCCTGGTCTACGACACGGCGACGGCGGCCGCGGCGGTGGTGCACGTCGACGCCGACGTTCTGCTGGAAGCGCCGAACTGGACGACGGACGGCGAGCTCATCCTCAACGGGGACGGCGTGCTCTGGCGCATGCCGGCCGATGGCAGCGCCGCGCCGATGCAGGTCGACCTCGATGTTCCCGAGCTCAACAACGACCATGTGCTGGCCCCCGATGGCGACACGATCTACCTGTCGGCGAACGACGGTCACCTCTACGCGGCGTCGCTGTCGACGCGGGCTGTACGCCGTGTCACCGGCGACGACGCACCCCACTGGCACTTCCTGCACGGCGTCAGCCCGGACGGCGATCACCTCGCATACGTCGCTCTCGACCCGGACGCCGGCTGGGACAGCGGAACCGTGCACATCGTCGAAACCACCGGGGGAGCGGATGTCGCGCTGACGCGCGGAAGGGGACCCGACGACGGCCCGGAATACTCGCCGGACGGCGCGTGGGTGTTCTTCAATACGGAGCGCTTCACCAGCGCCCCGGGGCACGCCCAGATAGCCCGCATCCGGCCCGACGGCACAGGGCTGTCCCAGCTCACCTTCGACGACCGCGTCAACTGGTTCCCGCACCTCGACCCCACCGGACGGCGCGCTGTCTACTTGAGCTTCCCGCCCGGAACGGAGGGGCATCCCGCCGACCTCCCGGTGCGGTTGGTGCTGGTGGAGGGTCCGGCGAACGCAGACGCATGGAGTCGCGGGCGAGTCATCGTCGAACTCGACGGAGGCCAGGGCACGATCAATGTCAACAGTTGGTCACCCGACGGAATGCGATTCGCGTACGTCGACTACCCCTTCGAGACGGGACGTGGACATGTCGGATGAGATCCTCGCGGCACTGCAGCGGGACGAAGCCGAGCTCGAGTGGGAACGGTTCGAGTTCGAGGACGCCTGGGCGCTCGGATCCGCGATCCGCGCTCTTGCGACAGAGCGCGGCCACGGCGTCACGATCGACATCCGACGCGTCAACGGGATGATCCTGTTCCGCACCGCGTTGCCCGGAGTCACCGTCGATCAGGATGAATGGGTGCGGCGCAAGAGCGCTGTCGTCTTCCGGTTCGAGCAGAGCTCGGCACTGTTCGCCGCACGCATGGCGGCTGCGGGATTCGACCCGACCCAGCCCGGCGTGGGCTGGCTGGATGCCACGGATTACGCCCTCGGCGGTGGCTCCGTGCCGATCCGTGTGCGGGGAGCGGGTGTCGTCGCCGCCGTCACCCTGTCGGGTCTGTCGTCGGAAGACGACCACGCGCTCGCGATGAAGGGCGTGCGGGCGATGCGCGCCCCGCGCACCTGATTCGCCGTCGATGCAGAAGACCCCGGCATCCGTGTGGAGGCCGGGGTCTTCATCGCTGGACGCTCAGACGCCGAAGTACAGCTCGAACTCGAACGGGTGCGGGCGTGCCGCGATCGGCTTGATCTCGTTCTCGATCTTGTACTCGATCCACGTCTCGATCAGCTCGGGCGTGAAGACGCCACCCGCGAGCAGGAACTCCTGGTCGGCGCGCAGCGCCTCGAGGGAGTCGAGCAGCGAGTTCGGCACCTGGGGAATGTTCTTCGCCTCCTCGGGGGGAAGCTCGTACAGGTCCTTGTCGACCGGCTCGTGCGGCTCGATGCGGTTCTTGATGCCGTCGAGGCCGGCCATCAGCTGCGCCGCGAAGGCCAGGTACGGGTTGCCCGACGCGTCCGGCGCACGGAACTCGATGCGCTTGGCCTTGGGGTTGGAGCCCGTGATCGGGATGCGGATGGCCGCCGAGCGGTTGCCGGCCGAGTACACCAGGTTGACGGGAGCCTCGTAGCCCTTGACGAGGCGCTTGTACGAGTTGATCGTCGGGTTGGTGAACGCGAGCACCGCCGGAGCGTGCGCGAGGAGACCACCGATGTACCAGCGCGCCGTGTCGGAGAGTCCGCCGTAGCCCTTCTCGTCGTAGAAGAGGGGCTTGCCGTCGAGCCACAGCGACTGGTGCGTGTGCATACCCGAGCCGTTGTCGCCGAAGAGCGGCTTGGGCATGAAGGTCGCGACCTTGCCCCACTGCTCGGAGGTGTTCTTGACGATGTACTTGAACTTCAGGATGTCGTCCGCCGAGTGCACCATGGTGTCGAAGCGGTAGTTGATCTCCTGCTGTCCACCGGTGCCCACCTCGTGGTGCGAGCGCTCGAGCACGAAGCCCGACTCGATGAGCTTCAAGGTGATGTCATCGCGCAGGTCGGCGGTCTTGTCGACCGGGCTGACGGGGAAGTAGCCACCCTTGTACGGCGTCTTGTTGGCGAGGTTGCCGCCCTCTTCGACGCGACCGGTGTTCCACGCGCCTTCTTCGGAGTCGACGCTGTAGAAGCTGCCGTTCTGCTTCACTTCGTAGCGCACGTCGTCGAAGATGTAGAACTCGGCCTCGGGCGCGAAGAACGCGGTGTCGGCGATGCCGGTGGATGCCAGGTACTTCTCGGCTTTCTTGGCGACCTGGCGCGGGTCCTTGTGGTAGATCTCGCCGTTGCGCGGGTTGTAGATGTCGAAGATCATGATGAGCGTCTTCGCCTCGCGGAACTGGTCGAGGTACGCCGTCGACACGTCCGGGATGAGCTGCATGTCCGACTCGTGGATGTTCGCGAAACCGCGGATCGACGAGCCGTCGAACAGCTGTCCGACCGTGAAGAACTCCTCGTCGACGGTCGATGCGGGAATGTTGAAGTGCTGCTGCACACCGGGCAGATCCGTGAAACGGATGTCGAGGAACTTGACGTCCTCGTCCTTGATGTACTTGAGCACCTCAGATGAATCTTTGAACATGGAGTCTCCAAGATCGGGTGTGGACCGCCTGAATCCTCAGGCTCGCCTCGAACGTACCGGGGGTCGGTTGCTCGGCAGTGTCCCTTGTGTTTCCGACATGTTACGCGGCCCCGATTAGGCTGAAGACGTGGCAGCCGATCTCAGCGCGAATTCGTACCCCGGTGAGCGGCTCGGGATGCCGGCATCCGGCTCCGGCAGCATCGCCCGCCCGGGAAGGCGCCTGGCCGCCATCGCCATCGACTGGGCGAGTGCCGTGATCGTCTCCATCGCGTTCTTCGACTACGACCCGCTCGCCACGCTGGCGGTGTTCGCCGCCGTCCAGATGGTGTTCCTGCCGACCCTCGGCGGCAGCCCCGGACACCGCCTGCTCGGCCTTCGCCTGCAGATGGTCGGCGGTGGGTGGGTGGGGCTGTGGCGCCCGATCGTGCGGACGCTGCTGCTCGTCGTCGTTATCCCCGCCGTGATCTGGGACCCGGATCAGCGGGGGCTGCACGACAAAGCCGTCGGCAGCGTTCTGGTGCGTCGCTGAAGCTCAGCGCAGACGCGGAGCGCGCGCCTTCGTGGGGTCGACGCCCTTCGGGATGGGCAGCGACGTCACCGACTGCGACACCGATCCGACGCGCTTCACGACGGCGGCCATCGTGCTGCGGTCGACGGTCTTCGGAAGCGACTTGATCGTCGCGGCGAGCTTTCCGATCTCGACCTCGCCCTCGCCGTGGCCGAGGTGGATCACGGTGATCGGAACGCCGGAGGCCACGCGCGACACCTTCATCTTCTCGTCGCTGACGAGGCGGGCGAGCCGCCCGCGAGCACCTTCTGCCACGATGACGACACCGCCACGCCCGATGACGCGGTACACGGCATCCTGCGTCTTGGGGTTGACACCGACGGGCATGTCGGAGGCGACCCAGCGCCGCCCGAGCGACGTCGACAGCACGTGGCCCGCGCCGCCCGGCACGCCGTCGAGCTTGCGGTACATGGCGCGGGTGGAGACGCGCGTCATCAAGATCATGGCGCCGAGCAGGCCGAACATCACGCCGGACACCGCCCACAGGATCACGGTCCACACCGCGACCGGCGGCACGAGGAAGCCGATCAGGAGACCGATGCCGAGCCCGAGGAGCACGATCGCGATGAGCGCCCAGGGCAGCCAGCTGAACTCCGTCTTGGTGAACGTGTAGAGCGAACGGAGCTGCGCGAAGAATCCGGGGCGCTTCTCGGGCGCCGTACTGCGGGATGACATGATCCCAGCCTACCGCCGGGTCGCGGCGAACTCTTCACAGTGCGCTGTGCGCGCGGGTTGTCCACAGTTGGGCTTTCGCAAGGAGCACTCGCCGCGCGCGGCGCGCACACTCGTCGTCATGGATCAGGCTGTATCCGAGTCTCTGCTGGCGTCGCCGACCTTCCTGCGGCGACTGGGTGCGGGGGAGGCGCCCTATCCCGCGGTGCTGTGCGCGGGCGACCCGCCCACCGTCTGCGTCGACGAGACCGACCTGCCCGCCCTCGCGTGGCGGGCGGCGCCCGATGGGCACATCCTCGCTCCCGTCGAGGTCGTCCGCACCGACGCGGGCGTGTGCGCACTGCTGGCGCACTGCCGCGGGCGGCTCGACGTCGCCGACGGTGGCACGGACGGCCGCATCGTCACGATCGCCGTGAGCATCCTCCGCGCCGCCGTCGAGGCGGGCGCCCTCGGCGGCGACGAGGGGCAGTGGTGGGTGGATGCCGGCGGTCGCCCCGTGCTCGCGCTCGGGGTCGGCGGTGCGTGGCGTGACGCGGCCGCGCAGCTGCTCACCGCATGGGCGGAACGTACCGGCGGCGCGCTGGGGCGGGCGCTGGCCGCCGTTGCGGAGGGTGTCGTGTCCGACTCCCGCGTGCGCCGCGACGCCGACGCCTGGGAGGATGCCCTGTTCAGTGCTGCCGAAGCGGCCCCGCTCGGGGCACCCTCGTGGGAGAGCGCGGGTGCCGACGGCGCGCCCGGGGCACCGGTGCGCGCGGCCGCGCTCCGCCGCGATACCGCGTCGACCGCCGCCGACACCTGGATCTCACGACTGCTCGATGCCGATGTCGCGCGTCGCACGGCCGACGCCCTGGAGAGCGTACGGGCGACCGCAGCGACGCTGCGCAGCCGGCTGACCCGCCGGCGACCGGCGTCGACCGCCGATGCGCTGACGCCGCGTCGACGCCGCGGGCCCGTCTTTCTGGCGGTGGGTGTCGCCGGGGCCCTCGCCATGGCCGGAATCCTCTGGCCGAATGGAACGCCGTCGGAAGCCGCGCCTTCACCGCGCAACACCGTGTCTGCACAACAGCCCGACGTCGCGCCGACGCCTTCGGTCGGGGCGCCGAGCGAACCGGCGGCGTCGCCCCTGGAGCGCAGCGCTCGCGAGGCGCTCGGCGTACTGGCGCGCTGTCTCACCGGAGAGGGAGGGGCGTGCGCGGCATCGCGTGAAGATCCGTCGATGCCCCCGCCGGACGGACTGGTCGCCTCCGGCGAGCCGATCACCGCGGTCCACGTGCTCGACGAATACGGCGGCGTCGCGGTCGTGCGCGTCGACGGCGCGGGATTCGCGTCGCAGGCGGTCGTCCTGGTGCAGGCGGAAGAGGGGTGGTTGGTCCGCGACGTCTACGACCTCGCGGACCAACCGTGACTTCAGATACCCAGCTGCGGCTGGAAGTCGGCCGTCTCGAGGCGCGACTTCACGGCGCCGAGGAAGCGGGCGGCGTCCGCACCGTCGACGATGCGGTGATCGTAGGACAGTGCCAGGTAGACGTACGAGCGGATGCCGATGGCTTCGACACCGTCGACCTTCACGACACCCGGCTCCTTGACGACCGCACCGGTGCCGAGGATCGCCGACTGCGGCAGGAATACCACGGGGGTGTCGAACAGGGCACCGCGGGAACCGGTGTTGGTCACCGTGAAGGTGCCGCCGGCCAGCTCGTCGGGCTTCAGCTTGTTGTCACGCGTGCGCGCGGCGAGGTCGGCGATCTCCTGCGAGATCTGCGCGAGCGACTTCGTGCCGGCATCCCGCAGCACGGGGGTCAGCAGTCCACGCTCGGTGTCGACCGCGATCGAGAGGTTCTCGGTCGCCGGGTAGACGATGTCGGTGCCGTCGACCGTCGCGTTGACGACGGGGTAGGCCTGCAGAGCCTCAGCGGCCGCGAGGACGAAGAACGGCAGGAACGACAACTTGCCCCCCGTCTTGGCCACGAAGTCCGACTGCACGGCGGTGCGGTAAGCGGCGACCTTGGTCACATCGACCTTGACCACCGTGGTGAGCTGCGCCGTCTGCTGCATCGATGCGACGGCGCGCTCGGCGAGCACCTTGCGCAATCGCGACATCGGCTGGGTCGTGCCGCGCAGCGGCGAGACCTCGAGCGGCGCGGCGGCGGTCGCCGGCGCGGCGGCGGGGGCAGCGGCGGCCGGAGCCTTCGCTGCTTCGGCGGCGGCGAGCACGTCTTCCTTGCGGATGCGCCCGCCCACGCCGGTGCCGGTGACCGACGCGAGGTCGACGCCCTGCTGCTGAGCCAGTCGGCGAACGAGCGGCGTGACGTAGGTCAACGCGTCGTCGTCGGCGGACAGCGACGGCATGGTGGGCGCCGGCGGCTCGGCGGGTGCCGGCGCGGCAGCGGCGGGAGCGGGGGCCGGTGCTTCGGGCGCCGGAGCCGCAGCGGGAGCCGGAGCCGCAGCGGGCGCCGGTGTCTCAGCGGGCGCCGGAGCGGCAGCGGGCGCACCCGAACCGATGCGCGCGAGCGTCGCGCCGACCTCGACGGTCTCATCCTCGGAGACGAGGATCTCGACGAGCGTGCCGGCGACCGGCGACGGGATCTCGGTGTCGACCTTGTCGGTGGAGATCTCCAGCAGCGGCTCGTCGACCGCCACGTCGTCGCCGACCTGCTTCAGCCAGCGGGTGACGGTGCCCTCGGTGACGCTCTCGCCCAACTCGGGGAGCACGACGTCCTTCGCATCGCCGGATGCCGCCGGAGCGGGGTTCTCGGCCGGAGCGGGGGCAGTCTCAGCAGGGGCGGGCGCAGCCTCGGCGGGCGCCTCGGCTGCCGGCGCGGCTTGCTCGGCGGGAGCTTCGGCAGCAGCCTCTGCGGGCGCGTCGCCGCCACCGGATCCGTCGCCGATCTTCGCGAGGACGGCGCCGACCTCGACGGTCTCGTCTTCCTGAACGAGGATCTCCTCGATCACTCCGCTCACCGGAGAGGGGATCTCGGTGTCGACTTTGTCGGTGGAGATCTCGAGCAGGCCCTCGTCGGCCTGGATGGTGTCTCCGACCTTCTTGAGCCAGCGGGTGACCGTTCCCTCGGTGACGCTCTCACCGAGCGCGGGGAGGACCACGGATGTGCTCATGACTGTGTCTCCTTCAGAAAGTCCATGTCGTATCTACCTTAGTGAACGTCGGCGGTCGCGCGACGTCAGAGCGTGTGCAGCGGAGTGCCCGCGAGGGCGAGGAACGCCTCGCCCAGGGCCTCGCTCTGCGTGGGGTGGGCGTGGATGAGGGGAGCCAAGTCTTCGGGATGCGCTTCCCACGCGACGGCGAGCTGGCCTTCGGTGATCAGTTCGCCGACCCGTTCGCCGATCAGATGGACGCCGAGGACAGGTCCGTCGGTGCGGCGCACCACCTTCACGAGGCCCGCGGTGCCGAGGATCTCGCTCTTGGCGTTGCCGGCGAGGTTGTATTCGAAACTCACGACCTGGTCGCCGTGCTCGGCGCGTGCCTGCGCTTCGGTGAGTCCCACCGAGGCGACTTCGGGTCGACTGTAGGTCACGCGCGGAATCGTGTGTTCGGCCACGACAGCCGGATTCCGCCCCGCGATCTGCTCGGCGACGAAGAGGCCCTGCTGGAATCCACGGTGCGCGAGCTGCAATCCGGGCACGATGTCCCCGACCGCCCAGACGTGGGGGAGGCTGGTCTGCAAGCGCTCGTCGGTGCGCACGAACCCCCGGTCGAGGCGCACGCCCGCCTCCTCGAACCCGAGGCCGGCGGTCGCCGGTCCGCGTCCGATCGCCACAAGGAGGTAATCGGCCACCAGCGTCGAGCCGTCCTCGAGGGTCACCGTCACGTCGGCCTCGGTCTGCGTCGCGGAGGCGAACCGCGCCCCCAGCCGCGTGGCGATGCCGCGCTTGCGGTACGCCCGCTCGAGACCTTTGCTGAGCGCGACGTCCTCGTTCGGCACCAGGTGGTCCAGTGCCTCGACGATCGTCACGTCGGCGCCGAACGAGCGCCAGACGCTCGCGAACTCGACGCCGATGACACCGCCGCCCAGAATGATGACGCGCGCCGGAACCTCGCCGAGCGCGAGCGCCTCTTCACTGCGGAGGATGCGTCCACCGGCCTCCAGTCCGGGCAGCATCCGGCTGTACGACCCGGTCGCCAGCACGACATCCGTGCCGCGGTAGAGGTCGTCGCCGACCGCCACGGCGGGACCTGCCACGAGGCGCCCCTCACCGGAGATGACGGTGATTCCCCGCGCGCCGATGAGGCCCTCCAGCCCCTTGTGCTTCTTCGCGACGATGCCCTCGCGGTACGCGGTGACGGCCGGGACATCGATGCCGTCGAGCGTGGCGGACACGCCGACGTCCGACGCTTCGCGTACGTGGTCGGCGACCTCCGCGGAGTGCAGAAGTGCCTTCGTCGGAACGCAACCCCGGTGCAGGCACGTCCCGCCGAGCTTGTCCTTCTCGATCAGAATCACCGATCGCCCGAGTTCGGCGGCCCGGAGAGCCGCCGCGTAACCGCCCGAGCCGCCACCCAAGACGACTAGATCTGCGGTGTGTTCGCTCATCGTGCGGCCTCCTCGAGCGCAGCGGAGTCGGAAAGAAGGGTGAGCAGCGTTCGCACCGTGGCGCCCGTCGGCCCCTTGTCCGTGGCGCCGAAGGCCGCCTTGGTCGAGCCCGACCCGGCGATGTCGAGGTGCACCCACGGGATGCGGGGCGCATCCGGTTCGTCCCCGACGCGGCCGATGAAGCGCTGGAGGAAGAGGCCGGCGAAGAGCGCGCCGCCGGTGGGATCGCCGATCTTCGCATTCTGCAGATCGGCGATGGGGGAGTCGAGTTCCTCCTCCATGTGTGCCGGCAGCGGCATGTGCCATGCCGGCTCGCCCGCGCGCGCCGCCGCCGCCAGATAGCCGCCGACGGCCGCGTCCGTTCCCATCACACCGGTGAGTCGATTGCCGAGAGCGACGGTGATCGCACCCGTGAGGGTCGCCACGTCCACGATCAGGTCGGGCTTCTCGCGGCTCGCCGCGACGAGTCCATCCGCCAGCACGAGCCGTCCCTCCGCGTCGGTGTTGAGCACTTCGACGGTCGTCCCGTCGAGGATACGCACGACATCGCCCGGGCGGATCGACCGACCCGACGGCATGTTGTCGGCGACGCACATCCAGCCTGTCAGGCGCACCGGCAGCGCGGTATCGGCCGCGGCGCGGATCACGGCGAGAACCGTGGCGGCGCCGGCCATGTCGAACTTCATCCCCACCATGCTGGCGGGCGGCTTCAGCGACAGCCCGCCGGTGTCGAACGTGATGCCCTTGCCCACCAGCGCCACGTGACGACTCGCCCCGGCGGGGGAGTAGTCGAGGCGGATGAGTCGGGGCGGACGGTCCGATCCCTGTCCGACACCCAGGATGCCGCCGAACCCTTCTGCGCCCAGGCGCTCCTCGTCGTACACGTCGATGTCCACGGGGAGACCGGCGAGCGACTCGACGGCCTGGTCGGCGAGGTCCTGAGGGCCGAGCCATTCGGCCGGCGTGTGGACGAGGTCGCGCACGAGCGCCGAGGCGGCGCCGAGGGCACGGACGGACGCGACGTCACCGTCGTCGACGCTCGACGCGGTGTGCACCGTGATGCGGGCGGCACGCTCCGCGGCGCCGGCGCTCTTGTATCCGGCGAACCGATAGCCGCCGATCACAACGCCCTCGGCGATCGCACGCCACAGCTCGGCGGGTGCGGCCGGTGCGGCGACGGCGAGGGCCGTGAAGCCCGTGGTGGTGCGCACGGCGGCGCCGACGGCGTCGCGGAGTGCGGCGGCATCCGGCTTGTCGCCCGTGCCGACGACGAACAGCGGCGCCGCGGCCGCCGGGAGGTGCACGCGGGTGACGCTGCCGGCGGCGCCGGTGAAACCGAGCCCGGTGAGCGCCTCGTGGAGACCGGGCCACCCGGCCACGTCGGCGCCGTCGAGCGCTCCGAGGGGCGGCAACGCCAGCACCACCGCGTCGGCGGGCGACGCGTCGCCGGGCTCCGTGGGGGGAAGGTCGGCAGTGGTCAGCGTCAGTTCCGGAAACGGCATGGAATACATCCTAGGTTCGCCACCCCGACGGCATCCCCGACGTGTGTTCGCTGTCAGCGGGATGCGGGCGGCGCCCGCCCCGTGCGGTGCTCGTACAGTGGAACCATGCCACTGTCCGGACCTCTCTACGAGCGCGTCGCCTCGGCACCGCCGGTGCCCGCGGGGTTGCCCTTGGTCATCGCCCTGACCGGCTTCACCGACGCCGGTGGCGCCATCGGGCGCATGATCGACTTGTTCCGCGACGACCTCGGCCCGACGCCGGTCGTGACGTTCTCGGCGGACGTGCTGCTCGACTACCGCGCGCGCCGGCCCACGATCACGTTCGACGAGGATCACCTCGTCGACTATCGCCCGCCGCGCCTCGAGCTCTCGCTCGCGCACGACGCGCTCGGGCAGCCGTTCGTGCTGCTGTCGGGTTTCGAGCCGGACTTCGCCTGGGACGCCTTCACCGAAACCGTCGTCGGACTCGCGGAAGGGTTGCAGGTCGCGCACGTGACGTGGGTGCACGCCATCCCGATGCCCGTTCCGCACACGCGCCCGCTCGGCACGACCGTCAGCGGCACGCGCACGGAACTGACGGCAGCGCACTCCGTATGGAAGCCGCACACCCAGGTGCCCGCCACCGTCGGCCACCTGCTCGAGCACCGCTTCGCGCTCTCCGGTGCGGACGTGTCGGGCTTCGTCCTCCTCGTGCCGCACTATCTCGCGGAGACCGATTACCCCGCCGCGGCCCTCGCGGGCCTCGACAGCCTGTCCGTGGCGACCGGGCTCGTCTTCGACGCCGACGTCGTGCGTGAAGAGAACAAGGCCTACCTCGAGAAGGTGGACGACCAGGTCTCCGGAAGCGACGAGCTGACCACCATGCTCCACACCCTCGAGGAGCGGTACGACTCCTATATGGCCGGGTCGAACCTCGGCCAGCCCATCATCCACTCGGGAGATCTGCCGAGCGCCGACGAACTCGCCGCGGAACTGGAGCGCTTCCTCGCCGAGCGCCGCAGCGACGACGACAAGCGCGGACGGCGATAGCGGAAATATCGGCGAGCCTCCCCGCGTTGACTTTCGTGGGCGGCGACCTCGCGCGACGCGCCGGATCGCCGCGCCGATGATGTATGCGACAATAGACGCCTGACCCGTTGTCATCACCGGTGTCGCTTCGCGTGCGAAGCGTCCCGAGGACTTGACAAGGGTCTTACTGGTGTCCGAAAGCCCGGCGTGATCTCCGTCGGTGAAAGGCGAGACGTGACCTCGAGCACGAAGACCACCCGCACCCTGGCAGCCGACGACGCTGACGTCGCCGAGGCCACGGCCGCGAAGCCGGCGGCCAAGAAGACCACGAAGGCGGAGACCGCCGCCAAGGCGCCCGCCAAGAAGGCGCCCGCGAAGAAGGCGCCCGCGAAGACCGCCGCCAAGGCTGCGCCGGCGAACAGCCGCGCGAAGACGAGCGACGCCGACGAAGAGCTCGAAGACGACGCCGACGCCGCCGAGGTCGTCATCGACGACGACGCCGAAGAGGCCGCCCCCGCGGCGGACGCCGACGCGAAGAAGACCGCGGTCGACGACGAAGACGACGATGAGGAGGAAGGCTCCGCCAAGCCGGCGTTCACCGAGCCGCTGCCCACCGGCGCGATCGTCATCTCGTCGAACGACGAAGACGATGCTCCGGTCTACTCCACGCAGATCACCGGCGCGACCGCCGACCCGGTCAAGGACTACCTCAAGCAGATCGGCAAGGTTCCCCTGCTGAACGCTGCCGAAGAGGTCGAGCTCGCGATGCGCATCGAGGCGGGCCTCTTCGCGGAAGAAAAACTCTCGCACATGTCGGCCGCAGAGAAGTCGAAGCAGCTGGGCCTCGACCTCCAGTGGGTCGCCCGCGACGGACAGCGTGCCAAGAGCCACCTGCTCGGCGCCAACCTCCGCCTCGTGGTCTCGCTCGCCAAGCGCTACACCGGCCGTGGGATGCAGTTCCTCGATCTCATCCAGGAGGGCAACCTCGGCCTCATCCGTGCCGTGGAGAAGTTCGACTACACCAAGGGCTTCAAGTTCTCGACGTACGCCACCTGGTGGATCCGTCAGGCCATCACCCGCGCGATGGCCGATCAAGCGCGCACCATCCGCATCCCCGTCCACATGGTCGAGGTCATCAACAAGCTCGCGCGCGTCCAGCGCCAGATGCTGCAGGACCTCGGCCGCGAACCCACGCCCGAGGAGCTCAGCCGCGAGCTGGACATGACCCCCGAGAAGGTCATCGAGGTGCAGAAGTACGGTCGCGAACCTATCTCGCTGCACACGCCCCTCGGCGAAGACGGCGACAGCGAGTTCGGCGATCTCATCGAAGACACCGAGGCCGTCGTTCCGGCCGACGCCGTGGGCTTCACGATGCTGCAGCGGCAGCTCGAATCGCTGCTCGACTCCCTGTCCGAGCGTGAGGCGGGTGTCATCCGGATGCGCTTCGGCCTCGGCGACGGACAGCCCAAGACCCTCGACCAGATCGGCGACACGTTCGGCGTCACGCGCGAGCGGATCCGCCAGATCGAATCGAAGACGATGGCCAAGCTCCGCCACCCGTCGCGGTCGCAGTCGCTGCGGGACTACCTCGAATGAGCGCGGACGTTCCCAACGACGGCAAGGCGCTCACGGTCACGGTCGACGGCACGACGTTCGCGCGGATCCCGATCCGCACCCGTGTCGTGCTCCCCGGAGACGATCTCGACGCCTTCATTACGGAGTATGCGGCGGGCGCCGTGCGCGCCGGCGACCTCCTCTTCGTGACGGAGAAGATCGTCGCGATCACGCAGGGGCGTTCCTTCACGCTGGATGAGATCACCCCGCGTCCGCTGGCGAACTTCCTGTCGAAGTACGTCACCCGCACGCCGTACGGCATCGGACTCGGCATGCCGGAGACGATGGAGATGGCGCTGCGCGAATGCGGCACGCCGCGCATCCTCTTCGCTGCCGGTGTCAGCGCCGTGACGAAGCTCTTCGGCCGCCGCGGCGACTTCTATCGCATCGCGGGAGACAAGGCGCGCGCGATCGACGGCCCCACGAGCGGCACCATCCCGCCGTACAACAAAGCGGTCGTGCTCGGACCGACCCGGCCGGCGGCGGTCGCCACGCACCTCAAGGCGCTGCTCGGAGATGTCGCCGACGTCGCCGTCGTGGACATCAACGACATCGGCGGGAACATCCTCGGCTCGACGCTCGACAAGCCGGCAGAACAGCGTCTCGTGCGCATCCTCGGCGACAACCCGCTCGGTCAGGGACACCAGTCGACGCCGCTCGGCATCATCCGCGCGAGCCGCGTGTGAGCGTGGTCGACCGCGTCTATCGCAAGGCGCGCTTCTTCGTTCGCCGCGTCACGTCGTTCGACCGCGAACGTGTGCTGCAGTTCGCCCGCCAGTCGGCTCGGTTGTCGAAGGCCCCGCTATGGTGGGTCGTCGCGGACATGGCCGTATGCGCCGTGCGGTACGAGGCGACCTTCGAGAACTACTCGGAGTGGGACTTCCGCATCCTGTCCGCTCGAGAGCGCGCGACCTACATGACGGACCCGAAGTCGTTCCACCTGTCGCGTCGACTCAACGACAACTCCATCCGCGAAGTGTTCGACGACAAGCTCGCGTTCGCCGAGCGCTTCTCCGGAGAACTCGGACGCGAATGGATCGACGTGCGCACCGCGAGCGACGGCGATCTGTCCGGCTTCCTCTCCCGCCACGAGCGAGTGATTACAAAGGATCCTTCGGGTGTCGGCGGCAACGGTATCCAGATCCGCGCCTCCGCCGAGCTGGGTGACGCCGCGCAGGCGCGAGCGGCGCTGGTCGCCTCCGGCCAGGTGCTGGTCGAGGAGCTCATCGTGCAGCACCCCGACATGGCCCGGCTCTACCCCGGCAGCGTCAACTCGTTGCGCGTCGTGGCCTACCGCGACGCCGACGATGAGGTGCACCTGCTCGCCGCCGTCCTCAAGGTCGGCAACGGCGGCATCATCGACAACTTCAGCAACGGCGGCATGTACACGATGCTCGACGAGTCGGGGGTCGCACTCCACGCGGCCAGCGATGAGGAGGGGCGCGCCTTCGAGGTGCACCCCGTCACCGGCGTCGCCATCACCGGGTACCAGGTGCCGCTGTTCGACGAGGTGAAGGCGCTCGTGGAGACGCTGGCCCGTCGCGTGCCCACGATGCCCTACATCGGCTGGGACATCGCGATCACCGAGTCGGGACCCGTCGTCATCGAGGGCAACCACAACTCCGGCGTGTTCCAATCGAAGCCGTCGGTCTCGGGCATCCGTCAGGGGCTCCTGCCCCGTTACCGCGCCGCGATGCGGTTCTAGCCGCAGAGGAGAGCCGTCCGTCATGGCCAACGTCCGCTTGGGATACTTGCTCAACCGCGCCCGGAACATCCGAATCGGCAACCTGTTCGAGTTCGCGCAGCAGGTCAAGCGCGTCTCGAAGGCGCCGACCGCGCTCATCGTCGCCGACATGCTGTGGTGCTCGGTGAAGTATGACATGGGCTTCCGCGACTACGCCGTGTGGGACATCCGCCTCCTGAACGCCAAGGAACGCGCGACGTGGATGACCCATCCCAAGTCGTTCCGCATCACGCGCCTGCACAACACCCCGGCCGGCCGGGCCAAGCTGGAGGACAAGCGCCGCTTCGCGTCGGAGTACGCAGACCTCCTCGGCCGGGAGACGGTCGATCTGCGCGACGTCGACGACAACGCCCTCGCGCAGTTCCTGGCGCGCCATCCGAAGGTCATCACGAAGCAGGTCGACGGCCAGGGCGGCGGCGGCATCACGGTGCGAGAGGTGACCACGCCGGTGGATGCCGCGGCGTTCCGCGCGCAGGTGGTCGCCGATGGTCAGAGCGTCGTCGACGAGTTCCTGACGCAGCACCCGCGCATGGCCGAGGTGTACCCCGGGAGCGTCAACACCGTCCGCCTCATCACGTTCCTGCGTCCCGACGGCGACGTGCGCCTGCTGGCGGCGGTCCTCCGCATCGGAAACGGCGGGGCGATCGACAATTTCGCCTCCGGCGGCATGTACACGATGGTGGATGCGGCGGGGCGCGCGCTCTATCCGGGCGTCGACAAGACCAGCAATGTCTACGCGTCGCACCCCGTGACGGGCGTGCCGATCGTGGGATTCGAGATTCCGATGTACGACGAGGTCCTCGCTCTCGCGGAGAACCTCGCACGTCGCACGCCCGAAGCACCCTACGTCGGGTGGGACATCGCGATCACCGAGTCGGGGCCCGTCGTCATCGAGGGCAACCACAATTCGAGCGTGTTCCAGCCGAAGCCGAGCGCTTCGGGGGAGCGGACCGGGCTCTTGAAGATCTATCAGGATGCCGTGACCTTCTGATCACTCCCCGCTTCAGCGCGTGAGTCGGCGGCGTACGGTCGCGGCGAACGGTGCGACCTCGGGTACCCGGGCGGCGACGAGCGTCGCCGCATACGCGGCACACACGACGAAGCCGATCACGGCGACCGCGACGATGGCGGTGAACAGGCTCTGCAACGCCCACCCACCCGACACGTCGAAGGCACCGAGCACCGCTGCGACGAGCGCGCCGGCTGCGATCGCGGGCAGCGCCAGGAGCGCGAACCGCACGTAGGACGCGAGCGTCGGGGCGACTCCCGTGGGGCCGACCCGGCGGCGCAGGAGGAACGCCGCGAGGGCGACCTGCACGATGTTGGCCAGCGACTGCCCGAGCGCGATGCCGAAGGCCAGCAGACCGACCGGAAGCCAGAGATACGCAAGCACCGCGGTGACGACGACGAGGACGCACTGCACGAGCGTGAACACGAACGGTCGGAACGTGTCGTGGTAGGCGTAGAACGTCCGCGTCAGGGGAGCCTGGATGGCGAGGGGGATGAGCGCGACGAGGTAGCCGCCCAGCACGAGCGCGAACTCCGGCGCCTGGGCGGCGTCGTGCGTGAAGACCCGCGAGAGCGGAAGGATGGCGAGGCCCATCGCCGCGAGCGCCCCGACGATGAACATACTGATTGTGCGCCCCGAGGCGACGAGGTCGCCGCGCACCGCCGCGACGTCGCCCGCGTCGGCGTGCTCGCTGAGGCGCGTGTAGTAGGGCGTCACGATGGACAGCACGATGACCGAGTAGGGGAGGATGAAGATCGTCCACGCGAACTGCAGCGCAGCGGCTGCCGCCCCTTCCTGCGACGCGCTGCCCACGAGGTTCACCTGCACGGCACCGGCGATCTGGCCCGCGACGACCATGAGGAACGTCCAGCCGGCGAGCCGGCCCATGTGCCGCAGTCCCATCCCGCGCCAGCGGAAGTCGGCGCGCACGGTCAGCTCCGCGCGCTTCCAGAACAGCACGAGCACGATCGTCTGCAGGGCGATGCCCGCCGTCGCCGTGCCGCCCACGAGCGCCAGCATGCCGGGCGTCCACCCGTCGGCTGTCGTCGTCGGCCCGAAGACCGCGACGAAGGCGAGGAAGCCGGCGATGGAGACGACGTTGTTCACGACGGGGGACCACGCATACGGCCCGAACACGCGGCGGGCATTGAGGATCTCACCGATCAGTGCGTAGAGCCCGAGGAAGAACAGCTGCGGCAGGCACCAGTACGAGAACGCGAGCGTCAACGCGATGGCTTCGGGGGGCATCCGGCCGCCGTAGACCAAGACCAACAGCGGCGCGACGATGATCGCGAGCAGCGTGACGGCTCCGACCACCACGACGCCCAGCGTGATGAGCTTCGACACGAACGCGCTGCCGCCGTCGCGGTGGCGGGCTGCTTTGATGATCTGCGGGACGAGGATTCCCGCGAACAAGCCCGACGAAACGAGCGCGAAGATGTTGTTCGGCAGCTGATTGGCGATCGCGAAGGCGTTGCCCGCGTCGGTCGCGAGTGAGCCGAAGGCGACGACCAGCACGACCGAGCGGACGAGGCCCGTGACGCGCGACGCGATGGTGCCGGCGGCGATCGTGGCGCTTGCGCGCGCGCCGCTCACGACGGCATCACGAGGCGGTCACAGCGTGCTCAGGGGTGCGGAGCGTTCAGCGCGCGTCGATCAGACGGGCGGTCTCGTCGTGCCAGCTGGTGGCGACGGCGCGCAGCTTCTCTTCGTACTTGCGACCGTGGTGGGCGCAGAACAGCAGCTCGCTGCCGTTGACCTCGGCGGCGATGTAGGCCTGCGCGCCGCAGGAGTCGCAGCGGTCGGCGGCAGTCAGACGGTATTCGAGGTCGGCGGTGGGCTCGGCGGTCGTGGTGCTCATGTGTGTGGCCTCCTCGGTGCAGTGGGACGTGCATCGCTCTCCGTGCGGATGCCTCACATACAACCACGCGCCGGCTGAAAGCATGCCCGGCTTCGGTCACATTTCGCTGTGCGCGTACGGGGAAACGTCCTGAGGAACGCGGTCCCCGTCGGCGCCCGTGTGTCCTGCGTCCGGTGTCGCCGGGGCTGGATACGCTTGAGGATTGTGACCGCCGAGTATTCCGCCCACCACCTCCAGGTGCTCGAAGGGCTCGAGGCCGTCCGCAAGCGCCCCGGCATGTACATCGGCTCGACCGACTCGCGGGGGCTCATGCACTGCGTGTGGGAGATCATCGACAACTCCGTCGACGAAGCGCTCGGCGGCTTCGGCACGCGCATCGACGTGCGCCTGCACCCCGACGGCAGCGTCGAGATCCGCGACCGCGCGCGCGGCATCCCCGTCGACGTCGAACCGCGCACCGGTCTCACCGGTGTGGAGGTGGTGTTCACCAAGCTCCACGCCGGCGGCAAGTTCGGCGGTGGGTCGTATGCCGCGTCGGGCGGCCTCCACGGAGTCGGGGCGTCGGTCGTCAACGCGCTCTCCGAACGCCTCGATGTCGAAGTCGACCGCGGCGGCAAGACGTACGCGATGTCGTTCCACCGCGGCGAGCCGGGGCTCTTCGCCGGCGATGCGCCGGATTCGCCCTTCACCCCGTTCGAGCGCTCGAGCGAGCTCCGCGTCGTCGGCAAGGTCGCCAAGGGCGTGACCGGCACGCGCATCCGCTACTGGGCCGATCGTCAGATCTTCACGAAGGACGCGGCGTTCCACCTCGACGAGCTCGAACAGCGTGCCCGCCAGACGGCGTTCCTCGTCCCCGGGCTCGAGATCGTCATCGACGATGAGCGGCCGTCGGCGATGTCGGGCACCGAGCCGAGCACCACGAGCTACCGCTTCGACGGCGGCATCTCGGAGTTCGCCGACTTCCTGGCCCCCGATGCGCCCATCACCGACACCTGGCGCCTCACCGGACAGGGGACCTTCACCGAGACGGTGCCGGTGCTCCAGCCCTCCGGCGCCATGGTTCCGACCGAGGTCGAGCGCTCCTGCGAGGTCGATCTCGCACTGCGCTGGGGCACGGGCTACGAGACGGTGGGCCGCTCGTTCGTGAACATCATCGCGACGCCGAAGGGCGGGACGCATCAGGCCGGGTTCGAGGCGGGACTGATGAAGGTCGTGCGCGACCAGATCCAACAGAACGCGCGACGGCTCAAGGTCGGCTCGGGGGAGAAGATCGAGAAGGACGACATCCTCGCGGGCCTCACGTCCGTTCTGACGGTGCGCCTGCCCGAACCGCAGTTCGAGGGCCAGACGAAGGAGATCCTCGGCACTCCCGCCGTGCGCAACATCGTCACTGGCGTGGTCACCCGCGAACTCGCGGCGCGTTTTTCCAGCCCCAAGCGCGACGACAAGTCGCAGACGTCGCTGTTGCTCGACAAAGTCGTCTCCGAGATGAAGGCGCGCATCTCCGCGCGCACGCACAAAGAGACGCAACGCCGCAAGAACGCCCTGGAGAGCTCGTCGCTGCCGGTCAAGCTCGCCGACTGCCGCACGAACGACATCGCCCAGTCGGAGCTGTTCATCGTCGAGGGCGACTCGGCGCTCGGCACCGCCAAGAACGCACGCAACAGCGAATACCAAGCACTGCTGCCCATCCGCGGCAAGATCCTCAACGTCCAGAAGGCGTCGATGAGCGACATGCTCTCCAACGCCGAGTGCGCCGCGATCATCCAGGTGATCGGTGCGGGGTCGGGTCGCTCGTTCGATCTCGACTCTGCGCGCTACGGCAAGGTGATCCTCATGAGCGACGCCGACGTCGACGGCGCGCACATCCGGACTCTGCTGCTGACCCTGTTCTTCCGCTACATGCGCCCGCTCATCGAGGACGGTCGCGTCTACGCCGCCGTGCCGCCCCTCCACCGTGTGATCGTGCCGAATCCGGGATCGAAGCCGAACGACATGATCTACACCTACTCGGAGCAAGAGCTGCATGCCTTGCTCGCGAAGCTCCAGAAGGCCGGCAAACGCTGGCAGGAGCCGGTGCAGCGCTACAAGGGTCTCGGTGAGATGGATGCCGATCAGTTGGCGACCACCACGATGGACCGATCGGGGCGGACCCTGCGCCGGGTCGGGGTGCAGGATGCCGAAGCGGCCTCGCGTGTATTCGAGCTGCTGATGGGAAGTGACGTCGCGCCGCGGCGCGACTTCATCATCGGCTCGAGCGACCGTCTCTCACGCGAGTCCATCGACGCCTGATTCCGCGCGCGCGGAGGCCCGGGATCGAACTGGGGGTCGATCCCGGGCGGAGCCGCGCGTCACGGATGTCCCCCGGCCGACGAAGGCGCAAGTGCGACGCTTCATCCCCGAATGGCCGGGTCGCATGTCGTTCGCTGAGGAAGGACTCGAGCGGGGGGATCGGTCCTTCGGCTCACTCCAGGGTACGCAGAGCGCGCTGCGCACAACCTCGACTTTCGCCCATACCGCTTGCGACTTTCGTCTAGTACCTCGCGCGTCAGGCCGACAGCGGCAAGGAGGCGCTCACGACCCAGCCGTCACCGCGTCGGGCGGCGTCGAACGTTCCGCCGAACACTCGGAATCTCTCGCGCAGACGCATGATGCCGTAGCCGGAGGTGGGTAGACCCGCCGTGTGGGAGAGCGGGGAATCATCGGCGAACTCGAGCCGCGCCCAGCCGTGCTGCACCGTGAGCGCGATACGCACGTGACGCGCGCCGGTGGCGTGCTTGAGCACGTTCGTCGCGCTCTCGCGGATGACGCGGATGAGGGCGAGCAGCGACGCGTTGGGCAGGCGCAGTTCATCGGGGACGTCGACGCTGACGGCGATGCCCGCCATCGCGAGGTCTTTCAGGACGTCGTCGAGCGCGTCGTCCAGTGTGTCGGGAGCCGCGACCTGCTCGCCGGTCATGTTCTCTTCGCCTCGGACCATCCCCAGCACCCGACGGATGTCGGTGAGCGCTTGCACCGCAGCCTCGCGGATGGCCGCCTGCGAGAGCGATCGCGTGTCGACGTCTTCGGTGCGTTCGAGCACAGCCGCGTGCAGCGCGACGATCGTGATCTCGTGCGCGACGATGTCGTGGAGCTCGTCGGCGATGAGATCGCGCTCGCGCCGCAGTTGCTCTGCGAGTTCTCTCTCGTTCGCCGCCACCTGCTCCGACAGCGCCAGCCAGCGTCCGTACTGCTGCCGGATGGTGATGCCCATGAAGAGACTCGCCAGCCCCAGGAGGAGGATGATCGCGACGCCGGCGGGGGTGATGACGCCACCCGGGCGCACTCCCTCGGCGATCGTCCATGTCGTCACCGCCGCGATGTAGAGCGCGGTGAGTGCGGGGCTGCACGTCGCCGAGACGAGTCCGACGACCAGCACCATGCCGATGAGGTAGACGCTGGCGACATTGAAGAGCGCGGCGACGGTCATTCCGACGATCAGTGCGACAGCGGCTACGGGCGGCTTCCAGGCGAAGAGCGCGACGACGATGATCAATGACGTGCCCACGATCGCTCCGAGGAGGGGAGTCTCCGCCGAGCTCGTCGTGCGCAGCAGCGAGTCGACGATCAGCACCACCGCAACGATGATGAGCACCACTCGTCGCGCGCCCGAGCTCAACGGCTGAGCGCTCCAGAACGGAGCGCGCACACGCGAGAGGATCGTCGAGCGAAGGGGGATCATCCACCGATTATCGCGCGGCGTGCGGTCAGCGGAAAATGCCGATCATCTTGCCGAAAACGTAGAAGATACTCATGGGTTTCACCTCCTGCAATGTCCCGAATCGATTCTTCAAACAGACGTGCGCGTGCGGGAGACACCTCTGGCCAGATCGCTTACGACTTTCGTCGTAGTCCGTCGTCCGGCGAGCATGCGGCGACTTCGTAAGATGGCCGGGTGACTGATGTGATCCGTGTGGTCGTCGTAGACGATGAGTCGCTCGTGCGTGCGGCACTGCGGGTCTTCTTCGAGTCGGCGCCGGGCTTCGACGTCGTCGGCGAAGCCGCCAACGGCGCAGATGCCGTCGCTCTGGTGCGCGCCGTGCAGCCGGATGTCGTGCTGATGGACGTGCAGATGCCGATCATGGACGGCATCGAAGCGACGCGGCGGCTGGTGCGGGAGTTCCCGGGCCTCAAGATCGTCGCACTCACCACCTTCTCCACCGAGCGGGTGGTGGTGCCCATGTTGAGTGCCGGCGCATCCGGCTTCCTCGTGAAGGACACCGCGCCGGAGCGGATTCTGGACGCCGCTCGCCTGGCGCACAACGGCGGCTACGTGCTCTCTCCGCGCGTCGCGGAGAACCTGGTGACCTCGATCCAGGCGAATGAGCAACCCGCCGCGCGCCAACTCGGTCGGGACGAAGCGCTCACCGACCGCGAGCTCGAGGTGGTCACATTGCTCGCACGCGGCATGTCGAACGCCGAGATCGGCGCGGAGCTGTTCGTTTCGGAGGGGACCGTGAAGTCGCACCTCGGCCGCATCACGTCGAAGTGGGGCGTACGCGACCGCATCCAGGTGCTCATCCGTGCCGCCGAGCTCCGACTGGTCAGCTTCGGCTGAGCCGCACGCTCACGCGATGACGGTGCCGACGGCGGCGATGTCGGCATCCAACGTCTCACCCGACGCGTCGCGCTTCGCGCCGGCCTCGGGCAGCGCGCGTGCGGCGCCGTCCCCACCCACGGCGCGGGGATCGCTGCCGACCCACGCCAGGGTCAGGGCGTCCTCGCCCTTCAAGAAGCGCTGCGCCCGGACACCGCCGGTCGCACGACCCTTCGCCGGGAACTCGTCGAAGGTCGAGACCTTGCCGCTGCCGGCATCCGTGCCCAGCAGCGCGCCTGTGGCCCCGGCCACCGTGACGACGACGGCCGCTGCGGCATCGTCGACGACGTCGAAGGAGACCACGTGGGCACCGGGGCTGAGACGGATGCCCGCCATGCCACCGGCGGCGCGCCCCTGGGGCCGTACCGCGTCGGCGGTGAAGCGCAGCAGCTGCGCGTCGCTCGCGACGAAAACGAGCTCCGCAGCATCGCCGGCCGGCGCCGCACCGACCACGCGGTCGCCGGGCTTGAGCGAGATGATCTCGGCCTCGGGCTTGCCGGGTGCCAGCTCGGTGACCGACACGCGCTTGACGACGCCCTGCAGAGTCCCGATCGCGAGCGGATGGGCCTCATCCAGCGCGACGATCGTCACGACGTGCTCGGCGCCCGTCAGGCCCACGTACTGATCGGCCTTACTGCCGGCCGCGAGCTGCACGGAGTTCGCCGGCACCGACGGCAGGTCGACGGGGGAGAAGCGCACGAGCCGCCCCGCGCTCGTCACGGCGCCCAGCGATCCCCGCGTCGTCGAGTCGACGGCGGCGCGGATCGCATCGTGCTTGGAGCGTCGGGACGGTGCGACCAGCCCGCCGCCGAGCGTGTCGGCTACCAGCTCGGCGCGCACCATCCGGCCGGAGGCCGACAGGAACACGCGGCACGGGGCGTCGGCGATCTGCAGATCGGCGGGCGCCGCCGCCCGCGAGCGCGGGGCGACAGGGCCGCCGTTGAGCAGCACCGTGCGACGGGGTGTGCCGTACGCGTCCGCTGCGGCATCGAGTTCGCGCGCCACCTGCGCGCGCAGCAGGCGGTCGCTGCCGAGCAACTCCTCGAGCTTCGCGATCTCGGCGAGAAGGGTCGTGCGCTCGTTCTCGAGTTCGATGCGCGAGAACTTGGTGAGGCGGCGCAGCCGGAGCTCGAGGATGTACTCCGCCTGCAGCTGCGTGAGCTCGAACACATCGATGAGGCGCGTGCGCGCCTGCTCGCCGTCGTCGGAGCCGCGGATGACCTGGATGACCTCGTCGATGTCGAGGATCGCGATCAGAAGACCCTCGACGAGGTGCAGGCGTTCCTGGCGCCGCGCGAGGCGGAACCGGCTGCGACGGGTGACCACCTGGATGCGGTGGTCGAGATACACCCGGAGCATGTCCTTGAGACCCAGGGTCTGCGGCTGCCCGTCGACGAGCGCGACGTTGTTGATGCCGAAGGAATCTTCCAGCGGCGTCAGCCGGTAGAGCTGTTCGAGGACCGCGTTCGGGTCGAAGCCGGTCTTGATCCCGATGACGAGGCGGAGACCGTGGTTGCGATCGGTGAGATCGGTGATGTCGGCGATGCCGGTGAGCTTCTTGGCGTTCACCGCGTCCTTGATCTTCTCGATCACGCGTTCCGGGCCCACCATGTACGGCAGTTCGGTGACGACGAGTCCGGTCCGACGGGGGCCGAGGGATTCGACCGACACCTTGCCGCGGGTGCGGAAAGTACCGCGACCCGACGCGTAGGCGTCTTTGATGCCGTCGAGGCCGACGATGACGCCGCCGCCGGGGAGGTCGGGTCCGGGCACGAACTCCATCAGCTCGGGGAGGGTCGCGTGCGGGTGCTCCAACAGGTGGATGGCCGCCGCGACGACCTCGATGAGGTTGTGCGGCGCCATATTGGTGGCCATGCCCACCGCGATGCCGGTGGCACCGTTGACGAGGAGATTCGGAAACGCCGCCGGAAGGACGTCCGGCTGCTGGAACTGCCCGTCGTAGTTCGGGACGAAATCGACGACGTCTTCGTCGAGGTTCTCCGTCAGCGCCATCGCCGACGGAGCGAGGCGCGCCTCGGTGTAGCGTGCCGCCGCGGGGCCGTCGTCCAGCGAACCGAAGTTGCCGTGGCCGTCGACGAGCGGAACGCGCAGCGCGAAGCTCTGCGCCAAGCGCACGAGCGTGTCGTAGATCGCCGTGTCGCCGTGCGGGTGCAGCTTTCCCATGACTTCGCCGACCACACGGGCGCTCTTGACGTGCCCGCGATCGGGCCGCAGCCCCATGTCCGCCATCTGGTACAGGATCCGTCGCTGGACGGGCTTGAGCCCGTCGCGCGCATCCGGCAGCGCGCGGGAGTAGATGACCGAATAGGCGTACTCGAGGAACGACCCCTCCATCTCGGCCGAGACGTCCACATCCTCGATGCGGCCGTGGTCGGCGGGGATCGATTCGGTGCGCGAAGCTGCCATGGATCTGTGGGTTCCTCCGGTGACGGGAAGGGGCCCGTCCGCCGTGTGCGAGACTGGCCCCGATGTCTCTCAGCCTACCCGCGGACCCGCCTGCAGCCCGGAGCCTCACCGGTGTCCTGCCGCAGATCCTCGGGTCGTTGACCGGTGATCCGCAGTGGTTCCCGGAGGCCCGTTCCGCCGTCGTCGTGATGATCGACGGCCTCGGCCGCACGAACCTCACCGCCCGTGCGGGCCACGCGCGTTTCCTCCAGGGCAGCATGGCGAAGAAGGATGCCGCCCGCACCGTCTTCCCTTCGACCACCGCGGCGGCGCTCACGAGTCTGCTCACCGGAGAGCCGCCCGGGGTGCACGGCATCGTCGGCTACAGCGTGCGCGTGCCCGGACGCACGTACGCGGTCAATCAGCTGCAGGGCTGGGAGACGGACGGCCTCGATCCGCTGAGCTGGCAGCGCAGCGCGCCGCTGCTCGAGCGTGAGTCCGTCGCGGGGCGGCCCTGCTTCGTGGTGTCGGCGCCGCACTACGCGGCGACCGGTTTCACCCGCGCGATCCAGCGGGGTGCGACGTTCGTCGGTGTCGCCGCCCCGGGAGAGCGGCTCTCCACGGCCGCGCAGCTCGCGGCGCGGCATCCGGGCGCCCTCGTCTACGTGTATCTCTCCGAACTCGACGCCACCGGACACGCGCACGGCTGGCAGAGCGACCGATGGGTCGCGAAGCTCGAAAGCGTCGACACGGATGTGCGCCGGTTCGCCGGCGCACTCGCGCCGGGTGTGGGCGCGATCGTCACGGCCGATCACGGCATGGTCGATGTGCCGGCCCGCTCGCACGTGCTGCTGCGCACCGGCGACCGACTGCTGGACGATGTCGCGATGATCGCGGGGGAGCCGCGCATGCTGCATCTCTACGCGGAAAGCGATGCGGCCGGGGTGCTGGGGCGCTGGCGCGACGCCGAGGGGGAGCGCTCGTGGGTGCTCTCCCGCGAAGAGGCCGTCGCGAGCGGTCTGTTCGGCGCCCAGGTGGCGCCCGAGGTCGCTGCGCGCATCGGCGACGTACTCGTCGCCGCGCGCGGCGAGATCGCTTACTACGACGACCGACTCGCCGACAAGCGTGCGCAGCGCATGATCGGCCAACACGGTTCGCTCACTGATCAGGAGCGCATCGTGCCCCTCATCCGCCTCGGCGCGTTCGCCTGACGCTCAGGCGCCGTCTTCCGTGCGCGCGCCGAACACGATCTCGTCCCAGGACGGCATGGACGTGCGGCCCTTGCGTCGACCGCTGTCGCTGATGACCGTGTCGTCGAGGTCGTCGCCGGCATCCGCCGGAGCGTCGTAGCCCGGTTCGAGGGCGTCGAAGAGGGCGACCGGGCCGCCGTGGGCGGAGTGTTCCGCCCCTTCGTCGCCCGGCATGGGCTCGCGTTGACCGCGGCGACGGCGCAGGGCCTCGAGAAGGTCGGCGGTCTCGGCCGACGTGACCGCGCCGTCGGGAGCTCGCTTGATCGCCGCCTCCTGCACGGCCGCCGCGACCGGGACGCGTACGTCGGGCGCCGTGATGTCGGCGTCGGGTTCGATGCGGCGAGGACCGAACGCGCCGCTGTCGAAGCGCGAGGCGTCTTTCAGGGTGGCGGAATCGAGCGCGCGCAGGCGCGGGATGAGTCCCTCGGGGAGTGACCCCTGACGCGAGAGCTGCGTGGCATCGGCGTTGAGCGGCGCCAGCGCGCTGCGACGGGGATCGAAACTCCAGCGCGCATCATGGTCGACCTCATGGGAGGTGAACTCGAGCTTGACGATCCAGCCCGACTCCTCGCGCCAGCTCGTCCACCGCTCACCGGAGGCTCCGGCTTCGGCGAGCTTGGCGCGCACCGCGGCGCCGAACGTGGGCTGCGCGGCGGGGTCGAGTTCGCCGCCGATGAGCACCGGCACCGCGAGCGCTTGGCCGACGATGTGCTCGCGCTCGGCGAGCACCGGACGCTCGTAGCGCTGCACGTCGTCGAGGCGGGCACCCAAGAGTTCCGCGACCTCTTCAGCGGAGAGCCCGGAGCGGATGTGGGCCTGGATCTCACGGGGGTTCGCGCGCGCCGCGCGCGGTTCGCCGTCACGCTGCAGCCGGCGCAGCTGGGCCCGGAGGGTCTCGTCTGCGGCGAGCGTGAACCGCTCGCCCGATTCGGTCACGAGGACCAGAACGCCCTCTTCCGTCCCGATGACTTTGAGCTGCTCCATGCGAAACACACCTCCAGATCCGTGCGCGTGCGCCCATGCTGTCACAGCCGGTGCCCGCATCCGGGAATATCGCGGGCGCGCCGTGAGTTCCCCACGTCGCACCCGTCGGACCGGACGGCGATCTCCCGCATTTGCTAAATGTCGGGAGGTCATGCAAACTATGGCCGCCGCACTGGACCGGGATCGACTGAGACCCGCGGTCAGGCGGAGCGGCAACAGGCACCATTGACGGAAGTTGAGACGTTCAGAGCATGGCTACGGATTACGACGCCCCCCGCAAGACCGACGACGACAACGAGTCGATCGAGGCCCTCAAGGAGCGCGTGCCGGACAAGCTCTCCGGCGCGGTCGGCGACGAAGACGCCGACAACCCCTCGGGCTTCGAGCTGCCCGGCGCCGACCTCTCCGACCTCGAGCTGGACGTCGTCGTGCTGCCCCCGCAGGAAGACGAGTTCACCTGCGCGGAGTGCTTCCTGGTGAAGCACCGCACCCAGATCGACCACGAGTCGGCCCACGGCGCCGTCTGCATCGAGTGCTCGGCCTGACGACCGGCTGAGGGCGCCGTCAGTCGCGCTGGGCGCGGCGGATGGCGGCGACCACGCGATCGGGCGTCCGGGTGGAGAACACCCACTCCGAGACGGGGTCGCGCTCGTCGAGCACCGGCACCCGCACGACCCCGTCGATGCCCGGGCGGAAGAAATGCCACGCGTCGCGGTGCAGACCCGGGCCGCGGGCGGCGCGGGCGTCGACTGCGAGAAGCGCTTCGGGTTCACCGAGGAGGCGCACCGGGATGTGCGCGCGAGCCACATGCAGTTCTCCCGCGTGCACGCGCACGACCGGCGCGGCAGCGATGAGCACACTGATGAGTGCGGCCGCGACGGCGAGCCCGACGGCCAGTGCGATCGTGCCGTCGAGGGGCACGAAGACCAAAGCGACCATCGGCGCGGCGACGGCGGCGCTCAGCAGAGTCCACAGCGACGGACTGAGCCGCTCGCGATAGCGGGTCTCAGCTGCGCCCGGACGGGCGGTGGGAGCGGACGAGATGTGCATTACCCTCGTGGAGTGATCGATTTCGTGGACGTTCCCATTATCGCGTCGCAGGTACCGGTGTACGCCCACCCCGGAGATGCCGGCGCCGATCTGGTCGCCGCGGAAGCCGTACGGCTCGAGCCCGGGCAGCGCGCCCTCGTGGGCACCGGGGTGCGTCTGGCGCTTCCCGACGGCTACGCCGCGTTCGTCGTGCCGCGCAGCGGCCTCGCGGCCAAACACGGCATCACGATCGTGAACAGCCCCGGCACGGTCGACGCCGGCTACCGCGGCGAGATCAAGGTCTCACTGCTCAACACCGACGCCTCCGAGGCGTACGACGTCGCGGTGGGCGACCGGATCGCGCAGATCATCGTCATGCCCGTGCCGCGCGCACGATTTCTTCCCGTCGACGAGCTTCCGGACAGCACGCGCGGCGCCGCCGGCTTCGGTTCGACGGGCTATCAGGCAGGAGCCGAGTCATGAGTGACGACCTTCAGCGCACGTCCGACCGGGGCGATCGCGCCACCGCCGGCCCGTTCGACGAGTCGGAAGCCAATCCGGTGCGCCCCTACATCGACCTGGGCGGCATCAAGGTGCTGCCGCGCGAAGGACTCAATCTGCGCCTCGAAGTGGAAGAGCAGACCAAGCGCATCGTCGCGGTGGGGCTGGACTTCGCCGACTCGACCCTGCAGGTGCAGCCGTTCGCAGCGCCCCGGACCACGGGGCTCTGGGAGGAGACGCGTCAGCAGATCCGCGAGCAGATCCGCCAGCAGGGCGGCCGCGTCGAAGAGCGCGAGGGTCCCCTGGGCCCCGAGCTTCTCGCCGAGGTTCCCGTCGCCGACGGCGCGGCCGGCAAGCGGCTGGCGCGCTTCGTCGGCGTCGACGGACCGCGCTGGTTCCTGCGCGGGGTGATCGGCGGCGCCGCGACGAGCGACGTCGAGGCGGCCGCAGCGGTGGAAGAGCTCTTCCGGTCGATCGTCGTCGTCCGCGGCGGATCGCCCATGCCGCCGCGCGACCTCATCCCGCTCAAGATGCCCGCGGCCCCCGGAACGGCATGACCGGGCCGGCCCTCACGCCGCCCGAGCCGGGGGAGCCGCGGTCGGCATCCGACCTCCTCGGCGAGGCCCTCGGATCGGCTGCGCGCAAGGCGGGGCTCGATCCCGCGCGGGAAGCGTCGACCGGGCACGTCGTCTGGCACGCGATGGGCGGATGGCGCGGCGTCGCAGAGTCGGTGCTGCCGAGCCTGGCGTTCCTGGTGATCTTCACGACCACCACCAATCTGCCCCTCGCCCTCGGCGTGTCGGTCGGCATCGCCGCCGTGTTCACGGCCCTGCGCCTGCTGCAGCGCTCACCGGTCAGTGCGGCGCTCGGTGGTCTGATCGCGACCGGCGTCGCCGCGGCGCTCGCCCTTCTCACCGGGCGAGGCGAAGACAACTTCGTCCCCGGGCTCATCACCAACGCGGTGTACGGCAGCGCCCTGCTCATCTCGGCCCTGATCGGCTGGTCGCTCATCGGTCTGGCCGTCGGCTTCCTCATGAACGAGGGCACGGCCTGGCGGCAGGATGCCCGCAAGCGCCGCGTGTTCTTCTGGCTCGGCATCGCCTGGGCTGCACTGTTCTTCCTGAGGCTCGCCGTGCAGCTGCCGCTGTACTTCGCCGGTGACGTCGCGGCGCTCGGCACCCTCAAGCTCGTCATGGGACTGCCCCTGTTCGCGCCGCTGCTCGCCGTCACCTGGCTCGCCGCACGCGCGCTCTACCGACCCGCATCCGAGTGATAGATTTATCTTGACATCAAGATAAATCGCCACGCTGGACGGGTTAGGGCATCCTCACTAGCCCATCCCGGCACGGGCGGGGAAAATGGGACCTGCGGCGCCCGAGGGCGCGTGCATCCGCCGACGAAGGAGAACAGACGTGTCCACTGTTGACAGCTTCGGAGCCAAGAGCACCCTGACAGTCGGCGGCACCGACTACGAGATCTTCCGCATCGACACCGTTGCCGGATTCGACAAGCTCCCGTTCAGCCTGAAGGTGCTGCTGGAGAACCTGCTGCGCACGGAAGACGGCGCCAACGTCACGAAGGCGCAGATCGAGGCGCTCGGAAACTGGGACGCCGAGGCGGAGCCCGACACCGAGATCCAGTTCTCGCCCGCGCGCGTCGTGATGCAGGACTTCACCGGCGTGCCCTGCATCGTCGACCTCGCCACGATGCGCGAGGCCGTCGCCGCGCTCGGTGGCGACGCCGCGAAGATCAACCCGCTGTCGCCCGCCGAGATGGTGATCGACCACTCCGTCATCGCCGACCTGTTCGGCTCGGAGAACGCGCTCGAGCGCAACGTCGAGATCGAGTACGAGCGCAACGGTGAGCGCTACCAGTTCCTCCGCTGGGGCCAGACCGCGTTCGACGACTTCAAGGTCGTGCCCCCGGGCACCGGCATCGTGCACCAGGTGAACATCGAGCACCTGGCGAAGGTCATCTACGACCGCACCAACGGCGGCGTGCTGCAGGCCTACCCCGACACCTGCGTCGGCACCGACTCGCACACGACCATGGTCAACGGCCTGGGCGTGCTCGGCTGGGGCGTCGGCGGCATCGAGGCCGAGGCGGCCATGCTCGGCCAGCCCGTGTCGATGCTCATCCCGCGCGTCGTCGGCTTCAAGCTCACCGGCGAGATCCCCGCCGGCGTCACGGCAACCGACGTCGTGCTGACGATCACCGACATGCTCCGCAAGCACGGTGTGGTCGGCAAGTTCGTCGAGTTCTACGGCGCCGGCGTCGCCTCGGTGCCGCTGGCCAACCGCGCCACCATCGGAAACATGAGCCCGGAGTTCGGCTCCACCGCGGCGATGTTCCCGATCGACGACGTCACACTCGACTACCTGCGCCTCACCGGCCGCGACGAGCAGGCCGTCGCGCTGGTGGAGCAGTACGCCAAGCTCCAGAAGCTCTGGCACGACCCGGCCGTCGAGCCGACGTTCAGCGAGTACATGGAACTCGACCTGTCGACCGTCGTGCCGTCGATCGCGGGCCCGAAGCGTCCTCAGGACCGCATCCTGCTCTCCGACGCGAAGTCGCAGTTCGAAGTCGACATCCTGAATTACGCGGATGCGACCACCTCGGCCGACATCGTCGACCTCGAATCGAAGCACTCCTTCCCGGCCTCCGACCCCGGCCAGACGCCCGGCGACGAGCACGACGAGACCCGCGTGGTGCACATCTCCAGCGGCGGCCCGGCTGCGGCATCCAAGCCCGTCAAGGTGACGACGCCCGACGGCTCGAGCTACATCCTCGACAACGGCGCCGTGACCCTGGCAGCGATCACCTCGTGCACCAACACGTCGAACCCGTCGGTCATGCTCGCCGCGGGACTTCTGGCGCGCAACGCTCTGGCGAAGGGCCTCAAGCAGAAGCCGTGGGTCAAGACCACGCTCGGCCCGGGGTCGAAGGTCGTGACCGACTACTACGAGAAGTCGGGCCTCGACAAGGCGCTCGAGGGACTCGGGTTCTACACCGTCGGCTACGGCTGCACGATCTGCATCGGCAACTCCGGTCCGCTGATCGAAGAGGTCTCCGCCGCGATCAACGAAAACGACCTCGCCGTGACGGCCGTGCTCTCCGGCAACCGCAACTTCGAGGGTCGCATCAGCCCCGACGTGAAAATGAACTACCTCGCATCGCCCCCGCTCGTGGTCGCATACGCCCTCGCCGGGTCGATGCACTTCGACTTCGAGACCGACGCCCTGGGCAAGGACCAGGACGGCAACGATGTGTTCCTGAAGGACATCTGGCCCTCCACCGACGAGGTGCAGGCGACGATCGACTCGTCGATCTCGCGCGAGCAGTTCATCAAGCAGTACGCCACCGTGTTCGAGGGCGACGAGCGGTGGAAGAGCCTGCCCACCCCCGAAGACTCGATCTTCCAGTGGGACGAGGACTCGACGTACGTGCGCAAGGCCCCGTACTTCGACGGCATGACCATGGAGCTGACCCCGGTCGCCGACATTACGGATGCCCGCGTCATGGCCACACTGCTCGATTCGGTCACCACCGACCACATCTCGCCCGCCGGCAACATCAAGATCGGCACACCGGCCGCGAAATACCTCGAAGAGCACGGCGTCCGTCAGAAGGACTTCAACTCGTTCGGCTCGCGCCGCGGCAACCACGAGGTGATGATCCGCGGCACGTTCGCCAACATCCGCCTGAAGAACCAGCTGCTGCGCGCCGTGAACGACGGCGCCGAGGTCGAGGGCGGGTACACCCGCGACTTCACGCAGGAGGGCGCCCCGCAGTCGTTCATCTACGACGCGAGCCAGAACTATCAGGCTCAGGGCACCCCGCTCGTCATCTTCGGCGGCAAGGAGTACGGTTCCGGGTCGTCGCGTGACTGGGCGGCCAAGGGCACCTCGCTCCTCGGCGTCAAGGCGGTCATCACCGAGAGCTTCGAGCGCATCCACCGCTCGAACCTGATCGGCATGGGTGTCGTTCCGCTGCAGTTCCCCGCCGGCGAGAGCTGGGCGACGCTCGGACTCGACGGCACCGAGATCGTCTCGATCGAGGGCCTGACCGCTCTGAACGAGGGCACGACGCCGAAGACCGTCAAGGTCACCGCCAAGCCGAGCGAGTTCTCGCCCGCCGGCAAGGAGACCATCACGTTCGACGCCGTCGTCCGCATCGACACCCCGGGTGAAGCCGACTACTACCGCAACGGCGGCATCCTGCAGTACGTGCTGCGCTCGCTCGTCTGATCCACCTGCGAAAGCCCCGGTTCCCTCCGCGGAGCCGGGGCTTTCGGCACGTGTGGGTCGTAGACTCGGGGGATGAGTCTGCTCGCCTCGATCACCGGCCCTCGGGACCTCGACGCGCTCTCCCCGGAGCAGCTGGTCGAGCTCGCGCAGGAGGTGCGCGACTTCCTCGTCGAGAACGTCTCCCGCACCGGCGGGCACCTCGGGCCCAACCTCGGGGTGGTCGAGCTCACGATCGCCCTGCACCGCGTCTTCGATTCACCGAACGATCCGTTCGTGTTCGACACCGGTCACCAGTCGTACGTGCACAAGCTCCTCACGGGTCGTCAGGACTTCACCGATCTGCGCTCGCGCGGTGGCCTCGCCGGCTACCCGCAACGCGCGGAGAGCCCGCACGACGTCGTGGAGTCGTCGCACGCATCGAGCTCGCTCAGCTGGGCCGACGGCATCTCCCGCGCCCTCACACGCACCGGACGAGGCGACCGCCACGTCGTCGCGGTCGTCGGAGACGGCGCGCTCACGGGCGGCATGACGTGGGAAGCGCTCAACAACATCTCCGACGACAACGAACGCAATCTGGTGATCGTCGTCAACGACAACGGTCGCTCCTACGCGCCGACGATCGGCGGGATGGCTCGCTACCTCAACCGCGTGCGCACGACCGACGGGTACACGAGTCTGCGCCGCAGTTCTGATTCGCTCTTCCGCCGGCTCGGGCCGGCGGGGCGCGCCGTGTACCGCGGCGTCCGCGGTGGTACGCACGGCTTCCTCTCGCGCTTCACGAACAACGGGGCGCTGTATTCCAATCTCGACATGAAGTACCTGGGCCCGATCGACGGACACGATCTCGACGCCCTCACCGAGACGCTCGAGCTTGCGAAATCGCACGACGCCCCCGTCATCGTGCACGTCATCACCGAGAAGGGACGCGGGTACGAGCCCGCGCGCAACGACGAAGCCGACCAGTTCCACGCCGTCGGCAAGATCGACCCGACAACGGGCGAGCCGCTCGGATCGTCGTCGGCAGTCGCGTGGACGGATGTCTTCGCCGACGCGCTGGTGGATGCCGGAGAGCGTCGGGACGACGTCATCGCCATCACGGCGGCGATGCTGCGGCCGACCGGCCTGCAGCAGTTCGCACAACGATTCCCGACGCGGGTGTACGACGTCGGCATCGCGGAACAGCACGCCGTCGCCTCCGCGGCCGGCATGGCCTACGGCGGGCTGCATCCGGTCGTCGCGATCTACGCGACGTTCATGAACCGCGCGTTCGATCAGGTCTTGATGGACGTCGCGCTGCACAAGGCCGGGGTGACCTTCGTCCTCGACCGCGCCGGCGTCACCGGCCCCGACGGACCCAGCCACCACGGCATCTGGGATCTCGCGATGCTGCAGCTCGTGCCCGGCATACGCATCGCCGTACCGCGCGACGCGGCGCGTCTTCGTGAACTGTTCGACGAGGCGATCGAGGTCGCCGACGCGCCCACGGTGGTGCGATTCCCCAAAGGTGCGGTGGGCGCGGAGGTCGACGCCGTCGAGCGTCTCTCCGACGGCGTCGACGTGCTCTCGCGCCAGGGCGGCGAGGACGTGCTGCTGGTCGGCATCGGCCCGATGGCGCACCTGGCGCTGGACGTGGCCGATCGGCTGCGTGCGCAGGGCATCGGTGCGACCGTCGTCGATCCGCGGTGGGCGATCCCGGTGCAACCGTCCATCGTCACTCTGGCGGCCGCGCACCGGCTGGTGATCACGATCGAGGACGGCATCCGCGTGGGCGGCGTCGGAACGCGCGTGCGCCAGGTGCTGCGCGAAGCCGGCGTCGACACCGCCGTCGACGAGCTCGGCGTGCCCGACGCCTTCATCGACCACGCCTCGCGCGAGCAGATCCTCGCCGATGCGGGCCTGTCGGCCGCGAAGATCGCGCAGGACGTCGTCGCGCAGGTGCTGGGGACCCGCATCCCCGTCGCACGGCCGACGTCCGACACCGGCGCGATCTGGACGGTCGGCGAGCCGCAAGAGCGGTGACCGGCGACGTGCCCGCACAGGCCTCCGCCAACCTCACCCGTGAGGAGACCGCCGGGCGCGCCGGCGGCATCCGACTGGAGAGCGTCGAGGTCGACCTCGATCTGCGTCACGCGACGGATGCCGACGACTTCGCGACATCGTCGACGTTCCGCTTCGCGGCGACGGCCAGCGCGACCTGGATCGACTTCATCGGCGCCGCGGTGGACGAGGTCACCGTCAACGGCACAGCGCAACCGGTGCGCTGGGACGGCGCGCGTGTCGCCATCGACAGTCTCGAGCCGCACAACACCGTCACGGTGCGCGGGCGGGGGCTCTTCAGCACATCCGGTGAAGGACTTCACCGCTTCCGCGATCCCGTCGACCACAGCGTGTACCTCTACACCCAGTACGAGCCCGCCGACTGCCGACGTGTCTATCCGTGCTTCGAGCAGCCCGACCTGAAGGCGCGCTGGCGTTTCACGATCACCGCGCCGGACGGGTGGGAGGTGCTCTCCAACGGCGCCGAGACCGCGCGCACCGCGGTCGACGGGGGAGTGCGCGTCGCGTTCGCCGAGACGCTGCCGCTGTCGAGCTACATCACTGCGGTGGCGGCCGGCCCGTACCACCGCGTCGACGCTGAGTGGAGCCGCGACGGCCGATCGATCCCGCTCGGCGTCCTGTGCCGCGCGTCACTCGCCGCGCACCTCGACGCCGACGAGATCCTCGACATCACGAGACGTGGGCTCGATCATTTCCCCACCGCGTTCGGCTACGACTACCCGTGGGGCAAGTACGACCAGATCTTCGTACCCGAGTACAACCTCGGTGCCATGGAGAACCCCGGGCTCGTCACTTTCACCGAGAGCTATGTCTTCCGCGGAAGGGCGACCGCCGCGCAGCACGAGGCACGCGCGAACACGATCCTGCACGAGATGGCGCACATGTGGTTCGGCGATCTCGTCACGATGCGCTGGTGGGACGACCTGTGGCTCAAGGAGTCGTTCGCCGACTTCATGGGCTCGCACGCGAACGTGGCGACGGGCGCCCATCCGGATGCCTGGGTCAGCTTCGCGAGCCGCCGCAAGGGCTGGGCGTACGAGCAGGATCAGTTGCCGACCACACACCCGATCGTCGCCGACATCACCGACCTCGAAGCTGCGAAGCTCAACTTCGACGGCATCACCTACGCGAAGGGAGCGTCGGTACTCAAGCAGCTCGTGGCGTTCGTGGGCGAAGACGCGTTCTTCCGCGGCGCGCAGCGGTACTTCGCCGATCACGCCTTCGGCAACACGACACTCGGCGATCTGCTGGCGGCGCTCGAAGGCGCGTCCAGCCGCGACCTCAGCTCGTGGAGTGATGCCTGGTTGCAGACGACGGGCATGTCGGAGATCCGCGTCGAGCGCGGCACACCGCCCTTCGTCGTGCAGAGCTCTCCCCGTCCGCACCGGATCATGGTCGGCCTGTACGCGTTCGAGGGCGAGCGGCTCGTGCGCCGGGCGGGCGTGGGTGTCGATGCCGTGGCCGAGCGGACGCCGCTCAGCGCGCCGGTGCTGCCGGATGCCGATCTGATCCTCCCCAACGACGACGACCGCACGTACGCGAAGGTCCGTCTCGACCCGCGGTCGATCGACGCCGTCGAGCGCGGGCTCTCGACGATCGACGACGCCTTGGCGCGCGCCGTGGTGTGGGCCGCGCTCTGGAACGCCGTTCGCGACGGCGAGCTGCCCGTCACGCGCTACGTCGACATCGCCCGTCGCCACGCGCCCGCAGAGCCGAACGTCGCCCTGCTGGCCGACGCCATCGGCCACGCGCAGATCGCGATCTCCCGCTACGCCGCCGAGGGCGCGCGTGCGGCGCTCGCGGAGGCGTGGCTCGAGGCCGCATGGGCGGCGCTCTGGTCGGCTCCGACCGGCAGCGACGCGCAGCTCGCGTGGGCCCGCGGCGTCGGAGCCGCTGCGGCCGTGTCGACCGGCCGCGCGACGCAGCTGCGCGCGATCCTCAGCGGCGACGCGCCGCCGCCCACCGGGCTCGCGCTCGATCCGGACCTGCGCTGGGTGTGGCTCATCGCCCTCGCGGCAACCGGCCATGCGACGCCCGCCGATGCCGACGCCGAGCTCGAGCGCGATCCGAGCGCGAGCGGACACGCTCGCCGGCGCACCGTGCTGGCCGCCCGCCCGGATGCCCGCGTCCGCGCTGCGGCCTGGGAAGCCGCCTGGACCGACGTCGCGCTGACCAACGAGCACCTCGACGCGACGATCGCCGGTGTGCGCGCGGGTGGACGGCGCGACCTCATCGCGGCGCTCGACGAGGACTACTTCACCCGGATCCGACCGGCGTGGTCGGAGCGCAGCATCGAGATCGCCCGACGGCTGGTGGTGGGGCTCTTCCCGGCATCCGACTCGCTGGCGCCCGTCGACACCTGGTTGTCCGCGAACACCGACGCGCCGGCGGCGCTCCGCCGTCTCGTGATCGAGCAGCGCGACCACCTCGCCCGCGCCCTGCGCGTACGCGCTGCCCAGCCATCCTGACCGCACAGCCGGCCCGACCACACCCCCACCTGAACAACTCCTGCAGTTCACCGCGCTCGCAACCTTCGCTGCCCGGAATGTCGAGCCCGATGGGCGAGACACCCGGCCGACTGCAGGAGTTGTTCAGGTTCGCGCGCGAAGCGCGCTCGGCTAGATCCCGCGGAGGACTGTCACCGCACCCGCCCAGCCGTCGACATCCGCGGACGAGTCCGACGCGCGATGGGCGATCGCCTCCGCCAACAGGTACCCGTCGGTGAGCGCATCGCCGGTGATCACGACGGAGAGCAGCTCGATCCCGCACGCAGTGCGGACCTGCTCGGCGCAGGCCCCGAGCACGGCGGCGGAGAGATCGGCGTTCACAGGGAGTTCCGGGCGCCCGTCGCTGCGCACGAAGTCGCGCAGAGCCGCTCCGACGATGTTCCCGGTGCGCTCCGTCACATGGACGACCTCGAGCTCGAAGATGCGGAGGTCGGCTCCGGTGACGACCGGACGCCAATCGAACGACGCGTGCACGAGGTGCTGCTGCCCGGCGCTGCCCGTCAACTGGCGCGCCGGCAGATCGGTGGAGCGCACCCGCGTGTCGACCCTCCGGTACCACGCGAGGATCGGGAAGACGGCGTGCGAGCCGGGGCGCAGCACGACGACCTCGCCGGCTTCCGCCCCCGCCCGCGCACGGCGCCGGATGATGGGCCGACCGTTGCGGGTGCGGATCGCCGCCTCGCCCTCGTCGATCGTGACGATCAGGAGTTTGAACAGCGCCGGCACGACGAGCAGAACGGTGAGCACCGCTCCACCGGTCTTGATCAGCGAGTTCATGTTGCCGGTTCCGAACACGGAGGTGATGGTCTCGATCACACGATCAGGATGCCGCGAGTTGCGGCCTCATCCCCGCACATCTCGGCCCGGGCACGCATCCTTCACCCACTGTTCGCCGGTTGCATCGGATTCGGACACCGAACGCAGAATCGGATGCCGCGAGCCCGCGGCATCCGATTCCAGCGACGATGTCCGATTCTGCGGACTCAGGCTCAGCCGATGCCGCGGATCTGCGGCGTGTGGAACGATCCGCCGAAGACGCGCTCCGACGCGCCCTCACGGTCGAGGTAGGGCGAGGCGCCGCCGTCGATGAACGGCCAGCCCGCGCCGAGGATGAGGCAGAGATCGATGTCTTCGACTTCGGGGACGACACCCTCGTCGAGCATGATCTTGATCTCCTGAGCGAGCCCGTCCTGCACTCGCTGCAGGATCGTCTCGGCGGAGGCCGGCGACGAGCCGACCCCGGCCAGCGCCTTCTGCGCGGCCTTGGAGAAGCCCGTCACCCGGCCGCCCTTGTCCTTCTCGACGACCTCCGGCAGCTCCGCGAGCACGTGGAAGTTCTCGTTCGCGTAGAACCGGTCGGGGAACGCCCGCACCATCGTGTCCTGCACGTGGGCGGCGACCTTCCAGCCGACGAGGTCGATCAGCTGGAACGGTCCCATCGGCAGACCGAGGGGCGCGAACGCCTTCTCGACGTCGGCGACCGGCGTGCCCTCGTACACGGCGCGCGCCGCCTCGCCCATGACCTTGGCCAGCAGACGGTTGACGACGAACCCGGGAGCATCCGCCGTGAGGACGGCGTTCTTACCGAGACCGCGCGCGACGACGAATGCCGTCGACAGTGCGGCATCCGTGGTCTGCGGAGTCTTCACGATCTCGATCAGCGGCATGACGGCCACCGGGTTGAAGAAGTGGAAGCCGACCAGGCGCTCGGGGTGAGCGAGCTTCGAGCCGATCTCCTCGACCGACAGCGACGACGTGTTCGTGGCGAGCACGGCGTCGTCGGCGACGATCTTCTCGATCTCACCGAACACGCTCTGCTTGACGCCGACCTCTTCGAACACCGCCTCGATGACGAAGTCGCAGTCGGCGAACAGGGTCTTGTCGGTCGTACCGGTCACGAGCGCCCGCAGCCGGTTGGCCGCGTCGGCATCGAGGCGCCCCTTGGCCTCGAGCTTGCCGATCTCGTCGTGGATGGAGGCGACGCCCTTGTCGACCCGCGCCTGGTCGAGGTCGGTGATGATCACGGGCACCTGGAGCTTCCGGACGAAGAGCAGCGCGAACTGGCTGGCCATGAGGCCGGCGCCGACGATGCCGACCTTGGTGACCTTCTTCGCCAGCGCTTTGTCGGGCGCGCCGACGGGGCGCTTCGCGCGCTTCTGCACCAGATCGAACGCATACATGGATGCCGCGAACTGGTCGCCCGTGACGAGATCGGCGAGAGCCTCGTCTTCGCGGGCGAAACCTTCGGCCTTCGTGCCGCTCTTCGCCTTTTCGAGCAGGTCCAGCGCGACGTACGGCGAACGGGGAACGGTGCCGATCTTCGACTCGAGCATGCCGCGTGCCATCTTGATGGCGACGGGCCACTTGATCGTGCGCTCGATCTTGCCGGGCTCGTTCTTCCGCACCACCTTCGTCGTGCCGGTGAGCACACCGTCTGCCCACGAGAGCGAGCGCTCGAGGAAGGTCGCTGCGGGGAAGATCGCGTCGACGATGCCGTAGTCGAACGCCTGCTGCGGCTTCAGCATCCGGTTCTGCTTCAGCGGGTTCGACACGACGACCTCGAGAGCGCTCTCGATGCCGATGAGGTTCGGCAGCAGGTACGCGCCGCCCCAGCCCGGGATGATGCCGAGGAAGACCTCGGGCAGGGCGATCGCGGCCGCCGAGGCATCGACGGTGCGGTAGGTCGAGTTCAGAGCGATCTCGAGGCCGCCGCCGAGCGCGAGGCCGTTGACGAAGGCGAACGAGGGCACCCCGAGCTCACCGAGCATGCCGAGGACCTTGTGCCCGAGCTGCGCGATCAGCTTCGCGTTGTCCCGCGAGCCGACCTTGCTGATGTCGGAGAGGTCGGCGCCGGCGGCCAGAATGTACTGCTTGCCGGTGATGGCGACGGCGTGGATCTCGCCGGCGGCGGCGCGAGCGGTGAGCGCTGCCAGCGTCTCACCGAGCTGCGTGAGCGTCGCGGGACCGAGGGTGTTGGGGCGCGTGTGGTCACGACCATTGTCGAGCGTGATGAGCGCGAGGACCTTGCCGCTGGGCAGGGTGATGTCGCGCACCGGCGAGTGCGTGATCACCTCGCCGTCGGTGAGGGCCTGGATGGGGGAGAAGTCGATCTCGTCGTAGTTCGTCATCGGAGGTGTCCTCAGCGCTTCTTGCCGGTGTAGTGCGGGTTCTCCCAGATCACGGAGCCACCCTGTCCGAGACCGACGCACATGGCCGTCAGGCCGTAGCGCACGTCGGGACGCTCGGCGAACTGCGCCGCGAGCTGGATCATGAGCCTGACGCCGGATGCCGCGAGGGGGTGTCCGAGGGCGATCGCCCCGCCCCACTGATTCACGCGCGGATCGTCGTCGGCGATGCCGAAGTGGTCGAGGAGCGAGATCACCTGCACGGCGAAGGCCTCGTTGAGCTCGAACAGGCCGATGTCGCCGATCGAGAGGCCGGCCTTCTGCAACGCCTTCTCTGTGGAGGGGATGGGGCCGATGCCCATGATCTCCGGCTGCACACCGGCGAAGGCGAACGACACCATGCGCATCTTCGGCGCGAGTCCCAGCTCCTTGACCGCTCCGCCGCCCGCGAGCAGCGACATCGTCGCGCCGTCTGTGAGGGGCGAGGAGGTTCCGGCGGTGACGCGACCGTGGGGCCGGAACGGGGTCTTCAGCGCGGCGAGGTCCGCCATGGTCGTCTGGGGGCGACGACCTTCGTCCTCGGTGGCGAGGCCCCACGCGCCGTCGGCGTTCTTGGTGGCGACCGAGACGAGATCGGGCTGGAACTTGCCCGCGTCGTAGGCGGCCTGCGCCTTGTGCTGGCTGAGCATGCCGAAGCGGTCGCTGCGCTCCTTCGTGAGCTGCGGGAAGCGGTCGAAGATGCGCTCGGCCGTGACACCCATGTTGAGCGCGCCCGGGTCGACCATCTTCTCGGCGACGAAACGGGGGTTGGGGTCGGCGTTTCCGCCGATCGGGTAGTGGCCCATGTGCTCGACACCGCCGGCGAGGGCGACGTCGTACATCCCGGAGCCGATCGCGCTGCCCATCATCGCGACGCTCGTCATGGCACCGGCGCACATGCGGTCGATCGCGAACCCCGGAACGGTCTGGGGGAGTCCGGCGAGGATCGCGACGGACCTGCCGAGCGTCAGGCCCTGCTCGCCGGTCTGGCTCGTCGCCGCAATGGCGACGTCGTCGACGCGGTCGGCGGGTACACCACCGTTTCGCTCCATGAGGCCGATGGTCGCCTTGACGGCGAGATCATCGGCACGGGTGTTCCAATACATGCCCTTTTCACCGGCGCGCCCGAACGGCGTGCGCACTCCATCGACGAACCAGACGTCGGACATCTCGGCCACAATGCCTCCAAGTTTTGGGATTGAGTCCAGCCTACGGTGAGACTCAGTACCGCGTAATCGATTGGATCGATTCTACGAACCGGCCTCGGGCGCCTCCGGTGCGGCCTGCACGGATTCGACAAAGGCGGCAGCGATCCCCGGAGCAGTGCGCTCGATCTGCCAGCGCCGGGCTCCGAGCGACGCCAGGGCAGCGCCGATGGATGCCGCGTCGATCGTCTCGGGCGGCGCCCAAGCGACGCGGCGCAGCGTGTCGGGCGTGAGGAGGTTCTCGATCGGCATGTTCAGCGCGCCGGCGATCTCCTCCACCCGCGGCCGTGCGGCTTTCAGGCGGGCATCCGCCGCCGGATTGCGATCGGCCCACACGCGCGGTTGGGGGATGCCGTCGCCGGGCACCCGCTCGAGCGGCAACACCGTATCGGCACGGCCGGCTTCGAATGCCGCCCACCACCGATCGAGCTGGCTCCGACTCGCCCGGCCCGTGAAGTCCTTGACGCGCGCGAGATCCTGCTTCGTCGCGGGGTCTGCGACGATCGCCGCGACCAGCGCGCGGTCGGGAACGAGCCGTCCGGGGGAGACGTCCTGGTCTCGTGCGAACTCTTCCCGCGCGCTCCAGAGGGCCCGGGCCACGGCCAATGCACGACGGCCGCGCACGGTGTGCAAGCCGCTCATCCGACGCCACGGGTCTTCACGCGGCGGCTTCAGCGGGCGGGTGCGCACCGTCTCGAATTCTTCGTCGGCGATGTCGAGCTTGTCCTGCTCGTCGAGTTCGCCGAGCAGAGCTTCGTAGACATCGACGAGGTGGAGCACGTCCAGCGCCGCGTACTCCAACCACGACTGGGGGAGCGGCCGGGTCGACCAATCCGCCGCGGAGTGCGCTTTCGCCAGGGTGATTCCGAGCGTGTCCTCGACGACGGCGCCGAGACCCACGCGCTCGTGGCCGAGCAGCCGCGCCGCCAACTCGGTGTCGAAGATCGACGGCGGGTCGAGGCGCGCTTCGCGCAGCGACGGCAGGTCTTGGCTGGCGGCGTGCAGGATCCACTCGACGCCGCCGATCGCATCCTGCAGAGGCTGCAGATCGCCGATCGCCGGGGGATCGAACAAGAAGACCCCGGCGCCGCGTCGGTACACCTGGATCAGGTAGGCGCGCTGGGAGTAGCGGAAGCCGGAGGCACGCTCGACGTCGACGGCGACCGGACCGGTGCCGGCGGAAAGGAGCGCGGCGGCGTCGGCCAGCCCCGCCTGATCGGAGATGACGGTGTATTCAGCCACGTGGGTTCCTGTGTGCGCCGGCGGTTCTGTTCGCGCCGAAGAGAGCGATGTCCTCGGACCCCGGGGGAAGTCCGGCCAGCATGCAGACCAATTCGGCCCACGCATCCACGTGCGCCGCCAGATCACCCTCCGGCGACCACGACGCGCGCAGCTCGATCTGAGCGCCGTCGCCTTCGGCGGCGAGGGTGCCGAAGCCTTTCGAGAGGGTCTTCGTCGCAGTTCCGGATGCCGAGTGGAACGCGGCGCCGCGCGTGTGCAGCGCGTCGACGAGCCACGACCACGCCACGTCCGCCAACAGCGGGTCGGTGCCGATCTCCGGTTCGAGCGGAGCCTGCGCGAAGCACACCACGCGCCACGGCCCGCCCCAGGCATCCGGCTCGTCGGGGTCGTGCATCAGGATGAAACGACCGGTGCCGTATTGCGAATCGATCGAGTGCGCGGCCGGGCGCACGTCGCCGGCCAGTGCGATCGCCTCGGGCGCCAGTGACGTCGGCGCGGGAATCTCACGCACGGTGAGGTCGGATCGGAACGTCAGACCGCGCAGCGCGTCGGCGACCGCGGAAAAGGCGGCATCGTCAGCCGAGGGGCGGGAGTCATCCACGTCGACAGACTAGAATGGAGCTGCGATGAAGGCATCCAGGCGCGCCGTGCCCGGCGGCGCATCGCTCCGTGGCCCCGCGATGATCCGTACCCTGATCGTCGCGCTCGCGTCGGCTCTCGCCGGCGTGCTGGCCGTCGTGTCCATCGTCTCGGTGAAGATGGCGCGACGCGTCGTCACGCCCGCTCTCCGGCGGCCCGACACGCGCATCCTCGACGTCGACATCGCCGCCCAGACGATCACGCTCGCGCGCACGCCCGACACCGAACTTCCCGGCCGGTACGGCCTGTTCACGTCCGGAAGCGACGCCTATCTGAAGATCGGATCGGTGCTCTCCGAAACCGACGCTTCCGTGACGCGCAAGCTCCTCACCCAGGTCGGCGCGCAGTCCCAGCTCGGCTCCGCCGCGGGCTTCAGCGGGTGGTATTACGAGCATCCTTCCGAACTGCACCTGCCGTTCGCCGAGGTGCAGATCCGCTCCGCCATCGGCGACTGCCCCGCATGGGAGTTCCCCGTGGGGGAGGGCGAGGGCACCTGGGTCATCCAGATCCACGGGCGGGGCACGACGCGCGCCGAGTGCCTGCGGAGCGTGCCGCTGCTGCATTCCCTCGGCATCAGCTCGCTCCTGGTGTCGTACCGCAACGACGGTGAAGCGCCGCGCTCGCGCACCGGTACGTATGCACTGGGCGCGACCGAGTGGCGCGACGTCGATGCGGCGATCGCGTGGGCGCGGCGGCGGGGAGCTGAGCGCATCCTCCTCATGGGCTGGTCGATGGGCGGGGCGATCGCCCTGCAGGTGGCACTGTCGTCCGCTCACCGGGAGTCGATCGCGGGCGTGATCCTGGATTCTCCCGTCGTCGACTGGCGTACCGTCTTGGCCCATCAGGCGCGACTCCTGGGGCTGCCCGGGTCGGTCGCCGACCTCACGATCGGTGCTCTTCGCACCGAATGGGCGACGGGCGCGGGCACGGCGATTCCGTTCGAGCGCCTCGACATCGTCCGCCGCGCGGCGGAGCTGCGCCATCCACTGCTCATCCTCCACAGCGACGACGACGGGTTCGTTCCGTCGGAAGCGTCGCACCGGCTGGCCGAGGCGCGCCCCGATCTCGTCGAGCTGCAGGTGTTCGACACGGCACGGCACACGAAACTCTGGAACTACGATCAAGACCGCTGGAGCGAAGCGATCGAGACGTGGGTACGGCGGCATGGTCTCTCCGTCGCCGCCGCCGACCTTTAGGCTGGACGGGTGACCCACGCCGCGACCGCCCTCGTGCACCTCACCGAGCGGAACCCCGCGGTATCGGGCTCCGAGATGGTCGCGGCCCTCGTTCCGCCGCCGCAGTTCGACGACGCGACGTTCGAGACGTACCGGGCAGATCCCGCCTACCCGTCGCAGCAGGAGGCGAAAGACCTCCTCGTGACCTTCAGCCGGGGCGGCGCCCCTGCGGAACGCGGCGGACTCTTCCGACGCCCGAAGAAGGTCGCCGAAGCGAAGCCCGGCGTCTACCTCGACGGTGGTTTCGGTGTCGGCAAGACCCACTTGCTCGCCGCGATCTACCACGCCATGCCCGCACGGCGGAAGTACTTCGGGTCGTTCATCGAGTACACGGCGCTCGTGGGCGCACTCGGCTATCAGAAGACCGTCGAGCTCTTCCGCGGCGCCGACCTCCTTTGCATCGATGAGTTCGAACTCGACGATCCGGGCGACACGATGGTGATGACCCGCCTGCTCGGTGAGCTCGTGCCGACCGGCACACGTCTCGCCGCGACATCCAACACACCCCCGAACGCCTTGGGCGAGGGGCGTTTCGCCGCCCAGGACTTCCTCCGCGAGATCCACGCGATGGCGGCGAGCTTCGAGACGATCCGCATCGACGGCACCGACTACCGACAGCGTTCGCTCGACGGCCACGGTGTCAGTCTGGATGCCGACGCCTACCGCGCGGCACTCGACGCGACCCCTGGCACGGTGTCCGACGACACGTTCGCCGACCTCATCCGCCACCTCGCCGGAGTGCATCCGTCACGCTATCTGCGCGTCATCGACGGCGTCTCCACGATCGGCCTGCAAGACGTGACGACGCTCGTCGACCAGTCGGCCGCGCTGCGCTTCGTCGCCTTCGTCGATCGCGCCTACGACGCGCAGATCCCGCTCCGGGCGACAGGAACGCCGGTCGACCAGGTCTTCTCCGCCGAAATGCTCGCCGGCGGATATCGCAAGAAGTATCTGCGCGCCGTCTCCCGATTGGTCGCGCTCACCCACAGTTGACGCCCGCGCCGATACTCGGCGAAACGTGATGTTTACGCGCGGGGCACTCGCGTAACGACCCCGAAACACGAGACGCACGCCACAGGAAACGGCACGTGGCAACACTGGGGGGACCCGACGCTACACCTGCGTCCCTGCAGAGAGGTACTTCTCGAGATGGATCAAGGCAACACTGCATTCATTCTCATAGCCGCAGCACTCGTGCTGCTCATGACCCCTGGTCTGGCGTTCTTCTACGGAGGACTCGTCAAGGCCAAGAGCGTCATCAGCATGATGATGCTCAGCTTCGGAGCGATGGGCCTCATCGGCGTGCTCTGGGTTCTCTACGGCTATGCGATCGCATTCCCCTCCGCGGAAGGGGTCGGCTTCCCGTGGTCGATCGATTCTTCCGCGCTCGGCCTCACCAGCCTGCTGGAGACGCCGGAGGGTGCGGCGTTCCCGCCGCTGGCCTTCGTGGCCTTCCAGGCGACGTTCGCCATCATCACCGTGGCCCTCGTCTCCGGTGCGATCGCCGACCGTGCGAAGTTCGGCTCGTGGATGATCTTCGCCGGCATCTGGGCGACCGTCGTGTACTTCCCGGTCGCGAGCTGGGTGTTCAACTTCGGCCTCGCCGATGACGGCAGCTTCGCCTACGGCGGCTGGATCACGTACGGCCTGCAGGAGACGTTCGGCCTCGGCGCGATCGACTTCGCCGGTGGTACGGCTGTGCACATCAACGCCGGTGCCGCGGCACTCGCCCTCGCCCTCGTTCTCGGACGCCGCGTCGGCTTCCAGAAGGGTGTGCACGTCCCGCACAACCCACCCTTCGTGCTGCTCGGCGCGGGTCTGCTGTGGTTCGGCTGGTTCGGCTTCAACGCCGGCTCCGAGCTCGCCGCCGACGGCGTCGCCGCACTCGCGTTCGTCAACACCATCGCCGCCCCGGCCGCCGCGCTGCTGGCCTGGCTGGTCGTCGAGAAGATCAAGGACGGCAAGCCGACCTCGGTCGGCGCCGCATCCGGCGCCGTCGCGGGCCTCGTGGCCATCACCCCGGCGTGCGCGTCGCTTCACCCGGTGTGGGCCATCGTGCTCGGCATCATCTCGGGTGCCGTCTGCGCCCTGGCGATCGAGCTGAAGTTCAAGCTCGGATTCGACGACTCGCTCGACGTCGTCGGCATCCACCTCGTCGGCGGCCTGATCGGCACGCTGTACCTCGGCTTCTTCGCCAACGGCACCGGCCTGTTCATGGGCGGCGACGGAACGCAGCTGCTGGTGCAGACGATCGCCGCTCTCGCCGTTCTGGTGTACTCGTTCGTCCTCGCGTACATCATCGGCTTCGCCATCCAGAAGACCATCGGTTTCCGGGTGGGCAACGAAGACGAGATCGCCGGCGTCGACACCGTCGTGCACGGTGAAGAGGGCTACGTGCTCGCCGACACGCGGGCGTAACACTCTCCACGCAGGAGGGCGTCGGACTCCGGTCCGGCGCCCTTCGGCGTTGTTGCTAGCGTTTGTGCATGACCGCTCCGCGCCAGGCGAACTTCCTCGTCGACCTCATCCGAGGGTTCGTTGCCTCCTTCCTCCAAGCCCGCCAGCAAGCGACGACGAAGGCCCCGTCTGCCCCGATCGGGCACGCCGAAGACGACCGGGACACCACGACGCGGGAGATCGAACCCGTGACCGCCGGAAAGCTCCGCATCTCGTACGCGCCGGATCGCGATGGGGACCCCGATGCCGGGGAGATCATCTGGACGTGGGTGCCGTACGAGGAGAACGACGGCCGCGGCAAGGATCGCCCGGTGCTCGTGATCGGTCGCGCGGACGGCGATCGGGTCTTCGCGGTGCGGCTGACCAGCAAATCGCACGACGGTGACCGCGACTACCTCTCGATCGGCTCCGGCGCGTGGGACTCGCAGGGCCGCGAATCGTGGGTCGACATCGAGCAGCTCTACAGCGTGCACGCCGACGGCATGAGGCGCGAGGCCGCGGCGCTCGACCTCGATCGCTTCACGCTGGTCGCCCGTGCGCTGCAGCAGCGCTATGGCTGGGCCGCGGGTGCCTAGACGGATGCGGGTCGACAGCTCGGTCAGTCGCTCGCGGCGGACGTGACGGTCGGCGCCAAGATGATGATCGCCGCGCCGAGTAGGGCCACCGCGGAGCCGATGTAGTCCCAGATGGTCGGTTTGAACCCGTCGATCACTATGCCCCACGCGAGCGAGCCCGCGACGAACACCCCGCCGTATGCGGCGAGGACACGCCCGAAGTTCGCATCCGGCTGAAGCGCCGCGATGAAGCCATAGGCTCCGAGCGCGACGATGCCGAGAAGCGCGAACAGCCACCCCTTGTTCTCGCGCACCGCCTGCCAGATCAGCCACGCGCCGCCGATCTCCGCGAGCGCTGCTAGGGCGAAGAGGATCAGGATGCGCGCGGTCGTCATGGCGCCAGTCTGATCGGGGCCGTTCCCGCCCGCAAATCGGGCGTCGTACCGCGTTTCGTCTCGCTGCGCTCGCTCAACGGGCGAAGGCGGCATCGGCTGCGCTCGCTCAACGGGCGAAGGCGGCATCGGCTGCGCTCGCTCAACGGGCGAGGGGGAGCGGGGGAGCGGATTAGGCTCGAGAGGTGCCCGAACGCCCGCGACCGCTGCTGCCGCTGTGGGCTGCGTGCGTCGCGGCCGTCGCCGGTGGCCTCACGCTCACCCTGGCGTTCCCGGCATCCTCGTGGTGGCCCATCGTCTTCCTGGCCATCCCGCTCGCCCTCGTCGCGCTGATCGGGCGACGCGCACCCGGAGCACTGCTGGTGGGCGCGCTCTTCGGTGCGGCGCTCTTCTTCGTCAACCTCTGGTTCACCGCGCGCTACCTCGGCCCCATCCCGTGGATCGCACTGTCGGTGCTGCAGAGTGCTCTCACGGCGCTCGCCATGGTGCCCATCACTCTCGCGTATCGCTGGCTTCCGCGCCTCTCCGCAGGTCTCCTCACCCGCCTCCTGGCGCTGCCCGCACTCGTCGCAGCGCTCTGGGTGGCGCGGGAGGAGCTGCTCGGCACATTCCCCTATGGCGGGTTCCCGTGGGCGCGCATCGCAGTCACGCAGGCCGAGTCACCGCTCGGGGATGTGGCGTCGTGGACGGGGATGAGCGGTCTGTCCTTTCTCATCGTCTTCGTCTGCGCGGCCGCGATCGAGTATCTCCGCCTCGAGCGGTTCGGCGACGTCCGCACGGCACTTCCCGCCGCTGCAGCGGCGCTTCTCCTCGTCGCGCTCCCGCAGTTCCCGACGACGGATGCCGGGTCGCTCCGGGTCGGCGCCGTCCAGGGCAACGGGCCGGCCGGCTACTTCGACGAGCGCGAGGCGTACGACGTGTTCCGCGCGCAGCTCGCGGCGACCGAGCCGCTCGCCGATGAACAGATCGACGTCCTGCTCTGGCCCGAAGGTGGGGTGGATGCCGACCCGACGACGAATGAGTCGGTCGCGCGGACGCTCGACGATCTCTCCGAGAACCTCGACGCGCCCCTGCTCGTCGGCGCGATCACCCAGCGTGGCGAGGAGTACTTCAACTCGTCGCTCCTGTGGCAGGCGGGTGAGGACAACCCCGTCAGCACCTACGACAAACGGCATCCCGTGCCCTTCGGCGAATACGTGCCGAACCGCGACTTCTTCATGCTATTGGCGCCCGATCTCATCGGCCTGATTCAGCGCGAGTTCACCCCCGGCACGGCGGCGCCCTTCGTCGACATCGACGGAGTCGGCGTCGGCCTCGCGATCTGCTTCGACGTCATCTACGACGACGTCATCCGCGCGGGTGCGCAGGCGGGCGCCGAGGTGTTCATGTTCCAGACCAACAACGCCGATTTCCGCGGCACCGACGAGAACCTGCAGCAGTTGGCGTTCGCGCGGATGCGGGCGATCGAAACCGGTCGCGCCGTCGTCAACCTCTCCACCGTGGGCACGAGCCAGGTCATCGCCCCGGACGGAACGACGCTCGACGCGCTGCCGGCCGACGAACCCGGCGCGATGGTCACCGACGTCCCGCTGCGCACGGGTCTCACCCCGGCGGTCGTCGCGGGCGAGGCGATCCAGAGTTCACTCGGATGGGGGAGCATCGCCGTGCTCGCCGTGCTCGGACTCATCGTCCGGCGCCGAGCGCGCACGCCGAAGACGCCGGCGTCCCGCCCCGAGGGGCGAGAAGCCGGCGTCGTCTCAGCGGACTGAGATCAGGCGCTCAGGCGCGACGTGTCTGCGCCGCGGCGCTCACGCAGAAGAGCCAGACGCTCTTCGAGAAGTTCTTCCAGCTCGGGTACGGTGCGCCGTTCCAGCAGCATGTCCCAGTGGGTGCGGGCGACCTTGTCGCCGGAGTGGTCGATCTCCACGACGCCGTCGCCGACACGGCGGACAGCCTCGGCGCCGCAGGTGCGGCATTCCCAGGCCTCAGGGACCTCGGCGTCGGCCGCGAAGGTCATGGTGGTGTCGCGTCCGCACTGCGTGCAGACGTAGGTGTGATTGGCGCGCTCGTGGAACACGACGCCTTCCTCGCTCTGTAGGCTGGAGGCGCCGAGTCGGATACCGCGCAGGCTGCGATCTGCCATTGTGTGGTCCTCTCGTCTCTGTCAGGTATAACGAACTCACCTGTGCGCATCATCCGAACGGAAGCCGCCGGAGCGCCTTTCACAGAGGATGCTCAGTCTGCCGCCGCGTGGGCGCTCAGCGGCGTCGCGCGACCGCCGCGAGAGCCAGATCCGCCCGGTCGGAGACGAGACCGTCGACGCCGAGGTCGAGGAGTCGGTCCATGTCGAGCGCGTCGTTGACGGTCCAGACGTGCACCTCCACGCCGTGACGCTGGACGGCTCGTAAGAGGCGCGTCGAGAGTGTGCGCACACCCCGATGGCGTTCGGGGATCTGCAGCGCGTCGACGCCGTCAAGTGCGCGTCGGACGAGCGCCGGTGAGCCGGTCGCGACCGCCGCGACGACACGAGCGAAGACACCCGCGCCGGCGGACGTCGCAGGCACGCCGCCGGCCGCATGGGCGGCGGCGAGGGCTCGGCGCCGTCGCGCATCGGAGAAGCTCGTCAGCAGCACGCGGTCGGCGAAGGGCGCCACCGACAGGCCCGCAGCGGGTGCGGCGGCGGCCGCTTTGACGTCGATGTTGAAGCGGAGCGTGGGGAAGGCATCCAACGCGCCGCTCAGCGTCGCCAGCCCGCCGCGAGCGGCCATGATCGACTCGAGTTCCCGTAGGCGCACCTGCGCGACCGGGCGCGGGTCCCCGGTGACCCGCGCCAGGTTGTCGTCGTGGAACAGCACGACCGTGCCATCGGCGGTCAGGTGGCAGTCGGATTCGACGTACGCCGCTCCCACCGCGTGCGCGGCCGCAATGGCGGCGAGCGAGTTCTCGACGATGCCGTCGGCATCGCGTGGGACGAACCCGCGGTGGGCCAGTACCCGCGGCGCGGCACCGGCGAACCACGGGTGTCTCACGACGTCGGGAGTGTCCCGCCGGGCGCTGTGCTCTGCGCCTCGGTGGAGATTTCCGCGACTTCGGATGCCGCCTGCTTCGCCGCCGCGACGGCCTCGTCGGCCGCGACATTCGCGGTGGAGGAGCCTGCATCCCGTGGACGGGTGGGTGAATCCGCCGCCCGACCGCCGAACGCATTGCCGATGCCGTGCAGGGCCTCGGTGAGCTCGCTGGGGATGATCCAGAGCTTGCTGGACGAGCTCTCCGCGATCTTCGGCAGCGTCTGCAGGTATTGGTAGGCCAGCAACTTCTCGTCAGGCTCGCCGACGTGGATGGCGTCGAAGACCATCTTGATGGCCTCTGCTTCGCCCTGCGCGCGGAGCACGGCGGCCTGCTTGTCACCCTCGGCCCGGAGGATCTCGCCCTGTCGGCGACCCTCCGCCTCGAGGATCTGCGCCTGCTTCGATCCCTCCGCCGTGAGGATCGTGGCGCGACGTTCACGCTCGGCGCGCATCTGCTTCTCCATCGAGTCTTGGATGGAGTGGGGCGGATCGATCGCCTTCAGCTCGACGCGCGAGACCCGCAGGCCCCACTTGCCGGTGGCTTCGTCGAGCACGACCCGGAGCTGGCCGTTGATGTTGTCGCGGCTGGTCAAGGCTTCTTCGAGGTTGAGACCACCCACGACGTTGCGCAGAGTCGTGGTCGTCAGCTGCTCGACGGCGCTCAGGTAGTTCGCGATCTCGTACGTCGCGGCACGGGCATCCGTGACCTGGAAGTAGACCACGGTGTCGATCGAGACGACGAGGTTGTCCTCGGTGATCACCGGTTGCGGCGGGAAGGACACCACCTGTTCGCGCATGTCGACGAGCGGACGAACGCGGTCGATGAAGGGAACGAGCAGGTTCAGACCGGGGGAGAGGGTGCGCTGATAGCGGCCCAGCCGCTCCACGACGCCGGTGTAGGCCTGCGGGATGATGCGGATGGAGCGGAAGATGACGACGATCACGAAGATCGCGATCACCACCAACAGCACGATGATGAAGACCTGGCCGATGAAGGCTCCAGCGTCGATCATTGCTCGACGCTCCTTTCCGTGGGGGAGGGGACGGGGGCGACGTCGACCGTGGCGCCGCGCACGGCGGTGACGGTGACGCGAGCGCCGACGGGCACGTCGCCGTCGGGGTCGGCGAGAGCGGCCGTCCACTGCTCGCCGTTGTCGAGACGCACGGATCCGCGGCCGTCGACGAAGGCCGCGACGACGCGGGCACCCATGCCGTAGAGCGCGTCGACGTTCGTCGGCTCGCCCGCGCTGGACCGGCGGAGGGCGCGCAACAGGAGGGGACGGATGGTGAAGAGGAGCAGCGCCGAGACGACTGCCGCGGCGAGCACCTGCATCCACCACGGGCCACCGAGCAAGTTCACGCCGAGCGCGCCGATGACCGTCCCGGCCGCGAGCATGAGGAAGGTGAACTCCAGCGTCAGCAACTCGATGATGATGAACAGCAGCGCCAAGACCAGCCAGGCGATCCAGAGGTACTGCGTGAGGTCGGGCAGCATCGCGCTCCCTTTCATCGGTGTGATCAGAACATAACATCCCGTTTCCGGAATGTGGTCGGTTGGTAGTGTCGGAGCGGATCCGGTGAACATCGGCATCCGTCCCCGTCACCGCAGGAGAGCACCATGTCTCAGCCCATCCCCGCCGGCTCGCTGAGCGGCAAGACCGCCCTCGTCACCGGATCGTCGCGCGGCATCGGCGCGGACACGGCCCGTTACCTCGCCGAGGGTGGCGCGAACGTCGTCATCAACTACCGCAACAAGGCCCCGCGTGCGCAGAAGCTCGCGACCGAGCTGGGCGCCCTCGGCGTCGAGACCCTGGTCGTCGGCGCCGACCTCACCGACGAAGGCTCGGTCGCGGCGATGATGGCGGCGATCGGCGAGACGTTCGGCTCGCTCGACATCCTCGTCCTCAACGCGTCCGGCGGTATGGAGTCGGGCATGGGGGAGGACTACGCCCTCGTTCTCAACCGCGACGCGCAACTGGGCGTCCTGAGCGCCGCGCTGCCGATCCTCCATGACGGGTCGCGGGTCGTCTTCGTCACGAGCCACCAGGCGCACTTCATCCGCACCACACCCACCATGCCCGAGTACGAAGCGGTGGCGCTGTCCAAGCGTGCCGGTGAAGACGCGCTGCGCGCGCGGATCCCCGAGCTCACGGAGCGCGGCATCGAGTTCGTTGTGGTCTCGGGCGACATGATCGAGGGCACCATCACCGCGACGCTCCTCGAGCGCGCCAACCCCGGCGCGATCGCCTCCCGGCGCGAATCGGCGGGCAAGCTCTACAACGTGTCCGAGTTCGCGGCCGAGGTCGCTCGCGCCTCCGTCGAGCCGATCGCCGAAGACCACACCCGCCTCATCGGCGACGTCAGCTCCTTCAGCGGCGAATGACCGCACGAGGAACGCCCCCGGGATCATCCACCGGGGGCGTTCTTTTGTATTCCGGGCTACTTGCCGAACGAGAAGGCGCGCAGCAGGTTGAGCGCACCCATGACCACGAGCGAGATCCCGAGGATCCACCAGAGCACAACGGCGCCCCAGAGTGGCGTGAGCAGCAGGTAGACACCGGCGATGATGCTGATGATGGCGAAGACGACCGTCCAGACTTTCGACTTCTGGTCTCCGAGCGTCGACAGCGAGACGACACCTTCGATGATCCAGCCGATACCGATGAACACCGCGACGAACACGGCGAGCAGAGCGGTCGTGGCGGCCAGGTTCGAGAACGCCACGATACCGGCGACGATGAACAGGATGCCGAGGACGATGTGGCCGATGCGTGCCCATCCACTCTTGCCGGCGGAGAAGACACCGAGGCCGGCGTAGACGAGGCCGGCCGCGATCGTGTAGACGCCGAGGATCGCCGTCACGACGAACGCCGAGCGTGCGGGCTGGAAGATGATGAGGAGCCCGGCGACGATCGCGAGCGCGCCGGCGATGCCGAGAGCGACGCGGACGCCGTTCGTGGCGGTCTTGTCGAGGGTGGGTTCAGAGGTCATGTCCGTCCCTTTCTGGGAGATTCCTGTGAAGCAGACACCTCAGAATAGCGCTGCGATGCCGCGGCAGCGGGAAATGACGCTTCGCGGCGGGGGAGGGGTCGACCTCAGCCCAGGAATATCGTGATCAGGAGGAGAATCGGCACGCATCCCACTGTTGTCACGAAGACGGTGTCACGGGCGATCGTCTCGCCGACATCGAAACGCTGGGCGTAGTTGAAGACGTTCTGCGCTGTGGGGAGCGCCGCGAGGACCGTGACGACCAGCACGTCGTGCGCACCGAGGTCGAAGACGAAGGACGCGACTGCCCATGCGACCAGGGGCATCACGATCAGCTTCAGCGCCGAGCCGAGCAGGATGTCACGCCGCCGGCCCGACGCGCCGAGCACGCGCTGACCGTGCAGCGAGATGCCATAGCTGATGAGAAGGATCGGCACGCAGGCATCGGCGATGAGCTGCGCGGGGTCGAGGACGACGGGTGGCAGGCGGATGCCGGAGATCGAGACGAGCGCGCCGAGCAGAGAGCCGATGACGATCGGATTCGTGAAGGTCCGGCGGAGGATCGGGATCGCGCGGCGCTGGCCGCTGGTCGTCGCCTCGAAGATCGCCATCGTGATCGGGGTGAACACCAACAATTGCAAGAGAATGACCGGCGCGGGAAACGCGGCGCTGCCGAGCAGGTACAACGACAGCGGGATGCCGATGTTGTTCGAGTTCACCTGGCCGGCAGCGAGCGTGCCGACGAGAGTCTCGGCGACGCTGCGCTTCCACGCGAATCGCGCGATCAGCGCGTAGACAAGGAAGATCGTCACGGCCGCGATCGCCGAGACCGGCAACAGCGCAGAGAACAACGCGTGCACGTCGGCCTGCGACAGCACGACGAACAGCAGAAACGGCGACAGGACGAAGAACGTCAAGCGACTGAACACGTACCGCGCGTGCGGGCCGAGCAGATCGATGCGTCCGAGGAACCATCCCAGCGTGATCGCCACACCCACGACGGCGAATCCGGTGAGTGTGTCGAGCATGCCTTGAGACTATGCCCGCTCCGCACCTGCGTTGTGCGGGCAGTCGCCGATAATGCACATTATGTCAACTCGCGGTTGGACACTGCTCGAGCAACAGCACGCAAGATGCCAAAGCGAACCGCGAACGTCATTCTGCTACATCCGGAGAACATCCGAGGAGATGCTGCCGGTTCCCGGTAGCATCCGTTCATTTCTGTTTCTGTTTCGAGCCGCCGTGGCGCCTCTTGGTGATCATTGTTGACCACCCCGCTGTCGAGATAGCGTTTTCGACAGAACCACCTGACACGTAACCAGCGGCGAGACCCATGAAAGTTGCATAACAGGAGTCACACAAAATTCGAGTTGTGGTCTCGTTCCCGGCACCACGCAACCGCCCACGGCACTGGTCGCATCGGGTTGTCATCTGTCCATGTTGGCACGCGCGGCGGAGAGTGTCGATCCCCCTGGCGAACCGCGGACCCGCAACTCGACCACGGCACTCGTCACATCGGGAAGTCCTGTGGCAGTGTTGAAATGCAGGGCGGACAGCGTGGATCCTCCTGGTGGGCCCCGAGGGCCCGCAGGTCGGACCATGGTGGTGGTAGTGATCAAGGCAAGCCGCAGAATGACCCGACGCGACATTGGCTATGAAGCGTTAGGCGTAACACTTGCAACCGCAATCACCCTTCTGGTGATGGCGGCTCTGGCCAGCGCGCATCCGACATTTTTGTTTAGCGACGGTGACTCGGTCTTGCCCTCGCTAATCGTCTCCTCCCTCCGTGCCGGGTTGCCTCAGGACTGGGCACTATCCCCAGTCCTTTTCATCCCTGAGACTGCCGTCTTCCTGCTGCTTGACCTGATGGGTCTTGGAACCCGCGCCACACTTTTCGTGAACGGCGTCAGCAACCTCATTGGCCTCTATCTAGGGCTGCGGCTCTTAGCGGGAGCCCGCCAGTCGACCCCGGGCAGCATCCTTGCTGGGCTTGTGGGCTTCATCACTTTCTCATTACTAATGCTCTTGGAAATCGTTGGTCCGCAGACCTGGCTCTTAGCTTCCCTCATGGGGCTCACGACCTACTACTACCCAACGCTTTTCAGCATGGTCATCGTGATCGTTGTTATTACTCGCGTTCGCTCGCCGCGGGTCGCAAGCACACTCACACTGTTGATCTCTGCTGCGGCGGTATTTACCAACCCGCTTTTCGTGCTGTGGGTGACCATTCCAGTGTGCTTAGCGCTGACCGTGCAATTGGCCACCAATTGGACCCCTCGCGTGGAGACATTCTTACTCCTAGGCGCCACTCTGTCAGGAACATTCGCCGGCTACGCGTCACGTGAACTAGTAAGCGATCACATCGTGGCTGCAGGCGAGAACTATCTGCGAAATGACCGAGGCGCGGTATCGCTTTCGGTACTTTCGCGCGGCGCAGTCGAAATCTCGCAAACCGTTCCTGGCGCGCTCTGGCTACTCTTACTTGCCGCGATCTACCTCGCGGCATTGCTGGCATGCCGGCCAGATCGTTTCCGATCGGGAAACGCAGGCACTGCTACTGCGCTCGTCGCGAGCGCTCTCGCTCCGCCACTAATCATCTGCTGTTTCGTGGTGGCCGGGGCCGATGCCTGGAGGTATCTCCAAGCAATCGTTCTCTGGCCGGTTATCTCCCTCGTGGTGGCTCATTCATATCGGCTACCTCGAACGGAGCATCTTCAGTTACGAACAATTGTTGTCGGCGCTACGGCAACGCTTGCCCTACTCACGATCGGCATAACGGCAACCGTCACAGCGCTCAACACACCGGATAAGGATCTCCAGTGCGCTGTGGAATGGATCGACCGGTCAGGGGAAACTGGAGCGGGACAGTTTTGGTCGATTCGCGGCCCTCAGGCGTACGTCGAGGAACCGGCGAGCCTGACCCAAATCGATCATCAGTTCGATAGATACGACTGGCTCGTTAATCGCGGTATCGAGGTGAGCGTCGTGTCGTTTCTCGTCACCAGTGATCGAGACGCCCCTTACGTTCCCTCTGTGTCAGGAAAGCTCATCGACTGCGGCCGCTACCAAATCATCGATCTTAAACCGCGCATTAGGTCGATCGGAGCTCGCTAACTCGCAAGCTCGCGTTAATCGCATAGCGGGCATTGCTCTGGCACACAGCCGCGTCTAATGTGACACACACGGAATTTGATGTGAATTCACAGTCGCGAGGGAGAATCAAAGATGATTAAACACCGTGTTGCAGCCGCACTTGTAGCAATGGGCATGGGCGTTTCGCTCATGACCGGGGCCGCCGCCCCTCCCGCGCCCACCCCAGTCAGCGAGGCTGATATCGCAGCAGGGATAGCCTGCGCGAACGCCGTGGACGTCGGATTCACCATCCGCTCGGGTTACAAAGTCAAAGGGCAGGGAAGCTGGACGAAGTGCAATGATTCCGTCAATCGGATTGAAATGAAACTCCGGTACTCGCGACCCATCGGTCCATACACGATGCAGCAGTACACCGCGAATCCAGCAAACTTCGGCTCGTTCACAGTGAATCTTGAGGCGGTGTGCTCAGGCTCCGGCACCCGAACTTGGTTTGTGGATGTGTTCGCGTACAACGCCGCAGGAACGCTTACCGCCTCGAAGCGGTCGAACCTACTCACAACGAACTGTTGAGCTGAGGTCTAGCGCTTCACCCTCGGGAACCCGGCTGACGCGGCCGGGTTCCCGAGGGTGAAGCGCTCTTCTGATCTAGGAGTACTCCGATATCTATGCTTGTGCATTTGCTCAACGGAACAACGCGCATCAGGAGCGCGCTTTGATTGACGAGCGTGGGTCTTATGCCAGGCGCTCCCGCATCACGACGCGTACCGTCGACCTCGGAGGAACGCACCTGAACCTCGATCCTGATGACACGGACACGCCACGGGCGCAGGTCGCTGTGTGGTACTTCGTCGCCGCAACCTTCGTGTTCGCCGCGCCGGCGCTGCTGGGCGCCGATGCAGCACCCTGGTGGCGGATCACGAGCATCGTCGTGGGCTTCGTCCTCATCGTCGCCGGCGGCGTGCAACTCGGGCGGGAGATGACGCAGCGGAGGGACGCAGGGGCACCTCGATCATCGAGTGGCCCGCCTGACACCCACTGACGGGATCGGCGCGGATTTCTGTCGCCGGAAGCCCGCTTACCATAGAAGTGACATGACTTCCCCCTCGCGCCGCGCCTCGACCATCGGGTCGCGGCAGAGCGGTGCCCGAAAGTCATTTCGTGTCCTGACGGCGTCGCTTGCGGTCGCCGTCCTCGCAGCGCTGACGTTGCCCGTCGCTCCGCCGCAAGCTGCTGCGGAGCCCGTCACGGTTCCTTACGTCGACCGCCTGGCGTGCGGCACGTCGGATGCCGCGGTGACGCCTGTTTTCAGCTGGGCGGGCGGCGGGACGGCGGCGAACGGTCTCGCGTACACCCCGACGACGGCGGCGTCGGCGTATCCCGCGACGACCGGCGCGTTCAGCGCCGTTGCGGGGAGCCCGGGTTTCACCATCTACTCCCCTGCCGGCTACGGCTCCGATTTCCAGTACCGCGGCACCGGCGCCCTCGGGTTCGCACCGGTGAACCCAGGTATCGGCGCCACGCTCACGATCCAACTCCCCCACCCGCAAGCGGTGCAGTTCACGCTCGGCGGCATGCAGGTGCCCTCCCGCGTCTCGGTCTCCGGCAGTGGTCCGACCGGCAGCATCACGCCCTCGGCCGCGCCGCGAGCCACGACACCCGGCAGCGCGACCGCGGCGACCGTCGGTACGGCCGTCCAGGTGACGGGAGCCGTCAATGACGGTTCGGCCGACGGCATCCCGCGCACGGCTGTCGACGTCTGGTTCTCCTCCCCCGTGACGGCGATCACGCTGACGCTCGGCACCGCCGGGGCGGGCACGGATGCCGGCTTCCTCGTGACCGCGCCGATCGCCTGCCAGTCGGGCTCCGTGGCGACGACCGCCTCCGTGGGTGCTCCAAACGTCGACGCCGCGACCGGCCGGGTCTCGTACGACGTGTCGATGGTCACGACCGTCCAGAACACCTCGCCTGCGTCGGGCGCGACGCTGTACCCTTCGGTGTCGGTGCCGCTGCGGGCCGCCGCGGAGACGCAGGGGATGACGCTGGACGCCGCGACTGCGACTGCCGCCTCGGCTGCCGCGTGCACAGCCAGCGCGGCCCTCGACGGCTCGGGACCGCTGATCGATCCGGGGGCATCCGGCCTCGCGCCGGGTGCGTCCTGCACCCTCGCGTGGACCGCGACGATGTCGGCCCCACAGTCCGCGGAAGATCGCACTGTCGACGTCGCCTCGGCACTGCGAAGCTCCGCAGCATCCGCAGCACGACTGAAGTCCCAGACGGCAGCGTCGATGACGTTCCCGGGAGTCATTTCGGCGCTCGCCCTCGTCGAGTCGGGAGAGTCGGAAGCGCAACCGGCGCAGTCCGTCGCCCGGACGGCGACGATCGCCAACTCCGGCGTCGGAGCGGCGATCGGAGCCGGCTATCAGCTCACCGCGCCGGCCGGCACGACACTCTCCGGACTGCCGGACACGTGTGCGGTGGACGCGGGCGTCGCCACGTGCGCTCTGGGGACGATCGCCCCGGGCGCGTCGACGACCATCCCTTACGTGCTCACCGTCGACGCCTCGACAGCGCCGGGGACGCCCCTGACGGTCGCCGGTCAGGCGGCATCTCCCTCCCAGCCTGCGCCGGTGTCCTCCACGTACGACCTCACCGTGATCGCCGCGCCGGTGGATCCTCCCGTCGACCCGCCGGTGGACCCTCCCGTTCCGATCACGCCGCCGACCGAGCGTCCGGTCCCCCCGGTCGTCCGTCCGTCGCCCAGCCCGACGCCCAGCCCCACACCCACTGCGTCTCCCGCACCGACGGCATCCCCCGAGCCCACGGCGCCTCCCGTCGATCCTTCGCCGGTAGAGCCGGCCCCGACGCCGTCGCGCGTGCCCGTTCCGATGTCGCTGTCCTTCGCCGGTGCCGCGATCACTCCCGGAACGGTGTCGACGCTGCGCGGAACACTCGGCCCCGCCACGGGATCGGAAGCAACGGAGATTTCCCTCTCCGGACGCGTGAATCAGGGCATGGTCTACCGACTCGTACGCATCCTCGTCGACGGCGAGGACGCCGACGCCTGCGTCACGCAGGCGCGAGAATTCACCTGTAACGTGACGCTGCAACCCGGGCAACGCGCCGAGATCGAGGTCCGGCTCTTCGCCGATGCCCTGAACGCCCCCTCCCAGGTCGTCCAACAGCTGTCCCTCGACACCGGTGACGGGCTCGGCGCGAACACCCGAACGGTCGCGACGGCGGTCGCATCCTCACGGGCCAGCGACACCGACGAATGGATCTCGGCGTTCACGCTCGACATGACGACCCCGAAGGGTGCGTTCGTCCCCCTGCTGTCCATGATGCTCCTCGCCCTCGCGGCGAGTGTCGCCGAACGGCGCCGACCCTGATGACCCCCGACTCTGGAGCGAACCGATGACCGATGTCGCACGTAGACCGCGCCGCAATCCCGCACCGATCATCTTGGCGGTGGTCGGTGTCATCCTCATCGCCTACTACGTCATCGTGTCGTGCTCGGGTGTGCTCGACACCAACACCGACGTCGCCGTCCGCGGCGACAACGAGACGTCCGAGACGAGCTACCTGACACTTCGGATGTCGACCCAGGAGATCGATCTCACCAACCGCGCCGTCACCGCGAACGTCATCCCCATCCCCCACGGCGATCTCGTGGGCGACAAGTCGGGCGAAATCTCCAAGAACCTCCGCATCGAAGTCTCCAGCGGCGGGATCACGACGTCGGTCGTCACCTTCCCGGGTGAATCGATCGTCGATCCGACGTCGCTGACGCTCGCTCTTCAGCGCGGCGACAGCGCCTACCCCTTCGACACGCCGTTCGCCGACTTCCAGCTGAGCGTGCAGGACGATGAGACCGGCCGTGCCGTTCCGTTCGTCATCGAGCTCACGAACTCCGCCCGGCCGTGGGTACTCACCGCCGACCGCGGCGCCGACATGGTCGACGCGAGTCGCACGCTCGTGCCGGTGTCGATCGATGGGGCGCGCGACCCGCTCAGCATCACCCTCGTGAGCTTCTACGTCCTCGCGATCCTGTTGACCACCCTGATGGCCGTCGTGATCATCGGCAGCGCCATCATCCGTCGCAAGCTCGAGTTCTCGAACGTGATCTGGCTCTCGGCGACGCTGCTGTCCTTCCCCGCCCTGCGTGGAGCGATGCCGGGGGCACCGCCGATCGGCACGGCGATGGACTTCATCGTCCTCTTCCCGTGCCTCGTGCTCATCGCCGGCATGCTCGTGTGGACCGGCGTCTACATGCTGTGGCGCGAGAGTTCAGTGCTCCGTCGCCGCACGCTCTCCGAAGAGGACTCCGCGGCCGCGGGGTCGTGACGCGCGCGCGAGCGCGGCGCTGAGCTGTTCGAGCGCAGCGGTCCACTCCTCGCGACGCAGCTCGATCGTGACATCGTCCGCCCACGGCGCGCGGTGGCGGAGTGTGAGGTGGGAACCGCTCGGCGCTGCGGAGAGCGCGATCTCCACGGTCTCGCCCCGCGTCGCCTCGGCGGCATCCATCGTCACCCAGGTGAACGCCAGTCGCCCGGCTGCGCGATCCGCTACGGAGTACACCCCGTGCACGGCGACGCCGGCGGCGTCCGCAGAAAACCGGAAACTCCCGCCCGGTCGGGCGTCCACCTCGACGCTCACGTCATCCCACTGCGCCCACCACCATGCGCGCAGGCCGTAGCTCGTCGTGAAGGCCGTCCATACGCGCCCCGCCCGCGCGGGGAGGTCGACGTCGAGGATCAGCGCGCGCGCCTCGGGATGTGTCACCCACCGAGTCAACCACGCCGCAGCGGCCGGGCTCACCTCAGTGGCGTCCATCCCGGAGGCAGCGGACCGTCCACATCGGCGCGAGCACGATCGGCCGCGGCAGACCAGCCCTGCACCTCACCGTCGCTGCTCGACCCGCCGCGAGCGAGCCGCACACCGACGTCGTCGTGGTGCATGCGTGGCGCTCCCCCGCGGCGCGCACCGGCGCGCGCGCTCCAGGAGTCGTCGGCGAAGCCACCGCCTCGGAACACCCGGTAGTCGCCGTAGCGGGCGGGGTCCAGGAGGTCCCAGCACCACTCCCAGACGTTGCCGAGGGTGTCGAAGAGACCGTGCAGATTGGGATGCTTGCCGCCGACGTTCTGCGGGTGCGAGACGCCGTCGGCGGCCGTCCACGCGATCTCGCGCAGCACGCCGTAGTGGGCGCCCGTCGACCCGGCACGGCACGCGAACTCCCACTCTGCCTCGGTCGGCAGACGGTAGCCGTCGGCGCCCACATGCCAGGTCACGTCCTCGCCGTCGAACGTATACGCCGGGTCGTATCCTTCCCATTCCGACGCCGCGTTGCACAGGCGCACGGCGCGAAGCCAGCTCACATCGACGGCAGGGCGCCGCGGGTGCCGGGCGCTGTCACCCAGCAGTTCTGCGACCTGCTCCTCGGTGACGGCGAACCTGCCGATCTCGAAGGGAGCGAGTTGCACCGTGCGTCGGAGGTTGCGACGGGCGTCTTGCAACGTGACCGACCCGGCGGGGATCGGTGCCATCTCGAAGTCGACCACCCCTGGACTCTGCCACATCGCGGGAGTGCGCACGCGGCGACCGAGTAGCGTGGGTACCATGCCCTCGGCCCCGCACACCCGTCTCGACGGGCCGGACGCCCGTGCGTGGTTGATGTGGACAGTCGGTGTCTCCGCCTACATGTTGGCCGTCGTGAACCGCAGTTCACTGTCGGCCGTCGGTGTGGATGCGGCAGACCGCTTCCAGGCGGACGCGGCCACGCTGTCGATGTTCGCCGTCGTCCAGCTCGCCGTGTACGGCGGCATGCAGATCCCCGTCGGACTGTTGCTCGACCGTTACGGCGCCCGGCCGATCATGACGGCCGGGATGGCCCTCATGGCGATCGGTCAGCTCACCATGGCCCTCTCCCCCAGTGTCGGTGTCGCCATCCTCGCCCGGGCACTGCTCGGCGCCGGGGATGCCGCCATCTTCCCCGCCGTGCTGCGCCTGGTCGCGACGTGGTTCCCTGCACAGCGCGGGCCGCTCATGAGCCAGCTGACCGGCCTCGTCGGCCAGGGTGGCCAGCTGCTCGCGCTCGCCCCCCTCGCAGCTCTCCTGCACGCGACGACCTGGTCGATCACGTTCGGCAGTATCGCCGGGCTCTGCGTGCTCTTCGGGGTCCTCGTCGCGCTCCTCATCCGCAATCGTCCGCCCGATCGGATCATGGATGTGTCCGTCGACACCGACACCGGTGCGATCCGCGTCGTCCGCTCCGCCGTCGACACTGGCGTCGGCATCCGCGCGGCGTGGGCGCACCCCGGCACGCGGCTCGCCTTCTGGTCGCACTTCACGACCCCGTTCGCGGGCACGGCGTTCATCCTGCTGTGGGGCGTGCCGTTCCTGATGGCCGGCGAGGGGCTCTCGCGTGCACAAGCGACCACGGTCACCTCGACATATGTCGCCGTCGGCATGCTCCTGGGGCCGATCATGGGCGACCTCTCGCGGCGCATTCCCCATCGGCGCTCCCGAGCGCTCGTGCTTCCGGCGATCGCCACCCAGATGATCGTGTGGACCGCGGTTCTCGCCTGGCCCGGGCCGGCGCCGCTCTGGCTGCTCTACGTGCTCGCGTTCGGCCTCGCGATGGGGGGACCGGCCTCCATGATCGCCTTCGACCATGCGCGCACGCACAACCCGGCGCACCGCCTCAGCACCGCGACCGGCATCACGAACGTCGGCGGCTTCCTCGCGGCCCTCATCGCCATCTTCGCGATCGGGCTCGCGCTCGACCTCCAGGGCGCGGGAACGCCCGACACCTACCGGCTCGACGCGTTCCGCCTCGCCTTCCTCGTGCAGTACCCGCTCTGGATCATCGGCTGGATCTTCATCGTGCGCGAACGCCGCCGCACACGGGTGCATCTGGGGATGGATGCGCCGCGGTCGCCGCGACGCACCCGCTGAGTCAGAGTGTCGGGTCGCCGCTGGAGCGCGACTCGGTGCGCGTCACCTGCTGCGCGCCGAGCGGATCCACCGTCCGGGTCACCTGCTCGCTCGAACGGCGTCGGAAGAGGAACACGAGGCCGAGGAGGAACACGACCGCGCCCGCGGCCATGAGGATGTAGCCGATCAGATCGAGGTCGACGTAGGCGACGTCGACATCGACGGCGAAGACGAGGATGGCGCCGATCACCAAGAGGGCGATGCCTGCTCCGATGCTCATGAGTACTCCTTCGGGTCGGGAACCACACCATGGTGCCCGAGCGATCGCACGAGCGCGAGCCCTTGACAGAGATGTGGGGTGTGTGGGATGCCAGGCCTCAGCCCGGCACGACCTCGACCCAGCGACCGCCGAATTTCGGCTCGCGGCCGTCGCCTGACGATGTCCCGGCGAGGCGCCGTCGGAACCACGGACCCAGGTGTTCGCGGAAGTACTCGGCGCGGGGAAGGTGCACGGCGTCGGCGAGCGGCGGCAGTGACCACCAGCCGTCCGGCACGCGCTCCCCCAGCGCCTCGAGCACGCGCGCGGCCACCCGATGGTGTCCGCGGCTGTTCATGTGGAGACGATCGGCAGACCAGAACTCCGGAGCGCTCAGCTCGGCATCCGGCCAATTCAGCGCACGGACGACGTCGGGGCGCGCTTGGATGCGTGCGACGACGGCGGCGGACATCTCGTCGCCGCGACGCTGGATGAGCCGGCTCATCGGCAGCTGCGCCGACGGATTCGCGCCCGACAGCAGGATGAGGCGCACACCTTCTTCATCGCAGCGGTGCAGCACCCGCGAGAAGGCGTCGGCGATGTGACCGATCGACGTGCGCGGCCGCAACATGTCGTTGCCGCCGCCGTTGAACGACAGGTGCGTGGGCTTCAGAGCCAGCGCGGGCTCGAGTTGCTGCTCGACGATGGGCCAGATGAGCTTGCCGCGGATCGCCAGATTCGCGTACTCGACACTCGCGCCGCGGGATGCCGCCCATCCTTCTGCGACGAGGTCGGCCCACCCGCGCACGCTGCCGTCGGGCAGGTCGTCGCCGACGCCTTCGGTGAACGAGTCGCCGATGGCCACGAACCGCACGGAATCCATCTCTCCAGCCTACGTCCGACGGCGGTCAGCGGTCGTCGAGCGCCTCGCCCCGCACATCGACGAGTCCCCACGCCGCCGCGGCCGCCACCACGAAGAACGCCGCGAAGACCACGAACAGCAGCGGCGCTCCCCCGACGCCGAGGAGAAAGGGTACGACCAGCGGCGCGACGATGGAAGCGATGCGGCCGACGCCGGCCGCCCAGCCCGAACCCGTGGCGCGAAGCGACGTCGGATACATCTCGGGGGTCACAGCGTAGAGGGCGCCCCACGCACCGAGATTGAAGAACGACAGTGCCATCCCGGCGGCGATGATCGCGCCTTCCGTCGTGGCCGTGCCGAACAACACCGCGGCAACGGCGGAGCCGGCCAGGAACACCGACAGTGTCACCCGCCGCCCCCACACTTCGATGAGCCACGCGGCGACGGCGTAGCCGGGCAATTGGGCGAGCGTGATGATCAGCGTGAAGCCGAAGGATTTGACCAGGTCATACCCCTGCGCGAAGAGGATCGACGGAATCCAAATGAACGCGCCGTAGTACGAGAAGTTCACGCAGAACCAGACGGTCCACAGCGCCGCGGTGCGCACGCGGAACTCCGGCGCCCAGAGCGCGCGCAGTCGCGCACCGCCCGAGACGGCCGTGGGTGGAGCGATCGACACGGCCGCGCGGCGACGTCGCTCGGTGCCGACCGACGCGGACTCCTCGAACCGCGCTACCACGGCATCCGCTTCTGCTCTCCTGCCCTGCCGTTCCAACCACCGCGCCGACTCGGGAAGCCCCCAGCGCACGACGAGGGCGTAGACCGCCGGAATCGCGCCGAGCGCGAACGCCCAGCGCCACCCCTCGTCGACGTTCGGGATCACGAGGTAGCCGATCAGTGCGGCGGCGGTCCACCCGACCGCCCAGAACGCCTCCAGGATGACGATCAGGCGTCCGCGCATGCGCGCCGGCGCGAACTCGCTGACGTACGTGCTGGCCACCGGCAACTCGGCTCCGAGGCCGAGGCCCACGACCACGCGGAGGACGATCAGGGCGGCCAGCCCGCCGACGAGGGCACTCGCCCCCGTCGCCAGACCGTACACCAGGAGGGTCACGGCGAAGACGGAGCGCCGCCCGAACCGGTCGGCGAGCAGGCCACCCAGGCTCGCGCCGATGGCCATTCCCACGAATCCCGCCGAGGCGATCCACGACGCCTGCTCGCCGGTGAGCGACCACTCCGCGATCAGCGCGGCGAGGATGAACGACACGAGTCCGACGTCCATGGCATCCAACGCCCAGCCGAGCCCCGAACCGGTGAGCACCTTCAGGTGAGCACGCGTGAAGGGCAGGGCGTCCAGTCGCCCGCCGACCGTGGCCTCAGCCGTATCCGTCATGAGTGCATGTTACTGAGGACTGCGCGCGCTCAGCATGTCCGCCACCAGAGGAGCCACGCGTGTCCCGTACAGCTCGATCGAGTGCATCATCTTCGCGTGCGAGAGCGTGCCGTTGGAGTACTTGAGATCGAATCGGTCGGCACCGAGCACCGACACGGTCGCCGCGATCTTGCGGGCAACGGTCTCCGGAGAGCCGGCGTAGACCGCGCCCTCGGGGCCGACGTCGCGCTGGAACTGCAGGCGGCTGTACGGCGGCCAGCCGCGCTCCGCGCCGATGGCGTTGCGATTGGCCTCCATCGCGGGATAGAGCTCTTCCCAGGCCTGCTCGTCGGTGTCGGCGATGTGGCCCGGCGAGTGGATGCCGACGGGCAGCGCGTCGCGGCCGAACTGCTCGACCGAGCGGTGAAAGAGATCGACGTAGGGGCGGAATCGTGCGGGCGAGCCGCCGATGATCGCCAGCAGCAACCCGTATCCGTAGCGGGCGGTACGCACGACCGACTCGGGCGAACCGCCGACTCCCACCCACGCCGTGATGCCGGCCTCGGTCTTCGGGTAGACGTCCGCGTCGTGAAGCCCCGCACGCGTCGTGCCCTGCCACGTCACGGGTTTCTCGTCTCGCAGGCGCGAGAACAGGTCGAGCTTCTCCTCGAACAGCACCTCGTAATCGGCCAGGTCGTAGCCGAACAGCGGGAACGATTCGGTGAAGGAACCGCGACCGAGGATCACCTCGGCGCGTCCGTTCGACACGGCATCCAACGTCGCGAAGCGCTCGTACACCCGCACCGGATCATCGCTGGAGAGCACCGTGACGGCGGTGCCGAGTCGGATCTGCTCGGTGCGGGCGGCCGCAGCCGCCAGCACGATCTCGGGGCTCGAGATCGCGAATTCGTGGCGGTGGTGCTCCCCCACCCCGAAGAACGCCAGCCCCACCTGGTCGGCGAGCACGGCCTGCGCGACCGTGTCGCGAATGGCCTGCGCGTCGCTGACCTTCCGCCCGTTCTCATCGATCGTGATGTCACCGAAGGTGTCAAGTCCCAGCTGCAGCGAAGAAGTCACCGGCCGTCCTTTCTATTCGACTGAATATAACGGTCGGCCGGCGATTTCATTCCGTCACGCGTGCGTCAGTGCCATCCGCAGCGTGTCGAGCCCGACGCCGCCCACCGCCAGGGCCTTCTTGTGGAACGCCTTGATGTCGAAATCCGCACCGGCGCGCGCGGCCGCATCGTCACGGATTTGCTCCCAGATGCGCTGACCCACTTTGTAGGACGGCGCCTGGCCCGGCCAGCCGAGGTAGCGGTTCACCTCGAACTGGATGAATTCGTCGGACATGTTGACGTTGCGGCGCATGAATGCCAGCGCGTAATCCGCGTCCCAGGTGCCGGACCCGTCGAGGCGCGGCTTCTCGAGGTGCACGCCGATGTCGAGTACCACGCGCGCTGCCCGCATGCGCTGGCCGTCGAGCATGCCGAGGCGGTCGGCCGGGTCGTCGAGGTACCCCAGCTGCTCCATCAGGCGCTCGGCGTAGAGCGCCCAGCCCTCGGCGTGACCGCTGGAGCCGGCGAGGAGGCGGCGCCACGAGTTGAGCTCCGCGCGGTTGTAGACCGCCTGCGCGATCTGCAGATGGTGCCCCGGAATGCCCTCGTGGTACACGGTCGTCAGCTCGCGCCACGTGTCGAACGAGTCGACACCCTCGGGCACCGACCACCACATGCGGCCCGGACGCGAGAAGTCGTCGGTCGGCCCCGTGTAGTAGATGCCGCCCTCGTTCGTCGGCGCGATCATGCACTCGAGCGTGCGGATGGGTTCGGGGATGTCGAAGTGGGTCTTGCCGAGTTCGGCGACGGCGCGATCGCTCGTCGCCTGCATCCATTCCTGCAGCGCCCGTGTGCCGCGAAGCTTGCGGCTCTCATCGGCTTCGAGGAGCGCGACGGCCTCTTCGACCGAAGCGCCGGCCTGGATCTCGTTCGCGATGGACTCCTGCTCGGCGACCATGCGGGCGAGTTCTTCGATACCCCACTCGTACGTCTCGTCCAGGTCGATCGTGGCGCCGAGGAACCGCTGCGAGTGCAGGGCGTAGAGCTCCCGACCGACCGCGTCCTTCTCGGAGGCGGCGGGGGAAAGCTCGTTGCGGAAGAACGCCGCCAGTTCGTCGTACGCGACGCGAGCGGCGTTCGCATTGTCGGTGAGGTCACGGGCGAGGGATGCCGGCAGAGCGCCGTCGTGGGGGGCCGCATCGCCCGCGAAATCGGCGAAGAATCCGTTGTCGGCCGTGTAGCGGGCGATCTGCGTGATCACCTCGCTCACCTGCCGGCGGGCGGGCACGACCCCAGTGGAGATGCCTTCACGCAGCGTGGCGATGTAGCCCTGCAGAGCGCCGGGAACCGCCTTCAACCGCTCCGCGATCACCGACCAGTCGTCGACGGTGTCGGTGGGCATGAGGTCGAAGACGCTGCGGATGTCCTGTGCGGGCGAAGCGATCACGTTGACGTCGCGCAGGTGCGCTCCGGCGTCGTGCAGGGCGATCTGCAGTTCGAGCTCCGCGGAGAGATCGGCCTTCGTCACGACGTCGACCTCGTCGACGGTTTCCGCCGCCCGCAGCTCACCGAGGGTGCCGCGGGCCGCCTCGACACGGCGCTCCGCGCCCTCGGGCGAGAGATCGTCGAGGCGGTCGTTGAACTCGAACCGGCCGATGTAGGTGGCCAGGCTCGGCTCGAGCTCGGCGACCGCGTCGACCCAGCGGTCGGCGATCGCATCGATGGGTGTGGACGTGCGCTGTGCGTCTGTCATGGCTTCGAGCCTACCCAGACGCGTGCGCGCGGGTCAGTGGCCGGCGACGTCCCAGTCGGCGCCGCGTCCGACCTGCACATCGAGCGGCACCGACAGCTGGGCGGCGTCGCCCATGCGGTCGTGGACGATGCGCTCGACGGCATCCCACTCCCCCGGCGCCACTTCGACGACGAGCTCATCGTGGATCTGCAGCAGCACGCGCGACGCGAAGCCTCCGGCGCGCAGCTCGTCGTGGATGCGGAAGAGCGCGATCTTCATGATGTCGGCGGCGCTGCCCTGAATGGGCGCGTTGAGCGCCGCCCGCTCGGCGTTCTCGCGCAGGACGCGGTTCGGACTGGCGAGATCGGGGAAGGGACGGCGGCGTCCGAAGATCGTCTCGGTGTAGCCGTCGATGCGCGCCTGCTCGACCGATGACCGCAGATAGTCGCGCACCGCGCCGAACCGCGCGAAGTACTCGGTCATGAGCAGCTTCGCTTCGGACTGGTCGATGCGTAGCTGCTTCGACAGGCCGAACGCGCTGAGCCCGTACACCAGGCCGTACGACATGGCCTTGACCTTCGTGCGCATGGCCGGTGTCACCTCGGCCGGCGCCACACCGAACACCCGCGCCCCGACGAAGCGGTGCAGGTCTTCGCCCGAATTGAACGCCTCCACCAGCCCGGCGTCGCCGGAGAGGTGGGCCATGATGCGCATCTCGATCTGCGAGTAGTCGGCCGTGAGCAGCGTCTCGTACCCCTCGCCGACTTCGAACGCCGCGCGGATGCGGTGGGACTCTTCGTTGCGGATGGGGATGTTCTGCAGATTCGGATCGGTGGACGAGAGCCTGCCGGTCTGGCTGCCCGTCTGCACGTACGTCGTGTGGATGCGCCCGTCTGCGCCGATCGCCGTGTCGAGCGACTCGATGATCTGGCGGAGTTTGGTCGCCTCACGGTGCTGCAGCAGCAGGCCGAGGAACGGATGCGGATGCGAATCCTGCAGATCGGCGAGCACCGCGGCATCCGTGGAGTAGCCGGTCTTGGTCTTGCGGGTCTTGGGCAGGTCGAGCTGCTCGAACAGCACCTCTTGCAGCTGCTTCGGCGACCCGAGGTTCACCTCGCGGCCGATCTCCGCGTACGCCAGCTGCGCCACCGCCTCGGAACGCGCCGCGAGCTCGGCGGAGAAGGTGGAGAGCTTCTCATGGGAAACGGCGACGCCGGCCAGCTCCATCTCTGCCAGAGCAGCGAGCGTCGGCAGCTCGATGTCGTTCAGGACGGCGGCGATGGATGCCGGCAGCTCGGCGCGCAACGCGTCGCTCACGCGCAGGGTGTACCAGGAGAGCTGACCCGCCGTCGCCCCCTCGGTTTCGGGGATCAGCTGCGTCGGGTCGGCCTCGGGGAGCTTCTCGTCGAGGTAACGGTCGACCAGGTCGGCGAGGCCCTTGTCGGGGAAGCTCGGACGCAGGAGCCACCCCGCCAGCACCGGGTCGAACACGAGCCCGCCCAGGTGCACGCCGGCACGGCGGAGCGCCTTGACCTGCGCCTTCGCATCGGCGAGCAGCTTCGGCGCGTCGGAGGCCAGCCAGTCCGACGCGGCCGCGGCGACCTCGTCGCTCCAGGTCGCCTCGGCCGCCGAATCCGCGTCGGCCACGCCGATACGCGCGGGCAGGCCGCCGGCGACCACGACCGTCACGGCGACCTCGCCGCGGCGTTCCGCCACCCACGAGGCAAGAGCCGCGCCGTCCAGTTCGACGGGTGTGGGCGCGAGAACGGCGGGCGGGGCCGACGCCTCGACGTCGTCGGCATCTGCCCCGATCGCGTCGAACACGCGCGGCAGGAGCGTCTTGAACTCGAGCCGCGCGAAGATGTCGCGGACGGCTTGCGCGTCGACGGCCTGCACCGTGAGGTCGGCGGGGCCCGCAGGCAGCTCGACGTCGCGCACGAGGGCGTTGAGCGAGCGGTTGCGGCGCACGTCCTCGAGGTGCTCGCGGAGGTTGCCCCCGACCACGCCGGAGATCTTCTCGGCATTGGCCAGGAGATCCTCGAGGGTGCCCCACTGGGTGAGCCACTTGACCGCGGTCTTCTCGCCCACCTTCGGCACGCCCGGCAGGTTGTCGCTGGTCTCACCGACGAGTGCCGCGATGTCGGGGTAGTTCGCCGGCGGCAGACCGTACTTCTCCACGACGGCGTCGGGCGTGTAGCGCTTGAGCTGCGAGACACCCTGCACGCTCGGATACAGCAGCGTCACATCGTCGGTGACCAGCTGGATGGTGTCGCGGTCGCCCGAGCACACCAGCACGTCGAAACCCTGCTGCTGCCCCTGCGTCGCGAGGGTCGCGAGGATGTCGTCGGCCTCGACGCCCTCCTTCGTCAGCACCGTGACGTTCATCGCGCGCAGGCACTCCTGGAGGAGCGGGATCTGTCCCTTGAACTCCGCGGGCGACTCCGACCTGTTCGCCTTGTACTCCGGATAGACGTCGGTACGGAACGAGTGCCGGGACGTGTCGAACGCCACGGCGAGGTGCGTGGGGTTCTCGGCCTTGACGAGGTTCACGAACATCGACAGGAAGCCGTAGATGCCGTTGGTGTGCTGCCCGTCCTTCGTGGTGAAGTTGTCGACCGGGAGCGCGAAGAATGCCCGGTAGGCCAGCGAGTGGCCGTCGACGACGAGGAGGGTAGGCTTTCCGGAGTCCGTCACCTAAGCAACTCTAGACGCGGGTGCGGACAGCCGAATCCTCCCCACAGAAGGTGACCGATGACCTCTTCCGAGACCGCCCCCACCTCCGACGGCATCGCCTGGGCGACACGGCGCGGGATGGGCGCGCTGGCCGAGAAGATGGGGCTGCAGTTCACCGAATTCTCGGTCGAGCGCTCCGTGGGCACCATGCCCGTCGAAGGCAACACGCAGCCGGTCGGGCTGCTGCACGGCGGCGCGTACGTCGTGCTCGGCGAGTCGCTCGGCTCGATGGCGGCCAACCTCTACGCGGGGCCGGGGCGCCTCGCGGTCGGCGTCGACATCAACGCGACGCACACCCGATCGGCCACGAGCGGAATCGTCACCGGCGTCTGCACGCCGATCCACCTGGGCCGCTCGATCACGGTCCACGAGATCGTCGTCTCCGACGATCAGGGCCGCCGCTGCTCGACGATCCGCATCACCAACATGATCAAGGACGCACCCGGCGCCTGAGCGCGTCGGCCGTCAGGCCTTCTTCGGCGAGAGCTGCTCGATGATCGCCTTGGCGACGTCCTGCATGGTCAGTCGGCGGTCCATCGACGCCTTCTGGATCCATCGGAACGCCTCTGGTTCGCTGAGGCCCATCTTCTCGTTCAGCAGGCCCTTGGCGCGGTCGACGAGCTTGCGGGTCTCGAAACGCTCGACCATGTCGGCTACCTCGGCCTCGAGCGTGATGATCTGCTCGTAGCGGGCGAGGGCGATCTCGATCGCCGGCAGCAGATCGTTCGGCGTGAAGGGCTTGACGACGTAGGCGAGGGCTCCTGCCTCGCTCGCGCGCTCGACGAGCTCCTTCTGGCTGAAGGCGGTGAGGAGCACGACGGGGGCCACATGGTTCTTGGAGAGCTTCTCCGCCGCGCTGATGCCGTCGAGGATCGGCATCTTGACGTCCATGATGACGAGGTCGGGGCGCAGCTCGGTGGCGAGCTGGACGGCGGTCTCGCCGTCTCCGGCCTCACCCACGACGTCGAAGCCGTTGTCCCGGAGGATCTCGACGATGTCCAGGCGGATCAGCGATTCGTCCTCGGCAACGACGACGCGTCGCGGGGCGGATGCCGTGGGCACCGGGTTCAGTTCCTGCTCAGTCACCTTTGAATCCTACGGTATGGTCGATCAGGCGTGAGCCGGTGTGGCGGAATGGCAGACGCGACCGACTCAAACTCGGTTGACTGAAAGGTCGTGTGGGTTCGACTCCCACCACCGGCACCACAAGGAAGGGCGGATGCCCGGGTCTCCCCCGGCATCCGCCCTTCGTGTCGCAGTGTGCGTCAGACCTCGGCCTTGTAGATCGGGGCCTTTCCGTGCACGGCGTCGCCGATGCGGTGGATGCGGATGTCGTTCGTCGAACCTTCGATTCCGGGAGGGGATCCGGAGATCACGACGACCTTGTCGCCTTCGGCGGCCAGGCCGTTCGCGAGGAAGAAGTCGTCCACCTGCAGGAACATCAGGTCGGTGTGCGCGACGTGCTCGACGAGGGTCGACTGCACGCCCCAGGTCAACGCCATGCGGCGGCGGATCGCGGGGTCGACCGTGAAGGCCATCATCGGGATGCCGGGGCGCAGGCGCGACATGCGGCGCGCCGTGTCACCCGATTCGGTGAACAGGCAGATGTACTTCGCCTCGACGAACTGCGCCACCTCGTTGGCGGCGAGGGTGATGATGCCGCCCTGCGTGCGCGGACGGGCGGTGACCTTGGAGATGCGATCAAGACCGTGATCTTCCGTCGACTCCACGATGCGCGCCATCGTCTCGACGACGCCCACGGGATACTTGCCGACGCTGGTCTCGCCCGAGAGCATGACGGCGTCCGCACCGTCGAGCACGGCGTTGGCGACGTCACTGGTCTCCGCGCGTGTCGGCACGGGGTTCTCGATCATCGTCTCGAGCATCTGCGTCGCCACGATGACGGGCTTGGCCATGCGGCGGCACAGCTCAACCGCGCGCTTCTGCACGATCGGAACGGCCTCCAGCGGCAGCTCGACGCCGAGGTCGCCGCGGGCGACCATGATCCCGTCGAACGCGTCGATGATCTCTTCGAGGTTGTCGACGGCCTGCGGCTTCTCGATCTTGGCGATCACGGGGACCTTGCGGCCCTCCTCCGCCATGATCTCGTGCACGCGGGTGATGTCGGCCGCGTCGCGGACGAACGACAGCGCCACCAGGTCGCAGCCGTGCTGCAGCCCCCAGCGGAGGTCGGACTCGTCCTTGTCGGACAGTGCCGGGACGCTCACCGCGACGCCGGGCAGGTTGATGCCCTTGTTGTTGGACACGGCGCCGGCCACGATGACCTTGGTGGTCACGACGGCACCGTCGACGGCGGTGACCTCGACGCGCACCTTGCCGTCGTCGATCAGGAGCTGGTCTCCCGGGGCGACGTCGCCCGGCAGACCCTTGAAGGTCGTCGAGACGATCTCCTTGGTGCCGAGGATGTCGTCGGTCGTGATCTGGAAGACATCGCCGACGGCGAGGTCGTGCGGGCCTGCGGCGAACTTGCCGAGACGGATCTTGGGACCCTGCAGGTCGACGAGGATCGCCACGGCACGCCCGGCGTCGTCGGCCGCCTTGCGGACATTGGCCCAGCGGGCGTCGTGCTCGGCGTAGTCGCCGTGGCTGAGGTTGAAGCGGGTGACGTCCACGCCCGCGTCGATGATGGCGCGAACCATCTCGTACGAGGATGTGGCAGGTCCCAGGGTGGCGACGATCTTCGCGCGTCTCACGTAACTAACTCCGTCGGTATGCGGGATTTGAGGGGATGGAAATCAGACTACGCGGGCAGCAGTCCGATGGCGACGTCGCTCGGAGCGACGGGCGAGGGCAGGGCCGTGCGGCCCATGAGGTATTCGTCGACGGAAGCGGCCGCAGCGCGGCCTTCCGCGATCGCCCACACGATGAGCGACTGTCCGCGACCGGCGTCGCCCGCGACGAACACGCCGGGTGCGCTCGACTGCCAGTCGTCGCCGCGTTCGACGTTGCCGCGGCCGGTGAACACCGTGCCGAGCTGGTCGTCGAGGCTGCCGCGCTCGGGGCCGGTGAAGCCCATGGCGATGAGGACGAGATCAGCGGGGATCTCGCGCTCGGTGCCGCTCTTGGGCACGCGACGCCCGTCGACGAACTCGGTCTCGGCGACGCGCACGGCGCGCACCTCGCCGGCGTCGTTCGAGAGGAACTCCACGGTCGAGGCCAGGTAGCTGCGAGTGCCGCCCTCCTCGTGCGCCGACGACACCTCGAACAGCGTCGGGTCCATGGGCCACGGCTGGTGGCCCGGGCGCTCGGCGGGCGGCTGCTGACCGATCGCGAGGTTGGTGACGCTCAACGCTCCCTGACGGTGCGCCGTGCCGATGCAGTCGGCTCCGGTGTCACCGCCGCCGATGACGACGACGTGCTTGCCCTCGGCGTGGATCTGGTGCGGCACCTGGTCGCCGGCGACGGTCTTGTTCGATTCGACGAGGTACTCCATCGCGAAGTGCACGCCGGCGTGGTCGCGCCCCGGGATCGCGAGATCGCGCGGCACGGTCGATCCGGTCGCGATCACGACGGCGTCGTAGCGCGCCCGCAGGTCGTCCCACGTGATGTCCTTGCCGATCTCGACGCCGGCGCGGAAGCGCGTGCCCTCGTCCTGCATCTGGCGCAGGCGCGTCTCGATGTGGCGCTTCTCCATCTTGAAGTCGGGGATGCCGTAGCGCAGCAGCCCGCCGATGCGGTCGTCGCGCTCGTAGACCGCGACGGTGTGCCCGGCGCGGGTGAGCTGCTGGGCCGCGGCGAGACCCGCAGGCCCCGATCCGACGACCGCGACCGTCTTGCCCGTGAGGCGGGCAGGCGGCTCGGCCTCCACCCATCCGTTCGAGAAGGCCTCGTCGATCGTGCCGACCTCGATCTGCTTGATCGTCACGGCAGGCTGGTTGATCCCCAGCACGCACGAGCTCTCGCACGGCGCCGGGCAGAGGCGGCCGGTGAACTCCGGGAAGTTGTTCGTCGCGTGCAGACGCTCGATCGCCGCGCGGCCTTCGCCGCGCCACGTGAGGTCGTTCCACTCGGGGATGAGGTTTCCGAGCGGGCATCCCTTGTGGCAGAACGGGATGCCGCAGTCCATACAGCGGCCGGCCTGGCGGCGCAGCACCGCGGTGTCACCGGGCTCGTACACCTCTTTCCAGTCCATGATGCGCACGGGAACGGGCCGACGCGCGGGGGTCTCGCGCTCCGTGACTTTGAGGAAGCCTTTCGGATCAGCCACCGGTCACCTCCATGATGCGGGTCCAGACGACGTCGCCGTCGGGGTCGAGCCCCTCGGCGACCGCGTCTTGACGGGTCTGCAGCACCGCGGCGTAATCGCGCGGCAGGACACGGACGAAGTTCGCCGTCTCGGTTTCGAAATCGTCGAGGATGGCGGCCGCGAGCGCGGAGCCGGTCTCGGCGACGTGCTGCTCGAGCAGGTCGCGCAGCATCTCGGCGTCGCCGGAGCCGAGCTCGCGCAGTTCGAGTTCGCCCGACGCGAGTGCGTCGCTGTTGACGAGGCTGCGGTCGAGTTTGTGGATGTAGGCCGACCCGCCGGACATGCCCGCACCGAGGTTGCGGCCGGTCGCCCCGAGGATCACCGCGAGACCGCCCGTCATGTACTCCAGCGCATGGTCGCCGACGCCCTCGACGACGGCGGTCGCCCCGGAGTTGCGCACCAGGAAGCGCTCCCCCACGACTCCGCGCAGGAACATGCTGCCCTGCGTGGCGCCGTAGCCGATGACGTTGCCGGCGATGACGTTCTGCGAGGCGTCGAACGTGGCTTCCCGCGGCGGGCGCACGACGATCCGGCCGCCGGAGAGTCCCTTGCCGACGTAGTCGTTCGAGTCGCCCTCGAGGCGGAGGGTGATGCCCGCCGGCAGGAACGCGCCGAAGGACTGCCCGGCCGAACCGGTCAGGTTGATCTCGATCGTCCCCGACGGCAGCCCGTGCTCGCCGTGGGCCAGCGTCACGCGGTTGCCGAGCATCGTGCCGACGGCACGCTCGGTGTTGCGGATCGGCAGCGACACCTCGAAGTGACCGCCGTGCGCGATCACGTCCTGCGCCTGCTCGATCAGCGGCACGTCGAAGTGCTGCTCGAGCTCGTGGTCCTGCGCGCGGTGGTTGCGACGCGGCGCATCGTCGGCGAAGTCGGGGCCCTGGAGGATGGGAGCGAGGTCGAGCCCGTTCGCCTTCCAGTGCTCGATCGCGCCGTTCACGTCGAGCAGCTCGTTGTGGCCGACGGCCTCGTCGAGCGTGCGGAAGCCCAGCTCGGCGAGGTACTCGCGCACCTCTTGGGCGATGAACTCCATGAAGTTGACGACGAACTCGGGCTTGCCCGAGAAGCGCGAGCGCAGCACGGGGTTCTGCGTGGCGACGCCCACGGGGCAGGTGTCGAGGTGGCAGACGCGCATCATGATGCAGCCCTCGACGACGAGCGCGGTCGTGGCGAACCCGAACTCCTCCGCACCGAGCAGCGCGGCGATGATGACGTCGCGGCCGGTCTTGAGCTGACCGTCGGCCTGCACCACGACGCGGTCGCGCATGTCGTTGAGCATCAGCGTCTGCTGGGTCTCGGCGAGCCCGAGCTCCCACGGCGTGCCGGCGTGCTTCAGCGAGTTGAGCGGGCTGGCACCCGTGCCGCCGTCGTGGCCGGAGACGAGGATGACGTCGGCCAGCGCCTTCGCGGTGCCCGCCGCCACGGCGCCGATGCCCGACTGGCTCACGAGCTTGACGTGCACGCGCGCGGCGGGGTTGGCGCGCTTGACGTCGAAGATGAGCTGCTTGAGGTCTTCGATCGAGTAGATGTCGTGGTGCGGCGGCGGGGAGATGAGCCCGACGCCGGGCGTTCCGCCGCGGGTGCGCGCGATCCACGGGTAGACCTTCGCCGGCGGCAGCTGGCCGCCCTCGCCGGGCTTCGCGCCCTGGGCGAGCTTGATCTGGATGTCGTCGGCGTGGGTCAAGTACATACTCGTCACGCCGAAGCGTCCGGAGGCGACCTGCTTGATCGCGCTCCGACGCTCGGGATCGAGCAGCCGCTCGACGTCTTCGCCACCCTCACCGGTGTTCGACTTCGCTCCGATCGAGTTCATCGCGATCGCGAGGGTCTCGTGGGCTTCCTTCGAGATTGAGCCGTAGCTCATCGCGCCGGTCGAGAAGCGCTTGACGATCGACGACACCGGCTCGACCTCGTCGATGGGCACAGCGGGCCGCCGGCCCGTGCGCAGCGCGAACATCCCACGCAGGGTCTTGAGCTCGGCCGCCTGGTCGTCGACGAGCTTCGTGTACTCGCGGAACGTGTCGTAGCGACGCTCTCGCGTGGAGTGCTGCAGGCGGAAAACGGTGTCGGGGGTGAAGAGGTGCGGCGCGCCGTCGCGGCGCCACTGGTACTCCCCGCCGGTCCACAGCCGCTCGTGTGCGCGCGCCGCTTCGTCTTCCGGGTACGCGTAGGCGTGCCGCTCGTGGTTCTCGGCCGCGATCTCCGCCACGCCGATGCCGCCGAGCTTCGTCTCGGTGCCGGTGAAGTACTCGGCGACGAACTCCTCCGACAGCCCGACCGCCTCGAACGCCTGGGCGCCCGCGTACGACGACACCGTGGAGATGCCCATCTTCGACATGATCTTCAGCACGCCCTTGCCGAGCGCGTAGATCAGGTTCTTCACGGCTTTCTCCGGAGAGATGCCGGTGATGAAGCCCGCGCGGACGAGGTATTCCACCGTCTCCATCGCCAGGTACGGGTTGACCGCCGAGGCGCCGTAGCCGATCAGCGTCGCGACGTGGTGCACTTCGCGCACGTCACCGGCTTCGACCACGAGCCCGACCTTCATCCGGTTCTCGCGGCGGATGAGGTGGTGGTGCACGGCCGACAGCATGAGCAGCGACGGGATCGGAACGAGGTCCTTGTTGGAGTCACGGTCGCTCAGCACGATGAATTCGACGCCGTCGTCGATCGCGGCATCCACTTCGGCGCACATCTGCTCGAGGCGGGACTGCAGGGCGTCGGGGCCCTGATCGAAGTGGTAGAGCCCTCGGATCGTGACGGAGCGGCGGTCGGGCAGCGCCTTGTCGATGTTCTGGAGCTTCGCGAGTTCGTCGTTGTCGATGACCGGGAAGTCGAGCGTGATGGTGCGCGTGTGTTCGGCTCCCCAGGCCAAGAGGTTGCGCTCGGGGCCGAGGCCGAGCGCCAGCGAGGTGACGACCTCTTCGCGGATCGAGTCGAGCGGCGGGTTGGTGACCTGGGCGAACTGCTGCGTGAAGTAATCGAACAACAGTCGCGGACGCTCGCTGAGCACGGCGATCGGCGCGTCCGATCCCATCGCACCGAGCGGCTCGGCGCCGTTCTGACCCATCGGGGTCAACAGGATGCGCACTTCCTCCTCGGTGTAGCCGAAGGTGCGCTGGCGCCGGGTGATCGAGGCGATCGGGTGCACGATGTGCTCGCGCTCCGGAAGGTCCTTGAGGCGCACGCGGCCGGCATCCAACCATTCCTGCCACGGCTCCTGCGCGGCGAGCGAGGCTTTGATCTCGGAGTCTTCGATGATGCGCTGCTCGTTCGTGTCGACCAGGAACATGCGTCCGGGGCGCAGCCGGCCGCGGCGCTTGATGCGGCTCGGCTCGAAGTCGAGCACACCGGTCTCGCTGCCGATGACGACCAGGCCGTCGGTCGTCTCGGTCCAGCGGCCGGGGCGCAGCCCGTTGCGGTCGAGCGTCGCGCCCACCAGGGTGCCGTCGGTGAAGATGAGGGCGGCGGGGCCGTCCCAGGGCTCCATCTGCATGGAGTGGTAGTCGTAGAACGCGCGGAGGTCCGCGCTGATGTCGGCCTGCTTCTCGTAGGCCTCCGGCACCATCATCATGATGGCGTGCGGCAGGCTGCGCCCCGTGAGGGTGAGGAGCTCCAACACCTCGTCGAACGACGCGGAGTCGCTCGCACCGTCGGTGCAGATCGGCAGCAGCGGACGGATGTCGCCGATCAGCTCCGACTCGAGCTGCGACTGGCGCGCACGCATCCAGTTGCGGTTTCCGCCGACGGTGTTGATCTCGCCGTTGTGCGCGAGCATGCGCAGCGGCTGCGCGAGCGGCCACGACGGGAAGGTGTTGGTCGAATAGCGCGAGTGCACGACGGCCAACTCGCTCTGGAAGCGCTCGTCCTGCAGGTCGGGGTAGAACGGCTCGAGCTGGAGAGTGGTGACCATGCCCTTGTAGCCGATCGTGCGCGCCGACAGCGACACGAAGTAGGCGTCGTGCTCACGACGGGCGCGCGTGCGCAGCCGGTAGACCCGGCGGTCGAGCTCGATGCCGCTGAGGGCGGGAGCGTCGCCGACGGCCGGACGGGAGACGAAGAGCTGCTCGAAGACCGGTCGCGCCGCGTGGGCGAGCTTGCCGAGGTGCTCGAGTTCGGTGGGCACCTCGCGCCAGCCGAGGACGGTGAGCCCTTCCGACGCCGCGATCTGCTCGACGCCGGTCTTGATCGCGGCGCGCGCGTCATCGTCGAGCGGCAGGAACGCCATGCCCGCGGCGTACTCTCCCACCGGGGGCAGGTCGAACTCGACGACCTCGCGGAAGAAGGCATCCGGCATCTGGGTGAGGATGCCGGCGCCGTCGCCGGTGCCCGCGTCGGAGCCGATCGCACCACGGTGCTCGAGATTGCGCAGCGCCTCCAGGGCCAGCTGGACGATGTCGTGACCCGCGTGCCCGCGGAGCGTGGCGACCATGGCCAGACCGCAGGCATCCTTTTCGAACGCCGGGTTGTACATGCCCTGCTTGGCGGGGAACGCTCCGCCGGCCGTGCCGGTCGTGGTGCGGGGGCTCGCTTGCATGGCAACCGTCCTCACTCTTGTGTCAAGTTTGGGACGACGTCGGCCCTGATGCTTACGTAGCGGCGGTGGTGCTTGTGGCGGTGCCTTCGGCGACGACGGACGAGGGGGGTGCACTCAGGTCCACGAAGTCATCCGTGTTCTGCGATTGTACAGCCCCGCCAGCCGACCACTCGCGCCCACGCTGGTAGGGCGAGGGCTCGTCGCCGAGGTGACGCCGTTTCTGTACGAAGAAGATCACGAGGCCCACGACGACGCCGAGGATCGCGGCCCAGACGTTGGTGCGCAGCCCCGCGAAGATCTCACTCGGATCGATGCGGATCGACTCCCACACGATGCGGCCCGCGGAGTACCAGATGAGGTACAGCGCGAACAGGCGCCCCCACTGCAGACGGAGCCGCCGGCCCGCCCACAGCAGCACGAACACACCGGCCGTGTTCCAGATCACTTCGTAGAGGAACGTGGGGTGGAAGAGGGTGCCCTCCGGCAGCCCTGCCGGCCACGCCGCGTTCGGGTAGTCGATCTCGAGGCCCCACGGCAGGTCGGTCGGCAGACCGTACAGCTCCTGGTTGAACCAGTTGCCGAAGCGGCCCATCGCCTGGGCGAGCAGCAGTCCTGGCGCGAGCGCGTCGGCGAAGCTCCAGAAGCGGATGCCGGTCCAGCGGCAACCGAGCCACGCGCCGATCGCGCCGCCGATGAGGGCGCCGAAGATCGCGATGCCGCCCTCCCAGATGAAGAAGATCGCCCAGATGTTGGTGCCCGGTCCGAAGTAGAAGTCCGGGTGCGTGAGCACGTGGAAGATGCGCGCGCCGATGATGGCGAGGGGAACTGCCAGCAGGCAGATGTCGATCACGACCCACGGCTCGGCGCCGCGGCGCGTCAAGCGGTGGTTCGTGAGGACCGCCGCGACGACGATGCCCGCCAGGATGCACAGGGCGTAGAAGTGGATGGTGAACGGCCCGATCTGGAAGGAGCTGATGCTCGGGCTCGGGATCGAGGTCACGACGGCGACGGAGGAAAGCACGATCGAAGTCTACTTACCGGCGGTGAGCGCGCGGACCTCGGCGGTCAGGCCCTCGATGCCGCCGTCGCGGAGCGCGCGCACGAGCGCGGTGCCCACGATCGCCCCATCCGCGTACTCGAGCACCCCGGTGACCTGGTCGGGTGTGGAGATGCCGATGCCGACGCAGGCGTTGTCCACGCCGCGCTCCCGGAGGCGCGCCACCAGGGTGCGCGCGGCCGCGTCGAGCTCCGCCCGCTCGCCGGTGATGCCCATCGTGGAGACGGTGTACACGAAGCCCGTGGAGTTGCCGACGATCATGTCGAGTCGCTCGTCCGTCGACGTCGGGGCCGCGAGGAAGACCCGGTCGAGCCCGGTGCGCGTCGACGCGGCGATCCATTCCGCTGCGGAATCGGGAGTGATGTCCGGAGTGATGAGCCCCGCTCCCCCGGCGGCGAGCAGATCGTCCGCGTAGCGGTCGACGCCGTACTGCACGACGGGGTTCCAGTACGTCATCACGAGCACGGGGATGTCGACGCGCGAGGCGATCTCGCGCACCGCGGTGAAGGTGTCGCGCAGACGGAATCCGCCCGCGAGAGCCGCGACCGTCGCCTCCTGGATGACGGTGCCGTCCATCACCGGATCGGAGTAGGGCGGTCCGAGCTCGAGCACGTCGGCGCCGTTCCCGGCGAGAGCGACGGCGGCGTCGATGCTCGTCTGCAGGTCGGGGTAGCCGATCGGCAGGTACCCGACGAAGGCGCCGCGTCCCTGTGCGTTCGCGGCGGCGATGGCGTCGGCAACGCGCGAGGTCACAGTTCGGTCCCTTCGCCCGCGGCCGCCTCCGACGGTGTTGCGACCGCCACGGGCTCCGCTCCGTCGTCGTACAGGCCGAACCAGCGCGCTGCGGTGTCCATGTCCTTGTCGCCTCGGCCGGAGAGGCTGACGGCGAGGATGGCGTCGGGACCGAGCTCCCGCCCGATCCGCAGAGCGCCCGCCAGGGCGTGCGCCGATTCGATTGCGGGGATGATGCCCTCGGTCACGCTCAGCAGACGCAGCGCATCCATCGCTTCGGCATCGGTCGCGGGGATGTACTCCGCCCGCCCGATGTCGGAGAGCCACGCGTGCTCCGGGCCGACGCCCGGGTAGTCGAGACCCGCGGAGATCGAGTGCGACTCGATCGTCTGTCCGTCCTCGTCCTGCAGCACGTACGTGCGTGCCCCGTGCAGGATGCCCGGACGGCCGCGCTCGATGGAGGCGGCGTGCTGCTCGGTGTCGACTCCGTCGCCGGCCGCTTCGACGCCGTACAGGCGCACGCCGTCGTCGTCGAGGAACGCGTCGAACATGCCGATCGCGTTGGATCCGCCGCCGACGCACGCGATCACGGCATCCGGCAACCGCCCGGTGTCACGCAGCAGCTGCTCCCGAGCCTCTTCCGAGATGACCTTCTGGAAATCGCGCACCATCGCCGGGAACGGATGCGGACCCGCGGCCGTGCCGAAGATGTAGTTCGTGGTCTCGACCGAGGCGACCCAATCTCGGTACGCCTCGTTGATGGCGTCTTTGAGGGTGCGCGAGCCCGTCGTGACGGGGATGACGGTGGCGCCGAGCAGGCGCATCCGCGCGACGTTGAGCGCCTGTCGCTCGGTGTCGACCTCGCCCATGTAGATGGTGCATTCGAAGCCGAAGAGCGCCGCCGCCGTCGCGGTGGCCACGCCGTGCTGTCCGGCTCCGGTCTCGGCGATGACGCGCGTCTTGCCGAGGCGCTTGGTCAGCAGGGCTTGGCCGATCACGTTGTTGATCTTGTGCGAACCCGTGTGATTGAGGTCTTCGCGCTTGAGGAAGATGCGGGCGCCGCCGGCGTGCGCAGCGAAGCGCGGCACCTCGGTGAGCGGCGAAGGGCGTCCCGCGTACGACGAGAGGATGCCGTCGAGCTCGTCGCGGAACGCGGGATCGGTCTTCGCGGCTTCGTACTCCGCCGTGAGCTCGTCGATCGCGGCGATGAGCGATTCGGGCATGAAGCGCCCGCCGAAGTCGCCGAAGAAGGGGCCGTGCTGGTCGCGCAGGCTCACTGTCCGGCCTCCAGGAATGCGTGCAGGGTGGTCACGGGGTCGTTCGTGACGAGGGCTTCGCCGATCAGCACGACGTCGGCGCCGGCCGAGCGGTAGTGCGCGACATCGCCCGGCGTGAGCACAGCCGACTCGGCGATCTTCACGGCGCCGGCGGGGATGTGCTCGGCGAGCCGGCCGAACAGGTCTCGATCGAGGGCGAACGTCGACAGATCGCGCGCGTTGACGCCCACCAGGCGTGCGCCGATGTCGGCCGCGCGTTTGACTTCCTCGAGCGAGTGCGTCTCGACGAGCGGCGTCATCCCCAGCTGCAGCACGAGGTCGTGCAGCTGCGCGAGGAGCGGCTGCTCCAACGCGGCGACGATGAGCAGCACGAGATCGGCGCCGGACGCCCGGGCCTCGAAGACCTGATACGGCGTCGCGATGAAGTCTTTGCGGAGGACCGGCACCGACACCGACGCCTTCACGGCTTCCAGGTCGGCGAGGCTGCCCTTGAACTTGCGACCCTCGGTGAGAACCGAGATCGCCGACGCGCCGCCCTGCTGGTAGCGAGTCGCCTGCAGCGCGGGGTCAGGGATCGACGCGAGGTCGCCGCGCGAGGGACTCGCGCGCTTGACCTCGGCGATGATGCGGACGCGATCGGCGGGGGCGAGCGCGGCGAGAGCGTCGCGCGCGGCCGGCTGGGCGAGCGCGATCCGCTCGAGCTCGGCCAGAGGCCGCGTCTGCGCGCGCTCCTCAGCATCTTCCACCGCGCCGGCCGTGAGGCCTGCGAGCATGCTCAGTGCTCTTTCGGCGTGTACTTGTCGCCGTAGGCGCCGTATCCGGCCTTGGCCATGGCCCAGCCCACGATCGCGCCGGCGACGAGCAATCCGACGGACGCCCAGACGAGCACCGGGAGGTCGAGCCAGAAGAACAGCGTGCCGAGCGCGACGGCGAGGAGCATGATCACGACGGCCGTCCACGCAGCCGGCGAGTGTCCGTGGCCGGGGTCATCGATCGAGTCGCTCATGGGTTCTCCTTCGTCGCGCAGTTCTGTGGAAAGTCTAGCGGGAGGTCGGATCGTCGCCGCGCGACAGATCGTCCCACGAGTCGATCGCGTCGTGCGGACGCTCAGCGGCGGGCGACGGGGCGTTCGTTTCGTAGCGGCGCCCGCCGGAATGCCACCGGTGCGCCGTGGCGAGCGTCACGAGGCCGCCCGTGGCGATCAGCACCCCCGCGGCGGCCGCGAGGAAGGGCCACGCCGTCGGGACGCTCGCCGCGACGAGCTCGGTGACCGAGTCGTCGCCGGAGATGCCGGTGAGCGCGGTGACCGCCGCTGCGATCGCGTCGAGAGGCGCGGTGATGCCCACGCGTGCCGCGCCGATCGCGAGAGCGGCGCCGATGACGAGCGCAACGATTCCGAAGATGTATCGCAGGACGCGCCCCACCACCGTCAGCGCGAGCCCGAGAGCCAGTGCCGCGAGGCTCAGCGGTGCGAGGAGGCGCAGCGCCTCCGCGCCGGGCACCTCCAGCGCGTCAGTGGCGCCGGATGAGAGGGTGACCTGGATCCAGGTCTGCGTCGAGGAGATGATCGCCACGGCTCCGCCGAGGACGATCGCCAGCACCGCCCACAATCGGGACCGCCTGTTCATTCGGGTCGCCTCATCCTGTCGGCGCCTGCAGGCAGCAGCGGGCGCCGTTCTCGGGCCGCAGCACGACGGTGCCGGCGGCGTTGACGTAGACACCGGAGAACGCGGACCCGGTATTGCGGATCGTGTATCCGCCGAAGGTCATGCCCTCCACCGAGACGGGGGTGCCGTTGTGGCGGATGGTGAGGTGCACGTGCGCGAAGGTCGAGCCGCCACCGCACGGCAGCGCCTGACCGGCATCGCCGAGATACGTGCCGGCGGGAACGGTCGTGCCGATGAGGGAGCGCTGCTCGTTGACGAGGTGGTAGTAGCCCGATTCCCACCCGCCGCCGTGGCGCACCCCGAGATAGGAGCGCCCACCGCCGCACGTGATCTCGAACACCGTGCCGGCGGCGATCGTGACCACGCGACGGCTCGCCGATCCGTTCGGCCCGAAGTCGAGTGCGTGCCGCGTCTGGTTGGCGCCGGAACTGGCGTGAGGTCCGCCGGCCGACCACCGCTGGCCCGCCTCGAACGGCAAGCCCCATTTCGGCGAGGAGGTGCCGGTCATCGACGCCCAGGTCACGGCCCCGCTCGCGGTCTGCAGTTGGACGTCGCCGGACGCCGTCACACTGACACGCACCGAACCCGACCCCGGGGTGTTGGAGCTCCAGATGACCCCTCCCGCGAGCGAGTAGAGCACCAGGGCTCCGTCCGAGCGGATCCGGAGGGAGCTCGGCGCGGCAGTGGTCCCGCTCGACCAGCGGACCTGCGAGCCCGAGCGCACCTCGACCGCGCCCGCCTCCGTGACGCAGAGCGATGTCGTTCCCGTGGCAGCGGAAAGGCAGGTGCCCGGTGCGATCTGGGTCGAGGTCGTCAACGTGGCGCCCGACGCCGCTGTGCGCACCAGGGCGAACTCGCGGAGCCTACTTTCGATGTCGCTCGACACCGATGCCGGACCCCCGAGCAGCACGACCGAGCCCGTGCGAGCCGCGACCAGCGCGGAGCCGACGGAGTCGGTGAGCGACGTCGAAGGCGTCAGCAGCAGCGGCGACGCGGTCACCGCTGCTGCCACGGCGCCGCTGACCGCGTCGGCGAACGTCGCGCCGGTGGCGAGGTACACCGCCCGAGCGGGCGAGGGAAGCAGACGCGCGATCGCGGCCGCCGTCGCGTAGCGATCGACGCCGGCGAATCGCTCGACCACGCGACCGGTCGCGCTCTGTGCGGCCGAGGCAACGGACGCGGCCACAGCGTTCTCGCCCCCGACGACGATCACCCGCCCCGGCTTCAGTCGCGCGAGCTCGGCCGCAACCGCTGCCGGAAGGACGTCCGGCCGCGTCAGCAGAACCGGCCCGCCGAGCGCGCCGGCCGCCGCGGCGCTGCTGAGCGCGTCGGGGAAGTCGGCGCCACTGGCGAGGAAGACGATCGGCGCGGTCTGCGGAAAGGCCGCCGCGCTGATGTCGACCGACGTCTCGAACCTGTCGTCACCGGCGAGGCGGGCCACGCCGCCCCTCGTGTAGGCGCCGAGTTGCGCCGCGACACTGTCCGAGACCGCGCCCGGGCCTCCCAACACGGCGATGCGCCCGGGTGCGAGCCGCGCAAGCTCGGCGGCGGTCGCGGCCGGCAACCCGTCGGGCGCCGTGAGCAGCACCGGCCCTCCCGTGCGTGCGGCGAGGGCCGCGCCACTGAGCGCGTCGGGGAAGTCGTGCCCGCTCGCGACGTAGGCCACCGGCACGCCGGTCGAGAACGTCTTCGCGCTGATGTCGGCCGACGTCTCGTAGCGCGACGCGCCCCACAGCCGACTCACACCGTTCGCCGGCGGCGCGGCCGACGCCGACGCGGCGTCGAGCGCCTGCACAGCGGGGAGCGCGGACAGCGTGGCTGCGGCGAGAGCGCCCACCACCGCGAGTGCGAAGAGGCGACGAGCCCTCACCGCTCGCCCACCGTCGGCGCGAGGTCGTCGGCGTCGAAGCAGGTGTGATCGCCGGTGTGGCAGGCGGCGCCGACCTGGTCGACGGCGATCAGCAGGGTATCGCCGTCGCAGTCGAGCCGCGCACCCTTGACGTACTGCACGTGGCCGGACGTGTCGCCCTTGCGCCAGTACTCCTGCCGGGAGCGCGACCAGAACGTGACACGTCCTTCAGTGAGTGTGCGGCGGAGGGCCTCGGCATCCATCCACCCCAGCATGAGCACCTCGTGGCTGTCGAACTGCTGGATGATCGCCGGCGCGAGGCCGTCGGCATTCCAGGTGACGCGGTCGACGACGTCTGCGCTCATGATCGGACCTCGATTCCTTCGGCGACGAGATGCGTCTTCACGTCGCCGATCGACAGGAGACCGGAGTGGAAGACGGATGCCGCCAGCACCGCATCCGCGCCGGCGTGGACGGCCGGAGCGAAATGCTCCACCGCACCCGCGCCGCCCGAGGCGATCACCGGAACGCTCGACACTTCGCGCATCAGCGCGACCAGCTCGACGTCGAATCCGTCGCGGGTACCGTCGGCGTCGATGGAGTTGACGAGGAGCTCTCCGGCACCGCGTTCGATCGCCTCGCGCGCCCAGTCCACGGCGTCGAGGGTCGTCGCGGTGCGTCCGCCGTGCGTCGTGACGACGAACCCGGAGCGGGTCGCGTCGGAGCGTTTGACATCGAGGCTCAGCACCAGCACCTGCGCGCCGAAGCGGTCGGCGATCTCGCCGATGAGCTCGGGACGGGCGATCGCAGCCGAGTTCACCCCCACCTTGTCGGCGCCGACCCCGAGAAGGCGCGCGACGTCTTCGGCCGAGCGCACTCCCCCGCCGACGGTGAGCGGGATGAAGACCTGCTCGGCCGTGCGGCGGACGACGTCGTACGTCGTCGAGCGGTCATCGACCGTCGCAGTGACGTCGAGGAAGGTCAGCTCGTCGGCGCCCTGGGCGTAGTAAAGCGCGGCGAGGGCGACGGGGTCTCCCATGTCGCGGAGGTTCTCGAAATTGACGCCTTTGACGACCCGCCCGTCGGCGACGTCGAGGCACGGGATCACCCGGCACGCGAGAGACATCAGAGCCGCGCGTTGTGGATGGGGGTGACCAGGATCGCGCGCGCGCCGATGGCGTACAGGGCATCCATCACCTGGTTGACGCTCGAGCGCGGGCTCATGACGCGCACCGCCACCCACGCGGGGTCGCGGAGCGGCGAAATGGTCGGCGACTCGATTCCGGGGGCGAGCGCCACGGCCTCGTCGACGAGGTCGGCCGGCAGGTCGTAATCGATGAGCACGTACCGGCGGGCGACCATGACGCCGCGCAGGCGCCGGAGGAGCGTGTCGGTGCCCTCCGCCTCGACGGGAGCGCCGATCAGCACCGCCTCCGAGCGGAGGATCTCGGGGCCGAAGACCTCCAGGCCCGCCTGACGGAGCGTCGTGCCGGTCTCCACGACGTCGGCGATCGCGTCGGCGACACCGAGACGCACGGCCGATTCCACGGCTCCGTCGAGCGGCACGAGGTCGGCGGCGATCCCGCGCTCATCCAGAAAGGCGTCGACGAGGCCCGGGTACGACGTCGCGATGCGGCGACCTTCGAGCTCGGCGACATCGGTGAACGTGCCGGCGGGCGCGGCGAAGCGGAACGTCGAGCCGGCGAAGCCCAGCGCTTCGATCTCGCGGGCACCGGGCATCCGGGCATCCAGCAGCAGATCGCGCCCCGTGAAGCCGACGTCGAGGGCGCCGGAGCCGACGTAGGTCGCGATGTCCTTCGGGCGCAGGTAGAAGAACTCGACGCCGTTGACCGGGTCGATGACGTGCAGGTCTTTCGCATCGCGACGACCGGTGTATCCGGCCTCCGCGAGCATCTCGGCGGTGGTCTCGGCGAGCGAGCCCTTGTTCGGCACGGCGATACGCAGCATGTTGCGGGGCTTTCGGGTGGGAGCGGACGGGAGGACGCGCTCAGAGATGTCGGCCGACGTCCTGCAGGGTCAGTCCCTTGGCGATCATCATCACCTGCAGGTGGTACAGCAACTGCGAGATCTCTTCGGCCGTTTCGTCGTCGGACTGATACTCCGCAGCCATCCAGACTTCGGCGGCTTCTTCGACGATCTTCTTGCCGATGGCGTGGATGCCGCGGTCGAGCTGTGCGACCGTGCCCGATCCTTCGGGGCGCTCCGCGGCGACCGCGGTGAGCTCCGCGAAGAGTGCGTCGAAGGTTTTCACCCTGCCAGGTTACCGGCATCGGCCGCCCCGTCGCCGCCGCTAGGGTCGTGCCATGGACCCGATCCACGACATGCTCTCCGCTGTGCTCGACGACGTGCGCGATGAGGATGCCGGCGAGCTCGCCTCCTACATCCCCGAGTTGGCCGCCGCGAACCCGGACGCGCTCGCCTTCGCCGTCGTGGGACCGCGCGGCCGGGTCATCGCCCTCGGCGACGCCGATGTCGAGTTCACCATCCAGTCGATGTCGAAACCCTTCGTCTTCGCCCTCGCGCTCGAGGCGCTCGGCCGTGCGGAAGTGCTCCGCCACGTCGGAGTGGAGCCGAGCGGCGAGCCGTTCAACGCCATCAGCCTCGAAGACGGCACCGGGCGGCCCGCGAACCCGCTCATCAACGCCGGAGCGATCGCGACCACGGCGCTCATCGACGGCGCCGACCTCGCCGAGCGCAGCGCCCGCATCGTCGACGGGCTCTCCCGCTTCGCGGGCCGCTCCCTCAGCGTGGACGAAGACGTGTTCGCCTCGGAGGCCAGCACCGGCCACCGCAATCGCGCGTTCGGACACCTGCTGCACTCGTACGGCATCGTCGGCGGCGACGTGACCAGTGCCGTCGAAGCGTACTTTCGGCAGTGCTCGGTGCGTGTCACGGTCGCCGATCTCGCGGTCATGGCCGGGACCCTCGCCTTCGGGGGCCGCAACCCGCTGACCGGCGAGCAGGTCGTCTCGGAGGGAACGGCCCGCGATGTCATCTCGGTGATGACGAGCTGCGGGATGTACGACGCATCCGGCGCGTGGCTGCTGCGCGTCGGCCTGCCCGCCAAGAGCGGCGTGTCCGGCGGCATCCTGGCCCTCGCTCCGTCGCAGTTCGGCGTCGGTGTCTTCAGCCCCCGGCTGGATGCCGTCGGCAACAGCACGCGAGGTCAGCTTCTGCTCGAGCGGCTGTCGGACGCCTTCGGCATGCACATGTTCGAGCAGCACGAGGGCATCGCGGCGCCCGGCGTCGCCATCTCCCGCGACGACGACGACGACGCCGTGATCCGGGTCGTGCTCGACGGCGAGCTCACGTTCAGCGGAGCGGAGCGCGTGCTCGCCGCCTTGCAGAACGTCGACTTCGACACGTCCGACCAGCAGATCGTGGTCGACCTCAGCGCGCTCGCGCGCCTGCATCCCGCGGCCCTCGCCGTCTTGCGCGAAGAGATGGCCGCCGTCGGCGGCACGGTGCACCTGGAGGGCTAGTGGTGATGGCGCGCGGCCTCGGACCGCAGCGCCGCGATGGCGGCACCCGGGTCGCCCGCGCCGAAGACGGCGGAGCCCGCCACGAACGTGTCGGCGCCGGCCTCGGCGGCCTGAGCGATGGTCGACTCGCCGATGCCGCCGTCGACTTGGAGCCAGACCTGGGTGCCCCGGCGACGCGCCTCTTCGCGGAGGCGGGCGAGCTTCGGCATCTGGTCGGCCATGAAACTCTGGCCGCCGAAGCCGGGCTCGACCGTCATCACGAGGATCTGATCGAACTCGTCGAGCACATCGAACAGGCCCTCGACGGCGGTCGCCGGCTTGACGGCCACGCCGGCGCGCGCGCCGATGCTGCGCAGCCGCCGCGCGAGCGAAATGGGGTCGGTCGCCGCCTCCAGGTGGAACGTGACCGACGCCGCGCCGATCTCGGCGTACTGCGGCGCCCAGCGGTCGGGGTCGGCGATCATCAGGTGCACATCGAGCGGCACCGGACTCGTCGCCTGGATGCGCTCGACCATCTGCGGACCGAACGTCAGGTTGGGCACGAAGTGGTTGTCCATGACGTCCACGTGCACGAAGTCGGCCGCCGCGATGCGCGCGAGCTCGGCCTGCATGTTGACGAAGTCGGCGGCGAGGATGCTGGGGTTGATGCGGACGCTGTCGGGCACGGCATCCACCCTACTTGCGCCCCCGCGCGGCTGAGTCGGCGCTGCGCGCCGGAATCGCGCGGGGATTCCCGATGCACGCGCCAACTCCACAGGGGCGCCGTCGCGAATCGGGGGTGGATGCGGCCGCATCGCGGCGGGGATGCGGCCAGAAGTGCCCCCCGAATGGGCTCAGACGCGGCGCAGCAGCGAGATCGACATCGCATCGGTGCCGTGCCGATGCGGCCACAGCTGCGCGCGGCCCGAGCCGTCGGCCGGGATCGGCAGATCCAACGAGGCGTCGGAGAGCGATGCCAGCACCGCGCGCGCGTCGAGCTCCTCGACCCGGTCGCCGAAGCGGCGCCGCGCCTCGGCGACGACACCGGAGGTCTCGGCCAGATGCGGTGAGCAGGTGACGTACGCCACGATGCCGCCGGGCGCCAGCGCCTCGATCGCCGCGTCGAGCAGCTCGCCCTGCAGCGCCGTGAGAGCGGGCACGTCCGCCGGACTCTTGCGCCAGCGGGCTTCGGGGCGGCGGCGGAGAGCCCCGAGTCCGGTGCAGGGCGCATCGACCAGGATGCGGTCGTAGCGCCCGCGGCCGGCGCGCGTGCGCCCGTCCTCCTCCGATACCGGCACGTCGAGGGGCACACCGGCGACGGAATCGCGCACGAGCTTCGCGCGCGCGGGCGACAGCTCGTTCGCTTCGACGCTCGCGCCGCCGGCCAGAGCCTCCGCAGCGAGGACCGCCGTCTTGCCGCCCGGCGCGGCGCACAGGTCGAGCCAGTGCTCGCCGGCCCGCACCGGCTGCGCGCGCGTCAGCGCCAACACGGCCAGCTGCGACCCCTCGTCCTGCACACGCACGCGGCCCCCGGCGGCCGCGACGATCGGCCCGGGGTCTCCCCCGCCCAGCCGGAATCCGAGGGGTGAGAACGGCGTCGGCTCCGAGCCGGCGGGCCGGTCGGCGAGGCCCGGCAGCGCCGTCATCGTGACCGATGGAGCGGCATTGTCCGCGGCCAGGAGCGCGTCGAGTTCATCCGCGCGTCCCTCCGCCTGAAGGGCCCGGCGGAATGCGCGGATGATCCAGACGGGGTGCGCGTGGCGCAGCCCGAGCCGCTCGTCGTCGGAGCGCGCATCGGCGTCGAGCCGCGCTTCCCACTCGTCGGGCGTGCGCTCCGAGATGCGCCGGAGCACGGCGTTGGCGAACCCGGATGCCGGGGCACCCGCGGCCTGGCGTACTTGCCGCACGGTCTCGTTGACCGCGGCGTGCGTGGGGGTGCGCATCGCGAGCAGCTGGTGCGCACCGAGGCGCAGGGCATCGAGCACGGCGGGATCGATGTCGGCGGTCTCGCGGCCGGCCGCATCCGCGATGATCGCGTCGTAGGTGCCCTGGCGGCGCAGCGTGCCGTATGTCAGCTCGGTGGCGAGCGCCGCGTCGGCTCCCGACAATCCGGCACGCCGCAGCTCCCGCGGCAGCAGCAGATTGGCGTACGCATCGGATTCGCTGACGGCGCGCAGCGTGTCGTACGCGACCCAACGCGGAGAGGCGCTCACGACGCGACCTCCGCGGCGTCGACGCGCGGCTCGTCGAGGCGCAGCCCGCGCCACCAGTCGGCGGCATCCATCGCGCCCTTGCCGGCGGGCTGCACGCTCTGCAGCAGCACGGTGCCCTGGCCGGTGCCGACCACGACCTTTCCGCCGTGCAGCGCCAGCGCGCCGGCGGCGAGGTCGACCTCGGGACCGCGGTGCGCGGCCAGGATCTTCAGCCGCTGTCCGCCGACCGATGTGTGCGCGCCCGGCTCGGGCGTCGTGCCGCGGAAGCGGTCGACGACGGCGTCGGCCGAACCGGAGAAGTCGAGGGCGCCATCGGCGATCGTCAGCTTCGGAGCGAGCGTGACGTCCCCGGTTTGGGGCGTCGCGGACGCCGTGCCCGCAGCGATCGCATCGACCGTGTCGATCAGCAGCTGGGCGCCGATGTCGGACAGCGCGGCGAGCACGTCGCCCGCTGTCGCACCGCGCGGCACCGCGTAGCGCACCTCGCCGAAGACGTCGCCGGCATCGAGCGCCGCCACCAGCTGGAAGACGCTGGCGCCGGTGACCGCCTCACCCGCGATCAGCGCGTGCTGGACGGGGGCGGCGCCGCGCCACCGCGGCAGGAGCGAGAAGTGCAGGTTGATCCAGCCGTGACGAGGTGCCGAGAGCAGGGGCTCGCGGACGAGCCCCCCGTACGCGACGATGACGCCGAGGTCGGGTTCCAGGCGTTCGATCGACTCGGTCGCGGCGGCGTCCAGGCGGTCGGCCTTGATCGTGGGCACGCCGAGCTCGGCGGCCAGCGCGGCCACCGGTGACGGCGTGAGCACGCGCTTGCGGCCCTGCGGCGCGTCGGTGCGGGTGACGACGCCGACGAGGTCGTGGGCGGATGCCGCGACCGCGCGCAGCGACGGGAGCGCGGGCGCGGGAGTGCCGGCGAAGACGATGCGCATGGGGCTCCTCACAGATCGAGCTCGGGCACGTCGAGCCGCACCTTGAGTGTAGTTCGCGGTCCGCGGTCCTTCGCGGCGCGTCGGGCGCGGAGCGCGTCGGCGACGACGGCGGCGCGCAGGTGCTCGGCGACGCGCGGACCGTGGGCGTAGTCGAAACGCACGAGGGCCCGCACCCCGCCGCCCTCCTGCGGCACCGGGCCCAGCAGAGCCCCCGCGCCGAGGGTGGGGATCGCCGTGCGGAGCGTCTCGAGCGTCGCTCCGACCGCGCGCTGCGCGCCCTCGACGGCGGCGACACGCACCGTCGGCGGCATGGCGAGCGGCCCGCGGTCGACGAGCTCGGCCCGCGCGTACGCGGGCTGCGTCCAGGTCGCCAGCGCCCGCGCGACGGGGCCGGACACCCCCACGAGGTGTACGGGCGCTCCGGGCGCGGCGAGGGCCGCGGCATCCGACCACCAGCGCAGGCACGATTCGCCGATGCGCAATTGCTCCGCCATCAGCATGCGGTCGCCGTCGAGCAGGATCACGGCGCGGTACCCGCCGTCCGCCTGCGGCTCGGCGCCGCGGGTCGCGATGACGAGCGCGGGTCGGGCGTCGACTTCGGTGATCGGGTGCGTGCCGTCCGCGACGATCACGCGGATGCCGGGGAACGCCCGCCCGAGCTCGTCGGCGGTGCGTTCGCTGCCCGAGGAAGCCATCCGCAGTTTCGTCGAGCTGCAGTTGGCGCACGCCCAGGTGGGCGCCGATCGACCGCACCAGCCGCAGTCGGGCGTGGCGCCGGGGCGCCGCGCGCGCAGCGGACCCGTGCAGTGCGCGCAGCGCGCGGGTGTGCGGCAATCGGCGCAGACGAGCACGGGCGAGTACCCCGGGCGCGCGACCTGCACGAGAACGGGACCGTGCGCGAGCGCCTCGCGAGCCGCCGCGAACGCCGCCGACGGCACCCGCTGCCCGCGGCTCTCGCCCTCCCGGGTCGCCGACAGCACGACGGAGGGGCTCTCACGGCGCTGGGCGGGGAGGTCTTTCAGCCAGCCCACCTGCACGAGGCGCTCGACGTCGCTCGTGCGGGTGTGCCCGGCGAACACCAGTGCGCTCCCCTCGATCTCCTGTCGCACCAGCGCGGCATCGCGCGCGTGCACGCCGGGGCTCAGCTGCTCGGCCAGCAGCGGGTCACCGTCGTCCCAGATGAGGACGCACCCGACGTCGTGGGCCGGGGCGTAGACGGTCGACCGATTGCCCACGACGATCGCCGGCACCGACGAGAGGACGCGCAGGTACGCCGCGTAGCGCTCCGGGCCCGAGCGACGCGCGTCGTCGCGTACGACGGCGCCCTCGGGTGCGTGCCCCGAGAGGGCCGCGAGCACCTGGTCCTGGTCGCGCTGATCGGGCAGGACGATCAGCGCGCTCCGGCCGGTGGCGAGTGTCGCCACCGCGAGGGCGGCGAGCAGGTCGGCCCACGCGCCGCGCACACCGTCCCTGCTCGGGCGGGGCGGCGCGTCGAGCGCGAGTCGTGCGCCGCGCCGGACGGCGTCGACGAGGCCCGGGTACGCCTCGAGGACGCCGTGCGCCCAGGCCGCCGCCTCCGCCGCCACGACGGGAGCCACGGCAGCAGGCGCCGCCAGCCAGGCCTTCTCGGCGCGCACCATCCGCTTCGGGATCGCGAGGCGCAGGATGTCGCCCGCTCCCCCGGCAGCGCGGTCGGCGGCTTTGCGCGCCAACGTGTACAGCTGCGGGGTCAGGACGCGGATCGGCGAGACGACGCTGTCGAGCTCCGACAGCGGTCGCTCGGACGGCGCCTGATCGGCGACCTCGACGAGATACCCCTCGACGACGCGGCCGGCAGTGCGAAGCGGCACCTTCACCCGGACGCCCGGTACCGCTTCTGCGGCGAGTTCGGCGGGGATGGCGTAGTCGAACAGTCGATCGAGCTGCGGGAGGGGCGAGTCGATCAGGACCCGCGCGACGGTCGGCACGGGACTCAGAGCCGAGCGGCCGCGCGCAACTCCTCGACGCGGTCGGTGCGCTCCCACGTGAACTCGGCACGCTCGCGCCCGAAGTGCCCGTAGGCGGCGGTCGCCGCGTAGATCGGCCGCAGCAGATCGAGATCGTCGATGATGGCCTGCGGCCGCAGGTCGAACACATCGCGGATCGCGCTCGCGATGACATCGTCGGCGACGTGGCCCGTGCCGAAAGTCTCGACGTACAGGCCGACGGGCGCGGCGCGCCCGATCGCGTACGCGACCTGCACCTCGAGGCGGTCGGCGAGGCCGGCGGCGACGGCGTTCTTGGCCACCCAGCGCATCGCGTACGCCGCGGAGCGGTCGACCTTCGACGGGTCTTTGCCGCTGAAGGCGCCGCCGCCGTGGCGCGCAGCGCCCCCGTACGTGTCGATGATGATCTTGCGTCCGGTGAGCCCGGCATCGCCCTTCGGCCCGCCGGTCACAAAGGGTCCGGCCGGGTTGATGACGTAGTTGACGCGCGACAGGTCGAGGCCGGTCGTCGCGAGCACAGGGTCGATGACCTCGGCCTGCACGGCGGCGCGGAGCGCCGGAATGGAGATGTCGGGGTTGTGCTGCGTCGACAGCACGACGGTCTCGACCGAGCGCGGCACGGCGCCGTCGTAGCCCAGCGTCACCTGCGTCTTGCCGTCGGGGCGGAGGAAACCGAGCGCGCCGGAACGACGGGCTTCGGTCAGCCGCTCGGCGAGGCGATGGGCCGTCCAGATCGCAAGGGGCATGAGCTGTGGCGTCTCGTTCGTGGCGTAGCCGAACATGATGCCCTGGTCTCCCGCGCCGAGCGCGTCGATGGGGTCGGCGGAGCCGCCCTCGCGGTGCTCGATCGCGGTGTCGACGCCGGCGGCGATGTCGCCCGACTGCTCACCGATCGACACCGTGACACCGCACGAGTCGCCGTCGAAGCCGGTGTCACTGGAGGTGTAGCCGATGTGGTTCACGACACGGCGGACGATGCCCGGGATGTCGACGTAGCCCTCGCTGCGCACCTCGCCCGCGACGTGCACGAGGCCGGTGGTGACGAGCGTCTCGACGGCGACGCGGCTGCCCGGATCGACCTCGAGCAGCGCGTCGAGGATCGAGTCGGAGATCTGGTCGCAGATCTTGTCCGGGTGACCTTCGGTCACGGATTCGGACGTGAACAGACGCAGGGCGCTCATCGTTCCTCCAGGATCATCGGGGATACAACCATCATGCCCGCGGGTCCCGACATCACGGGACTCGCGGGCATGGCGACGCCACGCGGCGTCATGAGGGTGATTACTCGGCGGCGCGCAGGCGCAGCTTGTCCTCGTGGATCTCGTGCATCGCGATCGTCAGCGGCTTGTCCTCGACGTGCGAGTCGACGAGCGGGCCGACGTTGTCGAAGAGGTTGCCCTCGTGCAGGTCGGAGTAGTAGTCGTTGATCTGGCGGGCGCGCTTGGATGCGTAGATCACGAGCTGGTACTTGGAGTCGACCTTGTCGAGCAGTGCGTCGATGGGCGGGTCGATGATGCCCTGGTCACGTGCGGCCATGGTGAACCTCCTGGGATCTGGCGGCGGTGGGAAAACTCTCGCGCGGGCCGAGTGTGGAAGACGCCGAGCCGCGGCATCCGACCATTCTACCCCGGGTCGGCGCCGGCCGCCTGCACGCGGGCGCCCTGCGGTTCGATCTCGATCACGGTCATCCCGCCGCCATTGGGCGCGCCCCCCAGCGCGACGAGCGCGCCCGCACCGTCGGAGAGGGAGATTACGTCGCCGACGAGCAGGTCGAGGCGGACCGCGCCGGATGCCACGAGCTCCAGCATCGCGGGATACTCGCGCGCCGCCATGCCGTGCGAACCGTAGATCTCGAGCTCTTTCGCGATCACCTCGCCCATCGGCAAAGCCGGCGCCGCGTGGTCTCCGAGCAGCAGCCCCACCTGGATGTGCCGGCCGCGGCGACGGAGCGAACGGATCGACGAGACCGCCGTCCCGGTGCTCCCCACGGCGTCCAGTGCGACGGCCGCTCCCCCGTCGCTCAGCGCGATGACGCGCTCCACGACGTCGTCCGACGCGGGCACGGTGTGCTCGGCACCCAGCGCGAGCGCCCGCTCGAGCGCCGCGGCGGAGGCGTCGACCGCGATGACGCGCGCGCCCAGCGCGACGGCGATCATGACGGCCGACAGGCCCACGCCGCCGCATCCGAAGACGGCCACCCAGTCACCGCGCTGCACTCGTCCGTGCACCGTGAGTGCGCGGTAGGCCGTCGCGAACCGGCAGCCGAGCGACGCCGCCGAGACGAAGTCGAGCGCGTCGGGCAGGCGCACGACGTTGAAGTCAGCCGCCGGGATCGCCACCGCTTCGGCGAATGTGCCCGGCATCGTGAACCCGGGCTGCGACTGACGGGGACACACCTGCGCTTCACCGGCCCGGCACCACCGGCAGCGCCCGCAGCCGCACACGAACGGCGCCGTCACCCGATCGCCGACCCGGACTGTCGTCACCGCCGAGCCCACCTCGGTGACGACCCCGGCGAACTCGTGGCCGGGGATCTGTGGCAGGGCGACCGGATCATGCCCCGTCCACGCGTGCCAGTCCGAGCGGCACACGCCGCTCGCGCGTACGGCGATGACGACACCGTCGTCGGCGCAGACCGGTGCGTCGACCGTCACCAGCTCGGGCGCGACGCCGTAGGCGTCGTAGCGGAGGGCGCGCACGCGTCAGCGCGTCAGCGCGACGACGTCGGCGGCGGCGCGGGCCACCTCGTCGTTGACGACGTGGAAGTCGAACTCGCCCTGCGAGGCGAGTTCGACCTTCGCGGTGCGCAGGCGCCGTGCCCGCTCTTCGTCGTCTTCCGTGCCCCGACCGACGAGGCGCTGCACGAGTTCGTCCCAGCTGGGCGGCAGCAGGAACACCAGCGTGGCGTCGGGCGCGGCGGCGCGCACCTGGCGGGCGCCCTGCAGATCGATCTCCAGCAGCACCGTGCGGCCGTCGGCCAGCGCCTTCTCGATCGGCGCCTTGGGCGTGCCGTAGCGGAAGCGGTTGTGCACTGTCGCGTGCTCGAGCAGCTCGCCCGCGGCGATGAGCCGGTCGAACTCGGCGTCGTCGACGAAGAAGTAGTGCTCGCCCTCCACCTCGCCCGGTCGCGGACTGCGCGTCGTCGCCGACACCGACAGCAGCAGCTCGGGGTGATGGTCGCGGATGTGCGCGGCGACCGTGCCCTTGCCGACCGCGGTGGGTCCGGCGAGCACGATGAGGCGGCTGCGTCCGGGCCGCGCCTGGGGCTCGGGGAGCCGTTCGTCGAGGAACGCTCCCAGCACGGCCCGCTGGCGCACGCCCAGGCCACCGAGCCGCTTGACGGGAGAGATCTCCAGCTCCGCCAGGATGCGGTCGCGCTTGCCCTCGCCGATCGCCGGGATCGACGTCAGGAACTCGGGGATGCGCATGGCGCCGGCCGGCGAGTCGGGCGCGGCGTAGGCGCGGCGCAGCAGTTCTTGCGGCGTGATCACGCGGGAGGAGACGTCGCGCTTGAGCGCGGCGCGTTCGCGTCGGGCGGCGACGGCGCGGCGCGATGCGGCGACGCGGTCGACCTCGGGAGGAGTGCGGGAATCAGCCATGGGTGATTCCACGGTACAGGTCGGCCCGGATGTCGATGCGCGCGGCGAGGTCGTCGGCTCCGGCGGAGAGGATGCTGCGGCTCTCGCTCGCGATGACCCCCGCGGCGCGGGCGCCGAAGACACGCTCGAGGTCTGCCGGTTCCGCGCCCTGTGCGCCGAATCCGGGCGCCAGCAGGGGCACGATCCGGGGTCCCGCGGCATCCAGCCCGCGGGCACGGAGATCGACCGTCGCACCGACCACGAGACCCAGCGACGACCAGTCACCTGGCGAGGTGTCGGCGGCGGCGACCTCTGCGGCGACGAGGCCCGCGACGCTCGCATCGTCGGCGCGCGCCGACTGCAGGGCGATCCCCTCTGGATTGCTCGTGGCCGCGAGCACGAACACACCCTTGCCGTGGCGGAGCGCCAGCTCGAACGTCGACGCCAGCGCGCCGACGCCGAGGTAGGGATTGACCGTGAGCGCGTCGGCCTCCAGCGGCGAACCCGCGGTGAGCCATGCGGCCGCGTACGCTTCCATCGTCGTGCCGATGTCGCCGCGCTTGGCGTCGGCGATCACGACGAGCCCGGCGGCACGCGCCGCGGCCAGCACTTCTTCGAGCGCCGCGAATCCGGCCGATCCGAACCGCTCGAAGAACGACACCTGGGGCTTGACGACGCCGACCCGGCCGGCGGCGGCATCCACCACCCGCAGTCCGAACTCGCGCACTCCCGCGGCGTCGACGCCCAGGCCCCAGTCGCGCAAAAGGCCCTCGTGCGGATCGATGCCGACGCACAGCGGCCCGTGCGTGCGCAACGCCTCGTGGAGGCGGGCGCCGAAGGTCACCGGCGCGCCTCGCGCTCCACCGCGTACTGCTGCAGGCTCTTCACGTCGAAGCCCTCGCGCAGCACCGGCAGAGCACTCACCGCGGCGCCGAGCACGGCCATCGTGGTGAAGAGGGCCTTGTCGGCGGCGACCGCAGCAGCGCGGATCTCGTAGCCGTCTGCGCGCGCGATGCCACCCGACGGCGTGTTCACCACGATGTCCACTTCACCGGCGTTGATGAGATCGACGATGTTGCGTGCACCGCCCTCGCGCGCCTCGGAGTACTTGCCCACGACGTCGACGCGGATGCCGTTGCGCGCGAGGATCTCGGCCGTGCCCTCGGTCGCGATCAGGCGGAATCCGAGCTCCTGCAGGCGGTGCGCCGGCAGGATCACGGCGCGCTTGTCGTCGTCGGCGACCGAGAGGAAGACGGTGCCTTCGGTGGGCATGCCGCCGTAGGCCGCTGCCTGGCTCTTGGCGAACGCCGTCGGGAAGTCGCGGTCGAAGCCCATGACCTCGCCCGTCGAGCGCATCTCCGGCCCGAGGACCGAGTCGACCGTGTGGCCGTCGGCGGTGCGGAACCGCTTGAACGGCAGCACCGCTTCCTTGACGGCGACCGGCGCGTCGAGCGGCACCCGCGAGCCGTCCTGGGCGGGCAGCATGCCCTCGGCCTTCAGCTCGGCGATGGTGGCACCTGCCATGATCCGCGACGCCGCCTTGGCGAGCGGGATGCCGAGCGCTTTGGAGACGAACGGCACCGTGCGCGACGCGCGGGGGTTCGCCTCGATGACGTAGAGCACGCCGGCCGAGACGGCGAACTGGACGTTCAAGAGTCCGCGCACTCCCACGCCCTCGGCGATCGCGAGCGTCGCGACGCGCACCCGGTCGATCTCGGTGCGACCGAGCGAGACGGGCGGCAGCGTGCACGACGAGTCGCCGGAGTGGATACCGGCTTCTTCGAGGTGCTCCATGACGCCGCCGATGTAGAGCTCGTGGCCGTCGTAGAGCGCGTCGACGTCGAGTTCGATCGCATCGTCGAGGAACCGGTCGACGAGCAGGGGCTTGCCCTCTTCGATGACGACCTCGCCGGCCGTGCGCACGAAGTAGTCGCGCAGGCTCTCGGTGTCGTACACGATCTCCATGCCGCGGCCGCCCAGCACGAAGCTCGGGCGGACCAGCACGGGGAAGCCGATCTCCTCGGCGATCGCGACGGCCTCGGTCTCGTTCACGGCGGTGCCGTGGCGGGGGGCGACGAGCCCGGCGCGGTCGAGCAGTTGCGAGAAGAGCTCGCGCTCCTCGGCGATGTCGATCGCCGCGGGAGACGTGCCGAGGATCGTGTACCCGGCCTCCTCGATGCCCTTCGCCAGCCCGAGCGGCGTCTGGCCGCCGAGCTGGCAGACGACGCCGAGAATCGTGCCCGACGCGCTCTCGGCGTGCAGCACCTCGAGGACGTCTTCGAGGGTCAACGGCTCGAAGTAGAGCCGGTCGCTGGTGTCGTAGTCGGTCGAGACGGTCTCGGGGTTGCAGTTGACCATGATGGTCTCGTACCCGGCATCCGACAGCGCGAACGACGCGTGCACGCACGAGTAGTCGAACTCGACGCCCTGCCCGATGCGGTTCGGGCCCGACCCGATGATGACGACCTTGGTGCGCTCCGACGGCGTGACCTCGGTCTCGGTGTCGTAGCTGGAGTAGTGGTACGGCGTGAGGGCGGGGAACTCCCCCGCGCACGTGTCGACGGTCTTGTACACGGGCCGCACATTCAGGTCGTAGCGGATGCCGCGGACCTCCGTCTCGGAGACGCCACGGAGCTCGGCGATCTGCACGTCGCTGAAGCCGTGCTCCTTCGCGATGCGCAGGGTCGCCGCGTCGAGCGCGGATGCCGCGCGGATGAACTCGGCGACCTCGTTGATGAGCGCCATCTGGTCGAGGAACCAGGGGTCGATCTTCGTGGCCTCGAAGGCCTGCTCCACCGTCGCACCCTTGCGCATGGCCTGCTGCAGCGTGACGATGCGACCGTCGGTCGGGGTCTTCGCGATCTCGAGCAGCTCGACGACCGAACGCTCCTCGGCACCCCAGTGGAACGACGAGCCGCGCTTCTCGAGCGAGCGGAGCGCCTTCTGCAGGGCCGTGGAGTAGTTCCGCCCGATCGCCATCGCCTCGCCGACCGACTTCATGGTGGTGGTGAGGGTGGCATCGGCATTCGGGAACTTCTCGAAATTGAAGCGCGGGACCTTGACGACGACGTAGTCGAGTGTCGGCTCGAAGCTCGCGGGAGTCGCCTGCGTGATGTCGTTGGGCACCTCGTCGAGGCGGTAGCCGATCGCGAGCTTCGCGGCGAGCTTGGCGATCGGGAAGCCCGTCGCCTTCGACGCGAGCGCCGACGAGCGGGACACGCGCGGGTTCATCTCGATGACGATGATGCGCCCGTTGCTCGGGTCGATCGCGAACTGGATGTTGCACCCACCGGTGTCGACGCCGACGGCGCGGATGATGTCGATGCCGATGTCGCGGAGCTTCTGGTACTCGCGGTCGGTGAGGGTGAGCGCCGGGGCGACCGTGATCGAGTCACCCGTGTGCACGCCGACCGGGTCGACGTTCTCGATCGAGCAGACGACGACCGTGTTGTCGGACGTGTCGCGCATGAGTTCGAGCTCGTACTCCTTCCACCCGAGGATCGACTCCTCGAGCAGGACCTCGGTGGTCGGCGAGTCGCGCAGGCCCGCGCCGCCGATGCGGCGGAGGTCCTCTTCGTCGTACGCGAAACCCGACCCCAGGCCGCCCATCGTGAAGGAGGGCCGCACGACCAGGGGGTAGCCGAGCTCGGCCGCGCCGGCCAGCAGGTCGTCCATCGTGTGAGCGATCACGGAGCGGGCGACGTCGGCGCCGGCATCCAGCACGAGCTGCTTGAAGATCTGACGGTCCTCGCCCTTGCGGATGGCGTCAACCTTCGCGCCGATGAGCTCGACGTCGTACTTCTCGAGGATTCCGCGCTCGTGCAGCGCCATCGCGGCGTTGAGGGCCGTCTGACCGCCGAGGGTCGGCAGGATCGCGTCGGGCTTCTCCTTCGCGATGATCGTCTCGATCACCTCGGGGGTGATCGGCTCGATGTACGTCGCATCGGCGAAGTCGGGGTCGGTCATGATCGTCGCGGGGTTGGAGTTGACCAGGATGACCCGGATGCCCTCCTCGCGGAGCACGCGGCAGGCCTGGGTTCCCGAGTAGTCGAACTCGCACGCCTGGCCGATGACGATCGGGCCCGACCCGATGACGAGGACGCTGTGGATATCGTCGCGCTTGGGCATCAGTTCTTGTTCTCCAGGGTGGTGCGGACGAGCTCGGCGAAGCGGTCGAAGAGGTAGTTGGCGTCGTGCGGACCGGCCGCCGCCTCGGGGTGGTACTGCACGGAGAAGGCGGGCAGGTCGAGGGCGCGCAGGCCCTCCACCACGTTGTCGTTGAGGCCGACGTGGCTGACCTCGACTCGGCCGTAGCCGTTCGGGCTCAGCGTCTCGCCCTCGAGCGGCGCGTCGACCGCGAAGCCGTGGTTGTGGGCCGTGATCTCGACGCGTCCGGTCTGTTTGTCGAGGACGGGCTGGTTGATGCCGCGGTGGCCGAACGGCAGCTTGTAGGTGCCGAAGCCGAGCGCGCGGCCGAGCAGCTGGTTGCCGAAGCAGATGCCGAAGAACGGCAGGCGCGCGTCGAGCACTTCGCGCAGCAGTGCGACGTGGTCGCCGGAGGCGGCCGGATCGCCGGGGCCGTTGGAGTAGAAGACCGCCACCGGATCGATCGCGGCGATCTCGGCGAAGGAGACGTTCTGCGGCAGCACATGCACGTCGAAGCCGCGCGCGGCGAGGTTGTCGATCGTGGCCTTCTTGACGCCGAGGTCGAGCACCGCGAGGTTGCCGATGCGCTCGCCGGTCGCCCGGGTGATTTCGGCCGCGCTGACCGACACGGCGGCGGAGAGGTTCTGTCCGGCCATCTGCGGCGCGTCGCGCACGATGCGCAGCTGCTCGTCGGCGTCGAGGTCGGCGTCCGCTCCGGAGAACACTCCGCCGCGCATCGAGCCGGCCGAGCGGAGGACGCGCGTGATGGCCCGGGTGTCGACCCCGGAGATGCCGACGATGCCGTCGCGGACGAGCGCGTCGTCGAGCGACTCCTCGGCGCGCCAGTTGGAAGCGACGCGCGCGGGATCGCGCACGATGTAGCCCGCCACCCAGATGCGGCGGGATTCCGGGTCTTCGCCGTTCATCCCGGTGTTGCCGATGTGCGGCGCCGTCTGCAGCACGATCTGACCGGCGTAGGAGGGGTCGGTGAGGGTCTCCTGATAGCCGGTCATGCCGGTGGAGAAGACCACCTCGCCGAGCGACGTGCCGCGCGCACCGTAGGCGCGACCGGTGTGCCGGCTGCCGTCTTCGAGCACGAGGACGGCCGGGTCCAGGGTGAGGGAGGAGGTGAAAGTCATGCGTCGGTTCCCGTCGGGATCGTCGGAGCAGGAGAAGTGGGGTGAAGGAGTGCGGAGATCGCCGCCGCGAGGGCGGGTGAGGCGGCATCCTGAGCACGGAAGTAGGAATCGACCAGCGTGTCCTGCGCGTACCAGCTGAGGCGCACGAGCCCGCCCGGCTCGACGACGCGGTCGATCGCGACCGTCGCCCGGTCGACACCGGCGATCGCCTCACGCGGCACGAACATGCGCGGCTGGCCGGTGAGATCGAGCGCCACGCCGGCGCTCGTCACCGTCACACCGACCCGCGATCGGAAGCCGAGACCGCGGATCGCGAGGCGCTCGAGCGGCTCGTCGTGTCGGGTCGTGGCGACGTAGAAGCCATCGAAGCTCGCGCGGGTCTCGGAGCCTGCGGGGATCTCGCCCGTCGGTGCCGACAGCGCGCTGTCGCGGCGCGTCCGGCGCATCCACGCCCACACGCCGAGCGCGAACAGCACGACCGCCAGAGCGATCATGAGCGCGATCACACCGTCGCGCGTCATGCGCCCACCTCGTCGACGAGCGCGCCGCCGTCGACCGTCGCCGCGCCGCGGAAGAACGTCCAGCGCACCTCGCCCGGAAGCTCCCGGCCGAGGTAGGGCGAGTTGACGCTCCGCCCCCGCAGGTCGCCCACCTGGAACGTGCGCACCGGCGCCGGGTCGTAGAGCGTGAGAGATGCCGGGGCGCCGACCACCAGGCCGTCGGCGCTGAGGCTGCCGATCTGCGCCGGCGCCGACGACATGACGCGGGCCACGTCGTCCCACGTGAGCATGCCGGTGTCGACGACGGCCTGCTGCACGACGCGGAGCGCCGACTCGAGCCCGACCATGCCGTTGGCGGCCGCCGGCCACTCGCACGACTTGGCCTCGGCCGGGTGCGGCGCGTGGTCGGTGGCGACGATGTCGATCGTGCCGTCGGCGAGTCCTTCGCGCACCGCGAGCACGTCTTCGTCGCGGCGGAGCGGGGGGTTGACCTTGTACCGCGCGTCGTAGCCGCGCACGAGCTCCTCGGTGAGGAGGAGGTGGTGAGGGGTGACTTCGGCGGTGACGTTCACGCCGCGCTTCTTGGCCCAGCGGATGATGTCGACCGAACCGGCGGTCGAGAGGTGGCAGACGTGCAGGCGCGAGCCGACGTGCTCGGCCAGCAGCACGTCGCGCGCGATGATCGATTCTTCCGCGACGGCGGGCCAACCGGCCAGGCCGAGCTCGGCCGAGACTGTGCCCTCGTTCATCTGGGCGCCTTCGGTGAGCCGCGGATCCTGCGCGTGCTGGGCGATGACGCCGCCGAACGCCTTCACGTACTCGAGCGCGCGGCGCATGATGAGCGGGTCGAAGACGCAGAAGCCGTCGTCGCTGAAGACCCGCACCCGCGCGCGCGAGGAGGCCATCGCGCCGAGTTCGGCGAGTCGCTCGCCCTTCTGACCGACGGTCACCGCGCCGATCGGCTGCACGTGCACGTAGCCGGCGGCCTCGCCGAGGGCGAGTTCCTGCTCGACGACACCGGCGGTGTCGGCGACGGGCGAGGTGTTCGGCATGGCGAACACCGTCGTGTACCCGCCGGCGGCCGCGGCGCGCGAGCCGGTGAGGATCGTCTCGGACGCCTCGTATCCGGGTTCGCGGAGGTGGGTGTGCAGATCGACGAGGCCGGGAAGGGCGATGAGCCCCGCGGCGTCGACGACGTCGGCGCCGGCGCGCGAGAGACCCGAGCCGATCTCGGCGATGCGGCCGTCCTCGAGCACGAGGTCGGTGGTGTCTCCGGAGTGCAGGCTCGCGCCACGGATCACGGTGGTAGCGGTCATCGGGCGTCCTCTTCTGCGTTGTCCGGTCCCTGCGCCTGTCGGAGGGGCTCCCGCTCCCCCGCCAGCAGCAGGTACAGCGCCGCCATGCGCACCGAGACACCGTTGGCGACCTGTTCCAGCACGGTCGAACGCGGCGAATCGGCGGCGTCGGCGGAAATCTCCAGGCCCCGGTTCATCGGACCCGGGTGCATCACAATGCTACCGTCCGGAAGGCGCCCGAGGCGCGCGGCATCCAGCCCCCACCGGCGCGAATACTCCCGTTCAGTGGGGAAATACGCGGCGTTCATGCGCTCCGATTGGATGCGCAGCATCATGATCGCATCGGGTGCGGCGGTGATCGCGTCGTCGAGGTCGTAGACGATGCGCACGGGCCACGCCGACACGTCCTGCGGCACGAGGGTCGGCGGGGCGACGAGGGTGACTTCGGCGCCCAGGGCGGTCAGCAGCCACACGTTCGAGCGCGCGACGCGCGAGTGCAGCACGTCTCCCACGATCGTGACCTTGAGCCCGGCGAGGTCCCGGCCTCGGCTGCCCGCGCCGAAGAAGCGCTTGCGGATCGTGAAGGCATCCAGCAGCGCCTGCGTCGGATGCTCGTGCGTGCCGTCGCCGGCGTTGACCACTCCGGCGGTGATCCAGCCGCTCGAGGCGAGCGTGTGCGGGGCTCCCGAGGCGCCGTGGCGGATGACCACGGCATCCGCACCCATCGCCTGAAGGGTCTGCGCCGTGTCCTGCAGCGATTCACCCTTCGAGACCGAGGAGCCCTTCGCCGAGAAGTTGATGACGTCGGCCGAGAGGCGCTTCGCGGCCGCTTCGAACGAGATCCGGGTGCGCGTGGAGTCTTCGAAGAAGAGGTTGACGACCGTCTTGCCGCGCAGGGTGGGGAGCTTGCGGACCTCGCGCGACTGCGTGTCGCGCATGTCTTCGGCGACGTCGAGGATCTGGAGGGCGTCCTCGCGGGCGAGCGTGCGGGTGTCGAGGAGGTGTCTCATGCGGCGATCGTCACCTCGTCGACGCCGTCGATCTCGGCGAGGCGCACCTGCACGCGCTCCTGACGGGAGCTCGGGAGGTTCTTGCCGACGAAATCCGGGCGGATGGGCAGTTCGCGGTGGCCGCGGTCGATGAGGATCGCGAGGCGCACGGCGGCGGGCCGGCCGATGTCGTTGAGGGCGTCGAGCGCCGCGCGGATCGAGCGCCCGGAGAAGAGCACGTCGTCGACGAGCACGACGGTCTTGCCGTCGACACCGCCCGCGGGGATCTGGGTGGGCGACGGCGTGCGCGTCGGGTTTCGGTGCAGGTCGTCGCGGTACATCGTGACGTCGAGCGCGCCGACCGGCACGGACTGCCCGGCGATGTCGGCGAGCTGCGCGCCGATGCGCTCGGCGAGCGTGACGCCGCGGGTCGGGATGCCGAGGACGACGAGGCCGTCGGGGCCCTTGTTGGACTCGAGGATCTCGTGGGAGATCCGAGTCAGTGCCCGCGTGATGTCGGCGTGGTGCAGCACGGTGCGCGTGTCGCTCATCCGCCGCTCCCTTCTCCGCCTCTCGGGACGGTGTTAAAGGTTGCTGTGATTCGTTCCCACCCTACCGGACGGCAGGATCAGCACGAGCATCGCGACCGAGGTCACACGGTCGAGGGTGCTGGATGCCGCGGCTCGCCGAGCGAGCACGGCCTTCTTCACGCGCAGCACGCCCTCGACGACCACCTGAGCAAGAGGGCCGTGAGGAGCGTCATCGCGAAGCTCTCCGCGATCATGTCGGGCACGAACTGGAACGCGAGATTGAGGATGACCACGTAGACGAAGACGTCGACGAGGTGGCGGGGTCGATGCGCATGGGGGCACTCACCCCGTCGGTCGGTCGCGCAGGCGCTCGTACAGGCCGAAGTCAAGCGCGAGCTGCACCAGCTGACGCCGATCGAGGCGGCGGATCGCAGCGAGCACCTCGGTGCTGGCGGTCTCGTTCGTCCACGCCGCGTCTTCGAGCACCACCTGCAGCGTGGGCGAGTTCTCGAAGTCGACCTTGGTGTTGTTACGCGCCTGCTCGGCGAGTCCCGCGTCGCGCACCGCTTCGAACAGCAGTCCCTCGATCGCCCCGACTTTGTGCTCGTCGCTCACGTCGAGGCCCCCGAGGTACTTGTTGACCTTTTCGATGAGTTCCGTGGTCGACGCTCGCTCCTTCTCGCGCAGCGCCGCCATCCCTGCCTCGGTGATGCCGCGGAGACCCGCCGCATCGCCGGGCGAGAGACCGAGGTCTTCTTCCTTGAGCTTCTCGAGCTTGTAGTGGGTGAGCACGACATCGGAGACGTCGACGATCTCGCCGCCGCCCCCGCCGTCGAGTGCGCGCAGGCGGCGGGCGAGCAGGTCGGCGAACACCGAGAGCTTCTCGTAGCGCGGGTCACCGAAGTGCAGCACCTGCGAGAAGAAGGCGTACAGCGTGGCGTACTGAGCGAGAGTCGCGCGGAAGTCGACGAGCCGCTCGCGCTCTTCGTCGTCTTCGGCCGCGATCAGCCGGTCGCGGTAGCGGTCGACCGCCGGGTCGAGATGTGCCGACAGCGCATTGTGTGCGGCGCCGGGCGCGCTCCCCTGCGATGTCCAGTCGGCCCACACCTGGTCGACCTCCGCCCACGTGAAAATGCCGACGGCGTCGAGCTTGTTGACGAGGTTCAGCACGAGGTCGGGGTCGGATGCCGTCTCGATGCGGGCCTCTTCGTAGTACTCCTGGAATGCGGCCTGGATGATCGCCGGCTCGTTGACGAAGTCGAGCACGTACGTCTCGGTCTTTCCCGGTGTCGTGCGGTTCAGGCGCGAGAGCGTCTGCACAGCCGCGATGCCCGACAGCTGCTTGTCGACGTACATCGCGACGAGCAGCGGCTGGTCGAAACCGGTCTGGTACTTGTTCGCGACGATCAGCACGTGGTGGTCGGGCTGGGCGAACACGTCGGCGAGGTCGCGCCCCTTGAGCGTCGGATTCAGGGATGCCTCGGTCACGACGGGCTGAGTGACGCCCGGCAGCGCCGCGATCTCCGGGTCGGGCACCTCGCCCGAGAATGCGACGAGCGCACGCACCGGGATGTCGCGTTCGGCCGCGAGCTTCTCGAACGCGCGCGCGTAGGTTACCGCCGCGGCGCGCGACGACGTGACGATCATCGCTTTCGCGCGGCCGCCGAGCTGCGGCTGGACGACCTCGCGGAAATGCGTGAGGATCTCCGATACCTTCGAGGCGATGTTGGTGGGGTGCAGCTCGACGAGGCCGATGAGGGCGCGCGTGCCCTTCCGCACGTCGATCTCGTCACCGTCGATGTCGCCCTGACCCTCGGCAGCGCCCTTCGCGATGCGCGCTGCCATGTCGTAGGTCGTGTAGTTGCGCAGCACGTCGAGAATGAAGCCCTCTTCGATGGCCTGCTTCATCGAGTACAGGTCGAACGGGTGCGGCACGCCGCTGTCGTCACGCGTGCCGAAGAGCTCGAGGGTCTTCGCCTTCGGTGTCGCCGTGAACGCGAAGAAGCTCAACCGCGAGTCGCTGTCGGCATGCGCCGCCATGGCGACGAGGGCGTCTTGATCGGCGCCCGGCTCCTCGTCGTCGAGGTCGACCTGCTCGCCGAGGTACAGAACTTCGCGCACGGCAGCCGCGGCAGAGCCCGATTGCGACGAGTGCGCTTCGTCGGCGATCACCGCGAACCGCTTGCCGGCGAGCGGGCTGCCCGCGTCCTTCATCTGCGTGAGCACGTGGGGGAAGGTCTGCAGCGTGACGCCGATGATCGGCGTGCCGCCGGCCAGCGCCTCGACGAGTTGTTTCGTCTTCGGCCCCTCCGACCCGCGCGTGATCGCCTGGAAGGTGCCGGTGACGGTCACGAGCTGGTCGACGGCATCCTGCAGCTGCCGGTCGAGCACCTGACGGTCGGCGATGACGACGACCGAGTCGAAGACCTTGTCGCCAGCGGGTGTGTGCAGGGATGCGAGACGGTGTGCCGTCCACGCGATCGAGTCGGTCTTGCCCGACCCGGCGGAGTGCTGGATGAGGTACTTCTCGCCGGGGCCGTCGGCGCGCGCGGCGGCGGTGAGCGCTGTGACGGCACGCCACTGGTGGAACCGCGGGAAGCGGATCTGCGCACGCGTCGTCACTTTGCCGGTGAGCGGATCGGTCTGCTTCTCGTGATTCGTGTAGACGAACTTGGTGAGGATCTGCAGCCAGGCATCGCGGCCCAGCACGTCTTCCCAGAAGTAGGCCGTGCGCGGCTTGTCGCCGTTCGGTGCGTTGCCTGCGCCGCCGTCGTGGCCGCGGTTGAACGGCAGAAACCGGGTCGCCTCGCCCTGCAGTCTCGTAGTCATCGCGATCTCGTCTTGGGTGAGCGCGAAGTGCACCAGCGCCCCGCGCCCCGGGGTGAGCAGCGGCTCGCCCTGCGGGTGCCGGTCGTGCTTGTACTGCGCGATCGCCGCGCCGAGGCTCTGCGCGAAGTTCGTCTTCATCTCGACCGTCGCCACCGGGATGCCGTTGACGAAGAACGCGAGATCGAGGCGGTCGTCTTTCTTGGTCGAGTAGCGCAGTTCGGGCACGACCCGCAGGATGTTGCGCTCGTACAGGGCCGTCATAGCGGGGTTGCGGTCGTCTGCCGGGGGCTGCTGGATCATGCGGAAGCGCTTGGCGCCGACGACGTCGAATCCCTTGCGCAGCACGGTGAGGGTGCCGCCGCCGTGCTGTTCGTCGGCCGCGAGCGACGCCGCGAGCCGGTCGAGCACGCGCGTGCGCCCCGTCGCATCGGCATCCGATGCGACGATCTTGCGCAGGTTCTTCTCGTCGTCGAGCGCGAGCCACGCGAGCACGTCGTCGGGGTAGAGTGCGCGCTCGCGGTCGTAGCGATCGGACGTGCCGACCTCCCAGCCGTTTTCGGCGAGGTGCGCGACGATGAGTTTCTGGAACTCGGTCTCGGCGTACTGCGTGCTCACATTTCCCCTTGCGTGCGACTGACGGCCGTGACGATCCTGTTCGGGCCTTCCCTCACGCTATCGGCACGGCGCGCGCAGCCTCGGTCGGACGACCTCAGATCGGCCAGTTGAGTTGCTTTCGTCGGAGTCCGTGCTGCGCAAGCGAGAAGACGAACGGGGGCTGAACTGAGGCCAAGCGGTGGATCGCCGCGGCGTACTTCATGCAGAGATCGCCCATCTGATCGGCGGTGAGGTCACCCCGCGCGAACGTGATGAGCCGGGCGTCACTCATGTAGATCGCGCGCGCCTCCAATGGACGGCTGGCGACCCGGTGGTCCTTGGCCATGAGCACGTATCCGCTCTGCGTTCCCGCGCTGATCCACTCTTCGTCGCTCATGCGCTGCGCGCGATCGTCGCCGAACACTTCCGCGAGGGTCGTCGCCTGCCATCCGGCATCACGGAGTCGGGCGACGAGCTTCCGCTGACCGAGTGATCGGTCGAGCAGGAAACGCGCCGCAGTCATCTCATGCGGCCTGGATGATCAGCGACCGAAGTTCTCGTGCATCCAGTCCGAAGTCGTCCCCCACCTCGGCCAGCGGCTCGCCCGCTCGCACACGGCTGAGGATGTCTTCGACGCCGACGCCGATGCGATCGACCGTCGGCTGCCCCGAGTTGCGGTGCGGGTCGACGACGACGTCGACGGTCTCGAAAGCCGGGAGGTGGATGATGCTGACGAAACCATCACGGTAGGTGATGCTCTTCAAGAACTCGCTGACGACCTCGTTGAAGACTCCCTGGTGATTGCGCACCACGACGAGGTCGCCTTCGCCGTTCCGGTACAGGATCTCGGCGCCGTCGGTCATGAGGCGTTCGCTGAGAAGTGCGTTCTCCAGGCCGATCTCCTCCCGGAGCACGTCGACGGCCGGCCGGATTCTGGCCATCGGAAGTCCGGCGCGGCGGAACGACTCGATGATGAAGCCCTCCGCGAGGGCTGTAAACGGAACCGTGACTCCGCGGCCCGGCCGGACTCCGGTAAGCAACGCGGGGCTCGAGCCCCACCGACCTTCTTGCCGCTGCTTGAACCGGTGGCCCTGAGCCCATCGCGTGAACGAGGTCGCCGGGGCCTGAACGATGCGCGCCGCCTCGGTCTGCGAGTAGATCGGCGTGGTGTACGCCACGTCGACCGCGGGCGATGTTTGCATGCAAACAGGGTATCGTTCGCGGGGGACATTCAGAGCAGGTGTGCTTAGCGAGATTCGGCGATGGCGGTCTGGATGCTGTCGACCGCCGGTGTCTGATTGGCGGTGACGTCGATCTGTCCGGTGACGGCGGCTGTGATGAGCGCGGCGCGCCGCTCCTTCGCGAGGGTGATGGCGGCGTCGATGTCGGCCATCACACCTCTCGCTGACCCCTCCATGCTTCGAAACTCCTCGACAAGTCGGCGCTGTTGACTCAGCTCAGGTACGGGGATACGCGCGGCCGCCACGACGCCCAAGTTGAGTCGGGCACGCGTAGAGCCTCGACTCACTTCTCGGAAGAAGTCTGCGGACTGGGGAGCGGAAAGCGCCCAAGCGAAGTAGTCCGCGGTGACGAGCCCGTTTACTCGCGCCCGGTAGCAGTCGGCCTTCACGATTCCGGTGCCGAACGCGGCCGGTACGACCGCAGCTCGGCCGAGCGGGTGGTTCGTGTCGCCAAGCCCCGCGATCACGACATCACCCGGCTTCACGCCGTGACCCCCGAGTTCATCTGCGTACTCCGTCGGTACGAACACTCGTGGTTCAACGCTGAACTCGAACCGCCCGATGTTGCCGAGCCGCACGACCGGCCGTCCGCTGTCCGAGTAGTGAGCCGAGGTGAGCGCCGACCCGAACGGTCCGTCCACCAGGGAAGCGACGACATGACGAACGTGGGTTGATCTGGCCGTCGAGGAGGCGGCGAAGAGGCTGGACCAATCGCTGAGCAGTCGTTCTCTTGTGACGGCGCCGAGGCTTTCCAGGTCGGCGATGAAGGCGTCGATCTCGGCAGTCTCGTGGTCGAGGTAGTCCGCGATCTCCCGCTGCTCACTCATCGAGGGCAACAGTACTGGCATCCGATCAAAGGCCGCCGGGTCAAGGTCCCACTGTCCGGGCCGGACGCCGGAAGAGATCGCAGCATAGAAGCGGAAGTAGTCGTGGGTCCTCAAGAGGTAATGCGCGTACCTGTTCTCGATACCGGCGAGAGGTCTGTAGACGAAGTATGCAGGACTCACAATGCCGTTAAGGCTCGCGATAGCCACTGAGCCCTGCCAGGCCTTCATCTTGTTCACGACCAGGTCACCTCGCCGCACCAACTGATACTTCGTCAAGTCATCAGACGCACGGTTGTGGTTGTCATCGCGGCTATCTTTCGGGATGACACCGTGGTCTCGGTAGACGGAGAGAAGCGTCTCGCTACCGTCGCCGAGTTGCTTGCCCCTTCGGAAGAGGAACTTGAGCGGTCGCACGCTCCAGCCGTGCTCCGTCACGGCACGCATCGCTTCAGGTGCGAACATGTGAAGATTGCTCACGCCTTGACCGCTTCCAGGCGCGCGCGGATGCGACCGAGCACCTCGTCGAGGTCGCGATCGATCTCTTCGAGCGGACGCGGCGGGACGTACTCGTAGAAGTGGCGAGCGAAGGGGATCTCGGCGCCCGCTTTGGTTTTCGACTCGTCGATCCACGCATCCGGGACGAAGGGCTTCACTTCGCGCTCGAGGTACTCGTGGATGTCGTCGCTCCACGGAACGTTCTCGGTGTCGCGGCGCGACGCGTCGGCTACCGGTTTGCCGGCCGACATGACGAGTTCGCCCTCGCCGTCGGGCTCGCCGAGCTCGGAGACGAGCGTCTTGAGCTGGGCGGGAGTGAGCGCGATGTCGGCCTCGGTGAGGACGGCGGTGAGGGTGGTTGTGAAGGCGGCGCGGGACGATTCGACTCGCTGCGCTCGCTCAACGACCGGGGGGAGCGACTGCGGGGAGGGGACGAGGCCGGTCAGGGCGTCGCGGAGCGCGGCATCCCACTTCAAGACCGCGCGTGACGCGAGCGCCTTCTCGAGCCTCTCGGCGCTCAGTGCGTAGTTCAGACGCAGCGGACGCTCGACGGTGATCGTGCGGTAGAAGAAGTCGGTCGTGCGGAAGATCTTCGAGTGCTTCGACTCGGTGAAATCTGTGAACAGGCGCGTGATTTGGGTGATGTGGTCTTCACTCAACATGCGCCGCTTCGAACCGATCGACTTGCGCATCTTGTCGTGCATGCCCGTCGCGTCGATGAGCTGCACGAGACCGCGCCGATGCGCCGCCTTGTCCTTATTGAGCACCCACACGTAAGTGGCGATGCCGGTGTTGTAGAACATGTCGGTCGGCAGCCCCACGATGGCCTCGAGGTAGTCCGACTCGAGAATCCACTTGCGGATATTCGACTCCCCTGACCCGGCACCGCCGGTGAACAACGGCGAGCCGTTGAGCACGATGGCGCCACGCCCGGCCACCGCGTTCGCGTCGCCCGGCTTCGGCTCGCGCAGCTTCGAGACGAGGTGCATGAGGAACAGCAGCGACCCATCGCTCACGCGCGGGAGCCCGGGGCCGAACCGGCCGGCGAACCCCGCGACGGTGTGCTCGGTGTCGATCTGCTTGCGGTGCTGCTTCCAATCGACGCCGAACGGCGGGTTTGACAGTCCGTAGTGGAACGTACGCCCCTCGAACGCCGGATCGGTGAGGGTGTTGCCCAGCACGATGTTCTCGATCGGCTGGCCCTTCACGACCATGTCGGCCTTGCAGATCGCGTACGACGCCGGGTTGATCTCCTGCCCAAGCAGATTCACCTGCGCCTTGGCGTTGTGCGCGTGGATGCGGTCGGCGGCCACCGACAGCATGCCGCCCGTTCCGGCCGTCGGGTCGTAGACCTCGCGCACGATGCCGGGTGTCATGAGGCTCGCGTCACTGTCGACGAGCAGCGACACCATGAGCTCGATCACCTCGCGCGGAGTGAAGTGCTCGCCCGCGGTCTCGTTGCTCGCCTCGGCGAACTTCCGGATGAGCTCCTCGAAGATGTGCCCCATCTGCTCGTTGCCTACGGCATCCGGATGCAGGTTCGCCTTCGCGAAGTGCTGCAGCACCTGCAGGAGCAGATCGTTCGCACCGAGGTCGATGATCGTGTCGTCGAACTTGTACCGCTCGAAGATGTCGCGCACGTTCGGCGAGAACGCGCGCACATAGTCGCGCATATTCTCTTCGAGGTTGTCAGGATCGCCCTGCAGCGACTTCAGGTCGTGCTGCGAACGGTTCCAGAACGAGTACGGATGCGCCGCCTTCGCGCGCAGCATCGCCTGCGGCGGCTCGTCGTCGGGCCCGTAGCCCTCGGATGACGCAAGCACCGCCTTCTTCGTCGGCGCGAGCACGGCATCGAGGCGGGCGAGCACCGTGAACGGCAGGATCACATCACCGTACTGATGCTGCTTGTACGTGCCGCGGAGGATGTCGGCGGCGTTCCAGATGAACGTGGCGTGATTGAGCACGAAAGGCCTTCTCCTGGGGCGCGGATGAGTCGGTTCTCACTCTAGGCGAGGGGGTCTGACGCGGATGAAAACACTCTCATCCAGAAAACGCAGTTTCGGTGCTTGATCTGTGCTTTTCCGGGTATCAATGTCGGAACCCCGGAGGATGATGATCGGTATGGACCTCCTCGCTCAGCCCCTCGCAGACCTGCAGTCGCAGGTCGCGGCGATGGTGGCGGAGTGCACGTCGTCGCGATCGTTCCAGCGGGCCACCGAGCACGAGCTCGCGGGGCAGCTGGGGGCGATCGCCGCGGTGCACCGGCTCGTCGAGGCCCTGCTCGTCGACGCGACAGGCGAGGTCATGCGGCGTTCCGAGGTGGGCGACCGCGGCGAGCGGATGACGTCGCACCTGGGCTGCCGCGACGTCACCGACCTGGTCGAACAGGTCACGCGCGTGAGCGCACAGACCGCAGCGCGCCTGCAGCGCGCGGCGAAGGCGACGCGCCCCGACGTGTCCGACATCTCCGGCGAGCTCCTCGAGGCGCCGTTCCCCTCGGTGCGCAGCGCGATGAGCGACGGCGTCATCGGTGTCGACGGCATCCTCGCCATCACCGAGCCGCTGCAGCAGACCGCACCGCGGGTCACGCGTGACGCGCGCCGGCAGGCCGCCGATGTCGTCGTCGCCGAAGCGCGTGGTGAGGGGCCGGATGGTGCGCCGCCCGCGTGCGCCGCGCTACTGAAGATCCACGCGCAAACGTGGTCGATCGCGCTCGATCAAGACGGTGCGGAGCCCCGCGAGCGGGCCGCCATCCGGAAGCGGGCGCTCGTGCTCGGCGTCGCGACGCCGAGCGGAGTGCCGATCCGGGGCACGCTGCTGCCCGAAGTCGCGGCGCAGCTGCAGACGATCTTCGACGCGCAGCTGTCGCCGAAGGTGAGCTTCGACGACCCCGCCGTGGCAGACGCGCACGGCGAGCCCCTCCCCCTCGCCGCGGCCGACGACCGCACGCGGGCGCAGAAGCAGCACGACGCGTTCGCGGCGGCGCTCGGGGTCGCGTCATCCAGCGGGCTTCTCCCCACGATCGGCGGGTACGCGCCTACGCTCGTCGTGTCGGTCACGGCAGAAGACCTGGCCACCGACACCGGGTATGCGCACGCGCAGGGCTGCGCCGAGCCGATCTCGATCGCCGTCGCCCGGCACATCGCGTGCTTCGGCCGCATCCAGCGCATCACGACCCGCAAGAACGGGAAGATCGTCGAGATCGGCACGGAAGAGCGGGTCTTCAACCGGCACCAGCGGCGTGCGATCGCGCTCCGCGACGGCGGATGCGTCATACCCGGATGCGGCACCCCGGCCGCGTGGTGCGAGATCCACCACGTCACCGAATACGCGCAGGGTGGTCCGACCCACACCGACAACGGGGTGCTGCTCTGCTGGTTCCACCATCGGTTCCTCGACCGGATCGGGTGGCGGATCCGGATGAACGCGGGAGTACCCGAGGTGAAGCCACCCGGCTGGCTCGGCACCGATCATCGGTGGCGTGCGGTCACCACGTCACCCGTACGGCTGAAGCGGCGTCTGCAGCGCGCGTGAGGGCGCGTGCCCGTCCTTCGGTGGTTGAGTAGCCGCCGGAGGCGGCGTACCGAAACCACGCGTGTCGGTGGCGGGGTGATCTCGGTACACCGCGGCTGCGCCACGGCACTCGATCACCGGGGATGGGGGTCGAGATCAGGACTTCGGCTCCGACGCGGTCTCGATGATGCGCGAGGCGCGGATCGGGTGGCCTGGTGTCGTCAGGCACGCGCCGGTCGCGAGGTCCCACTTCCAGTCGTGGAGGGCGCAGGTGAGCACGCCGTCTTCGACCTTGCCGGTCTTGGTGAGGTCGGCGCGCAGGTGCGGGCAGCGACGCTGCACGGTCCAGTCGCCGATCTCGGCATCCTCCGTCTGATCGGACTGCTCGGCGTACCAGTTCTCGACGTACTCGATGCGGTCGCGCGAGAGGCACTTGAGGAACGTGGTCAGGAACTCGTTGAACTTGCCCGAGCGGCCGACCTCGAACTGCATCGACAGGAAGATCGAGTTCGACCAGTCGATCTCGTGGTCGGCGATGTTCGTCGAGACGAGGTCGGCGGGGATCGTGTACCAGTAGATGCACTCCTCCCCCGCGTATTCGCGCACCTTCGCCTTCGGGAAGTCGACGACCATGTCGAGCTCGCCGATGCGGAAGCGCACCGCGCCGCCGACGCCCGTGCGAATCGTCCGCGCGCGGCGCAGCAGCGGCTCCCACCACTCCTTGATCGCGGCGAGCATCTCTTCGGGCGGCAGCACGGCCGCGCGCGAGGCGACTTCGGCGATGATCTCGTCCTGGCGGCTGTCGCGCTGCTCGGCGAGATAGGCCCACTTGTCGCCGAACATGCGCTCGATCTCGGCGTCGGTGTAGAGCGTCTGGCTGAGCGTCACGTCGCTGCCGGCGAGGTCGACCTGCGTGCCCGGCACGAACAGGTGCCCCTGCTGGTCGGGACGCTCGGTGGCCATGTGCGCGAGGAATTGCGCCTGATCGGTGAAGATCGAGTCGTCTTCGAGGCCCCATCCGTTGAAGCGGAAGAGCTCTTCGCGGAGGAACATCGGCGGGCCCGCCATCGGGAACACGTGCGGCGAGTCGACCTTGTCGATGTAGTACATCGCCCGCTTGTTCTGCGCGTCGCGCTTGAGCTGCGCGAAGTTCTGCTTGGCATCGGCGGCCAAGTCATAGACCATGGGCCACCAGATCGCGCCCGACGTCTGCGTGAAGTACGCGTCGGGCCGGCCGAACGACAGGAGCTTGTCGAGATCGAGCGGATGCGAGTCGTTCTGGTTCAGGATGCTGGCCGTGCCGTCGTCGACCGACAGCGACGAGTCGCCGATGGGTCCGTCGCTGGGTGCACGCAGGGGCGTGATCATGATCTTGAGGTCGCCGTAGACGAGCGGCACACCGGCCTGCGTGTAGACGATGTTGTCGAACCCGAGCGCGCGGAGGTCTTTCTCGAGGTCGTCGGTCGGGTAGTCCGGGAGGAGCACCGGGATGTCGCGGCGGACGTGCCGCTGGAGCAGCGCCGGGTCGAAGTGGTCGCGGTGGCGGTGCGAGATGTACAGGAAGTCCGCGGCGCCGAAGCGCTCCCAGTCGAGCCCCCGGTTGTCGGGGAACGGGAACCACGAGCCGAAGAAGCTCGGTCCGACAACCGGGTCGCAGAGGATGCTGCCCCCCGTCGTCTCGATGAACATGCCGGCGTGGCCGAGACCTGTGATGCGCATACAACCTCCTGAACGAGCGACGTCGAGTCTACGCGGTCGCCCTCGTCAGTCGTCGAAGAGCCCGCGGATGTCGTCGGCCGTGAGCGAGCGGGCGAGCAGGTCGTCGTCGCCCATGACCGACTGGAAGAGCCGCGCCTTACGCTGCTGCAGGGCGAGCACCTTCTCTTCGATCGTGCCGCTCGCGATCAGCCGGTAGACGTTGACCGGACGCGTCTGGCCGATCCGGTGCGTGCGGTCGACCGCCTGCGCCTCCGCGGCCGGATTCCACCACGGGTCGAGGAGGAACACGTAATCGGCCTCGGTGAGGGTGAGACCGAACCCGCCCGCCTTCAAACTGATGAGGAACACCGGAGCGTCGCCCGTGCGGAACTCCTCGACGACGTCGGCGCGGCGCCGCGTCGAGCCGTCGAGGTACTCGTAGCGGATGCCGTGGGCATCCAGGTCGTGCCGCACCAGGTCGAGGTACGACGTGAACTGGCTGAACACCAGCGCGCGGTGGCCCTCGGCGACGAGCTCGTCGAGATGTTCGCGCAGCGCCTCGAGCTTGCTCGAGCGGATGCCGGCGTCGCCGACGTCGACGAGCGCCGGGGCGAGGGCGAGGCGGCGCAGCAGCGTGAGCGAGCGGAAGACGATGAACCGGTTGCGGTCGAGGTCGGCGAGAAGGCCGAGCACCTTGCGGCGCTCGCGCTGCAGGACGGCGTCGTAGAGCGCGCGGTGCGCGGGGCTGAGCTCGACGTGGAGCTCCTGCTCTTGACGGGCGGGAAGGTCGGGCGCGACGAGGTCTTTCGTGCGGCGCAGGAGGAACGGGCGGATCCGCGCGCGCAGGCGCTGCAGCCGCCGCTCGCGGAACGGGGCACCCTCGGCGTTCTCCGGGACCTTGCCCTGTTCGATCGGGCGCACGTACTCCTCACGGAACCGCCGCGCCGATGCGAACAGCCCCGGGCAGGTCAGGGCGAGCAGCGCCCACAGCTCGACGAGGGAGTTCTCCAGCGGCGTTCCCGTGACGGCGAGCACCATGTCGGCCTGCTGCCGCTGGACGGCGCGGTACAGCTGCGTGCGCGGGTTCTTCACGAACTGCGCTTCGTCGAGCACGACGCCGGCCCAGCGCACCGAGGCGTAGGCATCCGCGTCGAGGCGCAGCAGCGTGTACGACGTGACCACGACGTCCACACCGTCGGCGTGGGGGTCCGCCCCGCTCTTGGCGAGGGTCTCCTCGGCGAGATGCACGCGGAGCCCGGGCGCGAACCGCGCGGCCTCGGCACGCCAGGTGGCGAGCACCGACGTCGGCGCGACCACCAGGAACGGACGGCGCTCGCCGCGCTCGCGGGCGTGCAGCATGAGCGCGAGCACCTGCAGCGTCTTGCCGAGGCCCATGTCGTCGGCCAGAACGCCGCCCAGGCGGTGGCGCCACCACAGCGCCAGGCGTTGGAAGCCCTCGACCTGGTACGGGCGCAGCTCGGCGTCGAGACCCGCGGGAACCGCCACCGGTGTCGTGTCGGCGGTGCGGAACGCGTCGGCCGCCGCGCGCCAGTCGACGGCGGGCACCGCCTCGTCGGCGAGGTCTTCGAAATCGTCCCAGAGCGGCATCTGGTAGCGGCTGATGCGGGGACCCGAGTCCCATTCGGTGAGGTCCGCCGCCTCGTCGATCAGTTCGCGGAGCCGATCGAGTGCGGGATGCGCGAGCGAAAAGTAGTGTCCGTCGGAGAGCAGCAGCTTCTTCCGACGGGTGGCGAGGGCGGAGAAGAGCGGCCGGAACGGGATGCGGTGGCCGTCGATCTCGACGAGCACCCCCAGGTCGAACCAGTCCGGGTCATCGGATTCGACGGTCTTCACGGTGATGCGCGGGTCACCGGTCAGCTCGCGGAACACGCGCCGACGGCCGCGCACCTCGACCCGCACGCCGTCGATAGCTTCGAGCGCCGGCAGCACGTGCTCGGTGAACTCGGCGGCATCCACGTCGGCGAGCGTCGTGGCCGCGACGAAGCTCAGTCCGCGATCGGTCCACGCGCGCTCGATGAGGTGGCGAAGGGTCGCCTCCGCAGCGTCGGTCTGGTCGAAGGGTGCCCGCGGCTGCCCCGGGCGATGCCACTGCAGCACGTAGCGGACGGTGGCTGCGGGGCCGAAGACGACGGTGGCGACGGCGCTCGTCTCCTCCGGCGCTGGCAGCGCCACGCCCGCGCCGGCGCGCACTTCGCCGTCGCGCGCGAGCCGCGGATACACGTCGCGGAAGAACTCCGACGCGTCGGCCGGTGGCACGACGATGCGCTCTTGCGTCGTCAGGACACGGTGCTGCGCCTCGCCGAGCGCGGCGGGAGCGAGCGTCACCCGAAGGCCGCCGGCCTCCAGGGAGACGGCGTACACCCCGACGTGACCGATGGGGCGGACGATGTCCGCGTCGGCAGCGCCGGCGACGGCCACCGTCGGGGCGAGCACGAACCCGCCGTCGCTCGCCCGCTCGAGGGTCACCGCGACCGTGGCCTGCTCCGCCACGGCCACGCTGTGGCCCCGCGCGGCGGCGACGATGGGGATGCCGAGCGCGTCCGCAGCGCCGAGATGCGGCCACAGCAGCGCGGATTCGACGCCGTCGAGGGTGAGCCACGCGGAGTCGTCGCGGATGCCGCCGAGAACGCGATCGTCGTGAACGATACCGGCGAGGGCGGCGAACCACCGGCTATGGCCGCGCGCGTGTGCGGGCGCGGACGACCGGGCGCTGCGCCGCAGCGACTCCCACGACACATCCGCGCGCACCCAGGCGCCCGAGCTCACGCTGCGCGCGAGCGGGCGCACAGCCAGCGACAGGTCGTCGGCGCGGCCGCGCGCGAGCGCCTCGCTCACCGAGCGGGCCGTCGCGGTCTGCACCCGCCGCGCCCCCCAGTGCGCCTGTTCCCGCGATTCGCGCAGACGCAGTTCGACGCCCAGGGCGAGCGGGCGGACGTTCGCCGACGGCTCGACGCCCGAGAGGAGGCTCCGCCAGGGGGCGCCGGGCACGGCAACGGGCCCGGCGCCCGGATCGGCATGCACCCCGTCTGCCGCGCCGGCGTTGCTACGCAGCACCGTCGCGACGGTGTGTTTGCACGACGCCTGCACCGGGCACGAGCACACGGCGCTCATGATCCGCGGCGCCACCCCGGACGTGTCGAGACGGATCGCGCAGGTGTAGACCGCGCGCGAACTCCCGCCGACCACTCCGCGCAACGTCGAGGTCGCGGCATCCCAACTCACGCGCCGCACCGCCGAGCTGCGGGCATAGTCGACCCCGCGCTCGTACGCGCCGCCCTGCGCCGCGCGGCGGATCTCCGCGTCGGAGACGAACGGAGCGGGCACGGCGCCGGATCGGGTGCTGGTCAGTTGGCGCGCGTGATGCGCGCGAGCACGCCGTGGACGAACGAGCTCGAGTCGTCGGTGGAGAACTCCTTCGCGAGCTCCACGGCTTCGTCGATCGCCACCGCGGCGGGCACCTCGCTGTTGTGGAGGAGTTCCCACACGCCGATGCGGAGGATCGCGCGATCGACCGCGGGCATGCGGTCGAGCTTCCAGTCGCGCGCGTGCGTGACGATCTGCTCGTCGATGTCGTCGCGGTTGTCGATGACGCCGTCGATGATCTCCCGCGCGTACAGCCACGAGGCTTCGCGGGCCGGCTCGCTGGACGCTCGCTTGGCCTCGCCGGCGAGTGTCGTGGCGAGGTCGTCGCCGCGGACGTCCGACTGGTAGAGGATGTCGAGGGCGCGCTTGCGCGCCTTGCTGCGGGCGCTCACCGTCAGTTGACGCGGCCGAGGTAGTCACCCGTGCGGGTGTCGACCTTGACCTTGGTGCCCTGATCGACGAAGAGCGGCACCTGGATCTCGTACCCGGTCTCGACCGTGGCGGGCTTCGTGCCGGCCGACGAGCGGTCGCCCTGCAGGCCCGGCTCGGTGTAAGTGATCTCGAGCACGACGGATGCGGGCAGCTCGACGTAGAGCGGGTTGTCGTTGTTCAGCGCGATCTGAACCTGCTGGTTCTCGAGCATGAAGTTCTTCGCGTCACCGACGGTAGCTGCGCTGACCGACAGCTGGTCGTAGTTGTCGACGTCCATGAAGACGAACGTGTCGCCGTCGTTATACAGGTAGGTGAAGTCGCGGCGGTCGACGTTTTCGATGTCGATCTTCGCGCCGGCGTTGTAGGTGCGGTCGACGACCTTGCCGCTCAGCACGTTCTTGAGCTTCGTGCGCACGAACGCTCCGCCCTTGCCGGGCTTGACGTGCTGGAACTCGATCACGTTCCACAGCTGTCCGTCGATGGAGAGGACGACGCCGTTCTTGATGTCTGCGGTGGATGCCATGAGTCTGTTCCGTTCTGAAGGGTGCAGGGGCGCGGCGCCGCGGGATCCACGGCGGGCCGACTGTCGATTCTACGGGATGCGCGCGGCGCGTGTCAGCCGTCGGCGCGACCGGTGATGATGTCGATCAGGAGCTCCGTCGCGCGGGCGTAGCCGGCGACGCCCTCGCCGATCACGTGCACGACGGCGACGTCGCGCACATAGGAAAAGCGCCGGAACTCCTCGCGGGCGAGGACGCTCGAGATATGGATCTCCGCGACCGGCAGGGCGACGCCCGAGAGCGCATCGCGCAGTGACACGGAGGTGTGCGTGAGTCCCCCGGGGTTGATCAAGATGCCGGCGCAGTCGTCGCGCGCGGCGTGGATCTGGTCGATCAGCACGCCCTCGTGGTTCGACTGCACAGCGCGCACCTCGAATCCGCGCGCGGCGGCGGCCCCGGCGACGAGCCGTTCGACGTCCACGAGCGTGTCGGTGCCGTATACCTCGGGCTCGCGGGTGCCGAGCAGGTTCAGGTTCGGTCCGTTGACGAGCAGGAGGCGGCGTTCACTCACGCGATCACCCTACGCGCCGACTTCCTGGTACGCCGCGAACAGCAGCGACTCGTCGGGCGCCTGCAGCACCGTGGGCTTGCCGATGTCGTCGAGCACGATGAAGCGGAGCATCGCGCCGCGGGTCTTCTTGTCGCGCTGCATCGTCGCCAGCAGCTGCGGGAACGCGCCGGCGCGGTACGACGTCGGAAGGCCGAGCAGCACCAGGATGTCGCGGTGGCGCTGCGCGGCGGCATTCGACAGGCGACCGGCGAGGCGCGAGAGCTCGGCGGCGAAGAGCATGCCGACCGAGATCGCGGCGCCGTGGCGCCACCGGTAGCGCTCGGCGTGTTCGATGGCGTGGCCGAGGGTGTGTCCGTAGTTCAGGATCTCGCGGAGGCCGGCTTCGCGGAGGTCTTCGCTCACGACCCGCGCCTTCATGTCGATCGCGAGTTCGATCGAGCGCCGGAAGGCATCGCTCTGCGGATCGACGGCGGCGGCCGGGTCGGCTTCGATGATGTCGAGGATCTCGGGGTAGTAGATGAATCCGGCTTTGACGACCTCGGCGAACCCGGCGACGCGCTCATGGTGCGACAGCGAGTCGAGCGTCTCGAGGTCGCAGATGACGGCGCGCGGCGGCCAGAACGCGCCGACGAGGTTCTTCCCCTCCGCCGTGTTGATGCCGGTCTTCCCGCCGACGGCGGCATCCACCATGCCGAGCACGGTCGTCGGCACCTGCACGAGCTGCACGCCGCGCAGCCAGGTCGCCGCGACGAAGCCCGCAAGATCGGTGACGGCTCCCCCGCCGAAGCCGACGACGGCGTCGGTGCGGGTGAAGTTCGCCTGCCCCATGACCTGCCAGCAGAACGCCGCCACCTCGACGCGCTTGCCCTGTTCGGCGTCGGGGATCTCGGCGAGCAGCACCTGCCGGTCACCGGAGGCCTGCAGCAGTTCGCGGAGGCGCCCCGCGGCCTCGGTCAGCGTCGGCGGGTGCACGACCAGCACGCGCTGCACGTCGGCGGCGAGGGCGTCACCGACAGTGCTCAGGATTCCGCGGCCGATGTGGATGTCGTACGCGCTGTCGCCCGTGACGTGGATCGTGGTGGTGTCGGTCATGTGCTCTCCTGGCCGGGCGAGGCGCCCTCGCGCACCCACTCGACGATTCTCGTGACGACGTCGGCGAGCGGCCCGCTCGACGTGTCGAAGACGGCGTCGGCGACGTCGTCGTAGATCGGGCGACGCGCCTCGTAGATCCTGGTCCACCGGGTGACCGGGTCTTCGCCCTGCAGCAGCGGGCGGCCTGCGCCCCCGATGCGCGACGCGATGATCTGCGGCGACACGGTGAGCAGCGCCACCCGATGGGCAGCGAGGTCCGCGCGGGTGTCCGCATCGAGCACCGCGCCGCCGCCGAGCGCGACGACCCCGCCCGCGGCGAGGGCCTCGCCGACCGCCGCGCGCTCGAGCGCGCGAAAATGCGCCTCGCCGTGGCGGGAGAAGATGTCGGGGATCGGACCGTGACCTCGGACCACGATCTTGTCGGTGTCGGCGAAGTCGACGCCGAGCGTGCGCGCCACGCGACGGCCGACGCTGGTCTTTCCCGCACCCATCGGGCCGATCAGAACGATCGCCGGGCCATTCATCCGAGCGTGTCGTCGCTGTCCGCGGCGCTCTGCAGCGACTCCGGGATCGCGGCGAGGTACGACTCGAGGTTGCGGCGGGTCTCGGCGACCGCGTCGCCGCCGAACTTCTCGAGTACCGCCTCCGCCAAGACGATGGCGACCATGGCTTCAGCGACGACGCCCGCCGCCGGCACGGCGCAGACATCCGAACGCTGGTGGTGCGCCGTGGCGGCCTCGCCCGTGCTGACGTCGATCGTCCGCAGCGCGTGCGGCACGGTCGCGATCGGCTTCATCCCCGCGCGGACGCGCAGCACCGTGCCGGTGGACATGCCGCCCTCGGTGCCACCGGCCTTGTCGGAGGAGCGCGTGATGCCGCCGTCCGTGCCGAAGAGCTCGTCGTGCGCCGCGGAGCCGCGGCGGCGCGTCGTCTCAAAACCGTCGCCGACCTCGACACCCTTGATCGCCTGGATGCTCATGAGCGCCTGCGCGAGCTTGCTGTCGAGGCGCCGGTCCCACTGCACGTGCGAGCCGAGTCCGGGCGGCAGGCCGTAGGCGAGCACCTCGACGATGCCGCCGAGAGTGTCGCCGTCGCGGCGTGCGGCATCCACTTCGTCGACCATCGCGGCGCTCGTGGCGGCGTCGAAGCAGCGCAGCGGATCGGCGTCGAGCGCCTCCACGTCGTCCGGCGTCGGCAGAGCGCTGCCGGCCGGCGCCTGCACCGGTCCGATCGAGAGGGTGTGGCTGACGAGACGGATGCCGAGTTCTGCGAGGAACGCGCGGGCGACAGCGCCGAGGGCGACACGCGCCGCCGTCTCACGGGCACTCGCGCGCTCGAGGATGGGGCGGGCTTCGTCGAAGCCGTATTTCTGCATGCCGACGAGGTCGGCGTGGCCGGGGCGCGGACGCGTGAGGGCGGCGCTGCGGCCGCGCGAGCGCTCGGTGACCTCCACGGGCTCCGCGCTCATCACCTCGCTCCACTTCGGCCATTCGGTGTTGCCGATGCGCAGCGCGATGGGGCTGCCGAGGCTCAGGCCGTGGCGCACGCCGGTGGAGATCGTGAGCTCGTCTTCTTCGAACTTCATGCGCGAACCGCGCCCGTAGCCGAGTTTGCGCCGCGCGAGGTCGGCCTGGATCGCCGCACGGGAGATCGGGACGCCGGCGGGCAATCCCTCCATGAGGGCGACGAGTTCGGGGCCGTGGGATTCGCCGGCCGTGAGCACGCGGAGCATCCCCCTAGTCTCCCATGAGCGCGCGGCGCATGACGTCCACGAGCGACGGCTCGTCGGGGAGCGGCGTCGCCGGGTCTCCCCCGGCGAAGATGCGGATCTGCAGGACGGCTTGGTGCAGCAGCATCCCGAGCCCGCTGATCGCGGTACCGCCCGCACGCTCCCACGCGGCCGCCAGGGCCGTCGGCCAGTGTCCGTACACGACGTCGTACAGGATGCCGCCGCCGGCTGCGAGAGCGTCGGCCACCTCCGGCTCGAGCGACGCGCCACCCGGGAGCGTGGAGATCGTGAGTGCGTGCGCATCGTGCGGGCGGGCATCCAGGTCCGTCACGGTCACGGTCACGCCGAGGCGGCCGCCGAGCGCGACGAGCGGAGCGGCGGCGTCGGGGCGCCGGGCGATCACCTCGACACGGCGCGTTCCGCGTTCGCCGAGCGCGACGAGGGCCGAGGTCGCGGTGGCGCCCGCACCGACGATGCGGGCACTCTCCGGCGCCGCCACGCCGTGCGCACGGAGATCGAGCACGATCCCGCCGACATCGGTGTTGAAGCCGTGCACGGCGCCGGCGCGGGGAAGGAGGGTGTTCACCGCGCCGGTGAGCTCTGCGCGGGCATCCCGCTTCGTGGCCGCCTGCCACGCCGCTGCCTTCAGAGGAAAGGTGACGGAGACGCCGCGGAGATTCGCGCTCGCGAGGGTCTCCGCGAACGCATCCGCGCTCACGCGGCGACGATCGTAGGTCCAGTCCCAGCCGAGATGCGCGTACGCGGCGCGGTGCAGGGTGGGAGACAGACTGTGGTCGATCGGATCGCCCCAGACCTCCAGGGCTGTCACGCTGTCAGCACCCCGAGTTCCGATTTGCCTCACACCAGGCATCCACTTCTCAACATACTTGGCTGGACCAGTCCGGCTGCCCGTCACCCGACTTGTGGAGGCTTCCGTGACCAGAGCGGCTGCTGGCCTTTGTCGCCGCGCTTAATACCGGTATCCGAAGTACCACGTCTGGAAGACGGTCTTCGTGCAAGTCTTCCAGATCGCGTAACCCTGCGAGCGATACTGATTCATTTCACTTATGCATCTCGCCTGAGTTGAGTACTCGGGAGACGTCGTCGATGTTGCCGCGGAGGCTGAGCTCAGGCTCCCCAAAGCGATGGCAAGCCCGAGGCCGATGCCTGCGATAGATGCGCGAGCTGGGGTCAAGGTTCTCATCATTGTGCTCCAAATCGGTGGTTGCGTAACGACCTTAATGGAGTATCGAGTGGATGTGTCAACTCTGCGAGGCGGGATAGTCAGCACCCGGAATCGGGGTTCGCCTCGCACCAGGCATCCCACTTCAGAATGGCCTTCTGGTGCTCGGCGTAGGTCGACGTGAAGTCGGTCTCTCCGGTGTCGAGGTTGACCGTCACGAAGTACAGCCACGGACCGTCGACGGGATGCATGGCGGCGTCGATCGCGAGGTCGCCGGGGTTGGCGATCGGTCCGACCGGAAGCCCGGTGTGCACGTACGTGTTCCACAGGTTGTCGTCCTCGAGCGCTTCGGCGGAGGAGCTGACGGTGCCGTCGTGCATCTCGTTGTAGCCGTACTGCGCCGTCGAGTCCATCTGCAGCTTGCCGAAGGTCTCTTCGTTGCCCGGCTGGAGGCGGTTCTGGATGACGCGCGACACTTTGTAGAAGTCGTCGGAGAAGCGCGCCTCGCGCTGGATGATGGAGGCGATCGTGAGGATCTCCTCGCGGCGCTCGGCGGGGACATCGGCCTTGTCGAGCGACGCCGTCGTGCGGTCGACGAGCGTCTGGATGACCTGCTGGGCCGTCACGCCGGGATCGAACGTGTAGGTCGCGGGAAACAGCCAGCCCTCGAGCGAATCGGCGGAGACGCCGTAGACGGACGCGTCTGCCACGGCCGCCTGGAAGTCCGCGAGTGGTATGCCGATGCCATCAGCGAGGCGCGAGAGGCTGTCCTCGACGGTGAGCCCTTCAGGAAGCTGCGCCGTGTTCTCCTGCTTGTTGGCCGGGTCCAGCAGTGCTTCGAGCGCCGCGGCGGAGGTCATCTTCTGCTGTAGGGCGTACACACCGGGCTGGAAGTTCGGGTTCTGCGCCGTGGAGATGAGGTAGTCGTAGAACGCGTCGGCGGTCTTGGTGACGCCGGCGTCGAACAGGGTGTCCGAAATAGACGAGCCGTTGTCGCCGTCGACGATCGTCACGGAGGCTTCGCCGGTGGCGAGGCCCGCTTCGAAGTCCTTCGGCTCCTCCCAGCCCATGAACGCGCGGATCTTGTCTTCGTACGTGTTCCACACGTAGAAGCCGCCGGCGGTGATGCCGCCCAGGATCGCGACGACGACGCCGAGCACGACCCAGCCCGCGATGCGGCTCTTGCGCTTGTCGCGGCTGTGGCGCACGACCCGCTCGCGCTCACTGACGTCCTCGGTGAAGAGCGCATCCAGCGGAGTGCCCGTCACCGCGGCAGGAACGGCGGGGGCGACCGGCTCAGCGGTCTCGACCCGCGCCGCCGCGGCGCGCGCCTCGCGGCGGCTCGCCGGCGCCGCGACCACCGGTGCGGATTCGCTCGGCGACCCGGCGCCGCGCGACGCAGGGTCGGGGAGCTTGCTGAACAGGTCGGCGAACTGATCGTCGCTGTTCGACGGGGAATCGGGCATCAGGTGAGCTCCTGAGGTTCGGGCAGCAGTTCGCCGGTCGGGGTTCCGGTGGACTTCTCAACATCGATCGCCTGCTGCAGCAGCACCACAGCGGCGACCTGATCGACAATGCTACGAGATGAACGCTGTGATCTGCCGGAAGAGCGCAGCGCTGCGTGGGCCGACACCGTGCTCAGCCGCTCGTCGACGAGGCGCACCGGTCGCCCGGCCGCGGCGCGCAGCTCGCGTGCGAAGTCCCGAGCATCCGCCGTGGATGCCGTCTCCTGGCCCGACAGCCCGATGGGCAGCCCCACGAGGATCTCGAACGCGTCGTACTCGGCGGCGAGCTCCGCGATGCGCGCGGGGGCGGCATCCGTCCGCGGCACCGTCTCGATCGGCACGGCCAACAGCGCATCTCGATCGCAGCGCGCCACGCCGACCCGGGCCTTGCCCACGTCGACGCCGAGGCGCACGCCGCGCCGGAATCCGCTCACGCCGTCGTCGCCTCGAGGCCGCGCACGATCGCCGCGAAAGCCTTCGGCAGCGCGGCGGCGTTCGCGCCGCCACCCTGGGCGACGTCGTCGCGCCCGCCGCCGCCGCCGCCGAGCACGGATGCCGCGAGCTTCGCGAGCGCGCCGGCCTTCGCACCGGCGGTGCGTGCGGCGTCGTTCGTCGCGACGATGACGATCGGGCGATCTGCGACGACGGCGCCGAGCGCCACGACGCTCGCGCCGGAGCCGAGCAGATCGCGCGCGCGCAGAGCGAGCGTGCGGACGTCATCGGCCGAAGCCGCCGTGCCGAGGGAGTCGGCGATGACGCGGAAGCCGCCCGCGGCCTGCGCCCCGTCGACGATCGCCGGCAGGCGGTCGCCGAGCGCTTTCGACTCGAACTGCGCGATCTTCTTCTCCGCCGCCTTGAGGCTCGCCGTGAGGTCGGCGATGCGTGCGGCGAGCTGGTCTTTCGGGGTCTTCAGCGTGCTCGTGAGCTGCGAGACGAGCGCACGTTCGGCCGCGAGTTCGCGGAACGCGTCGAGACCGACGAGCGCCTCGACGCGGCGGTTGGACGCGCCGACCGACGACTCCCCCACGAGACTGATGAGGCTGATCTCCGCGCTCGAGGACACGTGCGTGCCGCCGCAGAGCTCGCGCGACCACGGACCGCCGATGTCGACCATCCGCACGGTCTCACCGTACTTCTCACCGAACAGCGCCATCGCGCCGAGTTCTTTGGCTTCGGCGAGCGGCAGCACGCGGGTCGTGACGGCGAGGTTGTCGCGCACGGCGTTGTTGGCGATCTCTTCGATCTCGGTCTTGGTGTCGTCCGACAGCGCCTGACCCCACGAGAAGTCGAAGCGCATGTAGCCGGCGCGGTTGAGCGAGCCCGCCTGCGTCGCGCTCTTGCCCAGGGTGTCGCGGAGCGCGGCGTGCACGAGGTGGGTCGCCGAGTGCGCCTGCTGCGCAGCGCGACGGTTGAGGGCATCCACCACCGTCGTCGCGGGCTGGCCGAGGCCGACCTCCCCCGACACGACCTCGACGGTGTGGCTGATGAGTCCGGGAACCGGCTTCTGCACGTCGATCACGTCGAGCTCGAAGCCCGGACCGACGATCACGCCGTGGTCGGCGACCTGACCGCCCGATTCGGCGTAGAGCGCGGTCTCGGCGAGGATCACCTCGGCGATCTGTCCCTGCGTCGCGCGCGGCGTGGGCTGACCGTCGACCAGGATGCCGAGAACCGTCGATTCGGTCTGCAACTCGGTGAAGCCGGTGAACACGGTCTCGCCGGGAGCACGGAACTCGCGGTAGACGCTCGTGTCGGCGAGTTGGCGCTTGCGCGAGCGGGCGTCGGCCTTCGCGCGGGAGCGCTGCTCCTGCATCAGGGCGTCGAAGGAGACGCGGTCGACGGAGAGCCCCGCCTCCTCGGCGATCTCGAGGGTCAGATCGATCGGGAAGCCGTACGTGTCGTGCAGCAGGAACGCCTGCGAGCCGGAGAGCTCGGCGGCGCCGGTGGTGCGGGTCTCGGCGAGCGAGGAATCGAGGATCTCCGACCCGGCGGCGAGGGTCCGCAGGAACGTCGCCTCCTCGGCGAGGGCGTACTGCTCGAGCCGCGCGTAGTCGGTCTCGACGACCGGGTACGACTCCTTCATCGCGTCGCGGGATGCCGCGAACAGCACGCCGAAGGTCGGCCCGTCCACCCCCAGCAGACGCATCGAACGGATGGCCCGTCGCATCAGCCGGCGGAGGATGTAGCCGCGTCCCTCGTTCGACGGCGTGACGCCGTCGGAGAGCAGCATGAGCGAGGAGCGCACGTGGTCGGCGACGACCCGGAAGCGCACGTCGTCGTCGTGGTCGGCGCCGTAGGTCTTGCCCGACAGGGAGACGGCGGCATCCAACACCGGACGCACCTGATCGGTCTCGTACATGTTGTCGACGCCCTGCTTGATGAACGCGATGCGCTCGAGGCCCATGCCGGTGTCGATGTTCTTGTTCGGCAGCTCGCCGACGACGTCGAAGTCGTACTTCGAGCGGACGTTGGTGATCTGGTACTGCATGAACACGAGGTTCCAGATCTCGACGTAACGGTCGTCATCGGTCGCCGGGCCGCCGTCGATGCCGTATGCGGGGCCACGGTCGAAGAAGATCTCCGAGCAGGGACCCGCGGGGCCCGGAAGGCCGGTCGACCAGTAGTTGGTGTCCTTGCCGAGGCGCTGGATGCGCTCCTCCGGCAGGTCGGTGAGGCGGAGCCACAGGTCGTGCGCCTCGTCGTCCTCCTCGTACACCGTGACCCAGAGGTCTTTCGCATCGAACCCGAGGCCGCCGTCTGCTTCGGCGCCCGTCAGCAGCTCCCACGCGTAGCGGATCGCACCCTCTTTGAAGTAGTCGCCGAACGACCAGTTGCCGAGCATCTGGAAGAACGTGCCGTGGCGCGGCGTCTTGCCGACCTCTTCGATGTCGAGGGTGCGGATGCACTTCTGGTTGTCGGCTGCACGGGGGTACGGCGCAGGCACGTCTCCGCTCAGGTACGGGATGAAGGGCACCATTCCGGCGACGGTGAACAGCAGCGCCGGATCGTCGGTGACGAGCGACGCGGACGGCACGATGGTGTGCCCGTTCTTCTCGAAGTAGTTCAGGTAACGCTGGGCGATCTCGGCGGTCTTCATTTCAGTCCTCGGGCAGGCGTGCGACACGGGAGCCTCGAACGGGCATCCCGCGCGGCGTGATCAGTCGGCGAGCTTCGCAGCGGTGTCGCGGACGGCGTCCGCGGCGTCGGCCGCGGCGTCTTTCGCTGTGTCGAGCGCGCCGGCCGCGGCGTCTTTCACGTCGGCGACGAGGCCGTCGATCTTCGCCTCCTGCGCGCGGTAGGCGTCGCCGATGCGGTCGGTGAATTCGCTGATGCGCGCGTCGACGTCGGCGAGCACCTCGTGCCCCCGCGGGTCCTTGTTGACCAAGTGGGCGGCGACGAACCCGCCGGCGATGCCCAGCACGAACCACGCGAAATTCTTCATGGGATCCATGTTAGGCGGAAACGCCGAAGGGCGCCGGGGTGACCCGACGCCCTTCGGACGTTGCAGCGTGCCTCAGCGCGCGGCGTAGTACTCGACGACGAGCTGCACATCGCAGGTCACGGGGACCTCGGCGCGCTTGGGGCGACGCTCGAGGCGTGCCTGCAGCTTGTCGAGCTCGACCGCGAGGTAGCCCGGAACCGGGGGCAGGACCTCGGCGTGACCGCCGGCGGCTGCGACCTGGAAGGGCTCGGTGCCTTCGCTCTTGGCCTTGACGTGGATGAGCTGACCCGGCTTCACGCGGAACGACGGGCGGTCGACGAGCTGGCCGTCGACGAGGATGTGTCGGTGCACGACCATCTGGCGTGCCTGCGCCGTGGTGCGGGCGAAGCCGGCACGCAGCACGAGGGCGTCGAGACGCATCTCGAGCAGCTCGACGAGGTTCTCACCGGTCAGGCCGTCCTTGCGACGCGCTTCGTTGAACGTGTTGCGCATCTGCTTCTCGCGGATGCCGTACTGCTCGCGAAGACGCTGCTTCTCACGCAGACGGACGGCGAAGTCGCTGTCCTGCTTGCGCTTGCTGCGGCCGTGCTCACCGGGAGCATACGGACGCTTCTCGAGGTACTTGGCTGCCTTGGGGGTCAGCGCGATGCCGAGGGCACGCGACAGACGCACCTTGCGGCGGTCCTGGGACTTCGTAGCCACGAAGTGTTCCTTCCTTCACGCGGCCGTGGATATCACGACACGCGGGCGTATCTCCCGCTCCTCGCCCTTGCTCGAGCTGCACGCCGGGGCACGCCGAGAGGTCTTCGACAGAGGAGGGGGATGCCCGAAAACTGGGTTTCGAGCCGGTCCATCTTATCAGACGGCGAGTTCGAGAACCCCGTCGGGGTAGAACGGCAGACCGAGGCGGTCGAGCGCGTCGATCTCGTACCACCCGACGTCGGTGTCCGCGTCTCGAACGGGCAGTCGGTCGGTGCGCGGAAGCGCTTCCAGATCCGGGCATCGGATCGCATACGCGAAGACGATCTCGTGACCGCGTTTGCCATGGGCGTCGAAGATGTTCTCGGTCACTCCGAGCAGTCGGGCGTGCTCGAGGTGCACGCCGAGCTCTTCGGTGAACTCGCGCCGGATCGCCTCGTCTGCCGACTCACCGAAGATCACACCCCCGCCCGGCGCTCGGAGGAAGGGGCCACTGTCGCCGTGACCGCGGTACGCCTCGGCGAGCACCCAGCCGTTCTGGATCAGGACGCCGACAGCGATCGTGCGCACCCGATCGACCGGCCGCAGTTCGCCGGCGTAGGCGCCGACCGCCCGTGTGTAGCGCGGAAGATGCGGTGCGAGTGTCCGCAGCGCAGTACGCAGCGCCTCGGTGGGTTTGCCGTCGTCGAACAGTGCAAGCGCCGAGAAGGCATCCACGGAGTCCGCGAGTTCGTCGTCGGCGGGAACGGAGCGGAGGAGCGCGATCGCTCCGGACGCATCGCCGAGGTTCCGCAACGTGCTGGCGAGCTGCACGGTCGCCTGGGTGCGCAGGTGGGCATCGAGATCGTTCGCGAGAGCCCACCGATAGAGCGGCACCGCCGCGTCCTCCTCCCCCAGCGAGTCGTGCAGCGAGGCGCGCTCGTACGCCGCCCGGGCCTTGCCCACGGAGACCTCCGAGAGAATCGCCTCGAGCGCAACCCGGGCAGCCACGGCGTCCTCGAGGTCGACGTCCGCCCAGAACGCATCGAACCGGGCATCCGCATTGAGAATCGTCATGCTCCGATCCTCGCATCCGACGGACACGCCCGATCTGCCCGTCGCGGCCACCCTCCACGGGGCCCAATCCGACGCCTCGCCGGCTCGGACCCGGCAGATCGCGACCCCTCAATAGCGAGGATGCCGCCGCCCGCAATCCAGGGGACCCAAACCGCCCCCTCGCCGGCACGGACCCGGCAGATCGCGACCCCTGAACTAGCCCTCGAGGATCTTACGGATCTTCTCGACCCGCGCGGCGATGTCGCGCTCGAGTCCCCTGCCGGTCGGCTCGTAGTAGCGCTTGCCTTGCAGCTCGTCGGGCAGGTACTGCTGGCTCGCGACTCCGATCTCCAGATCGTGCGGGTAGATGTACCCCTTACCGTGCCCGAGCCGCTTCGCTCCGGCGTAGTGCGCATCGCGCAGGTGCACGGGCACGCGCCCGAACCCTCCGGCGCGCACGTCGGCGATCGCCGCGTTGATGGCCGCATACGCGGCGTTCGACTTCGCGGTGGTCGCGAGATACGCCGTCGCCTCGGCGAGCGGAATACGCCCCTCGGGCATGCCGATGAACGCGACCGCGTCGGCCGCGGCCACCGCGATCGTGAGCGCCTGCGGGTCGGCGAGACCGATGTCTTCGGATGCCGAGATGACGAGCCGGCGGGCGATGAAGCGGGCGTCCTCCCCCGCTTCGATCATGCGCGCAAGATAGTGCATCGCGGCGTCGACGTCAGAGCCGCGGATGGATTTGATGAAGGCGCTGATGACGTCGTAGTGCTCGTCGCCCTGGCGGTCGTAGCGCAGCAGCGCGCGATCGACGGCCTGGGCGACGTGATCGGCCGTCACCGTCGGCGCGCCGGCGTCGGGGTCGACCATCGACGCCGCCGCCTCGAGCGACGTCAGGGCGCGGCGTGCGTCTCCGGAGGCCAGATGGATGAGCGCGGCGCGCGCCTCGGGCGAGAGTTCGACGGCGCCGTCCAGTCCGCGCGGATCGCTCGTGGCGCGATCGACGAGCAGCCCGAGGTCGTCGTCCGTGAGGGGCTGGAGCGTCAACAGGAGGGAGCGGGACAGAAGTGGCGAGATCACCGAGAACGACGGGTTCTCCGTCGTCGCGGCGATGAGGATCACCCAGCCGTTCTCGACGCCCGGAAGCAGGGCGTCTTGCTGCGCTTTGGTGAAGCGATGGATCTCATCGAGGAAGAGGATCGTCGACGCGCCGTACAGATCGCGCTGGGTCATCGCGTCCTGCATCACCTCGCGGACGTCTTTGACTCCCGCCGTCACGGCGGACAGCTCGACGAAGCGGCGCCCGGAGGTGCGCGCGATCGCCTGGGCGAGCGTCGTCTTGCCCGTGCCCGGCGGCCCCCAGAGGATCACCGACACCGCCGTGCGGGCAGCGCCGGCGGGATCGGCCAGGGCGACCAAGGGCGAGCCCGGGCGCAGAAGATGGCCCTGGCCGGCGACCTCGTCGAGCGACACCGGTCTCATTCGCACGGCCAGCGGGGTCTGGCCCTGGAAGAGCGCGGATGTCGATGCCACCCGACCAGGCTAGCCGCGCACACCGACAGCGGCGCGTTTGTCGGGCGCGCGGGCGGGCGCTTAGGCTTCGGGTAGGCGTTGTGCAGCCCCGGAGCTCCGGGAACGAGGGAGGTCCCGTGGCTACGGGTGCAGGCAAGAACAGTTCGCGTGTCGCGAAGGAGCGGGCGCGGCAGTACCAGGCTCGCCAGGAGTTCCACGACGGACTGCTGCGACGTCGCCGCCGCGACAATCTCGTCGCCGGCGTCGCCGGCGGGGCGATCATCCTCGCGGCCATCGGCGGGCAGGTCGCCTACTACACGCTCGGGCCCGGGGCTCCCGCGCCGGAGCCGACGACGTCGCCGAGTCCGTCCGCGACGCCCACCGAAACACCCACCCCCACCCCCACTCCCTGAAATCGGGCGCCGTACTAGGCTGTCACCCGACCGAAACCCCCATGCGGCGTGCGCCGCGACGAGGTGCTACCCGTGACTGACGTCAACACTTCCGCCACCGCCGACAACGAGCCGGTCGTCGAGGCCCTGCCCGACGAGAACGCTGCGGCGGTCGCCACCGATCCCTCCGACGCTCCCGTGGAGGATGCCGCCGCGACCGACGCCCCCGCCGAGGACGCCGCCGCGACCGACGCCCCCGCGGAAGATGCCGCCGCGACCGACGCCCCCGCTCCCGCGCCGAGGCCCGCTCCGGCGCGTCGCGCCGTGCCCGGCAAGCCGTCGGCGGGCATCCGCCCCATCGCGCCGACCGAGCCGGTCGTCTCCGCCGCTGCGGCGGCCGATGCCCTGTCGGCCGCGTCGTTCGGACGCGTCGAGATCGACGGCACCGTGTCGGTCCGCGAGGGCGACAGCTGGCGCGAAGTCGGACAGTACCCCGACGGCACGCCCGACGAGGCGCTCGCCTACTTCGTGCGCAAGTTCCTCGACCTCGCCGGTGAGGTGACGCTCCTCGAAGCGCGCCAGCGCCGCGGGGGCGCGTCGGCGAACGAACTGCGCAGCACGCTGCAGACCATCCGTGAGCGCGCTGCCGGTGCCTCCGCGGTCGGCGACTTCGCCGGCCTCGAGTCGCGCCTGGCACGACTCGACGGCGCGCTCAGCAAGGCGTCCGCCGAGCAGAGCAAGGCGCAGCGCATCGCGGTGGATGCCGCCATCGCCGAGCGCACGAGTGTGGTCGAGCGCATCGAGGCGATCGCCGCCCGCGACCCCAAGTCGATCCAGTGGAAGCAGACCTCCGCCGAGGTCACCGAGCTCTTCGACGCGTGGCAGAAGCACCAGGCCGAGGGCGCCCGCCTCCCCAAGGCCATCGGCCAGCAGCTCTGGAAGCGCTTCCGCGACGCACGCGCGACGCTCGACAAGCACCGCCGCGAGTTCTACGCGGGCCTCGACGAGCAGCACAAGTCCGCGCGTGACAGCAAGGCGAAGCTGGTCGAACGCGCCGAAGCGCTGGCCCCCAAGGGCGAAGACGGCATCGGCGACTACCGGGCGCTCCTCGATCAGTGGAAGAACTCCGGTCGCGCCGGCAAGAAGGCCGACGACGCTCTGTGGGCGCGGTTCAAGGCGGCCGGCGATGCACTGTATGCGGCGCGCGCAGGGCGCGAAGAGGCCGACATCGAGGCGTCGAAAGAGAAGATCGAGGCCAAGCGCGCGCTGCTCTCCGAAGCGGCCGCCGTGCCGAAGGAGAAGAACAGCACCAAGGCGCGTCAGCTGCTCACCGGCATCCAGCGCCGCTGGGACGACATCGGACGGGTCTTCCCGCGCGACGTCGAGCGTGGCCTCGACGACGAGCTCCGCAAGATCGAGCAGGGCGTCAAGTCGCGCGAAGAGGTCGACTGGAAGAGCAACAACCCCGAGACCAAAGCGCGCCAGAACGACATGACGCAGCAGCTCCGCGACGCGATCGCCGGCCTCGAGGACGACCTCGCCGCGGCGAAGGCGAAGAAGGACAAGAACGCCATCGCGAAGGCCACCGAAGCCCTCGACGCGCGCAAGGCGTGGCTCAAGGCACTCGGCGGCTGACGCCTTCTCCCCCGCCGCCCTGATCGGCCGGTTGTCCACATGCGGGACGGATCGGCCGATGCGGGCGGCCCCGCTCGGGCACACTGCCAGCATGACCTGGCCGTTCCTCTACTTCGCCGATGATGCTCTCTCGCACGCCGAGTTGACCGCCGCGCGTCTCGACGGTGATGTCGTCGAGCTCGGTGAAGGCTTCATCCCCGCGGATGCCGTGGAGACACGGGAACTGCGCGCCGCGTCGCTGCGCTGCCTCATACCGTCGGCCGTGGCCCTGACGCGCGCGTCGGCGGCGTGGGTGCACGGCGCGATCCCCACACCACCCGCTCGACACACGGTGCAGCGGATGGCCCACGCGCGGATCCACCTCCCCGGGCCGCGCCTCGCCTACCGCGACAGGCCCCTCCCGCACTCCGACGTCGTGACGATCAGCGCGCTGTCGGTCACGACCGCCGTCCGTACCCTCGCCGACGTCGCCCGCGACGTCTGCCGCGGCGACGTGGGGGCGCGCCCGCTGCTGCAGGCCCTGATGGCGTGGCGCCCCGCCCTCGCCGTGGACAGCGCACGCTGGCTCGATCGCGCGGGCCCGCTGCCGTTCAAACGGCCCGCGGCGGCGCTGCTGCGCTCGCCCGGAGACTACGAGGTCGTGACGCGGTAGACGTCGTACACGGCGTCGATGCGCCGCACCGCGTTGAGCACGCGGTCGAGGTGCACGATGTCGCCCATCTCGAACACGAATCGGCTGATCGCAAGCCGGTCGTTCGAGGTCGACACCGATGCGGACAGGATGTTGACGTGGTGCTCACTGAGCACCCGCGTCACATCGCTCAAGAGCCCCGAGCGGTCGAGCGCCTCGACCTGGATGTGCACCAGGAAGACGCTCTTCGTCGTCGGCGCCCATGTGACGTCGATCAGGCGCTCGGCGTCTTCCTTGAGCGCCCGCACGTTGGTGCAGTCTGCGCGGTGCACCGACACTCCGCTGCCGCGCGTGACGAAGCCGACGATCTCATCGCCCGGCACCGGCGTGCAGCACTTGGCGAGCTTCACGAGGATGTCGGGAGCGCCGCGCACGAGCACGCCCGAATCCCCCGAGCGCGGCGCCCGGGAACGACCGACGTGCGGCAGCTCGATCGGGCCGGACGACGTGTCTTCCTGTGCCCCGATCTGGGCCGTGACCTTCTCGATGACCGACTGGGTCGACACATGGCCTTCGCCGACGGCCGCGTAGAGCGCCGTGACGTCCTCGTAACGCAGCTGATGGGCGACCTCGGTGAACGAGTCCTGGTTCATCAGCCGCTGCAACGGCAGGTTCTGCCGGCGCATCGCGCGGGCGATGGCATCCTTGCCCTGCTCGACGGCTTCTTCGCGACGCTCCTTCGTGAACCATCCGCGGATCTTGCTGCGCGCGCGCGTGCTCGAGACGAACGCGAGCCAGTCCTGGCTCGGCCCGGCATCCGGGTTCTTCGACGTGAACACCTCGACGACGTCACCGCTGCCGAGAGCGGATTCGAGCGGCACGAGACGACCGTTGACCTTCGCACCCATGGTGCGGTGGCCGACTTCGGTGTGCACGGCGTAAGCGAAGTCGACGGGGGTCGCACCGGCGGGAAGACCGATGACGCGCCCCTTCGGCGTGAAGACGTAGACCTCTTTCGCGCCGATCTCGAAGCGCAGCGAATCGAGGAACTCGCCGGGATCGGCGGTCTCGGCCTGCCAGTCGGAGATGTGCGCGAGCCACGCCATGTCGGTGTCGAGCGACTTCGCCTCGGACTTTCCGGCGCCGACACGCTCCTTGTACTTCCAGTGCGCCGCCACACCGTATTCGGCCTGCTGGTGCATCTCGTTGGTGCGGATCTGGATCTCGACCGTGCGGCCGCCCGGTCCGATCACCGTCGTGTGCAGCGATTGGTACAGGTTGAACTTCGGCGTCGCGATGTAGTCCTTGAAGCGGCCGGGCAGCGGCGTCCACCGCGCGTGGATCGACCCGAGCACGGCGTAGCAGTCGCGCACCGTCCCGACGAGCACGCGGATGCCGATGAGATCGTAGATGTCGTCGAACTCGCGGCCGCGCACGACCATCTTCTGGTACACGGAGTAGAGCTGCTTCGGGCGGCCCATGATGCGTCCGCGCACGCGCAGCTCGCGCAGGTCTTCTTCGACCGAGGAGATGACGGTCTGCACGTACTGCTCGCGCTGCGGGGTGCGCTGTTTGACCAGACTGTCGATCTCGGCGTAGATCTTCGGATGCAGCACGGCGAAGGAGAGATCTTCGAGTTCGCTCTTGATCGCCTGGATGCCGAGCCGGTTGGCGAGCGGTGCGTAGATCTCGAGCGTCTCCGCGGCCTTCTTCGCGGCTTTCTCCGGCGGTACGAAGCCCCAGGTGCGCGCGTTATGCAGCCGGTCGGCGAGCTTGATGAGCAGCACGCGGATGTCTTTCGACATCGCCACGATCATCTTGCGGACGGTCTCGGCCTGCGCCGCATCGCCGTACTTGACCTTGTCGAGCTTCGTGACGCCGTCGACCAGCATGGCCACTTCGTCGCCGAACTCGGTCGTGAGCTGGTCGAGGCTGTACTCGGTGTCTTCGACGGTGTCGTGCAGCAACGCGGCGGCGATGGCGCGGGGGCCGAGACCCAGATCGGCGAGGATGTGCGCAACGGCGAGCGGGTGGGTGATGTACGGCTCACCGCTCTGACGCTTCTGCGATGCGTGCGCGCGCGCCGCCACCTGGTAGGCACGGTCGATGACCGCGACGTCGCCCTTCGGATGGTGCGTGCGCACCGTCCGGATGAGGTGCTCGACGCTGTCGCGCACGGGAGCGCGCGAGAAGATGCGCGGCACGAGTCGGCGCAGCGACGAACTCTGCGGCGGTATCTGGGCGGGCGTCGGCACCGTTTCGGTCACGCCATCACCTCCGCCTCTCCGAACCCCACAATCCTATGCCGCGCCGCGGCGCGGGCGTTCAGACGAGCTCGGTCGCGCGCTCGCGCGCGGAGAGCGTGCGGGCGTCGCGAGCCTTGAGCGCCGGCTCGTTCTCGCGGAGGAGCGAGTAGAGCGGCGCGGCGACGAACAGCGTCGAGTACGCCGCGACGATCGTGCCGACGAAGATCGACAGCGAGATGTCGGTGAGCGTCTGCGCACCGAGCCACAGGGCGCCGATGAACAGGATCGCGCCCGTGGGGATCGCGGCGACGACCGTGGTGTTGATCGAGCGGATGAGCGTCTGGTTGACGGCGAGGTTCACCGATTCACCGAACGTGCGCCCGGAGACCTCCCCGTCTTCCTGCGTGTTCTCGCGCACCTTGTCGAAGACGACGGTGGTGTCGTACAGCGAGTAGGAGAGGATCGTCAGGAACCCGATCACCGCCGCCGGGGAGATCTCGAAGCCGAACAGCGCGTAGACGCCGATCGTGATGACGAGCACGTCGATCAGACCGATGATCGCCGCGACCGACATCTTCCACGTGCGGAAGTAGATCGCGAGGATGAGGAAGGTCAGCGCGAGGAAGATCGCGAGGCCCCACAGCGACTGCCGGGTGACGTCCTGACCCCAGCTGGGGCCGATGAACGACGAGCTCACCTCGTCGGTGGTGACGCCGAACTCCTCCGCCAGAGCCGCCGTGACGTCGCGCGTCTCGGTCTCGGTCATCTGGTCGGTCTGCACGCGCACGGCATCCGTGCCGATCGTGGTGACCTTCGTCGCCGCGCCCGGGACGACCGACTGCACGGCGGCGGTGGCGGCAGCCTGATCGGGGCTGCTGACCTCGTTGACCGTGAACTGCGAACCGCCGGTGAACTCGATCGAGAACTGCACGGGCCGGAACAGCGGCACGAGTGCCGCGCCGATGACGAGGATCGCCGCGATGACGAACCACAGGCGGCGGCGGCCGACGAACGGGAAGGATGTCCTACCCGTGTAGAGGTCGTTGCCGAGCTGGTTCATGGAGCGCATCAGTCGTCCCCCTCCGTCGCGGAGCGACTACTCGCCGCGATCTCGGCCTGCTTGCGCTCGGCGATGGTCTGTCGGCGCTCGGCCTCGCCGCGCGAGCGTCCCGCGCGACGCGCGGCGCCCTTCGAGCCGGTCGTGTCGACGGGGGCGCGGAACTGCGCGCGGCCGCGGTACACGGCGCCGAGGGCGTCGGGATCGAGGCCCGACAGCGGGTGTCCCCCGCCGAAGAACCGCGTGCGCGCCAGCAGCTGCAGCACCGGGTGCGTGAACAAAATGAAGATCAGGATGTCGATGACGGTCGTGAGGCCGAGCGTGAACGCGAAGCCCTTCACCGTGGCGTCGGCCAGGATGTACAGCACGACGGCAGCGAGGATGTTGATCGACTTCGAGATGTAGATGGTGCGCTTGGCGCGGCCCCAGCCGTCTTCGACGGCGCCGGTGATCGACTTGCCGTCGCGGAGCTCGTCACGGATGCGCTCGAAATACACGATGAACGAGTCGGCGGTGAAGCCGATCGTCACGATCAGACCCGCGACGCCGGCGAGCGACAGGCGGAAGCCCATGCGCCACGCCAGGATGCACAGCGTGATGTAGGTGAGCACACCCATCACGATCAGCGACGCGATGATCACGAAGCCGAGCGCGCGGTAGACGATGAGCGAGTACAGCGCGACGAGCGCGAGACCGATGAGTCCGGCGATCAGGCCGATCTGCAGCTGCTGCGAACCGAGGGTCGCGGAGATCGCGTTGGTGCTCTGCACCTCGAAGCTGAGGGGCAGCGCTCCGTACTTCAACTGGTCGGCGAGCACCTTCGCGGTCTCCTGCGTGAAGCTGCCGGTGATCTGGGGTTTGCCGTCGAGGATGACGCCGTTCATCGACGGCGCCGAGATCGCGACCCCGTCGAGCACGAACGCGAACTGATTCTGCGGGCTGGTCAGCGAGTAGAGACGCTGGCTGACCTCACCGAAGGTCTTGGTGCCCTCGCCGTCGAAGACGAGGTTCACGGCCCACTGGTTGGTCTGGGAGTTGAGACCGAAGGTCGCGTCCGAGATCGCCGATCCGTCGAGCTCCACCGGACCCAGAAGGTACTTGGCGGTGTTGGTCTCGTCGCAGGCGATGAGGGGCTCGCCCGCGGGCGCGTTCGCCGGGTCGTTCGCCGGCGACGCGCAGTCGTACGCGAGGAACTCGGCCTGCAGCGCGGGCGTGATCCAGCTGAGGTCGCTGCCGTCGGTGGGCGCCGCCGTCGGGGTCGCCGCGAGGGTCGGATCCGGTGTCGGGTACGGCGTGGCGTTGCCGTCCTCGCCCACGAACTGGTTGCTCGCCGCGCTCGTGTAGAGCACCGCGCGCAGCTGCATCTGCGCGGACGACGCGATGCGGTCGCGCGTCTCGTCGTCGGCCGGCCCGGGGATCTGCACGACGATCTGGTTGCCCGACTGGGTCGTGATGTCGGTCTCACCGACACCCGAGGCGTCGACGCGCTGGCGGATGATCGACGCGGCCTGGTCCAGCTGCTCCGCCGACGGCGCCGAGCCGTCGGGAGTCTTGGCCTGCAGGATGATCTGCGTGCCGCCCTGGAGATCGAGCGCGAGCTCCGGAGTCCACGAGCTCTTGCCGAATCCGTAGACGCCCAGAGCGTTCACGCCGAACAGGAGGGCCGTGATGATCAGCAGGCCGGTCAGCGCCCGCCAGGCGTGGCGGACAGGGGTGGGTGTGGCCACGGAGGGTCAGCTTTCTTTCGAGAAGCCCGCGGATGCGGAGAGTGCGGGTGTCAGGCCTTGGGCGCGTCGTTGCCGTCGACGACGGGGCGCGCCTCGGTCGGAGCGGTGAGCTCCTCGGCGATGACGGTGTCGTCCTCGGTCGCTGCCTCGTCGGAGAGCTCGTCGTCCGCGACCTCGTCGGTCTCGGGCTCCACGACGCGCAGGATCGCCTGGCTGTGCACCTCGACCACGGCGCCCGGGGCGAGTTCGACCTCGGCTGACTTCGACAGGTCCTCCGGGTCGTAGGAGACGAGCGTGCCGTACAGGCCGCCCTGGAGGAGGACCTTGACACCCGGGACCATCGCGCGGGCTTTGGCCTCTTGCTCGAGCTTCGCCCGGGCTGCACGCCGACGCGAGCTCCAGAACATGAAGCCGAGCAGGGCCGCCATGGCGACGAGCAGAATCCAATCCATGCGGATGACACCTTTCGGGGAGTGCGCAGCGGTGCAGAATGCGGTGCGCGCGAAGAGCGGCCGAAGCCTTCAGCGATTATAGGTCATCGATCATGAGAGCCCCGCCGGGCTGCGGCAGCCGCAGGTGGGCGTAGGCCTCGGGCGTCGCGACCCGCCCGCGGGGCGTCCGTCCGAGGAAGCCGATGCGCACGAGGTAGGGCTCGACGACCGATTCGATCGTCTCGGCCTCCTCCCCGACGGTCACGGCGAGCGTGTTGAGACCGACCGGACCTCCGCGGAAGCGCCGGACGACCGCATCGAGAACGGCGCGGTCGAGTCGGTCGAGCCCGATCGCGTCGACGTCGTAGAGGTCGAGCGCGGCCGCGACGTGCTGCTCCGTCGCCGCATCCGCCCCGCCGCCGTGGACGATGACGTAGTCGCGCACGCGCCGCAGCAGCCGGTTGGCGATGCGGGGTGTGCCGCGCGAGCGTCGGGCGATCTCCGCGCGGGCGAGGGGCGGGATGCCGACGCCCAGCACCGTCGCCGACCGCGCGATGACCTTCTCCAGTTCGTCGGGTTCGTAGTACTCCAGATGAGCCGTGAAGCCGAACCGGTCGCGTAGCGGGTTGGGCAGCATGCCGGAGCGCGTGGTCGCGCCGACGAGCGTGAACGGGGCGAGATCGAGCGGGATGCTGGTCGCGCCGGCGCCCTTGCCGACCATGATGTCGATGCGGAAATCCTCCATCGCGAGGTAGAGCATCTCCTCCGCCGACCGCGCCATGCGGTGGATCTCGTCGATGAAGAGCACTTCCCCGGGCACGAGGCTCGACAGCAGAGCCGCGAGGTCTCCCGCGTGCTGGATCGCCGGCCCGCTGGAGAGCCGCAGCGGACGCTCGCTCTCGTGCGCGACGATCATCGCGAGCGTCGTCTTGCCGAGACCGGGAGGGCCCGACAGCAGGATGTGGTCGGCCGGCCGCTGCTGGATGCGTGCGGCGTCGAGCAGCAGCTGGAGCTGGCCGCGCACCTTGTGCTGTCCGACGAACTCCGCGAGCGACGTAGGGCGCAGGGCCCCCTCGACCGCGAGTTCGATCTCGTCGTCGGGCGTGCCGGCATCCCGCGGATCAGACACCGCTGCGCTCCGTTCGAGCGGGGCCGAGCTGAGCGAGCGCCGAGCGCAGGAGCGCCGGCACCGAGCCCGCGTCGGTGGGCGGCGCCGCCGCGACGACCTCGGCGGCGATCTGCGTGCTCACCCGCTCGTTCCACCCGAGGGCGCCGAGCGCCGAGGCCACCTGAGCCGTGATCGACGTCGCCGTGGGAGCGCCCGCGGGGGCGGCTGCCGAGACCGACACGGCGTCGAGCTTGCCGGCCAGCTGCACGACGATGAGCTTCGCGGTCTTCGGGCCGATGCCCGACACGCGACGGAACGGGGCGTCGTCTTCGGCGTTCACGGCGTCGGCGATCTGACCGACCGACAGCGCGGCCAGCACGCCGAGGGCCGATTTCGGGCCGACGCCCGAGACGCCGAGCAACTGCCCGAATACCGTGAGCTCCTCACGCTCTCGGAACCCGAAGAGCGACAGGGCGTCTTCGCGCACGATGAGGCTCGTGTGGAGCACGATCTCGTCGCCGAGATGGAAGTCGCGTGACACCTGCGGCGTCACGGCGACGGTGAAGCCCACACCACCGACCTCGATGACGACGTGCTCGGCGTCCAGATGGATGACGCGGCCGCGGAGCGAAGAGATCATGCTGCGAGCCTAGGCAGCTCTTCGCAGATTTGTTCGAGCGACACGCTCAACGCCGCGTGGCGCGTTCCGCCTCTGCCCACGCGCGCTGCGCGGGGGTGAGCCCGCCGGTGCCCGCGGCCGTCGGGGCGCTTCCGCTGCGCCATGCGTGGCAGAGCGCGAGCGCGAGGGCGTCGGCGGCATCCGCCGGTTGCGGCAAGGCGTCGAGCCGCAGCACGCGGGCCACCATCGTCTGCACCTGCAGCTTGTCGGCGGCGCCGTATCCGGTGACGGCCGCCTTCACCTCCGACGGCGTATGCGTGGCCGCCGGCAGCCCGTGCTCCGCCGCCAGCAGCAGCGCGATGCCGCTCGCCTGCGCTGTGCCCATGACGGTGGAGCGGTTGTTCTGCGCGAAGACGCGCTCCACGGCGACGACGTGCGGCTCGTGCTCGCGGAGCACGGCGCGGATGCCGGCCGCGATCGCCTTGAGTCGCTGCTCGATCGGCGCGGTCGTGTCGGAGCGCACCACGCCCACGTGGACGAGCGTCGCGGAGCGATCGCGAGCCACGTCGACCACGCCGACGCCGCAGCGGGTCAGGCCGGGGTCGATGCCGAGAACGCGCAGAGCGGATGCCACTCCCCCACGCTACGCGGGGCGGGAGCGGCTAACGCCCGCGAAACGCGACTTACTCGTCGTTTTCGAGTTCGGCCTGCACCTCGGGCGACAGATCGAAGTTGCTGAAGACGTTCTGCACGTCGTCGCTGTCTTCGAGGGCGTCGATGAGGCGGAAGATCTTGCGCGCGGTGTCGGCGTCGACCTCGACCTTGAGGTTCGGAACGAACTCGACGTCCGCCGACTCGTACTCGATGCCGGCCTCCTGCAGCGCCGAACGCACCGCGACGAGGTCGGTCGCCTCGGTGATGACGCCGAAGCCGTCGCCGTGGGGCTCGACTTCTTCGGCGCCGGCTTCGAGCACGGCGAGCATGACGTCATCCTCGGTCGTGCCCTCGGCGCCGACGACGATGACACCCTTGCGCGTGAAGTTGTAGGCGACGCTGCCCGGGTCGGCGAGCGTGCCGCCGTTGCGCGAGAGCGCCGTGCGCACCTCGGCCGCCGCGCGGTTCTTGTTGTCGGTGAGGCACTCGATCATGAGGGCCACGCCGTTCGGTCCGTAGCCCTCGTAGATGATCGAGGAGTATTCGACCGACTCGCCGCCGATCCCCGCGCCGCGCTTGATGGCCCGGTCGATGTTGTCCTTCGGGACCGAGGTCTTCTTGGCCTTCAGCACCGCGTCGAACAGCGTCGGGTTGCCCTGCAGGTCGGCGCCGCCGAGCTTCGCGGCGACTTCGATGTTCTTGATGAGCTTGGCCCACGATTTGGCCCGTCGGCTGTCGACGATGGCCTTCTTGTGCTTCGTGGTGGCCCATTTGGAGTGTCCGGACATGCTCTCCAGTTTACGGGGGCGGCGAGCTGCCCACACCCGCCGAGCGGAGTGTGGGATGATCTGCCGGTGAAGATCCTGTCGATCCAGTCCGCCGTGGCCCATGGCCACGTCGGCAACTCCGCCGCCGTCTTTCCCTTGCAGCGCATCGGCGTGGAGGTGCTGCCCGTCTACACGGTGAACTTCTCCAACCACACCGGATACGGCGCCTGGCGCGGCCCGCTGATCTCGCCCGACGACGTGCGCGACGTGCTGCTGGGCATCGAGGAGCGCGGCGTCTTCGGCGAGATCGACGCCGTCCTGTCGGGCTACCAGGGCGGTGAGGGGATCGGCGACGTCATCCTCGATGCGGTGGCGCGCGTGAAAGCCGCCAACCCCGCCGCGGTATACGCGTGCGACCCGGTGATGGGAAACGCCAAGAGCGGATGCTTCGTGGCGCCCGCGATCCCGATCCTGCTGCGCGAGCGCGTGGTGCCGGCCGCCGACATCATCACTCCGAACCAATTCGAGCTCGGCTACTTGACGGGCACCGAGCCCGGCGATCTCGCGTCGACCCTCGCCTCCGCCGACGCGGCGCGCGCGATGGGGCCATCGACCGTGCTCGTCACCTCGGTCGAGCGCCCCGACCGACCGGGGGGCACGATCGAGATGCTCGCGGTGACGGGGGACGGCGCGTGGATCGTGCAGACGCCGCACATCCCCATGAAGGCCAACGGTTCCGGTGATGTCACCGCAGCTCTCTTCACAGCGCACTTCACCGAGAGCGGCGACGCCGCGGCGGCCCTTGCCCGCACCGTGTCGAGCGTCTTCGATCTGCTGCAGAACACCTACGACGCCGGCTCGAAAGAGCTCCGCCTCGTCGAGTCGCAGGAGTTCTACGCACACCCGCGACTGCAGTTCGACGTGACGCAGGTGCGCTGACTCAGCCGAACACCTCCGCGAACGCAGCCTGCCACTGCGGCTGGTCTGCCGGGCACAGGAATCCGGTGCCGAAGACGGCGATCGACGTGAGATTCTCGACGCCGGCGGCGCGTTGCTCGTCGGAGAGGCCCTCGAGGAGCGCCGCGATGAGCGGCGACGACTGCACGTGCGCCGTGACGTCCGCGGCATTTACGTCGTGTCCGTTCAGGATCGACGTCTCGCATGCGTCGGCAGTCAGCGCCAGGGCGACCGTCTCGCTGTCGGCAGACCACGGCGCGCCCTGGGATTCGACGTAAGCGCGCTGCTGGGCGATGAAGTCCTGCTGGGCCGGCGTGGTCGCCGCGAGCCGGGTGGCGCCGCCGGCGAATCCCTGATCGGCGAAGAACCGATCGCGCTCGGCGAACGCGTCGCCGAGGTCACTCGTCGGCGACGGGGTGACGTCGGGGGGCGCGGTGGAATCCGACCCGGCGGAGCACGCCGACAGTGTGATCATCAGCAGGGCGGCGGCTAGAAGCACGGCGCGTGGACGGTGGCGTTGAGGCGACATGAGGGATTCCCTTCCCGGTGGCCCACTCACGCTAGAGCGCGGGCGGCGGCGCGTGTCACGGTTGTCCACACGCCGCGCCGGCCTTCAGTCGGAGGGCCAGGCGTCCGCGAGCGCGACCCGGACGTCGCCGAGCAGCTGCGGCAGCGCCTTCGTGCGCGCGATGATCGGGAAGAAGTTCGCGTCCGACCCCCAGCGCGGCACGATGTGCTGGTGGAGGTGCTCGTCGACTCCCGCGCCGGCCACGGCGCCCTGGTTCATTCCGATGTTGAAGCCGTCGCAGCGCGACGACTCGCGCAGCACCCGCATCGCGGTCTGGGTGAGAGCGGCGATCTCGGCGACCTCCTCGTCGGTCGCCTGGTCGTACGTCGCGACGTGCCGATACGGGCAGACCAGGAGGTGCCCGGAGTTGTACGGGAACAGGTTCAAGAGCACGTACGCCGACCGTCCGCGGTGCACGACGAGACCGTCGGCGTCGGCGAGCGTCGGCGCGACGCAGAACGGGCAGCCGCTGCCCCGGTTCACGTCGGCGCCGGCGGTGATGTAGGCCATGCGGTGCGGCGTCCACAGCCGCTGGAAGGCGTCGGGCACACCCGCGAGGCCGTCGACCAGCTCGGGTACCGGGTCGCTCTGCTCGCTCACGGAAAGACCTCAGGCCAGATCGGCGGCGGTGTCGACGAGCGTGCGCTCGGCGATGGACGCGACGATCTGCGCGATCGCGTCGTCCACCGGGATGCCGTTGGTCTGCGTACCGTCGCGGAAGCGGAACGACACGGTGCCACCGGAGCGGTCCTGCTCGCCCGCGATGAGCTGGAGCGGAACCTTCTGGGTCGTGTGCGTGCGGATCTTCTTCTGCATCCGGTCGTCGGAGTGGTCGACCTCGGCGCGTACGCCGGCGGCGCGCAGCCGCTGGACGATCTCATCGAGGTAGTCGCCGAACTGCTCCGCGACGGGGATGGCGACGACCTGCACGGGCGCGAGCCACACCGGGAAAGCCCCGGCGTAGTGCTCCAGCAGAATCGCGAAGAACCGCTCGATCGAGCCGAAGAGGGCGCGATGGATCATGATCGGCCGGTGCTTCTCGCCATCGGGACCGGTGTATTCGAGGTCGAAGCGCTCGGGCAGGTTCGGGTCGACCTGCACGGTCGACAGCTGCCAGGTACGGCCGATCGCGTCGCGGGTCTTGAGGTCGATCTTCGGACCGTAGAACGCCGCCTCGCCGGGGACCTCCGTGAGTTTCAGGCCCGAGGCGACCGCGACGTTGCGCAGAGCGTTGGTGGAGTAGTCCCAGAACTCGTCCGACCCGATCCATTTCGACTTCTCGTCGTCACGCATCGAGAGCTCGAGCTCGAAGTCTTCGAGCCCGAAGTCGCGGAGCATCGACAGCACGAACTCCAAGACGCGTGCGGTCTCGACCTCCAGCTGGTCGGGGGTGACGAACAGGTGCGAATCGTCCTGCGTGAAACCGCGCACACGGGTCAGGCCGTGCAGCGCCCCGGAGAGCTCGTTGCGGTACACCGTGCCGTTCTCGGCGAGACGCATCGGCAAGTCACGGTAACTGCGCGCACGCTCCTTGTAGATCAGGATGTGCATCGGGCAGTTCATGGGCTTCAGGTAGTAGTCCTGGCCCTTCTTGGTGACGACGCCGTCCGCGTCGCGTTCCTCGTCCATGACGATCGGCGGGAACATGCCGTCGCGGTAGGTGACGAGGTGGTTCGAGGTGAGGAAGAGGTCTTCTTTCGAGATGTGCGGCGTGTACACGTACGTGTAGCCGCCTTCTACGTGGCGGCGACGCGCGTGCTGCTCCATCTCGCCGCGGATGACGCCGCCCTTGGGGTGCCACACCGACAGGCCCGATCCGATCTCGTCGGGGAACGAGAACAGGTCGAGCTCTTTGCCGAGTTTGCGGTGGTCGCGTTTGGCGGCCTCTTCGAGGCGCTGCTGGTACGCCCGCAGCTCCTCTTTCGACGGCCACGCCGTGCCGTAGATGCGCTGCAGCTGCGGGTTCTTCTCGCTGCCGCGCCAATACGCGCCGGCGATGCGGGTGAGGTCCCAGCCGTTTCCGACGACGCGGGTGCCGGAGACGTGCGGGCCCCGGCACAGGTCTTTCCACACCGTCTCGCCGCTACGGTCGACGTTGTCGTAGATGGTCAGCTCGCCGGCGCCGATCTCGGCGGATGCGCCCTCCGCGGCGTTCGCGCCCGATCCCGGGCCGCCCGCGAGGTCGATCAGTTCGAGCTTGAACGGCTCGTCGGCGAGCTCCGCGCGCGCCTCGTCGGCGGTCACGACGCGACGGACGAACCGCTGGTTCTCGCGGACGATCCGCTCCATCTCCTTCTTGATCGACTTGAGGTCGTCGGGAGTGAACGGCTCGTCGACGCCGAAGTCGTAGTAGAACCCGTCGGTGACCGGCGGACCGATGCCGAGGCTCGCCTGCGGCCGGATGCGCTGCACGGCCTGCGCGAGGATGTGCGCCGTCGAGTGGCGCAGGATCGACAGACCCTCGGGGCTGTCCGCCGTCACTGCCTCGACGGTGTCGGATGCCGACACGACGACCGCGAGGTCCTTCAGTTCGCCGTTGACGCGGAGGGCGACGACGGAGCGGTCGGGGAACAGCGCGAAGCCGTCGGCGGGGTAGGTGATCTCCGCCGCGGGTGAGACGTCAGTCAAGGGAGGTTCTCCAGAATGTGGCTCGGCTCGGAAGAGACGAGTCTATCGCCGCGCGCATCCCGGGCTGCGCAGGGTCCATGATGGATGCCGTGGTCCTCGCCGTCGTCGGAGTCGTGCTGCTGCTCGCCGGGGGCGCAGCGGTGGTGGCCGGCATCCTGCCCCCCGCCGAGGCGCTCGCGATCGCCGATCGGGTGTGGCCCATTCTCGCGTTCGTCGTCGCGGTGACCGTCGTCGCCGAGTTGGCCGCGACCGCCGGCGTGTTCGACGTCATCGCCGCACGGCTCGCCCGGCTCTCCCGAGGGCGTGTCATCGTGCTGTGGCTGCTGATCGTAGCGTTCGCCGTCGTCGTGACCGCCTTCCTCTCGCTCGACACCACCGCGGTGCTGCTCACCCCGGTCGTCGTGACCGCGGCGCGTGCGAACGGTCTGCCACCGTTGCCCTTCGCGTTCGCGACGGTGTGGCTGGCCAACACGGCATCGCTCTTCCTGCCGGTGTCGAACCTGACCAACCTGCTCGCGGCGCACCGCCTCGGTCATGGTGCCGACGCCGGCGCGTTCCTCGCGCTGCTCGGCCCGTCTGCGCTGGTCGCCGTCGCCGTGACCGTCGCGCTCCTCTGGGTCGTGCACCGCCGCGACCTCCGTGGGCGCTTCGCCGTGGCGGAACAGCCGCGCATCGCCGATGCGGCACTGCTGCGCGCGGCGGCCATCGTGCTCGTGGCGATGCTGCCGCTTCTGGTCGCCGGCATCCCTCCGTGGATGCCGGCGACCGGCGCCGCGCTCGTTCTCGCCGCGGTGTTCGCGTGGCGCTCGCCGTCGGTGCTGCGGATGGGTCTCGTGCCCTGGCAATTGGTCGTCTTCGCCTCCGGCCTCTTCCTCGCCGTCGGCGCGCTGGAGTCGCTGGGGTCGGCGACGCTCGCGGCGGCGCTCGCGGGAGAAGGCGACGACCTGGTGTCGCTCTGGCAGGTGGCGGGGGTCGGCGTCGTGAGCGCCAACGCGATCAACAACCTGCCCGCGTACCTCGCCCTCGAACCGATCGCGCACTCCCCCGCCCGGCTCGCGGCGCTGCTCGTGGGAGTGGGCGCGGGGCCCCTCATCACGCCCTGGGCGTCGCTGGCGACGCTGCTGTGGCACGAGCGGCTTCACGCGCTCGGTATCGACGTCCCGTGGCGACGCTATGTGCTCTGGGGGATGCTGGCGGCGCCGCTCGTCGTCGCGCTCGCCGTGGTACCGCTCGCCCCGTGAGCGGCCTCACAACCGGCGCAGAGCTTCGCGTGCGCTCAGCGGGCTGAGCGCGTGAGCGGCGACGACGCCCCTCACCCAATCGGGATGCGTGCGAGCCGCGTCGCGCAGCGCCCACCCGATCGCCTTCCGGATGAAGAATTCCGGGTCGCCGAGGTTCGGGACGATGACGTCCGTCAGCAGCTCGCGGTCGAGCTCCGCGCCGCGCCCGAGCTGCGCGATGATCGCGAGGCGTCGCATCCACATGTCGTCGTCGGCGCTCCACTGCCGAATGAGGAACGACATCTCCGCGGGGTGGGCGGCGAGCAGCTCGGCGACGCGATGCGCCACCTCGTCGGTGAAGTCCCACCACCGGCCGCTGCGCACGACGTGTTCGACCACCGCGACGAGCGCGAGATCGCCGCGGAGGGGGCGTGCGCCGAGAACAGCCAGGGCGGCATAGCGCTCTTCTCGGTAGCGGGCCTCGTCCCAGAGCACGCCGGCCGCCTCGAGCAGCACCGCGCCGTCACGTTCGCGCCGCACGGCCTCCCGCGCCACGCGGCGGGCATCCGGCACGCGCACGCCGAGAAACGGCATGGTCGACTTCATGTACGCCTGCTGACCCGCCGCGCGCGTCGCGTCGGCAGCATCGCGGAGCCCGTCGCGGATGTCGCGGACCAGGTCGTCGACGGTGGTCATCGGCGCGTGGTCACTGCAGGGAGAGGTCCACCTGGATCTCGCCGGCGAGGTCTTCCAGAGCGGAGGTGAGTGCGGCGGCATCCGCGTCGGCGGGAACGCTCACCGACACCGTCGCCTCGAACAGCGTGCCGCCCGCCATGGGAGCGTCGAGCGTTCGACTGCGGAAGCTGTCGATGCTGAGAGCGTGCGCGGAGATGGCCGCGGTCACATCGCGCACGATCCCCGGTCGGTCGTTGCCGATCACCGTGAAGGCGAGGGATTGTGCGGTCGGCGCGGCGACGAGCGACGTGCCGGCGTGCGCGGTGATCCGCAGCAGTCCGTCGAGGTTCTCGAGAGCGTCGCTCAGTTCGGCGACCCGCTCGTCGGGCACCGAGACGAGGACGATGCCCGCGAACGCCCCCGCGAGCTCGGCGAGCTCGCTCTGCTCCCAGTTGCCGCCGTGGGCGGCGACCTCCTGGGCGAGGGCGCTGACGAGTCCGGCGCGGTCGTCGCCGACGACCGAGAGCACGAGGTGGGCCATGCCGCGAGCCTAGCGCCGGGAAAACGAAAAGACCCCCGGGTGTCCGGGGGTCTTTTCCGTGAGTGCGCGATACTGGGATCGAACCAGTGACCTCTTCCGTGTCAGGGAAGCGCGCTACCGCTGCGCCAATCGCGCCTGTAAAGGCTGTTCAGTTGTGAGGTGAGGTGGCGACGGGATTCGAACCCGTGTAAACGGCTTTGCAGGCCGGTGCCTAGCCGCTCGGCCACGCCACCACGTGAGGTTTGATCCCACATGCCGAAATCCCTCCGAAGAGGGATTTCGCACTCGAGCGGATGACGAGATTCGAACTCGCGACCCTAACCTTGGCAAGGTTATGCGCTACCACTGCGCTACATCCGCGTTGCCCTGGTTGCCCCGGGCGCTTTATCGACTTTAGTCCACGAATCCCCCAGCGCAAAACCGAGCGCGCCCTCCGCGTGTCCGGTGTGATCGATTCGTCGGAGCACCCTGCATCCGGTAACATCGGTAGTCGGTCCTTCGGGACGTCGGGCGATTGGCGCAGTTGGTAGCGCGCTTCCTTCACACGGAAGAGGTCGTGGGTTCAAGTCCCGCATCGCCCACCATCACGGCCTTATCGACAGGCCTCCTCCCCCATGCCGCGCGTCTTCTCGTTCGCTGTCCGCCATCGCCCGCCCCGCGAGCGAACCGAGGCGAAACGCCGTGTTCCGGCACAGGCGTTTCGTCTCGGTCGCTGGCGCTCCCTCGCTCAACGACCGGGGAGGGAACCCGTCCGTTGAGCGAGCGAAGCGAGACGAAACGCCGCTGCCCTCCCTCGCCCGTTGAGCGAGCGCAGCGAGACGAAACGCCGCTGCCCTCCCTCGCCCGTTGAGCGAGCGCAGCGAGACGAAACGTGGTGTTCCGAACAACCTCCAGAACCGTTACCGACCCGACACCTTTACGGCTCCCGATCCGGCCTTTTCACCCCGCTGAATGTCGGAGGCCCTCGGCAGAATAGGGGTATGGACCCCCCCCGCCCGCCCCGCGAGCGGACGTGCTCAGACGGTGGCGTAGGCCACGATGCCGCGGCGGACGGCATCCAGAGCCTTGCGCGCCGTCATCGCCACCGGAGGGTCGGCGACGATGGAGAGCTGATCGAGCAGGTCGATCGTCTGCTTCGTCCAGCGCACGAAGTCACCGGCGGCGAGGTCCGCCTCGTCGAGCACGCGATCCAGTGTCGCGCCGCGCGCCCACGAGTGCATCGCCGTCGCGAGTCCCGTCGCGAGCGGCGCGCTCCCGCGCAGGTGATGCTCCTGCTCGAGGTCTTCGAGCCGCGCCCACAGCTCTTGCGTCGCGTGCAGCGCGCCGCGGAACGTTCCGCGCGGCAACCCGTGCTCCCCGGGACCGGCTTCGTCGCGGCGCGGTTCGTACACGAGGCAACTGGCGAGTGCCGCCATCCCCGCGGTGTCGATCTCGCTCCAGATGCCGGTGCGCAGCGACTCCGCCACCAGCAGGTCCCGCTCGCCGTAGATGCGCTTCATCCTCGCCCCGGCCGCCGTGAGGCTCGTCGTGCCCGCTCGATCGACCTCGACGTAATCGAGCGCGGTGAGCACATCGACGACGCGATCGAAGACCCGGGCGACCGTGCCCGTGCGTGCCTGGATCTGCTGGCGCGTCTTGTCGGTCTGCTTCCGCAGCTTCCAGTACCGCTCTCCCCAGCGGGCGTGCGCCTCGCGATCGGGGCACAGATGGCACGGATGGCTCTTCAGTCGCCGCCGCAGCGCCTCCAACTGCTCCTGGCGCTTCTTGCGCAGCGACGGCGTCGCGGCGTGGTCGCTCTTGCGCTCGAGATCGGTCAGTTCGCGCCGGATGCGTGTGTACTCGAAATAGTCGCCGCGATCGCAGGCCATCGCCGTCTCGTACCCCGCGAGCGACTCCTCGGCATCCTTCACCTGCCGGGCGAGACCCACGACGGCCCGGTCGGCTTGGAACTGCGCGAACGACGACTCGAGAATCTCACGGGCGCGCGCGCGACCGTGCTGATCGATGAGGTTGACCGCCATGTTGTACGTCGGCCGGAAGCTCGAATTCAGCGGATACGTGCGCCGCGACGCGAGCGCGGCGACGGCCTGCGGGTCGAGCGACTCGGTCCATTGGATGACGGCGTGCCCCTCGACGTCGATGCCGCGCCGTCCCGCGCGACCGGTGAGCTGCGTGTACTCCCCCGACGTGATCGCCACGCGCGCCTCGCCGTTGAACTTCTCGAGCTTCTCCAGCACGACGGTGCGCGCCGGCATGTTGATGCCCAGCGCGAGCGTCTCGGTCGCGAAGACGGCTTTGACGAGCTTCAGGCGGAAGAGCTCTTCGACGACCTCCTTGAACGCCGGGAGCATGCCCGCGTGGTGCGCGGCGATGCCGCGCTCCAGGTTCTCGCGCCACTCCCAATAGCCCAGCACGGCGAGGTCCTCGTCCTGCAGCGTCCGCAGGCGCTCGTCGACGATCTGACGGATCTCGTCGCGCTCTTCACGGCTGGTCAGGCGCACCCCCGAGCGGCGCACCTGTTGCACAGCCGCCTCGCATCCGACCCGGCTGAAGATGAAGAAGATCGCCGGAAGGAGGTTCGCGCGCGCCAACAGCTGGACGACGTCCGGGCGGTCGAGCCGCTCGATGCGCTGGATGTTCGCCGAGCGCACCGGCCGCTGCCCGCCTTTGTGCGGACGCTTGCCGGGGTAGGTGTGTCCCCGGTGCGAGCGCATCTCGATCGCGCGGCGGTTGCCCTCGTAGGTCGCGCCCTTCGGGGAGCGGATGCGCATGAGCTCCTGGTTCACCATCGCCGTCGCCACGCCGGCACGGTCGTCGAAGAGCGGCAGCAGATCGCCGCGCACGAGCACGTGCTGCTCGAGCGGGACCGGCCGGGTCTCCGAGACGATCACTTCGTTGTCGCCGCGCACCGTGCCGAGCCAATCGCCGAACTCTTCGGCGTTCGACACGGTCGCCGACAGCGACACCAAGCGCACCTGCGGCGGCAGGTGGATGATGACCTCTTCCCACACCGCCCCGCGGAACCGGTCGGCGAGGTAGTGCACCTCGTCCATCACCACGAACCGCAGACCCCGCAACGCCGGCGAATCGGCGTACAGCATGTTGCGCAGCACCTCGGTGGTCATCACGACGACCCGGGCATTGCCGTTGATGTTCGTGTCGCCGGTGAGAAGCCCCACCTCGCTCTCGCCGTACACCTCTTGGAGCTCGCGGAACTTCTGGTTCGACAGCGCCTTCATCGGCGTCGTGTAGAACGCTTTGTCGCCCGGCTGCAGCATGGCCAGGTGGATGGCGAACTCGCCCACGATCGTCTTGCCTGCGCCGGTGGGAGCAGCCACGAGCACGCTGTGACCGTCTTCGAGCGCGTGGCAACCGGCCACCTGGAACGGGTCGAGCGCGAAGCGCTGCGCCTCGGCGAACGCCGTCGTCAGCGGATGCGCGTTCGCGGCGGATGCCCGCGCGAAGCGTTCGGCGAAGTCGGTCACAGGCTCGCCAACTCGGCGGCCGTGCGCTTGGCCTTCCGACGGTCGAACAGCATCGACAGTCCCGCCGCGGCGAAGAACAGCACGATCAGGATGCCGGCGAGCATCAGCATGCTGACGATGTCGGCAGCGGGCGTCGCGAGGCCCGCGAAAACGACCGTGACGAGCACCGCGACCCGCCATCCCTTCACGATGGCGCGCCCGCTCATGACGCCGGCGAGGTTCAGGGCGACCAGGAAGACCGGCATGACGAACGAGATTCCCACGACGATGACGAGCTTGAAGACGAAGTCGTAGTAGTACTTCGCCTCGTAGAGATTGGCGGCGCCCTCGGCGGAGAAGGTCGCCATGATCTCGACGATGTGCGGCATGACGAACCACCCGACGAAGCATCCGGCGAAGAAGAGGGGCACGGCCGCCGCCACGAACCCGACGGTGTAGCGGATCTCTTTACGGGTGAGGCCGGGCATGAGGAACGCCCACACCTGCCACAGCCAGACCGGAGCCGACAGGATGATGCCGACCACGAACGCGATCCGCAGCCGCATGTCGAACGGACCGGTGATCGTGGAGTACATCAGCCGCACGATCGCGGCCGGGTCTTCGCCGCGCTGCTCCGCGACGATGCGGATGGGCTCGGTCATCGCCCAGATGATCCAGTCGGTGAGGAAGAAGGCGACCACCATCGCCACGACGAGCGCGACGGCGCCGATCAGAAATCTCCGGCGGAGCTCGATGATGTGCCCACCGAGCGACATCTTCGTATCGCGGGGGCCGTCGTCTTTCGGGGTGCGCGGCGGTCTGGCCGTGGCCACGAGCCGTTACTGCTTGGTTTCGGGCGCGGTGCCCGTTCCCACCGGCGGAACCACCGGCGGCGCCGGGTCGACGGCGACCGACGGCGCTGTGCCCGCGGCCGGGGTCTCAGCCGGGACGTCGTCCTCCTTCATGGCCTTGATCTCGCCCTTGAAGATGCGTGCTGACTGGCCCATGCTCTTGGCGAGTGCCGGCAACTTCGCCGCGCCGAAGAGAAGGATGATGACGATGAGAAGGATCCAGAGGTGCGGACCGGCGAACAGGTTGCCCATGGCATCCTCGTTTCAGGTGTATGCGGCAGGAAGTAGTGCCACTATACCCGGCGGCCCTATCAACGGGCTCAGAGATATTGGGCGAGCCCCGCCTGCGCCCAGGCGGCGGCCGACCGCCGAGCCGCCTCGGGCGCCAGGATCTCGAGATCGCCACCGAACCGCGCCGCCGAGCGCTTCAGGCTCCGCGCGTCACCGACCCGGATCCGCGCCGTATCATGCTCACCGCCCGACCCCGTGGCGTCGACCGTGAAGAAGTCCGCCAGCAGCGGCGCGCTGTGGCGCGGGTAGCGGATGTCGACGAGCACATCGGTGTCGGCGGGCTCGAACAGCGCCGGCACGCTCTCCTCGGCGTGCGTGATGGCGATGTCGGTGCTCCGCACGTCGCTCACGCGGTCGAGGTGGAACGTGCGCATCGCCTGGCGGAGGTGGCACCACCCCTGCAGATACCACTGACCGCCCGCGATGTGCACCTTGACGGGGTCGACGGTGCGCGTCGTGGGCGGCGCATCGGGCGCGCGGTACGTGAAAGACAGCGCGACGCCTGCGCGGAGCGCTGCGTCGACCGCCAAGCGCACGTCGTCGACGGCGTCGGGCACGACGATCACTTCGGCGGGTGCGCTGGACGCACCGCGAGCGAGCTTGGCGAGCAGGCCCTGCACCACGCCGCTGTCACCGACTCCCGGAAGCGTTGCGGCGAGCTGCAGTCCCGCCAGCAGTGCCGCCGCTTCCTGGGCGGTCAGTCGGGGCGTGCGCTCGAGACCCACCGAGTTGGTGATGACGATCAGGTCGCGCTCGTCGAGGAGATCCCAGTCGATGTCGAACAGGTCGTTGGCCATCTGCCAGAACCCGCCTTCGCCCGGCAACCCGATGACGGTGAGTTTCTCGACCATCGCGCGCATCTGGTCGGGCGAGACCTCGAAGGCGTCCGCCGCTTCGGCGAGCGACACTTCGCCCTTGCCGATCAGGTACGGCACGAGTTGCAGGATGAGCGCCGCACGATCGGTCGCGAGCAGCGGTTTGGCGTTCACGCGGAGACCTCCTCGTCGCGGTGCACCGCGAGGGCGCGTTCGAGGCGCGCGATGACCTGCTGCCGGAGCGCTGCGGGTTCGACCACGCGCACCTCGGGGCCGTACGAGGCCAACTCGTCGGCGAACACGTGGACGTCGACGTAGGGCACCTCGATCCCCTGGTCGGCCGCCCTCGCGCGCCTGCTGAGCCGCAACGCCGCCTCCGTGCCGGGGTCGACCTCGAGGAGGGCATGCTGCCGCTCCGCGAGGGCGGTCAGCCCGGCGAGGGCGCGCTCCCCCGCGCCATCGCGCAGGGTCAGATCGAACGACGCGCGCGTGATCTTCACGTCCGAGGCGATGCGCGCGAGCAGGAACGTGCGCGGCTCGTTCTGGGCGACATCGATGCCGTACACATGCCAGCGCGCCTCGTACTCGAGGAGCGCGAGTGGCTGGAGGCGGCGCTCGCTGGCGGCATCCTCCCCGGCCTTGAGGTAGGAGAATTCGACGACCCGACCCTGCTCTATCGCGCGCTGCAGGGGCGCGAACGAGGCTTCGCGCAGATTGATGCGCGGCGAGTATCCGATGATCGGCGCGTCGACGTCGATTCCGAGCGCACGGATCTTCCGCAGACCGCTGCGCGCATCGGCCGACATCGAACTCTCGCTCCACACGCCGCCCGCGAGGTTCAGCACGGCGATCTCGGCGGGCGTGAACTCGATGTCGGCGGGCAGAGCGTACTCCGCCGTGGGAATGCGGTACCGCGCGTCGCGCAGGTCGTCGGGGTCGGCGTAGTCGCCGATCGTTTCCACCGGAATTCCGAGGCCGCGGATGTTCTCCTTGTCGCGCTCGAACATCTTCTCCAGCGCATCCTTCGACGCGCCCGCGTCATGCTGCTCGCGGTAGCCCGACACCGACGACAGGATCGTGTCCTTCGTGAGGCCCTGCTCGGTGGCCATCAGCGCCACGACGAGATTGACCAACCGCTCTTCGGGTGCGGTGCGCATCGGTTCGTTGGCCACGCGACCATCCTAGGCGGCGGCTGTGCGCGCGGCCCCGGAGCCGCCCCGCACCGATCAGGATGCGGCGGGCGCGTCGATTCCGACGATGTCGATCACGAACACGAGGGTCGAGCCTGCCGGGATCGACCCGGATGCCTGGTCGCCGTAGCCGAGCTCGGGCGGGATGACCGCGAGGATCTGCGAGCCGACCGTCTGACCGTCCAGCGCCTCGGCGAATCCGTCCACGACGCCGTCGAGGGTCACCGCGGTCGACGCGCCCTTTTCCCAGGTCGAGTCGAACACTTCACGGTCGGCCCACGTCACGCCCGTGTACTGGATGCGGATGGAGTCGTCCCCCGTGACGACCTCGCCGGTGCCCTTCTTCAGCACCTCGACGGCGAGATCGCTCGGCGGCGTGGCGTTCGGGACGATGATGCCGGGCGCGCCGTTCGGCGCGAGCACGACCGAGGGCATGCCGCGCCGGTCGTTGTACTGCGGGGCGCCGTCGGCGGCGGCGAGGTAGACCTTCTGCAGGTCCATCACGACGACGGCCGAGCCGCCGTCCGTCAGTCCGAGGTTCGACGCCGCCGCCTCGGAGACATCGGATGCCGCCAGTGCGCCGACGATGCGCGAGCCCTCGGTGGCGCAGTCCATCATCTTGGCGAAACCGGCGTAGTCGCTCTTCCACTGCGACACCGGAAGCACCTGCGTGCCCGACGTGAGGATCGCTTCTCCGGTGGCACCGTTGGCGATCGCGACGGTGAAGACGACGTCCTGGATGTCGGAGGTCACGGCCGTGCCCGTTCCGACGATTTCGTCGACGAACACGGTGTCGTCGACGTAGACCGGGGAGTTGACCTTCACCGCCGGCGCACCCGGCGCGCCGGAGACGTCGAGGAGGTCGAGCACCGACGAGCCGTTCTGCGGCCGTTCGCACGACGCGCCCGGGGTGGCGGAAGCGCAACCGACGAGGGTCAGCGCGGTCAGCGAGACGACGGCCAGGGCAGCAGGGATCCGGAGCACCGGATCAGTCTACGACGTCGGCGTCGCCCTCTCCGGTCGCCGCCAGGCGCGCACCGTCGACGGCGCGCTGCGCCTCACGGATGCGCTTGCGGAGGTTCTTGTCGGTGATCTGACGGTCACCGACGGCCCCCGGGGTCCACGCCTCGACGTCGATGTCGGAGTACGACGGCTTCTTCAGCGCGCGCTTGCGCACGTCCGGCGGAATCGCGCCCGGCGCCAAGCGGCGCGCCGTCAGCAGGAACCCGGTGTGCGCCACCATCCGATGATCGGGACGCACCGCGAGACCCTCGACGTGCCAGCCGCGCACCATGGTCTCGGTGGCCTCCGGCTCGGTGAACAGGCCGCTCGCGCGGATGTACTCCGCGACCCGGCTGAGCTGGGTCGCCGTGGCGATGTAGCAGAGCACCACGCCGCCGGGCGTCAGCGCGTCGGCGACGACATCGATGCACTCCCACGGGGCGAGCATGTCGAGGACGACCCGGTCGACCGATCCGGCGGCGGTCTCGGCCGGGAGAGCTTCGGCGAGGTCGCCGACGGCGACCCGCCACGTCTCGGGGAAGTGCCCGAGGAACGTCTCGACGTTCGCCTCGGCGACCTCGGCGAACTCGGCACGGCGTTCGAACGAGATGAGCCGGCCCGCCGGCCCGATCGCGCGGATCAGCCAGAGCGACAGCGCACCCGACCCCACACCCGCTTCGACGACGGTGGCGCCGGGGAAGATGTCGGCCGCGGCCAGGATCTGCGCGGCATCCTTCGGGTAGACGATCGCCGCTCCGCGCGGCATCGACATCACGAAGTCGCGCAGCAACGGCCTCAGCGCCAGATACTCGTGGCCGCCGCTGTTCGTGTGCACCGAGCCGTCGGGCTGCCCGAGCAGCGCGGAGTGCTTCAGGACGCCGTGATGCGTGTGCAATTCACCGTTCTCGCGGAGGGTGACGGTGTGCATCCGGCCCTTCGGGCCCGTCAACTGCACGCGGTCGCCGAGGCGGAACGGACCGCTGGGGCGCAGGTCGGTGGTCATGGGCGAGCTCCGTTGCGAAGGGTGGACACGTGTGCGTGAAGATCGGCGAGGTCGTGCGGTGTGCGTCCCTCGAGGGTCGGCCACACGGTCGCACCGGTGCCCTCGAGCGACACCATGAGCGGCACACCGACCGTGGCGATGCCGGCCGCGACCGCCGACGCGACGCCCGTCGGCGAATCCTCGATGGCGACGACGGTCGACGGGTCGACGCCGAGCGCCGCGCACCCCTGCAGATACGGGTCGGGATGCGGCTTCGGCCGCGTCGCGTCGTCTCCCGACACGATGACGTCGAATGAATCGGGATCGAGCCGCGAGACGACGAGTTCGGCCATGGGGCGCAGCGACATCGTGACGAGCGCCGTCGGAACGCCCTGAGCGCGCAGCTCGCGGAGGAGTTCGGCCGCGCCGGGGCGGAGCGGATTTCCCTCGGTGGCCAGCTGCTGCATGACTCGGTCGGTCAGGTGGAGGACGATCTCGGTGGCGCCCATCCGCACACCGGCGTCCTGCAGGATCGCCGCCGACGACTCGAGCCCCTTGCCGACGAGGCCGAGGGCCTGCTCGTGCGTCCACGTGCCGCCGAAGCTCTCCACGAGGGCGGTTTCCGCGGCCATCCAATACACCTCGGTGTCGACCAGCGTGCCGTCCATGTCCCAGAGCACGGCAGCAGGCAGCGAAGAGGTCATCGGTCCATGCTATCGAGGCACGGTGCCCGGCGAGTGCGGGGGCACCACGCGGGAGGGGCGGCGTATCGTGGGGGGATCGATTCGCACGGGCGTGAGGAGCACAGTGAGCGGACTGGGGCAGCGGGTACTCGTGATCGCCTTCGACGGCTGGAACGACGCCGGCGAGGCAGCATCCGCCGCGGTCACGCGACTGCGGGAGGAATCCGCCTATACCGCCGTGCACACGGTGGATCCCGAGCTCTACTTCGACTACCAGTACACGCGTCCGCAGATGGCGATGGATGCCGACGGCGCCCGCTCACTGCGCTGGCCCGAGGCGACGCTGTGGCGTCCCCCGGCCGCCACGGGCGACGAGACCCGCATCTGGGTGCTCTCCGGCGTCGAACCCGCCCGCGCCTGGCAGGCCTTCGCCGCCGAGTTCATCGACGCGGCGCTCGCAGAAGACATCACCGGCATCGTCGCGCTCGGCTCGATGCTCTCCGACGTGCCGCACACGCGGCCGATCTCGATCTTCGCCGGCAGCGAGAACGACAAGCTCCGCGAGGAGCTCGGTCTCGAGCGGCCGACGTACGAGGGCCCGGTCGGCATTCTCAGCGTCCTCACGATGGCGGCCGAACAGGTCGGCATCCCGTCGGTGGGTCTGTGGGCATCCATCCCGCACTACGTCGCCGGCCACAGCCCGTCGCCGAAGGCGACGCTGGCGTTGCTCGACCGCCTATCGACCCTCACCGGCGCCACGTTCGCCCGCGAAGACCTCCCGGCCGCCGCGCTGGTGTGGGAGATCTCGATCGACGCCGCCGCGGCCGACGACGAGGAGATGACGGAGTACATCCATCAGCTCGAAGAGACCCGCGACGCGTGGGACTCCCCCGAAGCGTCGGGCGATGCGATCGCGCAGGAGTTCGAGCGCTACCTCCGCCGTGACGGCGAAGGACCCGCCGGCAAGCCGGGGCGCGACCTCCCGCCGCGTCAGTAGGCCTGCAGGATCCCCGCGCTCAGCAGGATGATGAGCACGACGCCGAGCGCCACGCGGTAGATCACGAACGGCAGGAAGCTGCCGCGCTTCAGGTACTGCATGAGGAACGCGATCACAGCCAGGCCGACGCCGAACGCGACTGCCGTGGCGACAGCGGTCTCCACCAGGGTGAACACCTGGGCGCCCGGCTCCTTGAACGCCTGCAGGAGTTCGTAGAGGCCGCTGCCGAACACGGCGGGCACGGCCAGGAGGAACGCGACCTCCGCCGCCGCCGGACGGGTATAGCCGAGGGCGAGGCCCATCGTCGTGGTCGCGCCCGAACGCGACACGCCCGGCACGAGGGCGAGCGCCTGCGCGAAGCCCAGCGCCACACCGTGCGGGTACGTCAGGTCGCTTTCGTTGCGAGTGCGGCGGCCGAGCGCGTCGGCGGCACCGAGGAGCAGACCGAACACGATCAGCACGATCGCGACCAGCCACAGATTGCGGAAGGTGTCGCGGATGACGTCTTGGAAGAGGAAACCGATCGCTCCGATGGGCAGGGTGCCGAGGATGACGATCCACCCCATCCGCGCGTCCGCGTCGCTGCGCGGCACGGCGCCGGTGAGCGACTTCGCCCACTGGGAGATGATGCGCGTGATGCGCTTCCAGAAGTAGACGAGCACCGCCAGCTCCGTGCCGATCTGCGTGATCGCCGTGAACGTCGCGCCCGGGTCGGTCGCCGACGGCAGAATCTCGCCCGCGATGCGCAGGTGCGCGCTGGAGGACACCGGCAAGAACTCGGTGAGTCCCTGGAGGAGCCCGAGGATGATCGCCTCGATCAGATGCATGACGGCCTTTCGGGGCAGAAGATCAGTACGTGCGGAGCAGGTCGACCAGCACGCGCTGGCCGAACACGAGCGCGTCGATCGGAACGCGCTCGTCCACTCCGTGGAACATACCGGTGAAATCGAGGTCGGCCGGAAGGCGCAACGGGGCGAAGCCGTATCCGGCGATGCCGAGCGCCGCCAGCGCCTTGTTGTCCGTGCCGCCGCCCATGAGGTACGGCACGACCGGCACGCCCGGGTCGTGCCGTTCGAGCGCGCCGACCATCGCGTCGACCAGCTCGCCCGCGAACGGCACTTCAAGGCCGATGTCCTGGTGCGAGATCTCGAGCTCGATGTCGTCGCCGACGATGCGCTGGATCTCGGCGAGGATCTTCTCCTCCTGACCCGGGAGCGTCCGCACGTCGATCGCTGCGACGGCGGCATCCGGAATGACATTGTGCTTGTAGCCGGCGGTGAGGCCGGTCGGGTTGGTCGTCGTGCGGAGGGTGGACCGCAAGAACCCGGATGCCGCCCCGGTGCGCTCGGCCACCGCATCCGGATCGGACGCGTCCGCGCCGCACAGCGCGGCGAGTCCCTCGACGGTCTGCCGCGTCGTGTCGGTCAGCTCGATCGGCCAGGCCGTGCGTCCGAGCGCGGCGACGGCTTCGGCGAGGCGGGTGACGGCGTTGTCGGGGTGGAAGCGGCTGCCGTGCCCGGCGCGGCCACGCGCGCGCAGGCGCAACCAGACGAGCGCCTTCTCGCCCACCTGCAGCAGGTACGCGCGCCGGTCGCCGACGGGAATCGAATATCCGCCCACCTCGCTGATCGCCTCGGTCGCTCCCGCGAACCACTCCGGGCGGTCCTTCACGACGAGCTGGGAGCCCTCCACACCGCCGTTCTCCTCGTCGGCGAAGAACACGACGATGAGGTCGCGCTCGGGCCGCTCGCCCGCGCGCAGGATCTCGGCGACGGCGGTGAGGATCATGGCATCCATGTTTTTCATGTCGACCGCGCCGCGCCCCCACAAGAGCCCGTCGCGCACAACGCCGCCGAACGGGTCGACGCTCCAGTCCTCGGCGACGGCCGGCACGACGTCGAGGTGGCCGTGGAGGATGAGCGCGGGCTTGTCGGGGTTTCGCCCTGGGATGCGCGCCATCACGTTGGTGCGGCGCGGAATCGGCTCGTAATACTCGGGCGTGAGACCCAGCGATTCGAGGTACGCGCCGACGTACTCGGCGGCTTCGCGCTCGCCGTTCGAACGGCCTTCGCCGTAGTTGGTGGTGTCGAAACGGATGAGATCCTGCGCGACGCGGGCGACTTCGGGCAGTTCGTCGGACATGTTCCCCACGCTACCGGGCGCCGGCCGCGACTCCCGCTCCCCCGGCATCCACCGTCATACACGCCGCCCGGGAACGCGAAAAGGGCCCCTTTTCGGGGCCCTTCTCCATCTGTGCGCGAGGGGGGACTTGAACCCCCACGCCCGTTAAAGGGCACTAGCACCTCAAGCTAGCGCGTCTACCTATTCCGCCACCCGCGCAGATGTTTTTTCGGCTTTGCAACCGAGGAACGACACTACCATGCCCGGCGTCGGGCTCAGAAATCGCGGCTACACCGAGACGTCGAAGAGCAGCCCCAACGCGTAGGTCACGGCCGCCGCCGCGAAACCGATCGCGAGTTGACGGATGCCGCGCCGCAGCGGCGAGGCTCCGGACAGCAGCCCGACCATCGCGCCGGTCGCGAGCAGGGCGACACCCACCATCGCCAGCGCGAGCAGAACGGCCGGTGTCCCGCTCATCCCGAACAGCCACGGCAACACCGGGATGATGGCCCCCGACGCGAAGAACAGGAAGCTCGATCCCGCCGCGCCGAGCGCCGTCCCGACGGTCTCGTGGTCGGCTTCGCGTTCGGCGTCGAGGCGGTAGGGAGCGGCGCCGTCATGGGCGTGCGCCGTCGCGATCACGTCTTGCGCCGTGCGGATGGCTTCTGACGGCTCCATCCCGCGCGTGCGGTAGACGAGCGCGAGCTCGTTGGCATCGAGATCGAGGTCGGGCAGCACGTGGTCGGCGTCGTTGCTGGGTTCGGTGGCATCCAGCAACTCCCGCTGCGAGCGCACCGAGACGAACTCCCCCGCGCCCATCGACAGTGCGCCGGCGAGGAGCCCCGCGATGCCGCTGAACAGCACGAACTGCGGCGCGACACCGGTCGCCCCGATGCCGAGCACCAGCGCGAGGTTCGACACCAGGCCGTCGTTCGCTCCGAAGACCGCGGCGCGGAACGTGCCCGACAGGCGGCGGCGGCCTCGAGCGGCGAGCCCACGGACGACCTCGCTGTGGATGCGTTCGTCGGCGGCCATGGTCGCGGTCGCGAACGGCTCCTTCTCGTAGGGCGAGCGGCCCTCCGCGTTCTGCGCGAGGGCGAGCACGAAGATCGACCCGAACCGGCGCGCCAGCATGCCGAGCATCCGCGACGACACGCTGGCCTGCGGCAGGCGTGCCGGCTCGCCGCCGAGCAGCGCCAGCCAGTGCTCCTCGTGGCGCCCTTCGGCATCGGCCAGGGCGATCAGGATCTCGCGCTCCTCGCCGGAGCGGCGCTCGGCCAGCGCGCGGTACACGGCGGCCTCGGCGCGCTCGTCGACGAGGTACTGCGCCCAGCGGCGGCGATCGCGGGGCGTCGGCGGAGCGGGGGCGGCGTCGGTCACGCCCTCCACGCTAGGCGCGCGCCGTCGGCGCCGACGAACGGACGCCGCGATTGCCAGCATTTCGGGGATCCGAAGCGCGCGTCAGGAATGCACGCGACGGCGCAACACCTCGATGCGCGCCTGCAGCTGTGCGACGGTCGCGCGGGCGACCTCGGGTCCGCCGCAGATGCGTCTCAGTTCGGCGTGCACGGCCCCGTGCGGCTCTTTGCTCTGACGCGCGTAGAGGCCGACGAGACTGTTGAGCAGCTGGCGTTGCTCTTTGAGCGTGCGGTGCAGCGCCGGGGGAAGCCCCGGATCGACGGCGCCGGACGGCGCGGCCACGTCGGACCCGCTCGCTCCGGCCTCCCGCGCCCTCCGGTGCCGCGACTGCCGCGACTGGCGCTGCATCAGCAGCTCGTGCACGTGCTCGGGCTCGAGCAGCCCGGGCAATCCGAGGAATTCCTCCTCCTCCGGCGTGCCCGGCACGGCGAGCTGCCCGAACTCCCGTCCGTCGTAGAGCACGCGGTCGAAATGGGCGACCGAGCCCAGCGCCTGGTAGGTGAACTCCTGTTCGAGCTCGTCCGACGCCTTCTCCTCGCGCTCCGCCTCGGCCAGCAGATCGTCGTCGAGCAGTCCGTCGTCGTCGCTCTCGCGATCGAGCGCGTGGTCGCGCTCCCGCTCCATCTCGCCGGCGAGGGCGAGCAGCTGCGGCACGTTCGGCAGGAAGATGGATGCCGTCTCACCGCGGCGGCGCGCGCGGACGAACCGACCGATGGCCTGCGCGAAGAACAGCGGCGTCGACGCGCTCGTGGCATAGACCCCGAGCGCGAGCCGCGGCACGTCGACTCCTTCGGACACCATGCGCACCGCGACCATCCACCGCGCCGTCGAGGCCGCGAACGTCTCGATCCGCCCCGACGCCGCCTTGTCGTCGGAGAGGACGACGGCGGGCTGCTCGCCGGTGATCTCCCGGAGGATGGCCGCGTAGGCGCGCGCCGCCGTCTGATCCGTCGCGATCACGAGGCCGCCGGCATCCGGGATGTCTTCGCGGATCTCGCTCAGGCGCCGATCGGCGCTGCGCAGCACCGCGGGAATCCAATCGCCCTCCGGGTCGAGCGCGGTGCGCCACGCCTGCGCCGTCACGTCCTTCGTGTTGTCCTGACCGAGGTGCGCTTCCAGCTCGTCGCCGGCCTTCGTGCGCCAGCGCATCTTTCCGGCGTACACCAGAAAGAGCACCGGACGCACGACGCCGTCGGCGAGCGCCCGGCCGTATCCGTAGTTGTAGTCGGTGCGCGAGAGGCGAATGCCTTTGTCGTTGGGGTGGTATTCCACGAACGGAATCGGCGCGGTGTCGCTGCGGAACGGGGTGCCCGACAGCAAGAGGCGACGCGTGGCGCGTCCGTAAGCGTCGCGCAGCGCCTCGCCCCAGCTGAGGGCGTCGCCGCCGTGGTGCACTTCGTCGAGGATCACGAGCGTGCGCGCCTCGATCGTGAGCCGCTGATGGACGGAGCTCTTGACCGCCACCTGCGCGTAGGTCACGGCGGCGCCGTGATACTGCCGCGACGGCGCGTGATGCCGGTTGCTGAAGCGCGGGTCGAGGCGGATGCCGACGCGTGCCGCCGCGTCGGCCCACTGCGTCTTCAGGTGTTCGGTCGGCGCCACCACGATGATGCGATCGACGACGTCGCGCCGCAACAGCTCGCTCGCCAGGCGCAGGGCGAATGTCGTCTTGCCGGCCCCCGGGGTGGCCGCAGCGAGGAAGTCGCGCGGCCCCTTGCCGACGCCGTCGGGGCCGTCCGCGTCGAAGTACGCTTCGAGCGCTTCGGCCTGCCAGGCGCGCAGATTCTGCGCCGTTCCCCAGGGTGCGCGCTGCGGGAAGGCGGGCGACAGGTGCTCGGCAGCGAAACTGCCGAAATGCTCCTGCTGCTGCCCGTCCACGAGTGACCACCCTAAGCGCTCACGCCGACACGCGGATGCGCCCGGCCACCCGCTTCGAGCGAGACAATGGAGCCATGGTGGACGAACACGACAGCGATGCGCACCGCGCTCCGTACCTCCCGAATCCGACGGCCCACCCCTGGCGTCGCATGGTCGCGATCGGCGATTCGTTCACGGAGGGCATCGGCGATCCGATCCCGGGCTCCGACGGATCGCACCGCGGCTGGGCCGACCGCGTCGCCGAAGTGCTCGCCGGTCAGGTCGGCGACTTCGCCTACGCGAACCTGGCCGTCCGCGGCAAGCTGATCGGACAGATCACGGCCGACCAGATCGAGCCGGCACTCGCGCTCGCGCCCGACCTCATCACGTTCTCTGCCGGCGGCAACGACGTGCTGCGTCCCGGCAGCGATCCGGATGCCGTCGCGCAGCTGTTCGAGGACGCCGTGGCGCGCCTCGGGTCGCAGGGCGCGACGGTGGTCGTCTTCACCGGAATCGACACGCTGTTCACGCCCGTCTTCCGGGGCCTGCGCGGCAAGGTCGCGATCTACAACGAGAACATCCGCGCGATCGCCGATCGGCACGACGCCATCGTCGCCGATCAGTGGGCGCTGAAGGTCATCCAGGACACGCGGTTCTTCGACGCCGACCGGCTGCACATGAACCCGCTCGGCCACCACGAGGTGGCGCGGATGGTGCTGCGCGCCCTCAACGTCCCGAACGATCTCCAGCCGCTGCGGCCCGACCCGGTCCCCCGTGCGACGTGGCGCGCCGCTCGCGCGGAAGACCTCGTCTGGGCTCGCACGCACCTCGTGCCCTGGGTGCTGCGCCGCCTCCGGCACCAGTCCTCGGGCGACAACATCACCGCCAAGCGCCCCGACGCCGCGCCCCTCGGCCCGCCCGTCAGCACCGAATCCCCCGGCCGCGTCCGCGCGGACCGACTCGGTACCGAAGCCTGATCAGGGCCGCAGCGCCCAGAGCGCCACGGCGGCCGCGGCGGCGACGTTGAGGGAGTCGACTCCGCCCGCCATCGGGATCGTCACGACGCTGTCGGCGGAAGCCAGCGCCTGACGGGACAGTCCATCGCCCTCCGCGCCCATCATGAGCGCGACCCGCTCCGGCCGCGCCGCCGCGAAGTCGTCGAGGTCGACGGCGTCGTCCCGCAGCGCCAGCGCCGCGACGTGCACTCCGGCCGCTTCGAAGACGCCCCGCGCATCGCGCCAGATCGGCATCCGCGTCCAGGGCACCTGGAAGACGGTCCCCATGCTCACGCGCACGCTCCGCCGGTAGAGGGGATCGGCGCACCGCGGGCTGATCACGACGGCGTCCGCGCCGAGCGCGGCCGCCGCACGGAACGCGGCTCCCACGTTCGTGTGGTCGACGATGTCTTCGAGCACCAGCACGAGGCGCGCGTCGGCGATGACCTCGGCCATCGGTCGAAGCTCGGGCCGATGCATCGACGCCAGAGCACCGCGGTGGATCGCGTAGCCGGTGAGGTCTTCGGCGACCGTGTCGTCGACGACGAAGATCGGCGCGTCCCCGGCGAGGCCCCGCACGTCGTCGAGCCACTTCTCCTGCACGAGCAGCGAGCGCGGTCGGTGTCCGGCGGTCAGCGCGCGGGAGATGACCTTCTCCGACTCGGCGATATAGAGGCCGCCGGCGGGTTCGAGGATGCGGCGGAGAGCGACGTCGGTGAGGTCCCGATAGTCCGTCAGCCGATCGTCGGTGGCGTCGGAGATCCGGAACACGGGCATGACACCATCGTGTCACGCATGCCGCGTAACATCCCCGAAAAGCGCTCGGCGTAGGCTCGACGGCGGAGAGGATGCGATGTCCACCGTGCTCGAGCTCGATCCGTTGCAGACGGCTGCCGTCGGCCGCGCGATCGACGCGCTCGCCGGGCGGCGCATCGCGATCCTCACGGGCGCCGGAGTGTCGACCGATTCCGGTATTCCCGACTATCGGGGCAAGGGCGCGCCGACGCGCACCCCCATGACGGCGCAGCAGTTCCTCTCCAGCGAGTCCGCGCGGCGCCGCTACTGGGTCGGCAGTCATCTCGGGTGGCGGGCGTTCGCGGCATCCTCCCCCAACGACGGCCACGCGGCGCTCGCCGAACTCGAGCGGCAGGGCGTCGCGAGCGGCATCATCACCCAGAACGTCGACGGCCTGCACCTGCGCGCGGGCAGCCGACGCGTGGTGGAGCTGCACGGCACCATGCGCCGCGTGCTCTGCACGCACTGCGGTCAGGTGTTCGACCGGCGTGACCTCGCGGTACGGGTCGAAGCCGACAACCCGTGGATCACGGTTCCCGACGGGGTCGAGCTCGGTCCGGACGGCGATGTGCTGCCGTCGTCGAGCGACGGCTTCATCGTGCCGGCGTGCTCGGTGTGCGCCGGGATGTTGAAGCCCGACGTGGTGTTCTTCGGCGAGTACATCCCGTTGGAGAAGTTCCAGGAGGCCGAGCAGCTCGTCCGGTCGAGCGAGGCGCTCGTCGTGGCGGGCTCGTCGCTCGTGGTCAACTCCGGCATCCGCCTGCTCGAACGCGCACGTCGCCGCAAGCTCCCGGTCGTCATCGTCAACCGCGGCGAGACCCGTGCCGACTCCCGCGCGACGGTGAAGGTGGATGCCGGCACGACCGAGGTGCTGCGCGCCTTCGCACGCGCACTGCCGACCCTCCGCTGACCCGGCCCGCGCTCGCCGCCGCGTAGGCTCGAACGGTGACGACTCTGCTCCTCGTGCGCCATGGCGAGACCGACTGGAATGCGGCACGCCGCATCCAGGGTTCGACCGACATCCCTCTCAACGAGACGGGCCGCGCGCAGGCGCGGGCGACTGCCGAGGTGCTCGCGGAGCGATTCGCCGATGCCGCGCCGATCGTCGTGTCGAGCGACCTGTCGAGGGCGCGCGAGACGGCGGAGATCATCGCCGCCGCGCTCGGGGTGCCCGGCCCGCAGACGTACCCTCAGCTCCGCGAGCGTGCGTACGGGGTCGCCGAAGGTCTGACGATCGACGAGTATCACGAGCGCTTCGGCGCGTGGGACCGTGAGAACGTTCCGGATGCCGAGACCTCGGCGCACCTGCGGCGACGCGCCGTGGGGGCCGTGCGCACCGTCGTGCGCGATGCGCGCCGCCGCCACGCTCCGCGCGACGTTCCGGTGATCGCCGTCGCCCACGGCGCCCTGATCAGCCAGTTCATCCGACACGCGAGCGGCGACGCGCTGCCGCTTCCGGGCGAGCGCCTCGCCAACGCCTCGATCCACGAGTTCGTCGTCGCGCGCCACCACGTGAGCGTCCGCTCCTACGCGGCCGTTCCGATCGGCTGATTCAGCCGCGCAGGGCGATCGTGCGCGCGTGACGGAGCACCGGCTCGTCGATCATCCGACCCTCGAACGCGAACACGCCCGGTGCGCCCTCGGCCGCCGCGAGTACGCGCTCGGCCCACTGCAGGTCGTCCGCGGACGGCCGGTAGGCGCTGCGGACGACCTCGACCTGAGCGGGATGGATGCAGGCGGTCGCCGCGAAGCCGCTGGCGGCGGCATCCTCCGCCTCGGCACGGAGGCCCGCATCGTCGTCGATGTCGAGGTGCACCGTGTCGATCGCCCCGATGCCGGCGGCTCCCGCCGCGATCAGCACGCGGGCGCGGGCGTGGCGAGGCGCGTCGCGGTAACGCCCGTCGGACGTGCGGCTCGTCGTTCCGCCGAGAGAGGCGACGAGATCCTCCGCCCCCCACATCAGCGCCACGACATTCGCGGTGCGCGCGATCTTCTCCGCCGCGACGACGCCGGCCGCCGTCTCGCAGAGCGCGATCACGGCGAACCGCGCGTCGATGCGCGCGATGTGCTTGGGCGACGAGGCTTTCGCCACCATGATCGTCCGGAAGTCGGTCTGCGCGAGCGCCGTCAGGTCGGCGGCGAAATCCGCGCTCTCGAGCGGATTGACCCGCACGATGGTGCGCGCGGGGTCGACATGCGCATCGATGAGCGCCCCGCGCGCGGCGGGGCGGGCCTCGGGCGCGACGGCGTCCTCGAGGTCGAGGATCACCGCATCCGCGCGTGCCTGCGCCTTCTCGAAGCGCTCCGGCCGATCGGCGGGGCAGAACAGCAGCGCGGGGCCGAGATCGAAGCTCACGCGGCGCCGCCCTCGGGCCGGCACCACATCAGCGCGACGCGGGTCGCGGTGGCCACGACCTCGCCGCCTTGATTGCGGCCCGTGTGCCGCATCGTCACGACACCCTGACCCGGTCGCGACGCCGACAGGCGCACGTCGAGGATCTCGGTTTCGGTCGACAGGGTGTCGCCGGCGAAGAGCGGATGCGGGAACGCGATGTCCGACAGGCCGAGTTGCGCGACGAGCGTTCCCTGGGTCAACTGCGTGACGGAAGCGCCGACCATGGTCGCGAGCGTCCACATCGAATTGATGAGGCGCTGACCGAACGGCTGCGCCGCAGCATAGGCGGCGTCGAGGTGCAGCGCTTGCGTGTTCATCGTGAGTGAGGAGAACAGCACGTTGTCCGCCTCGGTCGCTGTCCGCCCCGGTGCGTGCAGATAGCGGGCGCCGACGACGAACTCCTCGACGTACAGGCCGCGCTGGACGATGTCGCTCACCGCGCCTCCCCCGCTCCCAGGGCCCGGGCGATGACGAGCAGCTGCACTTCGGTCGTCCCCTCGCCGATCTCGAGGATCTTGGAATCTCGGAAGTGACGCGCCACGGGGTATTCGTTCATGAACCCGTTGCCGCCGAAGATCTGCGTGGCGTCGCGCGCGTTGTCCATCGCGGCATCGCTCGCCGCGAGTTTCGCGAGGGCGGCTTCGGCCTTGTAGGGCCGGCCGGCGTCGCGGAGGCGCGCGGCGTGGAGCCAGGCGAGCCGAGCCGTGTGCACGCGCAGCTGCATGCGCGCGAGCTGGAACTGGATCGCCTGGCGGTTCGCGAGAGGCTCCCCGAACACTCGGCGACTCTGCGCGTAGTCGAGCGCGGCCTCCAGGCATCCCTCCGCCGCGCCCGTCGACAGCGCGGCGATCGCGATGCGGCCCTCATCGAGGATGTGGAGGAAGTTCGAGAACCCGCGGCCCCGCTCGCCGAGGAGGTTCGCCTCCGGCACCCGCGCCGAGACGAACGAGAGCGGATGCGTATCGGAGGCGTGCCAGCCGACCTTGTCGTAGGCCGGGCCCACCGTGAACCCCGGGGTTCCCGACGGGACGATGATGGTGGAGATCTCCTTGCGGCCGCCCTGCTCCCCCGTCACGGCGGTCACCGTGACGAAGCGGGTGATCGGCGTGCCGGAGTTCGTGATGAACTGCTTCGCACCGTCGATGACCCATTCGCCTCCGTCGAGGCGTGCGGTCGTGCGCGTGGCGCCGGCATCCGATCCGGCTTCGGGTTCGGTGAGTCCGAAGCCGGCGAGCGCTCGCCCCGACAGCAGGTCGGGCAGGAGCTCGTCGCGTTGCGCGTCGGTGCCGAAGCGGAACACCGGCATGGCGCCGAGGCTCACCCCCGCCTCGAGGGTGATGGCGATCGACTGGTCGACCCGGGCGAGGGCCTCGATCGCCAGTCCCAGGGCGACGTAGTCGCCGCCCTGTCCGCCGACGTCCTCGGGGAAGGGCAGACCGAACAGTCCCATCTCGCCCATCCGGGCGACCACCGGCATCGACAGGGTCTTCGTCCGGTCGGCGTCGTACGCCTGCGGCGCGACGACCTCATCCGCGAACGCACGCACCATCCCGGCGAGCTCGCGCTGGTCCTCCGTCAACCCGTACGGGCTGAGATCGATCGCCCCCATTGCCATCTCCTTCGATGTCGGCGTCGCCGTGTGCACCGGTCATGGCGCGGCGTGGCGGCTATGGGTTAGTGTGCACTAACCGAGCAGAACCAGGTTAGCGAGGATTAACTGCCGATGGCAACGACGTCTCCGAGTGACAGCACCGCTCGCGACCGCGCGAAGGCGGATCGACAGAGCTCCCTGCTGCGCGAAGCCGCGCGCCTGTTCGCCGCCCAGGGCTTCGACGGTGTGAGTCTGGAAGACCTGGGTTCGGCGGTCGGGATCACCGGTCCCGCTGTCTACCGTCACTTCGCCAGCAAGCGGGCGCTGCTCGCTTCCATCCTGCTGCGTGCGAGCGAAGACCTCCTCGCCGGGGGGCGCGCGGTGATCGCGGCCGAGGACACCCCCGACGCCCATCTGGATGCACTCGTCGACTTCCACGTGCGGTTCGCGCTCACCAGCGCGGACGTCATCCGCGTCCACGACCGCGACCTCGCGCGTCTCAGCGACGACGACAGACACCGTGTGCGCAGCCTGCAGCGCACGTACGTCGATCTGTGGATCGGCGTCCTCGCGCTGCGTCACCCCGAACGGGGCGCCGCCGAGCACCGCGTCCGCGCGCTCGCCGGCTTCGGCCTCATCAACTCCACTCCCTACAGCGTGCGGGCCCTTCGCGACGCGCCGAAGGATGCCGTCGTGCGCAGCGTGCTGGCCGCGATGGCGCTCGCCGCGCTCCGCGACTGACCGGATCCTGAGCGCTAGCCGAAAAGCATCGCCCGGCCGGGCTCACGAAGGACGTCGCCCACCGCCGCCAGGAACCTCGCACCCTCCGCGCCGTCGGCCAGGCGGTGGTCGAACGACAGGCTGAGGGTCATCACGTCGCGCAGCGCGATCTCGCCCCGGTGTTCCCAGGGGCGGGATCGCACGGCGCCGAGTCCGAGGATCCCCGCCTCTCCCGGGTTCAGGATCGGCGTGCCGGCGTCGACGCCGAACACCCCGAAGTTCGTCAGCGAGAACGTCCCACCGGTGAGTGCCGTGAGCGGCGTCTTGCCGGCGCGCGCGGTCGTGGCGAGGTCGCCGATCGCGTCCGCCATCTCCCCCAGTGTGAGCCGATCGGCGCCCGGGATGTTCGGTACGACGAGGCCGCGTTCGGTCGCTGCCGCGACGCCGAGGTTGACGTAGTGGAAGGTCACGATCTCGCCGGCCTCCGCATCCCAGCGGGAGTTGAGAGACGGTTCGCGCCGGAGGGCGAGGCACACCGCCTTCGCGACGACGGCCAGGATGCCGATGCGGTGCGCCCCGAGCCGACTGTCTGCGCGCAGATCAGCCAGGAGCCGGGTCGTGGCGGTGACGTCGACGTCGAGGAAGCACGTGACGTGCGGCGCCGTGAAGGCGCTGCGCACCATCGCCTCGGCCGTGTGTTTGCGCACGCCGCGGATCGGCACGCGCGTCTCACGGTCGGCCGGCGCGGATGCCGTGGCCGCCGGAGGCATCGCGGTCGCCGACGCGTAGCGTTCGACGTCGTCGCGCGAGATGACGCCCGCGACTCCCGACGCCTCGACCAGCGCCAGATCGACCCCGAGCTGCTTCGCGAGCGCCCGCACCGGCGGCGTCGACCGCGGACGTTCCCGACGCACTTCCGGAGCGGTCGGGGCGACGACGTCGTGCGGCGCGGCATCCAGCACGGCCGTGTCGGTGCGCGCGGCGCTCACGGCAGCGCGGGCGCGGCGCTGCGGGCGTCCGGCCGCGCGAGGAGCGGCGCCGTAGCCCACGAGGTTCGGCGGGATGACCTCCTCTTCCGGGGCGGCGACGTCGGCCGGAGCGGGCGGAGCGGAGCCATCGCCGGGTTCGTCGATCGAGATGAGCACGTCCCCGACGGCCAGCACCTGCCCCGCCTCGGCATGCAGGGCGTGTACCGTTCCGGCGAACGGAGAGGGCAGTTCCACGATCGCCTTCGCCGTCTCGACTTCGGCGATCGGCTGATTGAGTGTGACCGCGTCGCCCGGGGCGACGAGCCACTGCACGATCTCGGCCTCGGCCAGCCCCTCACCGAGGTCGGGAAGGCGGAAGTCGGCGATCACGGGTGCACCTCCTCGATCTCGTTGAGCCCGCTGAGACTGTGCGGTCGGTCCATGACGCGGTCGACGGCATCGAGGATCCGATCGAGATCCGGCAGGTGGTGGCGCTCGAGCTTGGCCGGCGGATACGGGATGTCATGGCCCGTGACCCGCAGCGGCGGCGCCTCCAGGTACGAGAAGCACTGTTCGGTGACGCTGGCGATGATCTCCGCCGCGACGCCCGCTTCGCCGCCCGCTTCATGCGTCACGACCAGGCGGCCCGTCTTGCGCACCGACGCCGACACGGTGCGGTAGTCGACGGGAGACAGCGAGCGAAGGTCGATCACCTCGAGCGAGACGCCGTCGTCCTCGGCGGCGACCGCGGCATCCATCGCCGTGCCGACCTGCGCGCCGTAGGTGACGATCGTGGCGTCGGTGCCGGGGCGCTCGACACGCGCGAGCCCCATCGGCGCGGCGTCGGCGACATCGCCGTCGACGTCGACCTCCCCCTTGGCGTGATAGAGCCGCTTCGGTTCGAAGAACACGACCGGATCGTCGCAGGCGATCGCCTGCTGCAGCATCGTGTAGGCATCCTGGGGGTTCGACACGGCCACCACGCGAAGGCCCGCCGTGTGCACGAAGTAAGCCTCGGGCGACTCGGAGTGGTGCTCGGCGGCACCCACGCCGCCGGCCCACGGAATGCGGATGGTGAGGGGCATCTTCACCCGCCCCGCCGTGCGGTAGTGGAGTTTCGCGACCTGGCAGACGATCTGATCGAACGCCGGATAGACGAAACCGTCGAACTGGATCTCCACGACGGGGCGGAACCCGCGGTACGCGAGACCCACCGCCGTTCCGACGATGCCCGACTCGGCGAGCGGGGTGTCGATGACCCGCCGCGCACCGAATTCGTCCAGAAGTCCGTCGGTGATGCGGAAGACCCCGCCGAGGGTGCCGATGTCCTCACCCATCAGAAGCACCCGGTCATCGGCCGTCATAGCCGCGCGGAGGCCGGCGTTGAGCGCCTTACCCATCGTCAGCTGCGTCATCGCCCGACCTCCTCGAAGGCGTCGAGGTAGGCCGCGAACCGCCGCCGCTGCCGGTCGATGCCCGCGTGGGGCTCGGCGTAGACGTTGTCGAGGATCTCGATCGCCGGCCGCGTCTCGGCGCTCAGCACGGCGCGGCGCATCTCGGCCGCGAAAGCGTCACCGGTTTCCGTCACCTCGGCGGCGAAGGCGTCGTCGAACGCGCCCTCCGCCCGCAGGTACGCCTCGAGCCGGGTGAGCGGATCGCGGGCGCGCCACCGTTCGAGCTCCTCCGCGTCGCGGTAGCGCGTGGGGTCGTCGGACGTCGTGTGCGGACCCATCCGGTAGGTGACGGCCTCGAGGAACACCGGACCCCTGCCGCGGCGGGCGTGGTCGAGCGCCCAGCGCATCGCCGCGAGGCAGGCCAGCACGTCGTTGCCGTCGATGCGCAGGCTGGGGATGCCGAATCCCGGCGCCCGGCCACCGATCGGGAAGTGCGATTGCACCGTGACCGGCTCGGAGATCGCCCACCCGTTGTTGGAGCACACGAACACGACGGGTGCGCCAAACGACGAGGCGAAGACCATCGCCTCGTTGACGTCGCCCTGGCTGGTCGCACCGTCGCCGAAGTACGCCACGGCGACCTGGTCACCCTCATCCCGCTGGATGCCCATGGCGTAGCCGACAGCGTGCAGCGTCTGCGCGCCGATGATGATCTGCGGAGTGGCGACGCCCAGGTGCGCCGGATCGAAGGTGCCGTGCACCTCCCCGCGCCAGCCGAGGACGAGATCGGCCGGCTCGGCGCCCCGCGTGAGAAGCACCCCGAGTTCGCGGTAGCTCGGGAACAGGAAGTCGTCCGCGCGGGTCGCCCGCGACGTCGCGACCTGCACGGCCTCCTGACCCTGCGCCGGCGCCCAGAGGCCGAGATGACCTTGACGCTGCAGCGCGACTCCTTCGGCGTCGACGCGACGCACGAGCGCCATGTCACGGTACAGACCGCGGAGGGCGTCGGCGTCGAGGTCGGCGATCCATCGGTCGAGCTGCGGGTCCGACAGGCGCTCGCCGGAAGGCGTCAGCAACCGCGCGAGGTCGTCCAGCTCGATGTCGTTCGTCGTGGGCGGGGTGAGGGTGTACGTCATCGTCGTCCCTTTCGGTTCTGGCGATCCGCGGTCTCGTGAACCAGGGGTCGCGGCAGAGCGCCGGCCTCATCGCCGACACCTCGAGGCTACGTCGGTATGGCACCTCGCTCAAGCATTGCGGCGACCACTGAGCATGTTGCGCAACGCAGACAGAAACACCCTGTTATGGTTGGGCACTATGGGATCCCTCGACCACGTAGATCTGGAGCTTCTCAACGCCCTCGCCGACGACCACCGGGCCACCGTGGTCGCTCTGGCCGACCGGCTCGGACTCTCCCGCAACACCGTGCAGGCGCGCATGGCGAAGCTCGAACGCTCCGGCGTGTTCCTCTCGTTCGAGCGCGCGATGTCGCCGAAAGCGCTCGGGCTGCCCATCGAGGCCATGGTCAGCATCACGGTGCACCAGGCCGATCTCCCCCGCATCACCGCCGAGCTCGGCGAACTGCCCGAGGTCCTGCAGGTGCACGGCCTGAGCGGTCAGATCGATCTGCTCGCGCGCGTCGCCGCGCGCGACACGCAGCACCTGTTCGACGTCGATGCCCGCATCCTCTCCATCGAGGGCGTCGAGCGCACCGAAACCTCGCTCGTGATGGGTGAGGTCATCGGCTATCGCGTGCGTCCCCTGCTGGAGTCGGCTCGAGGGGAAGAAGCGGCTCGGCCGCGTTGAGCGCGTCGGTCTCCGCGGCGTCCATCCGCACGAGAACGACACCCACGAGGATCAGCGCCCCGCCGACGAACTGGATCGGAGCCGGCGCCTCGCCGAGCAGCAGCCACGCGAAAGCGAGCGCGAAGAGCACTTCGGAGAGCCCGATGAACGACGCGAGCCTCGACCCGATGCGCGGCACGGCCATGACGCCGAGCGCATAGCCGAGGGTCGTTCCCACACCGCCCACCCAGAGCAACGGCAGGAAGGCGGGCACCTCGACGCCGCGGAAGGCGACGGTGACATCCGGCGCCGCGAACGGCAGGATGCCGGTCACCGCGAGCAGCGCCATGAACAGGGCGCCCACCAGCAGCCCGCCCGAGGCGAGCGCGAGCGGCGGCAGGTCGTCGCCGGTGCGCTCGGCCATCACGAAGTAGACGCAGACGCAGATCGCCGCAGCCAGGGCGAACAGCGTGCCGAGCAGGTCGAAGCGCGCGCCGGCGATGTCGACGACGAGCACCAGACCCGCCACCGCGACGATCGAACCGCCGATCACGAGGCGCGACGGGGTGCGGCGCGTGCGCAGCCAGACGTAGGCGACGAGCATGACGGGCGCGAGATATTGGATGAGCAGCGCCACGGCGACCGGCATCCGCTGCATGGCGGAGAAGAACAGCAGCTGGCATCCCGCCACCGGGATGAGCCCGAACGCGAGCAGCGCCCACGCGTGCCGGCGCAGGAACGAGCGCTCGCGCACGATCGCGCGGACGAGCAGCGGCGAGAGGATCAGCCCCGCGAGCCCCATCCGCACGGTGAGCGCCGCCGACAGCGACCACCCCGCCTCGAGGAGCGGTTTGACGAGCGGCCCGCTCGACGAGAACGCCAGGGCGGACACGACCGCCATGATGATCCCGCTCGTCCGGTGCGTGGACACGCGAGCGGGCGGAGTCGCCAGAAGCGGAATGGATGCCGTGTGCGTCACCAGCGGATCGTCCTGTCAGGGGTGTGAGGTGTTTACACTAGTGACGGTACTGCCCGCGACAGTCAGGAGTCAACATGGTATTCATCCATGACACGGAAATGTCGCTGCGCGCGGCAGCGGCACTGGTGAACACCCTTCCGGAAACCGATTCGAGCGACGTCGATCGGCTCGTCTCGCAAGAGGATTTCGACGCGTATCTCGACGAGTACGCCTACACCGGCACCTTCCGCCGCGACGACGACGAGCTCGGCGCCGTGCGGGACAATCGCGCACGCCTGCGGGAGCTGTGGAGCGTCGATCGGGAGGGAGCCGTGCCGCTCGTGAACGCCATGCTCCGCGACGGGCACGCCCTCCCCCAGCTCGTGATCCATGACGGCTTCGACTGGCACATCCACGCCACCGAGTCCGACGCGCCGCTGTCGACGCGCATGCTGGTCGAGGCGGCGATGGCATTCGTCGACGTCATCCGCTCCGACCAGTGGGATCGGGTGCGCAGCTGCGAAGCGGACGACTGCGCGTCGGTGTACATCGATTTCTCGAAGAACGGCTCGAAGCGCTACTGCGACACCGGCAACTGCGGCAACCGCATGAACGTCATCGCGTATCGGCGTCGGAAGGCCGAAGAAAGCGCGTGATCGCGTCGGCCGCTTCGCGCGGCTTCTCGTAGTGGATGAGGTGCCCGACGTCTGCGATCTCGACCAGTTCGGCGTTCGGGAAGAGGCCCCGCAGGTGGCGCTGCGCGTCGATGGGGGTGATGTCGTCGCGGTCGGCGGCGATCAGCAGCGTCGGCGCGGGGATGTGCGGCGCGGAGGCGCGCACGTCGTTGGACACCGAGGCGACGAAGCCCTCGTGGAGCACATCGCGGTCGGCGAACCGTGAGAAGTAGGTGTCGTGCTGGTCGTGGATGAAGGCGCGGAGCGCCCGGTCTTTCGTCTTCGCCATCGACGCACTCATGACGCGCACGATGAGGCCGTTGCGCAGCAGCGCCTCACCGAGCGCGCGCGGCAGCTTCGCGCCGGCCCAGTAGTAGAACACCGCGAGGCGGGTGAGGATGCCGCGCGGCCCCTCCAGTGCGGGTGCGCCGATCGGGTTCACCAAGACGACCCGCGGAGCCTCGAGCCCGGCCGCCACCGCCGCCGCCACGACGATCGAGCCGAACGAGTGGCCGAGGATCGGCGCGCCCGGCGCGACGGCGCGGGCGAACTCGGTGAGCCAGGCGACGTAGGTGTCGAGCGTGTGCGCGCGCCCATCGATGGGCGCGGTCTCACCGAAGCCGGGAAGGTCGGGCGAGATCACCCGCACACCACCCAGGTGCGCGACCACCGGATCGAGACCGTGGTGCTCGCCGCGGTAGCCGTGCACCGCGACGAGGGTCACGTCGGCATCCGCATCGCCGTACACCCAGTACGCCGTCGTCCCGCCGAGCACCGCCGCCTCGCGGCGCTGCACCGGGATGCGGGCCAGGCGGTCGGAGTACGGAGACGGAGCGGTCATCCGTCGATTCTACGAGCGCGGCGTGGGCTCCTCCGCCATGTCGGCGGCCCGCTCTAACGTTGCCAACATGCAGTCCTGGCACCCCGAGCAGCTCTCGCTCTTCGACGACGAGACGCTGTTCGCCGAGCCCGCGCCCGCGCCCGCCGCGCACTGGTCACACACGGTCGGGGTCTTCGACCTCGAGACGACCGGCGTCGACGTGGCGAGCGACCGCATCGTGACGGCCCACGTGGGACTGCTGGGCGCCGACGGCGCGGCGCTGCGCGCGCGGTCGTGGCTCGCCGATCCGGGCGTGGAGATCCCCGAGGGGGCCGCGGCGATCCACGGCATCACGACCGAGCACGCGCGCCTGCACGGCCGCGCCGCCGCCGAGGTCGTCGCCGAGGTCGTCGCGGCGCTGCGGGACATATTGGAGGCCGGCATCCCCGTCGTCGCCTACAACGCGCCGTACGACTTCTCATTGCTGAAGCACGAGGCACTGCGGCACGGCGTCGAGGCGATCTCGGCTCCCGCACCGGTGATCGACCCGCTCGTGCTCGACAAGGCGCATGACCGCTTCCGCAAGGGCAAGCGCACGCTCTCGGTCGTCGCGGCGCATTACGCGGTGCCGCTCACCGACGCGCACGACGCTGCGGCCGACGCGATCGCCGCCGGTCGCGTGGCGCAGGCCCTCGCCGGGCGCTTCGCGCTGCCCGCGGATGTGCGCGAGCTCCACACGCAGCAGATCGGCTGGGCGCGCGCGCAGGCCGCGAGCCTCACGGAGTACTTCATCAAGGTCGGCCGTCTCGACGCCGGCGGCAGTCTCGACGGCGCCTGGCCCATCCGCTGACGCCGGCGATGGCCTTCATCGTCGCACGGGACGAACAGAGCGGCGGTTCTGGAAACGACGAAAGCCCCGCCGAAGCGGGGCTTTCGCGAAGCGGGCTCAGTTGCTCGAGCCGCCGAAGTTCTTGAAGCGCTGGTTGAACTTCTCGACGCGACCAGCCGAGTCCATGATGCGCTGCTTGCCCGTGTAGAACGGGTGCGAAGCCGAGGAGATCTCGACGTCGATGACGGGGTAGGTCTCGCCGTCGAGCTCGATCGTCTTGTCGCTCGAGACCGTCGAGCGGGTCAGGAACGTCTCGCCGGAACCGAGGTCGCGGAACACAACGGCCTGGTAGGTGGGGTGGATGTCAGTCTTCATTGGGATCCTCACGAAGTGCCCTGGATTTTGCCAGCGGCGGTGGAAGTCTGCGGCGAGCACGCGAGCGCGCGCACACCAAGGGTCGATTCTATCAGACCGAGCGCGCTCGTGCCGCGTAGCGGCCGGCATCCTCGGTGAGCGTGATGTCGGCACCGAACGTCGCGGACAGGTTGTCGGCCGTCAGCGCTTCGGCGAGCGGTCCCTGGGCGACCACGGCGCCGTCGCGCATCAACAGCACGTGGGTGAATCCGACCGGGATCTCTTCGACGTGGTGGGTGACCATGATCATCGCCGGGGTCGTGTCCTCCTGCGCGTATCCGCCGAGCAGCCCGAGCAGCTCTTCGCGGGCTCCGAGGTCGAGGCTCGCGGTGGGCTCGTCGAGCAGGAGGAGCTCGGGATCGGTCATGACGGCACGCGCGATCTGCACGCGCTTCTGCTCACCGTCCGACAGCGTGCCGAAGGTGCGCTCGGCGAGGTGGTCGAGCTTCCACTCGGCCAAGACCCGGCGGGCGCGCTTCTCGTCGATTCCCTCGTACTCCTCGTTCCACCGGCCGAGCACCGAGAACGCCGCCGTGAGCACGACGTCGAGCACCGTCTCCTCGGCGGGGATGCGGCGTGCCATCGCGGACGAAGCGAAGCCGATGCGGGGGCGCAGGTCGAACACGTCGGTGCGCCCGAGGATCTCGTCGAGGATCGTCACCGTTCCCGACGTCGGGTGGATGAGCGTCGCCGCGAGCTGCAGGATCGTGGTCTTGCCGGCGCCGTTCGGCCCGAGGATCACCCAGCGCTGGTCGTCGTCGACGTTCCAGTCCACGCGATCGACGATGTTGCGGGCGTTGCGACGGACGACGACATCGGCGTATTCGAGGACCTGCGGCATGCGACCAGCCTATCGGCGGGGAGTCGCGTTGCCGGTCACCTCGCGGTACAGCGCCTCGGTCGCGTCGGCGATCGCCTGCCAACTGAAGGCGTCCGCCGCGCGCGCGCGGCCCGCGGCGCCGTACTGCTTCGCCCGCTCGGGGTCGCCGGTGACCTCGGTGAGCACGGCGGCGAGGTCGGCGACGAACTTCTCCGGATCCAGCGGCGTGCCGGTGCCGTCCTGTACCTGCTCGATGGGCACGAGGCGGCCGGTGACGCCGTCGACGACGACTTCGGGAATGCCTCCGGTGGCGGTGCCGACGACCGCCGCACCGCACGCCATGGCCTCGAGGTTGACGATGCCGAGCGGCTCGTACACCGAGGGGCAGACGAACGTGGTCGCCACCGTCAGCAGCGCGCATAGCTGGTCGCGCTGGAGGAACTCGTCGATCCACACGACACCGGCGCGTTGCGTCTGCAGCTCGCGGACGAGCCCCTCCACTTCCGCCATGATCTGGGGGGTATCGGGCGCGCCCGCGCACAGAACGACCTGCACCTCCGGCGGCAGGAGGGCCGCGGCGCGCAGGAAGTACGGAAGCCCTTTCTGCCGGGTGATGCGACCGACGAACACGACGGAGGGTTTCGCGGGATCGATGCCGTAGCGCCCCAGAAGGGCGGCGTCTTCGACGGGCCGCCACGAGTCGACGTCGATGCCGTTGTAGATCACGCGGACCTTGTCGGGGTCGAGCGTCCGGTAACTGCGCAGGATGTCGCGGCGCATCCCGTCGCTGACCGCGACGACGGCCGCCGCCCCCTCGTACGCCGTCTTCTCGATGTAGCTCGACACGGCGTACCCCCCGCCGAGCTGCTCGGCCTTCCAGGGGCGCAGCGGCTCGAGCGAGTGCGCCGTGACGATGTGCGGGATGCCGTGCAGCAGCGACGCGAGGTGACCGGCGAAGTTGGCGTACCACGTGTGCGAATGCACGACGTCGGCGCCCGCGACGTCGCCCACGATCTCGAGGTCGACGCCGAGCGTCTGCAGAGCACCGTTGGCCTCGGCGAGCTCCGCCGGCACGGCGTAGGACGTGGTGTCGGCGTCGCTGCGGTCCGCTCCGAAGGCGCGCACCTGCACCTCGATGCTCCGGCGGAGCGCGGCGACCAGCTCGGTGACGTGGACTCCGGCCCCGCCGTAGATCTCCGGCGGGTACTCCTTGGTGACGATGTCGACGCGCATGCCGTGAACGCTAGTACAGACGCCGATCTCGGGCATAGTGTGGTGCCATGCCTGCAGCGCCGAAGGTCTTCGGAATCATCCTCGCCGGCGGCGAGGGAAAACGACTCATGCCCCTCACCGTCGATCGGGCCAAGCCCGCGGTGCCGTTCGGGGGTCAGTACCGCCTGATCGACTTCGCCATTTCGAACCTCATCAACTCGAGCCTGAGACAGATCGTCGTGCTCACGCAGTACAAGTCGCACAGTCTCGACCGCCACGTATCGCAGACGTGGCGCATGTCGGCGCTGCTCGACTCCTACGTGACGTCGGTTCCCGCCCAGCAGCGACTCGGCAAGCGCTGGTTCTCCGGATCGGCCGACGCCATCCTGCAGTCGCTGAACCTCATCCACGACGAGAAGCCCGACATCGTGATGGTCATCGGCGCCGACCACGTGTACCGCATGGATTTCGACCAGATGCTCCAGGCGCACATCGAGTCGGGCGCGAAGGCGACGGTGGCCGGCATCCGTCAGCCGATCGGTCTCGCCAACCAGTTCGGGGTGATCGACGTCGATCCGACCGACAACGTCACGATCCGCGAGTTCCTCGAGAAGCCGCAGAACCCGACCGGTCTGTCCGACGCCCCGCACGAAGTGCTCGCCTCCATGGGCAACTACATCTTCGACACCGACGCGCTCATCGCCGCCGTCGAAGCCGACGGCGAGCTGTCCACCTCCGATCACGACATGGGCGGCGACATCATCCCCTACTTCGTCGGTCGGGGCGAGGCGGCCGTCTACGACTTCAAGCGCAACAACGTGCCCGGGTCGACCGACCGCGACAAGGACTACTGGCGCGACGTGGGTACGCTCGACTCCTTCTTCGACGCGCACATGGACCTCATCTCGACCCTGCCGGTGTTCAACCTGTACAACATGGATTGGCCGATCCACTCCCAGGCCGTCAACTCACCGCCCGCGAAGTTCGTGCGCGACGGCGTGGGGCGCATGGGCAACGCGATCGACTCGATCGTCTCGCTCGGCTCGGTGCTCTCGGGCACCCACCTCGAGCGCAGCGTCGTGGGTCCGTGGACGCTGTCCGGGGGCGGGTCGACCATCACCGACTCGGTGCTCTTCGACCACGTCAACGTCGGTCCGGGCGCGCGCGTGCACCGCGCGATCCTCGACAAGAACGTCGTACTCGATCCGGGTGCGACGGTCGGCGTCGACCGCGAGCGCGACCTCGCCCGCGGGTTCACCGTGACCGACTCGGGCATCACCGTCGTCGGCAAGAACGTCCACGTCACGGGCTGAGAAGCCCTGCCGGTACGGTGGACGGGTGCCTGACACCCGTTTCCTCGTCGTGTTCGACGCCGACTCCACGCTCATCCGCAACGAGGTGATCGAACTGATCGCCGACGAGGCCGGGCGTGGCGCCGAGGTGGCCGCCGCGACGGAAGCGGCGATGCGCGGCGAGGTCGACTTCGCCACGAGCCTGCGCTCGCGGGTGGAGGCGCTGCGGGGCGTCCCCACGGCCGCGTTCGCCCGCGTGCTCACCCGCATCGAACCGACGCCGGGGGTGCGGGAGCTGGTCGCCGAGATCCACCGTCGCGGAGGCGCGGCGGCCGTCGTCTCGGGCGGCTTCCACGAGATCCTCGACACCGTCGCCCCCGACCTGGGCGTCGACGTGTGGCGGGCGAACCGTCTGCACGCGCACGAGGGCGTCCTCACCGGAACGGTCGACGGCCCCATCGTCGACGCCGCCGCGAAAGCGGAGGCGCTGCGGGAATGGGCGGTCGAGCGCTCGGTTCCGCTCGAGCGGACGATCGCGATCGGCGACGGCGCGAACGACCTCGTCATGATGGATGCCGCCGGCCTCGGGCTCGCCTTCAACGCCAAGCCGGCCGTGCGCGCTCAGGCCGATTTGGTGATCGGGCCCGTCGATCTGCGCGAAGTCATCCCGCTCCTGCCCTGACGGATGTCGGCGACGGCGCGTAGTGTCGCCGCATGGACGTCATCCTCATCCCCGGTCTCTGGCTCGACGCATCCTCGTGGGAGAACGTGGTGCCCGCTCTTCGTGACGCCGGCCTCACTCCGCGCCCGCTGACCATGCCGGGCACGGGCGCGCCGGCGGCGGAGAGCGCCGACATCGGCATCGCCGATTGGGTGGCGGCCGCCGTCACCGCGATCGACACGGCCGAAGGCCCGGTGGCCGTCGTCGGCCACAGCGGCGGCGGCAACGTCGCGTGGGGCGCCGCCGATCGACGCCCCGACCGCGTCGCGCGGGTCGTCCTGGTCGACACGGCCGTTCCCCACGACGGCGGGGTGATCTCGGAGTTCGCCACGGTCGACGGCGTGATCCCCTTTCCGGGGTGGGACTTCTTCGACGACGGCGACGTCGCCGACCTCGACGAGGCCGTGCGCGCCGCGACGGCGCCGCGGACGCGGAGCGTTCCCGCTCGCGTGCCGACCGACCCGATCGTCCTGCGCGACGAACGCCGCTACGGCGTTCCGGTGACGGTGCTGTCGGGGCCGTTCGACGACGCGCACTTCCGCGGATTCGTCGCGGAGTGGGGCCCTTACGCCGACGAGTTCGCCGCGATTGCCGACACCGAGGTCGTGAAACTCGACACCGGGCACTGGCCCCAGTTCTCCCAGCCCGAGCGGCTGGCCGCGGCGATCGTGGCGGCCGTCCGACGCACCTGACCCGGCGTCAGTGGCCCATACCCAGGCCGCCGTCAACCGGGATGACCGCGCCCGAGATGTAGGCGGCGTCGTCCGAGGCCAGCCAGGTGACGACACCGGCCACCTCGTCAGCGGTGGCGAAGCGACCCGCCGGGATGTTGCGCTTGTACTCCGCCTGGGTGTCTTCCGCGAGCTCGGCGGTCATGTCTGTCTCGATGAAGCCCGGCGCCACGACGTTGGCGGTGATGCCCCGCGCACCGAGCTCGCGCGTGAGCGAACGGGCGAACCCGACGAGCGCCGATTTCGAGGCGGAGTAGTTGATCTGGCCCGCCGAGCCGTAGAGCCCCACGACGCTCGAGATCAAGATCACGCGGCCCCATCGGGCGCGCAGCATCCCCTTGGACGCCCGCTTGACGACGCGGAACGTGCCGCCGAGGTTGGTCGCGACGACGGAGTCGAAGTCGTCCTCGGTCATGCGCAGCAGGAGCGTGTCCTTCGTGATGCCGGCGTTCGCGACGACGATCTCGACCGGACCGTACGCCGCCTCGACCTCCGTGAAGGCGGCATCCAGCGACGCGGCGTCGGTGACATCGGCGCGGACGGTCAGCGTGCCCTCGGGGCCGTCGCCGGAGCGGGCGGTGACGGCGGTGCGGTAGCCGGCGGCGACGAATCGTTCGGCGATCGCGCGGCCGATGCCGCGGTTTCCGCCGGTGACGAGGACGACACGATCAGTGGACATGGTGCTCCCGGGTCTGCGGATGGACGCGTCCAGCCTAGCCGTGACCTCGGCGCGCGCCCCGATAGGCTGGAGGTCCGTGAAGAGGAGGACCCCGTGAGCGATCTCACTCCGCCGCAGCCCGGTGCCGACCGCACCGGCGTCCCCCCGGTGACCCCGCCGCCGCTGCCACCGTACGCGGCCGCTCCCTCGTACCAGCCGCCCGCCTACCCCGTGGCCCCGCCGACCTACGGCCAGCAGCCGGTGCAGCAGTATCCGGGCGCCGCCCCGTCGTACGCCCCCTACGGCTACGCCGCATATCCGACGCAGAAGACCAACGTGCTCTCGGTCATCTCGATGATCGCCTCCATCCTCGGCATCGTGTGGATCCTGCCGTTCGTCGGGTCGCTCGCGGGTGTGATCATGGGCCACATCTCGCTCTCCCAGCTGAAGACCTCGGGCGAGAAGGGCCGCGGCATGGCCCTCGCAGGCGTCATCGTCGGGTGGATCGGGCTCGGCTTCGCAATCCTCCTGGCCATCGCGTTCTTCGGGCTCTTCGCTTACGGCGCATCCAGCAGCGGCACCTACGCCTGAGCCGGAGCGCCCGCTCGGGCGTACGCTGGGAGCACCGTGAAAACTCCCGCACATCCGCAGTCGGCGACCTCTCTACCGCGCGCTCCGCGTGACGAGGCCCAGACGCGCATGCGCAAGTACTTCATCATGATGAGCGTGCGCGTGCTGTGCTTCGTGCTGATGGTCGTCATCACGCCGTACGGCTGGTACACCTGGGTGCTCGCTGCGGGCGCCATCTTCCTGCCGTACTTCGCCGTGGTGATCGCCAACGTGGCCGTCTCGAACGCCAACAGCCGCGCGATCGCGCCGGAGCGATCGCTGCCCGCTGCACCGACCCCGCCCGCGGAGCCGACGTCGGGCGGCATCATCCAGCTGCATGAAACCACGGCGATTCCTCCCGCACCCGAGCGACCGGCGGATGCATCGTGAGCGCGCCGACGTGCTCGCGAGCAGGATGCCGGGCCGACGCGCCGTGGCAGGTCGTGTGGCGCAATCCCCGCATCCACGCCGCCGATCGGCGCAAGGTGTGGGCCGCGTGCGGTGACCACGTCCATTATCTGCGTGACTACCTGGCGGCCCGCGACTTCCCCGTCGAGGTCGTGGCGTTCGGGGCGGAGGCTCCCGCGTGACGCGCCGTACCGCGTTGCGCTGGAGCGGCTACATCGCTTTCGCGGTCGCGTTCGCCATCGCCTGCGCGTACCTCGCGAACTGGCAGTTCACGCGCAATGAGTCGCGGGAGAACCAATTGGCGCTGATCGCCGCCAACTACGACGCCGCACCCGCCGCTCTCGACGAGGTCCTCCCTCCGGGCGCGCCCTTCGACGCGGCCGACGAATGGCAGCCGGTGATCCTCGTCGGCGAATACCTGCCCGATGAGACGGTGCTCGCCCGCAACCGCCCGCACGGCGGCACCAGCGCGTTCGAAGTGCTCGTGCCGTTCGCCACCGACGACGGTCGGGTCGTGCTCGTGAACCGCGGGTGGGTGCCGCCGGCGTCGGACTCGTCCGATCCCGATGCCGTGCCGACCCCGCCGACGGGCGAGGTGTCGGTCACCGTGCGACTGCGCCCGGCCGAGCCGCTGCCCACCTCGGGGCGCTCAGCTCCCGACGGACAGGTGCCGACGATCACCCCGTCGCTCCTCGGCGATGGCGTGCTGCCGGACGTCTACGCCATCATGGTTGCCGAGGATCCGGCCCCCGCATCCGCTCCCCAGCCCCTCGAGTCGCCGTCCGAAGATCCGGGCCCGCACCTGTCGTACGCGATCCAGTGGATCTTGTTCGCCGTCATGGGGTTCGCCTTCATCTGGTACATGATCCGCACCGAGATCCGCCATCGCCGGGAGGATGCCGACGAGGCCGCCGGCGGCGAAGCAGCGGCGTCCGTGCGCCTGCGTCGAGAGCGCGACCGCCGCGATCGCGACATGCAGGACGAGGACGCGCTGGTCGAAGAGCTCGCGCCGCGCTGATCCCCGCGCTCAGGCGAGGGTGATGAGGTCGATGTAGTCGCGACCCCAGATGTCTTCGACGCCGTCCGGGAGGATGAGCACCCGCTCCGGGTTGAGCGCCTGCACGGCCCCCTCGTCGTGCGACACCAGGACCACGGCGCCTTCGTAGTGCGCGAGGGCCCCGAGGATCTCCTCGCGGCTCGCGGGGTCGAGGTTGTTCGTGGGCTCGTCGAGCAGCAACATGTTCGCCGACGAGACGACGAGGGTCGCCAACGACAGCCGCGTCTTCTCCCCGCCGGAGAGCACTCCGGCGGGCTTCAGCACGTCGTCGCCGGTGAACAGGAATGATCCGAGCACCTTGCGCGCTTCCGTCGCGGTGATGTCCGGTGCCGCCGACATCATGTTCTCGAGCACCGAACGACCGACGTCGAGGTTCTCGTGCTCCTGCGCGTAATAGCCGACCTTGAGGCCGTGCCCGGGCTCGAGCTGCCCGGTGTCGGGCTGGTCGACGCCGGCGAGGATGCGCAGCAGCGTCGTCTTTCCCGCACCGTTGAGACCGAGGATCACGACCTTCGACCCGCGGTCGATCGCGAGATCGACGTCGGTGAAGATCTCGAGCGACCCGTACGACTTCGACAGGTTCGTGGCCATGAGCGGCGTTTTGCCGCACGGCGCGGGCTTCGGGAAGCGGAGCTTCGCGACGCGGTCTTCCTGGCGCACCTCGTCGAGACCCGACAGCATCTTCTCGGCGCGCGCGACCATCTGGTGGGCGGCCGCGGCCTTGGATGCCTTCGCACCGAAGCGCGCGGCCTGCATCTGCAGCTGGGTGGCCTTCTTCTCGACGCCGGCGCGCTCCTTCTTGCGACGCTCCTCGTCGGCCACCCGCTGGCGCAGGTAGTTCTTCCAGTTCATGTTGTAGACGTCGATCACCTGGCGCATGGCATCCAGGTAGAACACGCGGTTGACGGTCTCGCCGACGAGCTCGACATCGTGACTGATCACGATGAGGCCGCCCTTGTAGTTCTTCAAGAACTCGCGCAGCCACACGACACTGTCGGCGTCGAGGTGGTTGGTCGGCTCGTCGAGGATCATCGTCTGGGCATCGGAGAAGAGGATGCGCGCGAGTTCGATGCGCCGGCGCTGACCGCCCGAGAGGGTGCTGAGGGGCTGATCGAGGATGCGGTCCGGCAGTGACAGGTTGTGGGCGATCGACGCCGCCTCGGCCTCTGCCGCATATCCGCCGAGCGCTTCGAAACGCTCGGTGAGATTGCCGTACCGACGCATCGCCTTCGCGGCGACCTTCTCGTCCACATCGCCCATCTCGAGCGACGACTCCTGCATCTGCAGGGCGAGGGTGCCGAGACCGCGGGCGTCGAGGATGCGCGTGCGGGCGAGCATCTCGGGGTCGCCCGTCCGCGGATCCTGCGACAGGTAGCCGAGCTCGCCGGAGCGGTCGACGCGCCCGTCGGCGGCCATCAGGTCACCCGCGAGCACTTTGGTCAGCGTCGTCTTGCCGGCACCGTTGCGGCCGACGAGGCCGATCTTGTCACCGTCGGACACGCGGAAGGAGACGTTCGCCATGAGCGTGCGGGCGCCGACGCGGACTTCGAGGTCGTGTACGGCGAGCACAGCGGACGTCCATTCTGTTCGCGGAAGGGAGAGCGGCCGATCGGCCAGCCCCTCAGTCTACCCGGCCGTGGCTCCGGGGCCGCCGGGCGCTCGGTGGAGACGCACAGAAGATCGCGCCGAGATCGGTGGACGGCGTCCAACAACTGCGCGCACGCTGCCCCTAGGCTGGGCGCGACGCCCCCTCGTTCAAGGAGAAGCATGTCCCTCTCTCACAGCCCCCGTCGCCCCGTCCTCGCCGACCTCGTCTCGCGCCCGAGCGCCCGAGCGCGCCAGGTGGCGCTCGACGCAGCCCTCGTCGCCGTCGGCGCGGCGGTGGTCGCCGTGCTGGCGCAGATCGAGATCCCGCTCCAGCCCGTGCCGATCACGGGGCAGACCCTCGGCGTCGTCGTCGTCGGCGCCGCGCTCGGTGCCCGTCGCGGCGCCGCGGCACTCGTGACCTACCTGCTCGCGGGCCTCGCCGGCCTGCCCGTCTTCGCCGGCTTCACCGGGTCGATCGCCGCCGTGATGAAGCCCAGCTTCGGATTCGTGCTCGGATTCATCGTGGGCGCCTTCGTCGCCGGCTGGTTCGCCGAGCGCGCATGGGACCGCCGCCCCGCCCTCGCCTTCGTCGGCTTCGTGGCGGCCAGCGCGATCCCCTTCGTCTTCGGCATCCCCTACATGGCCTTCATCCTCAACGGCGTCGGCGGCGGATCCTTCGGCGTCGGCGAGATCCTCGAATTCGGACTCTGGCCGTTCGTGGTCGGCGGACTCATCAAGGCCGCCCTGGCGGCGGTGCTCGTGCCGGCGGCATGGGCAGCCGTGCGCGCTGCCGACCGTACGAAGTAGGCGCCAACCTTCAGACGGACTGCAGCGGATTCGCGGGCAGGGTGCCCGCCGAAGTAATGTAAGCCTGCCCTTACTTCGGCACCCACCCCCTTGCTCTGGAGGAATCATCGTGTCCCGACTCCGCATCGCCGCCGCCGCGACGGCAGCCGCTGCGCTCCTGCTCACCGGTTGCGCGTCATCGACCGCATCGCCCGCCTCGACCGAGGCGGATTCGGCCGGATCCGGCGCCTTCCCGGTCACGATTACGCACGCGCTCGGCGAGACGACGATCCCGGCGAAGCCCGAGCGCGTCGCGACCGTCGGCTGGAGCAACCAGGACGTCGCGCTCGCGCTCGGCATCGTGCCCGTCGGCACCGACACCCAGGTGTGGAACTGGACGAACGACGCCGACCCCGGCGTCTACGAATGGACGCAGGATGCCATCGACTCACTCGGCGGCGACGAGCCCGCTCTGTTCACCACCGCCGACGGCACCGACTTCGAGGCGATCGCCGACACCGACCCCGACGTGATCCTCGCGGCGCAGTCGGGTCTGGATGCCGAGAGCTACGCGACGCTGAGTGAGATCGCCCCGGTCGTCGCCTATCCCGAGGTCGCATGGTTCACCTCGTGGCGCGACACGATCACCGTGAACGCGCAGGGCCTCGGTCTCGAGGCGGAGGGCGACCAGCTCGTCGCAGACCTCGAGTCGGAGATCGCCGACGCGACCGCGGATGCCGATCTCGGCGGCAAGACGGCCGCGTTCTTCTCCATCACCCCGGCCGACCTCTCCACGGTCTACCTATACTCCGGCGGCGACTCGCGCACGGCGTTCCTGGAGGATCTCGGCTTCACCCTTCCGCAGGTGGCGGTCGACGCCGCTGCGACGGGCTCGTTCTACGAGGAGTTCAGCGCCGAGAACGCCGACCAGCTGGCGGACGTCGATGTCATCGTGACCTACGGTGACGGATCGGTGCTCGCCGCCCTGCAGGCCGACCCGCTGTGGAGCACGCTGCCCGCCGTGAAGAACGGCGCCGTCGTCGAGGTCGGCATGGGCGACGCGTACAGCGCCGCGGTGACCCCGACTCCCCTGTCGATCCCGTGGGTGCTCACGCAGTACGTCGGCGACCTCGAGGGCGCGGCAGCGAAGGTCCAGTGACCCAGGCTCCGACGCTGCGGCGCCGCGCGATCGCCCCCACGGGCCTCGCGCGGCGCCGCGGCGTGGTGCTCGCGCTCGGGGTCGTCGCGATCCTCCTCTCGATCGCCCTCTCCCTTGCGTTCGGCTCGCGCCCCGTCACCGGCGCGCAGGTCGTGGACGGCATCTCCAGCTGGCTGCGGGGCGAGACCCCGAGCGACATCGGTGCGCTCGCCGTGCAGAGCCGCATCCCGCGCACGGTGCTGGCCCTTCTCGCCGGAGCCGCGCTCGCCCTCTCCGGTGCTCTCATGCAGGCCATCACCCGAAATCCGCTCGCCGATCCCGGCATCCTCGGCGTCAACACGGGTGCCGCGTTGGCGGTCGTCATCGGAATCGCCTTCCTCGGCGTCTCCAGCGCACTCGGGTACCTCGCTCTCGCGGTCGTCGGCGCCTTCCTCACCGCGCTCTTCGTGTACTTCGTCGGCTCGGTGGGTCCGGGAGGGACCACCCCCATCAAGCTCGCTCTGGCCGGGGCTGCCACGACGGCCGCCCTCAGCTCGCTCGTCTCGGCTATCCTCCTGCCGCGCCGCGATGCGCTCGACGAGTTCCGCTACTGGCAGGTCGGCAACGTCGGTCGCGCCGGATGGGACACGATGGCCGTCATCGTGCCCGTGCTCGTCATCGGGGCCCTCGTCGCGCTCCTGTGCGCGCGCGCCCTCAACGCCCTCGCTCTCGGCGAGGACGTCGCGGTCGGCCTCGGCGTCCGCGTGGGCCGTATCCGCGTCGTCGCAGCGATCGCAGGTGTCGCACTGTGCGCGGCGGTCACCGCCATCGCCGGGCCGATCGGCTTCGTCGGGCTGATGATCCCGCACGCCGTCCGCCAGCTATCAGGGCCGGACCAGCGCTGGCTGCTGCCGCTGTCGGCCCTCGGCGGCGCCGTGCTGCTCACCCTCGCCGACACCGTCGGGCGCGTCATCGGCTACCCGGGAGAAGTCGAGGCCGGAATCATCACCGCATTCCTCGGCGCTCCCGTGCTCATTCTCATCGCCCGCCGCACCCGGATGAAGGCCCTGTGATGACCGCCGCCCCGGAGACGCTCGACGCGATCACGGCCGCCGACATCCACGCCGTCCGCGCCGGCCGCTCGCGCCGATCCCGGCGCCGCACCATTGCCCTCTGGACCATGGTCTTCATCGTCGTGGTGCTGCTGCTGGCGATGCTGACCGTGGGCAACACGATCTATCCGCTCTCCGACGTCGTCGCGGTGCTGATGGGCCAGCAGGTGCCCGGCGCGACCTTCACCGTCGGCACGCTGCGCCTGCCCCGCGGCCTCACGGCGGTCCTGGCGGGGATTGCGTTCGGCGTCGCGGGCGCGACGTTCCAGACGATGCTGCGCAATCCCCTCGCGAGCCCCGACGTCATCGGCATCACGTCGGGAGCGAGCGCGGCCGCCATCCTCTCGCTCGTGATCCTGCACTGGAGCGGCACCGCGACGATGGCCCTCGCGATCGCCGCCGGCATCGCCACCGCCCTCGCCATCTCCCTCGCGGCGCGCGGGGGCGAGTCGACCGGCGGCCGGCTCATCCTGATCGGCATCGGCGTCGGCGCGATGCTCGACGCGGTCGTGGCGTACCTGCTCGTGCGCGCGAACGTCTCCGATGTGGCAGTGGCCGCCCGATGGATGACCGGGAGCCTCAACGGTTCGCGCATGGAGGCCCTGCCGCCGCTCGCGATCGCGGTCGTCGCCCTCGTGCCGATCGTCCTGCTTCTCAGCCGCGATCTGCGCGCGCTCGAGCTCGGCGACGCCTCCGCCACCGCGCTCGGGGTGCGGGTCGACCGCGTGCGTCTTCTTCTGGTCGTCGCGGCCGTCGCGCTCGCGTGCGTCGCGACCGCGACGACCGGCCCGATCGCGTTCGTCGCCTTCCTTGCAGGCCCCATCGCAGCGCGGATCGTCGGACCGGGATCGTCCGTCATCCTCCCGGCGGCCATGACGGGCGCCATCCTCGTGCTGGCGGCGGACCTGCTCGGTCAGTTCGCGTTCGACACGAAGTTCCCGGTCGGCGTGATCACCGGCATCCTGGGCGCGCCGTACCTGCTCTACCTCCTCATCCGAACCAGCCGCCGCGGAGGATCGTCATGACCGCCCACCATTCCCTCCGCACCGTGAGCCTGGTATCGGGCTACGGGCGCACCCGCATCGTCGACGAGATCGACATCGAGATCCCCGCCGGACGCATCAGCGTCATCGTGGGCGCCAACGCCTGCGGAAAGTCGACGCTCCTCAAGACGATCTCGCGGCTCATCCCCGCCCAGTCGGGCGCCGTCCGCCTCGACGGGTCGGAGATCGACGCCATCCCCACGAAGGATCTCGCGCGGACGATCGGCCTCCTCCCCCAGCAACCCGTCGCGCCGGAGGGCATCGCCGTCGCCGATCTGGTCGGTCGCGGGCGCCATCCGCACCAGCGTCTGTTCCGCAGCTGGACCGAGGCCGACGACCGCGCCGTCACCGAGGCTCTCAGCGCGACGGGCGTGCTCGATCTCGCCGACCGTGCGGTCGACGAGCTGTCGGGCGGCCAGCGTCAGCGGGTGTGGATCGCGCTCGCCCTGGCACAGGAGACCGATATCCTGCTCCTCGACGAGCCGACGACGTTCCTCGACGTGGCCCATCAGATCGAGGTGCTCGACCTGCTCGTCGACCTCAACCGGGCGCGCGGCACGACGATCGTCATGGTGCTGCACGACATCAATCTCGCCGCGCGCTACGCCGACCACCTGTTCGCGCTGCGCGAGGGTCGCCTCGTCGCCAGCGGCCCGCCGGCGCAGATCGTCACGAGCGACCTGGTGCAGGAGGTCTTCGCCCTCGATTCGCTCGTCATCCCCGATCCCGTCTCGGGTACCCCCCTCGTCCTGCCGCGCGGCAGGCACCGCACCCTGCCCATCCCCGCCGGAGGAGCCCGATGAGCGCCGCCCCTCCCACGAGCCGCTTCTTCCGCGCGCGCGTCACCGCCATCGCGGACATCACCCCGAGCTTCCGCCGCTTCACCTTCGGCGGCGACGACCTGGCCGAGTACGGCGACCCCGGCTTCGACCAGCGCATCAAGATCGTGTTCCCCACGGCCCGCACCGCGATCGACGACATGCCCGTCGGCGAAAACTGGTGGGATGCATGGCGCGCCATGGCGGAAGATGTCCGTCCGCCGTTTCGCACCTACACGACGCGCTACGTCCGCAGTGAGGTGCACGAAGTGGACGTCGACATGGTCGCGCACGATGTCATGGGCCCCGCCTCCGCGTGGATCGCAGCGGCCCGTGTGGGCGACGAAGTGCTGATCTACGCTCCGACGACGGCGCACACGGGTGTCAGCTACGGCATCGACTTCGTGCCGCCCGCGCACACCGACGACATCCTGCTCGCCGGCGACGAGACGGCGGCGCCGGCCATCGCCGTCATCCTCGAGCAGCTCCCCGCCGACGCGCGCGGCGTCGTGGTGCTCGAAGTGCCGCACCCGGGCGATGCCGCCTACCTCCCGACGCATCCGGGGTTCGACGTGCATGTCGCGGCCCGCACTCCGTCGGGCCGACACGAGCACCTCGTCGCCGCCGTCGAGAGCGCCGCCGACCGCCTCGTGCCGGCCGGCCGGGGCGGTGAAGTCGAAGAGATCGACGTCGACCGCGACATCCTGTGGGAGGTTCCGCGCACCGCGAAAGGCGGCGCTGCCCTGAAGCGCGCCCCCCTCTACGCCTGGCTCGCCGGGGAGGCGGGGGCGATCAAGACCCTCCGCCGTCACCTCGTCACGACGACGGGCGTCGACCGCCGCGCCGTCGCGTTCATGGGCTACTGGCGCGTCGGCAAAGCCGAGGTCTGATCCCGTCCTTCGCGCGCGAACGCGCCGATCCGCTCGATGGCTTCGGTGAGCACGGCCGGATCGCACCCGAAGTTGATGCGGACGTGGCCGACACCCGGTGCTCCGAACAGCGGACCGTGGTGCAGCGCGACGCGCGCGCCCCGGCGAATGGGCACCGCGGGGTCGTCGCCCCACCCGTACGCGCTGACGTCGACCCACGCGAGGAACCCGGCATCCGGAACGCGGTAGGTCGCCTCCGGGAGGTGTTCGGCCAGAAGGTCCGCCAACAGACGTCGGTTGAGATCGAGCCGCTTGCGCAGACCGTCGAGCCACTCATCCGACTCGCCGCCGAACGCCGCGATGCTCGACAGCGCGCCGAACAGGCCGGTGCGCCATTCCACTTCCCAGGGCAATGCACGCAGCACGGCCGTGTGGGCGGGAGTCGCCGCCACCATGATCGCGCACTTGAGGCCGGCGAGGTTGAACGCCTTCGATGCGCTCGTGACGACGAAGCCGACCTCTGCTGCCGCGGGCGACGCCGCGAGGAACGGGGTGAAAGCGGCGTCGTCATGCACGAGGGGCCCGTGGATCTCGTCGCTGATGACGACCGCCGCGTAGCGCTGCGCCAGCTCGGCGAGGGCGGCGAGCGACTCATGGGAGTGCACGGTGCCGGTGGGGTTGTGCGGGTTGCACAGCAGGATGCCGCGTGCGCCATCCGCGAGCGCACGCTCGATTCCGACGAGGTCGAGCTCCCACCCGGAACCGGTGTCGGTGAGCGGCACCTGCAGGGCGACGGCGCCCGCCTCTTCGACCGTGTCGAAGAACGGCGGGTACACCGGAGGATTCACGATCACCCGATCGCCCGGGCGCACCGTCGCCCTCAGCAGCTCCACGACGCCCATCATGACGTCGCCGGTCCAGCGCACGTTCTGCGGATCGACGCTCCAGCCGAACCGCCGCTCCGCGAACGCCACGAACGTCTCGGCGATCTCCGGGCGCGGCGGCGTGTAGCCGGTGTCGCCGATCGCGACGGCCTCGCTGAGGACGCGCGTGATCGGCTCCGCCAGAGCGAAATCGGTCTCGGCGACGAACATGGGGATGACGTCGGCGGGATACGAGCGCCATTTCGTGCTCGAACGGCGTCGGAGCGTCTCCAGCGGAAGAGCGTCGAGCGGGCGAACGTCGAGGGGAGAAACCGTCACGCTTCCGACCCTATCGGCGCGTGTGTGCGAGGTCCCGCCCGAAGACACCGGACGTCATCGACGAGCGGTCAGATCGCGAATCCGAGCGCGCGCATCATGTCGCGGCCGTCGTCGGTGATCCGCTCGGCACCCCACGGCGGCATCCACACCCAGTTGATGCGGAATCGGTCCACGACGTTGTCGAGGGCCTGTGCGGTCTGCTCTTCGAGCACGTCGGTCAGCGGGCATCCGGCCGACGTCAGCGTCATGTGGATGACGAGCGCGTCGTTTTCCACATCCCAGCTGAGGTCGTAGATCAGGCCGAGGTCGACGACGTTGATGCCCAGCTCGGGGTCCATGACCTCTTTGAGCGCTTCGGTGACGTCGTCGTACTTCTCGGGGCTGAGCGTATCCGTCATGACAGAAATCCTAGGCCTCGATCGGCGCCGCGGGGTCGAGGTAACGGTCGTAACCCTCGTTCTCGAGGCGGTCGGCGAGCTCCGCGCCGCCCTCCTCGACGATGCGACCGGCGACCATCACGTGCACGAACTGCGGCGTGATGTAGCGGAGGATGCGGGTGTAGTGCGTGATGAGCAGCACACCGAGGTCGGTGGCCTCCTTCGCGCGGTTGACGCCCTCGGACACGATCTTCAGCGCGTCGACGTCGAGGCCCGAGTCGGTCTCGTCGAGCACGGCGATCGCGGGCTTCAGCAGCTCGAGCTGGAGGATCTCGTGGCGCTTCTTCTCGCCGCCGGAGAACCCTTCGTTGACGTTGCGGGCCGCGAACTTCGGGTCCATGCGCAGGTTCTTCATGGCGTCCTTGACGTCCTTGGTCCACGCGCGGATCGCCGGCGCCTCTCCGTCGACGGCGGTCTTGGCCGTGCGCAGGAAGTTGGTCACCGTGACGCCGGGGATCTCCACCGGGTACTGCATCGCGAGGAAGAGCCCCGCGCGCGCACGCTCGTCGACCGACATCGCCAGCACGTCCGCGCCGTCGAGTGTGATGGTGCCGCCCGTGACGGTGTACTTGGGGTGACCGGCGATCGTGTAGGCCAGGGTCGACTTGCCGGAGCCGTTCGGCCCCATGATCGCGTGCGTCTGCCCGGTCTCCACCGTCAGCGTGACGCCGTTGAGGATGGGGGTCTCACCGGCATCCGTGGTGACCGTGACATGCAGGTCGCGGATCTCGAGAACAGCCATGGATATTCCTTTTCAGTCGGATTCTTTAGTCACGAGCGGGTCGATGAGGACGTCATCCCCGTCGATCGTGACCACGTAAACGGGCACCGGCTCGTAAGCCGGAAGATTGAGCGGGCGACCGGTGCGCAGCGAGAACGCCGAGCCGTGCGCCCAGCACTCGAGCGTGTCGCCCTCGACGAAACCCTCGGCGAGCGAGATGTCGCCGTGCGTGCACAGGTCGCCGATCGCGTGCACCTCGCCGTTGCCGTCGAGCACGACCGCCATCGGCACGCCGTCCACCTCGATGCGCACAGCCGTGTCCTGCTCGAGGTCGCTCAGCTGGAGCACCTTCTGCGCGCTCACGCGAGCGCCCCGGCGGCGAGTTCGGCCTCGACCGCGGCGGAGAGCTCGGCCTGCAGGTCGGGCAGGTCGATGCGCTGCACGATCTCGCTCAGGAAGCCGAGGACGACCAGGCGCCGCGCTTCCTCTTCGGAGATGCCGCGCGCCTGCAGATAGAACAGCTGCTCGTCGTCGAAGCGACCCGTGGCGCTGGCGTGGCCTGCCCCGAGGATGTCGCCGGTCTCGATCTCGAGGTTCGGAATCGAGTCGGCGCGCGCGCCGTCGGTGAGCACGAGGTTGCGATTGGCCTCGTACGAGTCGGTGCCCGTCGCGTCGGGGCCGATCAGCACATCGCCGATCCAGACGCTGCGCGCGCTCTCGCCCTGCAGCGCGCCCTTATAGAGCACGTCGCCGGTCGTGTGCGCACCCTTGTGGTGCAGGTACACCTGGCTCTCGAGGTGCTGGCCGGCGTCGGCGAACGACAGGCCGTAGAGGTGACCGCGCGAGCCCGCACCGGCCAGCTCGACCGACGGGTTCACCCGCACGAGCGCGCCGCCGAGGCTCACGACGATGTGCGTCAGCGTCGCGTCGCGGTCGACGCGCGCCTGGTGCGACGCGAGGTGCACGGCGCCGTCATCCCACCGCTGCACCGAGATGACCGTGAGGTTCGCACCGTCACGCGCGATGATCTCGACGTTCTGCGCGTGGTGCGCGTCGCCGTCATGGCGGAGCACGACCGTCGCGCGCGAGTTCGCCTGCGCCTCGATCACGACGTGCGCGTGCGCGACGCCGCCGGTACCGGTGAGGTGCACGATGACGGGCTCGTCGAGTTCGACGTTCGCCGGAATGCGGATGAGGGGTGCGTCCTCCTCCTGCGTCCACGCAATCGCGGCGGTCACGTCTTCCGGACGGAAGTGCTCGCCGCGTGGCGACTCGCCCACCTTCAGCCGTCGCTGCTCGACGCCCGCGGGGGCGACGACGTCGACCGAGATCACGCCGTGCGGCGCCGCCTCGTCGACGAACAGGGCCTGCGCGAGCGCCAGCGGGGTGTGCTTCCAGTTGACCTCGCGGCCCGTCGGCGCGCCGAACTCGGCGGCGTCGAACGACGTCGGGCGCTCCGAGCGCGTCTGCACCGGAACGAACGCGGCGGCAGGGTCGATGTGGCCCTGCGCCGGAGCGGGGGCCTCGGTTGTGGTCGTCATCAGCCGACGGATCCTTCCATGCCCATCTCGATGAGCTTGTTCAGCTCGAGGGCGTATTCCATGGGCAGTTCACGCGCGATGGGCTCGATGAAGCCGCGGACGATCATCGCCATGGCCTCGTCCTCCGGCATCCCCCGGCTCATGAGGTAGAACAGCTGCTCCTCACTCACCTTCGACACTGTGGCCTCGTGGCCGAGCTGCACGTCGTCGACGCGGATGTCGATCGCCGGATACGTGTCGGAGCGAGACTTCGTGTCGACCAGCAACGCGTCGCAGCGCACCGTGTTGGCGGAGTGGTGCGCGTTCGCATCCACCCGCACCTCGCCGCGGTAGCCGGCGCGGCCACCGCCGCGGGCGATCGACTTCGAGACGATCGACGACTGCGTGTACGGCGCCATGTGGATCATCTTGGCGCCGGCGTCCTGGTGCTGACCGGGGCCTGCGAAGGCGACCGACAGGGTCTCGCCCTTGGCGTGCTCGCCCATCAGGTAGATCGAGGGATATTTCATCGTCACCTTGGAGCCGATGTTGCCGTCGATCCATTCCATCGTCGCGCCCTCGTGCGCGACGGCGCGCTTGGTCACGAGGTTGTAGACGTTGTTCGACCAGTTCTGGATCGTCGTGTAGCGCACGCGGGCGTTCTTCTTCACGATGATCTCGACGACGGCCGAGTGCAGCGAATCGCTCTTGTAGATCGGAGCGGTGCAGCCCTCGATGTAGTGCACGTAAGAACCCTCGTCGGCGATGATCAGCGTCCGCTCGAACTGGCCCATGTTCTCGGTGTTGATGCGGAAATAGGCCTGCAGGGGGATCTCGACGTGCACGCCCGGCGGCACGTAGACGAAGGATCCGCCCGACCAGACGGAGGTGTTCAGCGCGGCGAACTTGTTGTCACCGGCGGGGATCACCGTGCCGAAGTACTCCTCGAAGAACTCGGGGTGTTCGCGGAGGGCGGTGTCGGTGTCCATGAATATGACGCCCTGCGCCTCGAGCTCTTCGTTGATCTGGTGGTAGACCACCTCCGACTCGTACTGCGCGGCGACGCCGGCGACCAGGCGCGCACGCTCGGCCTCCGGGATGCCGAGCTTCTCGTAGGTGTCGCGGATCTCCTCGGGCAGGTCTTCCCAGGTCTGGGCCTGCTTCTCGGTCGAGCGCACGAAGTACTTGATGTTGTCGAAGTCGATCTCGCTGAGATCGGCGCCCCACGTGGGCATGGGCTTGCGTCCGAAGAGCTGATACCCCTTCAGGCGCGTCTTCAGCATCCATTCGGGTTCGTCCTTCAACGCGGAGATCCCGCGGACGACGTCCTCGTTGATCCCGCGTTGCGCGACCGCTCCTGCGGCGTCCGCGTCGTGCCACCCGAACTCATAGGTTCCGAGTCCCTCGAGTTCCGGACGGTCGATCAGCACATCGGTCATGGCTTGCCTCCCTTGGGCCCAACGGTGTCATCCGCTCCGGCATTCCGTCGCCCTCGGGAGTGTGCGAGGGGTGGGATGCCGCTGTCAGGGCCTTCTGCGTCTCATCATCGCGCGCGGGTCGCACGCGTAGACTGTCGGTGGGAGCGACGCATTCCGCGTCGCTGTTCCCACCCCTTGAGTCTACAGGCAACGCCCTCGACAGGACGTGGCCGTCGCCCTTTCGCGGCGCGCATCCAGGAGGCGACTGTCATGTCCCGAGTCCCCACGCGAGAGGCGACGGCGCCGCGCACGATCCGTGACGCCGCCCGCTCGCTCTACGAGCGACTGCCGAGCCGGATCGGGCGCGGCACGCGGGTCATCGCGTGGCTCGTGCTCGTCAGCAACATCGTCATCGTGGGCACGGGCGGGCTCGTCCGCCTCACCGGTTCGGGCATGGGATGCGAGACCTGGCCGTACTGCACGGCGGAGTCGCTCGTGCCGACCGCCGAGCTCGGCATCCACGGCGTGATCGAATTCGGCAACCGAACGCTCACCGGCGTGCTGGTGATCGTCGCTCTGCTGGCGTTCCTGTCGGTCGTGCGCACCGGGCGGCCCGACCTCGTGAAGCTCACGCTCGCGAACGGCATCGGCATCATCCTGCAGGCCGTGATCGGCGGAATCACGGTCTGGCTCCACCTGCACCCGAGCATCGTGGGCCTGCATTACCTCGTCTCGGCGGGGCTCGTGGCGCTGTCCACCGTGTACGTCTTCCGCGTCTACGCCGCTGCGGGTCCCCGCCGCATCGCCGTGCCGCGTCGCTACGCGCAGCTGGTGTACGCCACCGCCGCCGCCGCGCTCGTGACGGTGGTCGTCGGCATCCTGCTCACCGGCTCCGGCCCGCACGCCGGCGACGACGAGGCCGCGCGCAACGGGCTCGACCCGATCTTCTGGCAGCACGTGCACAGCTGGCCCGCCTACGTTCTGTTCGCCCTGACCGTGCTGGTGTTCGCCGCCGCGTTCCGGATGCCGAAGGTGCTGCGACTGCCCCGCTGGAGCGGGTTGCTGCTCGCGGTCGAGGTTCTGCAGATCGCGGTAGGACTCTGGCAGGCGCGCACCGGCCTGCCGATCGCGCTCGTGAACATCCACATGGTGCTCGCGGTCGTCCTCGTCGCGGCGATGACCGCTGTGGTGCTCCACCTCAGCGCTCCCCGCGCCGTGATCGCATTCACCCCCGCCCCCACAGCAACCTCATAGGCTTCGCATGGGGCCTGCACGGAACCATCCCCCACAGTAGAAAAGTCGTTGCGAACGCACGATGACCAACCCGAGGAGTCTCCTTATGACCATCACCCGCCCCCGCCTGACGCACAGCGTCCCGTTCTGGATCCTCCTGGGCGGCTCCGTCGTGTCGATCGGCGCCGGCGCGTTCGTGCTCGTCGACAAGCTCGCCGTCATGGCCACGACCCTCACCGACGGCACCGCCACGGGTGTCGAGGTCTACGCCGGCCAGATCTGGGCCGTGCTCGGTGCGATCCTCATCGGCGCCGGCCTCATCGGCCTCGCGCTCGCGCTGACCCTCGCGGCTCTGCGCTCGTTCGCGCCGGTCGCCGCCGACGAGATCGTCGACGCCCCGGCCTGGACCGAGGTCGACGAGACCGCCGCCGTGCCGGCCGTCGACGCCGCCGTCACCGATGAGGTCGTCGCCTCCGACGACATCGCGTCGACGCCCGCGCGCTGACCCGCTCAGCAGAGGCCCGTACCCCCCTGGGGGTGCGGGCCTCTGGCGTTTTCCACACCCGCGAACATGGCGCGTGCGCCGGAAACCACGCGCCGATATGCGCCCGGCGCGCCAACTCGCGCGGCATCCACCGAGTCGGGGGCAGTTGCGGCCGCATCACACCCAGGATGCGACCACAACTGACCCCCAACCGCGCGAAGTGGGCGCGCGCGCCGACAGCGCGCGGTCAGAAGGGCAGCAGCGGGTCGACGGCGATCGCGACGAACAGGAGCGTCAGGTACGTGATGGATGCGTGGAACACGCGCATCGGCTTGATCTGCTCGCCGCGCACCGCGCGGGAGTAGAGCACGTGCGACTCGTAGATGAACCAGCCGCCGAAGACCAGCGCCGACACCGTGTACACGACACCCATGCCGGCGACCGGGATGAGCAGCAGTGAGCACGCGATCGTCGCCCACGCATAGAGGATGACCTGCAGACCGACCTGGATGCCGTCGCGCGTCGCGCCGAGCATGGGGACGTCGGCCTCGGCGTAGTCGCCCTTGTACTTCATCGACAGCGGCCAATAGTGCGGCGGGGTCCACAGGAAGACGAGGACGAACAGGATGAACGGGGTCCACGTCAGCGATCCGGTGACCGCCGACCACCCGATGAGCACCGGGAAGCACCCCGCGATGCCGCCCCAAACGATGTTCTGCTCGGTGCGGCGCTTGAGGATCATCGTGTAGATCACGACGTAGAAGAAGATCGCCACGACACTGAGCGCCGCCGCGAGCCAGTTCGTCGTAAGGAGCAGCCAGACGGTGGACGCCACCGCCAGTGTCCACGCGAACACGAGCGCGGCGCGCGGTGAGACTTCGCCGGTGACGAGGGGACGGTTCTCGGTGCGGCGCATCTGCGCGTCGATGTCGCGGTCGAGGTACATGTTGAACGTCGCGGCGGATCCGGCGCTGAGCGCGCCGCCGATAACGGTCGCCAGGACGAGTCCTATCGACGGCATGCCGCCGTTCGCGAGGATCATGACGGGAACGGTCGTCACCAGCAGCAGTTCGAGAACGCGCGGCTTGGTCAGCGCGACGTAGGCGCGGATCGTGCGACCGAGCGGGAGCCGTGCGGTGGGTGCAGCCGACGCGGACACGTTCGTGTGCACCATGTCCGGACCCCTCTCAGCGACTCGACCAGTCTAGGCCACCGCCGAGGCGGCGTCGGATGTCACACATGACCTGCGGCGCATGCCACTTCGCTAAGCTGATCGGACAGGCGTCGTCGAGCGCCGGATGAGCCCGCTCCGGGCATCCCGACACTCGTCTCGGACGCACTCCCCCTCTTGTGAAAGGGCACCACGTGTCGGAACTGCGCTGGGAAGACATCGATCGACGTGCGGTGGACACCGCCCGACTGCTCGCGGCGGACGCCGTCGAGAAGGTCGGCAACGGCCATCCGGGCACGGCGATGAGCCTCGCACCGGCGGCGTACCTGCTCTACCAGCGCGTGCTGCGCCACGACCCGACCGACACCGACTGGCTCGGGCGCGACCGCTTCATCCTGTCGGTGGGCCACTCGTCGCTCACGCAGTACGTCCAGCTCTACCTCGGCGGCTTCGGCCTCGAGCTCGACGACCTGAAGGCCCTCCGCACGTGGGGCTCCCTCACCCCGGGCCACCCGGAGTACGGCCACACCAAGGGCGTGGAGATCACGACCGGTCCGCTCGGCCAGGGCCTCGCCTCCGCCGTCGGCTTCGCCTACGCCGCGCGCTACGAGCGCGGTCTGTTCGACCCCGAGGCCGCTGCCGGTACGAGCCCGTTCGACCACTTCGTCTACGTCATCGCCGGTGACGGCGACCTGCAGGAGGGCGTCACCAGCGAGGCGTCGAGCCTGGCGGGCCACCAGGAGCTCGGCAACCTCATCGCGATCTACGACTCCAACCAGATCTCGATCGAAGACGACACCAACGTCGCGTTCACCGAAGACGTCGCCGCGCGCTACGAGGCCTACGGCTGGCACGTGCAGACGGTCGACTGGAAGAAGACCGGCGAGTACGTCGAGGATGCAGCGGCGCTCTACGCCGCGATCGAGGCCGCGCAGGGCGAGACGTCCAAGCCCTCGCTCATCGTGTTGAAGACCATCATCGGCTGGCCGTCGCCGGGCAAGCAGAACACCGGCAAGATCCACGGTTCGGCGCTCGGCGGCGACGAGCTCGCAGCGACGAAGAAGGTTCTCGGCTTCGACCCCGAAGAGTCCTTCGTCGTCGCCGACGACGTCATCGCCCACACCCGCGCGTTGAGCGAGCGCGCCGCCGAAGCGCGCGCAGCCTGGCAGCAGGACTTCGATGCGTGGGCGACGGCGCACCCCGAGCGCAAGGCCCTGCTCGACCGCCTCGAGTCCGGCGAGCTGCCGGCCGATCTCACGTCGCCGACGTTCGAAGCGGGCAAGGATGTCTCCACCCGCGCCGCATCCGGCACGGTCATCAACGCCCTCGCCGACCAGCTCCCCGAGTTGTGGGGCGGATCCGCCGACCTCGCGGAATCCAACCTCACGACGATCAAGAGCGCCAAGAGCTTCATCCCGGCCGAGTGGTCGACGCACGAGTGGTCGGGCGACCCGTACGGTCGGGTGCTGCACTTCGGCATCCGCGAGCACGCGATGGGCGCCATCGTCAACGGCATCAAGCTGCACGGGCCGACCCGCCCGTTCGGCGGCACGTTCCTGATCTTCAGCGACTACATGCGTCCCGCTGTCCGCCTCGCGGCGCTCATGGACATCCCCTCGGTGTTCGTGTGGACGCACGACTCGGTCGCCCTCGGTGAAGACGGCCCCACCCACCAGCCGATCGAGCAGCTCGCGACCCTCCGCCTCATCCCGAACTTCACGGTCATCCGACCGGCGGATGCCAACGAGACCAGCGCGGCGTGGGTCGAGATCCTCCGCCGCCAGGGTGGCCCGTCGGGCATCGCGCTCACGCGTCAGAACATCCCGGTGTTCCCGCGCGGCGAAGGCGGGTTCGCCACCACCGAAGGCGTCGCCCGCGGCGCCTACGTGCTGATCGACGCCGAGAACGGCGCACCGGACGTGATCCTCATCGCGACCGGTTCCGAGGTGCAGCTCGCCGTCACGGCGCGCGAGACGCTCGCGTCCGAGGGCATCCACGCCCGCGTCGTGTCGGCGCCGTCGCTGGAGTGGTTCGACGAGCAGGATGCCGCCTACCGCGAGTCGGTGCTGCCCGCCGCCGTGAAGGCGCGCGTGTCGGTCGAGGCCGGCTCGACGGCGCTGTGGCGCACCATCGTCGGCGACACCGGTCGCTCGATCGGCATCGACCACTTCGGCGCCTCCGCCGACTACCAGACCCTGTTCGAGAAGTTCGGCGTCACCGCCGACGCGGTCGCCGACGCGGCCCGCGCAACCGTCAAGGAGAACGCATGAGCACCCCCACCGAAGACCTGTCCGCCGCCGGCGTCAGCATCTGGCTCGACGATCTCTCCCGCCAGCGCATCACGACCGGAAACCTGCAGGAGCTGATCCGCTCGCACAACGTCGTCGGCGTCACCACGAACCCGTCGATCTTCCAGGCCGCCATCAGCGCGGGAGTCGGCTACGAAGAGGCCATCGCCGCGCAGGCGAGCGCCGGCGCGTCGACCGACGACACGATCTTCGCGCTGACGACGACGGATGTCCGCGACGCGTGCGACATCTTCCGCCCGATCTACGACCGCACGAACGGCGTCGACGGGCGCGTGTCGATCGAGGTCTCCCCCGACCTCGCCCACGACACCGAGGCGACCGTCGCCGAGGCGAAGAAGCTGTACGCCACCGTCGACCGCGAGAACGTGCTCATCAAGATCCCCGCGACCAAGGCCGGCCTTCCCGCCATCACCGAGGTGATCGCTGCCGGCATCTCAGTCAACGTGACGCTGATCTTCAGCCTCGAGCGCTACGCCGAGGTCATCGACGCGTACCTCAAGGGTCTGCAGCGTGCGCACAGCGCCGACTTCGATCTGTCGCGCATCCACTCGGTCGCGTCGTTCTTCGTCTCGCGCGTGGACACCGAGGTCGACAAGCGCCTCACCGCCATCGGCAGCGACGAAGCGCTCGCGCTGAAGTCGCAGGCGGGGCTCGCCAACGCCCGCCTCGCCTACGAGCTGTTCGAGCAGACGTTCGCCGAGCAGCGCGCGCAGCAGCTCATCGCCGCCGGCGCCAACGTGCAGCGGCCCCTCTGGGCGTCGACCGGTGTGAAAGACCCGGCGCTGCCCGACACGCTCTACGTCACCGAGCTCGTCGCTTCCGGCACGGTCAACACCATGCCGGAGAAGACCCTCGAGGCCACCTACGACCACGGCGTCGTCACCGGCGACACGATCACCGCGAACTACGCCGCGGCCCACAAGGTCTTCGCCGATCTCGCGGGTGTCGGCGTCGACCTCACCGACGTCACCCAGCTGCTCGAGGACGAGGGCGTAGAGAAGTTCATCGCGTCGTGGCACGACCTCCAGGGAACGGTCACCGCGGCGCTCGCGAAGTGACCCCCGGCCATCCCGACGGCTTTCCGCTGCTCCATCCGAGACCTCGGGCTGCGCCATGCAGTCCGGTAGGAGATTGACCACCGATGTCCACGGACCACACCGAGGCGAGCGCCGGCTCGCCGATCGAGATCACACGCGATCACAACCCGTTGCGTGATCCCGATGACCGTCGCCTCAACCGCATCGCGGGCCCCAGCGCGCTCGTCATCTTCGGCGTCACCGGAGACCTCGCGCGCAAGAAGCTCATGCCCGCGGTGTACGACCTCGCCAACCGCGGCCTGCTGCCGCCCGGGTTCGCCCTCGTCGGGTTCGCCCGGCGCGATTGGCAGGATCAAGACTTCGCGAAGGTCGTGTACGAGGCCGTGCAGCAGCATGCGCGCACCGAGTTCCGCGAAGAGACGTGGAAGCAGTTGCTGGAAGGCATCCGCTTCGTCTCCGGCGAGTTCGGCGACGCCGATGCGTTCCGGCGTCTGCGGGAGACGGTCGAGAAGCTCGACGTCGAACGCGGCACGATGGGCAACCACGCCTTCTACCTGTCGATCCCGCCGAAAGACTTCCCGATCGTCGCGAAGCAGCTGAAGGATTCCGGACTCGTCGACGACAAGTCCACGAACCCGGATGCCTGGCGTCGCGTCGTCATCGAGAAGCCGTTCGGCAGCGACCTGCAGACGGCGCGCGAGCTCAACGCCGCGCTCGAGGTGGCCTTCCCGGCCGACTCGATCTTCCGCATCGACCACTACCTCGGCAAGGAGACGGTGCAGAACATCCTCGCGCTGCGCTTCGCCAACGAGCTGTACGAGCCGATCTGGAACGCGAACTACGTCGATCACGTGCAGATCACGATGGCCGAGGACATCGGGGTCGGCGGCCGTGCCGGCTACTACGACGGCATCGGCGCGGCGCGCGACGTCATCCAGAACCACCTGCTGCAGCTGCTCGCGCTGACGGCGATGGAGGAGCCGATCTCGATGGAGGCGAACGACCTCCGCTCCGAGAAGGAGAAGGTACTGGCGGCCGTGCGGTTGCCCGCCGACCTCTCCACGGCGACCGCGCGAGGGCAGTACGCCGGCGGGTGGCAGGGCGGCGAAGAGGTGACCGGCTTCCTCGCGGAAGACGGCATGCAGCCCGACTCCACGACCGAGACCTACGCCGCCGTCAAACTCGAGATCGCGACGCGTCGCTGGGCGGGTGTGCCGTTCTACCTGCGCACGGGCAAGCGGCTCGGGCGACGCGTCACCGAGATCGCCGTCGTCTTCAAGCGCGCGCCGCAGCTGCTGTTCCAGCGCAACCAGACGCTGGAGCTCGGCCAGAACGCCCTCGTGATCCGCGTGCAGCCCGACGAGGGCGTGACGATCCGCTTCGGCTCGAAGGTGCCCGGAGCCGCCAACGAAGTGCGCGACGTGACGATGGACTTCGGCTACGGCCACGCGTTCACGGAGTCGAGCCCCGAAGCCTACGAGCGTCTCATCCTCGACGTCCTCCTCGGCGACCCGCCCTTGTTCCCCCGGCACGAAGAGGTGGAGCTGTCGTGGAAGATCCTCGACCCGATCGAGGAGTTCTGGGCGCAGCAGGACGGCGCGCTCGAGCAGTACTCCCCCGGATCGTGGGGTCCCCCGTCCGCTGATGAACTTCTGGCCCGTGACGGCCGCGTCTGGAGGCGCCCGTGATCGTCGACCTGCCCGACACCACGGTGTCCAAGATCGCGCGCTCGCTCGTGAGCGTGCGCGAAGAGGGGGGCGCGGTCGCGCTCGGCCGCGTGCTGACCCTCGTCATCGTGACGACGCACGGACTGCAGGAGGCGGCGATCGAAGCCGCCAACGATGCGTCCCGCGAGCACCCGATGCGCGTCATCGTCTTGATCGCCGACCCATCGGGCGATGCGAAGCTCGACGCCCAGATCCGCGTCGGCGGCGACGCGGGTGCGAGCGAGGTCATCGTGTTGCGCGCATCCGGCGCCGCCGCGAGCAACCAGGAGGGCCTGGTGACCGGCCTGCTGCTGCCCGACGCGCCGGTCGTCGCGTGGTGGCCCGACTATCCGCCGGCCGAGCCCGGCCAGTCGCCCATCGGACGGATGGCGCAGCGCCGCATCACGGATGCGTCGACGAAGCCCTACGCCACCGACCGCCTGTCGAGCCTCGGTCCGTCGTACGCACCGGGCGACACCGACCTCGCCTGGACGCGTCTGACGCACTGGCGCGAACAGCTCGCCGCCGTGCTCGATCAGCCGCCCTACGAGCCGGTCACCGCGATCGAGGTCGTCGGCGCGGGCAGCTCCCCCTCGACGGGCCTGCTCGCGGCGTGGCTCCGCCTCAAGCTCGGCGTGCCGGTCACGTGGCGCTACTCCGCGCCCGACGAGTGGTCCCACGGCATCCAGCTCGTGCGCCTCACGCGAGAGAGCGGAGACATCGTGCTCGAGCGCAGCAACGACATCGACGCGACCCTCACCCAGCCGGGACAGCCGTCGCACGACATCGTGCTGCCGCGGCGCACGCTGCGCGAGTGCCTCGCCGAAGAACTGCGACGACTCGATCCCGACGTCTTGTATGGTCGAGTGATCACGGACGGCTGGGAGCTGCTCGGACCCGCAACGACGTAGGAGTCACTCATGGCCGAGTTCTGGACCGACAAGCGGGTCGTCATCGGCACGGACCCCGCCCGGGTCGCCGCCGACGTCGCCACCCGGCTCCTCCAGCGCATCGCGAAGCGCACGAATGCCGGCAAGACGGTGCACATCGCCCTGTCCGGCAGTGTCATCGGCACCCAGGTGCTGCGCGCCGCCGGCGCCGCTCCCGAGCGCACGTCGATCGACTGGTCGCTCGTGCACGTGTGGTGGGGCGACGAGCGTTTCGTCGACCGCGCCGACGCGCTGCGCAACGAGCTCGCGGCGCGAGCGGCCTTCCTCGACCACATCGACATCCCCGCACAGAACATCCACGCGATCGGCGCCTCCGACGACGCCGTCGACGCGGATGCCGCAGCGGAGGCGTATGCCGCCGACCTCGCGCGTTACCGCACCGACGAGCACGCCTGGCCATCGTTCGACGTCTGCTTCTTGGGCGTCGGCCCTGATGGCCACATCGCGGCGCTCTTCCCCGATCGGCCCGAAATCCAGATCAAAGACCGTGCCGTTGCCGCCGTGCACGACTGCCCCACGCCGCCGCAGGTGCGCGTCACGCTCACACGCCCCGTGCTGAATTCATCGAAGCGCGTCTGGATGGTGCTCGTCGGCACCGACAAGGCTGCCGCGCTCGGGCTCGCACTCGCGGGAGCGAGCTACGAATCGGTGCCCGCGGCCGGCGCGAAGGGACGCAAGCGCACGATCCTCTTCGTCGACGAAGCTGCCGCCACGAACGTTCCCGAAGAACTCATCGACGGCGAATACTGATCAGTTCTGGCCGCGCCGCTCGCGCAGCTGGTGCAGCGCATCCTCGAGAAGCGACTCCGCCTCATCGTCGGTGCGACGCTCCTTCACGTAGGCGAGGTGCGTCTTGTAGGGCTCGGCCTTCGACAGGGCCGGCGGGTTCGCCTGGTCGCGTCCGGCCGGCAGGCCCGAGTGCGGCGAATCGATCGTCTCGGGAATCTCTTCCTCGGCGATGCCGGCGGCGAAGTGACGCACGGTCTCGTTGCCGAGGGCGTCCCAGTACGAAATCGAGATGCGCTCGGCGTGGTGTCCGTGGTCCTGCTCGCCCATGGGGCCGGCACCGACTCGGGTGCCGCGGATCGCATTTCCTCCGGAGGCCATCAGATGCCCTGGAACTTCGTGATGAGCCCGAGCGCGACGATCGCGACGAACCAGACGAGGGCGAGCACCACCGTGAAGCGGTTGAGGTTGCGCTCGGCGAGACCGGAGGATCCCATCGCCGAGCTCATGCCGCCACCGAACATGTCGGAGAGACCGCCACCGCGACCCTTGTGCAGCAGGATCAACAGGGTCAGCAGGAGGCTGGTGATACCCAGCAGCACCTGCAGTACGAATTCGAGGATGTCCACGATCGATGAAGCCTTTCGCGGCGCCCGCGGCAGGGCGCACAGATTCGATTATACGGGTCGTGACGCGCGGGGCCACCGACGGGCATCGGCCCGTCGGTCGCCCCGCGGATCGCTGGATCAGACCCCGACGTGCTTCTGGTAGCGGATGATGGCGGCGAACTCGTCGGCGACAAGGCTCGCGCCGCCCACCAGAGCGCCGTCGACATCGGGCTCGCGCATGAAGCTCGCGATGTTGCCCGACTTCACCGATCCGCCGTACAGCACGCGGGTGCGCTCGGCGGCATCCGCCCCGAGCGTCTCGGCGAGCACGCCCCGCAGCGCGGCGCAGACTTCCTGGGCCTGCTCGGGCGAGGCCACCTGACCGGTGCCGATGGCCCACACGGGCTCGTAGGCGACGACGATGTCGGCGTCCGCCGGCACGTCCGCGAGAGCGGCCTGCAGCTGTGCGACCGAGACCGCGGTGGGTCCGGACTCTTCGCGCTGCTCCAGCGTTTCGCCGACGCAGATCACCGGCACGAGTTCGTGACGCAGCGCCGCCTGCACCTTGCCGGCGACGATCTCGTCCGACTCGCCGTGGTAGTCGCGCCGCTCGGAGTGCCCGATGATGACGTAGGAGCAGTCGAGCTTCTTCAGGAACGCGCCCGAGATCTCGCCCGTGTACGCGCCCGAATCCTTCGTCGAGAGGTCCTGGCCGCCGAGGGCGAACGGGATCTTGTCGGCGTCGAGCAGCGTCTGCACGGTGCGGATGTCGGTGAACGGCGGGAACACCGCGACCTCCACCGAGCCGTCTTCGTGCTTGGCATCCTTGAGCGTCCAGTGCAGCTTCTGCACGAACGCGACCGCCTGCAGGTGGTCGAGGTTCATCTTCCAGTTGCCCGCAATCAGCGGGGTTCTCACTGCCATCCGAGGATCTCCAAACCGGGCAGCTTCTTGCCCTCCAAGAACTCCAAGCTGGCGCCGCCACCCGTGGAGATGTGACCGAACTGTTCGTCGGCGAAACCGAGCTGGCGCACGGCCGCGGCCGAGTCGCCTCCGCCGACGACGGAGAGTCCGTCGACGGCCGTGAGCGCGGCGGCGACGGTCTTCGTGCCGGCCGCGAAGGCCGCCATCTCGAACACGCCCATCGGGCCGTTCCAGAACACCGTCTTCGACGAGCGGATGGCGTCGGCGAAAAGCTCGGCCGACGCCGGGCCGATGTCGAGGCCCATGCCGTCGGCGCCGAACGGGGTGCTCTCCAGCGCGTCCGCCGCGGCGACGACGTGGTCGGCATCCGCTGCGAACCCGGATGCCATGACGGCGTCCACGGGCAGGATCAATTCGACGCCGCGCTCCCTCGCCGTGGCGATGTAGCCGCGCACGCGCTCGAGCTGATCGGTTTCGAGCAGGCTCTTGCCGACCGGGTGGCCCTGCGCCGCGAGGAACGTGAACAGCATGCCGCCGCCGACGAGGATCTTGTCGGCGCGCGGAAGCAGATGCTCGATGACACCGAGCTTGTCGCTGACCTTCGACCCGCCGAGCACGACCGTGTAGGGGCGCTCGGGGTTCTCGGTGAGGCGGTCGAGCACGTCGACCTCCTTCTCGATGAGCAGTCCCGCGGCCGACGGCAGCAGCTCGGCGAGGTCGTAGACCGACGCCTGCTTGCGGTGGACCACACCGAAGCCGTCCGACACCAGCGCGTCACCGAGCGAGGCGAGCTCCTCGGCGAAGGCACGACGCTCGGCGTCGTCTTTCGCGGTCTCGCCGGCGTTGAAGCGGAGGTTCTCGATGACCGCGACGTCGCCGTCTTCCAGCGCGGCGGCGGCGGTCTGGGCCGACTCCCCCACGGTGTCGGTGGCGAACGCGACGGGCTTGCCGAGCAGCTCGGACAGGCGCTGTGCGACGGGCGCGAGGCTGTACTTCGCGTCGGGGACGCCGTCGGGGCGGCCGAGGTGGGATGCCGCGATGACGCGGGCACCCTGGTTGATCAGGTGGTTGAGCGTGGGAAGAGCCGCCCGGATACGGCCATCGTCCGTGATGACGCCCTCTTTCAGAGGGACGTTGAAGTCAACACGGACGATGACGCGCTTACCGGCCAGCGACCCCAGCGAATCGAGGGTGCGCAGAGCCATGGAGGAGCCTCAGAGCTTTTCGGCGACGAGCTCAGTGAGGTCGACGAGGCGGTTCGAGTAGCCCCACTCGTTGTCGTACCACGACGAGACCTTGACCAGGTTGCCGCTGACGTTGGTGAGGCCGGCGTCGAAGACCGACGAGTACGGGTCGAGCTGGATGTCGCTGGAGACGATCGAGTCCTCGTTGTACTTGAGGTAGCCCACGAGAGCGCCCTCGGACGCCGCCTTCTTGTAGGCGGCGTTGACGGCCTCGGCGGTCAGGCCCTCGGTCGTCGTGACGATGGTGAGGTCGACGATCGAGCCGGTGGGAACCGGCACGCGGTACGACGAACCGCTGAGCTTGCCCTGCAGCTCGGGCAGCACCAGGCCGATGGCCTTCGCGGCGCCGGTGGATGCCGGGACGATGTTGATCGCGGCGGCGCGCGAGCGGTGCAGGTCGCTGTGCGGGCCGTCCTGCAGGTTCTGGTCGGCCGTGTAGGCGTGCGCCGTCATCATGAAGCCGCGCTCGATGCCGAAGTTGTCGTTGAAGACCTGCGCGAGCGGCGCGAGGCAGTTCGTGGTGCACGACGCGTTGGAGATGACGTGCATCGTCGCGGAGTCGTAGGTGCCGTCGTTGACGCCCATGACGAACGTGCCGTCGACGTCGGTGCCGGGAGCGGAGATGATGACCTTCTTGGCGCCACCGGCGATGTGCTTCTTGGCGTCCGCGGCGTTGGTGAAGCGTCCCGTCGACTCGATGACGATGTCGACACCGAGGTCGCCCCAGGGCAGGTTCGCCGGGTCGCGCTCTTCGAAGACCTTGATGCTCTTGCCGTTCACGGTGATCGAGTCGGCGTCGTACGAGACCTCCGCGTCGAGGCGGCCGCCGACGGAGTCGTACTTGAGAAGGTGGGCGAGGGTCTTGTTGTCGGTGAGGTCGTTCACCGCGACGATCTCGAGGTCTGCCCCCTGCGCGAGAGCCGCGCGGAGGAAGTTACGTCCGATACGGCCGAAGCCGTTGATTCCGATCTTGACAGACACGTTGTCTCCCGTTGTATCTCGCGCCGGTGTGCCCCTGCGGCACACCGCGAACGCTTCTGATGGACAGAGAGAATGCCGGGCATCTCACCCCCGTCGCCGGGAGAAGAACCCGGCATCCTCACCTGGTCACGACACTACTACGCGAGCAGGCCCGCCGTCTTCTCGCGCGCGGCCGAAAAGCGCGTCGCGACGTTCTGCCAGTTGGCGATGTTCCAGACGGCCTTGACGTAGTCGGCCTTGACGTTGAGGTAGTCGAGGTAGAAGGCGTGCTCCCACATGTCGAGCTGGAAGATCGGCACCGTGCCCTGCGCCGTGTTCGACTGCTGGTCGAAGAGCTGCTGGATGATGAGCTGCTCGCCGAGGATGTCCCAGCTGAGCACGGCCCACCCGGAGCCCTGGATGCCGGTTGCGGCAGCGGTGAAGTGCGCCTGGAACTTCTCGAAGCCGCCGAAGTTGTCGTCGATCGCGGCGGCGAGCTCACCCTCGGGCTGCGCTCCGCCGCCGTCCGCGGCGGGGGCGAGGTTCGTCCAGAAGATGGAGTGGTTGACGTGGCCGCCCAGGTTGAACGCGAGGTCCTTCTCGAGCTTGTTGACGTTCGCGAGGTTGCCGGTCTCACGCGCCTCGGCGAGCTGCTCGAGCGCGGTGTTCGCACCGGTCACGTAGGCCTGGTGGTGCTTGTCGTGGTGCAGCTGCATGATCTTGCCGCTGATGTGCGGTTCGAGGGCCGCGAAATCGTACGGAAGGTCGGGGAGGGTGTACTTCGCCATAATGTCTTCTTCCTGTCGGCGCCGCACAGATGCGCGGCGAGGGGACGGATTCATCCTATTGACAGGGACAACGCGTGCGGCACGGGGTTGCTTCCCGAGGGGTGTCGTGAGATGACGCGGTCAGTCTTCCATGCCCTCGGGAACCGCGGCGTCGGTGCCGGGGATCCCGTCCTGCGCGGCCTTCTTGTCGGCCATCGCGAGCAGACGCCGGATGCGACCGGCGACGGCATCCTTCGTCATGGGCGGATCGGCGTGGTGGCCGAGTTCGTCGAGGCTGGCGTCGCGATGCGCCAGACGGAGTTCACCGGCCTGGCGGAGGTGGTCGGGCACCTCGTCGGCGAGGATCTCCATGGCACGCTCCACGCGCGCGCACGCCGCGACGGCCGCCTGTGCCGAGCGACGGAGGTTGGCGTCGTCGAAGTTGACGAGGCGGTTGACCCCGGCGCGCACTTCGCGGCGCTGGCGCAGCTCTTCCCACTCGCTCGCCGTGCGGGTCGCGCCCATCTCCGCCAGGGCGACGCGGATGGCCTCTCCGTCGCGGACGACGACGCGGGGCACGCCGCGCACTTCGCGGGCCTTCGCCGCGATGCCGATGCGGTGCGCCGCGCCGACGAGCGCCATGGCGGCCTCGCCCGACGGGCATCCGATCTCGAGAGCGGCCGAGCGCCCCGGTTCGGTGAGCGTGCCGGCAGCGAGGAAGGCCCCGCGCCACACTGCCGCGAGGTCGGGACGGGCGCCCGTGGTGAGCTTGTTCGGCAGCCCGCGGACGGGCCGGCGGCGCTGATCGAGAAGTCCGGTCTGCCGCGCGAGGGTCTCGCCGCCCTCGATCACGCGCACGGCGAAGTGCCCGCCGGCGCGGCCGCCGGATGCCTGCACGCGGTGCAGTTCGGGCCTGACGCCGTAGATCTCCACGAGGTCGCGCGCGACACGGCGCGCGAGGGCCTCGGATTCCACTTCTGCCTCCACCGCGACGCGACCGGCGATCGAGTGCAAGCCTCCGGAGAACCGCAAGATCGCGGTCAATTCGGCCACTCGGGCGGTGGGGCGAGTGTCACGGACTGCTGTCAGCTCGGTCTTCACGTCAGCGGTCAGCGACACAGCGATCCTTCGTAGTGGGCGGCGGGGACGAGAGTCCAGCCTACTCGCGACCGAGGTCGCGATGTTTCACGCGCACTGCGACGCCGGGTACGTCGGCGAGCCGATCGGCCAGTTCGAGAGCCGTCACGACCGAGCGGTGCTTGCCGCCGGTGCACCCGATCGCGACCACGGAATGCCGCTTGTTCTCGCGCTGGTATCCCGCCAACACGGGACGCAGCGCGAGCGCGTATGCATCGATGAACTCCGTCGCGCCCGGCTGCGAGAGCACGTACTCGCGCACCGGCTCCTCTTCGCCCGTGTGCGCTTTCAGCTCCGGGATCCAGAACGGATTCGGCAGGAAACGCATGTCGGCGACGAGGTCGACGTCGGTCGGCAGCCCGTACTTGAATCCGAAGCTCATGATGGTGACGGTGTGACGCGCCGCACCTTCGTCGCTGAACAGATCGACGATGCGCGTGGCGAGCTGGTGGATGTTGAGACCCGACGTGTCGACGATCACGTCGGCGCTCTCCCGGATGACCGCGACGCGCTCGCGTTCCTTGCGGATGCCGTCGAGGATCGTCCCGTCGCCTTGCAGCGGATGCGGACGGCGCACCGACTCGAAGCGGCGCACGAGCACGTCGTCGGAGGCATCCAGGAACAGCACGCGCAGCTGACGCCCGCCGCGCAGCGACTGGGCGACCGCGGGCAGCTCCCCGAACAGGTCGCGACCGCGCACATCGACGACGGCGGCGATCCGCGGCAGGGCCTCGCCCGCGATCTCGGTCAGCTCCAGGAGTGGTCGAAGCATCTGCGGAGGCAGATTGTCGACGACATACCAATCGAGGTCTTCGAGGGCGTTGGCCGCGGTCGTGCGTCCGGCACCGGACATGCCGGTGACGATGAGCACCTCTCCGGGCACCTTTTCGTCGGCTCTGGCCACTGACTCTCCCCAGGTTCGTCGCGTGGGTCGCCCTGCCAGCCTAGCGATTCGCGAGGTGGCGATGGACCGCGTCGGCGAGGGTCGGGCCGATGCCGGGCAACTCGGCGATCTGTTCCGGCGTCGCCTGGGTGAGTTTCGTGACCGAGCCGAAGTGCTTCAGGAGCGCCTTGATGCGTACCTGGCCGAGGCCGGGCACGTCGCTGAGCACCGTGGTGATGTCGCGCTTGCGCCGCGAGCGCTGATGCGTGATGGCGAACCGGTGCGCCTCATCGCGCAGTCGTTGCAGCAGGTAGAGCGCCTCCGAGGTACGCGGGAGGATGACGGGGTACTCCTCCCCCGGAAGCCACACCTCCTCGAGCCGCTTCGCGATGCCGCACAGCGCGATCGCGGGACTTCCCGCGTCGCGCAGGGCGCGCGCCGCGGCCTCCACCTGCGGCTTACCGCCGTCGACGACGAGCAACTGGGGACGGTAGGCGAACCGGGGCCGTTTGCGCGTCGCGACGACGACCTCCTCGTCGCCGCTCGCCGCCGCGTCCGACGTGTCCCCCTCCTCCGCCTCGGCGTCGACATACGCGAGGCGCCGGGTGAGCACCTGGTAGATCGAATCGGTGTCGTCCGTCGTCTCCGGAACGCCGAACGATCGGTACTGGTCCTTCCGCGGCAAGCCGTCTTCGAAGACGACCATCGAGGCGACGACGTTCGTGCCGCTGAGATGCGACACGTCGAAGCACTCGATGCGCAGCGGCGCCTCATCGAGGCCGAGCGCCTCCTGCAGATCGGTCAGCGCGCGGGTGCGCGATGTGTAGTCGCTCGTCCGACGCATCTTGTGCAGCAGCAGGGCCTGTTCGGCATTGCGCGTCGCGGTCTTCATCAGATCGGACTTCTGTCCGCGCTGGGCGACCTGCACGCTGACGCGGCGCCCCCGCCGTTCCGCGAGCCACTGCTCGATCTCGGCCGCGTCGTCGGGAAGCTGCGGCACCAGCACCTGACGTGGGATGTCGTCGGCTCCGGCGTCGCCGTAGGTGCGTTGCAGCACCTGGTCGACGAGATCGGCGCCGGCGATGTCGAGTTCTTTGTCGATGAGGGTCGCGCGCACGCCGCGCACCCGCCCGCCGCGCACGACGAAGTGCTGCACCGCGGCGGAGAGCTCGTCCTCCGCGATGCCGAAGAGGTCGGCATCCGTGTCGTCGGAGAGCACGAGGGCGCTGCGCAGCAATACCGCGTCGATCGACTGCAGGCGGTCGCGGTAGAGCGCCGCCGACTCGTAGTCCATCGCGGCGGATGCCTCCCGCATCCGCTTCGTCAGCTCCTTCGTGAATCGCCGATCGCCGCCCGACATGAACGCGACGAAGTCGTCGACGATCGCCCGGTGCTCCTCGATCGTGACCTTCATCGAGCAGGGACCCCCGCAGCGGCCGATCTGACCGGGAAAGCAGGGGCGTCCGCTGGCCATGGCCTTCTTGTACGACGAGTCGGAGCAGGTGCGGATGGGGAACACCTTGATCATCAGGTCGATCGTGTCGTGCACCGCCCAGATCTTCGGATACGGTCCGAAGTACTTCGCGCCGCGGATGCGCCGGTTGCGCGTCACGATGACCCGCGGCGCTTCGTCGGCCAGCGTGATCGCCATGTACGGATACGACTTGTCGTCTTTGTAGCGCACGTTGAACGGCGGCGAGAATTCCTGGATCCAGGTGTACTCGAGCTGCAGCGAGTCGACGTCCGAGTCGACGACCGTCCACTCGACGCTCGATGCCGTCAGCACCATCCGGCGGGTGCGTTCGTGCAGCGTGTGCAACGGCGCGAAGTAGTTCGACAGGCGCGCCCGGAGGTTCTTGGCCTTTCCCACGTACAGCACGCGGCCCTGTGCGTCGCGGAAGCGATACACACCGGGCTCGGTCGGGATCTCCCCCGGCCGTGGCTTGTACGGGAGCGCGTCGGCCATGTCAGCTCGCCTTGCGCGCCTTCGGAGTGCGAGAAGCCGCCACCTTCTTCGGAGCAGCCGCGGCGGGCGCGTCGAGCACCTCCGCCAGGAACATCCCCGTATGACTCTTCGCCACGCGGGCGACCTGCTCGGGGGTGCCCACCGCGATGATCTCGCCGCCGCCGGCGCCGCCCTCGGGCCCGAGGTCGATGATCCAGTCGGACGACTTGATGACGTCGAGGTTGTGCTCGATGACGATGACGGTGTTGCCCTTGTCGACGAGGCCGTTCAGCACCTCGAGCAGGCGCGCGACGTCTTCGAAGTGGAGGCCGGTGGTCGGCTCGTCGAGCACGTAGATGCTGCGTCCGTTCGAGCGGCGCTGCAGCTCGGTGGCGAGCTTCACGCGCTGCGCCTCGCCGCCCGAGAGCGTCGTCGCCGACTGACCGAGGCGCACGTAGCCGAGCCCGACGTCGACGAGCGTCTTGAGGTAGCGGTGGATCGCCTGGATCGGCTCGAAGAACTCGGCGGCCTCCGCGATCGGCATCTCCAGCACCTCGGCGATGTTCTTGCCCTTGTAGTGCACGCTCAGCGTGTCGCGGTTGTACCGCTTGCCGTGGCACACCTCGCAGTCGACGTACACGTCGGGGAGGAAGTTCATCTCGATCTTGATCGTGCCGTCGCCGGAGCACGCCTCGCAGCGGCCGCCCTTGACGTTGAAGCTGAACCGGCCGGGCTGGTACCCGCGCACCTTCGCTTCGGGTGTCTCGCTGAAGAGCGTGCGCACGCGATCGAAGACGCCGGTGTACGTGGCCGGGTTCGACCGCGGGGTGCGCCCGATCGGCGCCTGGTCGACGTGCACGACCTTGTCGAGGTTCTCGAGGCCGGTCACGCGCGTGTGCTTGCCCGCGACGCGACGCGCGCCGTTGAGTCGCGTCGCCAAGACCTCGTACAGGATGCCGTTGACCAGCGACGACTTGCCCGAACCGCTGACGCCCGTCACCGACGTGAGCACGCCGAGCGGGAAGTCGGCGGTGACGTTCTTCAGGTTGTTGGCGCGCGCGCCGACCACCGACACCATCCGGCTCTTGTCGATCTTGCGGCGCTTCTGCGGCGTCGCGATCGCGCGGCGCCCGCTGAGGTACTCGCCCGTCAGCGAGCCGCGGTCTTCGAGGAGCCCGGCCAACGGCCCCGAGTGCACGACGTGTCCCCCGTCGACGCCCGCGCGCGGACCGATGTCGACGACCCAATCCGCCGCGTGGATGGTCTCCTCGTCGTGTTCGACGACGATGAGGGTATTGCCGAGTTCCTTGAGCCGCACGAGCGTCTCGATGAGTCGGCGGTTGTCGCGCTGGTGCAGACCGATCGACGGCTCGTCGAGCACGTACAGCACGCCGGTCAGCCCCGACCCGATCTGCGTGGCGAGGCGGATGCGCTGCGCCTCGCCGCCGGAGAGCGAGCCCGCGCCCCGGGACAGGCTGAGGTAGTTGAGGCCCACCTGGATGAGGAAGTCGAGACGCGCGCGGATCTCCCGCAGCACGGCCGCCGCGATCTTCGCCTCGCGCTCGGTGAGTTCGAGCTGAGCGAAGTACTCCTGCGCCTCGCCGAGGCTGAGGCGCGAGGCATCCGCGATCGAGTGCCCGTGCACGAGTACCGCGAGCACTTCGGGTTTCAGGCGGTCGCCGTCGCACACGAGGCACGGCACTTCGCGCAGGTATTCCGACCACCGCTGGCGCTGGCTGTCCGACTCGGCCTGCGTGTACTGGCGTTCGATGTACGGCACGACGCCTTCGAAGCCCGACGAATAGCGCATCTCGCGGCCGTAGCGGTTCTTCCACTTGACGGTGACCTTATAGTTCTCGCCGCGGAGGATCGCCTCCTGCACCTCGCTGCCGAGCTCGCGCCACGGGGTGTCGAGCGAGAAGTCGAGGTCGTCGGCGAGGCCGACGAGCAGCCGCTCGTAGTACTGGAAGAGCCCCTTGCCCTGGGTGGTCCAGGGGATGATGACGCCGTCGTTGATCGACAGTTCCTCGTCGCCGAGCATGAGATCGACGTCGACCGACATGCGTGTGCCGAGTCCCGAACAGGCGGGGCACGCGCCGAACGGCGCGTTGAACGAGAACGTTCGCGGTTCGATCTCCGTGAGCTGCAGCGCATGCCCGTTCGGGCACGCGAGCTTCTCGCTGAAGCTCTGCCATGCGGCGTCGCCCTCCTCGTCGACGAAGTTGACCTGCACGATTCCGCCGGCGAGCCCGAGTGCCGTCTCCACCGAATCCGTCACGCGCCCCAGGATGTCGGGCGCGGCGACCAGGCGGTCCACCACGACGGCGATGTCGTGTTTGTAGCTCTTCTTCAGCGTCGGCGGCTCGGCGAGTTGGATGAGTTCGCCGTCGACCATGGCGCGGGCGTATCCCTTCGCCGACAGCTCCGTGAAGAGGTCGACGAACTCGCCCTTCTTCTGGGTGACGACCGGCGCGACGATCTGGTACCGGGTGCGCTCGGGCAGGTCCATCAGCTGATCGGCGATCTGCTGCACGGTCTGACGCTGGATCTGCGCACCGCACTCGGGGCAGTGCGGCACGCCGATGCGCGCCCACAGCAGGCGCATATAATCGTGGATCTCGGTGATCGTGCCCACGGTCGAGCGCGGGTTGCGGTTGGTCGACTTCTGGTCGATGCTCACCGCGGGCGAGAGACCCTCGATGAAGTCGACGTCGGGGCGGTCGACCTGGCCGAGGAACTGGCGCGCGTAGGCGCTCAACGACTCGACGTAGCGGCGCTGCCCCTCCGCGAAGATCGTGTCGAACGCCAGGCTCGACTTGCCCGAGCCGGACAGCCCCGTGAAGACCACGAGGGAGTCGCGTGGGATGTCGAGATCGACGTTCTTGAGATTGTGGACGCGGGCGCCGCGGACGCTGAGCTTCGACGAAGTGACGGGGACGATGGGCACCGATCAAGTCTAGGCGGGGGCTCCGACACCGGGCTCGGCATGCGGGCTCGGCGCACCCCTGGTCGGCGGCGATCGTCGCGAGTACCGTGGCTCCCGCCGGCACAACGAGGAGCGTGGACGATGACCGCGAAGAACACGATCTGTCTTTGGTACGACGGCGGGGCAGAGGATGCCGCCCGCTTCTACGCCGCGACCTTCCCCGACAGCGAGGTGCACGCCGTTCGGCGCGCGCCGGGCGACTACCCGGACGGTAAGGAGGGCGACGTGCTCACCGTGGAGTTCACGGTGTGCGGCATCCCGTGCATCGGCCTCAACGGTGGGCCGCAGTTTCCGCAGTCCGAGGCGTTCTCCTTCCAGATCTCGACCGACGATCAGGAAGAGACCGACCGCCTGTGGAACGCGATCGTCGCGGACGGTGGCGAGGAGAGCATGTGCGGCTGGTGCCGCGATCGATGGGGACTGAACTGGCAGATCACACCCCGCGCCCTGAGCGACGCGATGGCCGCCGGCGGCGACGTCGCCGCGCGCGCCTTCGCGGCGATGATGGACATGCGCAAGATCGACATCGCTGCGATCGAAGCGGCCGCCGCCGGCGCGTGACCCCCGCGGCGCCATCGGGTTGGCGCCAAGCGCGGCATCCACCCCGCGATACCCAGCCCGCGGGCCAACTTGGGGGCAGCTATGGTCGCCTCACGCGTCGGATGCGACCACAACTGACCCCACCATGCGCCGCGGCATCACCGGGGAGGATGCCGCGCCGTCAGCGGCGGCCGGCGAACGGTGCGAGCGCATCGCGGAGGGCGGCGAGCCGGTCGGGGTCGACGCCGACGCGCGACATGACCTGCCCCGGCACCTCGAGAGCCCGCGTCCGCAGCGCGATGCCCTCCGCGGTGAGGGTGATCTCCAGCACCCGCTCGTCGCTCTGCCGACGCGAGCGCGCCACGAGGCCCTGTGCCTCGAGCCGCTTCACGAGCGGAGACAGCGTCGCGGGCTCCATCGCCAGTTCCTCCGCCAGGTCGCCGAGCGAGCGCGGCGCGCTCTCCCACAGCGCGAGCATCACGAGATATTGCGGATGCGTGAGCCCGAGCGGCTCGAGCACCGGCCGGTAGATCGCGACGACGTTGCGCGCGGCCGTGACCATCGCGAAACACAACTGATTCTCGAGGCGGAGAAGGTCATCGCGGGCATCCACGCGGCCAGCCTAGCAATTACTTAGTACACTAAACATCGTGACGCGAAGAGACCCCGACCGAACCCCGCTCCGCGAACGGGTCCGCGCAGCGGGCGGCTGGTACGCGTACCTCAACACGCGCCTCATCCGCGTCGCCGGCCCGGCGTCGGTCGGCCCCTACGACACGGAGCCCGAACCCGTGCGCACCGAGCGCGCATGCCCGCTGTGCGGCCATGCCATGTCGGAACACACCTTCGACCGCACGGGACCCAAGCCCCTCATGCACTGCCCGTGAGGACTAGTCGAGCAGCACGGCCCCGTCGGCGGACAGCGGCCAGCCCGGGTTGAGGGCGATCTCCCACGGATGCCCGTCGAGGTCGACGAACACCCCCGAATAGCCGCCCCACTCCGTCGGCGCACCGGCACGCGCGACCCGGGCACCGGCGTCGGCGGCCGCCGCCAGGATCGCGTCGACCTCGTCGCGCGATCGCACATTGTGCGCCAGCGTGACGCCGCCCCACCCACCAGTGTCGGCGACACCGGAGTCGGCGGCGAGCGATGCGCGCGACCACAGCGCGATGACCATGCCGCCCGCGCGGTAGAACGCCACTTCACCGGCGACCGAGGACGGACTCGGCTCCCATCCGAGCGCCCGGTAGAAGACGATCGCGCGCTCGAGGTCGGCGACGCCGAGCGTGATGAGACTGAGGCGCTGCTCCATCAGGCGTGACCGGCCTTCTCCATCGCACGCAGCTCCTTCTTGAGGTCCTGCACCTCGTCGCGGAGGCGCCCGGCGAGCTCGAACTTGAGTTCCGCGGCCGCCGCCAGCATCTGCGACGACAGATCCTGAATCGTCGCCTCCAACTGGTTCGCGCCATCCGCGGCGAGCCCTTCGCGCCGCAGGCGCGGGGTGGGGCTCTTGCCCTTGGCGCCCTTGCCGCCGGATTTCTCCAGCAGCGCTGCGGTGTCGGATGCCTCCCGCGCCAGCGCTTCGGTGATGTCGGCGATCTTCTTGCGCAGCGGCTGCGGGTCGATGCCGTTCTCGAGGTTGTACGCGATCTGCTTCTCGCGCCGACGGTCGGTCTCGTCGATGGCTTTACGCATCGAGTCGGTCATGTTGTCGGCATACATGTGCACTTCGCCCGAGACGTTGCGCGCGGCGCGGCCGATCGTCTGGATGAGGGATGTGCCGCTGCGCAGGAACCCCTCTTTGTCGGCGTCGAGGATCGCCACGAGCGACACCTCTGGCAGGTCGAGACCCTCACGCAGCAGGTTGATGCCGACCAGCACGTCGAACACGCCCTGCCGCAATTCGGTGAGCAGCTCGACCCGGCGGAGAGTGTCGACGTCGGAGTGCAGGTACCGCACGCGCACGCCGTGCTCACCGAGGAAGTCCGTCAGCTCCTCCGCCATCTTCTTGGTGAGCGTCGTCACGAGCACGCGCTCGTCCCGCTCGACGCGCACCCGGATCTCTTCGAGCAGATCGTCGATCTGGCCCTTGGAGGGTTTCACGATGATGTCGGGGTCGACCAGACCGGTCGGTCGGATGATCTGCTCGACGACGCCGTCGGCGATGCCCATCTCGTAGCGCCCCGGCGTGGCCGACAGGTACACCGTCTGACCGACCCGCTGCTTGAACTCGTCGAAGCGCAGGGGACGGTTGTCGAGCGCGCTCGGCAGCCGGAAGCCGTGGTCGACGAGCGTGCGCTTGCGGGAGGCATCCCCCTCGTACATCGCGCCGATCTGCGGCACCGTCACGTGCGACTCGTCGATGACCATGAGGAAGTCGTCGGGGAAGAAGTCGAGCAGGGTGTGCGGCGGCTCCCCCGCTTCGCGGCCGTCCATGTGGCGGGAGTAGTTCTCGATGCCGGAGCAGAACCCGAGCTGCTGCATCATCTCGAGGTCGAAGCTCGTGCGCATCCGCAGCCGCTGGGCTTCGAGCAGCTTGCCCTGCCCTTCGAGCTCTTTCAGACGCCCGGCGAGCTCCTCTTCGATCGTCTCGATCGCACGGTGCACGGTGTCGGTGCCGGCGACGTAGTGGGATGCCGGGAAGATCGGCACGCTGTCGAGCTTCTGCACGACCTCCCCGGTCAGGGGATGCAGCATGTAGAGCGCCTCGATCTCGTCGCCGAACAGCTCGATGCGGATCGCGTATTCCTCGTAGACCGGGATGATCTCGATCGTGTCGCCGCGCACACGGAAGTTGCCGCGCGAGAAGTCGACGTCGTTGCGGTTGTACTGCATCGCGATGAACTTGCGGATGAGCGCGTCGCGGTCGTACCGCTCCCCCACCTGCAGGGCGACCATCGCCCGCATGTACTCCTCGGGCGCGCCGAGGCCGTAGATGCACGACACGGTGCTCACCACCACGACGTCGCGGCGGCTCAGGAGCGAGTTCGTGGTGGAGTGACGCAGCCGCTCGACCTCGGCGTTGACGGACGAGTCCTTCTCGATGAAGGTGTCGGTTTGCGGGACGTATGCCTCGGGCTGGTAGTAGTCGTAGTAGCTGACGAAGTACTCGACGGCGTTGTTCGGCATGAGCTCGCGAAACTCGTTCGCCAGCTGCGCGGCGAGCGTCTTGTTGTGCGCGAGGACGAGCGTCGGGCGCTGCACCTGCTCGATGAGCCACGCCGTGGTCGCCGACTTTCCGGTGCCGGTGGCACCCAAAAGCACGACGTCGGTCTCACCGGCGTTGATGCGCCCCGCGAGATCGGCGATCGCCTGCGGCTGATCGCCGCTGGGCACGTACTCGCTGATCACCTCGAAGGGCCGGACGGATCGCGTGGTCTGCATTCCTCCAGCGTAGGCGGGGCCTCCGACACGGCGGTCGGAGTTCGCCGTGGGCGTCAGACGTCGTCGTCCTCACCCGATTCGAAATCGCCGACGGCGAAGTCGTCCCATTCGAGGTCGGGATCGGACGGCCCGCCTCGTCTCCTCGCGGTCGATGTGCGCATGGGTCGTCTCCTCTCGGCGGTGGAGCGTGGCTGATGCGCCCACGCTAGCCAGCGCACGTGAACGGCCCGTTGCAGATCCGTGACGGCGCGATATCGGCGCCGCGCGTACTGTGGGATCTATGGTGGAGTTCGTCGTCGGCTCGGGTCTGGCCGCCGCCGCGGGCCTCAACGCCTGGATGCCGCTGTTCCTCCTCGGGTTGCTCGATCGGTTCGCGCCCGCCGTCGACCTGCCGAGCGCCTGGGCGTGGCTCTCGAGCGACATCGCGCTGTGGATCACCGGCATCCTGCTCGTCGTCGAGATCGTCGCCGACAAGATCCCCGCCGTCGACTCCGTCAACGACGTGATCCAGACCGTGATCCGCCCCGCGTCGGGCGGCATCGTCTTCGGCGCGGGGGCGAGCGCCGAGACGCTGCGCGCGGAGGACCCCGCGACATTGTTCACCGACGGCGCGTGGATGCCGATCCTCATCGGCGTGGGCATCGCGCTGCTCGTGCACCTTGCGAAGGCCGCCATCCGGCCGGTCGCCAACCTCGCGACGGCGGGGCTCGCGGCGCCCGCGCTGTCGACGGCGGAGGATGCGTCGTCGCTGGCGCTGGCCCTGGCCGCCGTCTTCGCGCCGGTACTCGCGGGGATCCTGCTGGTCGGCGTGGTGATCGGCCTCGTCGTCCTGTTGCGGCGGCGCACGCGGCGGTGGGCGCCGGAGCGCGCGACCAGCCGCTAACCCGCGAGCTTCTCCCAGAGACGGTCGGTCTGCGCGAGCGTGTCATCGAGCGAGCCCGCAGTGTCGATCACGACGTCGGCGATCGCGAGGCGCTCAGCGTCTCCGACCTGCGCGGCGATGCGCGCGTCGGCATCCGCCGCGCTGAAACCGCGGAGCTCCACCATACGCTGTGCGCGCACGTCTGCGGGCGCGTGCGCCACGACGATCAGATCCCACGGGTCGTCCACGCGGGCCTCGACGAGCAGCGGCACGTCGTAGACGACGATCGCGTCGGCACCGGCCGCGGCGAACCGGCGTGCCGACTCGGCGCGCACGGCCGGATGCACGATGGCGTTCAGCGCGCGAAGACGCCCCTCATCGCCGAACACGATGGACCCGAGCGCGGCGCGGTCGAGCGACCCGTCGTCGCGGATGAGGTCGGCGCCGAATTCGGCCGCGATCTCGGCGAGCACGGGTGACCCGGGGCTCTGCACGTCGCGCACGATCTGGTCGGCATCCACCACGACCGCGCCGAGCTCGGCGAGCCGCCGCGCGATCGTGGACTTGCCCGACGCGATGCCGCCGGTCAGCGCGATGAGTGTCATGCGTCCACGATGCCACGATCCCGACGCGCGCCGTGAAACGACGAGAGGCCGTCGCCGCCGGATTGCTCCGGTGGCGACGGCCTCGTCGAGAGGTGTCGGACTCAGCGACCCGCGAGCTTCTCGCGGAGCGCGGCAAGCGCCTCGTCGTCGGCGAGCGTTCCGCCGCCGGCGGTCTCCGAAGCGAACGACGACGACGCCGAGCTGGTCTCGGTCGGGGCGTTGGCCTCGGCCTCGAGCGCCTTGGCGACAGCAGCCTTGTGGGACTCCCAGCGACCCTGCGCAGCGGCGTACTCCTGCTCCCACGCTTCGCGCTGGGTGTCGAAGCCCTCGAGCCAGGCACCCGACTCGGGGTCGAAGCCCTCGGGGTACTTGTACTCGCCGTTCTCGTCGTACTCGGTCGCCATGCCGTACAGCGCCGGGTCGAACTCGGTGCCGTTGGGGTCGACCGACTCGTTGGCCTGCTTGAGGCTCAGCGAGATGCGGCGACGCTCGAGGTCGATGTCGATGATCTTGACGAAGACCTCTTCGCCGACCGACACGACCTGCTCGGCGAGCTCGACGTGCTTGCCCGAGAGCTCGGAGATGTGCACGAGGCCCTCGATGCCGTCGGCCACGCGGACGAACGCACCGAACGGAACGAGCTTGGTGACCTTGCCCGGCGCGACCTGACCGATGGCGTGGGTGCGGGCGAAGACCTGCCACGGGTCCTCCTGCGTCGCCTTGAGCGAGAGCGACACGCGCTCACGGTCGAGGTCGACCTCGAGGATCTCGACGGTGACTTCCTGACCGACCTCGACGACCTCGGAGGCGTGCTCGATGTGCTTCCAGCTGAGCTCGGAGACGTGCACGAGGCCGTCCACGCCGCCCAGGTCGACGAACGCACCGAAGTTGACGATCGACGAGACGACACCCTTGCGGACGCCACCCTTGTGCAGGTTGTTGAGGAACGTGGTGCGCGACTCGGACTGCGTCTGCTCGAGCAGGGCGCGGCGCGAGAGCACGACGTTGTTGCGGTTCTTGTCGAGCTCGAGGATCTTCGCCTCGATCTCCTGGCCGAGGTACGGCGTCAGGTCGCGGACGCGACGCAGCTCGATGAGCGACGCCGGGAGGAAGCCGCGGAGGCCGATGTCGACGATGAGGCCACCCTTGACGACCTCGATGACCGAACCGGTGACGACGCCGTCGTTCTCCTTGATCTTCTCCACGTCGCCCCACGCACGCTCGTACTGCGCGCGCTTCTTCGACAGGATGAGACGGCCTTCCTTGTCCTCCTTCTGGAGAACAAGGGCTTCGACCTCGTCGCCGACCTTGACGACCTCGTTGGGGTCGACGTCGTGCTTGATGGAAAGTTCGCGCGAGGGGATGACGCCCTCGGTCTTGAAGCCGACGTCGAGGAGGACCTCGTCGCGGTCGACCTTCACGACGGTTCCTTCGATGAGGTCGCCGTCGTTGAAGGACTTGATCGTCAGTTCGACCGCGGCCAGGAAGTCTTCAGCAGATCCGATGTCGTTGATGGCGACCTGCTTGGTGGCCGGGGCGGTCGTTGCGGTAGTCATGTAGTGGGTTGTCCTTGTTGGGTTGGGGTGTCGGGCTTCGCGCTGTCAGCGGCATCCATCCGTCCGGAGACGTGCGGATGCCTCGAGCCGAAGCGAGTGGTGAGGGAATGCGTGTCCTCCGCGCACGGCGATGCCGTCATACGAATGACACTCAAGGTTATCAGACCGCGCCGTGCCGGTGCAGACGGATCAGCGGACGTCGCCGTCGACGTAGTACCAGTGGCCCGAGACGCGCCGGAAACGGCTCGTCTCGTGCAGGGCGCCGTCGGTTTTTTCGCGCGCACCCCGCCAGTGCGCTCGGAACTCGACGGTTCCGGAGTCGCCCGTGGTGCGCGCGGCGATGACGTCGAGGCGTCGCCACTGCAGGCCGTCGTCGATCGTCACGTCGGACGGGCGGGTGGACGGATGCCAGGAACGCTCCAGGTGCGCCGCATCGCCGATCGCGAACGCCGTGTACCGCGAGCGCATGAGTGCTTCGGGGGTGTCCGCCGGCGCCCCGTCGAGCACGGGTCCGCAGCACTCGGCGAAGGTGGCAGGCCGGCCACACGGGCATGCCGCCTCGTCCACGGGCCGACGCCCGCGACGCGTCGCCGCCGAACCGAACGACATGCCGTCTCCTTGTGGATAACACTCGGCCCCGGTCGGGGCCACTGGCTAGCGTAGGCACATGACGGATCGGATGCGGTGGCGCGCCGGCGCGGCGCTGAGCCTGATGCTCGCGGGCGCTCTGCTGACGGCGTGCACGCCCGAGCCCACGCCGACACCGTCTCCCACCGGATTCGCGTCGGAGGAAGAGGCCTTCGCCGCCGCCGAAGCCACGTACCGCGCCTACGTCGATGCGGTCAATCAAGTCGACCTTGCGGACCCCGCGACGTTTGACATGCCCCTTCAGTGGAGCGCGCCACCTCTCCGAGACGTGGACCGAAAGAGTTTCTCTGAGTCCCACGCCGAGCAGCGGGAACTTTCAGGGGCCTTCCTGATCGCTTCGGTTAGCCCGGTCGGATGGGACATTTCGTCCGGATTTGCGGAACTTGCAGTTTGCCTGGACGTGTCTAACACCGATGTTCGCGATGCGAACGGGATCTCGATCGTTCCTGCGGGCCGCGCACCCGTCATCGCGCTCAGTGTTGACCTGCGCCCCAGCGTCACGACTCCCACAGGGCTGGCCGTCGCAGAGACGTCGGCGCGGAATGGTGAACCGAGATGCTGACCGCCGTAGTACTCCTCGCAGCACTCCTCACACCTTCGAGTGCGCTACCTCTCGCTGCCGCGACGTGCTCAGCACTGGATCAGGCGACGGGCCTGTGCTCCATCTCGAACAGCGGGTCCTCGGTCGACATCTCGGGCACACGGCCAGGCGGGTCGAGCACCGCGCCGCGCGGCGGAGGCGGCGGCGGCGAACGCGACGGTGGCGGCGTCGATGCCGAATCCTCGGCACCTGTGGAGTGCACCGGCCTCTGCCGCGAGAACTACATGGTCGTCATGATCCAGCGACCGACCCTCGCCGACGTCGCGTCCTTCGCCCCGGCGGCGTCCGCGCTCGCGGACGAGCCCGACGGCGTCGGGATCGTGGGCATGCCCATGAACTTCGTCGTGAACGCGTCGAGTCACGTTGCCACGGGAACCCTGTTCGACCTGCCCGTGACCGTGACGTTCGTGCCCGCGAGCTTCGTCTTCTCGCACGGCGACGGGACGGCCCGCACCTCCGCGACCGGCGGACGCAGCTGGGCCGCGCTCGGGCAGGCGCAGTTCAGCGCGACCGCCACGAGCCACGCGTACGCGGCGCGCGGCACCTACTCGGCGTCGGCCGTCGTGCAGTACTCCGCCACGGTCGACTTCGGCAACGGCGGCATCCCGGTGCCCGGCCTGCTCGAGGTACGCACGGGCGCGTCCACCGTCGAGATCCTCGAGGTGCGCACGGCGCTGGTCGAGCGCACGTGCCTCGAAAATCCCGGCGGCCCCGGCTGCTGACGTCGCCACGTGACAGGATGTGCACGTGGCCGACCGATTGATGCTGCTCGACACCGCGAGCCTCTACTTCCGCGCGTTCTACGGGGTGCCCGACACCGTGCGTTCGCCCGACGGGCGGCCCGTCAACGCCGCGCGCGGGCTCCTCGACATGATCGCCAAGCTCGTGACGACCTACGAGCCGACGCATCTCATCGCGTGCTGGGACGACGACTGGCGTCCGCAGTGGCGCGTCGATCTGATCCCCAGCTACAAGACCCACCGCGTCGCGGCGGAGGTCGAGGTCGGACCCGATGTCGAGGTGGTGCCCGATCCCCTCGAGTCTCAGATCCCCGTCATCCGCGAAGAACTCGGCGTCCTCGGCATCCCGATCGTCGGCGCGGCCGAGCACGAGGCCGACGATGTCATCGGCAGCCTGGCCAGCCAGGCGACGATGGCCGTCGACGTCGTCACCGGCGACCGCGATCTCTTTCAGCTCGTCGACGACGCTCGCGACATCCGCGTCGTCTACACCGGGCGCGGCATGAGCAACCTCGAACTCCTCGACGACGCCGCCGTCACGACCAAGTACCGCGTGCTTCCCACGCAGTACGCCGACTTCGCGGTGCTCCGCGGCGACGCCTCCGACGGCTTGCCCGGTGTCGCCGGTATCGGCGAGAAGACCGCGGCGACTCTCCTCGCCACGCACGGCGACCTCGCCGGCATCATCGCCGCAGCCGACCGCGGCGAGGGCATGACGGCCGGCATCCGTGCGAAGCTCACCGCCGCGGCAGACTATCTCGCCGTCGCTCCCCGCGTCGTCGAGGTCGTCCGCGATCTCGACCTCGGCGAGATCGACGCGCGCATCACCGCGCCCGATGCCGCATCGGTCGACGACCTCGCCCAGCGCCACAACCTCGGCACGTCGGCCACGCGGGCGGTCGCCGCCCTCGCCGCGCGCGCCTGAGTTCCCGGCTCGGCCAGCGCACACCGCGAGGTCTCCGGCTCAGTCGTATGGCGATCTGACCGGGCGCGACCTCATCTGCCACGCCAGTCACCTCCCGCCCCACGCGCCATGCGACTCGTACACGAAGCGCTCGCACCGCGGTCACCGCGCGCGCCGGGTCCACTCCTGCAGGCGCTCCAGCGGCCACGTCGTCACGATCCGCTCCGGCGGGATGCCGGCGGCCTCGGCGCGGGCCGCCCCTTCGGCGAGCAACGCGAGCTGCCCGGGTGCGTGCGCATCGGAATCGATCGAGAAGAGACACCCGGCATCCAGCGCCACCGCGATCAGCTCGTCGGGCGGATCCTCTCGCTCGGGGCGCGAGTTGATCTCCACCGCCACCCCCGTCTCGGCGCATGCGGCGAACACCGCTTTCGCGTCGAACTCCGACGGCGGCCGGAGACCTCGGGAGCCACCCACCAGCCGGCCCGTCACGTGGCCGAGCACATCGGTGTGCGGGTGCCGCACCGCGGCCACGAGTCGACGCGTCATGGCCCGCTTCTCCATGCGCAGCTTCGAGTGCGCCGAGGCGACCACGATGTCGAGCTCGCCGAGCAGACCCGGCTCCTGGTCGAGGTCACCCTCCTCGAGGATGTCGACTTCGATACCCGTCAGCAGGCTGAACGCGTCGTCGGTGAAGCCTGCGACGGCCGCCATCTGCTCGCGCAGCCGCTCGGGCGAAAGCCCACGGGCGACCCGCAGCCGGGGTGAGTGATCGGTGAGTGCGAGATAGTCGTGCCCGAGCTGGCGCGCGGCGTCGACCATCAGATCGATCGAGGTGAGCCCGTCCGACCACTCGGAGTGGGCGTGCAGGTCTCCGCGCAGCAGCGTCCGCAGAGCGGATGCGGGCGGGCCGTGGAGTGCCCGCAGCTCCGCCAGGTAATCGGGCACCGCTCCCCCGCGCGCCTGCACGATCACCCGGAGCGTCGACTCCCCGATGCCGGGGCGGCGGCGCAGCGCCGCGACATCGTCGAGTTGCGCGTCCGACAGGTCGGCGATCGCGGCGGCCGCCGTGCGGAAGGCCTTCGATTTGTAGCGCGACGCGCGCTCGCGCTCGAGCAGGGATGCGATCTCGTCGAGAGCGGCGCGGGCATCCATGCTCAGTCGGCGGCGGTCGCCGTCGCCTCCACCCAGGCGGTGAGCTTCGCCGCGGCCGCGCCGGAGTCGATCGCCTCCGCGGCGCGCGCGACGGCTTCGCCCAGACGCTCGACGATGGGCCGCTGCACCTCCGCGGCATCGCGGAAGAGGTTGTACGACACGATCCCCGCCGCGGTGTTGAGCAGCACGATGTCGCGCACCGGCCCGGTCTCGCCCTCCAGCACCCGGTGCACGACGGCGGCGTTGTGCTCGGCGTCGCCGCCGAGGAGGTCGTCGATGCGCGCCAGCGGGATGCCGAGGTCGCGCGGATCGAGGTCGTGCTCGTGGATGTCGCCGCGACTGATCTCCCACAGGCGGCTGTGGCCGGTCGTGGTCAGCTCATCGAGCCCGTCGTCGCCGCGGAACACCAGCGCCGTGGCGCCGCGGGTGCGGAACACGCCGGTGATCAGCGGCACGCGGTCGAGGTTGGCGACGCCGACGGCGTTCGCTTCGGCACGCGCCGGGTTGCAGAGCGGACCGAGGAAATTGAAGACCGTCGGCACGCCGAGCTCCGCCCGCGTCGGTCCCGCATGACGGAACCCGGGGTGGAAGGCCGAGGCGAACGCGAACGTGATGCCGACCTCGGCGAGCACGCCGGCCACCCGCTCGGGCGACAGCGTCAGATCGATCCCGAGCGCCCGCAGCACGTCGGAGGAGCCCGACGCCGAGCTCGCCGCCTTGTTGCCGTGCTTCACGACGGGAATTCCCGTCGCGGCCGCGACGACGGCCGACATCGTCGAGATGTTGACGGTGCCGAGTCGGTCGCCGCCGGTGCCCACGATGTCGAGCACTTCGGCCGGCACGGGAAGCGGGACGGCGGCTTCGAGAATGGCGTCGCGGAAGCCGACGATCTCATCGACGGTTTCGCCCTTCGCGCGCAGCGCGACGAGGAATCCGGCCAACTGCGACGGGGTCGCTTCGCCGGCCATCACGTGGCGCATCGCCCAGGTCGATTCCGACACGCTCAGGTCGCGTCGATCCAGAACCGCCGTGAGAATCTCGGACCACGAGTAGAGCTCCGCCATGGTTGACGATCCTATCGGCACTCTGACGGCGAACTCCCGGCGGGCGCTGAGCGTATCCACATCCCCCCGAAAGTCGGATGCCGAATCGCTTTCGTACCGAATCGACCTTCAGTGACGCGAAACCTTGTGCGGTATCAGCCATAATGGACAGGTGACGAGCACTTCAGCGACGTATCCCCAAGCCTTGCGCTCCGTGAAGCGACCGGACCCGGTCGCGGTCGGAACGATCGTGTGGCTGGGCAGCGAAGTCATGTTCTTCGCGGGTCTCTTCGCGATCTACTTCACGCTGCGCAACGCATCGCCCGAACTGTGGGCCGATCGCACCGAGCTGCTGAACGTGCCGTTCGCCGCGGTGAACACGGTCATCCTCATCTTGTCGTCGTTCACGGCCCAGGCCGGCGTGTTCGCGGCCGAGCGCTTCCAGCCCTACCGCAAGGGATCGATCTGGCAGTTCCGCCAGTGGGGCATGGTCGAGTGGTTCCTGCTCTCGTTCCTGATGGGCGCCGTCTTCGTCTCCGGACAGGTGTGGGAGTACGCCACGCTGGTCGCCGAAGGGCTGCCGATCAGCGCCGATTCCTACGCGTCGGCGTTCTACATCACGACGGGCTTCCACGCCCTGCACGTCACCGGCGGTCTCATCGCGTTCCTTCTCGTCATCGGACGCGCCTACGCGGTCAAGAACTTCGGCCGTAAGGAGATGACCTCCTCGATCGTCGTGTCGTACTACTGGCACTTCGTCGACGTCGTCTGGATCGTCCTGTTCGTCGTCATCTACTTCATCAAGTGAGAGCGGAGCTGAACACTTCCATGGCATCGAAGACCTCGCGTCAGATCGGGCGCCGCAGCAAGTGGGCTGCGGCCGCGCTGATCGGCATCGGCCTGCTCGTCACCGGCGGCATCTACGCCGGCGCCTCAGCGGCGATGGCGGCGACCGAGCCGGCCACGGCCGCCTCGTCGCTGACGGTCGAAGACGGCAAGAAGCTGTTCCAGGCCAACTGCGCCACCTGCCACGGGTTGAACCTCGAGGGCACCGCAGACGGCCCGTCGCTGTACGGCGTCGGCGAGCTCTCGGTCGAGTTCCAGGTGTCCACGGGCCGCATGCCCCTGCAGGCTCAGGGCCCGCAGGCTCCGCAGAAGCCGCAGCAGTTCACGGAAGACCAGACGCTCGCCATGGCCGCGTGGGTGCAGTCGGTCGCACCGGGTCCGAGCTTCCCCGACGAGAAGATCCTCGACGGTGACGGCGACGTCGCCAACGGCGCAGAGCTCTTCCGCGTCAACTGCGCGATGTGCCACAACGTCGCCGCCGCCGGCGGTGCGCTCACGGAGGGCAAGTACGCTCCGGCGCTCACCTCCACGAGCGCGCTGCACATGTACGCCGCGATGACCACCGGTCCGCAGAACATGCCGGTCTTCAACAACATGACCCTGACGACCGACGAGAAGCGCGACATCATCTCCGCGCTGCTTTACCTCCAGGAGAACGAGTCGCCCGGCGGATTCTCGCTCGGCTCGCTCGGTCCCGTGTCCGAGGGTCTGTTCATCTGGATCTTCGGCATCGGCAGCCTGATCGGCCTCACCGTGTGGATCACGGCGAAGTCGAACTGATCACACACTTCCCCTGACGAGAAATAACGCGAGGAGCACCATGGCACACGAGGAAGACGCGCTCGAGCACGAGAGGGCTTCATGGAAGCCTTCCCCGGGGCTCGCGGTCGCGGTTCCCGACCCCGTGCAGAACCCGGGGCTCCCCCCGCACCGTACGCGCGTCACCGACCAGGACCCGGCCGCCATGAAGCGCGCCGTCCGCACGGTCTACACGCTGTTCTACCTGTCGCTGGCGGGCAGCATCTGGGCGATCGCCGCCTACATGCTCTTCCCCATCGAGAGCGGCCGGATCATCGACATCCGCCACAACAACCTCTTCATCGGTCTCGGCATCGGCCTGGCCCTGCTCGCGCTCGGCCTCGGTGCCATCCATTGGTCCAAGGCCGTCATGAGCGACAAGGAGTTCATCGAGCCCCGCCACGCCACGCGCGGTCGCGACACGACGCGCGAGGGCGCCGTCGAGGCCCTGCGTGAGGCGAACGAGGAGTCCGGCTTCGGCCGTCGCACCGCGATCCGCGGATCGCTGATCGCCGCGCTCGCCGCCTCGATCCTGCCCGGCATCACCCTCTTCCGCGGCCTCGCCCCCGAGAACAGCGAAGCCCACCCGGATGCCGGCAACCCCGTCGCCCTGCTCAGCCGCACCATGTGGGAGCCCGGGATGCGCCTCGCGCACGACCCGAGCGGCGAGCCGATCCGAGCCGCAGACCTCACCCTCGGCTCCGCCGTGCACGTCATCCCCGCACCCCTCGCCGAGCTGAGCCACCACGACGGCTACCTCGAGGAGAAGGCGAAGGCGATCGTCCTGCTGATGCGTCTGCTCCCCGAGCAGCTGCCGGCTGAGCACAACAACCTCGAGTGGGCCTACGACGGCATCGTCGCGTACTCCAAGGTCTGCACGCACGTCGGCTGCCCCGTCGCGCTGTACGAGCAGCAGACCCACCACCTGCTCTGCCCCTGCCACCAGTCGCAGTTCGACGTGTCGCGCTCGGCCGCGGTCATCTTCGGCCCCGCCGCGCGTCCGCTGCCGCAGCTGCCGATCACGGTCGACGACGAGGGCTACCTCGTCGCGCAGAGCGATTTCCATGAACCCGTCGGCCCGAGCTTCTGGGAGCGCCATTGAGCACCGCGACTGTCACTGAGACAGGCACAGAGAAGAACCAGACCGAGAAGCCTCTCGGCGGTCGGTTCGTCGCAGGAGCGGCGAACTACATCGACGAGCGCACGAGCATCTCGGGCCTGGTGAAAGAACTGGGCCGCAAGATCTTCCCCGACCACTGGTCGTACATGCTCGGTGAGATCGCGCTGTGGAGCTTCGTCGCGGTGCTGCTGTCGGGCACGTTCCTGACGTTCTTCTTCCAGGCATCCATGGTCGAGACGCACTACTACGGCTCGTTCCTGCCGCTACGCGGCGTCGAGATGTCGGCGGCGCTCGATTCGTCGCTGCGCATCTCGTTCGACATCCGCGGTGGCCTGCTGGTCCGTCAGATCCACCACTGGGCCGCGCTCGTGTTCGTCGCGGGCATCGGCGTGCACATGCTCCGCGTGTTCTTCACCGGCGCGTTCCGCAAGCCGCGCGAGCTCAACTGGGTGATCGGCTTCATCCTCTTCATCCTCGCGATGGCCGAGGGCTTCACCGGCTACTCGCTGCCCGACGACCTGCTCTCCGGCAACGGCCTGCGCATCATCGACGGCATGGTCAAGGGCATCCCGCTCGTCGGCACTTGGATCTCGTTCCTGCTCTTCGGCGGGGAGTTCCCGGGCACCGAGATCGTCGGACGCCTCTACACGCTGCACATCCTGCTGCTGCCCGCGATCCTCGTGGCGCTGCTGGCCGTTCACCTCATGCTCATGATCGTGAACAAGCACACGCAGTTCGCCGGCCCCGCCCGCACGAACAGCAACGTCGTGGGCTACCCGATGATGCCGGTGTACATGTCGAAGATGGGTGGCTTCTTCTTCATCACCTTCGGCGTCATCGTGCTCATCGCCTCGCTCTTCACGATCAACCCGATCTGGAACTACGGGCCCTACGACCCGTCGCCGGTCTCCGCCGGAACCCAGCCCGACTGGTACATCGGCTTCGCCGACGGCGCGCTGCGCCTGGTGCCGCCGCACCTGGAGTCGGTCTTCTGGGGTCACACCTGGTCGTGGAACATCCTGCTGCCGCTCGGCATCATCGGCATCTTCATCGTGCTGGTGCTCATCTATCCCTTCATCGAGGCGTGGATCACCGGCGACAAGCGCGAGCACCACATCGCGCAGCGTCCGCGCAACGCCGCGACGCGCACCGCCATCGGCGCCGCCGGTGTCACCTTCTACGCTGTGCTGTGGGCGGCCGCGTCGTCCGACATCATCGCGACGCACTTCTGGCTCACGATGGAAGGTGTCATCCACTCGCTGCAGGCTCTCCTGATCGTCGGACCGATCCTCGCCTACTTCGTCACGAAGCGCATCTGCCTCGCGCTGCAGAAGAAGGACCGTGAGATCGCACTGCACGGATACGAGTCGGGCCGCATCGTCCGCCTGCCCGGCGGCGAGTACATCGAGGTCCACCAGCCGGTCGACGACTACGAGCTCGTCAAGCTGGTCGACTTCGAGACGAACGAGCCGCTCGTCGTGCGTCCGAACGACCAGGGTCGCATCCCGTGGACTCAGAACGTGCGTGCGTCGCTGTCGCGCTGGTTCTTCGAGGACCGCCTGGTGCCGGTCACGCAGGCCGACATCGACGAGGCGCGTGCGCACCACGACCACGCTCTCGAGCAGGCGTCCCACGCCGAGCTCGACGCCGGCGACGACTCTGCGCACAAGGGTCACTGACGCCAGCACCATCTGGCCGGAAAGCGGCGAGGCATGACCGTCCTGGTCGTCCTCGCCGCTTTCCGCATCCCGTAGCGTCGAGGCATGACCGACTCCCTCGCCTACTTCTCCGCCAAGCTCGCCCACGAGACCGATCCGTCCGACGTTCATGCCGCACAGCGTGCCGGTGACGATGTCGTGCTGATCGACGTCCGCAGCACGGATGCCTGGAATCAGGGACACGCAGTCGGCGCTCTGCACATGCCGTACCGCGACATCGCCACGCGCGCCCCGCGGGAGCTCGACCCGGCGGTGCCCGTCGTCGTCTACTGCTGGAGCCCCGGATGCAACGCCGGCGCCAAGGGCGCCGTCGAGTTCGCGAAGCTCGGCTTCGATGTGCGGGAGATGATCGGCGGCTACGAGTATTGGGTGCGCGAAGGACTGCCGTGCGCGGGGGCGGAGGGCCCCCTCCCCCGCGTCTTCGACGCGCAGGTCATGTACGTCCGACCGGCCGGGTGAGGACCCTCAGACCGCGAGGTCGCCGTACCGCTGCGTGAACCGCGCCGCAGCGGCACCGGCGAACACCGGCGCTTCGTGCTCGTCACGCTCGCCGTCGACGACGTCGGCGACGACCGCCGTGACGTTGTCGCGGGAGCCGGCGTCGAGCGCCGCGGCGACCAGCAGATCGGCGGCCTCCTGCGGGTCGCCGACCGAACGGAGCACAGCGGCGGTGACGTCGTCGGGGAGGTAGTCGCTGATGCCGTCGCTGCAGAGCAGCCAGCGGTCGGCCGACAGCGCGACCCGCTCCGAGACGCGCACGATGTCTCCCTCGTCGCCGCGGAGCGAGGCCGTGATGATGTTGCGTCGCGGGTGCATCATCGCGTCCTCTGCGCGCACCACGCCCTGATCCACGAGGCTCTGCACGAACGAATCGTCGCGCGTCTGTCGGATGAGGTGACCGTCCCGCAGGAGGTAGCCGCGGGAGTCGCCGGTGTGGGCGAGCAGCAGAGCGCCGCCCTCGGTGAACCACACGCCCGTGAACGTCGTCGCCATTCCGGTGAGCGCGGGGTCGCGTCGCACGTGCGCGCCGAGGTCCCAGTTGGCACCGCGGATGCGGCGCGTGAGCGCGTCGGCATCTTCGATCCGCGACCCACCCGCGACGAGGCGATGCACGAGCGCGGCCGATGCCAGGTCGCCCGCGGGACCTCCGCCGACGCCGTCGGCGACGCCGGCACCCCAGGGCGCGGCGAACGCGGCATCCTGGTTGACGTCGCGGTAGCCGCCGACGTCGCTGGCGAAGCCGGTGTGGAGCTGCAGGGTCATAGAGACCGAGACCGAGCCACGTGCGGCGCGTCAGCGCCGCTCGCGACTCAGCGCGCGAAGTACCCGCGGTAGTACTCGTAGACCCATCCGACGATCGCGACGGCGAAGACGGCGACACCGATCGGGAGCAGGAAGGTACCGACGGCGAGGCCGAGGATCGCCAGCGCCGCCGAGAAGGCGAGCACGATCGGCCACCACGACCAGGGGCTGAACTCGCCCATCTCGGGGTCGGCGTCGTCGATGTCGGCCGTCAGCGTGTCTTCCGGCAGCTCACCGCCCTGCGCGTGGTGCACGCGGTTGACGTAGAACGCGATCAGCGCCGCCATGAAGACGGTGAACACGAGCGCGACGGTGCCGACCCACTCGATCGCGTTGTACCACGGGCGGTCCGAGTGCTCGATGATGTTCCAGCCCGTGTAGAGCACGGCGCAGAACAGGAAGAATGCGGCGAGGACCCACCACAGGTTGACGTTGGTCTTCACTTACTTGACCTCTCCATCGGCCAGATCCACAACGGGCGCATCGGGGGCGTCCTTGGCGGGGCCGACGCCGACGGGGGTCGCCGCCTCGGGGTGGTTCAGGTCGAACGCCGGCCGCTCGCTGCGGATGCGCGGGATCGACGTGAAGTTGTGACGCGGCGGCGGGCAGCTGGTCGCCCATTCGAGCGAGCCACCGTAGCCCCACGGGTCGTTGACCGTCACGCGCGGCGCGGTGCGCGCCGTGATCCACACGTTGAGGAAGAACGGGATCATCGACGCGCCGAGCAGCATGGCGCCGATCGTCGACACCTGGTTCTGCCACGTCCAGCCGTCGGCGGCCGCGTAGTCGGCGTAGCGACGCACCATGCCGTCGACACCCAGCCAGTGCTGGATGAGGAAGGTCATGTGGAAGCCGATGAACAGCATCCAGAAGTGCACGTAGCCGAGACGCTCGTTGAGCATGCGACCGGTCCACTTGGGCCACCAGAAGTAGAAGCCGGCGAACATCGCGAACACGACCGTGCCGAACACCACGTAGTGGAAGTGGGCGACGATGAAGTAGCTGTCCGACAGGTGGAAGTCGAGCGGCGGCGACGCGAGGATCACGCCGGTGAGACCGCCGAAGACGAACGACACCAGGAAGCCGAGCGAGAACACCATCGGCGTCTCGAACGTCACGGAGCCGCGCCACATCGTGCCGATCCAGTTGAAGATCTTCACACCGGTCGGCACCGCGATGAGCATCGTCATGAGGGCGAAGAACGGCAGCAGCACCGCGCCGGTGACGTACATGTGGTGCGCCCACACCGACACCGAGAGCGCCGCGATCGCGATCGTCGCGTACACGAGCGTCTTGTATCCGAAGATCGGCTTGCGGCTGAACACCGGCAGGATCTCGGAGATGATGCCGAAGAACGGCAGCGCGATGATGTACACCTCGGGGTGACCGAAGAACCAGAAGAGGTGCTGCCAGAGCAGCACGCCGCCGTTGGCCGGGTCGTAGATGTGCGCGCCGAGCACACGGTCGGCTGCGGCCGCGAGGATCGCGGCGGCCAGCACGGGGAACGCCATCAGCACGAGGATGCTGGTGACCAGCGTGTTCCACGAGAAGATCGGCAGACGCCACATGGTCATGCCGGGGGCGCGCATCGTGATGATCGTGGTGATGAAGTTCACGGCGCCGAGGATCGTGCCGAACCCGCTCATACCGAGGCCGAGCATCCAGAGGTTGCCGCCGGCACCGGGCGAGAAGCTCGCGTTCGCGAGCGGCTGGTACGCGAACCATCCGAACGCGGCCGCACCCTGCGGGGTGAGGAAGCCGGCGACGGCAATGGTCGACCCGAACAGGAAGAGCCAGAACGCGAAGGCGTTCAGTCGCGGGAAGGCGACATCGGGGGCGCCGATCTGCAGGGGAAGGATGGCGTTGGCGAAACCGGCGAACAGCGGCGTCGCGAACATCAGCAGCATGATCGTGCCGTGCATCGTGAACAGCTGGTTGTACTGATCCTTCGTCGGAAGGATCTGCATGCCCGGCTCGAACAGCTCCGCGCGGATGATGAGGGCCATCACGCCGCCGAGCAGGAAGAAGATCACCGAGGAGATCAGATACAGGTAGCCGATCGTCTTGTGGTCAGTGGAGGTGATCCACTTGACGATCAGGTTGCCCTTCTGCTCGATGCGCGACGTGCTCAGTAGCGCGGCCTGACGAGGCGGCAGCGTCGTCGTGCGTCGGGGTGTCTCCCCCTGGAGAGGAAGCGTCGTCGCCATCAGTTGTCTCCTTCGGAGGTGGCGCCGGTACCCGGCAGGTTCTGGAGCCGGTCGTACGCGTTGTCGATGCCGCCGGTCTGGCCGGCGTCACGCAGCGAGTCGAGGTAGGCGTCGTAGTCGGCCTGTTCGACGACCTTCACTTTGAAGAGCATCATCGAGTGGTATTGGCCGCAGAGCTCGGCGCACTTGCCGTCGTACTCCCCGACGCGCGTCGGGGTGAAGGACCAGTAGTTGTCCTTGCCGATGTACATGTCCTTCTTGTACAGGAAGTCGATGATCCAGAAGGAGTGGATCACGTCACGCGAGGTGAGCTTGATCTTCACCTCCTTGTCGACCGGCAGGTAGAGGGTCGGCAGATCGCTGATGACGTTGCCCTGCGCGTCGGTCTGGGCCTGGACGCCCATCGACCAGACGGCCGCGTCGTCGTCTTCGCAGTCGGCTTCGTTGTACTGGAAGTCCCACGCCCACTGCTTGCCGATCGCCGTGATGCACGCATCCGGCTCGTCGTACTGCGTCTCGAGGATCGTCTGATCACGGGCGGTGAAGGCGAAGAAGCCGATCACCAGGATCAGCGGCACGATCGTGTAGAAGATCTCGACCGGCATGTTGTAGCGCATCTGCACGGGCAGACCGCTCTGACCGCGACGGCGGCGGTACGCGACGGCGGCGAAGCCCATCAGCGCCCAGGTGATGATTCCGACCGCCAGCAGCACGATCCACGAGTTGACCCACAGGCCCGAGATCATCTCGGTGTGGTTCGTGGCGGGCTTGGCGTCGGCGTCTTCGAAACCGGGCAGGTAGCCGTTCAGCTCGGTGGGGGTGCAGGCCGCCAGGGCGACGGCCGTGGCGACTCCCAACGGGATGACAGCCCAGCGGAGGCGGCTCTTGACGCGCACAATTCACCTTTCGGGGTCATGAAGGTCGACACCAGCCAGTCTAGGGCAACCTCTCACCCGATTCAGGCCATCGACCCAGCTTCTCCGGACGATCGGAGGGGGTCGAACGCCGATCAGTGAAAGCTGTCGCCGCACGCGCAGCTACCCGCTGCGTTGGGGTTGTCGATCGTGAAACCCTGCTCGGAGATGGTGTCCTTGAAGTCGATCTTCGCGCCGTCGAGGTAGGGCACCGACATGTCGTCGACGATGACCTCGACGCCGTCGAAGTCGACCGCCTGGTCGCCGTCGAGGAAGCGCTCGTCGAAGTAGAGCTGGTAGATCAGACCCGAGCATCCACCGGGCTGCACGGCCACGCGCAGACGCAGGTCGTCGCGGCCCTCCTGCTCGAGCAGGCTCTTGACCTTCGCAGCGGCGGCGTCGGTGAGGCCGACGCCGTGAGCGGTCTCGGCGGGGGTGGTGGCGAGGTCGGACATGTCTGCTCCCGAAAGTGTCGGGCCGTCCGATGCCCTGACGGGCGCGACGGCGGGATGCCTCGATTCTACGCCGCCCGGGCCGCCATCGGCCCGAAGAGCGCTCAGAGCGTCGTGCGGTCGAGGCTCTCGAGCAGTAGCGCCTCCGACAGCAGTGCGTGGCGGAAGGTGTCGAGGTGCAGCGACTCGTTCGGACTGTGTGCACGGGCGTGCGGGTCTTCGACGCCCGTGACCAGGATCTGCGCCGCCGGGAACTCGCGGACGAGGTCGGAGATGAACGGGATCGAGCCGCCCACCCCGATGTCCACGGGCTCGACGCCGTATCCGTCGGCGAGCGCAGCGCGCGCCTGCGCGACGGCCCAGCCGCTCGTGTCGACGAGGAAAGAGTCGCCGCAGTCGACGTCACGGAAGGTGAGTTCGGCGCCGAACGGTGCGTGGGCACGCAGGTGCGCCTCGAGCGCCTCGTATGCGTCGCGCGCCGGCTGGCCGGGGGCGACGCGCGAGCTGATCACGACCGACACCTCGGGGCTCAGCGTGTTGGAGGCGTTCTTGACGCTCGGCGCATCGATGCCCGTGACGGTGACCGTCGGCTTGTTCCAGATGCGGCTGAGAATGCTGCCGCGCCCGATGGGCCCGACGCCGGCGGGAAGCCCCGCCTCGCTGCGGAGCGTCTCCTCGGTATAGGCCGGGGTCTCGGCGTCACGCTCTGCCAGTCCCGCGACGGCCACCGCGCCGTCGTCGTCCCAGAGCGTGGAGAGCAGGCGGATCGTCGCCATCATGGCATCCGGCACCGCGCCCCCGAACATGCCCGAGTGCGACGCGTGCTCGAGGGTCTTCACCGTCAGCGTGAAGCGGGCGTTGCCACGCAGCGACACCGTGAGCGCGGGGGTCGTGGCATCCCAGTTGCCGGAGTCCGCCACGACGATCACATCGGCCCGCAGCGCCGCGGCGTTGTCGCTGAGGAACTGCGCGAACGAAGCGGAACCCGCTTCCTCCTCCCCCTCGATGAAGAGGTTGACGCCCAGGTCGAAGTCGGTGCCGAGGGCCTCGATGAGCGCCCGCAGCGCCCCGACGTGGGCCATGACGCCGGCCTTGTCGTCGGCCGCGCCGCGCCCGTAGAGACGTCCGTCCCGCACGGTCGGCTCGAACGGCGCCGACTCCCAGAGCGACTCGTCACCGACGGGCTGCACGTCGTGGTGCGCGTAGAGGAGGATCGTCGGACGGCCATTGCGCGCCGCACGGGAGGCGAGCGCCGCCGGCATCCCCTCGGCACCCGTACCGGGGACCACAGCGGTCTTCACCTCGACGCTGTCGAAGATGCCGAGGTCGTCGAGCAGCGCGCGCACGGCCTCGGCGCTGCGCTCGACCTCCGCCCGGTCGAACCCGGGAAACGCCACGGAGGGGATGCGCACCAGGGTGCCGAGATCGGCGAGGGCGGCGGGGACGGCGGCGAGGGCCGCTGCGCGCACGGCGTCGGGGCGGGACAGGTCAGAGCTCATGCGGGTAATCTTAAAGGGCACGTTTCCCGCCGAACCGAGGTACCTCCCCGTGGCCCACACGCCTGCAGCACCCGACACCGCCCCCGACGCACCGATCGGCGCGGGTAAGAACCGCCCCACGCCGTCACGCGCCGAGCAGGAGGCTGCGCGCAAGCGTCCCCTGGTCGCCGACACGAAGGAAGCGAAGGCCCGGGCCAAGCAGGACCTCGCCGCCGCGCGTGATAAGGCGCGCATCGGCATGGCCAACGGCGATGAGAAGTACCTGCCGCAGCGCGACAAAGGGCCGCAGCGACGGTTCGTCCGCGATTTCGTCGACGCCGGCTGGCACCTGGGCGAGGCGCTCATGCCGCTCATGGTGGTCGTCATCCTGATGACGTTCCTGCCGCAGGCATGGGTGTACTACGGCTTCGTCGGCCTGTGGATGTTCATCCTCTTCGTGGTCGCCGACATGATCTTCACCAGCATCCGCGTCAAGCGCGCCGTGAAGGACAAGTTCGGCGAGACCAAGATGGAGAAGGGTCTCGGCTGGTACGGCGCGATGCGCACCGTGCAGATGCGCTTCATGCGCCTGCCGAAGGCCCAGGTCAAGCGCGGCCAATACCCCGTCTGAGCTAGGCGCGCGCCAAACCCCGACTGATCTGCCGGGCCCAGAGCGGCCCGCGGTAGATGAACGCCGAATAGCCCTGCACGAGCGTCGCGCCGTGCGCGAGGCGCTCGCGCACGTCGGCGGCATCGTCCACTCCCCCGGCGGAGATCACGCAGAAGTCGGGATGCGGCGCGGCGGCCCGCACGAGCCGCAGCACCTCGAGCGCGCGTTCTTTCAGCGGCGCTCCCGAGAGCCCTCCGGCGCCGGCGGCGTCGACCTTGTCGGCGGGGGTGCGCAGCCCCGCACGCGAGATCGTCGTGTTCGTCGCCACCAGGCCTGCGAGGCCGAGATCGACCGCCAGCCGGGTCACGGCGTCGACCTCGTCATCGTCCAGATCGGGCGCGATCTTGACGAGGAGGGGCGTCGCGCCGGCGGCATCCTTCACCGCGGAAAGCAGCGGGCGCAGCGTCTCGACGGCTTGCAGGCCCCGCAGGCCCGGCGTGTTGGGCGAAGAGACATTGACCACGAGATAGTCGGCGACGGGCGCGATCAAGCGTGTGCTGGCGACGTAGTCGGCCGTGGCGGCTTCGACCTCGACGACGCGGCTCTTGCCGATGTTCGCACCGAGGATGAGCCTCGGAGACCGCCGGCGCGCCTTCGTCAGCCGGCGCGCCGCGGCCGCCGCTCCGGCGTTGTTGAAGCCCATGCGGTTGACGAGCGCTCGATCGGCGACGAGGCGGAACAGGCGCGGGCGCGGGTTGCCGTCCTGCGCGATCGCGGTGACCGTACCCACCTCGACGTGGCCGAAGCCGAGCGCGAACAGCCCCGACGTCATGACGGCGTTCTTGTCAAAGCCCGCGGCGATGCCGAACGGCGAGTCGAAGACCAGCCCGAGCGCCTCGGTGCGCAACGGCGGCGCGGGCCGGGTGACGGCGCGGAGCACGGGCCGCACCGGCCACACGCCGAACGCCTGGATCACCCGCACGACGGCGTGGTGCGCCGTTTCCGGATCCATTCGCGAGAAGACGTGCCGGAAGACGAAGTCGTACATGGTCGAAGCCCTCCGTACGGGGTCAGTCGGTGGCGGCCGCGTGGTCGGCGCGCAGCTGCTCGATCGAGGCCTCGAAGTCGTCGAGCGAATCGAAGGCCTGGTAGACGCTGGCGAAACGCAGGTAGGCGACCTCGTCGAGACTGCGCAGCGGCCCGAGGATCGCCAGTCCGATCTCGTTCGTGTCGATCTGCGACGATCCCGTCTGGCGCACCGACTCTTCGACGGCTTGTGCCAGCACCGCGAGGTCGGCCTCGGTGACCGGCCGTCCCTGGCACGCCTTGCGCACGCCGGACATCACTTTCTCGCGGCTGAACGGCTCGATCACGCCGGAACGCTTGATGACGTTGAGGCTCGCGGTCTCGATCGTCGAAAAGCGGCCCCCGCACTGCGGGCACTGCCGGCGGCGGCGGATGCTGAGACCGTCGTCGCTCGTGCGCGAATCGATCACCCGCGAGTCGGCGTGCCGGCAGAACGGACAGTGCATGCGTCACCCCTCGAATCGGGCGAGGACGGCCTCGCCATGGGCCGGAAGGACTTCCGCGCTCGAGAGCGCGACGATCGCGTCGCTCACCTCTGCCAGCCCCTCGCGCTCGTAGGCGATCACCTGCTGCGGACGCAGGAACGTCGACGCCGACAGGCCCGCGGCGTAGCGCGCCTGACCCCCGGTCGGAAGGACGTGGTTGCTGCCGGCCAGGTAGTCGCCCAGGCTCACGGGAGAATGCGGGCCGACGAAGACCGCGCCGGCGTTGACGAAATCGTCGACGCGGGGCTGGGCGACGTGCACCTCGAGGTGCTCGGGGGCGTAGGCGTTGCTGAACGCGGTCGCCGCCGCGATGTCGTCGACCAGGACGATGGCCGACTGCACACCGGAGAGCGCCTCGGCGACGCGCGTGGCATGGAGCGTCCTCGCGGCACGCTCGGCGACGCGATCGGCGACGGCGGCTGCGAGTTCGGCGGAATCGGTGACGAGCACGGCGGCGGCCTGCTCGTCGTGCTCCGCCTGGCTGACGAGATCGGCGGCCACCCAATCCGCGTCGGCGGAGTCATCGGCGACGATGAGGATCTCGGTGGCACCCGCCTCCGAGTCCGTGCCGACCATCCCGGCGACGACGCGCTTGGCGAGCGCCACGAAGTTGTTGCCCGGCCCCGAGATCACGTCGACACGGTGCAGGCCGAGAGACGCGATGCCGTGCGCGTACGCACCGATCGCGCCCGCTCCGCCCATGGCGTAGACCTCCGTGACACCGAGCAGCCGCGCGGCGGCGAGGATGACGGGGTGGACGCGACCACCGAACTCCCGCTGCGGCGGCGACGCCAAGGCGACGTCGGTGACGCCGGCCACCTGGGCGGGCACGACGTTCATGACGACGCTGGAGGGGTAGACCGCTTTGCCGCCGGGCACGTAGACGCCGACGCGGCGCACGGGGCGCCAGCGCTGTTCGACACGCGCACCGGCGCCGATTTCGGTGACGATGGGCGCGGGCACCTGCGCCGCGGAGGCGAGACGGACGCGCCGGATGGCCTCTTCGAGCGCCGTGCGGATGCCGGATTCGAGGGCGTCGAGCGCTTCGTCGAGGTGCGACTGGGGCACCCGCAGGTCGTGGCCCTCCACACCGTCGAAGCGCGCCGCCTGATCACGCAGCGCGGTCTCGCCGCCCACCGCGACGTCGGCGACGATGCGCGCGGCGGTCGCCAGCGCTTCGTCGCGGGCGGCGGTGGCGCGCGGAACCGCGGCCAGAAGCTCGTCGGTGCTCAGAGCGCGGCCGCGCAGGTCGATCGTGCGGAGCATCCGATCAGGCTACCGTGTGCTCAGCCGCGGGTGACGCCGGAGACGTCGCGCAGCTCGCCGATGCGGCCGTCCTCGTGGCGAACCACGAAGCTGTCGCCGCGATCCTCGATCACGAGCGCCCACGCCGACGGGCCCACGGTGAACAGCGTCTCGCCGTCGCCGTCCACGACATCGCGCTCGACCGGCGACAGCGCCCAGAAGGCCTGCGTCGCCGCCGGCGCCGGCTGCTCGTCCACCGCGACGTCGATGACGCGCGTGTCGTCGGACGGCGCCGCGACGACCTCGGGTGCGACCGCTGCCGCATCCGGCGCCGCGGCGGCGCGCGGCGCGCGTGCGGTGGCCGGGCGGGCGATGACGGGCCGTGCGGGGTTCGCGAATCGGTGGGCCGGCACCGACGTGCGGTGGCGGAAGTCTTCGCCGATCGTCGGGAACAGGGGGGCGAGCACCGTGAGGAAGACGCCCGCCAGCATCAGGATGAATTCGGCCCACACCACCCAGGTGGCGACGAAGACCTGCGAACCCGCGACCGTGACGAACGAGTTCCAGAGCAGACCGAGCCACACCACGGCCGAGACGGAGAACGCGACGGAGGCGAACTGGTCGATGCCGAGCGAACCGACGCGGCGGATGCCCTCCGGGGAGAGTCGGCGCAGACCGATGAGGAAGACCGCGACGGTGGGCACGCCGATCGTCAGGACCCAGTCGATGCCATGCCAGGTCGAAACGCCGTTGCCCACCGCTCCGTAGACCGGGAAGAACGAGAACACGAAGGCCAGCAGCCAGACGCCGGCGAGGGCCACTTCGCGCAGGGAGAAGGGTCCGACGCCGTACTGCGGGGGCGCGCTCTCATCGACCGTCTCCGGGCCATCGGTCGCGGCGAGGAAGGCGTCGTCCAACGATGCGAAGGTGACGTCGGGGTCGCGCTCGGGGGTGTTCTGCTCGTCACTCACGGTGTGCGGTTCCTTTCCGGAGGGTGTCGCGTGCGATCCTACCCGCCCGACTGATGCGTCAGCCGAGACATTGCGGCCCGAGAAGTCCCTTCAGCTCGCCGTACAGGTCGACGGTCACTCCGACGCGAGTGGGCACCTCGAACACCTTCGCGGTGCCGGCTTTGTGCAGCTTCACCGTGATCTCGGTCGTGCCGGGGTGCCGGGCGAACACCTCGGCGAGTTGTCCGATCGTCGACTGCGTGGCGCGATGCTCCGGCATCAGCAGCACCAGCGGTCCGGAGGCGTCGACGGCGCCGAGGTCGGGCGTGAACGCGTTCTGACCGTGCAGATTGAGGCCGTCGTCGCGGCGCGACACGCGGCCGCGGACGACGAGGATCGCGTCGGCGACGAGCATGGATTGGAACTCGGTGTAGGTCTTGCCCATGAACATGACGGTCACTTCACCGTCGAAGTCCTCGACCGTGATCATGCCGTACGGGTTGCCCGACTGCTTCGCCACGCGGTGCTGCACACTCGTGACGAGACCGGCGATCGTGACCTGGTCGCCGTCTTGCACGTCGTCCGACGCAAGCAGATCGTGGATCGACGTCGAGGCGTGCTTCGCGAGCGGGATTTCGAGCCCGGCCAGGGGGTGGTCGGAGACGTACAGGCCGAGCATCTCGCGCTCGAACGCGAGCTTGTCCTTCTTCGTCCACTCCGGGCGCTCCGGCACCTTGGCGGGCATGATCTCTTCGGCCTCGTCATAGAGACTGTCGAAGTCGAATCCGATCGCCCCGGTCGCGGCCTTGCGCTTGGTCTCCACGGCGGCCTCGGTGGCGTCTTCGTGGATCTCCATCAGCGCACGCCGGGTCGATCCGAGCGAGTCGAACGCGCCGGCCTTGATCAGCGACTCGACCGTGCGCTTGTTCGCGACGTGCACGGGCACCTTGGTCAGGAAGTCGTGGAAGCTCACGAAGCTGTCGTCCGCGCGCGCCGCGACGATGCCGTCGACCACGTTCGAACCGACATTGCGGACGGCGCCGAGACCGAAGCGGATGTCCTCTCCGACGGCGGCGAAGTAGCGGATCGACTCCCCCACGTCGGGCGGCAGCACCCGGATACCCATGCGCCGGCACTCGTTGAGGTACACCGCGAGCTTGTCCTTCGCGTCGCCGACGCTCGTCAGCAGCGCCGCCATGTATTCGGCCGGGTAGTGCGCCTTCAGATACGCGGTCCAGTACGACACCAGGCCGTACGCGGCGGAGTGCGCTTTGTTGAAGGCGTAGTCGGAGAAGGGCAGGAGGATCTCCCAGAGCTTCTCGACGGCGGCATCCGAATAGCCGTTCTGACGCATGCCCGCTTGGAAGCCTTCGAACTGCTTGTCGAGCTCGGACTTCTTCTTCTTGCCCATCGCGCGGCGGAGGATGTCGGCCTGACCGAGACTGAATCCCGCCACCTTCTGGGCGATCGCCATGACCTGCTCTTGATAGATGATCAGGCCGTAGCTCGTGCTGAGGATCTCGGCGAGCGACTCCTCGAATTCGGCGTGGATCGGGGTGATCTCCTGCGCACCGTTCTTGCGCAGCGCGTAGTTCGTGTGCGAGTTGGCTCCCATCGGGCCCGGCCGGTAGAGCGCGATGACGGCGGAGATGTCTTCGAAGTTGTCGGGCTTGAGCAGTCGCAAGAGCGAGCGCATCGGCCCACCGTCGAGCTGGAAGACGCCGAGTGTGTCGCCCCGCGCGAGCAGGTCGTAGGCGGCTTGGTCGTCGAGCGCGAGGTCTTCGAGCACCACCTTCTCGCCGCGGTTCGCCGCGATGTTGTCGAGCGCGTCGTCGATGATCGTGAGGTTGCGAAGGCCCAGGAAGTCCATCTTGATGAGGCCCAGCGACTCGCACGACGGATAGTCGAACTGCGTGACGATCTGCCCGTCCTGCTCGCGCTTCATGATCGGAATGATGTCGATCAACGGCTCGGACGACATGATGACGCCGGCGGCGTGCACGCCCCACTGGCGCTTCAGGTTCTCGAGACCCACGGCCGTGTCGAAGACGGTTTTCGCCTCCGGATCCGTCTCGATCAGCGCGCGGAACTCGCTCGCCTCCTTGAAGCGGGGGTGCGCGGTGTCGAACATGCCCTCCAGCGGCATGTCCTTACCCATCACGGCGGGCGGCATGGCCTTCGTGAGCTTCTCGCCCATGCTGAACGGGAACCCGAGCACGCGCCCGGCATCCTTCAGCGCCTGCTTCGCCTTGATCGTGCCGTAGGTGACGATCTGCGCCACCCGCTCGTCGCCGTACTTCTCGGTCACGTACTGGATGACCTCGCCGCGGCGCCGGTCGTCGAAGTCGACGTCGAAGTCGGGCATGGACACGCGGTCGGGGTTGAGGAAGCGCTCGAAGATGAGGCCGTGCTGGAGCGGGTCGAGGTCTGTGATGCGCATGGCGTACGCCGCCATCGAACCCGCACCGGAGCCGCGACCCGGACCCACGCGGATCCCGTGGTCCTTCGCCCAGTTGATGAAGTCGGCGACGACGAGGAAGTACCCGGGGAATCCCATCTGCACGATGACGCCCGTCTCGTACTCGGCTTGCTTGCGGACGGCATCGGGGATGCCGCCCGGATAGCGGTACGCGAGGCCCTCTTCGACCTCCTTGACGAACCAGCTCTCCTCGGTCTCGCCCGCCGGCACCGGGTAGCGCGGCATGTAGTTCGCCGACTCGTTGAACTCCACGTTGCAGCGCTCGGCGATGAGCAGCGTCGAATCGCACGCCTCGGGGTGATCGCGGAACACCTGCCGCATCTCCGCCGGCGACTTGACGTAGTAGCCGTCGCCGTCGAACTTGAAGCGGTTCGGGTCGTCGAGGGTCGAGCCCGACTGCACGCAGAGGAGCGCGGCGTGCGACGTCGCGTCGTGCTGGTGCGTGTAGTGCAGGTCGTTCGTGCCGACGAGCGGGATCGACAGGTCCTTGGCGATCTTCAGCAGGTCGCCGGTGACGCGGCGCTCGATGTCGAGACCGTGGTCCATGATCTCGGCGAAGTAGTTGTCTTTGCCGAAGATGTCCTGGAACTCGGCGGCCGCGGCGCGCGCGGCGTCGTACTGGCCGAGCCGCAGACGCGTCTGGATCTCGCCCGACGGGCACCCCGTCGTCGCGATGAGGCCCTTGCTGTAGGTCTGCAGGAGTTCGCGGTCCATGCGCGGCTTGAAGTAGTACCCCTCGAGTGACGACTTCGAGCTGAGGCGGAAGAGGTTGTGCATCCCCTCCGTCGTCTCGCTGAGCAGCGTCATGTGCGTGTACGCACCCGATCCGGAGACGTCGTCGCGGTTCTGCTCGGGGGTCCCCCAGCGCACGCGGGATTTGTCGGATCGGTGGGTGCCGGGGGTGACGTAGGCCTCGATGCCGATGATCGGCTTGATGCCCGCCGCGTTGGCCGTCCGGTAGAACTCGAACGCGGCGAACGTGTTGCCGTGGTCGGTGACGGCGATCGCCGGCATCTCCAGCCGCGCGGCCTCCTGGACCATCGCGCCGATGCGGGCCGCGCCGTCGAGCATCGAGTATTCGCTGTGCACGTGCAGGTGAACGAAGGAGTCGGATGCCACCCGACGAGTCTACGTCGGGGCCCCGACACCCGTGCGGGCACGGCGCCTAGGCTGGAGGCATGGCCACCCCCGAGTTCATCCTGGCGCTCCGCGAGAAGATCGGGACCGCTCCGCTGCCGCTCGCGGGGGTCACCGCGGTCGTCTTCCGAGACGAGAAGGTGCTGCTCGGCAGGCGCGCCGACAACGGCTCGTGGCAGAGCGTGTCGGGCATCGTCGATCCCGGCGAAGAGCCCGCCGACGCCGCCGTGCGCGAATGCCTCGAGGAGGCCGGCATCGTCGTGCGGGCCACGCGCCTCGCCGCCGTGCAGCAGATCCCCCGCATCACGTACGCCAACGGCGACCAGGCCGACTATCTCGATCTCGTCTTCCGTTGCGAGTGGGTCTCGGGCGCTCCGCATCCCGCCGACGGCGAACTGACGGACGTCGGGTGGTACGGCCTGGGTGAGATGACCGATGTCGACCCCGTGCATGTGCGCAAGATCGCCCTGGCCCTCGCCGAGGACGATCCGGCATCGTTCCGCGGCGGACGCTGAGTCGCGTCAGGTGGCGCGCAGCACCTCGAGTGCGTGCGCCAGGTCGGCCGGGTAGTCCGATGAGAAGGCGACCTGCTCGCCCGTGGCCGGGTGCGCGAACGACAGTCGGTGCGCGTGCAGCCACTGACGGGTGAGTCCCAGGTGCGCCGACAGCGTCGGGTCGCTTCCGTACAGCGGGTCGCCGACGCACGGATGCCGGTGCGCCGCCATATGCACGCGGATCTGGTGCGTGCGCCCGGTCTCGAGATGGATCTCCAGCAGCGCCGCACGGGGGAACGCCTCGAGCGTCTCGTAGTGCGTGACGGAGTCTTTGCCGTCGGGGACGACGGCGAACTTCCACGAGTGCGACGGGTGGCGCCCGAGCGGCGCGTCGATCGTGCCGGCGAGCGGGTCGGGATGGCCCTGCACCACCGCGTGGTAGATCTTCTCGACCTCGCGCTCCTTGAAGGCGCGCTTGAGCGCGGTGTACGCACGCTCGGTCTTGGCCACGACCATCAGTCCGCTCGTGCCGACGTCGAGGCGGTGCACGATGCCCGCCCGCTCGGCGGCGCCCGTCGTGGCGATGCGGAAACCGGCGGCGGCGAGGGCGCCGAGCACCGTGGGCCCCTCCCATCCGACCGACGGGTGCGCGGCGACGCCGGAGGGCTTGTCGACCACGACGATGTCATCGTCGTCGTGGACGATGCCGAGGTCGGCGACGGGGATCGGGACGATCTCGGGGGCGCGACGGTCTTCCCACTCGACCTCGAGCCATCCGCCCGCCCGGAGGCGATCAGACTTGCCGGCGGTGCGCCCGTCGACGCGCACGCCGCCGCCGTCGATCACGTCGGCGGCGAACGTGCGGGAGAAGCCGAGCATCTTCGCCAGCGCCGCATCGACGCGGACGCCGTCCAGACCGTCGGGGACGAACAGGGTGCGCGACTCCACGTCAGTCGTCCGCGCCGACGGGCGCGATGTCATCGGATGCGGCATCCGCCCGGGAGCGCGCCTCGCGCGTGCCGTCCAGGTGCAGCCCGAGCACGACGAAGAGCGCCACGAGGATCATCATCGTGACGATGAACATGTCGGCGACGTTGTAGATGGCGGGCATCATCCACGGCGTGTAGATGAAATCGACGACGTGCCCGATCGCGAAGGCGGGCTCACGGACGAGCCGGTCGGTGAGGTTGCCGAGGATGCCGCCCAGCAGGAGCCCGAGGACGACGGCCCAGCGACGCGACCGCACACGGGCCACCGCGAGGAAGACGATGATGCCCGCGGCGACGGCCAGCACGATCGTGAAGATCCAGGTGACGTCCTCGCCGAGCGAGAACGCCGCTCCGGGGTTGCGCGTCAGATAGAACTGCAGGACGTCGCCGAGTACGGGCACGCGTTCCTGATACGGGAGGCTCTCCAGCGCGAGGTGCTTCGTGAACTGGTCAGCGGCCAGCACCAGAACGGCGAAGATCGCCGTGAGGATGCCGGCCGCCGCCGCACGCAGGGGTGTTCTGTCGGTCAAGGCCTTCAGCGGCCGGTGACCGGAGTCGCACCGGTGACGTCGAGATCGCGGAGCTTGTCTTCGATGAACCCGCGCAGCTGGGCGCGGTAGTCGCTCTCGAACTGGCGGAGCTCGCTGATGCGGGTCTCCAGCGCAGAGCGCTCGGCGTCGAGGCGCGCGACCTCGTCGCGACCCTTCGACTCGGCCTCGCTGAGGATGGCGTGGGCGCGTGCCTCGGCGTCGGAGACGAGCTTGTCGCGCTGGGCCTCCGCCTCGGAGACGAGCTTGTCGCGGGTCGCCTGACCCTCGGCCACGTGCTCGTCGTGCAGGCGCTGCGCGAGCTCGATGATGCCGGCCGACGCGGCGGCGCCGCCTCCTTCCGTAGCCGCAGCAGGGGCCGCGGCGATCGGGGCGGGAACGTCGGCGACGATCTCCGGAGCCGCTTCGGGCTCGGGCTCGGGCGCCACCTCTTCGGCGACGACGACCTCGTCGGCCACGGGGGCGGATGCCGCGGGCGTCTCGCCAGACTCGAAGGCGGCGAGCTTCGCTTTGAGCTCGTCGTTCTCGGCGATCGTCTTGCGCCATTCGACGACGATCTCGTCGAGGAAGTCATCGACCTCGTCCGGGTCGAAACCTTCCTTGAAGCGCACGTGCTGGAACTGCTTGGTGACGACGTCTTCGGGGGTCAAAGCCATGGTGTTTCCTCTTTCGGGGTATCACGATGCGAGCGGTGTCGTGCCGACAGGCCGGATGGACTCCGCGCCGCACGCACTCAGCATAGCCCGCCGTGTCGGGGGGATGCGAGGTCAGGTGCCGAGGCGCTCGATCACACGCACGATCGTCAGCAGCACGAAACACGTGAGCATCGTGATCGGAAAGCCCAGGTCGAGGGCGATCGGGCCGATCCGCAGCGGCGGGAGGAGCCGGCGGAAGAACCGCAGGGGCGGATCGGTCACGGTGAACACCGCTTCGGCGATCACGAGGCCGACGCCGCGCGGACGCCACTCGCGATTGAACATCGGGATGTACTCGAGGATCAACCGTGCGAGCAGGATCAGGATGTACAGCAGCAGCAGGACGTCGGCGACCGCGGCCGCCGCGCGCACGATCTCCACTACTGGGCGAAGGGCGCGGTCTCGGGGTCGGCCGGCGCGATCGAGCCGTCACCGGAGACGGCGACATTCTCCGGGGACAGCAGGAAGACCTTGCTGGTGACCCGCTCGATGCGGCCGTACAGCCCCAGCGAGAGTCCGCTGGCGAAGTCGATCAGGCGGCGCGCGTCGGCGTCGCTCATCTGCGAGAGGTTGATGATGACGGGGATGCCGTCGCGGAAGTTCTCGGCGATGATCTGCGCGTCGCGGTACTGCTTGGGGTGCACCGTCAGGATCTCGCTGACCGTGCCGGCGGTCGGCTGGCGCACGACCGTGGGGCGGTGCAGCGGCGTGATGGGTGCGGCCTTCTCGACGGCGCGCTCGCGGCGCGCGGGCGCCTCGGCGGCGACCTCGTCGTAGGCCTCTTCCTCGTCGGCCAGGCCCAGGTACACCATGGTCTTCTTCAGCGGGTTCGACATCAGCATCCTCCGTTTGCTCGTCTGTTTTCAGGCTAATCGCGCACGGGCCGCGCACCCGTGATTGCCGTGCCGATCCGCAGGTGTGTCGCACCCGCCGCGATCGCCTCGGCGAAATCTCCCGACATGCCCGCCGACATCCACGTGGCATCCGGCACGACGCTCTGCACTCTCGCGCCGGCGTCCGCGAGCCGGACGAACGCGTGCGCCGGGTCGGCGCCGAGCGGCGCGACCGCCATGACCCCGCGTACACGCAGACTCGGGCACTGCGCCGCGACGTGGGTCGCGAGCGCCTCGACGTCCGCCGGCGCCGCTCCCCCGCGCGCGGGATCGTCGGTGAGGTTGACCTGCAGGAACACGTCGAGTGGCGCGCCGTCGGGGTCGGCGGCGTGCAGCGCGTCGGCCAGCCGATCACGGTCGAGCGAGTGCACGCAATCGGATGCCGCGCGGATCGCTCGGGCCTTCTTCGTCTGCACCTGGCCGACGAAATGCCAGCGGAGACGGTCGCCTGCCCCTGCATCCGACCCCGCGGCCGCACGGAACTCGTCGCGCTTCGCGGCGAGCTCCTGCTGGCGACTCTCCCCGACATCGCGCACGCCGGCGGCGTACAGCTCGCCAACGAGCGACACCGGGTGGAACTTCGTCACGACGATGCGCGTGAGCTCCGACGGGTCACGGCCCGCCGATCTCGCGGCATCCGAGATGCGCGCGTCGAGATCGGCGAGCCGTGTGAGCAGATCCACGTGTCGCGGGATTACTTCAGGAAATCGGGGATGTCCAGGTCGTCCTCGCCGAACACGGAGTCGTACGGCTCGGTGTTGGCGGAGACGGAGACCGGCTGCTTCTCTCCGGCGCCGACGATGTCGCGCGCGGCGTCGTCGGCCGACACCTGCGGCAGCACCGGGGGCACGGCCGTACGCTGCGCCGTGATCGGTTCGATCCGCGTCGACGGCTCGCCACCGTCGAAGCCCGCGGCGATGACCGTGACGCGCACTTCGTCGCCGAGCGTGTCGTCGATGACGGTTCCGAAGATGATGTTGGCCTCGGGGTGCGCGGCCTCCTTCACCAGCTGGGCCGCGTCGTTGATCTCGAAGATGCCGAGGTTCGAGCCACCCTGGATCGACAGCAGCACGCCGTGCGCACCCTCGATCGACGCTTCGAGCAGCGGCGACTCGACCGCGAGCTCGGCGGCCTTGATGGCACGGTCGGCACCGCGCGCCGAGCCGATGCCCATCAGGGCCGATCCCGCACCCTGCATGACGCTCTTGACGTCGGCGAAGTCGAGGTTGATGAGACCGGGCGTCGTGATGAGGTCGGTGATGCCCTGGACACCGGCGAGGAGCACCTGGTCGGCCGTGGCGAACGCCTCGATCATCGAGATGCCGCGGTCGCTGATCTCCAGCAGTCGGTCGTTGGGCACGACGATGAGGGTGTCGACCTCTTCCTTGAGCTTGGCGACGCCGGCTTCGGCCTGGCTCTGCCGGCGGCGACCCTCGAAGGAGAACGGCTTCGTGACGACACCGATCGTGAGCGCGCCGATCGACTTCGCGATGCGCGCGACGACGGGAGCGCCACCGGTACCGGTGCCACCACCCTCTCCCGCCGTGACGAAGACCATGTCCGCGCCGGCGAGGGCCTCTTCGATCTCCTCCGCGTGGTCCTCGGCCGCGCGACGACCCACCTCGGGGTCGGCGCCCGCGCCGAGGCCGCGGGTGAGTTCGCGTCCGACGTCGAGCTTGACGTCCGCGTCGCTCATCAGGAGCGCCTGCGCGTCGGTGTTCACCGCGATGAACTCCACACCCCGCAGACCGAGGTCGATCATCCGATTGACGGCGTTCACGCCACCGCCACCCACACCCACGACTTTGATGACCGCGAGGTAGTTCTGGTTCTGGCTCATGCCGGCTCCTTCGTGTCCCGAACCACTGTCTGTAAACCCTGAACCTCTAGTTGAGGTTTAAAGAATTGCCGAGTATGCAATTCCTTGATCTGAAGGTATGCGGGCCGGTGCGCAACACCCCCCAGGCCGTGGGCGTGTCGCGGAGAAACAGACGTCCCGGCGCTCAGCGCACGACGACGGCATCGGGCGAGGACACGTCGTACGTGTACACGCCGTCCGGCGGTCGCGCCGCCATCGCCGTCTCGAGGACGACGGCCTTGTACGCGGATTCGTCGGCATTGCCCCAGACGACTTCCGAGCCCACCCCGCCGAGGGTCAGGGTCACGGTGTTCGGGGTCGCCGCCGACATGGCCGTCACCTGAGCGCGGATGCTCTCCGGCAGCGCGCGGAACACGGTGCCCACCGCGCGGAACGATGCCGATCCGACCCCGCCGGCGACCTCGATCGTCGGATGCCCGGCCGGCGGCTCCGGTGTCGTCGACAGCGCGACGCCGGCGGCGTCGAGCAGCGTGTAGCCGGCCGCCGAGCGGATCGCCCCGATCGGGGTGCGCTCGACGATGCGCACCACGAGGTCGTGCGGCGGGCGCGCTTCGAGCGTGTACGTCTCCACGAGCGGGAACTGCACGAGCGCCGCTTTGACCTCCGAGGAGTCGACGAGCGGCAGCGGCACGCCGAGCTGGCCGGAGAGCGCGCCTTCGACGGTGGCCGCGTCGAGCGAGCTCGTGCCGATCACCTGCACGCGCTGCACCGCGAACAGCGGGCTGTAGGCCGCGCCGAGCGTGCCGAGCACGAGGAGCACGAGCGCCGCGGCGACGCCGATCCACACCATCCGCCGGTGGCGCTGGCGCGCCGTGAACCTGCGCACCTCGGCGCGAAGCGCGCGGCGTCGCGCGCGCGCCGCGGCCCACACCTCGCGCACACCCACCTCGGCATCCGCCTCCGCTGCGACGGGGCGCACGGCGGCATCCGGAACGTCCCGCGAGTGCAGATCGATGGCCGCCGTGTCGCCGACCGGGTCGACGGGCGCGGGCAGGGCGACGCTCTCCGGCTCCACCGGCGGGCGCCGCGGAGGGGCGGTCACCGGCAGCGGCTGGGGCCGTTGCATCGGCTAGTCCCGCGCTCCGGCGAGGGCCTCGAGCACCTGCGGGATGATGAGGTACACGTTGCCGCAGCCGAGGGTGATGATGTAATCGCCGTCGCGGGCGACGCGCGCCGCGTGGGTTGCCGCGGCATCCCAATCGGCGACGAAGTGGACTTTGTCGGGGTCGTGGAATGCGCCGCTGACGAGCGCGCCGGTGACGCCCGGGACGGGATCTTCACGCGCGCCGTAGACGTCGAGGACCACGGTGTGGTCGGCGCGCGACTCGAGCACCTCGGCGAATTCGCGGAACATCTCCTGTGTGCGCGAATAGGTGTGCGGCTGGTGGAGCGCGATGAGGCGCCCGTCGCCGACGACGCTGCGGGCGGCATCGAGCGCCGCGGCGACCTCGGTGGGGTGGTGCGCGTAGTCGTCGAAGACGCTGACGCCGCGCTCGACGCCGTGCAGCTCGAACCGGCGGACGGTGCCCGCGAACCCCTCGACGGCGCGCAGTGCCGGCTCGAGCGCGTGGCCGAGGGTGAGGAGCACCGCGACCGCACCCGCGGCGTTGATGGCGTTGTGCGCACCGGGAACGGCCAGTGCCCCCGCGACGGTCTCGCCGGCATGGGTCAGCGTGAAGCGCACCGGACCTTCGGTGACGATGTCGCCCACGCGCACGTCGGCGGCGGCATCCGTGCCGAACGTGACGACGTTGCGGTGCGTGAGGGCCGCGGCCACACGGAGTGCGCCCGGGTCGTCGGAGGAGATGACGACCGCCTCGCTCGCTTCGTCACCGAAGCGCACGAAGCCGTCGTAGAACGCGTCGGCCGACGCCCAGTGGTCGAGGTGGTCGGGGTCGACGTTCGTGATGAGGGCGACGCCGGTGTCGTAGAGCAGGAACGTGCCGTCGGATTCGTCGGCCTCGATGACGAAGAGCTCGTCCGAGCCGGTACCGCTCGACACGCCGAGGTCGGCGATCACTCCCCCGCTGACGAACGTCGGCGCGGTGCCGAGGGTGCGGAGCGCCGTCACGAGCATGCCCGTCGACGTGGTCTTGCCGTGGGCGCCGGCCACCGAGACGAGTCGGCGTCCGCCGATCAGCCAGTGCAGCGCCTGCGAGCGGTGGATGACGTGCAGGCCGCGCTCTTTCGCGAGCAGGAACTCGGGGTTCTCCGGCCAGATCGCGCCGGTGTGGATGACGGTGTCGGCGTCGTCCGGGAGGTTCGCGGCGTCGTGTCCGACGTGCACGGTCGCTCCGCGCGCAGCGAGGGCGCGGAGAGCGTCGCCGTCGGCGCGGTCCGACCCGGACACGCGGATGCCGCGGTCGAGGAACATGCCGGCGAGGCCCGACATGCCGGATCCTCCGATGCCGATGAAGTGCGCGGACGTGATGTCGGCGGGGATCGGGAGGGAGAGGTCGGGACGAATCATGGCTCGTCAATTCTAGGTTGCGCGCGGCGCGCGGCGGTTGAGGGCGCGCCTGCGATGCCGAGTTGGCACGCGCGGCGGGAATGGCGTGGGCGTAGGCGCCGCGCGCGTCGACTCGGCGGCGGGGATTCGGGGGCAGGTGCGGCCGCTTCACCGGGGGGATGCGGCCGGAGCTGACCCCGAAAGGATGCTCAGCGGGCGAGCGCCTCGTCGATCATCGCGATCAGGTTCTCCGTACCGGCGCGCGTGCCGATCTCCGCCGCGGCGGTGCGCATCGCGGCGAGGGCGTCGGCATCCTGCAGCAGCGGCACGATCTCCTGCCGCACGCGCTCGGGTGTGAACTGCGCGTCGGGGATGATGCGCGCGGCGCCGGCGCGCACGGCCGACGCGGCGTTCATCGCCTGCTCGCCGTTGCCGACGGCGTAGGGCACGTAGACGGCCGGGATGCCGAGCGCACTCACCTCGGCGACCGTCGCCGAGCCCGAGCGAGAGACGATCGCATCGGCCAGGGCGAAGGCGAGGTCCATGCGGTCGAGGTACGGCACGACGCGGTAATCGGGATGCCCGGGGTCCGCGATCTCGTCGCGCTCCCCCGCGGCGTGGAGGATCTGCCAGCCCGCGCCGACGATGCCCCGCCAGGCGTCGGCGAGCGTCTGGTTGAGCCGGCGCGCGCCGAGCGAGCCGCCGAAGACGAGCAGGACCGGACGTGCGGCATCGAGCCCGAAGAAGGCGGCTGCCTCGGCGCGCTGCGCGGCGCGATCGAGCGCGACGATCTCGCGACGCAGCGGCATGCCGACGACCTGCGCGCCGCGGATCGGCGTGCCCTCGAACACGACACCGACCCCGGCGGCGGTGCGCGCACCGAGCACGTTGGCGAGGCCGGGCTTGGCGTTCGCCTCGTGCACGACGAACGGCACCCGCTCGCGGCGCGCCGCGACGTACGCCGGCGCGGAGGCGTACCCGCCGAAGCCGACGACGATGTCGATCGCGTGCGCGCGGATGTGCGCGCGCACCTGCGCGACGGCGCGGAGGAACCGCGTCGGGAAACGTGCGGCGGCGCCGTTCGGGCGGCGCGGGAACGGCACCTTGTCGACGAACAGCAGCTCGTAGCCGCGGGCGGGCACGAGACGGGTCTCCAGGCCCTCCCGCGTGCCGAGGACGAGCACGGATGCCTGCGGGTCACGGCCGCGCACGCCGTCGGCGACGGCGAGCAACGGGTTCACGTGGCCGGCGGTTCCGCCGCCGGTGAGGAGGTAGTTCGTCACCGGATGAGACTACCGGGCGCGTGCGGGGCGCACGGGGGCCGGCGCGGCGACGCGCGCCGGGAGGCTCCGGGCGAACGACAGCAGCACGCCGCAGGCCAGCAGCACCGACAGCAGCGCCGTGCCGCCCTGCGACATGAACGGCAGCGGCACGCCGAGCACCGGGAAGATGCGCAGCACGACGCCGATGTTCACGACGGCCTGTCCGACGACCCACACCGTGATTCCGCCGGCGACGATGCGCACGAACGGGTCGTGCGTCTTGCGCACGACGTGGAAGGATCCGACGGCGAAGAGGGTGAACAGCGCGAGCACGACGAGGCAGCCGATGAGCCCGAGCTCCTCACCGAGGATCGCGAAGATGTAGTCGTTCGACTGGGCGGGCAGCCATCCGTATTTCTCCCGCGAGTTGCCGAGACCGAGTCCGAAGATGCCGCCGTTCGCGAGGCCCCAGATGCCGTGGACGGCCTGATAGCAGTCGCCGACGGCGGCGTAATAGCAGTCGAGCGTGTCGACGTTGAAGTTGCTGAGGATGCGGGCCATGCGGTTGGGGCTCGTGACGGCAAACACCGCGACGACCGCCAGGACCAGCACGAGGGGCAGGACGAAGAGGCGCAGCTTCACGCCGGAGAAGAAGAGGCATCCCAGGAGGATCGCCATCAGGATCATGGCCGTGCCGAGGTCGTGGCCGCCGAGCACGGTGCCGATCACCAGGCCGCCGACCGGCACGACCGGGATGAACACGTGGCGCCAGAGCCCCAGGAGCGTCTGCTTGCGGTACAGCACGTAGCCGAGCCACAGCGCAAGGGACAGCTTCAGGAACTCGGCAGGCTGCATCTGCATGCCGGCGATGTTGACCCAGTTGCGGTTGCCGTCGTTGTTGACACCGAGGCCCGGCACGAACACCAGCAGCTGGAAAGCCGTCGTGACGATGAGAGCGGGCCAGGCGATCCTCTTCCAGAACGAGATCGGAAACCTGCTCGCGACGAACATCAGCGGGATGCCGATGACGGCGAAGACGCCCTGCTTCAAGACGACCTCGAACGGGCTCTCACCCGCCGCCACGGAGCGGGCCATCGTCGCGGAGAGCACCATCACGAGCCCGAAGCCGGTGAGCAGCAGCGCCGTCGAGGCGATGAGCAGGAACTCGCTCGGCACGGGCGTGAGAACGCGTCCGAGCGACACGCGTGCCGCGTATCCCTGGCGCTGCGGGCTCAGCTCAGGAGTCGGATCCGCCGGGCGGGTGCGGGAGGGCGTCGTGGTGGCCACCGTTCCCCTTCCCGATGCGCTGGTGGACCGCGGCGGCGAAGCGCCGACCCCGGTCCGAATAGGAGGCGAACTGATCGAACGATGCCGCCGCCGGAGCGAGGAGGACCACGTCTCCGTCACGGGCGACACCCGCCGCCAGTTCGACGACCTCTGTCATGACGTCTTCAGTCTGAGTGTGGTCGACCTCGAACACCGGCACCGCCGGCGCGTGTCGTGCGAACGCTTCGGCGATCTCGGTGCGTTCGACGCCGATCACGATGGCGGCCTTCACCCGCGCGCCGCGCCCGGCGACGAGCCCCGCGATGTCGACGCCCTTGAGAAGCCCGCCGACGACCCACACGGCGCCGGGGTAGGCGGCGAGCGACGAATCGGCGGCGTGCGGATTCGTGGCCTTGGAATCGTCGACCCAGGTGATGCCCGACGCGACCGCGACGACCTCGATGCGATGCGGGTCGAGCCGGAAGCCCTGCAGTGCCGAGCGGATCGCCTCCGGAGAGACCTCGAGCGAGCGGGCGAGCGCGGCGGCGGCGAGGCTGTTGGCGACGATGTGCGGCGCGGCGAGGCCGCGCTCGGCGAGGTCGGCGACGGTCGTGAGCTCCAGTGCGCTGGTGCGGCGCTCTTCCAGGAAGGCGCGGTCGACGAGGATGCCGTCGACGACGCCGAGGTCGCTCGGACCGGGCACGCCGAGGTCGAAGCCGACAGCGCGGCAGCCCTCGACGACCTCGGCATCCTCCACCATCTCGCGGGTGGCGTCGTCGGACTTGTTGTAGACGCAGGCGACGCGGGTGCGGTGGTAGACGAAGGCCTTCGCATCGCGGTACGCGGCGGCCGAACCGTGCCACTCGAGGTGGTCGTCGGCGAGGTTGAGGCAGACGCTCGCGTGCGGTGACAGCGGGTCGGGGCCCTCCTGCAGCGAGAGGTACCAGAGCTGGTGGCTGGAGAGTTCGACGACGAGCACATCGAATCCGGCGGGATCGCGCACCGCATCGAGCACCGGGATGCCGATGTTGCCGCACGGCGCGGCGCGAAGCCCGCCGGCCGCGAGCATCGTCGCAGTGAGCTGCGTCGTCGTGGTCTTGCCGTTCGTGCCGGTGATGAGCACCCAGTCGGCGGGCCGGCCATCTTCGCGCGTGACCTTGTCGCGCACGCGCCACGCGAGCTCGACGTCGCCCCACAGCGCGATGCCGTTCGCCTGCGCCCACGCGATCACGGGGTGATGCGGCGGGAAGCCGGGCGAGGCGATGACGACCTCAGGGGCGAAGCCCGTCAGCTCGGCGGGCACGTCGGCCAGCGAACCGGTCGACAGCTCCGCGCCGATCACGGGCAGCAGGCGCGCGTACTCTTCATCGGCCTCCTCGGTGAACACGTGCACGACCGCGCCGAGCTCGGCGAGCGTGTCGGCGACGGCGAACCCGGTGACGGAGAGGCCGAGCACCGCGACGCGGAGGCCCTTCCAGTCGGCGTGCCAACTGGTGAGCGAGTCGAGACGCCCGCTCACAGTGCCGCGAGCCAGGCGACGTAGAACAGCCCCACACCGGTGACGGCGAGCATCCCGGCGATGATCCACATGCGCACGACGATCGTGATCTCCGGCCAGCCGCGCATCTCGAGGTGATGGTGGAACGGACTCATGAGGAAGAGGCGTTTGCCCCCCGTGGCCTTGAAGTAGAACCTCTGCAGCAGCACCGACCCGGGGCCGATGATGAAGACACCGGCGATGATGACCGAGAGCAGCTCGGTGCGAGAGAGCACGGCCATCGCGACGATGACGCCGCCGATCGACATCGAGCCGACGTCGCCCATGAAGATCTTGGCCTTCGGCGCGTTCCACCAGAGGAAGCCGACGAGCGCACCGACGAACGATGCCGCGATGATCGTGAGGTCCATCGGGTCGCGCGTCGGGTAGCAGGCCGAGACGTAGCTGTCGACGAGGTCGCTGCTGTCGCAGCGCTGCTGGAACTGCCAGAACGTCACGAGGCTGTAGGCCGAGACGGTGAAGATGCCGGCGCCCGTGGCGAGGCCGTCGAGGCCGTCGGTGAGGTTGGTCGCGTTCGACCAGGCCACCGAGAGGAAGGACACCCAGACGAGGTAGAGGATCCAGCCGACGACTGCTCCGAGCGCCATGAACGACAGCATCGGGATGTCGCGGAAGAACGAGATGTACGCCGCGGCGGGTGTCTGTCCGTAGGTGTTCGGGAAGTTCAGCGCCACAACGGCGAACGGCACCGCGACGGCGACCTGACCGGCGACCTTGCGCCACCCGGAGAGGCCGAGGCTGCGCTGCTGGCGCACCTTCATGTAGTCGTCGATGAAGCCGACGACGCCGAGGCCGACCATCATCCAGATCACGAGGAGCCCCGAGATCGTCGGCGGCGCACCGCCGGTGAGCGTGCCCACGACGTAGCCGATGATCGCGCCCAGGATGAAGACGATGCCGCCCATGGTCGGCGTGCCGCGCTTGGCATGGTGGCTGGGGTTGGCGATGTCGTCCGGCGTGCGGATGACCTGCCCCCACCCGATCTTCTCGAACAGCCGGATGAACAGCGGCGTCAAGAACAGGGTGAACGCCAGCGAGATCGTGGCGGCGGCAAGCAGAGATCTCACGAGAACGATTCTCCCAGACGATCGCCCAAATGCCGCAGGCCCGCCGAGTTCGACGACTTCACCAGCACACGGTCGCCGTCGCGCAGCTCGCCGAGCAGGTAGTCGTAGGCTTCATCGGGCGTGCCGAAGAACACGGCTTCGCCGTCCCACGAGCCTTCGCCGATCGCGGAGATGAACAGGCGCCGGGCGTCGTGGCCGACGACCACGATCCGTTCGATGCGCAGGCGCACGGCGAGCAGCCCGACGCGGTCGTGCTCTTCGCCGGCCTGTTCGCCGAGCTCGCTCATGGCGCCCAGCACCGCGACCTTGCGCTGACCGGGCTCCACGATCTGCGCGAGGGTGCGCAGCGCCGCCGCCATCGAGTCGGGGCTCGCGTTGTACGCGTCGTTGATGATGCGCACGCGCTCTGAGCCCATCGGCTGCATGCGCCAGCGCTCGGCGATCTCGACCGTCTCGAGACGCTCGATCGCGGTCGCCGTCGGCACGCCGATCTCGAGCGCCGCCACCAGAGCTGCGAGAGCGTTCATGATGTGGTGCTCCCCGAGCACCTGGAGACGCAGCGGGAGACGCTCGTCGCCCACGACGATCGTCGATGTGGTGCCGGATGCCGTGACCTCGACGTCGTCGGCACGTACCTCGGCGGCCGAGCCGCGACCGAACCAGCGGACGGAGACGCCTCGCGATTCGGCGACGGCCGCCATCGTCGCCACGCGGGCATCGTCGGCGTTCAGGACGGCGACTCCCCCGGGGCGAACGGCTTCGACGAGCTCCGTCTTCGCCTTGAGAGTCGCCTCGACACCGCCGAAACCACCGGCGTGGGCGAGGCCGACCATGAGGACGACCCCGATGTCGGGCGTCACGAGGCCGGCGAGGCGCGCGATCTGACCGGGGCCGGCCGCGCCGAACTCGCAGACGAGATACCGGGTCGTGGGCGTGACGCGGAGCATCGTGAGGGGTGCACCGACCTCGTTGTTGAACGACGCCCGCGGGGCGATGGTCTCCCCCTCGCCCTCGAGGATGCGCGCCAACAGGTTCTTCGTGGTCGTCTTGCCGTTGGAGCCGGTGATGCCGACGACGGTGAGCTCGCCCGCGGCGCGCACGCTCGCGACGACCTCGCGTGCGAGGTCAGCGAGGGCGACGACGACGTCGGCGACGACGATCTGGGAGACCTCGGCATCCACCCGGTGCTCGACGATCGCGAGAGCGGCGCCCGCGTCGGCGACGGCGGGCACGAACAGGTGCCCGTCCGTGGTCTCGCCGGGCTTCGCGACGAAGATGTCGCCCGGTCCGATCTCACGCGAATCGGTGTCGACGGTGCCGTCGACGACCGTGTCAGCGGTCGCTGCTCCGACCGGGTGCAGCGTTCCCGAGACGGCAGCGGCCACCTCGGCGAGGGTCATGCGGATCATGGTGGGAATTCCTCACGAGGCGACGCGCTTCACGGCGTGACCGGGAGCAGCGTCGCGGTGGAGTCGGACGGCATGATGCGGTAGTGCGTCAGCACCTGCGTCATGGCTTTTTTGAAGGATGTGCGGTTCGCCGACGACATGCGTACCGTCTGGGGCTCGTCGAAGACCGTGATGACAACGTACTTCGGATCGTCCGCGGGCGCGTAACCGACGAGCGACGTGAAGTAGACGTCGCTCTTGTAGCCGTCGCCCGCCTCGTTGATGACCTGCGCCGTTCCGGTCTTGCCCGCCATGCGGTAGCCCGGGATCTTCACGTCGTCGGCGAGCGTGCCCTGCACGAAGACGTTCTCGAGCATCTGGCCGACCTGCGCCGCCGTCTCGGCCTTGATGACCCGCTCCGGCTCCGGCAGCTCGGGCGTGGTCACCGAACCGTCGGCGTGGGTGCACGACTCCACGAGCGACAGCGGCTCGCGCACGCCGCCGTTGGCGATGGTCTGGTAGACGCTCGCGACCTGGGGCACCGTCACCGTGAAGGCCTGCCCGAACGTCGTGGTGTAGTAGGTCTGGTTGTCCCAGTCGGCGACCTCGTGGTAGGTGCCGTCGGGCTCGGCCGACCAGTCGATCGCGGTGCCCTGACCGACGCCGAACTTCTTCAGGTAGTCCAGGCGGGTCTGCGGGTCGATCATCGCGCCGAACTGCGAGAGCGAGACGTTCGACGAGCGCACGAGCGCACCGTTCAGCGTCAGCGTCAGCGGGTCGTGCTTCTCGTCGTCGTTGATGATGGCCCCGTTCGGGAACTCCATCCGGTCGGGGTCGTACACGCTCGTGTACGGCGTGAACGCGCCGACGTCGAGGCCGGTGGCCGCCGTGACGGGCTTGAAGGTCGAGCCGGGTTCGTACGAGTACCGCAAGAGCTTCGACGCACGGCTCTCGGTGTCGGAGGCGCCCGGATCGTTCGGGTCGACGGTGTCGGACTCGGCGGCGGCGCGGATCTTGCCGGTGGCCGTCTCGACGACCATGATCCCGCCCCAGTTGGCCTGCAGACGGTCGGTCTCCTCGGCGATCAGCTGCTGCATGTACCACTGCAGGTCGGAATCGATCGTGAGCTTCAGCGTGCCGCCGTCGGCGGCGGGGCTCTCGACCTCGGTTCCCGGGATGATCACCCCGTCCGCGCCCCGCTGATACGTCAGCTTGCCGTCGGTGCCGGCGAGGCACGAATCCTGCAGGCTCTCGAGTCCCTCGAGCGCCGTGCCGTCGGAGCCGACGAACCCGATCAGGTTGCCGGCGACGGCGCCGTCGGGGTACGTCCGCGACGGATCGGTCGGGAACGCGAGGAACGGCAGCTTGAGATCGGCGAGAGCGCGGTACTCCTCGGTGGAGACCCGCTGCTTGACGAGCGCGTACTGCGATTCGGGATTGACGGCGAGGGCATCCGCGACGATCTTGCGGACGTCGTCGGCGGACTGACCGGTGATCGCCGCGATCTGCGCCGCGAGGGATTCCCAGGGCACCAGCACGGTCTTGTCGTCGTCGTCTTTCACGATGTCGCCGTCGGCGTCGCGCTGCGGCGCGCCCTTCACGGCGAGGGCCGGGTCGATCTGCACGTCGTAGCGGGTGGTGCTGTCGGCGAGGATCGTTCCCGTCGTGTCGACGATGTCGCCACGCGCGCCGTGCAGGGTGACGGTCGTGCCCGTGGCGTAGTCCTGCGAGTCCTTCACGTGGTCGCTGGCGTTGACCACCTGGATGTCGACGAGACGCACGACGAAAGCCGAGAGCACGACGAGGACGACGGCGAGAGCGACGACGGTACGACGGCGCGGGCTACGGGTGGCTCGAGTCGACATATCACTCAGTGTGTGGCGGGAGTGGGCAGACCGTCGGCGATCGCGGGGGGTGTCGAGGTATTGGTCAGCGGGGTCGCGGCATCCACCGTCGCGCCGGCGCCGAGACTCGCGTCCGGATCCGTGACCAGCGGCACGCCACCGACGAGCGCGTTGGGCACTGCGGCCTTGCCGAGCGCGTCGACCGCGGTGCCACCGACAGCCTCACCCCCGGCGCCGATGATCGCGTGGTCGCTCAGGCGCAGGTAGCTCGGCGTCTGGCCGACGACCATCCCCAGTGCGGAGGCGTTCGCGGCGAGGTATTGCGGGGAGCTCAGACCGGCGACCTGGTCCTGGAGCATCTGCTTCTCCCACCCGAGCGCGCGCTGCTGCTGCGTGAGGGTCGCGATGTCGTAGGACGTCTGCGTGGTGAGGATCGACAGTCCCATCTGCGCAGCACCGATGAGGACGGCACCGGCGACGGCGGCGATGCCGTAGACGAGGCGGGGCCGGCGTGCCGGCTGCGGCGCCTCGACGGCGCGGAGGCGCCGCGTGGTCTCACGGACCGGCGTCGGGAGGGCGACGGCCAGCAGATCAGCGCTCACGACGCCTCCCTCACTCGTTCGGCGGCGCGCAGCCGCACCGGGATGGCGCGCGGATTGCGAGCCCGCTCCTCGTCGGAGGCGAGCTCGGCGCCCTTCGTCACGAGCCGGAAGCGCGGCGCGTGTTCGGGCAGTTCGACCGGGAGCCCGGCCGGCGCCGTCGACGTCGTCGCTTCGGCGAACAGGCGCTTGACGATGCGGTCCTCGAGCGACTGGAAGCTCATCACCACGACGCGACCGCCCACACCGACGGCGGCCATCGCGGCGGGCAGCGCCCGCTCGAGCACGGCGAGCTCGGCGTTCACTTCGATGCGCAGCGCCTGGAACACGCGCTTGGCGGGATGCCCGCGGCCCTCGCGCTGCACGGCGACCGGCGTCGCCGCGAGGAGGATGTCGACGAGGCGACCGGTGCGTACGATCTCGGCCTCGGCCCGGGCCGCGATGATCGCTCGGGCGTAGCGGCCGGCGAGCTTCTCCTCGCCGTAGCGCTCGAAGATGCGGCGGAGGTCGCCCTCACCGTAGGTCGCGACGATGTCGGCGGCGGTCGTGCCCGCGCTCTGGTCCATGCGCATGTCGAGCGGGGCATCCTGCGCGTACGCGAAGCCGCGCTCGGCTTCGTCGAGCTGCAGCGACGAGACGCCGAGGTCGAACAGGATGCCGTCGACGCGCGATACGCCGAGACCGGCGAGCGCGTCGGTGATGCCGTCGTTGACGGTGTGCACGAGGGCGGCGCGATCGCCGAAGCGCGCAAGCCGCTCGCCCGCGATGCGCAGGGCATCGGTGTCGCGGTCGAGTCCGATCAGACGGATGTGGCCGAAGCGCTCGAGGAGCGCCTCGGAGTGTCCACCCATGCCTTCGGTCGCGTCGACCAGCACGGCGCCGTCGCGCTGGAGCGCGGGGGCGAGCAGCTCGACGCAGCGGTCGAGCAGCACGGGGGTGTGGATGTCGTGGAGGTCCATGATGCTCGGGGGCTTCGGATCCGGAGTCGTGATCCCCATCCGCCGCGACCTGGCACCGGGGAAGTGTGTCAGGGCGTGCGGCTGGGAGTCACGGCCACGGAGGTCAGAACAAGCCCGGGATCACCTCCTGCTCCATGTCGGAGTAGCTGTCTTCGTTGCCGTCGGCGTAGGCGTTCCAGGCATCCGCGTCCCAGATCTCGGCGTGTGCGCCGACACCGGTGACCACGAGCTCTCGGCCGAGGTTGGCGTAGGTGCGCAGGTGCGGCGGCACGGTGATGCGGCTCTGGCTGTCGGGCTTCTCGTCGCTCGCGCCGGAGAGGAACATGCGCTGGAAGTCGCGGGCCTGCTTGTTCGTCAGCGGCGCTTCGCGGATCTTCTCGTAGACGCGCTCGAACTCCTTCGTGCTGAAGACGTACAGGCACCGTTCCTGGCCGCGCGTGACGACGACGCCGTCGCCGAGGTCGGTGCGGAATTTGGCCGGAAGGATGACGCGACCCTTGTCGTCGAGCTTCGGGGTGTAGGTGCCCAGCAGCATCGGACCCTCCCCCTTCGTCGACCCGGCCGTCGTCTGTGGCACCACTTTACTCCACTTTCCTCCACTTCACCATCAAATTCTCGTCGTTTCCTCCCCCATGCGCCCCAGCACGCAAAAAAGCACCGACCCGGAGGTCGGTGCTTTTCGTGGCGGCGCCCGTCAACGGGCGCGGAGGTCAGGAGCCGTCGTGACGGCGGTCCCAACGATCGTTGATGCGGTCCATGAACGACGACCCGGCGGTCGCGGTCGGTGCGGACTTGCGCTGCCCCGTCGTGCCGCGCGTCGCGGAACCGCCGTTGCGGTTGGGGGTGACGGCCAGCACGACGCCGGCGACCATGACGAGGAACGCGAGCACGCCGACGATCACGAGATCCGTCGAGACGCCGACGATGAGGCCGCCGAGTCCGAGGAGCACCAGGATCGATCCGTAGACGATGTTGCGATAGCTCAGTGACTGCCCGTCGCGGGGCGCGCTGACGACGTCGGCGTCCTTGCTCATGAGATGACGCTCCATCTCATCGAGCAGACGCTGCTCCTGCTCTGACAGCGGCATGCATCCCCCTCGGGTCTTACGTGCACCGATTCTACGCATGCACTCGAGAACTAGGCTAGGCCCGTGAGCGCCATTGCAGACCCGATCGCGGCGGTTTCCCAGCGACTGGAAAGATTCACCGACGATCAGCGTCGCTCGGCCTCGGGATGGGGCGACGAGGCGCGCGCGTTCGTCGATGCCGGCGTCGACGCGACCAGCGGCGGCAAGAGGCTGCGCGCTCGCTTCTGCGTCACGGGATGGCGCGCCGTCGCCGAGCACACCGGCGGACGCCCGGTGCCCGTCGCCGGCGATGCGATCGCCGCAGCGGCCGCGCTCGAGGTGTTCCACGCGGCGGCTCTGGTGCACGACGACATCATCGACAATTCCGACACGCGGCGCGGACACCCCGCCGCGCACCGCGCTTTCGAAGCGGGGCACGTCGCCGGCCGGTGGATGGGCGATGCCGCAACGTTCGGCCGCTCCGCCGCGATCCTCCTCGGCGACCTCCTGGTCGCGTGGAGCGACGACCTGCTCGAGGAAGGATTGCGCGGCGCGGCCCACGCCGCCGATGCGCGCGCGATCTACGCGCTGATGCGCCGCGAGGTGACGGTCGGGCAGTTCCTCGACGTCGCCGAGGAAGCCGCCTACGCGAGCGCACCCGACGATGCCCAGGCCGAACGCGCACTGCGGGTGGCGTCGCTGAAGTCGGCGCGCTACTCGATCGAGCACCCTCTCCTGCTGGGGGCGGCGCTCGCGGGAGCGGACGGCGCGCAATCGGCCGCGCTCAGCGGATTCGGCCATCCACTGGGACTCGCGTTCCAGCTGCGCGACGACGTGCTCGGAGTGTTCGGCGACAGCGCCGTGACCGGCAAGCCCTCGGGCGACGACCTGCGCGAGGGCAAGCGGACCCTCCTCATCGCCTACGCCCGGGAAGCACTCGCGCCGGGTGCGCGCCGCGTGCTGGATGAGCTGCTGGGAGATCCCACGCTCGACGACGGGCAGATCGCGGCGCTGCAGCAGACCATCGTCGACTCCGGTGCGCTGGCCCGCGTCGAAGAGCACATCGCCCGCTACGCCGACGAGGGCGATCGGGCATTGCGCTCGGCGCCGCTCGGCACGTCGGCGGTCGGGATGCTGCGCGACCTCGCCCGCGAGGCGACGGTGCGCGCCTCCTGAGCCGGCTCAGCCGAGCGTCTGCGCGACGCGGCGGACTTCCGACTTGTGGCCCGCGCGCAGCGCGGCGATGGGCGCCCGGCCGATCAGGTCTTCGTGGCCCAGCAACCAGTCGATCGCCTCGTCGTCGCTGAACCCGGCATCCTGCAGCACAATCACCGTGCCGCGCAGCGATGCGAGCGGCCCCTCGTCGGTGAGGAACACCTCCGGCACGGCGAACGCGCCGTTGCGGCGCGAACCGATGAGGTACTTCTCATCGAGCAGGCGGCGGACGCGCCCGAGGGGCTCGCCGAGCCGCTCCACGAGGTCAGGCAGGGTCAGCCAGTCGGTGGGGGTCGGCGCAGGGGTCGTCTCGGTCACCCCTCCACTATTCCACCGGTCGGGCGGCCTCGACGTCCACGATCGAGCATCAATACGTCACTTCAGTCACACCAGTAACATTCGTCACTTCCGTTGACACCAGTACACATCCGTGACACGGTGTCGGAGTCGAAAGAAGGGGGAAGCTCTTGCGACGACTCCACCGACCTGCCCTCGCGCACGCCGCCGTGCCGACGGCGCTCGTCAGCACCATCGCGCTCTCGCTCACCGGCGCGCCCGCCGCTGCGGGAAGCGATCACCTCCCGGCATCCACACCGCGGGGCCTGCACCTGAAGGCCATGCCGCGCGTCGCAGCGGCCTCGGTCCCCGCATCCGTGCACACCGTCGCCGCGGGCGACACCGTGAGCGCGATCGCCGCGCGCTACGGCCTCCGCACGGCCGACGTGCTCACCTGGAACGGGCTGGGCTGGTCGTCGATCATCCGCCCCGGACAGACCCTCCTGCTCTCCGGGGCTGCGCAGGCGACACCAGCCCCCGCGGCATCCGCGGCATCCACCACCCACACGGTCGCCGCCGGCGAGACCCTGTGGTCGATCGCGAACGCGAACGGCGTGGCGTTGGCCGATCTGTTCGCGGCGAACGCGCTGACCCGCTCGTCGATCATCTACCCGGGTCAGAAGCTCGCCATCCCGGGCGACGAGCCGGCCCCCGCTCCCCTCGTCCTCGCATCGTCGTCCACTCCGCTGCCGGCGGAGCCCGTCACGCTCGACGGCGAACAGATCGCCAACGTAGAGGCGATCATCGCGGTCGGGCGCAGCCGCGGCGTCAGCGACCGCGGCATCGCGATCGCCCTCGCGACGGCGATGGTGGAGTCGTGGATCCGCAACCTCGACTGGGGCGACCGCGACTCGCTCGGCCTCTTCCAGCAGCGCCCGAGCCAGGGCTGGGGCGAGGAGGCGGAGGTGCGCGACGTGCACCGCGCCGCCGCCGCGTTCTTCGGCGGGGCCGATGACCCCAACGGCGTCCGCACGCAGGGCCTGCTCGACATCGCCGGCTGGGAGGATCTCGACTTCGGCGCCGCCGCGCAGGCCGTGCAGCGCTCCGCCTACCCGGAGCGGTACGGTCCGTGGGAGCAGCAGGCGACGTCGTGGATCGCGCTCTACGGCTGAGATCCGCCTCGATCAGAGGGTGAGGCGCTCCCAGGCTCGCCGGGTTGGCGTCCGTAGAATCTCGTAAGTGAGCACGAGCCAGCAGACGGACCCGCTGATCGGCCGTCTGGTCGACGGCCGGTACCGCGTTCGCGCTCGCATCGCCCGCGGCGGGATGGCGACGGTCTACGTCGCCACCGATCTCCGCCTCGAGCGGCGCATCGCGCTCAAGGTCATGCACGGCCACCTCTCCGACGACACCGTCTTCCAGAGCCGGTTCATCCAAGAAGCCCGCGCTGCTGCGCGCCTGGCCGACCCGCACGTCGTCAACGTGTTCGATCAGGGGCAGGACGGCGAACTCGCGTACCTGGTGATGGAGTACCTCCCGGGCATCACGATGCGCGAGCTGCTGCGCGAGCAGCGGCGCCTGACGATCCCGCAGACGATCACGATCATGGATGCCGTGCTGTCGGGGCTCGCCGCAGCGCACCGCGCCGGCATCGTGCACCGCGACGTCAAGCCCGAGAACGTGCTGCTGGCCGAGGACGGTCGCATCAAGATCGGCGACTTCGGGCTCGCCCGCGCGACGACGGCGAACACCGCCACCGGGCAGATGCTGCTCGGGACGATCGCGTATCTGGCGCCCGAGCTCGTCACCCGCGGCACCGCGGATGCCCGCAGCGACATCTACGCGCTCGGCATCATGCTCTACGAGATGCTCGTCGGCGAGCAGCCCTATCAGGGCGAGCAGCCGATGCAGATCGCCTATCAGCACGCCACCGATTCGGTGCCGCGTCCGAGCGCGAAGAACCCCGGCGTGCCCGAGCAGTTCGACGAGCTCGTCATGTGGGCCACCGAGCGCGAGCCCGACGACCGGCCCGCCGACGCCCGGGTCATGCTCGAGCGCCTCCGCGAGATCGAGAAAGATCTCGGCGTCTTCCCGCACGTCGTGCGCACCGCGCCCGCCGGCGTGACCCGCGACGACGACGGCTTCGACTCGGGCGAGATGACCAAGGTGCTTCCGGGCACCTTCACCGCTCCGATCGTCTCGGACACCTCCGACAACGCGACGAGATTGCGCGCGCGCACGCGCCGCAACGCCGTCAGAGGCGGATGGCTGGTCGCGCTCGTCCTCCTGCTCGCCGCCCTCGCCGGCGGTGCGGGCTGGTGGTTCGGGTCGGGTCCGGGCTCGCTCGTCGCGGTCGCCGACGTCACCGGCGCGACGCTCGACGACGCGACGAGCACGCTGGCCGATCAATCGCTCGTCGCGGTTCCCGGCGAAGACTACAGTCGCGACGTCGGTGTCGGTCTCGTGATCCGCACCGACCCCTCCGCGGGAACCCGCGTCGACAAAGACGCGGAGATCACCGTCGTGGTCTCGCTCGGCCCGGCATCCCACGACATCGGCGCCCTCGCCGGCGCGAACGTCGATGCCGCGACCGCCAGTCTCGCGGAATTCTTCATCACGCCCTCCGCCGACCCCGCGAGCGTCTTCACCGACGCGGATGCGGGCACCGTCATCGCCGCGTTCATCACGCCGCCCGGCGGTGGGGATGCCGTCGACTGCAGCGCGGGCTGCTCCGCCCTGGAAGGCTCGACGGTCGCGTTCGATGTGTCGCTCGGACCGATCCCCGACGTCATCGGCGACGACGTCGACTCCGCGGTGGCGGCGCTCAAGGACGTGCAGCTCGAGTCGACGGTGACGGAGGAGTTCAGCAACAACGTCGACGAGGGCGACGTCATCGACATCGGCGCGCACGACGGCGACTTCCGCCCCGGCGACTCGGTGACCCTCATCGTCTCTAAGGGCCCGCAGCTCTTCGAGGTGCCGAGCGTCGTCGGGATGACCCGCGACAAAGCCAAGGCCACGCTCGAGAACGCCGGCTTCACCGTCAGCGGCATCGTGTTCCCCTGGAACATCGCCGTCGACGATCTGACCGAGGTCGTCTCGCAGAACCCGGCATCCGGTAGCTACCGCAGGGGCACCAACGTCGAAATCTCCCTCGACATCCGCCAGTAGTCACTCCCCCGCGAAACCGCAGCTCTGCACGCTTTTCCGCCCGTTTCCGGTGCACAGGTGCAGTCTCGCGTCACGCGCGCGCCAGCGCACGACGGATGCGCGCGGCGAGTGCGGCGCAGTCGTCGGAGAATTCGGCGGCCGTGACGGCGATCGTGCGACAGCCCGCGTCCTCGAAGAGTTGGATGCGCGTGAGGTCTTCGCGCCACTGCGCTTGATCGGTGCGGTGATGATCGCCCTGGTACTCGATCAGGAGCCTCGCCGCGGGGTAGCCGAGATCGGCGTGACGGATGCCGGCGGACGTCTGCACGGGCACCTGGATATCGGGCTCCGGGAGACCCTGCCGCAGGAGCGCGACGCGGAGCAGACTCTCGCGCGGCGACTGAGGGCCGGGCCGCACGAGGGCGAGTGCTGCCTGGAGTGCCTTCGCACCGCGTTTGCCGCGGTGCGCCCGCGCGGCGGCGTCGAGGTCGGTGCGCGTGCAGAGCGGGACCCCGCGCCGCGGACCCGTCAGGAGGAAGTCCCCGACGGCCACGAGCCAGTCGACGCTCAGCGCTCGACGCCGGGCGTAGACCGCCCCCGGAACCGCCAGTTGCGCCCACGTCCGTGAGGCGGAGACGATCTGCAGTCGCCCGAGCGTGGCGAGGCCCGGATCGTCTTCGGTCTCCCATCCGATGACCCCCGCTCGGCGCATCGGTTCGGCGCCCCGGACGGCGATCACGTGCAGCGGCTGGTCTGGGCCATCCCTCACCGGAAGCGGCATCCCCCAGAGTCTCGCCGCCGTCGCGTGACTGAATCGCTGCCGCTCGCTGAGAAGAGGGGCGAGCGACCGGCAACGGATGAGCGTCGTCGATTCGATCTCCGCCGAGATGTACATGCCGCGATGCGGGTGCGCGATGTCGGGCCGCCCGAGACGCCGACGAGAGACCCCGGCATCCCGCGCGTCACGATACGCGAACGCCGCACCGCGCAACGCGGGCGGGAGCGGATGCGGCTGCCGGACCATGCGCCGATTCTCGCGAGTACCGCATCGGCGTCGCGCAACTCGTCCACACCCTGACGCGAGCCTGCAGCTGTGTCACGCAAACGACGCGAAAACTGCACACAAGCGCAGGCTCGCGGGGGGGTCAGCGCTTTTCGAGCTCCTCGGCCACCAGGAAAGCGAGCTCCAGGGACTGCTTGTGGTTGAGGCGCGGGTCGCAGAGGCTCTCGTAGCGCGTCGCGAGGGTCGCCTCGTCGATGTGCTCCGAGCCCCCCAGGCACTCCGTGACGTCGTCGCCGGTGAGCTCGACATGGATGCCGCCGGGGAACGTCCCGACGGCGCGGTGCGCCTCGAAGAAGCCGCGGACCTCGTCGACGACGTCGTCGAAGCGGCGGGTCTTGTAGCCGGTCGGCGTCGTGATGCCGTTGCCGTGCATCGGGTCGGTCACCCACAGCGGCGTCGCGCCGGAATCCTTTACAGCTTCGAGCAGCGGCGGCAGCGCATCGCGGATCTTGCCGGCACCCATGCGGGTGATGAAGGTGAGGCGGCCGGGCTCGCGGTTCGGATCGAGCTTGTCGATGAGCGCGAGCGCGGTCTCGGGCGACGTCGTGGGGCCGAGCTTCACGCCGATCGGGTTGCGGATCTTCGAGAAGTAGTCGACGTGGGCGCCGTCGAGCTCGCGCGTGCGCTCCCCGATCCACAGGAAGTGGGCCGAGGTGTTGTAGGGCGTGTGCGTGCGCGAATCGATGCGCGTCATCGGACGCTCGTAGTCCATCAGCAGGCCTTCGTGGCCGGTGTAGAACTCGACGCGCTTGAGCTCGTCGAAGTCGGCGCCGGCCGCCTCCATGAACTTGATCGCGCGGTCGATGTCGGTCGCGAGTCGCTCGTACTGCTGGTTGGCGGGGTTCTTGGCGAAGCCCTGGTTCCAGCTGTGGACTTCGCGGAGGTCGGCGAACCCGCCCTGCGTGAACGCGCGGATGAGATTGATGGTCGACGCGGCCGTGTGGTAGCCCTTGAGCAGCCGCGCGGGGTCGGGCTGGCGCGACGCCGCGGTGAAGTCGTAGCCGTTGACGATGTCGCCGCGATAGGCGGGCAGGGTCACGTCGCCGCGCGTCTCGGTGTCGCTCGAGCGGGGCTTGGCGAACTGGCCCGCCATCCGCCCCATCTTCACGACCGGCATCGACGCGCCGTAGGTCAGGACGACCGCCATCTGCAGCACGGTCTTGATGCGGTTGCGGATCTGCTCGGCCGTCGCGCCCGCGAAGGTCTCGGCGCAATCGCCGCCCTGCAGCAGGAACGCCTCGCCGGATGCCGCGCGCGCCAGGCGCTCGCGGAGGTTGTCGACCTCGCCGGCGAAGACGAGCGGCGGCAGGATCGCGAGCTCTTCCGACACGGCGCGGACGGCATCGGGGTCCGACCAGAGCGGCTGCTGCTTGATGGGGAGCGAGCGCCAGACATCGAGGTCGTCGTGCAGGGAGGGCATCCCGCCAGTCTAGTGGCGACGCAGCGTGGTGGATGCCGGATGACGAGCGCTCACGCGGGCGGTCGACGGTCCTTCACGGTCGATGCGTAGACGTCGTCGTAGCGCTGCTCGCCGAGGCGCTGCAGGGCGACCATGATCTCGTCGGTCACCGAGCGCAGGATGTAGCGGTCGCTCTCCATCCCCTGGAAGCGCGAGAAGTCGAGCGGCTCGCCGATCACCATGCCGACGCGGCCGATGCGCGGGATGGAGCGCCCGATCGGCATGACGGTGCCGGTGTCGACCATCACGACCGGAACGACGGGCACCCGCGCCTCGAGCGCCATGCGCGCAAGGCCCGTGCGGCCGCGGTACAGCTGGCCGTCCGGGCTGCGCGTGCCCTCGGGGTAGATCCCGAGCAGGTCGCCGCGCCCCAGCACCTGCAGGCCGGTGTTGAGCGAATCCTCCGACGCCTTGCCGCCGGTGCGGTCGATCGCGATCTGACCGCTCGCGGTCATGAAGAAGCGCGTCGCCCAGCCGCGCAGGCCCTTGCCGGTGAAGTAGTCGCTCTTGGCGAGGAACGACATCCGCCGGTCGATCATGAGCGGCAGGAATACCGAGTCGCTCACCGAGAGGTGGTTGCTCGCGAGAATCGCTGCGCCGGATGCCGGGATGTTGCCACGCCCGACGATCCACGGCCGGAACAGCGCCTTGACGATCGGTCCGATGACGACGTACTTCATGACCCAGTAGAACATCGCTCAGACCCGGATTCCGGCGAGGTCGGCAACGCCGACGAGCCCCGCATCGTTGCCGAGCGTCGCGGTGACGAATCGGGCGGTGGGACGCTCCCCGAAGCCGGGCAGCGACGTCTCGTACGCGATGCGGGTCGGTTCGAGCAGCGTCTCGCCGAGTTCGGCTACTCCCCCGCCGATCACGAAGAGCTCGGGGTCGAGCACCGCCTGGAACGCGCCGCACGCCTCGCCGAGCGCCGTCGCGACGCGGCGCACGGCTTCGACCGCGCCCGCGTCGTCTTCGGCGAGCAGGCGTTCGAGCGCCTCCCCGTGCACGATGCCGTCCGGTGCGCGCAGCGCCGCGAGGCGCGCGCCGATCCCGCCCGAGTCGGCGATGTCGGCGATCTCGCGCTGCAGCGCGCGCCCCGACGCGTACTGCTCCAGGCATCCGTTCTGGCCGCACCCGCACGGACGCCCACCCCGGACGAAGCGGAGGTGGCCGAGCTCGGCCGCACTGCCGTTCGCGCCGATGAGGAGGGTCCCGTCGCCGATGACGGCGCCGCCGACACCGGTGCCGAGCGTGATCATGACCATGTCGGTCGATCCGCGGCCGGCGCCGAAGCGGTACTCGCCCCAGCCGGCGGCGTTCGCGTCGTTCTCGAGCGTCACCGGGCGACCGATCTGCGCTTCGAACTGGGCGCGCAGCGGCGCGTTCTCCCAGTCGATGTTCGGCGCGTGCAGCATGACCGACCGCGTGCGGTCGATGAAGCCCGCAGCGGCGACACCCACGGCGTGCACCTCGTGGCGGGATGCCAGCTCGTGCACCATCGCGGCGACGGCATCCGCGAGGGCGCCCGTGTCGACCGGGGTGGCGACCCGCAGCTGCTCGACGATGGTTCCGTCGGAGGCGACGACGCCTCCGGCGATCTTGGTCCCACCGATGTCGATACCGACGTTGAGCACACTGCTCCCTCCCGCCGGCACCGGCGGTGCGGCATCGGAGAGTCTAGTGTGGAGAGCACAGTCCGCTGGGGCGCAGGACCTTCCGAACCGATCGGGCACGTCGCACGCGGGACTGAGTACCACGAACAGTTAGACTCGATCCCAGTCGTCACCATCCGACGCCACCCGGTACCGAAGGAGTTGCCGCCCATGAGCGCCGTCCAGTTCGAAGTCCCCGCGATCGTCCCCGCCGATCCGCAGGCCAATGTCGCCGACCTTCTCGTCGAACGCGTGAAGGCGACCCCGTCGCTCGCGCTGTTCGGCGTGCCCGAGGGAGACGGCTGGCGCGATGTCACCGCCGCCGAGTTCGAGCGGCAGGTGATCGCCCTCGCGAAGGGCTTCGCCGCCGCCGGCATCGAGCCCGGTGACAAGGTGGGCTTCATCGCCCGCACGACCTACCACTGGAGCCTCGTCGACTTCGCGCTCTTCTACACCGGCGCCGTCATGGTCCCCGTGTACGAGACGAGCTCGGCCGCCCAGATCAGCTGGATCCTCTCGGACTCGGGAGCGACCTGGGTGATCGGCGAGTCGGCCGACCACGCGGCGCGCATCGCCGAGGTCCGCAGCGAGGTCCCCCTCGTCCGAGAGGCCTGGACGATGGAGTCCGGCGATCTCGACACGCTCACCGCCGCCGGCACCGGCGTCTCCGACGAAGAGATCGTCCGCCGCCGCTCGCTCGCGGTCGGCGCCGACATCGCCACGCTCATCTACACGTCGGGCTCGACCGGTCGGCCGAAGGGATGCGTGCTCACGCACAGCAATTTCGTCGAGCTGTGCCGAAACTCCGCCAAGGCGCTGGCCGAGGTCGTCGGCACGCCCAACGCATCGACGCTGCTGTTCATCACGACGGCGCACGTCTTCGCGCGGTTCATCTCGATCCTCGACATCCACGCGGGTGTGAAGACCGGACACCAGCCCGACACGAAGCAGCTCCTGCCCGCGCTGGGCTCGTTCCAGCCGACATTCCTCCTCGCGGTGCCGCGCGTGTTCGAGAAGGTCTACAACTCCGCCGAGCAGAAGGCGGAAGCGGGCGGCAAGGGCAAGATCTTCCGCGCCGCGGCCGCCACCGCCATCGAGCACTCCCGCCTGCTGCAGGAAGGCAAGAAGGTCCCGCTCGGCACGAAGATCAAGTTCGCCGTGTTCGACAAGCTCGTCTACGGCAAGCTCCGCACCGCGATGGGCGGCAACGTCGTGTACGCCGTGTCGGGTTCGGCGCCCCTGGGTCCGCGCCTCGGGCACTTCTTCCACAGCCTCGGCGTGACGATCCTCGAGGGCTACGGCCTCACCGAGACGACGGCCCCCGCGACGGTGAACCTCGCGCAGAAGTCGAAGATCGGCTCCGTCGGACCGGTGCTTCCCGGCGTCGGCGTCCGCCTCGCGGACGACGGCGAGGTCGAGGTGCGCGGCATCAACGTCTTCAAGGAGTACTGGCGCAACCCCGAGGCGACGGCCGAAGCGTTCGACGGCGACTGGTTCCGCACCGGCGACATCGGCGCGTTCGATGAGGAGGGCTTCCTCACGATCACCGGTCGCAAGAAGGAGATCATCGTCACCGCCGGCGGCAAGAACGTCGCGCCGGCCGCGCTGGAAGACCCCATCCGCGCGAACCCGATCGTCGGTCAGGTCGTGGTCGTGGGAGATCAGAAGCCGTTCATCTCGGCCCTCGTGACGCTCGACCCCGAGATGCTGCCGTCGTGGCTTGCCAACAACGGCCTGCCCGCCGATATGTCGCTCGCGGATGCCGCGACCAACGACAAGGTGCGCGAAGAGGTGCAGCGTGCCGTCGACATCGCCAACAAGAAGGTGTCGCGCGCCGAGTCGATCCGCAAGTTCGTCATCCTCGACTCCGAGTGGACGGAAGCATCCGGTCACCTGACGCCGAAGATGAGCATCAAGCGCAACGTCATCATGACCGACTTCGCGGATGCCGTGGAAGGCATCTACGCAGTGCCCGTCACGACGACCAACGTCGCCCTCGGCGGCTGACCCCATAGCCCCGCTCAACGGGCGGGAGGTACGCCCCGTCGCTCGCTCAACGGGCGGGGGTCAGAACCAGGCGGACTCGCGGATTTCCCGCATCGCCTGGCGACGCGTGTCGGCCGGCAGGCGCGAGAGGTAGAGCATGCCGTCGAGGTGGTCGGTCTCGTGCTGCAACGCTTGCGCGAGCAGCCCGTCGCCCTCGAGCACGACCTCGTTGCCGTCGAGGTCGGTGCCGACGACCTTCGCCCAGGGGTAACGGAGGGCGTCGTGCCAGAGACCCGGCACCGACAGGCATCCCTCGCCGACCGGCGCCGGCTCCCCCGACACCTCGACGAGCTCGGGGTTGAGCACGTACCCGATGTCGCCGTCGATGTTGTAGCTGAACGCGCGGAGCGCGACGCCGATCTGCGGCGCCGCGACGCCGGCGCGGCCGGCGGGCTCCACCGAGTCGAGCAGATCGCGCACAAGGGCGCGGATGCCGTCGTCCACGACCTCGATGGGCGCGCTCGGCGCGCGCAGGACAGGGTCGCCGAACAGGCGGATCGGACGGACCGCCATCAGGAGGCGACCGGGGCCCGCAGGCCCTCCACGACCGTCGCCGCGAGCTCGCGGGCGGCCAGACGCGTCTCGGGCTGCAACTCGCGGAACGACATCGTGCTGCCGGAGGCGATGTGCGGGTCGTACGGCATGCGCACGACGGCGCGGACGCGGCTGCGGAAGTGCGCCTCCAGCTCGCCGGCGCGCACGAGAGCCGCGCCCGGGCGCGAGGTGTTGAGCACGACGACGGCGCGACGCGCCTTCTCGGCGTAGCCGTTGGTCTCGAGCCACGTGAGGGTTTCGGATGCGAGGCGCGCTTCGTCGACGCTGAGGCCGGCGACGATCACAAGCTCGTCTGCCCGTTCGAGAGTGGCCTCCATCACGGAGTGGACGATGCCGGTGCCGGTGTCGGTGAGCACGACCGAGTAGAAGTGCGCGGCGATCTCGGCCACCTGCCCGTAGTCGTCGTCGCTGAACGCTTCGGAGACGTGCGGGTCGGTGTCGGAGGCGAGGATGTCGAGCCGCGTCTCGTCGCGCGCGACGATCTGCGAGATGTCGTTGAAGCCGTGCACCTCGTCGCGTGCGCGCACGAGGTCGCGGACGGTCTTGCCGCTGGCCCGTCCGACGCGGTCCGCGAGCGTTCCGCGGTCGGGGTTGGCGTCGATCGCGATCACGCGGTCGTCGCGCGCGTCGGCGAGCGCCATGCCGAGCAGGGTCGTAATGGTGGTCTTGCCCACGCCGCCTTTGCGCGAGAGCACCGGCACGAACCGCGCGCCGCCGCTGAGGGGCGCGGCGATGCGCCGGTCGAGTTCCTTGCGGGCACGGGCCCGCTTGCTGTCGCCGAGGTTGATGCGCCGACCGGAGATCGAGTACACGATGTGCCGCCAGGTGCCCTCCGGGTCACGGCGGACGACGTGCGCGGGGTCGAGGAGGCGATCGGAGGTGAGCAGGTCCGAGCTCTCCCGGTCGGCTTCGAAATCGCCGAGGCGGCGCGACTGGAGGGCGATCTCCGATGTGCGGGGCCGCACGCGCGCCTCGCGTGCGGCGACGACGTCGACGGCGGTCGTGTGGGGAGCGGCCTCCTCGGGCGTCGGTCGCACCGCGACCGGAGCGACCACCTCGGCGACAGGCTCCGCTAGGGCCGCAACCGGCGCCTTCGGCTCCTCGACGGGCTCCGGCTCCGGCGTCACCGCGTCGAGCGCGATGTCGTCGAGCACGACGTCATCGTCGTCGAAATCGTCTTCGTCGTGCGCCGTCGGCAGCACGATGTCGATCTGCGCCGTCGCACCGTCGACGATGCCGACCCCCGACGCGTCGACGCTCTCGGTCGTGTTCAGCACCCCATGATCGGGGTCGTTCGACGCGTTCTCGTCACGGTCATTGTTCACGATGGCGCTCCTAAGAATCCGCCGGATGCCGCGCACCCGACATCCCAGGCTACTCGGCGGGTCGGACGACGACCAAAAGGTCGCCCGCCTCCACCGCCGTCGACCCGCTGATCGCGAGGCGTTCGACCACCCCGTCGACGGGGGCGGTGATGACCGCCTCCATCTTCATGGCTTCGATCGACGCGACCGGCTGACCGGCGGTGACGACATCGCCGGCGGCGACCTTGATCGTCACGACGCCCGCGAACGGCGCGGCGACCTGACCGGCCTTCGAGGTGTCGGCCTTCTCGACGGCGACCTTGTCGACGCGGATGGAGCGGTCTCGCACCCACACCGGGCGCAGCTGGCCGTTGAGGGTCGTCATGACCGTGCGCATGCCCGCGGCATCCGGTTCGCCGATCGCCTCGAGTCCGACGTAGAGCTGCACACCCGGATCGATTTCGGCGACGTGCTCCTCCCCCGGCTTGAGCCCGTAGAAGTAGTCGGGCGTGCCGAGCGTCGACAGATCGCCGTAGGCCTCGCGCGTCGCCTCGAACTCCTTCGCCGGACCGGGGAACAGCAGGCGATTGAGCGTGCGGCGGCGCATCGCGGCGTCGCCCGCAAGACCCTGCTCTTCGTCGGCCGTGAGCGCCGGAATCGTGATGTCGACCTCGCGACCGGCCAGCACCTTCGAGCGGAAGGGTTCGGGCCACCCGCCCGGCAGGTCACCGAGCTCGCCCGCCATGAATCCCACGACCGAATCGGGGATGTCGTAGTTCTGCGGGTTCTGCTCGAAGTCGGCCGGGTCGGCTTTCGCCGCGACGAGGGCGAGGGCGAGATCGCCGACGACCTTCGACGACGGCGTGACCTTCGGCAGGCGACCGAGGATGCGGTCGGCGGCGGCGTACATGTCTTCGATGCGCTCGAAGTCGTCCGCCATGCCCAGCGCGATCGCCTGCTGGCGGAGGTTGGAGAGCTGCCCGCCCGGGATCTCGTGGTGGTAGACGCGCCCGGTGGGACCGGCGAGGCCCGACTCGAACGGGCGGTACAGCTGACGCACGGCCTCCCAGTACGGCTCGAGGTCGCTCACGGCCTGCAACGACAGTCCGGTGTCGCGGTCCGTGTGCGCGAGCGCGGCGACCAGAGCCGACAGCGACGGCTGACTCGTCGTACCGGCGAGCGGCGCGGCGGCGGCGTCGACGGCATCCGCCCCGGCCGCGCTCGCGGCGAGGAGCGTCGCGAGCTGGCCGCCCGCGGTGTCGTGGGTGTGCACGGCGACGGGGAGGTCGAAGCGCTCGCGGAGCGCCGTCACGAGCTTCGCGGCGGCGGCGGGCCGCAAGAGCCCCGCCATGTCCTTGATCGCGAGGATGTGCGCGCCGGCGCCCGCGATGCGTTCGGCCAGGCGCAGGTAGTAGTCGAGCGTGTAGAGGTTCTCGGCCGGGTCGAGCAGATCGCCCGTGTAGCAGACGGCGACCTCGGCGACGGCGGTGCCGGTCTCGAGCACGGCGGCGATCGCCGGCGTCATCTGGTCGACGTCGTTGAGCGCATCGAAGATGCGGAAGATGTCGACGCCGGATGCCGCGGCCTCCGCGACGAACGCGTCGGTGACCGCCGTGGGACGCGGCGTGTAGCCCACCGTGTTGCGCCCGCGCAGCAGCATCTGGATCGGGATGTTCGGCATGGCGTCGCGCAGGGCGCCCAGCCGCTCCCACGGGTCTTCGGCGAGGAAGCGCAGCGCGACGTCGTAGGTCGCGCCGCCCCACGCCTCCACCGAGAAGAGCTCGGGCGTCATCCGCGCCAGGTGCGGACCGACCCGGGCGAGGTCGCGCGTGCGCACGCGGGTCGCGAGCAGCGACTGGTGCGCATCGCGGAAGGTCGTCTCGGTCACGGCGAGGGCGCTCTGGGCGCGGAGCGCCTGCGAGAACGCCGCGGGGCCGAGTTCGCGCAGCCGCTGACGGTTGCCCTGCGGCGGCTCGGCCACCAGGTCGATCTCGGGCAGCTTGCTGCCCGGCGACACCGACAGCGGCTTCTCACCGTAGGGCTGGTTCACGGTGACATCGGCGAGCCAGTTGAGCAGCTTCGTGGCGCGGTCGCGCGACGGGTTGCTGGTCAGCAGTGCCGGCCGCTCGTCGATGAACGACGTCGACAGGTCGCCCGCGGCGAACGCCTCGTCGTCGAGCACGGCGCGCAGGAACGGGATGTTCGTCGAGACGCCGCGGATGCGGAACTCCGCCAGTGCGCGCTTCGCGCGGGCGACGGCGGCCGGGAAGTCGCGCCCGCGGCAGGTGAGCTTCGCGAGCATCGAGTCGAAGTGCGGGCTGATCTGCGACCCCGCGGCGGTCGTGCCGCCGTCGAGGCGGATGCCGGCGCCGCCGGGCGAGCGGTAGGTCGTGATGCGCCCTGTGTCGGGGCGGAACCCGTGCGACGGATCCTCCGTCGTGATGCGGGTCTGCAGCGCCGCCCCGCGCAGGTGGATGTCCTTCTGCTCGAGGCCGAGGTCGGCGAGGGTCGATCCGGACGCGATGAGCATCTGCGACTGCACGAGGTCGACGTCGGTCACCTCCTCGGTGACGGTGTGCTCGACCTGGATGCGCGGGTTCATCTCGATGAAGACGAACTCCCCCGCACGCGGGCCGGCCGTCTCGAGAAGGAATTCCACCGTGCCGGCGTTGACGTAGCCGATCGAGCGCGCGAAGGCGACCGCGTGCGCGTGGAGCGCGTCGCGCACGGCGGGATCGAGGTTCGGCGCCGGAGCGATCTCGATGACCTTCTGGTGGCGGCGCTGCACCGAGCAGTCGCGTTCGAAGAGGTGCACGGTGTCGCCGCCGGCATCCGCGAGGATCTGCACCTCGATGTGGCGGGGCCGCTGCACGGCCTGCTCGAGGAAGACGCGCGGGTCGCCGAAGGCGGCGCCGGCTTCGCGCATCGCTTCCGCGATCGCGGGCGGCAGCTCCCCCGGCGTCTCGACGCGTCGCATGCCGCGGCCGCCGCCGCCGGCGACCGCCTTGACGAAGATCGGGAAGCCGATGTCCGCGGCCTGCGCGACGAGGCCGTCGACGTCGTCGGAAGCCGGCGTGGAGCGCAGCACCGGCACTCCGGCGGCGATCGCGTGCTCTTTCGCGGTGACCTTGTTGCCGGCCATCTCGAGGGCGAGCGCGGGCGGCCCGATGAACGTGATGCCGTGCTCGGCGGCGCGAGCGGCGAGTTCGGGATTCTCGGAGAGGAAGCCGTAGCCGGGGTAGATCGCGTCGGCGCCGGAGGCGAGGGCCACCCGGATGATCTCCTCGACGTCGAGGTAGGCGCGGACGGGATGCCCCTTCTCGCCGATCTCGTACGACTCGTCGGCCTTCTGCCTGTGCAGCGACCCGCGGTCTTCCCAGGGGAAGACGGCAACGGTGCGCGCACCGAGTTCGAAGGCGGCGCGGAAGGCTCGGATGGCGATTTCACCGCGGTTCGCGACCAGGATCTTGCGGAACATGCTCACCTCTTGGGGGGTGCCGGGGCTCCAGTGCATCGAGCCACCGTCGGCTGCTGAGTACGCTCACAGCCTAGGGGACGGTAACGTAGTGCCTTGTGCACGTACTTTCCGTCAGCTCGCTCAAGGGTGGCGTCGGCAAGACGACCGTGACCCTCGGCCTCGCCTCAGCGGCATTCGCCCGAGGAGTGCGGACGCTTGTCGTCGACCTCGACCCGCAGTCTGACGTGTCCACGGGCATGGACATCCAGGTCGCCGGGCGCCTCAACGTCGCCGATGTGCTGGCCAACCCGAAGGAGAAGGTGGTCCGTCAGGCCATCACCTCCAGCGGCTGGGCGAAGGTGCACCCCGGCACGATCGACGTCATGATCGGCAGCCCGTCCGCGATCAACTTCGACGGCCCGCACCCGAGCGTGCGCGACGTGTGGAAGCTCGAAGAGGCGCTCGCGACGATCGAGGCCGACTACGACCTCGTGCTGATCGACTGCGCCCCGTCGCTGAACGCCCTCACGCGCACCGCGTGGGCGGCATCCGACCGCGTGTTGGTCGTCACCGAACCCGGACTCTTCTCCGTGGCCGCCGCCGACCGTGCGTTGCGCGCGATCGAGGAGATCCGGCGCGGCCTGTCGCCCCGCCTCCAGCCCCTCGGCATCGTCGTCAACCGGGTGCGCCCGCAGTCGATCGAGCACCAGTTCCGCATCAAGGAACTGCGTGACATGTTCGGCCCTCTCGTCCTCTCTCCCCAGCTGCCGGAGCGCACGTCGCTGCAGCAGGCGCAGGGCGCGGCGAAGCCCCTGCACATCTGGCCCGGCGACTCCGCACAGGAGCTCGCGGGCGACTTCGACGCGCTGCTCGACCGCGTCGTGCGCACCGGACGCATCGCGGCCGGCGAACAGCGCGCCTGAGCCACTGGAGACGTTTCGTCTCCTCGCTGCGCTCGTCGCTCAACGACCGGAAACACGCCCCGCGAGCGAAGCGCCCCGGTCAGGCGGAGCGCTGCGCGCGACGCGCCGACAGCTCGTCGACGGGGTCCGGCGCCTGCGCGTCGAAATCGAGCAGCGTCGACTCGACCTCGTGCAGCACCTTGCCCACCGCGATGCCGAAGACGCCCTGGCCGCGGCTCACGAGGTCGATGACCTCGTCGTTCGAGGTGCACAGGTAGACCGAGGCGCCGTCGCTCATGAGCGTCGTGCCGGCGAGGTCGCGGATGCCGGCGGCGCGCAGCTGCTCGACCGCCGTGCGGATCTGCTGCAGCGAGATGCCGGTGTCGAGCAGACGCTTGACGAGCTTCAGCACGAGGATGTCGCGGAACCCGTACAACCGCTGCGATCCCGAACCGCTCGCGCCGCGCACCGTCGGCTCGACGAGCTCGGTGCGGGCCCAGTAATCGAGCTGGCGATACGTGATGCCGGCCGCACGGGCGGCGACCGCACCGCGGTAGCCGACCTCGTCGTCCATCTGCGGCAGACCGTCGGTGAAGAGCAGGTCGGTGGCGAAGGGTGTGTCGCCGAACGCGTCATCCGCGGTCATCGTGGCCTCCTGCAGTGCGGTCGGGATGCTTCCACGCTAGAGGAGCGGACGCCCACCGGCAACGACATCCGCTTCTCGGGCTGCGGCGTGTCGCGTCGGCGATCACGGAGTGAGTCGATCGAGTGCGGTCTGGACGAAGCCGGCGCGCACGTCGTCGAGGCGCCGCAGCAGCTCGGGCGCGACCTCGCTCGCTCGGGCGCGCGAGGCGGCATCCGTGCGGCGCAGCAGCGGTGCGAGGGCGCTTTCGACGAGGGCGACATCACGCTCGGCGGCCTGCCGGATCGTGCGGAGGTGCCGGGGCTGGATGCCGTGGGCCTCCAGCGCCACGAGTGCGCGCAGCAGCGCCAGCGCGCGCTCGTCGTACGTGTCGGCGGCCGCGACGAGCCCCGCCGTGACGGCGTCGCCCAGGAGGCTGGCTTTCGCACCCGCGGCGGCGACGAGCTCGGCGCGGCGATAGCGACGCGGAGCGTCGAGGATCGACGGCGGCACGCTGAGGTCGTCGTCGCCGTCGTGTGCGTCGAGATACTCCCGAATGCGGGCGAGCTTGAAGTCGTGGTCACGCTGCAGCGTCAGCGCGGTGCGCAGGCGCTCCAGGTCGGCCGGTGAGAACTTGCGGTAGCCCGACTCCGTGCGCACGGGCGTGACGATGCCCTGCACTTCGAGGAAGCGCAGCTTGCTGGCCGTGAGCTGCGGGAACTCCGGCGTGAGCCGGGCGAGCACTTGGCCGATGCTGAGGTGGCCCGTCGCCGCCGAGCGGCTGCGGGAAGACGACGCCGCGCTCACGCGAGAGGTGCCTGGACGCGATCCGCGGGGGCGACGAAGAAGTTGAGACGGAACTTGCCGATGCGCACTTCCGAACCGTCGACGAGCACGGCCCGGTCGACGCGCTCACCGTTGACATAGGTGCCGTTGAGCGAGCGCTGATCGACGAGCTCGAACACCGTGCCGGTGCGGGTGATCTCCGCGTGACGACGCGAGACGGTCACGTCGTCGAAGAAGATGTCGGCCTCGGGATGACGGCCGACCGTGGCGACGTCGCCGTCGAGCAGATAGCGGGCGCCGGCGGTGGGGCCGGAGCGCACGAGGAGGAGGGCCGAACGCGACGGCAGCGCGTTGATGGCTTCGAGCTCGACGTCGGTGAGGTCGACGCCGAACGGCACGAACGAGAGGTCGGAGTCGTGCCCGAAGGTCTGCGTCGAATCCACGGCACCGCGCTCGCCCTCGCGATGGATGCCGGCGGGCACTCCGGCGGCGGCGCTGTCGGGCGCCGAGCCGTCGAATCGGTCGTTCTCGCTCACGTTGTCCTCCTCGTGCCACCCTAACCGATCGAGCCGCGTCGCGAATGCCCGCGGGTAGCCTTCGCCGGGGCGATTGTTGCCCCGTGTGTCGGCCGGGAGGCGGCGGTCACGGGCCCCGATCTACGCTGTGGACACCCGTTCGTCGTACCTGTTCGCAAGGAGAACCCGTGTCCCCGTCGCATTCCCGCCTCACGCCCGCGTCGGTGCGTCAGGACGCGGTGTGCATGTGCGCGATCGGATCGGCCTGCTCCTCTTTCGCGGCGGGCCACGCCGTGCACCTCATCCAGGCGCGCCTCGTCTCGGCGACGCCGGCCGAGTGGGTCGACGCGATCGTGACCTCGGTCACCGCCGCGGGCGACGTCGTGGTGCACACCGTCGAGGACGGTGAGGAAGTGCGCGTCTGGAACGGCGCCGGACTCGCGAGCGAGATCGTCGCCGGGTCGCCCGTCGCCCTCCACCCGCGCTACCACGTGCTGAACGCCGGCGGACGCCTCTTCAACACGCTCGCCGTCTGACCCGCGACGCGGGCTCACGCCATCGACATCGCGTCCTTCATCGCCATGCAGGCGTCCGTGCACGCGCGGCACGCGTCGGCGCACATAGCGCACACAGGGCTGTCGTCGGCGTGCGCGGCGCACTCCTGCATGCACATCTGACACATCGCGATGCAGGCGTCGAGCATCGCCGTCATCGCCGCCGCGCTCATCCCCTGCATCCGCAGCATCGAGCGCATCATCGTGCCGGCCATGTCTGCGCAGTTCATGCAGGCCGGCGCGCAGTCCATCATCTGCGTGGAGCAGACGGTGCATGCCTGCTCGCAGGCGGCGCAGGCATCCATGCACGCCTGCATCATGGCCAAATCCATCGCAGGCATGCCGTCCATCGACATCATGTCGTCGGACATCGCGCCCATCATCATCGCGTCCATCGGTGCGTCCCTTTCGTCGGGGCGGCCGCACCCGGCGGGGCCAGTCGATGGGTCGCCTGGCGCCATCGTAGGCCGGGCGCCCGTGCAGGGAAAGGCGTCGATAGGCTCGATCGTGTGATGTCACAAGAAGTTCACACGCGCCCTTTCCGCCTCCGAGCAGTCGTCGCGGCGCTCATCGCGCTCCTGCTCTGCGCCGTTCCGACCGCCGCGTTCGCACACGACGAACTGGTCGGCACGCAGCCGGAGCGCGAGACGCAGATCGCGGAGTTGCCCGCCGAACTCGTCCTCACCTTCAGCGGTGTGCTCCTCGACGAGCCGGGGGCGACCGAGGTGGTCGTCACGGATGCCGCCGGCACCTCGCTCGTCGCCGGTGACCCGGTGCTCGACGGCACCCGCCTCACCCAGCCTGTGGAGGGCTCGGCGGCAGGCGCCGTCACCGTGATCTGGCGCGTCGTCTCCAGCGACGGGCATCCGGTCTCGGGCGAGTACGCCTTCACGGTCGGCGACGGCACATCGACGCCGGTGGGAACCGAGAATCCCCTGCCCGGCCCGCCGATGGCCGACACCGGGATGGGCACGGTGTGGATCATCCTCGGCGTCGTCGGCGTCGCCCTCGCGGGCGCCCTTCTGGCGGTGCTCATCGCGCGGGCTCGCGGCCGACGCGAGGACTAGGCTGGACGCATGCCTCACTACAACGTCGTCATCCTCGGCGCCGGCCCTGGCGGCTATGTCGCGGCCGTCCGCAGCGCCCAACTCGGCCAGTCGGTCGCCATCATCGAAGAGAAGTATTGGGGCGGTGTCTGCCTTAACGTCGGTTGCATCCCCTCGAAGGCGCTGCTGCGCAACGCCGACCTGGCGCACGTCTTCCACGACCAGGCGGACCTGTTCGGCATCTCCGGCGACGTGTCGTTCGACTTCGGTGTCGCGTGGGACCGCAGCCGCAAGGTGTCGGACACGCACGTCAAGGGCATCCACTTCTTGATGAAGAAGAACAAGGTCACCGAGTACGAGGGTCGCGGCACCTTCACCGGCCCGAACGCGATCACCGTCGCGAAGTCCGACGGCTCGACCGAAGAGGTCACGTTCGACAACGCGATCATCGCGACCGGCTCGCGCGTGCGCCTGCTGCCCGGCGTGCAGCTCAGCGACAACGTCGTCACCTACGAAGAGCAGATCATGACGCGCGAGCTGCCCGGCTCGATCGTCATCGTCGGCGCCGGTGCGATCGGCATGGAGTTCGCCTTCGTGCTGCACAACTACGGCGTCAAGGTCACGATCATCGAATTCCTCGATCGCGCGCTGCCCAACGAGGACGCCGACGTGTCGAAGGAGATCGCCCGCCAGTACAAGAAGTACGGCATCGACATCCTCACCTCGACCAAGGTCGAGACGGTCACCGACCACGGCGACCGCGTCACGGTCACCTACACGCCCAACGCCGGCGGCGACACGCAGTCGATCGACGCCGACAAGGTGCTGATGTCGATCGGATTCGCCCCGAACATCGAGAACTTCGGTCTCGAGGCCACCGGCGTCGCCCTCACCGAGCGCGGCGCGATCGGTATCGACGACTACATGCGCACCAACGTGCCGCACATCTACGCGATCGGCGACGTGACGGCGAAGCTCCAGCTCGCGCACGTCGCGGAGGCGCAGGCGGTCGTCGCGGCCGAGACGATCGCGGGCGCCGAGACCCAGACGCTCGGCGACTACCGCATGATGCCGCGCGCGACGTTCTGCGCGCCCCAGGTCGCCTCGTTCGGCCTCACCGAAGCCCAGGCCCGCGAGGCCGGCTACGACGTCAAGGTGGCGAAGTTCCCGTTCTCGGCCAACGGCAAGGCGAACGGTCTCGGCGAGCCCATCGGCTTCGTGAAGCTCATCGCCGACGGCGAGCACCTCGAACTCCTCGGCGGCCACCTCATCGGCCCCGACGTGTCGGAGCTGCTGCCGGAGCTCACGCTCGCGCAGAAGTGGGACCTCACGGCCCTCGAGGCGGCGCGCAACGTCCACACGCACCCGACGCTGTCGGAGGCGCTGCAGGAAGGATTCCACGGCCTCGCCGGTCACATGATCAACATGTGACGATCGGAGTATCCTCGCACGACCACATCTGACGCCGCCCCACCGAAGCCGGGGGCGGCGTCAGTGTTTCGCAGCGTCGTCAGTGTGCGCCGAGCGCGCGGCCGAGTTTCGAATCGGATGCCGCCACGCGCCCGCCGGCGCGCTCGACGGCGGCGGTCGCCGCGGCCAGCAGGGCGGCTCGACCTGCGGCGGGCACAGCGGGCCCGAGTTCGAACTCCCACTCGCGCCATGTCGTCGTGATGCCGCGGCGCTCATCGGTGGCGCGCACGTGGTCATCGACGAATTCGGCGAGCAGCGCGCCCGCGGCGTCGCGCAGTGCGAACGCGGCACGGTCGTTGCGGATGCGGGCGAGCGGCAACAGCGCTCCTGTCGCGATCTCCGCGACCGCGGCGGCCACGGCATCCGGAATGTCGGAGGCGTCGCCGTCGCCGAGCGGCCATTGGGTTTCCAACCGTCCCCCGTCAGCACGGCGGGGTCCCTTGATGTGCCACCCGGCATCCGGACCGCCGGTGCGCCGGCGAACGGCGTAGCCTGCTCGGCCGAGCGTCACGTCGGCGAGGTCGAGGTAGCGCGCGTCGAGCGCGCGATGGTCGGGACCGGTGACCTCCGCCACGCCGGGCAGCCCCGACCAGTCCGGCAGCGCGGTCTCATCGTCGACGTCGAACTTCAGCTCGATCTCGACGGAGGCCGCGCCGCCGGAGGGTGTCACTGGTCGCGGTCGTCGCGGTCGGCGACGATGTCGTCCTGCGCCTCGACGAAGTGGAACTCCGCCGCGGTCGGACCGTCGTCGTCGCCCGTCTGCGACGTCGCGCCGGCGCGTTCGTAGACGATCTGGGTCTCGCTGTACGGCATGATCAGCCGGTCGAGGGTGTCGTCTTCGAGGGGAAGAACCTGCCCGTCGAGCGGGCCTCCGTGCAGTCGTGCAATGGCCATGTGGACCTCCTGCATCCAGCCTATCCCCCGGTGCGACACCCCTCAGTGGGTGGGGAATCCGAGGCTGATCTGACTCTCGCTCGCTTCGGGCCAGCGGGTCGTGACGACCTTGCGGCGGGTGTAGAAGTTGAACGCCTCGGGGCCGTACATGTGCGTGTCGCCGAAGAGCGAATCCTTCCACCCACCGAACGAGAAAGCCCCGATCGGAACGGGAATCGGCACGTTCACGCCGACCATTCCGACCTCGATGTCGTACTCGAACTGGCGCGCCGTCTTGCCGTCGCGGGTGAACAGCGCCGTGCCGTTCGCATAGCGGTTCGCGTTGATGAGCGCAACGGCCTCGTCGTAGGTCGCGACGCGGACGACCGAGAGCACCGGTCCGAAGATCTCCTCGTCGTAGACGCGCATGCCCGGAGTGACGCCGTCGACCAGCGACGGTCCGATGAAGAAGCCTTCGCCGTCGAAGTCGCGCTCGCGGCCGTCGACGACGACGCGCGCGCCTTCGCCGGCTGCACCGCCGACGAATCCCTCGACTCGATCGAGCGCGTCGCGCGTGATCAGGGGGCCCATGTCGCTCGTGGGGTCGAATCCGTCGCCGACACGCAGCCCGGCGATGCGCTCGGATACCTTCGCCACGAGCTCGTCACCGACATCACCGACCGCCACGACGACGGAGACGGCCATGCAGCGCTCCCCCGCCGATCCGTAGGCGGCCGACACGGCGGCGTCGGCCGCGGCGTCGAGGTCGGCATCCGGCATGACGATCATGTGGTTCTTCGCGCCGCCGAGCGCCTGCACCCGCTTGCCGTTCTCGGCCGCGCGGGAGTAGATGTAGCGCGCGATCGGCGTGGAACCCACGAACGAGACGGCGCGGATGATGGGGTCGTCGAGGATCGCGTCGACGGCTTCTTTGTCGCCGTGCACGACGTTGAGGATGCCGGCCGGCAGCCCCGCTTCGGCGAACGCCTCGGCGAGCCACACGGCGGCCGACGGGTCACGCTCGGAGGGCTTGAGGATGACAGCGTTGCCGGCGGCGATCGCGGTGGTCACCATCCACAGCGGCACCATGGCCGGGAAGTTGAACGGCGTGATGCACGCGACGACGCCGATGGGCTGGCGCACCTGGTGCACATCGACGCCGGAGGCGACCTGCTCGGAGTAGTCGCCCTTCAGGTGGTGCATGAGGCTCGTGCAGAACTCGACGTTCTCGAGGCCACGCGCGACTTCGCCGAGCGCGTCGTCGACCGTCTTGCCGTGCTCCGCCGTGATGATGCGCGCGAGTTCGTCGGAGCGCGTGGAGATGATCTCGCGCACCCGGAACATCACCTGCTGGCGCTTGCCCAGGCCGGTGTCGCGCCAGGCGCGCTGCGCGGCCTGGGCGGCGCGGGCGCTCTCATGGACGAACTCCGCGGATGCGAGGACGACCTCGCCGGTCTGCTGACCGGTGGCCGGGTTGAAGACGGGGCCGCGTCGCCCGTCGGACGTGACGCGGACGCCGCCGACGACGTGCGGAACGGTGGCGAGGGTGGTGAGGGTGTCGGTGCTCATGATCTTCCTGGTTCAGATGGCGGCGGGCACGGCGTCGAGCGCGGGGTCGTAGCCGCGCAGCGTGCCGTCGGGGGTGGCGAGTCGGGCGACGAGCGTGCAGTCCTTGTTTCCGAGGCCTTCCTCGGCGAGTTGGGCGAGCTGCGCGTGGGCGAGCGTCGCCGCCGGGAGGTGCACGCCGACCTGCTCGCCGGCGGCGAGGGCGAGACCGCAGTCTTTGAGCGCGAGGTCGACCGAGAACGTCGGGGCGAAGTTGTTGTTCGCCGCGGCCTTCTCCAGCACCCCGGGAACCGGGTACCAGGTGCGCATGGCCCACGACGACCCCGACGAGACGGAAGCCACCTGCCAGAAGGTCTCGGCATCCAACCCCAGCTCTTCCGCCAGCTGCGAGCCTTCCGACATCGCCATCACGCTGATGAACAGCATCATGTTGTTGACGAGCTTGGCCGCGATGCCCGCCCCGGCGTCGCCGCACGCGATGACGTTTCCCGCCATCGGTGCGACGATCTCGGCGGCGCGGGCCACGTCGGCGGATGCCCCGCCCAGCATGAACGTGAGGGTTCCGGCCTCTGCGCCCGCCGTGCCGCCCGAGATGGGCGCGTCGACGAAGGTGAGCCCGCGTGCGGCCGCTTCGGCGTGACACCAGCGCGAGGTTTCGACGTCGACGGTGGAGGTGTCGAGGAGGATCATGTCGGGCGTCGCCGAGGCGAAGATGCCGTCGGCTCCCCCGTAGACCTCGCGCACATGCGCGGGCTTGGGAAGCGACGTGATGCACACCGTCGCGCCGTCGAGCGCCGCGGCGACGGAACCTGCCAGTTCGACACCGCCGGCGGCTGCCGCGGCGGCCGCGGCGGGGTTGAGATCGACGCCGCGTACGGTGTGGCCGGCCCCGACGAGGTGCGCCGTCATGGGGGCGCCCATCCGGCCGAGTCCGATCCAGGCGACCTGGAGGTGGGGTGAGGTCATGACATCTCCCTGCGTCATCGAAGGCGTGCCGCGGCGACATCCACGTCGCGCGATGATGCCAGGCTAGGGCGGCGCCGTCTGCACTTCAATGCACGAGCTGTCGCACTCTTGCACGCGCCTTGTGCGTTGACGCACACTTGTCGAATGAGTTCCTCCCCCGCCGACCCTCGCATCGACGCCCTCATGACGTTTCTCGCGGTCGCCCGCCTCGGACGCTACACCGCGGCCGGCGAGGTGCTGGGCGTCAACCATTCGACGGTGTCGCGCCGCATCGCCGCGCTGGAGGCGGCGATGGGCGGGCGCCTGCTCGTGCGCGAAGCCGGTGGATGGGAGGCGACCGAAATCGGTCGCCGTGCCGTGCTCACCGCCGAACGCATCGAGGCCTCGATGCGCGAACTGATCGACGGCGAAGACGGCGACCCGGTGCACGGCATGGTGCGCATCGCCGCGCCCGACGCGTTCACGTCGGTCTTCCTCGCGCCGGCCATGACGGCGCTCCGGGCGGAGCATCCCGCCCTCGCCGTCGAGCTGCTCTCCGCCACGCAGCGCGTGCGGCAGAACCGATCGGGCGTCGACCTCGAGATCGTCGTCGGGCGACCGCAGGTGCTGCGCGCGTTCGCCACGCCGGTCTGCTCCTACGCACTGCGCCTGTACGCGAGCCCGGACTACCTCGCCGAGCGCGGGACGCCGGCCACGCGCGCCGACCTCGCCCGGCATCCCCTCGTCTACTACGTCGAGTCGTCGCTGCAGGTCGACGAGCTCGACCGGGCGCTGCAGTCGCTGCCCGATTCTCCCCCGTCGCTGCGCTCGACGAGCGTCTTCGCGCACGTCGAGGCGACCGCGGCCGGCGCGGGCATCGGCATCCTGCCCGACTTCCTCGGCGATGCGGATGCGCGTCTGGTGCGCGTGCTCGACGGGGTATACGAGCATCCACTCGCGTATTGGGCCGTCGCGCGCGACGAGGGTTCGCGCAATCCGGCGGTCGCCGAGACGCTCCGTACGATCGTCGAGCACATCCGTGTGGCGCAGCACGGCGCCGCCACCTCGTAAAATGGAGGGCTGATGAAGCCCTTCCTGCTCTTGGCCACGCGCGCCGAGGATCTCCCCGCCGACGACGAGTACGCCGCCTTCCAGCATTTCACCGGCCTCGCCGCGAGCGACCTGGTGCGCGTGCGCATGGAAGCGGGGCCGCTCGGCCGCATCGACCTCGACGACTATTCCGGCATCTTCGTCGGCGGCGGGCCGTTCAATGCGTCGGATCCGGCGGAGAAGAAGACAGCCGTGCAGCTCCGCGTGGAGGCGGAGTTCGCGGCACTGCTCGACGACGTCGTCACGCGGGACTTCCCGTTCTTCGGCGCCTGTTACGGCGTCGGCACCCTCGGCACGCACCAGGGTGCAGTGATCGACGGTACCTTCCGTGAGCCGATCAGCGTCGTCGAGGTCGCACTGACTCCCGAGGGCACCGACGCTCCACTGCTGGCCGGGATGCCGGAGACGTTCTCGGCGTTCGTCGGGCACAAGGAGGCCATCACGGTGCTGCCGTCGTCGGCGACGCTGCTGGTGCGCGGCGAGGGATGCCCCGTGCAGATGTTCCGCGTGGGGCGGAATGTCTACGCGACGCAGTTCCACCCGGAGTGCGACGTCGAGGGCATCTCCACGCGTATCCGCGTGTACGCCGGCCACGGATACTTCGGCGAGGGCGAGCTCGAGCCGACGCTCGAGGCGGTGCGGCGGCTGCCCGTCGTGCACACGGGTGACATCCTGCGGCGCTTCGCCGAGCGCTACGCCCGCTGACCCCCGCTGAGGATTCCCCCCGCCCGTTGAGCGAGCGAAGCGAGACGAAACGCGCCCGCCCGTGGAGCGAGCGAAGCGAGACGAAACGCCGGAATCTCCCCCGCCCGCTGAGCGAGCGAAGCGAGACGAAACGCGGTTGGCTCACCACGTTTCGTCTCGTCGCTGCGCTCCTCGCTCAACGACCGGGCGGCTCCCTCCCCGCCCGCTGAGCGAGCGAAGCGAGACGAAACGCGCGTATCCCCGCCGCCCGTTGAGCGAGCGAAGCGAGACGAAACGCCGGTGGCTCACCACGTTTCGTCTCGTCGCTGCGCTCCTCGCTCAACGACCGGGCGGACCGGTCAGCGGACGGGCGGGGTGTGCCAGATGCGGTCGATGTAGTCGCTCATCGACCGGTCGGACGAGAAGAACCCGCTGCGGGCGACGTTGAGGATCGCCGCGTGGGTCCAGGCATCCTGATCGGCGTACGCGGCATCCACCTTGGCCTGCGCCGCGATGTAGGTCGAATAGTCCGCGAGCACCATGAAGCGGTCGTCGTAGAGCAGGTTCGACACCACGGGCTCGAACACGCTCTTGTCGCCGCCCGAGAAGGCTCCCGAGGCGATCAGGTCGATCGCGCGGCGGAGGTTGTCGTCGCCCTGATAGAACTCGGCGGGCTTGTAGCCACGCGCCCAGAGCGCCTCGACCTCGGGCTCGCTCATGCCGAACAGGAAGAAGTTGTCGTCGCCGACGAGCTGGCGGATCTCGACGTTCGCGCCGTCGTCGGTGCCGATCGTGAGCGCACCGTTGAGGGCGAACTTCATGTTGCCGGTGCCCGAGGCCTCCTTGCCGGCGAGCGAGATCTGCTCCGACAGGTCGGCCGCGGGGATCACCCGCTCGGCGAGAGTCACGTTGTAGTTCGGCGGGAACAGCACCTTGAGGCGCCCCTCGACGCGCGGGTCGCTGTTCACGACCGAGCCGACGGCGTTGATCAAGTGGATGATGCGCTTGGCCATCGCGTAGCCCGGCGCCGCCTTCGCTCCGAAAATGAAGGTGCGCGGCTGGATGTCGGATGCCGCCACACGCCCGGAGACGATGCCCTCGTACTCGGTGACGATGTGGAGCACCTTCAGCATCTGCCGCTTGTACTCGTGCAGGCGCTTGACCATGACGTCGAGCAGGTGCGAATCGTCGACCTCGAGCCCGTCGCGGGCCTGCAGTACGCCGTTCAGGCGCCGCTTGTTGGCGGCCTTGACCTCCGCGAACGCGGCACGGAACTGCGGGTCTTCCGCCGAGGTCTCGAGCTCGCGGAGCCGCTCGAGGTCGGTGAGCCAGCCGCTGCCGATCGCGTCAGTGATGAGATCGGACAGCGCGGGGTTCGCGAGGCGGATGAACCGCCGCGGCGTGATGCCGTTCGTGACGTTGGTGAACTTGCCGGGATAGAACTCGTTGAAGTCGGGCAGCACCTTGTCGCGCAGCAGCTGGGAGTGCAGCTCCGCGACGCCGTTGACCTTCGCGCCGGCGACGGTGGCGAGGTAGGCCATGCGCACCGAGCGCTCGGGGAACTCCCCGATGATCGACATGTTGCGCAGGCGCATCTCGTCGTCGCCGAAGCGCTCGCGCACGGCATCCAGGAACTCTTCGTTGATGCGGTAGATGATCTCGAGGTGCCGCGGCAGGAGGCGACCGAGCAGCTCGACCGACCACACTTCGAGAGCTTCGGGTAGCAATGTGTGGCAGGTGTACGCGAAGCACTTCTGCGTGATCGCCCAGGCGGTGTCCCAGTCGAGCTTCTTCTCGTCGGTGAGCACGCGCATGAACTCCGGCACGCCGATGACCGGGTGCGTGTCGTTCAGCTGGAAGATGACGCGCTCGGGCAGGTTCGCCAGGTCGAAGTCGGGCGCCAACTGGTGGTCGAAGAAGTCCTTGATGGATGCCGCGACGAAGAAGTACTGCTGCTGCAGGCGCAGCTCCTTGCCCTGGGGCGTGGAATCTTCGGGGTAGAGCACCTTCGAGATGTTCTCGGCGAAGGTCTGCGAGCGCACCGCCTCGGCGTAGTCGCCCGAGTTGAAGACGCGCAGGTCGAACGAATTCGTCGCCTTCGCGCTCCAGAGGCGGAGCGTGTTGACGCGTCCGTTCTGGAAGCCGGGCACCATGTAGTTGTGCGGCACGGCCAGCACGTTCCAGCCCGGAATCCAGCGGTTGCGCTCGACGCCCTTGTCGTCGTAGTGCTCGGTGTGGCCGCCGAACGAGACGATCTGGGCGGCTTCGGGGTGCGGGAACTCCCACGGCGAGCCCATCGTGAGCCACGAATCGGGCTGTTCGACCTGCTGGCCACCCTCGAACGTCTGGCGGAAGATGCCGTATTCGTAGCGGATGCCGTAGCCGATGTTCGGCACGCTCATCGTCGCGAGCGAGTCGATGAAGCACGCGGCGAGGCGACCGAGGCCGCCGTTGCCGAGGCCGGGCTCGACTTCGGCCGCGCGCAGATCGTCGATGTCGATGCCGCATTCGGTCATCGCCTGGGTCGCGATGTCGGTGAGTCCGCTGGCGAGCAGGTTGTTGTCGAGCTGCCGGCCGAGCAGGTACTCCGCCGACAGATAGCAGACGCCCTTGGCCTGCGCGATGCGCTGGCGGCGCTGGTCTTCGAGCCAGCGCGCCATGAGGTAATCACGGACCGTCATGGCGAAGGCGAAGTAGCGATCGTTCGCACTCGCGGCCGACAGCGGCACGCCCCGCTCGTAGTTCAGGTTGCGCAGAAACTGGCGGACGAAGCCGTCGACCGTGCTGGCGGGACCGGCGACCGGCGCGAGCGCGAGCGGATGCGTCGCACCGAGCGGGTGAGCGGCGGACGTGGAACGAGTGGAGACAGGGCTGGGACCGGTCACAGGTTCTTGTTCTGGCACGCCCCTACGCTAGTGCGTCGGGGAGTCCTCCCGCACATCGATCCGGCGGTTGTCACACAAGGCTTACCTGCCTGTTACGTAGCCGTTCTTTCCCGCTCCTCGGCGGCGCGCGCGGCGCCGAGTTCTGCGGTGGCGAGGCCGACGGCATCCTCCGCCCGACGCACGCGCCGCTGCGCGAACGTCGCGGCGCCGAAGCGCGCGCGCACGCGGTCGGCGCGCTCTTCCGTGAGGGTCATGATGTACGCCGATGCGATGAGGATGACCTGCGCCGAGAGGTTGAACCAGATGAGCAGCGCGATGAGGGTGGCGAACGACGCCAGGAGCGGGTTGGAAGAGGCTCCGCCGACGAACAGGCCCGACAGAAGCTGCAGTGCCGTCAGGCCGACGGCGCCGAGCGCCGCGCCGGTCCAGAGGTCTTTCGGGCGCGCTCTCACGCCCGACAACGCGCGGAAGAGCACCGCGATCGCGACCGCGTCGAGCGCGAACGTGACGCCGATCGCGAGGGCGCGCCCTCCCCACGCGAGGGCCGGATCGTCGGATGCGACGCCGAACCAACCCGCGACGATGCCGAGGCCGGCCGTGCCGAGCACGGTGACGGCGGCGGATGCCGCGAGCGCGCCGCCCGCGGCGATCGCGAGGCCGAGGTTGCGGAGCATCACCCAGAGGAAGAAGGTGTCGTCGGTGAGCTGGTCGCAGATCGCGCGGATCGCCGTGCGGAGCGACCCGATCGCGCCGATCGCGGCGCCCAGCAGACCGACGAGGGCCAGGATGCCGGCGATCGACAACCCGACGGGAGCGTCGATGGCGCTCGGATCGATGATCCCGCCCTCGCCGACGAGGCCGGGGATCGCGCTGTCGACGGCGTCGATGAGCGCGTTCCACGCCGCCGGGTTTCCGCTCAGCCACACTGCGGCGACGGAGAACCCGAGCAAGACGCCGGCGAACACGCTGAACAGGGTGCGGTAGGTGACGCTGTCGGCGAGCACCGGGCCGCGGCGTTCGCTGTAGCGCAGGAACGCGCGGACCGGGATGAGCCTGAGTGCGCCGGCGATGATCCGCGGGATGTCCATGCCGCTCAGGATATGCGTCGCCTCCGACACGGTGCGAGGGGTTGACAGGGCTGATCACTCCAGCCTCTCTCTTCACTTTCGCCCCAGCGGCGGCATAGGATATCGACCGGGAGAGGATCCACCGTGAAGGGACTCGCGGAATCGCTCGTTCGGTCTGGGGCCGTGCGCGCCGAGGACATGTGGGATGCCGTCGCCGAATACGGCGACGGCCCTGATCTGCGCCGCAAATTGGTCGATGCGCGCATGGCCACCGAGACGCAGATCGCGGAAAGCATCGCCGCGCAGACCGGGCTCCCCTTCATCGACCTCGCGTCGATGACGCTCTCGGCCGATACGATCGCCTCCGTGCCCGCAGCGCTCTGCCGCCGGTATCAGGTCATCCCGATCGAGCGCGGCCGCCGCAGCCTCACGATCGGGATGCTGGATCCCACCGATCTCATCGCACTCGATGACATCACCACCGCGACCGAGCTGAACATCCGGCCCGCTGTCGTGTCGGCCGATGCGCTCGCGGCGGCTTTCGGTCGGTTCCTGCGCTCCGACGAAGAGCTCAGCGACCTCTCCGAGCAGATCGGCGAGAGCGCCGTGGCCGACGGATCGGCCACGAGCGAATCCATCGAGGAATCCGTCGACGATGCCCCGATCGTGCGGTTCGTGAACCTGCTGATCAGTCAGGCGATCAACGACCGCGCGAGCGACATCCACATCGAACCCGGCGAGCGGCAGCTGCTCGTGCGCTACCGCATCGACGGCGTTCTCCACGAGATGCAGCGCGCTGACCGCGCCATCCAGGACGGCGTCATCTCGCGCCTGAAGATCATGGCCGCCGTCGACATCGCCGAGCGTCGCAAGCCGCAGGACGGCCGCCTCTCCGTCATGCACGACGGACGCCAGATCGACCTGCGTCTCGCGACGCTGCCGACGGTGTGGGGCGAGAAGATCGTCATGCGCATCCTCGACAGCTCGGCGCAGTCGCTGGCGATGGCCGACCTGCGGTTCTCGATCCGCAACGAACAACGCTTCCGCGGGTCGATCACGCGCCCGCACGGCATGGTGCTGGTGACAGGTCCGACCGGGTCCGGCAAGTCGACGACGCTGTACACCGCACTCAACACCGTCGCGAACCCGCGCATCAACGTGATCACGGTCGAAGACCCGGTTGAGTATCGGATGGCCGGCATCAATCAGGTGCAGGTCAACACGCGCGCCGGGATGACGTTCCAGGCGGCGCTGCGCTCGATCCTCCGCTCCGACCCGGACGTCGTGCTCGTGGGCGAGATCCGCGACCAGGAGACGGCGACGATTTCGATCGAGGCCGCCCTCACCGGTCACCTCGTGCTGTCGACGCTGCACACGAACGATGCGCCGTCGGCGCTGACGCGTCTCGTCGAGATCGGCTGCGAGCCGTTCCTCGTCGGCACGGCACTGTCCGCCGTCGTCGCCCAGCGCCTCGCCCGGCGGCTATGCGTGAAGTGCCGCGAGGCGTACACCGAGAGCCGCGACGTGCTCTCATCGGTGAAGTTTCCGCACAACCCGCTCGATCCGCCCGTGCTGTACCGCGCGGTCGGATGCTCGGCCTGCTCCGGCACCGGATACCGCGGGCGTGTGGCGCTGCACGAGGTGATGGAAGTGAGCGAGAGCCTCGAGCAAATGGTCGTGGCGCATGCGACCGGCACCGAGCTGCGCCAGTCCGCGCTGGCCGACGGCATGGTTCCCCTCCGCGAGGACGGCTTCAGCAAGGTCGCCGAGGGCATCACGACGATCGAAGAAGTGCTGCGCGTTTCGCTCTGAGCCCGTGCGTCGTGCGGGTGCGGGGTGCGTTGCGTGGGTGCGAGTGCGTTGCGTGGGGTGCGTTGCTGGCGAGTTTCGTCGCCATGGATGCCCGCACCCGACAAAAGCCGCCAGCAACGCCCGGCGGCGGGACCGCGCCAGCGGGCCGCGGCATCCCGGGCAGCAATTGTCGCCATCCAGCCGCCGAGGCGACCAAACGAGCCCGCGACGCCGAACGACAGCCACGCCCCACACGAGCAGCCCCGAACGACTCAGCCTCCGGCACCGCCGATCTCGCCGTAGATGGAGAAGATCGGCATATACAGCGAGATGACCATGCCGCCGATGATGATGCCAATCCCGACGATCAGGATCGGCTCGATGGCGCTCGTGAGTTGCTCGGTCGCCGTCTTCACCTCACCCTCGTAGAAGTCGGCGATGGATGCCAGCATGTCGGGCAGCGTGCCGGATTCTTCGCCGACCGCGGCCATCTGCGACACCATCGCTGGGAACACTTCGGCCTTGGCCAGCGGCGTGGAGAAGGACTTGCCCTGCTTCACCGATTCCTGCACCTGACGGACGGCTTCTTCGATCTTGTAGTTGTTCGACGCGGCGCCGACGATCGACAGGGCCTGCACAAGGGGGACGCCGGCCTTCAGCATCATCGCCAGGCCACGGCTGAAGCGTGCGACGGCGATCTTGGTGGCGAGCGGGCCGAATACCGGCATCCGGAGTTTCAGGGGATCGACGACCCGACGAACGCGATCGGTGTTGCGATTTTTCAGCCACCAGAACCAGAAGACGATGCCGGCGACGATCATGAGCGGCAGAATCCACACCATGTTGTTCGACAGCGTGACGAGGATCTGCGTCGGCAGGGGCAGCTCCGACCCGAGGTTTTTGAACATGCCCTCGAAGACCGGCACCACGAAGGTGATCATCGCGATGACGCCGAGGATCGCGATCGACAGGACGATCAGCGGATACGTCGTCGCCGACTTGATCTTGTTCTGCAGCTCCGCCTCGTCTTTATAGGTGTCGGCGACGGTGGTGAGGGCCTGCCCGAGGAATCCGCCGGATTCGCCGACGCGCACCATGCTGACCATGAGCGGAGGGAAGGCATCCGGATGCTGCGCCAGCGCCGCGGAGAACGCCGCTCCGGACTCGACCGAGGCGTGCACGCGGACGAGCGCCTCGCTGAGCATCTTGTCTTCGGACTGTTCGATCAGGATCGACAGCGTCCGCATGAGCGGCAGACCGGCGTTGATGAGCCCGGCCATCTGCTTGGCGAAGACCGCGAGCGACGACACCTTCACGCGCCGCTGCAGGCCGGGTATCGAGATCTCGCGGTTCAGCCCGGTCTTCGACGTCAGCGACACGTCGAGCGGGGTCAGTCCCTGCGCGCGGAGCTTCGAGGCGACGGCGTTCTCGCTCGAGGCTTCGAGCGTGCCCTTCACCACCGCTCCCCCGGTCGCGTCGACCGCGCGGTAGGTGTACTCCTCGATGAGCGACATCAGTTGCCCCATCCCACGGCTTGGCGCTCGGATGCGTGCATCGTCCACGCTTCGGCGTCGTAGTCGGCGGGGCGCACCCGCGCTTCGTCGAACGTCCGCGGATCTTCGGCGATCTCCTTCGCCAGCGCGAGCGAGATCGTGCCCTTCTCGACCAGACGCTTGAGGTCCTGGTCGAGCGTGTGCATGCCGAGCGCGCCGCCGGCCTGCAGCATCGAGTAGATCTGGCTGATCTCGCCCTCGCGGATGAGGTTTGCGATGGCGGGGGTGTTGACGAGCACTTCGGTCGCGATGACGCGGCCCTCGTTCTGCGCCTGCGGCAGCAGCGTCTGCGTGATGATTCCGCGGAGCGTGTCGCCCAGCTGCGTGCGCACCTGGTTCTGCTGGTCTGACGGGAAGGCGTCGACGATACGGTTGATCGATTTCGCCGCGCTCTGGGTGTGCAGCGTCGACAGCACGAGGTGGCCGGTTTCGGCGGCCGTCAGGGCGGTCGAGATCGATTCGGGGTCGCGGAGCTCACCGATGAGGATGATGTCGGGGTCCTGACGGAGTACGCGGCGGAGCGCTTCCGAGAAGGATGCCGTGTCGCTGCCGATCTCGCGCTGATGGATGAGCGCGCGCTTGGACGTGTGCTGGAACTCCACCGGATCTTCGACCGTGACGATGTGCGCCGGCTTGGTCTGGTTGACGACGTCGATCATCGACGCGAGCGTCGTGGACTTGCCCGAACCCGTCGGACCCGTCACCAGCACGAGCCCGCGCGGCTTGTTGACCAGGTCGGCGGCGATCTGCGGCACGCCGAGTTCGGCGAAACTGCGGATGCGGTCGGGGATGAATCGCATCGCGACGGCGACTTCCCCCAGCTGGCGGAAGACGTTGACGCGGAAGCGTGCGACATCCGGCACCGTGATCGAGAGGTCGACTTCGCCGTTCGCGCGGAACTCCGCGACCTGCTCGTTCGACATGATGCCGCCGACGGCCGTCTCGAGCCAGTTCTGCGTGGTCGGCGCTTCGTATCCCGGGATGCCGGTGAGATCGCTGTCGACACGCATCAGCGGCGCGAGGTTCGCGGTGAGGTGCACGTCGGACGCGCGCGAGCGCTGCGCGACCGAGAGCAAGCCGACGAGCGGCGTGACGTCGACGATCATGGCGCGGTCTCCGTTCGGATGAAGGTCAGGACCGACAGCGTGAGCTTGCCGGCGGTGTACTCGACGTTGACCGGTGCGAGCAGGCGAGGCCCGTTGCCGATGTCGTCGACGAAGGCGGCTGCCTTCTGCGCCTGCGCGGTAGCCTCGGCTCGCGCGGCGGCCGGATCGGCGGACTCGGGGTCGGCCGGCTCGTCATCCGTCGGTGCGTCTTCCTCGCCGCCGACGGCCGCGAGGGCGTACGGCTGTGCAACGTCGATCGTGATGGTGACGAGCACCTGCCGCTGGGGCGACTCCGCGGGTGTCGTCGGCGTTGGTTCGACGGCGGCATCCGTCGCTTCGTCGACCGCACCGTCGTTCGTCGTCGCGGGGGCTGGCTCCGCGACCACCGCATTGCCTTCGGCATCGAGGGCGGTCCGTGCGATCCAGGCGGCCTCTTCGTCAGCCGCAATGCTCTCAATCCGGACATCGGCACGTTGCGCGACTCTGTCGACGATCTCGTAGATGTCGTCCAGCTGAGGCGCCGCGGCGATCTCGACGCGGAGATCGGCGAGGGACTGATCGATCTCGTCGATCCGCTCGTTCGCTGCGCTCAGTCCGTCGATCTGTACCTGGTAGACGGCGTTCGTCTGCGCAACCGTCGCGGCGTTCGCTTCGACGGTTGCGGCCTGCGAGTACATGGGCAAAGCGACGAGCGCGAGGCCGGCAACGAGGACGATCACCGCCACCAGAATTCCGAGGAGGTTGATCAATTGCTTGCTGAGGGTCACTGTCCCGCCCCCACCGCGTATACGCCGCTGTAGACGGTCTGATCGAACGTCACGCGTAGCTCGTAGCGATACTCCGAGCCGCTCAACGTGTTTCCCCATCCGTCGGCGTCGAGGATGCCGGGCAGCGTACGAACGGACCGGATGAGGGCGACGATGTCGGTCGGCGTCGCGCTCGTGAACGTCACCGTCCCCTGCGCGCCGATCTCGCTGTCCGGTGCGTCCGTCTGAGGGAGACCGCCGGGCGCGAGGCTGTATTCCACGACACCGACGTCCGCGGGAAGCGCGCCGCGGAGCGCGTCGAACAGTCCCGTCCAGGCGAGGTCCGTGCCCATTGCCTGAGCCCTGAAATCTGTCAGCTCGGTTTCGAGTTTGAGCTTCTCATTGACCGGCTGGAGCGCCGCGACCTGCGTCAGCAGTGCGTTCGTGCGAGTGTTCTCCGCCGCAAGGTGCTGTTGCGCGCCCAGCTGCATCACGAAACCGACGATGGCCGCCACGACGACGATGGCGAGCGCAGCGACGAGCCCCCAACCCCACTTGCGCAGAAGGCTCGCGCGCTCCCGCCGTTCGGTCACGGCGCGCGGCAGAAGGTTGACGCGTGGCGCGCCGCCCACGATGAGCCCGCTCGTCGATGCCAGTGCCATCAGTTGACCCCTCCCAGCGCGAGCGCTGCGGTCGTGATCAGGTTGAGGTCGTCATCACCGGGTGGGAGCGCCACTTTCGACGCGAAGACACTCGACGCGCCGACGACCTCGACGGGCATCGGCAGACTGGCACCAAGAGCAGAGGGGATGCCGTCGACTCCCGCGCCGGCGCCGCTTACGAGCACACGCGTGACCGGGGCGTCGCTGGAACGATCGGCGTAGAACCGCAGTGTGCTGCCCAGACGGAGGACGAGGTCGTCGATCGACGCCGCCGTCATCGTGGACGCGGGGCGCGCAGCCGAACGCGCGCCGGAACGGCGGCGGAGCGGCACGTCGTCTCCCGACGGCGGGACTGTCTCGAGCACTTCTTCCGCCGGCGCCGCGTCGAGCTCGGCAAAGGCATCCGCACCTTCGCGCGCGCGCACGGCAGCGGTGGTGATGTCGACGGGAATGATGCGGACGAAGCGCGGCGCACCGTCCTGAACCACGACGACGTAACTGGTGTGGTCGCCGAGGTGGAGAGCGGCGACGGCTTCACCCGGAGCGGCGATGCGGGAGACAGCCCGCGCCAGCGCGAACGGAGCGAGGTCGACGACCTGGACATCTACCTTGGCGCGACCGACCGTGGAGACGAGCTCTTCGACGGTCTCGGCGACGGCGGCGACGAGCAGCCCCGTGACCTGGTCTCCCTGTTGTGACACGGGATAGAAGTCGAGCACGGCCTGGTCGGCGGGCACGGGGAGCAGGTCTTGCACCTGATAGGGCAACGACTGTGCGAGCAGGTCGGGACGCATCGCCTGCGTCGTGTAGTCACGAACGAGGATGCGGCGGCTGCCGATGCCCAAGACGACGTGCTTGCCCTTGATGCCCGCGCGGGACCACAGTTGGCGGATGGCGAGAGCCACGGCATCCTGGTCGAAGATCTCAGAATCCTTCGCCGCTCCGGGCGGGAGCGGCACCGACCCGTGGGCGACGATCGTGGGCGTCTTGCCCATCGTCACCTCTGCGGCCCGTACCCCCTCTTCGGTGATCTCGAGCCCGACGATCGTGTTCGCCATGACGCCTCCCTTTCTCTGCGGCCGGATCAGCCGACCGACAGCAGCCCTACGTACCAGCGGGCGATAGGCTCGCCCGCGATGATTCCGATCCATGCCCCGACGACCATGAAGGGTCCGAACGGTAGAGCACTCTTGCGCGTCGCGCGGCCGGTGAGCATGAGCACGATGCCGACGACTCCACCGATGAGGAACGCCGAGAACGCGCCGACGATCACTGCGCCCCACCCGATCCATCCCAGCGCCGCGCCGATGACACCCGCGAGTTTGACGTCTCCTCCACCCATTCCGCCCGAGCGCACGGCGCGCAGCAGCCAATAGAACGCGAAGAGCGCGGCTCCGGCGACCACGGCGCGCAGCAGCGCATCCCAGGGAGCCCCGAAGACGCATGCTCCGACGAAGAGAGCGGCCAGCACGATGTAGCTCGGCAGCACGATGGCGTTCGGAAGCCGGCGGGTATCGAGGTCGATGAGGGTCAATGCGATGCTGATCGCCGCGAGGTAGAGATACGCGAGGACGATGAGCGTCAGCGCCACCGGCGCCATCCCGGCCCAGGCGTCGAGGACGAAACCGGCCACGCCGACGAAGGCGACGCCGGTGGCAAGCTCCACCAGCGGGTAGCGGGCCGAGATCGGCGTTCCGCAGCTTCCGCACTTTCCGCGGAGCGCCAGCCACGACAGGACCGGGACGTTCTGCCACGGGCGGACCGGCGCCTCGCACGATGGGCACTGGCTACGCCGGTTGAGAGAGATTCCCGCGGGTACGCGATAGATGACCACGTTCAGAAACGAGCCGATGATCAGGCCGAGGAGCCCCGCGACGATGAACATGAAGACCGCGATCTCCGGAACGAACGCATTCACGGCACCACCTGCCAGGGGACGTCTCGTTGTGAAACGAGCGCGCCGATGCCCTCCGAGCCCGCGCCGCCATCTTCATCGATGCCCATTCCGGGCAGCCCGATGGGGTCGGCCGTGAACGTCAGTCCTCCGCCATAGCTCCAGCCGCCGCCGTAGAAGGACCCGTTCCACGCGTCGACCTTCATGCCGGCGACAGCGATCGTGCATGGGGTGTAGGCCATCGCCTTGATGGAGGTGTCCGCGATCGTGCCATTGATGCCGATGTTTCCGCCCGCGCACGTCGGCGCGTTATCCCCGGGGTTCAGATCCTCCGTCATGATCCAGACTTTAGGCTTCGACGCGAGTCCCGGCGCTGCCTTGAGCGACAACGATGTCAGGTCGAACTGGTTGGCCAAGAGGACGACGTTCGTCTTGAGGGCAACGGTCGGATTTGTCCCATTGTTGGAGGTCAGCGATCCGCATGCGCGCGCGTCGATGATCGTCGGCGTGGTGTAGCTCGCGAGTGATGGCCAGCCGGCGGCGGGGTGGCTGTTGAAATAACCGCAGGTGCCGACGCCCGAACCGGTCGCGCTCAGAGTCACCACGGTGAAGCCGGTCCAATCGGACGGCGTGAACTTGTACTCGAACCATCCCGGAAAGACGGGCGCGGCGGGTCCGCCTACCATCGATGGTCGAACGACCCCACCCACCACGGTGCCACTCTGCTGGTTGAGGGTTTTCGACGAGGGGAGCGTCAACGCACCCTCGATGCGCACGTTCCCCAGCTGCGCGTCGCCGTTGGCCGTGACGGAGCCGAGAACCTTCTTCCCTTCCCATCCGAACTCGACGCGCCCATTGGCTTGCAGGCTGCCGCCCAGTGCCCCGCGGATCGTGCTGCTGCCCGATCCGGAGGTAGTGACGTTCCCCTCGATCGTGTCGGAGCCGCAGCACATATCGAGTGTGCCGCCCGAAGCGACCGCACCCTTGATCGTGCACCCGCCATTGGCCTTCACATCGCCCTTCGCAGTGATGTTACCGGGGATGAGCGACTGGCACGTGAACGATGCTTGGGGTACGACGATGTTCAGCAACCTTCCGGCGGCGGCGGTCTTCACCTCGTAGGTGAAGGTGACGTTGCCGGTACCGAAGAACACCATGTCGCCACCGGTCGACGGACTCGTGCTGTAGACGTATCGCGCCTGCACACCGGTGCGTGCTGAGCCGACCGACGAAAACGACGTGATGGTCGCAAAGCCGCCGCCGCAGACAACGGTGTAGCTGTAGGTCGGAGCGCCGGCGACGGCAGAGACGGCCTTATCCTTTCCCTTCGTCACTGTCTCCGGTGCGACCGGGCACGCGATCACCTTGCGCTTCAATTGGGTGACGACCTCGGCCAGTCCGGCGTCGGCCGCGGCGCGCGATTGCACTTGGCTGCGGGTATCGACGAGCATGCCGGAGGTGTTCGTCACGATGGATGCGAGCGCGAGCCCGGCGACGCTGAGAACCAGCATGATGATGAGCACCGAGATCAGGGCGGATCCGTCCTCTCTCGCTGTTCGCATTCGCTCGTTTGCCGTCACCAGCATGTTGGGGCTCCTGTTTCGAGTGCTTGCGCCGTGACGCCGTCGCGGATCTTGACCGTCTCTTTGCCGACGGTGAAGCCGAGGCCGATGCGCACGGCTTTCGCGCCGTCGAGCGCAAAACCGGCGTTCGACCCGAGCAGACCACTCACGCCCACGACGATCGGGGTGCCGGTCGCGGCGTCGGCGGGCAACGGTGTCGTGCCGGTCGCCTTGTAATACAGGTTGCCGCCGTTGATGGTCCACGCGCGGCAGTCCCACGAGCCCGTCGTCGTGATGACGGCGGCATCCAAGCGAGTGCCGGTCCCGTCGACGCGCACGACCGTGGCGTTTCGTACGGACGCCACGATGCTGGTCACGACGTTCGCGCCACCGGTGGCCTTGTCGCGTTCGGCAGTGCGCTGCTGGGAGGTCCATCCGTTGATGAAAACCATCGAGACCAGCGCAAGTAGCAGACCGGAGACGACGATCACGACGATGAGTTCGACGAGACTCATGCCGGACTCGTCGCGGCGGAGGGACGACGTCACGGTGCGCCCACCAGAATGCGGGTGGGGACCACGGCGAGGGGCGTGCCGCCGCCGGTGACCGTGGCGGTGATGAGGATGGTGCGCGGGTACTGCGTCGTCGCCGTCGGGCAGACTTTCGGCACGCCGGACTCGGTGACTTCGGGCGTGGCGACGACGGTCACCGTGAGCGACGGGTTGTTCGCGTCGGTGGTCGCGATGGCGCCGATCGCCGAGATGAGTTCGGTCTGACACTTCTTCGCCGGAGACTGTTCGAGTGGAAAGGCCGCGCGTAGCGGGGCCAGACGCGCGTTCGCCAGTGTCGTCGCCGTGATCACATCGCGGTTACTCACACTCGCTCGGGTGACGCCGATCAGAAGTGGGAGTACGGCCAGCGACAGCACCGCGAGGAGGAACATCGCGATGAGGACTTCGACGAGGCTGAAGCCTTCGTCATGGCGCTGGAACACGCGGCACCTCCGGGGGCGGGTGCGGTGGATGTGGGTGGTCGTTCAGGGCGCCTGAGCGCCGGTGCCGATCAAGGCCGACCCGTCGGGAACGGGCCGGCCTTGTGCGGCACTGGTGCTGCCTACTTGCAGGCAGAGCCGTCCGGTTTGGCGCCCGGGCCAGCAAACATCGTCTTCGCATCCACCGTGGCCGAAACGCAGATCGCGGTAAGGTCTTTGCTCGTGCCGGTCGGAGCAACCAGGCTCACCGCCGTGGCCTTGCCGGAGACCAGGTTGGCGAGAGACACGTCCTCCGCAGTCTTGTCGCCGGCGATGGTGGATGCCGCCTGAGTCGCGCCGTTGGCGGCAACAGCGAGCGCCGCGCTCGTTTTCGCGTTGTCCTGGATGCCCGCGAAGATCGGGATCGCAATCGCGGCGAGAACACCGAGAATGACCACCACGACGATGAGCTCGATGAGCGAGAAGCCGCTCTCGTCACCGTTCTCTTCGCGATGGGCGTTCTCAGCCTGGACATAGTTACGGACGGTGCTGCGCATGCGCGGGCCTCTCCATTTGGGGGGATGTGATCAGGTCACTCAGGCACGACGAAGTGTGCTCCGGGGGGAAGCGCGCACGTCGGGGGGATCTCGGAGTCGGATACTCCGGGAATGTGCTGAGTCGGGTGAGGAACGTCCGTCACGAGGACGGGCATCCCTCTCCCGGACTAATCATTAGAGGTCTCTCATCTTGTTGTCAACGAGAAATTTGTTACGCGTGTGAAAACTGTGGTCGCGCTCCCACGTCACAGATCGAGCAAACGGATGCGCACCCGGATCGTCCCGTCGCCGGCGATGCCCTCAGCATCCCGCACGGCCCGCTTCAGTGGTAGTACATATGTTCCACGCTCCGCGTCGGGGAAGATCGATGTCCGCCACGTCGTCGTTCCGACCCGCGCCTCGACACGCACCGATCCGAACCCGCGAGGAGCGCGAGGGACCTCCCGGATCAGCTCGCTGATCTCGGTCGGCAGAGCGGCGAAGTACCAGTCCTCGCGGCGCGGAGCCCAGCGGAAGATCTCGCCCTCGATATCGAACTCCATGACGTCAGCATATCGCCGAGAAATGTCCGGGATACTCTTGCGCGTGTCGTACATCCGTACTACACTCGGAACCAGAAGCCCCGAATGTGCCCACATCTCGAAATCGGGTTCTTCCATCGACCTTCGCCGATGGAGAGGTAGGAGCAATGGGCACATGCGCAGACGGCACTTGGCCGGCCCTCGACGGGCTGGTGGAGCGGGTGCTCGACAGCCGCAGATCGATCGCCGCCGCTCAGGCTGCGGAAGCCGCGCTCCTCGCTGAGGCCATCGATCTGATTTCCGACCGCACCGAGCAGCTCCGGCAGGAGGCCGAAGCGATGCACCGCAGCGGACTCTCGAACTCCGACCTCCCCCTACGCGAAGTCGCTCTCGAGCTCGGTGCGGCCATGCGCGTTTCCGACCGCACCGTCCAAGCCCGCCTCTCCGACGCCTTTGTCCTCACCACTCACTTCACCCGCACGTTCGACGCGCTGAGCGCCGGCGCTATCGACGCCGGTCAGGCGTGGGCGATCATCCGCGCGGGCGTGCTGCTCGCCGACGAAGCCGATTGCGCACGCTACGAAGCGCTCGCCCTCGAGGTCGCCGCCACCGAATCCCCCGCACGCATGAATGCGGCCGCGAAAGCCATCGCCGCGACGATCTGTCCGGACGCATTCACCGAAAGCGCGCGCGCCGCCGCGCAGGAGCGCATGATCCGGGTCTACGACCTCGACGATGGACTCGCTCGGCTCATCGTGGATGGTCCCGCTCCCCTCATCCACGCCGCACACGATCGCTTAACGACCATGGCCAAGGCCGTTCTGGCGTCAGAGCGCTCGGGCGTGGATGTCGAAGACCAAGATCCGGATGCCGTAGACACCGGTGACGCGCGCTCCGATGACGTCTCCGTGACCACCGGACCCTCGGCCGGCGCGGCGCCGCTCCCCCACCGCCCCGACCCCCGCACGCTCGACCAGGCGCGTACCGACCTGCTCTGCGAACTGCTGCTCACCGGTGTGCCGACGTCGTTCGACGACAGTGCCTCACTCGCCGCCATCACCGGTCGGGTGCAGATCACCGTGCCCGCGCTCACCTTGGCGGGCGACGACTCCGCCGGCCCGCCTCTCCTCGCCGGCTACGGACCGATCGATCTCGACATCGCGCGACGACTGGCGGGCCTCGCGCCCGGCTGGGATCGCGTCTTCACCGATCCGTACACCGGCGAGCCGCTCGCTGTCGACCGCTACCGACCCAGCACACAGCTGAAGCGCTACCTCGCCGCACGCGATGAGCACTGCCGCGCTCCCGGATGCCGACGCCACCTCCACGAGAGCGACATCGACCATACGCTGGCGGCCGCCGACGGCGGCGAGACCGACCATCGCAATCTCGCCTGCCTGTGCCGCCGACATCACGTCGTCAAACACTGCACCGCGTGGCGCGTGCGCCAACTCGGCCACGGCGTTCTCGAGTGGACCGGCCCCACCGGGCGAAGATACGTCGACCGGCCACCCGCGGTCGTCCGCTTCGTCGCCGACACCGACCGCGCGCCGTTCTGACCCCCGCGTCACCAGTGCGGGTGGATCTCCGCACGCAGAAGCCGGTCGTACACGTCATGCACGGCCGCGTCGAACGCCGACAGATCGATGCCCTGCGCACCCGCCGCCGCGTTCACTTTGGCCTGCGCGACCGTGCGGGCACCGGGGATGACACTCGTCACACCCGGGCGCGATGCGATCCACGCGAGCGTCGCCGCCGGAAGCGACACGCCTGCGGGCAGAGCCGCAGAGAGCTCGCGCACGGCGCGCAGCCCCGTCGCGTAGTCGACGCCCGAGAACGTCTCGCCTCGATCGAACGCCTCACCGTGGCGGTTGTAGGCGCGGTGGTCATCGGCGGCGAACGTCGTCGCCGCCGAGTACCTGCCGCTCAACAACCCCGACGCCAGCGGAACACGCGCGAAGATGGCCACTCCGGCATCCGCCGCCCGCGGCAACACCTCATCGAGCGGCTTCAGCCGGAACGGGTTCACGATGATCTGCACGTTCGCCACCGACGGGCGGGCGATGGCGGCGAGCGCTTGCGCACATGTCTCGACAGAGACGCCGTAGGCGGCGATCGCACCGTCGGCGACGAGCTCGTCGAGCGCGTCGTACGTGGCGTCGCTGTCGATCACGGCCGACGGTGGGCAGTGCAGTTGCACGAGATCGAGAGTGTCCACGCCGAGGTTGCGGCGCGACCGGTCGGTCCAGGCGCGGAAGTTCTCGGGCGTGTAATTGGCGGGCTCCTGCGCCAGCCGCCTGCCCATCTTCGTCGCGACCGTGATGTCGTGGCCGGGCCGCTGCGCGAGGAAGCGACCGATGAGCTGCTCGCTGCGACCGTCGCCGTAGACGTCGGCGGTGTCGAAGAGAATCACGCCCGCGTCAGCCGATGCCGCCAGAACGGCGAGCGCGTCGTCTTCGCTGACCTCGCCCCAATCGGCGCCGAGTTGCCACGTGCCGAGGCCGATCGCCGACACGGTGCGGGAGGTCGAGCCGAGCGGACGCTGCTGCATTCTTCGAGCGTACGCGGCCCCGGCGCGCTAGCGTCGAAAGACAGCGAGAGGAGAACGCCATGGCGGAGTTCGACACCATCGTCGTCGGCGCGGGGATCGCGGGCGTCACCGCGGCGAAGCTGCTGCAGCGTGCGGGGCAGAAGGTCGTGGTTGTGGAGGCGCGCGACAGGATCGGCGGCCGCATGTGGACCGATCGCTCCGACGGCGACCCCACCGATCGGGGCGCGTCATGGATCCACGGCATCGACGACAGCCCCGTCGCCGCCGCGGCGGAGGCGTTCGGTATGCGGATGGTGGAGTTCACCGTCGGCGGGTACCAGCCCGACAGTCGTCCGATCGCGCACTACTCCCCCGACGGCATCCGCCTGAGCGATGAGGATGCCGCCGCATACGTCGCCGACATCCATGCCGTCAACGCCGAGCTCGTCGCCGAGATCGCGGCCTCCGCGCCCGGCGATTCGTACCGCGACGTGACCGATCGGGTCCTCGCCCGGCAGGACTGGACCGCGGAGCGCGCTCAGCGCGTGCGCGAATACGTCGAGCACCGCACCGAGGAGCAGTACGGCGTGTGGATCGAGCAGCTCGGTGCGCACGGGCTCGACGACGACACCGTGAACGGTGACGAGGTGGTCTTCCCCGACGGGTACGACCGGCTGCCGAACCGCATCGCTGAGGGGCTCGATGTGCGCCTCGGCACCGTCGTCGACGCGGTGACCTGGTCGGATGAGGGCGTCGTCGTGCGCACGGCGCACGGCGAGGAGTTCGCCGCGAAGAGCGCTGTCGTCACGGTGCCCGTCGGAGTGCTCACCTCCGGCGCGTTCGAGATCAGTCCTCCCCTCCCCGAGCTCCACGCCGACGCCCTCAGTCGCCTGAAGATGAACGCGTTCGAGAAGGTGTTCCTGTCGTTCCCGGAGAAGTTCTGGGACGACGACGTCTACGCCATCCGCCAGCAGGGCCCGGAGGGTCGATGGTGGCACTCCTGGTACGACCTCACGGCGCTCCACGGCACGCCGACGCTTCTGACGTTCGCGGCGGGGCCCGCCGCCGTCATGACCCGGGGGTGGGATGCCGCCGACACGGTGTCGTCGGTGATGACGCAGCTGCGCCGCTTGTTCGGCGAGGACGTGCCCGAGCCCACCGGTGTGAAGATCACCGCGTGGCAGGACGACCCGTACTCGCATGGCGCCTACGCCTACATGGCGATCGGGTCGCTGCCCGAAGAGCACGACCTGCTCGCCACGCCGATCGGTGGCGTGCTGCATCTGGCCGGAGAGGCGACCTGGAGCGATGACCCCGCCACCGTCCCGGGCGCGATGCTCTCTGGCCACCGCGCCGCGCAGAACGTTCTCGGGCGCGAGGTTCCGCTGGCTCAGATCTGGTCGTGAGCTTCCGCCGCAGGTAGATCGATGGTGACGGTGAGGCCGCCGTCACCATTCGGCTCGAGGGTCAGCGCGCCGCCGTTCGCCGAGATCGCCGCGTGAGCGATCGCGAGGCCGAGCCCGTGCCCGCTGCCCCGCGTGATCGAGCGACCCGCTCCGCGCACGAACGGTTCGGTGAGGGTATGCGCCTCCGCGGGGTCGACGACAGCACCAGTGTTGACGACGGTGAGGCGCACTCCGCTCGCCCCGGCGCCGACGGACACCCGTACGTGACCGCCGGTGTGATTGTGAGCGATGGCGTTGCGGACGACGTTCGAGACGGCACCACGAACGAGAACCGGGCTCGCCCATGCGACCGCCTCGCCGGGCACCACCTCGATCTCGACGCTTCGGCGCTCCGCATCGGCTCGCAGGTCGCTGGTGACCGTCCGGGTCACCGCACGTAGATCCACCCGCTCGGGTACGGCGCCGCCGTGCTCGGCTGTGGCCAAATCCAGCATGGCCTCGACGGTTTCGATGTTTCCCTGATTCACCTCGCGGATGCGCGCCACCGCGGTGCGCAGCGCGTCGGCGTCGGTCGAGGGATCCGCCAACACCACATCGATCATGGTTTTCGTCGTCGCCAGGGGGGTCTGAAGTTCATGCGAGGCGTTCGCGGTGAAGCGGCGCTGCGCGGCGAACGAGCGCTCGAGCGAGTCGAGCATGCTGTCGAACGTGTCGGCGAGATCTTGGATCTCGTCGGGCGGCCCGGACAGACCTACACGGTGGTCGAGTGAGCCCGCGCTGGCTCGCCGAGCAACCGCACCGATCTCCCCGAGCGGTCGGACGATTCGGCGCGCGACCAGCCAGCCGACCCCGGCGCCCACAAGGGCCATCAGCACCAGCGCGAGGATCGACGCGAGCAGGAGGTTGTCGAGAAAGTCATCGGCGCTGGCGATCGACACCGACTCCGCCGGCTGCGTCGCCCCCACCTCGGGCGTCTCCACCACCTCCGAGCTCTCGCCGTCGCCGCCGCCGAAGATGCGGTAACTCGGCACGAACCGCATGTAGAGATACACCAAGGTGATGAGGATCGCCCCTGATCCGGTGATGAGTCCGGCATAGCTCAGCGTGAGGCGGGTGCGGAGCGTCATCCGACGCAGCAGCGGATGTGCGGCGCGGGTCGGTTGTGTCATCTCATACTCCGAAGCGGTAGCCGACGCCTGGAACAGTCTGGATGACCCACGGCTGGCCGAGGCGCTTGCGCAGATTCGAGATCGTCACGCGGATGGTGTTGGTGAACGGGTCGGCGTTGGCATCCCAGGCCTTCTCCAGCAGCGCCTCCGCGCTCAGCACTCCCCCCTCGGCGACCATCAGGGTGTGCAGCACGGCGAACTCCTTGCGCGAGAGCCGCACGAGGCGATCGTTGCGGTAGACCTCCCGGCGGAAGGGATCGAGTCGAACGCCCTCACCCTCGAGAACCGGCGGCCGGGCCGGCTCGGTGCGCCGCTCCAGCGCCCGCAGCCGCGCCACGAGTTCGGGGAAATCGAACGGCTTCGACAGGTAGTCGTCGGCACCCATTTCGAACCCACCGACACGGTCGTCGAGGGAGCGCGACGCCGTCAGCATGAGCACGCGCACCCGCGGGTGGTCGGCTACGATCTGCCGGCATACGTCATCGCCATGGATTCCGGGCAGATCCCGGTCGAGCACCACGGCGTCGTACTCGCCGCCGGCGACCATCTCGAGGGCCGTCTCACCCGTCGGCGCGACATCGGCCGCCATGGCCGCCAAGCGCAGCCCAGTGCACACGGCATCCGCCATGTACGGGTCATCCTCCACGATCAGCACGCGCACGCCCAGCCTCCCCTCACTGCTTCCGACCCCAGCCAACCACACGCCATGTTGGGAAAAGATAAAAGGTTGCTCGAACGTCCTCGCAACATCGTCACTGGTGCACTGGTTTTCGACCGCGGAAAGTCCGCGTCACGAACCGCTAGGAAAACCTCATGCTGAACACGAAGAAGACCCGCGCCCTCCTCGCTCTCACGCTCGCCGTTCCTCTGTTCGTGGGAATGACCGCGTGCGGATCCTCGGGAACGCCCAACGGTGGCTCGACGCCGGGAGCGCAGGGTTCGACGTTCGACACGTTCGAGGAGTACCAGCTCGCGTTCGCGGAGTGCATGCGCGGCAAGGGCATCGACATGGGCGACCCGAACAACGGCAGCCAGTCGTTCACCAGTGCCGACGAAGCCTTCACCTCCGCCGCGGACGACTGCCAAGCAGAGATCGGCGCACCGCCCGCACGCGACGGCGGAGCCGGTACCGATTCGGGAACGGCCGACACGCTGCGCCAAGAGCACCTCGCGATCGCCGAGTGCCTCCGTGAACATGGCGTCGATGTGGCCGACCCCGCCGTCGGCGAGAACCTCGACGTCCCGGTCGATGTTCCGATCGACGCCATCGAGACCTGCGCTCCGAACGGCGTCGTCGGCACCGCCACCGGGGGCAACTGATGGATCACGCAACGCTCGCCGAAGCCCCCACCACCGGGTCGGCGGAAAGCCGTCGGCGACCACGCCGGCTGGTCTGGGGAGCAGCCGCCCTGACCGCCGTGCTCATCGCCGGGTCCGCCGTGTGGTTCCACACGATGCAGCCGACCGCGTCCGCGGACGAGGGATCGACATTCGACGGCGCCACCGAGGAAATCACCCTCGGCGACCTGGAAGGGCGCACCGCCGTCGTCGGCACTCTGCGCTACTCCGACTCGGGCGCGATCCACAGCAGCACCTCCGGCACGGTGACCGAGCTTCCCGCGGCGGGATCGGTGCGCACCCGGGGCGACCGCCTCTATTCCGTCGACGATGTACCTGTGTTCTTGCTGCGCGGCGAGGTGCCCGCGTGGCGGGACTTCGCCAGCGGCATGGATCGCGGTCGCGATGTCCAACAGCTCGAAGAGAACCTGCGCGATCTGGGCTACTTCTCCGAGACCCCCGACGACAGGTTCGGGTGGGCGACCACGGATGCGATCGTCCGGTGGCAGAAGGCCCTCGGCCTGCACCAGAGCGGCACGTTGCCGCTCGGGTCGGTTGTCTTTGCCCCGAGCGACCTGCGCGTGAGCGACCTGGTGAGCCCTCTGGGCTCGCTGGTGGGGCCGGGCACGGCCCTGTACAACGCCACGACCACCACCCAGGTCGTCGAGGCGAACGTGAAGCTCGCCGATCAGCAGCTCGCCGCCATCGGCACCCCGGTGACCGTGGACCTGCCCGGCGGCGCCAGCACCACCGGACAGATCGCCTCGGTCGGCACGCCCACCGAGATCGACGGAACGAACGGGCAGAAGCAGACGGTGATCCCGGTGGTGATCAACCTGGACGACCCGACCCAGTCGGAGGCGTTCCAGCAGGCATCGGTGACGGTGGGCATCCCGAGCGAAAAGCGCGAGCAGGTGCTGTCGGTCCCGGTCGGAGCCCTCATGGCGATCACCGGTGAGAAATTCGGCGTCGAGGTCGTTCACCCCGGCGGAAAGACCACCCTGGTGCCCGTCACGCTCGGGCTGTTCGCCGGTGGTCGCGTCGAGATCAGTGGCGACGGAATCTCCGCCGGCGACCGCGTCGTGGTGCCGCAGCGATGAATCCGCTCATCTCCCTTATGGACGTCCACCGCACGTATGGCACACCTCCGGTGCGCGCGTGCGCGGGGGTCAGCCTCGACATCAATCCCGGCGAACTCGTTGCGATCGTCGGCCCCAGCGGATCGGGCAAATCCACGCTGCTGAATCTGATCGGCACGTTGGACACCCCGACGAGCGGGAGCGCACGCATCGACGGCATCGACGTCAACGATCTCGATGACCGCGCGCTTTCGGCGCTGCGCGCCTACCGGATCGGCTTCGTCTTCCAGCAGTTCCACCTGGCGGAGGGGACGACCACGGTCGACAACGTCGCCGATGGGCTGCTCTACGTCGGCGTCCCCAAGGCCCAACGTCGCCGCCGCGCGGTCGCGGCGCTCACACGGGTCGGACTCGGCCATCGCCTCGATCATCGGCCGAACCAACTATCGGGTGGTGAGCGGCAGCGTGTCGCAATCGCGCGTGCGGTGGTCGGCGATCCTCCGCTGCTGTTGGCGGACGAACCGACGGGCAACCTGGACAGCGCATCCGGCGCCGCCATCGTCGAACTGCTGCGCAGCCTCAACGCGCAAGGGACCACCGTCGTCGTCATCACTCACGACAACGATCTGGCCGCCCAGTTCCCGCGCCGAATCGCCATCCGCGACGGCCTCATCGTGAGCGACGAGCGCAAGGAGCTCGTCTCATGACCCGCGCTCCGGCTCGCCGCGCTCGCCGCACCTCCGGGACGCAGCGCTCGATCCTTCGCGGCGGGGATGTCCTGTCGCTGTCGGCGACGGGTCTGCGAGCACGGCCGACCCGCGCCATCCTGTCGGCGCTGGGCATCGCCATCGGCATCGCCGCGATGATCGCCGTGGTCGGCATTTCCTCGTCCAGCCAGGCCCGGTTGAACGACGAACTCGACCGGCTCGGCACGAACCTGCTCACCGCGACCGCCGGCACCGGGTTCTCGGGTGAGAAGGCCTCGTTGCCCGAGGACACGCTCGGAAAGATCCGCCTCATCGACGGCGTCGACGAAGCCAGCAGCACCGCGCTGCTGAACGAATCGGTGTACCGCAGTTCCCTGTCCGATCCCGCCGCTAGCGGCGGAATATCGACCCTGGTTGCCGATCAGAATCTGTTGGAGGTCGTCTCCGGCGAGATCCGCTCGGGCGTGTGGCTGAACCCCGCGACGCAACGCTATCCCGCTGTCGTGCTCGGTTCCTCCGCGGCGAAGCGCTTGGGCATCGTCACCCCGGGCTCGCAGGTCTGGCTCGGCGGAGCGCAGTTCACCGTCGTCGGGATCCTCGATCCGGTGCCCCTCGCCCCCGAGCTCGACACCGCTGCGCTCATCGGCGCGCAGGTCGCTACCGAGATGTTCGACTTCGACGGGGCTCCGACCACTGTCTACGAGCGGTCGGCCGACGAGTCCGTCGAACGCGTACGCGAGCTGCTGGCGGCGACCATCTCCCCGCAGGCGCCGGACGAGGTCAATGTCTCCCGACCGTCCGATGCCTTGGCCGCACGAACCGCTGCCAACGAGGCCTTCACCGGCCTGCTCCTCGGAATCGGCTCGATCGCGCTGCTGGTCGGCGGAATCGGCGTCGCGAACACGATGATCATCTCGGTCCTCGAACGTCGCCGGGAGATTGGACTGCGGCGAGCGCTCGGCGCCACGCGCCACCACGTGCTGACCCAGTTCCTCGGTGAGGCGCTGCTGCTGTCGGCGTTGGGAGGCGCCGCCGGCGCGGCGATAGGCGCAGGCGCAACCCTCGTCATCGCATCGATGAACGGCTGGCCCTACGCCCTGCCGGCGCTCGCCATCGTGGTCGCGCTCGTCGCCACGGTCGCTGTCGGCGCGATCGCCGGCATCTATCCCGCAGTGCGCGCCGCACGCACTCCACCGACGGCCGCTCTCAGCTCCTGAGGGCGACCCGGACGACGTCACCCCGATGGCCCACGTCCCGCCCGATTCCCGCCCCGGATGCGGGCGGAGGCGATCTCACACCTGACGTGTTCGGGTTGTCACGAGCCGAGTCGCTCGATTGCGCGTCGGCGGAGCAGATTCTGTCCGCGTAGAAACGAAAAAGAGAAGGACACCTGCTTCACGCAGGTGCCCTTCTCTTTTCTCCAGAGTGCCGAGCAGGCCCCCAAAACTTGTTGTCAGATCGGGTCTCATGAGCCATGCTCGCAGAATGAAGCTTTTTGCAGTACCTGACGCCAACACCGCGACAGCGGCCGCCGTAGCCGCTACTATCCTCCGCTCATGGAGGTTCACGGCGGTCGACAACCGCCTGTCTACCCCGCAAATGGAGCGCCTGTGACGGCCCCGGAGCGCTTCGATGCACTGAGCGTCGCGTTGACGACCGCCGTACGCGAGCGCGAGGGCCTCATCGGCCTCCTGCTGCTCGGATCCGCATCGGATGAAGCGCGCGATCGGCGTGACGAATGGTCGGACCACGACTTCTTCGCGCTTTCCAAGGCGGGGCACGGGGCCGAGCTTCGGCCCGACTTGTCGTGGCTTCCCGACCACGACCGTCTTGTGCTCACGGCGCGGGAAGGAGAGATCGGCTTCGTCGCCGTGTACGACGATGGGCACGTCTTCGAGTTCGCCCTCGCCGACGCCGACGAACTTACCGACGCCCGCGCCGGTGATGCCTCGGTCATCGTCGATGACGAGGAGGGAACGACCGCGGCGTTGCTCGTACGGGCGCGGGCACGCTCCAGCGCCGAGGACCAGTTCGACCCGGCCAACGACGTGCGCCTCGTGCTCGTCAAGCTACTGATAGGCGTCGGCCGAGTGCGACGTGGCGAGATACTCAACGGCAACGCTTTCATCAGACAATGGGCGGTGCAACTCCTCGTGCGGGCCATCAGGGGGCGCTTCGCCGCGGCATCCACCACCCTCCGCGACACGAACGACCCGTTGCGACGCTTCGAGCGCGACTTCCCGAGCTGGGGCGAACGCATCGCAACATCGCTGGACCTCCCGATCGAGGAGTCAGCGTACGAGCTGTACCGACTCACCCGCACGATCCTTGAGCCCGACTGGAATGAGTTCCCGTCACGGGCTGCCGACGTCGTCGCTCTGCGCCTCGGATGGCGCTGAAGGCGTACTCCGGCGCGAGGCTTCGAGGTAGCTGACGTGGGCTGTTAAGTGCGAGGAAGCCAACGAGCCAGCCGCTTGGCCGCGCAGGCCGGTCCACAAGACCGGGTTCAGCTCCCAATTCGGTAGGTTTTCGGTGACGTGGTCACATCTCACCAACTAAGAAGTCCCGGGAACCCTCAGGTTCCCGGGACTTTCCGGTCGGGATGACAGGATTTGAACCTGCGACCCCTTGACCCCCAGTCAAGTGCGCTACCAAGCTGCGCCACATCCCGGTCCGTTGCCCGCACGCGGACAACTCCCCCATCTTACCCGGTCCGAGGAGCGCCCGCGAACCGTTGCCGGTGTCGACGGCCCGGCGTAGCGTCGGCGCATGACCACGATCGAGATCCTTCCGGCGTCGGGAGAACGGCACGGTGACGTCGAGCACGCCCTCAGCGGTGGGGGCGACGGCGCGTCGTGCTGGTGCCAGTGGTGGATGATGACGCCGAAGGACTTCTCCGCCTCGTCGAACGACGATCGTCGCGCTCGCCTCCGCGACGACGTCCGTGCCGAGCCCGCCTCGGGACTCGTAGCGTACCTGGATGGAGACGCGGCCGGATGGGTGAAGGTGTCGGCGCGGACGGCACAGCCGCGCCTGGCCCGCACCCGCAGTCTGCAGCAGTCGCCCGAACCGTTCGACGACGACAGCGTGTGGGCCATCACGTGCTTCGTCGTGCGACGCGAGTTCCGTGGCGAGGGTCTCGGCGCCCGCCTCCTGCAGGCGGCGGTCGAGCACGCACGCAACCACGGGGCCCGCATCGTCGAGGGCTACCCGATCGACATCGCGGTGAAGAAGGCCTCCAGCAACGAACTCTTCCACGGGGCCTTATCCACCTTCCTCGACGCGGGGTTCGCCGAGGTCGCGCGCCCTGCACCGAGCCGGCCCATCGTGTCGCTCACGCTTCGCTGACCGGGCAGAATCGTCGTATGGCCTCCTCCACCGTGCGCGTCGACGCATGGCTCTGGGCGATCCGCGTGTACAAGACGCGCTCGGCGGCCACGACCGCGTGCCGCGCGGGTCACGTGCGTGTCGGCGGCGAGAAGGCCAAGCCCGCGCAGTCGGTGCGGATCGGCGATGAGCTGCGCGTGCGCATCGCCGGGTTCGACCGCATCCTCATCGTGCGGCAGCTGATCGCCAAGCGCGTCGGCGCCCCGGTGGCGGTGCTCGCCTACGATGACCGCACACCGGTGCGCGAACCCGTCGCGATGCTCGCCGTGCGGGACCGTGGCGCGGGGCGGCCGACCAAACGCGAACGCCGCGACATCGACCGCCTGCGCGGGCGCGCGCTCGAGGAGGACTAGAGCAGTCCGCGGAGCCAGCCGACGGGGCGGACGGATGCCCCGGCGCGCTCCAGGCGATCGGTCAGCTCGCGATCGCTCGTCGCCGCGGCCACCGGGCGGCCCGCGGCGACGAGGCGCTCGGCGGTCAGAACGATCGCGTCGTCGCCGGAACCCTCGGCGCGGATGACCGTGAGCCCCGCGACGTCCTCGGCTGCGCGCGCCTCCCCTTCGAGCACGACGACGATTTCGGGAAACCACGTGTGCTCGGGCAGATCGAGGTCGGCGGCGGGCAGCCCTCGCTCGGCCAGCGCGGCGAGCTCGGCGAGCGTCCGCGCCGCGGCGCCGGCGCGATCGCGCCACCACCCGTTCGGCACGGAGCCGACCACGTTGGCGGCGTCGACGACGATGACCGGTCGCACATCCAGAAGGGCCCGCAAGCGTGGCCAGGATGCCGCGAACCCGGGATGCAGAGGATACGAGTCCACGGCATCCACCGGGACCCACGCGAGCTCGCGGCTCTCCGGGTCACTGATGACGGGCGTGAACGGCTGCGTCACCTCGGCGACGAGTGTCGTGTAGGTCCAGACGGCAGCGTCGTACACGCTGAGCAGTCGCGGCTCGACCGCGTCGGCGGGCACGCCCGCCTCCTCCGCCGACTCGCGGAGCGCCGCGATCACCGCCGACTCACCCTGATGGCGTGCGCCGCCGGGGAGGCCCCACGTATCGCCGTGGTGACTCCACGCGACGCGGTGCTGCAGCAGCACCCCGCGCGCGGGATCGACGGCGAGCAGCCCCGCCGCGCCGAAGCGCCCCCAGAACCGGGTGCCGTCGACTGTCTCGACCCACGCATCACCCGGATCGCGCGGCCCGTCGGGACGGCGCGGCGAACCGGGGCCGGGTGGAACGATCGTCACCGCTCCAGACTGTCACACCCGATGCACCCCGCGGCGTCGGCCGGAACGCGGCGCAATGTCAGCGCTGACGCTTCTCGCGCACACGCATGTTCGTGACGATCGGCGTGCCCTCGAACCCGAAGATCTCGCGCAGGCGCCGCTGGATGAACCGGCGGTAGCCCGGGTCGAGGAACCCGGTCGTGAACAACACGAACGTCGGGGGCCGGGTCGAGGCCTGCGTACCGAAAAGGATGCGCGGCTGCTTGCCGCCGCGCAAAGGGTGCGGGTGCTCGGCGACGAGCTCGGCGAGGAACGCGTTGAACTTGCCGGTCGGGATGCGCTGATCCCACGACTCCAGCGCCGTCTCGAGCGCCGGCACGAGCTTGTCGAGGTGACGGCCGGTGCGCGCCGAGATGTTCACGCGCGGCGCCCACGTCACGTGCGCGAGGTCCTGCTCGATCTCACGCTCGAGGTAGCGGCGCCGGTCGGCGTTCTCCATGTCGTCGTCGTTCAGCCGGTCCCACTTGTTGAACGCCAGCACGAGCGCGCGTCCCGACTCCAGCACCAGGTCGATGATGTTGAGGTCCTGCACGCTGATCGACTGCGACACGTCGAGCACGACGACGGCGACCTCGGCCTTCTCCAGCGCCGCCGAGGTGCGCAGCGACGCGTAGAAGTCGGCCCCCTGCTGCAGGTGCACGCGGCGGCGGATGCCGGCGGTGTCGACGAAACGCCAGAGCGTGCCGCCGAGTTCGACGAGTTCGTCGACGGGGTCGCGGGTCGTGCCGGCGAGTTCGTTGACGACGACGCGCTCTTCGCCGGCGGCCTTGTTGAGCAGCGACGACTTGCCGACGTTCGGGCGGCCGAGGATCGCGACGCGGCGCGGCCCGCCGATCTCGTTGCCGGCGACGGCGGAGATCTCGGGGAGCACCTTCATGACCTTGTCGAGGAGGTCGGCGACACCGCGACCGTGGATCGCGGAGACGGGGTGCGGCTCACCGAGCCCCAGGTTCCAGAGGGCGGCGGCCTCGGGCTCGTGACGCGCATCGTCGATCTTGTTCGCGATGAGGAAGACGGGTTTGTTCGACTTGCGCAGCAGCCGCACGACCGCTTCGTCTGTCGCCGTCGCGCCCACCATCGCGTCGACGACGAACAGCACGACGTCGCACAGTTCGATGGCGACCTCGGCCTGCGCCGCGACCGAGCGATCGATGCCGCGGGCATCCGGCTCCCACCCGCCGGTGTCGACGAGGGTGAAGCGGCGCTCGAGCCACTCGCCCTTGTACATCACGCGGTCGCGCGTGACGCCCGGAGTGTCTTCGACGACCGCCTCGCGGCGGCCGAGGATGCGGTTGACGAGTGCCGACTTGCCGACGTTCGGGCGCCCGACGATCGCGATGACCGGCAGCGGCGGGAGGATCTCGAATCCGCCCTCATCCTCGCCCGAGATCTCGAGCAGATCGGCGTCGTCGTCGTCGAGTTCGTAGTCGGCCAGTGACGCGCGCAGGCCGGCCGCGCGCTGCTCGGCGAGTTCTTCGTCGAGATTCGCGAGCTTCTCTTCGAGGCGGTCGGGGCCGCCCTCGTACTCTTCTTCGGCGCTCATGCGGCCGCTCCTGTCCCTGCACGGATGACGTCCAGGACGCCCTCCACGGTCTGGTGAAAATTAAGGTGGGTCGAATCGACCACGGTCACGCCCTCGGCAGCGGTGAGGAAGTCGACGACCTGGCTGTCGGCGGCATCCCGACGGTGCAGCGCCTCGGCGACCGCCGCGGCATCCTGCGTCGTCACCTCGGCGCTGCGCCGCGCGGCGCGCACCTCCGGCGCCGCCGTGAGGAGAATGCGCACCGGCGCGTCCGGCGCGACGACGGTGGTGATGTCGCGGCCTTCGACGATGACGCCGGGCCGGCCGGATGCCGCCACCAGCGCGCGGAAGAGATCGTTGACGCGCACCCGCACCGCCGGCACGCGCGCGACGCCGCTGACGGCGCCGGCGACGTGCGGCTCACGGATCGCCCCGGTGACATCGGCCGAGCCGACGCGCACCCAGTAGTCTTCGGGATCGAGTGAGATCGCGTACGGGAAGTCGTCGGCCGCGGCGAGCACATCGCCCTCGACGGCCGTGTCGGCGCCGCGGTCGAGCACGTGCCACGCCAGCGCGCGGTAGGCCGCACCCGTGTCGAGGTAGCCGTAGCCGAGCCGCCGTGCGGCCTCTTTCGACACGCTCGATTTGCCGCTGCCGGCGGGCCCGTCGATCGCGATCGTGATCGTCTCCGATGTCGTCATGGCGTGCTCGCAATCTTCCAGCCGCGGGCGGTGAGTCCGTCGATCGCGCGGCGGACGGCGTCGGGGACCACACTGATCTCCGCCAGGCCGAACTGCGCGCCCGGCGAGTGCTCGAGGCGGAGGTCTTCGACGTTGACCTCGAGCTCGCCCAGCTCGCCGAAGAGGCGACCGAGCTGCCCGGGAGTGTCGTCGACCATCACCACGACCTGCTCGAAGCGGCGGTTCTGGCCGTGCTTGCCGGGCAGGCGGTCGACGCCGTCGTTGCCGCGGCGGATCGTGTCGGCGAGGGCGCGACGTGCCCCCGGGGTCTCGGGGTCGCGCAGTGCGCCCGCGACGGTGCGCAGGTCGTCGGCGAGAGCGGCGAGCACGTCGCCGACCGGTCCGGCGTTCGCGCCGAGGATCTGCACCCACAGCTCCGGCGCGGAGGCGGCGATGCGCGTCGTGTCGCGTGCGCCCTGGCCGACGAGGCGCAGCGATCCTTCCGGCGCATCGGCGAATCGCGCGGCGAGCAGGGATGCCACGAGCTGCGGCGCGTGCGAGACGAGCGCGACCGATCGATCGTGCTCTTCGGGGGTCATCTCGATCGGCGTGGCGCCGACGTCGAGGGCGAGCGCCTCGACCAGCGCGAGATCGGCGGCGGGGGTCTCCTCGTCGCGGCAGACCACCCAGGGGCGGCCGATGAAGATGTCGGCGCGCGCCGAGATGGCTCCCCCGCGCTCGCGGCCGGCCATCGGGTGCGATCCGATGTAGTGGGTGAGATCGACGCCGCGGCGCTGCAGTTCGCGCAGCGGCTCGAGCTTGACGCTCGCGACGTCGGTGACGACGGCGTAGGGGTAGGCCGCGAGTTCGCGTTCGACGACGTCGGCCGTGACGTCCGGCGGCACGGCGACCACGATGAGCGCCGGTCGGTCGGTGTCGGCGGCGGCGCGGCCGGCGCCGTAGTCGAGGGCGAGCCGCAGCTGCGCGGGCGACGCATCGGCGAGCGCGACGTCGACGCCGTGGGCACGCAGCGCGTGGCCGATGCTGGAGCCCAGCAGGCCCGCACCGACGACGCGGACGGTGCCAGACACGCGGGCGGCGCGGGCGCGCGCATCAGCGCGGGTCGTGTCGGTCACGTGCGTCTCCGGTCATCGGCTCACAGATCGGCGGCAGGCTCTTCCGGCGCGTCGTTGTCTCGGCGCGAGAGAGTGAGCAACGCGCCACGCTCTACTTTAGTCAATTCGCGCGCCCGGCCCGCTGGGAGCGTCCCCAGGTGGAGCGGGCCGAACTGGCGCCGCACCAGATCGACGACCGGGTGGCCGACTTCGGCCATCATGCGCCGCACGATGCGGTTGCGGCCGGAGTGGAGCGTGAGCTCCACCAGGCTCGTACGGCCCGACGCGTCGAGCAGGCGCGCCTTGTCAGCGGCGATCATGCCGTCGTCGAGCTCGACGCCCTTCGTCAGCCGCGCGATCGTCTGCGCCGTGACGCGCCCGGTGACCTTGGCGATGTAGACCTTGGTGACGCCGAACGACGGATGCGCCAGCACGTGCGCGAGCTCCCCGTCGTTCGTGAGCACCAGCAGTCCGCTGGTCTCGGCATCCAACCGGCCCACGTTGTACAGCCGCTCGGACCACTCGGCGGTGAAGCGTCGGAGGTCGGGGCGGCCCTGCTCGTCTTTCATCGACGAGACGACGCCGGTGGGCTTGTTGAGAACGACGTAGCGCTTGGTCTCGTCGAACTGGATGGCGACGCCGTCGACGTCGACGAGGTCGGCCGCGGGATCGACGCGCGCGCCCAGCTCGGTGACGACCTGGCCGTTCACCCGCACCCGGCCCTCGACGATGTACTGCTCGCACACCCGCCGCGACGCGACGCCGGCGTGCGCCAGCGCCTTCTGCAGCCGCACGCGCGCATCGTCCGGCTCCTGCTCCGCGCTCATCGCAGCACCTCCGTGTCGAATCCGGTCGATCCGTCGTCGAGGAGCGGCGAGATGTGCGGCAGCTCGTCGAGCGAGTTGATGCCGAGGTTCACCAGCAGGGCGTCGGTCGTGCCGTAGTTGATCGCGCCCGTTTCGGGATCGGTGAACAGCTCGGTGATGAGCCCGCGGGCCACCAGCGTGCGCACGACCGAATCGACGTTCACGGCGCGGATCGAGGCGACCTGGCTGCGCGTCACCGGCTGCTTGTACGCGATGACCGCGAGGGTCTCCAGCGCCGCCTGCGACAACCGCGAGGGCGCCTGCGCGTTGACGAACTCCGACACGAGCTCGTCGTGCTCTTCGCGCACGTACAGCCGCCACCCGCCGCCGACCTCGCGCAGCTCGAAGCCGCGGCGCGGCCCGGGCCCCTCGCCGTCGTAGTCGGCCACCAGCGCGTCGACGGCCTGGCGCACCGCGGGCACCGGCGCGCCCACGGCGGCGGCGAGCGCGACGAGGCTCTGCGGCTCGTCGACGATCAGCAGAATCGCCTCCAGCCGGCGCGCGACGTCGACCGGGTCGGCGGAGCGTTGCGGGTCATCGGTCATAATCTGCTCCCAGGGTGGCGAGGTTCTCTTCGGACCAGCGCTCAGCGGTCCAGCGCAGCGTCAACTCGCCGAGCGGCTCGAGCTGCTCGAACGACAGCGCCGCGTGACGGTAGAGCTCGAGCACCGCGAGGAAGCGGGCCACCACGATGCCCGGCTGCGCGATGCCCGCGACGAGCGCGCGGAAGTTGAGGGTACCGGCGTCGCGCAGCAGCGTCACGACGACCGCCGCCTGCTCGCGGATCGACACGAGCGGCGCGTGGAGGTGATCGAGCCCGATCGCCGGGATCTCCTTCGGCGCGAACGCGAACAGCGCGATCGCCGCGAAGTCGTCGGCGGACAGCGTCCACACGAGCTCCGGCACCGCCTTGCGGTACTTCTCGTCGAGGCGCACCGAGCGCGCGTGGCGGAGGTCTTCGCGCTGGAGGCACCGCGCGAACCACGCCGACACCTCTTTGAACGCGCGGTACTGCAGCAGGCGGGCGAACAGCAGATCGCGCGCCTCGAGCAGCGCGACCGACTCGGCATCCACCAGCTCCCCCTGTGGCAACAGCCCCGCGACCTTCATGTCGAGCAGGGTCACCGCCACGACGAGGAACTCCGACGCCTCATCGAGCTCGTCGTCGCCGTCCAATCCCTTGAGGTAGGCGATGAACTCGTCGGTGACCTTGCTCAGAGCGATCTCGGTGATGTCGAGTTCGTGCTGCGAGATGAGGTTCAGCAACAGGTCGAACGGTCCGTCGAAGCCCGCGAGCGAGACGCGGAACCCTTCGGCAGGCTCGGGGGCCGCGGTGGGATCGGGCTCAGGCGACGGCGCCACGGGCGACCAGCTCCCGGGCCAGCCGCAGGTAGGCCTGGGCGGCCGCGTGCTCCGGCGCGAACGTCGTGATGGGAACCCCCGACACCGACGCATCCGGGAACTTCACGGTGCGCCCGATCACGGTCTCCAGCACATCGTCGCCGAACGCGTCGACGACGCGCTCGAGCACTTCGCGCGAGTGCAGCGTGCGCGGGTCGTACATCGTGGCGAGCACGCCGTCGAGCTCGATCGAGGGGTTGAGGCGGTCGCGCACCTTGTCGATCGTCTCGATCAGCAGCGCGACGCCGCGCAGCGCGAAGAACTCGCACTCGAGCGGGATGAGCACGCCGTGGCTGGCGGTCAGCGCGTTGACGGTCAACAGCCCCAGCGACGGCTGGCAGTCGACGAGGATGACGTCGTACTCCGCCGAGACCTTCCGCAGCACGCGGGCGAGGATCGTCTCGCGGGCGACCTCGTTGACGAGATGCACCTCGGCGGCGGACAGGTCGATGTTCGCCGGCAGGATGTCGAGTCCCGGAGTCGACGTGTGCACGATGACCTCGTGCGGGTCGCGCTTGGTGTCGAGCAGCAGATCGTAGACCGTCGGCACGTCATGGGTCGTCACGCCGAGGCCCGCCGACAACGCACCCTGCGGGTCGAAGTCGACGGCGAGGACCTTGCGTCCGTACTGCGCCAGGGATGCCGCCAGGTTGATGGTCGTCGTGGTCTTGCCCACGCCGCCCTTCTGGTTGCAGAGCGAGATGATGCGCGCCGGTCCGTGCCCGGTGAGGGGCGCCGGGGTGGGGAAGCCGTGGTACGGGCGACCCGTGGGGCCCATCGGGGTGTCCCCCGCCGGAGCCTTCTTCTTCCCCCGTGCCTTGTCGGTCACCGACACTCCTTCAGCCTCCTGCATTGTGCTCCCGATTCTCGCACACCCCCGCACGGCGCCCGGGAAGACGCGGCAGGTGTCGACGCGATTCAGCCGCGGGCGCGCGGATGCGACGTGATGTACACGTCGCGGAGGGCGTCGACGGTGACGTGCGTGTAGATCTGCGTCGTCGCGACCGATGCATGGCCGAGGAGCTCCTGCACGACGCGCACGTCGGCGCCTCCCTGCAGCAAGTGCGTCGCGAAGGAGTGCCGCAGGGTGTGCGGCGACACGTGTGAGCGCAGGTGCGCGCGCTCGGCCGCCTGCTGGATCACGAGCCACGCGCTCTGGCGCGACAGCGGTGCACCGCGCGCGCCGAGGAAGAGGCGCGGCGTCGCCCGACCGCGGCGCGAGAGCTCGGGCCGGGCGCGCGCGAGGTAGGCGTCGACGGATGCCCGCGCGTACGAGCCGACCGGCACGATCCGCTCCTTCGACCCCTTGCCGCGCACGCGCAGCACGTCGCCGTGCGCGAGGTCGTCGACGTCGAGCTGGATGACCTCCGACACGCGTGCGCCGGTGGCGTAGAGCAGTTCCAGCAGTGCGCGATCGCGCAGCCGCACGAGGTCGGTCTCGGTCGCCGCGCCCGGCTCGGGGCCGGCCGCGTCGAGGAGTGCCACGACGTCGTCGTACGACAGCGCCTTCGGGAGACGCTGCGGAGTCTTCGGCGGTCGCAGCCGGTCGCTGGGGTCGTGCGCCTCGATGCCCTCCCGAACGAGAAAGCGGTGGAGGCCCCGCACCGACGACTGCAGACGCGCGAGCGAGGTCGCCGCCGGCGGAGGGTCGGATGCCGCGCGCTCACCCACGAACGCGTTCACGAGGGCGGCGGTCACGCCATCCGTCTCGGCGACGCCCTGCGCCTCGAGCCACCCCACGTACCCGGCGAGGTCGCGCCGGTAGGCGGCGACGGTGTGATCGGACAGACCGCGCTCGATCGACACGTGCCGGAGGTAGGCGTCGACGCCGCGTTCGAGCTTCACGCCGGGTCAGTCTCCGAGCGGGCGCGGACGCCGGTCCCACGCAGTGTCGGCGGGAGCGAGCGACGACCAGTCGCGCGCGCGGGCGGCGTGCGCGGTCAGTGCCGCGACGATGAGCGACGGATTCTGCACGCGGCGGGCGAGGATGGCATCCACCACCTCGTCGAGCGGCACCCAGCGCACCTCGATGTCGGCTTCTTCCTCGGTGCGCTCGAACCGCGCGGCCGCCGGTGACAGATCCCGCGCGAGATAGATGCGGATCGCCTCGTCGCTGCCACCCGGCGATGTCGCGAAATCCGCCAGCACGTCCCAGCGCGCCGCCACGAGATCGGCCTCCTCGGCGAGCTCGCGGGCCGCCGCGAGCTCCGGTGCCTCCTCGGCGATATCGAGGAGCCCGGCGGGGATCTCCCACTCGCGCGAACGCACGGGATGGCGGTACTGCTTGATCAGCAGCATCCGATCGTCGTCGTCGAGGGCGAGCACCGCGACGGCGCCGGTGTGGTCCATGTACTCCCGCACCATCGTGCCGCCGCCGTACGCGACCTCGTCGCGGCGGATGTTCCACACCCGCCCCGTGAAGACGGTCTCGGTGCGGGTGACCTCGAAGCTCGTCGGGTCGTCCTGCAGCACGTCAGTCCTCGCGGGGCGCGTCGAACAGCTCGCCGGCGCTGTGCCGCTCGAGCGCCGCGGCGACGAGCCCGCGGAAGAGCGGGTTGGCTTCGGTGGGGCGGGAGCGCAGCTCGGGGTGCGCCTGCGTCGCGATGTAGTACGGGTGCACCTCGCGCGGCAGCTCGACGTACTCGACCAGATTGCGGTCGGGCGAGAGCCCCGAGAACACCAGGCCGGCCGCGGCGATCTGGTCGCGGTAGGTGTTGTTGACCTCGTAGCGGTGACGGTGACGCTCGGAAGCGCGGGTCGACCCATAGACCTCCGCGGCGACGGAGCCTTCGGCGAGCACCGCTTCGTAGAGCCCGAGGCGCATCGTGCCACCCAGGTCTCCCCCGGCGATGATGTCGACCTGCTCGGCCATCGTCGCGATCACGGGGAACTGCGTGTCGGGGTCGAACTCGCTCGAGCTGGCACCCTCCAACCCCGCGAGGTTGCGCGCGTACTCGATGACCATGCACTGCAGGCCGAGGCAGATGCCGAGCGTCGGAATGCCCTGTTCGCGCGCGAACTTCAGCGCACCGAGCTTGCCTTCGATTCCGCGGATGCCGAACCCGCCGGGCACCACGATGCCGTCGACGGCGGCGAGCGCCTTCTCGGCGCCTTCCGGCGTCTCGCAGAGGTCGGAGGGGATCCAGACGACCTGCACCTTCGTCTCCTGCGCGAAGCCGCCGGCCTTGAGCGCCTCGGTCACCGACAGGTAGGCATCCGGCAGGTCGATGTACTTTCCGACGAGGCCGATTGTCACTTCGTGCTGCGGATTGTGGACGGCCTGGAGCACCTTGTTCCAGCGCGACCAATCCACCTCGTTCGCCTTCGCGCCGAGACCGAGCGTGTCGACGATGTAGGCGTCGAGGCCCTGGTTGTTGAGCATCGTGGGGATGTCGTAGATCGATGGCACGTCGACGGCGTTGACCACGGCATCCTCGTCGACGTCGCACATGAGCGCGATCTTGCGCTTGTTGCTGTCGGTGACGGGACGATCGCTGCGCAGCACGAGCGCGTCGGGCTGGATGCCGATCTGACGCAGCGCCTGCACCGAATGCTGAGTGGGCTTGGTCTTCTGCTCGCCCGATGCGCCCATGAACGGCACGAGCGAGACGTGCACGAAGAACACGTTCTTGCGGCCGAGCTCGTGGCGGATCTGCCGCGCCGACTCGATGAACGGCTGCGACTCGATGTCGCCGACCGTGCCACCGATCTCGGTGATGATGACGTCGGGCTGCGGCGATTCGGATGCCTGCAGCCGCATGCGCCGCTTGATCTCGTCGGTGATGTGCGGGATGACCTGCACGGTGTCGCCGAGGTACTCGCCGCGGCGCTCCTTGGCGATCACCTGCGAGTAGATCTGGCCCGTGGTGACGTTGGCCGCTTCGCTCAGCTCGATGTCGAGGAAGCGCTCGTAGTGCCCGATGTCGAGGTCGGTCTCGGCGCCGTCGTCGGTGACGAACACCTCACCGTGCTGGAACGGATTCATCGTGCCGGGGTCGACGTTGAGGTACGGATCGAGCTTCTGCATCACGACGCGCAGGCCCCGTGCCGTGAGGAGATTGCCGAGGCTCGCCGCCGTCAGGCCCTTCCCCAACGAAGAAACGACACCGCCGGTCACGAAGATGTGCTTGGTGGTGTCGTTCGAAGATGTACCCGCTGCAGAAATAGTGTCCGTCACGGGCTTTCATCCTATCAGTCGTGGGGCGCCGAGGCTCAGCAACTCCCGTGCATGTTCGAGTGCGGCGGCCGAGTCGCTGAGACCCGACAGCAGTCTGGCCATTTCGGCCTCGCGCGCGGCGCCCGTGAGCGCCTGCACGCTCGACGCGGTCACCGAGCCGTCATGAGATTTCACCACGCTGAGGTGGTTGTTCGCGAATGCCGCGACCTGGGCGAGGTGCGTGACGGCGATGACCTGGCTCTTCTCGGCGAGGCGCGCCAGGCGCCTGCCCACCTCGATCGCCGCCGCACCGCCGATGCCGGCATCCACTTCGTCGAAGACGAACGTCGGCACACTGTCGGTGCCGGCGATGACGACTTCGATCGCGAGCATGACGCGGCTGAGTTCGCCGCCCGACGCGCCCTTGGCCACCGAGCGCAGCGCCGCGCCGGGATGCGGAGCGAGCAGCAGCGCGACGTCGTCGCGCCCCGCGGCGGTCTCGGCGCCCGGGGTCACCGCGACCTCGACGCGCGCGTCGGGGAGGGCCAGCGCCCGCAACTCTTCCGTGACGGCCGTGCTGAGCCGCGCGGCGGCGGCTCGGCGCTCCGCCGTGAGCGCCGCGGCGGCGGTGTCGAGTGCGGATGCCGCGGCCTCGGCGGACGCCTGCAGCCGCTCGATGCGGTCGCCGTCGTCGTCGAGTTCGTCGAGGCGGGCGGCGCCGCTCTCGCGGAGGGCGAGGGCCTCCTCGAGGCTGCCGTGCTCGCGGATGAGCGCCGCGAGCACCGCACGGCGATCGAGCACCCCCGCCAGCTCGTGCGGGCCCGATTCGTCGAGGTCGGCGAGGTACCCGCTCAGGTCGCCGGCGACGTCGGCGAGGCGATAGCCGAGCTCTTCGAGCGTCGCGGCGTGCGCGGCCAGCGCGGGGTCGTTGTCCGCCGCGCGCTCGAGGGCGCGCCGCGCCTCCGCGACGAGCGCGGTCACATCGGGCTGATCGTCGTCGTTCGAGAGCGCCGCGTGCGCCGTCGCAGCGGCGACGCGCAATTCTTCGACGTGCTCGAGGCGGTCGGCGCGCTGCGCCAGATCGGCATCCTCCCCCGGTTGGGGGTCGACGCGCTCGAGCTCGGCGAGCACCTCGCGGAGCCGCTCGGCTTCGGCGGCGCGGTCGGCGCGCTGCGCCGTCAAGAGGTCGAGTTCGGCCGTCAGCGCCTTCGCGCGCTCGTGCGCATCGCGGTAATCACGAGCGGCGCGGGCGATCGGCTCTCCGCCGAAGCGGTCGAGGGCGTCGCGCTGGGCCGCGGCGGAGCGCAGGCGCAGCTGATCGGACTGCCCGTGTACGACGACCAGCTGGTCGGCGAGGTCGGCGAGCACACCGGCCGGCGCGGATCGCCCGCCGACGCTCGCGCGGCTGCGGCCCTCCGACGTGACCGTGCGCCCCAGATACAGCTCGGCCAGCTCATCGCCGATCGCCTCGACGTCTCCCCCGGCCTCGGCGACCCGGTCGGCGACCGCGCCCTGCTCGGGAACGACCCACACACCCTCGACGACGGCCTGATCCGCCCCCGCACGCACCGCCGCCGCGTCGGCGCGCGCACCGAGCAGCAGACCGAGGCCCGTCACGACCATCGTCTTGCCTGCTCCGGTCTCGCCCGTCACCGCCGTGAACCCCGGCCCGATCGGCAGCGTGGCCTGCGCGATCACCCCGAGATCACGCAGCGTCATCTGCTCGATCACGGCGCCTCCGGTGCCGGCGTCGTGTCGGGCCCGCGCCATCCGGTCACCGGCAGCTGGAACTTCCGCACGAGGCGGTCGGTGAAGGGCGCCGGATGCAGGCGGGCCAGCCGCACGCGTCGACGGGAGCGGCGCACGACGACGCGCGCACCCGGCGGCAGGTCGTGCGAGCGGCGGCCGTCGCACCAGAGGATGCCGGTGCTGTCGGTGCGTGCAAGCACCTCGATGGCGACCGCGGCTTCCGGACCGACCACGAGCGGCCGCGCGAACAGCGCATGCGCCGACAGCGGCACGACCGCGATCGCTTCGACGCTCGGCCAGATCACCGGACCACCGGCGGAGAAGTTGTAGGCCGTCGACCCGGTCGGGGTCGCGATGACGACGCCGTCGCAACCGAAGCTCGACAGGGGGCGCCCGTCGATCTCGATGATGACTTCCATCATCCGCTCGCGAGCCGCCTTCTCGACGGTGGCTTCGTTGAGCGCCCAGGTCTCGTAGATGACCGAGCCCGGGGCGTCTTTCACGCGCACGCTGAGCGCCATGCGTTCTTCGACCTCGTAGTCGCGGTCGATGAGGCGCCGCATCGCGTCGTCGAGGACGTCGGCCTCGATCTCGGCGAGGAACCCCACGTGACCCATGTTGATGCCGAGGATGGGCGCCGTCCCGTCGCGCACGAGCTCTGCGGCGCGGAGGATCGTGCCGTCGCCGCCGAGCACCACGGCGACCTCGATGTCGTCGACGTCGACATCCACGCCGAGCAACGCGAGCGGACCCGCATCGACGAGCGCGGCGACGATCTCGGGATCGTCGGCCGGGAGTACGGGGCGGGCGCCCGCGGCCGTCAGCGTGTCGATCACGCGGAGCGCCGCGGCGATCGTCTCTTCTCGGCGCGCGTGCGCGACGACGAGGATGTTGCGCTGCGGCGTGCTCATCCCTCTCCCGCCAGTCGGTTCACGGTGCTCAACCATTCTGTCGGGTTTCCGCCGTCTCCGGCGCGCGGGCGCAGGTGCACGACGAACTCGCGATTGCCGTGCGTGCCGGCCAGGGGCGACGCGATGACACCGAACGTCGCGAGACCGGCATCCCACGCCGACCAGAGGACGCCGGTCGTCGCGTCGGCGCGTGCCGCCGGATCGGTGACGACCCCCTCGCGCACGCCGGTTCGACCCACCTCGAACTGCGGCTTGACCAGCAGCACGATCTCCGCGTCCGCCGCGGCGACGGCGGCGACGGCGGGAAGCACGTGCGCGAGCGAGATGAAAGAAAGGTCTCCCGTCACGATCTGCGGCCGGGCGGAGATGCCGCTCGCCCCGGCGAGCGAGGCCCCACTCATGTAGCGCACGTTGTAGCCCTCGACGGAGATCACCCCGGGGTCGGCGGCGATCTCGGCGGCGAGCTGGTCGTGCCCGACGTCGACCGCGATCACTGGGTCGGCGCCGCGCTCACGCAGCACCTGGGTGAATCCGCCCGTCGAGGCGCCCATGTCGAGCGCGAGCCGGCCCTCGACGGCGACCCGGAATGCGTCGAGTCCGGCGATGAGCTTGTGCGCGGCGCGGCTGACGTAGTGATCGGATGCCGCCACCTCGATCACGGCGTCGTCGGCGACCTGCGTCGACGGCTTCACGACCGGGCGGCCACCGACGCTCACGAGACCCGCATCGATCAGCTGTGCCGCCTGCGTACGCGAGCGCGCGAGACCGCGCGCGGCGACGGCCGCGTCGAGACGCATGCTCACGCGTGGTCGCGGGGGCCGGACTCGAGCCGCGCCGCGAGCTCGTCGTGCAGCGCCGCGTAGGCGCCGGCACGCTCGGACAGCGGCTGACCCTCGATCACCTCGAGGGTCGACAGCAGGTCTTCGCGGCGGGCGTCGGAGTCAGCGGCATCCATCGACATGCGTCCAAGATACGCGGTGCCAGGGGTACCGGCGTGCTGTCACGGCCGGTGGAACGGATCCGCGTACAGGCGTTCGGGCACACGGAAGCCGTAGATCGCGCGACCCGTCGCCCAGATCGCCGCGGCACCCGCGCGCACGAGGTCGATCGGCCGATCGCCCTCGGCCATGATGTGAACGTCGGCTCCGTCGATGCGCACCGACGCGCCGCCCACCGTCGTGACGTCTGCGCGCACGATCGTCTCGGGATAATCCTCGTGCAGTTCGCGGAGATCCCCGAGGATGTACGTCGGACGCGAGGTCGATGGCGCGGCGAGCACGTGCTTCGGTCGGTCGATTCCGGTCAGCACGAGCGCGGAGTCGATGCCGGCAGCCTGCGCGCCGGCGATGTCGGTGTCGAGGCGGTCGCCGAGGAAGAGCGGATGCTGGGCTGCGAACCGCGCGACGGCCTCGTCGAAAATCGCCCGCTCGGGCTTGCCCGCGACCACCGCGAGCCGTCCGACGGCGGTATGCACGGCCGACACCAGTGTGCCGTTGCCCGGCGCGATGCCGCGCGCCTGCGGGATCGTCCAGTCCGTGTTCGTCGCGATCCACGGGATGCCGCCCTCGTCTTCCGGGAGGGCGAGCGCGTAGGCGGCTTCCGCGAGATGCTCCCACCCGACGTGCGGCGCGAAGCCCTGCACGACGGCGGCCGGCGCGTCCTGTGCGCTGCGCGTCACCGTGTACCCGGCTTTCTCGAGCTCGTGGACCAGCCCGTCACCGCCGACGACGAGGATCGTCGCGGGCGGCGCGACGCGCTCCCGCAGCAGGCGCATCGCGGCCTGCGGACTCGTGACGATGTCGCCCGGCTCCGTGCGATCGAGCCCGAGGCCGCGCAGGTGCTCGGCGACCGTGGCATCCGTGCGCGACGCGTTGTTCGTGATGTATCCGAGTCGGCGGCTCTGACCCGCGCGGTTCAGACTCTCGATCGCGTGCGGCAGGGCGCCCGGGCCGGCGTAGACGACGCCGTCGAGGTCGGCCAGCACGGTATCGACGCCGTCGAGAGGTGTGCGCCGACCGCGCCGACCGAACAGCGCCATCAGGCCTCGTCCTCGTCGATGCCCGCCTCACGGAGGATCTCGTCGACCTCGTCTTCGACCGTCGCGGACGCTACGACCGTCTCCACCACGGCCGCGTGCTCCGCCACCGGGGGTTCTGCGCCGACCGGTGCTTCGACGGCGACGTCGTCGTCGAGAGCGATCTCTTCGACCTCGTCGATCTCGAGCACCTCGAGATCACCCGCGCCGAGCGCATCTTCGGCGATGTCCGCGCGACGCTGCCACTGGGCGGCCTCGTCGAGGCGACCGAGTTCTTCGAGCACGGCGGCTCGTGCAGCGAAAAGTCCGGGGCTCCAGCTGAATGCGCGATCGGGGTCGAGTTCGGGAATGTCGAGCTCCTGCAGCGCACGCTCGTTCTCACCGAGGTCGAGCCGCGCGCCCGACATCGCGATCGCGAGCTCGACACGCACCTCGACAGGCAGCGCGGCGCGGTCGACGGCGCGACCGACCTCGAGCGCGCGATCGGGGCGCCCGACTCCGCGTTCGCTGTCGACGAGGAGCGCGATCTGGTCGTCTTTCCCGGAGATGCGCCGGTACGTGCGCAGCTCTCGCACCGCGAGGGCGAAGTCGCCCGTCGCATACGCCGTGATCGCCACGGTCTCGCGGACCACCGCGATGCGGCCGGCGCTGCGCGACGCCGCGAGGGCGTGCGCGTGCGCGAGCTCGGGATCGTCGTCGATCAGGCGCGCGGCCATGGCCAGATGACGGGCGACCTGCTCGGCGTTCTCCTTGCTGAGGGTCTTCAGCTCGTTGCGCGCAGCGCCGTTGAGATCCTGCGGCGTGACGTCGGCGGGTACGACGGGCCCGGCGGGTGCCGCACGGCGATCGGAATCCTGCGGCGGACGCGAGTTGCGACGATCACCGTCACGCGGCGGGAACGAGCGACGCTCTCCCCCATCACGCGGGGTATACGGCTTCCGCTCACCGTCGCGGGGCGGGTACGAACGGCGCTCCCCGCCGTCACCACGCGGGGTGAACGGCCCCCGCTCACCGTCACGGGGCGGATACGAACGGCGCGCTCCCCCGTCACGCGGGGTGTGCGACTTCCGCTCACCATCACGCCGTGCCGGCTTGTCGCCATCGCGCTTCGCATACGGACGGCCCTCCTCGGAGCGAGGGCGGCGCGAATTCGAGCCCGCCTGCGTGTATCGCGGCTTTCCCCCGCTACGGGGGCGCTCTTCTTCGGTCATCGCAGCATCCTCTCAGGAGCGTGTTAACGAGAAAAGGCCACCCAACTTTGGGTGGCCTTTTCACGAAAGAAGTCCGGCGGTGTCCTACTCTCCCACAGGGTCCCCCCTGCAGTACCATCGGCGCTGTGAGGCTTAGCTTCCGGGTTCGGAATGTAACCGGGCGTTTCCCTCACGCTATGGCCGCCGAAACACTATTGATGTTTCAGTCTGCATAACAATAGTCATTGTCATGCGGTTCTCGACCGTACATCGAGAACCACTCAGTGGACGCAAGCACCAAAAACGGTGTGTTATCAAATCATCGGCTTATTAGTACCGGTCAGCTTCACGTGTTACCACGCTTCCACATCCGGCCTATCAACCCAGTAGTCTGGCTGGGAGCCTCTCGCCCGAAGGCATGGAAATCTCATCTTGAGGCCGGCTTCCCGCTTAGATGCTTTCAGCGGTTATCCATCCCGAACGTAGCTAATCAGCGGTGCTCCTGGCGGAACAACTGACA